>Ga0187885_10000005_pt1 | contig 248790 bp, 219 predicted proteins | sample June2016WEW_20_1_3_FD_132970 | JGI IMG/M metagenome (GOLD analysis project Ga0187885, IMG submission 132970) | Peatland microbial communities from SPRUCE experiment site at the Marcell Experimental Forest, Minnesota, USA - June2016WEW_20_100 | ecosystem: Environmental > Terrestrial > Soil >...
CAGGCCGCGGCGATGGGCCGCCTTGGCGAGGGCGGCGAAGTCCGGCACGTCGTTCTTGGGGTTGCCGATGCTCTCGATGTACACGCACCGCGTGCGGTCGTCGGCCAGGCGGTCGATTTCCTCCGGGTGATCGGGGTCGAAGAACCGCACCTCGATGCCCAGCTTCTTGAACGTCTGGGTGAACAGCGTCCAAGTGCCGCCGTAGAGGCTGGTGGCGGAGAGTATGTTTTGCCCGCTGTGCGCCAGCGTGCACACGGCCGCGGTGATGGCGGCCATGCCGCTGGCCAGGGCGAGCCCGCCTACGCCGCCGTCCAGCGCGGCCAGTCGCTTCTCCAGCACGTCGCACGTCGGATTCATCAGCCGCGAGTAGATATTGCCGAATTCCTTCAGCGCGAACAGGTTCGCGGCGTGCTCGGTGCCGGTGAAGTTGTAGCTGGCGGTGGCGTAGATGGGCACCGCCCGGGCGTGCGTGGATGGGTCGTCCTGCTGCCCGGCGTGCAACGCCCGCGTGCCGAGGCCAAGTTTTTTCTTTTCGGTCATGGGTTCTCCTATGAGACCGGCCAGGGGAAATGTCCCCTTGGCTTTAAGCCCATAAGCATAACGCCAAGAGAGGCTGGCTCACAAGGCGAAACGACGTGAAGAATGAGCTAAGGCTACTGAATGGTTGCCCGCCGCTCCCTGCGCCGCAATAATTGGCCCCGACGCGACACATGCTAATTCACCGAATAGCGGGATTATGCGGATTGGGTATGGCGGCTCAAACGTACGCGCCGCCGTTGTGGTCCATCGCGCCGTTCGTGCTGATGCTGCTGGCGATTGCGATCCTGCCGCTGATCCGCCGCTGCCACCGTTTCTGGGAACTGAATCGCAACAAGCTCCTGATCGCCCTGGTTCTGTCCGCACTGACGCTGCTGTATTACTATCTTCTGCATCCGTTACCGGCCGTCGGGGGAGAGATTGCCTCCCGGGCGGGGTTGCTCCGCCACGTTTTGTCGAACGCCATCGTCGAGGCGTACATTCCCTTCATCGTTCTGCTGCTGGCCTTGTACACGATCAGCGGAGGCATTCGTCTGGAAGGGGACTTGCCGGCCCATCCGCGGACCAATGCGGCGTTCCTGACCATCGGCGGCATCCTGGCCAGCTTCATCGGCACCACCGGGGCGGCCATGCTGCTCATTCGGCCGCTGCTGGACACAAACGCCGAACGCCGGCACGTCCGCCACACGGTCATTTTCTTCATCATCATCGTGTGCAACATCGGCGGCTGCCTGCTGCCCATCGGTGACCCGCCCTTGTTCCTGGGGTATCTGCGAGGCGTGCCGTTCCTCTGGACGCTGCGATTGGCCCTTCCCTGGGCGTTCACGACGGCCGTGCTGGTGCTCATCTATTATGTTTGGGATTGCATCGCGTATCGCCGGGAGAAGCCCGAGGACATCGAGATCGACGAGGCCACCCGCCGGCCGCTGGCCTTGAAGGGCAAGAGAAACTTCATCTATCTGCTGGGCGTGGTGCTGGCGGCGGGATTGCTGATTCCAGGCAAATCGTTTGCGCTCGTGCCGTCGTTCGTCGTTCCCGCTCATCTGCGTGAGGCGGTCCTGCTGGCCCTGGCGGCCTTGAGCCTGGCCACCACGCCACGAGATATTCGCCGGGCCAACCAGTTCACGTTCTCCGCCATGGCGGAAGTGGCGGCCTTGTTCCTGGGCATTTTCATCACGATGCAGGCGCCGCTGGAGCTTCTTTACGCCAAGGGCCCCTCGCTGGGATTGACCCACCCCTGGCAGTTCTTCTGGGCGGCAGGCGGGCTCAGCAGCTTCCTGGACAACGCCCCGACGTATCTGGTGTTCTTCCAGATTGCCGATTCGCTCACCCACGCCAGCGGGCCCGGCATCCTGCAACTGCTGGGCGGCAACTTCATCCGCACGGACCTGCTGGCCGCACTGAGCCTGGGAGCGGTCTTCATGGGCGCCAACACGTACATCGGCAACGGGCCCAATTTCATGGTCAAGACCATCGCCGAGCAGCGCGGGATCAGAATGCCCAGCTTCTTCGGCTACATGCTCTACAGCGTCGCGATACTGATTCCGCTGTTCCTGCTGGTGACGGTGATCTTCTTCTTGAGGTAGTGCCCACTCTGCCCCGTCCGTCCCCTGGAGTCTAGAGAGAAAACTTCACCTGCCCGCCGACGATGGTGGTCACGGGCCTGCCCACAAGCTTCCAGCCGTCGTAGGGGCAATTGCGGCTGCGGGAGCGGAACTTGCCGGTGTCCACCGTCCAGCGGGCCTTGGAGTCGATGAGGGTCACGTCGGCGGCGGCGCCGGCGGCCAGCGTGCCCAGCGGCCGGCCGATGGCCCGCGCCGGGCCGAGGGTCATCCGCTCGATCAGGCCGGGCCAATCCATCAGTTTCGTCTGTACCAGCGCCTTGGCGTACAGCCCCACCGCGCACTCCAGGCCGACGATGCCGAAGGCCGCCAGGCCGAACTCCAGCTCCTTTTCCTCCTGGGCGTGCGGGGCGTGATCGGTGGCCAGGCAGTCGATCGTGCCGTCGGCTACGCCCGCCCGCAGGGCCTCCACGTCGGCGGCCGACCGCAGCGTCGGGTTGACCTTGTAGTTGGGATCGTAGCTGCTGCACCCCACGTCGGTCAGCAGCAGGTGATGCGGCGTGGCCTCGGCCGTGACGGGCAGGCGGCGGACCTTGGCGTCGCGAACCAGCTCCACGCTGCCGGCGGAGGTCACGTGCTGCACGTGGTAGCGGGCGCCGACCCGCTCCACCAGCTCCAAGTCGCGCCGCAGCATGATCTGCTCGGCCGAGGTGGGAATGCCGCCCAGTCCCAGCCGCACGGCCACCTCGCCGCTGTTCATCACGCCGGCCAGGGCGCCGTCCTGACAGTGCTGCATCAGCGGCACGCCGAGCATGGCGGCGTACTGAAGGGCCCGGTGCATGAGCTCGCTGCTGGCGACGCCGTCGCCGTCGTCGCTGAAGGCCACCGCCCCGGCGTCCACCATCGAGCCCATCTCGGCCAGTTCCTTGCCCTCGCGGCCCTTGGTGATGCAGCCGACGGGCAGCACCCGCGCCAGCCCCGCCTCGGCGGCCCGCTGGAGCACGTACAGGACGGCCGTCTCGTTGTCCATCGGCGGGTGCGTGTTGGGCATGGCCACGATGGTCGTAAAGCCGCCCGCCACGGCCGCGGCCGAGGCGGTGGCGATGGTCTCCTCCTCCTCGTGGCCGGGCTCGCGGCAGTGGACATGCACGTCGATCAAGCCGGGGCAGACGATACAGCCCTTGGCGTCGATCGTCTGCCGCGCGGCGGCCTTGATCTTGCCCACGCGGACGATCTTGCCGCGGGCGATGGCCACGTCGGCCACTTCGTCCCGCCCGCTGGCCGGGTCAATCACCCGCCCGTTTTTGATGAGGATGTCGTTCATTGCCTCCCCTGGCTGACCAGGTACAGCACGGCCATGCGGATGGCCAGGCCGTTGGTCACCTGCTGGAGGATGCAGCTATTGGGTCCGTCGGCCACGTCGCTCGTCAGTTCCACGCCGCGGTTGATGGGCCCGGGGTGCATGATGAGCACGTTTTTCTTGCACCGCTTGAGCCGCTGGCTGTTCATGCCGTACAGGCGGCTGTATTCGCGGACCGAGGGGAACTGGTTGCTGCTGAACCGCTCGAACTGGATCCGCAGCATGTTGACGACGTCCACCTCGCCCAGCACGTCGTCCAGGCTGTGGCTGATCTGGCAGCCCATGGCGCGGATGGCCGAGGGCACGAGCGTCGGCGGGCCGACGACCACCACGTGCGCCCCCAGCTTGCGCAGGCCCAGGATGTTACTGCGGGCCACGCGGCTGTGGGCGATGTCGCCGACGATGGCGACCTTCAGCCCTTCCACGTTTCCGAGGCGCTGGCGGATGGTGAAGATGTCCAGCAGCGCCTGCGTGGGGTGCTCGTGCTGGCCGTCGCCGGCGTTGACCACCGAAGCGGCCAGGCGCCGGGCCAGCATGTGCGGGGCGCCGCTTTGGCTGTGGCGGATGACGAAGATGTCCACGCCCATGGCCTCGATGTTCCGGGCGGTGTCCAGCGTGGTCTCGCCCTTGGTCACCGAGGAGCCGTGCGAGGAGAACAGCAGCACGTCGGCGGACAGGCGGCTGGCGGCCAGCTCGAAGCTCATCCGCGTGCGCGTCGAGTCCTCGAAGAACAGCAGCGCCACCACCTTGCCGCGCAGGGCCGGAACTTTCTTGATCGAGCGAGTGGAGACTTCCTTGAAGCTCTCGGCCGTGTCCAAGAGGTGCACGATCTCCTGGGCCGACAACTCGTCCATGCCCAGCAGGTCCTTGCGCGTCCACAGAAATGGGCGAGGCTGCCGAGCGGGGGCGTCCGACGCCCGGTCCGACTCAGCTCGCCGACGCCGGGATGATGAAGACGCCGTCTTCGCCATCGGTTTCCTTGAGTTTGACTTGGATTCGGTCGGTGCTCTTGGCCTTCAGACGTTTGCCGATGAAGTCCGCCACGATGGGCAGCTCGCGGTCGCCGCGGTCGACCAGCACGGCCAGGCGCACGACGCGGGGCCGGCCCAGGTCCATCAGGGCGTCCAGGGCGGCGCGGATACTCCGGCCGGTCTGGAGCACGTCGTCCACCAGCAGCACCCAGGCGTCGTCCAGGTCGAAGTCGATCTCCGTCGCGCGGACCACCGGCGCGCCGCGCTGGCGGGCCAGGTCGTCGCGGTAGAAGGTGATGTCCAGCACGCCGCGGTCGATGCGAAGCGTGGGCTTTTCCGCCCGCAGGCGTTTGATGAGCCGCTCGGCCAGCACCTGCCCGCGCGTGCGCATGCCGATGACCGCGATGCGAGGATCAGGGGGCAATTGCGAAATAGTGGCCTTGCACAGATGGTCCAGAGCCGTCGCCACTTGTCTGCCGCTCAGCAGTCGCTTCATGACCGCTCCCCGGCCGAGGGGTTTTATCACTGAAGCTCGCTAAAGTGCCAAAGCATTTTAGCGATAAAGCATCATACCGCCGGTTGAGCCGGCAGGCAAGGGGCACTTTTCCGCCGGAAGGCAAGGATTGCTTAAAATACCGTGTCGGCACCTTCAGGCAATCCGCGTTGGCGGCCCCAGTTGGGATAAGCGAACACAAGCCTGTCGGGAGTATCGGCATTAAGGGAGGAGGATCACGATGTGGGGACGCGCCAAAGGCTGGTCGCTGATAACGCCACAGTTGAGTTCTTGTGGACTGGTCTACAGATTTCCTTTATGCTCCAGATGGCTACTGGGGGGCTTGTGCGCTTATGGAACCAGCGCAATTTCATCATCCAAGAAGTTGCTAATCTCAGCCTGGTTCGGTATCACCACCTCCCTGCTGACTTCGCGTTGCAAACAGTCAAGCTCCAGGAGCCTGTTGCTCAGCCACTCGAATTCCGCATAAAGCGTCTTGTCATGTGAGGCCTCGCGCAAATGGGTGATCTGATTTCGGTCTCTCGTCAATGCAGCATAGTACCTGACCACTTCCCAGCAGAATTCGCTCCACACCATATCCTCATTGAGTATTCTTTGACGAGTCAGAAGCCCTAGAGTCTCGAGGAAGACAAGGACCTCGTCGTCTCTCTGGTCGATCCACTTTCCCATCTTCAGAGTCAGACACAGTTGCTTTCTCTGGTTTCGCATTAGTGACGATTCGAACCGATCATGTAGAAGCATTACTGTGTTAGCCGAGTTTATTTCTCTTTGCTGGCGCACTTGCCAATACACAGCAGCTAATGTGCCGACAACCAACACCCATGTGCCAAGTGCTGTCCATCCTGCTGCGTTCATAATTCGTCCTTTCTTGTCGTACCTGCTGCCGAGTACTGTGTGTGGCTGCCAAACAAAGCGTCTTCTTGGGCTGTCTGGACCACGCGTGATCTGGAGGCACGACACACGGTTACACAAGCATGGGACCGGAAGCTGGTTGCGCACAGTGCCTCGGCCCTGACTGCGGATCCAGGGGTACACGTTGTCACATCTGTTCGGATTAGATAGTCCCCACGGCCCTGACGTGCCGCAGCATGTTTGGACACCATACCACTCGGTATGGCAGGTGACAAGGGGCACTTTTCCGCCGCGGGCGGATCGGGTATGCTTGGCCGCGTCGATTGAGGGAACAGCTATGGCGGCCATACCGGGCAAGCGTGAGCGGGAGAACCTCTGGCGGCTTTTGGAAATGGCCCGCCAGGAGGACCTCGGCGACAGTGGCGACGTCACCAGCGTCATCCTGCCGCCGGAGGTGCACGCCACGGGGCGTTTTGTCGCCCGCCAGCCGGCGACTATTTGCGGCGTGTCGCTGCTGGAGCCGATCGCGGCGGCCTATGACGGCGAGCTTCGCACGCGGGAGATCGTCGCCGACGGCCAGGAGGTCGCCGCCGGCGCGGTGCTGGCCGAGTGGCGCGGTCCGGCCCGCGGCATGATGGCCGCCGAACGCGTGGCGCTGAACTTTCTCCAGCGCCTCTGCGGCGTGGCCACCACCACGCGGGAGTTCGTCAAGGCCGTCGAGGGCACCGGCGCGGGAATCTATGACACGCGAAAGACCACCCCCGGCTGGCGCGACCTGGAGAAGTACGCCGTCCGCGCCGGCGGCGGCAGGAACCACCGCAAGGGCCTGTACGACGCGGTGCTGGTCAAGGACAACCACCTGGCCGTGCTGGCCAAGGCCGAGGGCAAGAATCCCATCACCGCCCTGGGCCAGGAGCTGGAACGCGTCCGGCCGTACCTGGGCGAGGGGGCGTTCGTCGAGCTGGAGGTGGACACGCTGGAACAATTCCAGGGGGCCCTGGCGCTGCCGGTGGACATCATCCTGCTGGACAACATGCCGCTGGATCAGCTTCGCAAGGCCGTCGCCTTGCGCGACAAGGCCGGGCTGAAAGACGCCCTGGGTCTGGAGGCCTCCGGCGGCATCACGCTGGCCAACGTCCGCGCGGTGGCCGAGGCCGGCGTGGAGCGCATCGCCGTCGGCGCGCTGACCCACTCCGCCGCGGCCGTGGACATCTCGCTGGATATCGAAGTGGATTGATTCCTGGCGGTGCCTCTGCCTCAGTTCACTTGCCGCGGTACACCGCCCGCGACGTTTCGGACTCCCACACCGTCATGGCCGCCAGATTCGGCAGGGCGGGGGAGATGCGTTCGAACAGGTAGCGGCCGATGTTCTCAGCCGTGGAATTGGCCAAGCCCGGCACGTCGTTCAGCAGCCGATGGTCCAGCTCGGCGATGATGGGGGCGACCACGCGGACCACCTCGCCGAAGTCGATCACCCATCCGCTGCGCTGGTCCACCGGGCCGGTCACGTGCACGTCCACGCGATAGCTGTGACCGTGGATGTTGCGGCACTTGTGGCCGGCGGGGACGTTGGGCAGACTGTGGGCGGCCTCGAATTGGAACGTCTTGATGACCTCGGCTTCCATGGTTCTAACCTTCCCTTATGTCTCTTGAAGCCCCGTGCGTGAGCACGGGGATAGTGCCGTCAATCAAACTTTCGCGACATTCCCGCCCTGACGGGCGGGGCTTCATGAATCCTCAACAAACCGGACGCGATGAAACGCGTCCCTCCGATTTTGTGACAGCTCTTTCCAAAGAATGCTACACGCCGCGGTCCCGCCCTGGCCAGATGATCTTGTGCAATTGCAGCCCCAGGCGCACGTCCAAGCCGTCGGCCAGGATCCACCGGGCCAGCTCGGCGGAGTCCAGCCGGCCGAAGACGGGGGAGAAAATCACCGTGCAGCGGCCGCGCAGATTGCAGGCGGCCAGTTTCTCCTTGGCGTAATCGTAATCGGCCCGGTCGGCCAGGACGAACTTGACCTCGTCGCGCGGCGCCAAGGCCGCAACGTTCGACCAGCGGTTGGCGTCCTGCTGGCCGCTGGAAGGGCACTTGAAGTCCACAATCTTCACCACGCGGGAATCGACGGCGGAAATATCCTGCGAGCCGTTGGTCTCCAGCAGCACCGTCCGGCCGCGATCGCACAGGGCCGTCAGCAGTTCCAGGGCGGCCGGTTGGAGCAGCGGCTCCCCGCCGGTGACCTCCACCCGCCGGCAGGGGAATTGCTCCACGCGGGCGAGAATTTTTTCGATGCCCATCGCCTGGCCGCCTTGCTGGGCGTAGGCCGTGTCGCACCAGTCGCAACGGAGGTTACACCCGGCCAGGCGGACGATGACGCACGGCAAGCCCGCCGCGCCGCCCTCGCCCTGGATGCTCAAGAAGATCTCGCTGACCTTCAATTCGCTCACGGGGGCATTCTAACCTCGCCGGCCGGGCGGTTGTATCTCGCCTTGTGCCCGCTTACGATACGCCGCCATGAAGACAGGAACGCTCTACATCATTCTTCTGGTAGCCGTGCTTATTCGGGGCGGGCTGCTCGCCTTACTGTGGAAGGACGGCGAGCAACGCATCTACACGCCGGACTCCCAGGCCTACATCCAACTGTCGCATTCGCTGGTGGAGCAGGGGACCTTCCAGCGCGAGGGCGAGCCGGAAATCTTCCGCACGCCCGGCTATCCGCTGCTGCTGGCCTTTTCCACACCGTGGGGCGAGTTCTGGTGGCGGGCGGTGCTGGTGCTTCAGGTGGCCCTGGACGTGGTGACGGTGTACCTGACGTTCCTGTTGGGCTGGATGCTGGCCGGCGATCGAGCGGGGCTGATCGCCGCGGCGTTGCAGGCCGTCGAGCCGCTGGTGGTGGCGTCGTCGCTGCGCATCCTCTCGGATAGCGTGTATGCGTTCCTGTTCATCCTGGCGGTCCTGCTGCTGGTGCATTGCGTGCGGCATGGCCGGGTGTGGGCGCTGATCGCCTCGGCGCTGGTGTTGGGGGCGGCGTGCTATATTCGGCCGGTGGGGCTGATCATGGCGGCCGTGGCGGCGGTTATGTTGCTGCTGGTCGGCGGCGAGCGGCGGCTGCTGAAGGCGGCGGCGATGGCGGGCATCGTCGGCCTCTGCGCAGCGCCGTGGGTAGTCCGCAATATGATCGTGGCCGACTATCGCGGCTTTTCCACCCAAACCAGCGACGCCATGTACTACTTCGCCGCCCCGGAGGTGCTCGCCGCCACCGAGCACATCTCTCCCGACAAGGCTCGGGCGATGATGGCGGAGACCGACGAGGCCGCCAACGCCGCTAAGACGCCGGGCCAAGCCGCCGACGCCCGCCGGCGGGAGGCTATTCGCATCCTGTCGGAAAATCCGTGGCTGTACGCCCGCATCCACATGGTGGGGTGCCTGGGCGTCTTCCTGCCGGCGGCGACGGACGTGCTCCAGACGGTCGGCCTGACTACCGGCGAGCGCGGCACCCTGGACGTGCTGCACACGCAGGGGATCGTGGCGGCGGTGCGGCATTATTTCGGCGGCCACACGACGGCCATGATGGTGGCCGCGCCGTTGCTGATCGCCACGGCCGTGCAATACCTTGGGGCGCTGCTGTGCGTGATTCAGGCGGGGCGGCATAGGATTCCCAAAGAGGTATGGTTGCTGGTGGTGTTGGTGATCGTGTCGGTGCTGCTGCCGGGGCCCTTCGGCCTGCCGCGATACCGCCTGCCGATTACGCCGCTGCTGTGCGTTGCCGCCGGCGCGGGTCTGGCGGCCCTGAAGCGTCCAACCGAGACCGACGACGAAAAAGCGGACGAGTAAGAGATGTTGGGGTTAATCCGCGATTCGCGATCCGCGACTCGCGATTTTCGGTGGTGGCAAGCGGAATCGCTTTTGGCCGAGCACGCGGGGCCGCCAGAAGGAGTCGATGGCGGGCGTGAAGGTGTTCATGGCCAGCACGCCCATGTAGAAGGGGATGGGGACCTGGAGGTAGAGCTTCAGCAACGCACCGACGGTCCCGCAGCCGACGCCGAAGATCACCTGGCCGCCGGTGGTGACCGGGCGGCTGGTCATTTCCGTGGCCATGAACACGGCCGCCAGTAAAAGTTCCCCGCTGAAGAGCTGGTAGCAGACGTAGGTCAGCCCCGCGTCGGAGCCCTCCGCCAGCAGCGGCAGCCAGACGGTGCGGACCTCCTGTCCCGCTCCGGCTAGGCGGATGGGCGCCACGGCCACCACGGCCGCCGCCGACAGGACAATCGCAACCGGCAATTGCCATTTCACGTAGCCGCGATAAATCAGGTACACGGCAGCCAGGACGATCGCAATGGAGCACGTCTCGCCGATGCCGCCGGGCGTGGCGCCGTAGAACAGGTCGGTCAGCGGCGGCATGCGCATCAGGGCCAGGCCCTTATTCGGCGGGGCGTTTTCCGGCTTGGTCGCCAGGCCGGAAAAGGCGGGCTCCGCGCCGGTCGTCAAGCCGCCCAGAATTGTCGTCGGGCGGGGCAGGGCGAAGGCGTCCGCTCCCGGCGGGGCGGGCTGGGCGGACCATCGGCGGTAGTTCTCCATCGGGCGGGACTGTCGCACGTCGCCCACCAGCAATTTATTGGGCGCCAGCACCGGCCAGGCGGTGGGGTTCATCGTCGCGGGGAACATCACGGCCACGGCCAGCCTGCCGATCAGCGCCGGCTGCCAGAGGAAATGTCCCACGCCGCCGAAGATGGCCTTGCCAACGACGATCGCGAACACGGCCGCCAGGATCGGCACGTACCAGGGCACGAACGGCGGCAGCGTCAGGGCCAGCAGCAGACCCGTCAGGTAGGCGTGCGAGCGGCCCAGCAGGGCGGGGGTGTACGTGCAGCGGTAATAGGCCTTCTCCACGACGGCGCAGGAGACGATGGCCAGGGCGGCCACGATCGCCGCTCGCCAACCGAAGAAGACCAGCCCCGCCACCAGCGGTCCGCACGCGGCGACCTGCGTGACGATGTAGATGGTCCGGGCCGGTTCCAGGGAATGCAGGAAAGGGGCGTTGCTGATAAGGTAGCTCGGCACCGCGGCGGCGTGGGGCGGGGCGGGCTGAGCTGTGGTCCGGTCCGTCGTCATGTTCCCTCCACCGGAAGCGGCCGGGCCGCGGCCTGCTTGAGTTGTTTGACGCGCTCCGTCAGCGGCAGCCGGGCCGGGCAGACGTAGCTGCACACGCCGCACTCCACGCAAGCAGCCACCCTCAGGCGGCAGGCATGGTTCACCCTCGACAACTCGAAATCGTCATTGAGGATGGCCACGTTCAGCCGCGCCGGGCAGTGGTCGGTGCACCACCCGCAGCGGATGCACGTTGTCGGCGAGGCCTGAGGCGCCTCGTCGATGGCCAAGAGGGCGTTGGTGGCCGGCGTGACCACCGCCATGGCATGGCATCGCAGTCCGACCATCGGCCCGCCGTGGATGATCGGTTCGACCACGCTGGCCGAGGGCGCCCTGGCGGCGCCGGCTTCGGACGGGGCGGTTCTGCGGGCCAGTTCCGCGCAAGGGTAACCCAGCGGCGTCCAGAAGTTTTCGTGCCGGCCGGCCTGCTCACCGGCCACGGTGACCACGCGATGGGTGGCCCGTTGCTTGTAAACGATCCAGCGGAAGACGGCGCAGCAGCTGGCCGGGTCGATCACGGCGGCCGCGACGTCCGTCGCTGTACCGCCCGGAGGGACCTGCCGGCGGGCCAGCAAGTGGACCAGCACGGCGTCGGCGCCGATGGGATACTTGTGGGGCAGGGCGATGGTGGCGACGTCCCAACTGTGGGCGGCTTGCGCCAGGCTCTGGTAGCTGCCCGTCCGGCGATAGTCCACGGCCAGCAACACCTTCGTGATGCCCAGGACCCTGGCCAGGATCACCAGGCCCGCGACGACGTCCGCTCCGTGTTCCGTCAGCAACCGGTGGTCGGCGGTGACGTACGGCTGGCCCTCGACGGCGTTGGCGATCAGGACGTCGCAGCGGGTGGCGGCGGCTTTGTTAAGCCACGTTGCCAGCGGCTCGACGGGGCGGCGATGGGTCGTCAGCCCGCCTTGACGAAGCTGCTGCATCAGGGCGTCCGTCGGACAATCGATCCAGTTTTCGTGGGTGGCCGGCGAGGCCGGGGCGGGACACTCGCCCAGGTCCGTCAGCTCGATGGCGGCATTGGCCAGGAAGCCGTAAGGTCCGGCGACGGCGGCCACGGCGTCCAGGGAGGCTACCTTTCCCGCCAGCGGCGCAAAGACGTCCATGGCGTCGCCGCCGGCGGCTCGGGCCAACATCTGTCCCGCTTCGACCGCCTGGCCGGGGGCGACCAGCGGCTTGGCGGTCGGCCCGCCGCAGGGGCCCAGCGGCACCAGCAGCCGCGAGGGTCGGGGGGCCGGAGTGATGGAACGATTCAGCGTCGCCGACTTCTGGTCGGGCAGATCGATCCCGCCGGTAAACGTGCCATAACACCGCCGAAGCATGCCGTCATGCTAGCCGAATCGACGGAACACTTCCACGCCTTGGGCCGGTCTTCATTGCTGTTTGGCCTGTTCCAGGGCGGCTTGGAACTGGGCCTTGAGGACCGGGTCGGCGTACTGGATGCTCTTGCCGTCCTTGGCGGCCTGGATGAGCTCCTGGAGCAGCTTCTGCGACTCTATCCTCAGGCGACGGTTGCGGAGGTTCTGGGTGAGCTTGTCCTTCACGTCGTCGAGCTTCACGTTCTGCGGCTCGATGATCTTCTCCAGCTTCAGGATGTGGAAGGCCGTGTCGACCTGGATGGGGTCGGTGATCTGTCCTACCTGTTTCAGCGACATCGCGGCCTCGACAATGGCCGGCGGCAGGTTGGTGCTGTCCCGGCCGATGGGCGGCAGCAACCCGCCCTCGGCGGCGGAGGGGTTCACGGACACGCGGCGGGCCAGTTCGGCAAAGTCCGCGCCGTCCTTCAATTGCTTGCGGACATCGTCGGCGGCGGCGAGCGACGTGACCTGGATGTGCCGCACCTGAATCTTTTGGCCGTACTGGACGGCGAATTCCTTGGCCACGTCCTCGGGGGTGACGGTCACGCGAGGCTCGACGAGCTTGCGCAGCAGCGCGTTGCGGCGCATGACCATCTGCCATTGTCTGTAGGACATGTTTCGCTGTCGCAGCAACTCGTTCAACAGTTGCTCGCGCTGCTCGCTGCGATCCGCCTGGCTGAACATTTCCGTCACCGTCCGGTCGTGTTCTTCCTGGACCTCGCGGTCGGTGACGGTGATGCCCTTGGCCTCGGCCGCCTGGATGACCAGTTCGCTGGCAATGAGCTGATACGCCATCGGCAGGCCGTAGGAGCGGACCAGCAGATCATTCAGTTCGCTCATGTAGATCGGCTGGCCGCCTACATAGGCCATCACGGCGGGGGCAGGACCGCTGGCGGGAGTGGGAGTTCCGGGAGAAGCAGAACGGACCGGCGGGAAGGCTTCGTTGCAACCGAACACCACGCCCGCCCACATCACGCACATCCAGACCTGTCGCATGAAAGTCCTTTCGAAACAGGGTCGCTAGTCGCCCTCGTCGCCGCTGCGACCGGTTGTAGGATACCGTTTGTCGATCCAACTGACAAAGGCTTTGGCCAGGCCTTCGGCCTTGGTTTTGGGGCCGAGCTGCAATGTGGTCTCCGTGCGTCCGATGCAATTGGCGACGGCCAGGACGCGGCCCGTATGGGCATCCACGAATTCCGTGCGGCAGATCACTTCCTCCAGAGGGCTGAGGAACATGCCCACGTGGCCCGCGTCCTCATAGTGCACGATGGACCCGCGGATCAGGAGCGTCTTGCCGCGCCGTTCGGAAGGCAGTTTCTTGGCGGCCAATTGCCTGGCGAACTCTTCGCGGAGCAGGAAGCGGAAATCCCTCGGCACGCGGCCGCCGATGTCGTCCGTAATCTCGCCCAATTTAAAATCGTGGTAGTCGGCTAATTCATCTCGATTCGCCGCCGTCGAAGCCGGCTGAATGGGCATGACCAACCCCGTGGCGCCCTTGACTTCGCCTAGGCCTTCCGAAATGGCGCGGCCGGTACAACCATTACCGCACAGGGCGACTCCTGCGACGCACATTAAGATGGCAGCGCATTTCATCGTTGTTCTCCTGGTGTACTGCATGGGATGTTGCGCCGGGCGATGGGCCGGACTTCGTCCGCCCCTCATCTTTATCGATCATTTTATGCAGTACACCTTATAAAACTTGCCCCAATCTCCAGAGGTCTGTTCGGTCAGGATCGAGCTGCCTTCGGGGGCGGCTGAGACGGAGAGCAAAATATACCAGGCGCTGCCGTTGCCGTTGGTGTTGGTGAAGGGCTCCCGGCTGGACAGCTCTCCGACGAATTGGCTGATCGCGGCGGGATCCGCCTTGCCCGAAACGGGGTGCAACAGTTGATTTTGATGTGCCAACCGCTGCTGCCAGTCCGCCAGAAGCGAGAGATTGCCGAAACGCAGGGCGCACCCGTCGCCTTCTCCCGCCACGATCGCCCGATGCGACAACAAGCGGAAGTCGCTGCGATCCGTCAGGAAAACGGCGTCGGGAGGCGTGTGGGACTCCGCCCAGCGGGCGATGGCTTGGAGTTCGGCGTCGCGGGAGGCGGTTTCCAGAAGTTTTCGGAGCCGGCGGGGCTTGTTTTCCTCGCTCAACAGGACCGACGCGGCGTCGTAGGTGGCTCGCCGGGCCGGACCGAGATTGGCGGAAGGCAGCAGCCAGGCCACCGCCGCCACCGTGCAGGCGGCCCGCATCAGGCCGTAGTGGCCGCGAGTCAGGCGGAACAGACTGGTCAAGGCCTGGGCGAACAGGGCGTACAGCGGCAGCATCAGGAAACAGGACGCCTGCACGAAGCCGATCAGCGGCGGAATCATGCCCGTGGCCAGGCCGACCAGTTGGCTGGCGGTCTGAAACACCAGCGCCACCGTCGCGGCGGAGACGGCGAAGGCCACCCAGAATCCCACGAAAGGCACGCGAAACCGGTCCACCTGGGAAAGCACCACCAGGGTGGGTATGGCCAGGGGAACCGCCCACAGCAGCCATTCCGGCAGCGCCCGCATCGCCTGAGGATACAGGAGGGCTCCGTCTCCTTCGCGCAGCAGGCGGCCGATGGATCGTGCCGACTCGGCTCCGCTGGAGGCGATCAGGCGGGCGTTGACGCCCAGGGAGATTTGGGGCAGGGCCACGGCGACGGCTAAAACAAGGCAGGCCGCAGCCGTCAGGTAGGCGATGGGGGTGAATCGTTGCCGGGCCACGTAGACGCCGGCCAGGACGAGCGCCATATTAATGGTCCAGTCGGAATCGAATCGCCCCAGCAGCCCCACCAGCAGGAAAATCACCAACAGGCGCCACACGGGGGCCGATTGATCGACGGTGTCCAACAGGGCCAGGACGATCAGGGGCGTCAGGGCCATGGTCAATCCGGCGGGACTGCCGGAGGCCAGCGTGCCGATTCCCCAGGCCGAACCGCCCAGCGCCTCGATCACGACAGTGCTCAGCACGGCCACGAACGCCGCAATCGACCAGCTTTGGCACTGGCGGTAAAGCAGCGCGTACATGCTGAGTCCGTAGAGCAGGACCAGCGGCCCGACCAGCAGCCGCAGCGGCAGGAGGGGATCGCCTCCGACCTTAGGCCACAGGAGGCGAAGGTTGTCCACGAAGACCGGGCTGATCGACAAAACCGACGCGGGGCGGCCGAACAGAGGATCCGCCGGGAATAAGCTCGGGTCGGCGGCCTTGAGGGCGGCCGTCGCCAGGGAAACCTGACAGTCCGAGGGGTCAGGGTCTATCGCGGCCAAGACGCCGTAGAAAGCAGCCACCCCCACGAACACAACAACGGCGGCGGCGTGCCTGGCGTGTGGGATGGGTCTCATTGGGTTTTCCCGAGGTGATTGGGGTGATACTATAAGCTGCCCGCCGCGTTGACAAGAGATAAGGCATGACCGTGGATCGCAACGACAGCCCACTGGATCCTTTCGTGCAGTCGATAGCCGCCGCCATCGACGCCGGCGGACTGATTCCGCCGCGGGCGACGGTGGTGGTGGGCGTTTCCGGCGGGGCCGACAGCGTGGCGCTGCTGGCGGCCCTGCGCGAACTGAGCGGTCGCCCCGGCCGGCAGTACACGCTGGTCGTGGCGCATCTGAACCACGGCCTACGCGCCCAGGCTGACCAAGACGAACGTTTCGTAGCCGAACTGGCCGAGCGGTGGCGATTGCCGTGCGAGATTCATCGCAGCTCCGTGGCCGCCGAATCGCGTCGCCGTGGCCAGGGGATCGAACAGACGGGGCGGCGGCTGCGGTACGACTTCCTGCGGCAAGTCGCCCAACGCCACGGGGCCGCCTGCGTGGCCGTGGGCCATCACGCCGACGATCAGGTGGAGACGGTGCTGTTTCGCCTGTTTCGTGGCAGCCACCTGCGAGGCCTGGCCGGCATGATGGCGAGCCGTTCCCTAGGCGGCGGCGTCTTACTAATTCGCCCCCTGTTGGCGATTCGTCGGGCGGAGGCCGGGGCTTACTGCCGGCGAATCGGCCTGACGTGGCGCGAAGACGCCAGCAATGCCGACACGGCCTACCGCCGGAACTTCATCCGCAACGAATTGCTGCCGTTCCTGCGAGACCGCCTCAATCCGCAAGTGGATCAAGCCATTCGGCACCTGGCCGCCACCGCGGCGGAGACGGAGGAACAACTGCGCTGCCTGGGTGAGGCCGCGTTGGCTCGGGCCCGCAAGAAATCCGCCGGCCCGCATCAAGGGCAAATCCTCTTGGATCTGTCGGCTCTGGAGGCGGAGACGCCGTTGATTCGCCGTTATGCCATTCGGATCGCGCTGGAGCGGATGGGCGTTCCCATGCGCGCCGTGACGGCAGAGCATCTTCATCAGCTTGAAACGATGGCGTCGGCGGGCCAGCCGGCGGCGATGGACCTGCCGGACGGTTGGCTCGCTCGCGTTGAGGGCGGGACGATGGTCATCGCCGGGCCTTCGGCAGTCGGCAAGCCGGACGGCATCGCCTCCTGGCCAGCGGTGGAGCTGGCATGTCCCGGCCGAACGGTGCTGCCGGACGGTAGGGCGATTGTGTGCGAACGAGCGCCGCTGGACCGCCAGGCCTTCCAGGCCCATTGCCGCTCCGGCCGGCACGATGTGGAGTGGCTGGACGCCGACGCCGTCCAGGGGGCGCTTGTGTGCCGTCCCCGGCAGCGAGGCGACGCCTTCTGGCCGCTGGGCTGCGACGGCCGGCGGAAGGTAGGCAAGCTGCTGACTGACCTCAAGCTGCCGCGTGCACTTCGCCGATTTGTCTTATGCATCCAGGATCAGGCCGGCATCGTCCTGTGCCTGCCGGTGCGGATCGACGATCGCGTGAAGATCACCGACGGCACGAAAAACGTCCTTCGGATCGGCGTGGTTGACGCGGACGGATCCGCGGCCTAGAAATTCCAGGAGCGACATGTTCGAAGTGCTGGCTCAACTTGGCCGTCGAACGGTCCGCAACATAGCGGACTTCGGGGACTTCTGCGTTTTTTCCGGCCAGTCGCTGGCCTGGGTCAAAGAAGGCGTCCGGCACATGCGCGGCCTGCGCCTGATGTGGGTGCAGTGCTTCGACATTGGCACGATGAGCATCCCCGTGGTGATGATCACCGGCGCGTTCGTGGGCATGGTGCTGGCCGTGCAGACGGTGATGCAGTTCAAGTCGCTCGGCATGGCCGCCGAGATGGGCACGATCGTGAACCTTTCGGTGCTGCGGGAGCTGGGGCCGGTGCTCACGGGCGTGATGCTGGCCGGGCGGGTCGGGGGCGGGCTGACGGCTGAGCTGGGCACCATGCGCGTCACCGAACAGATCGACGCCCTTACGGCCATGGGGTCCAGTCCCCTGCGCGTGCTGGTGGTGCCGCGGTTCCTGGCTTGCGTGCTACTGATCCCCATCCTGGTGATCTACGCCGACTTCATGGGCATCCTGGGCGGCTACGCGATCAGCGTGTACATCTACGGCGTCAACGGCGCGGAATTCTGGCGCCACGCGGCCAACACGGTCGGCTACTTCGACGTGTTCTACGGGCCCGTCAAGAGCATCTTTTTCGGGGCGGCCATCAGCCTGATTTGCTGTTACAAGGGCTTCCGCTGCGCGCCCGGGGCGGCCGGGGTGGGCAAGGCCTGCACCGAGAGCTTCGTGGCCTCCTGCATGACCCTCCTGGCGCTGGACTTCTTCCTCGGCATGCTCCTTAACACGTTGTACGAGTCCGTGTACGGCATGAAGATAATACTGTAGGACCCAGGGGCTAGGAGGCGGCGTCGTGGTCGGTGGGGGTATCTTGGAGTCCCAGTTCCGCCTGGATGGCCTTGGCCGCGGGAACCCTTGCGCCTGTGACGGCAACGACCACTCCCGGCAGCGACCAGAACATGGGCGCGATCCGGAACAACAAGGCCATGGCCACCACCTCGCTGGGGGAAACCGTGGCCGAGGCAAAAAACACCACGAAGCACTTCTCCACCAACCCCAATCCGCCCGGCGTCAGGGGGATGGAGGCAATGGTGTAGATCAACGGTACGTACAGGAAATAGTTGTACCAAGGCGTGTCCAAGGACAGGCTCTTTCCAATCAAGATGAGCGAGCCGATCCAGACGATGTGGCCGGTGAGCGTAATCCCTACGGCTTCCACCAGACGGGGAATATTGCCGCGATATTGCCGGAGGGCTTGGCCGGCGACATCGAAATGATGGGCCAGGGGCAGGCGGCGGTAGAGCCTATCCAGCCGAAGCGCTCGGCGCAAGGAGGGGGCAAACAGGAAGGTAAAGGCGCCGATCAGCGCCAGCACGATCACCAGCACCAGGATGGCTGGCGTCCGGAGGGTTTCCGTGGGCGTCAGGTGTCCCAAGGAAACAATCAGCAGCATGACGGTGGCTATCAGCGTCAATTCGGTCAGCCCAATCGCCCGGTCTATGAACACGCTGACCAGCGCGGCGGCCTTGGCGGGGGTGTGCTTGGATACGTAATAGGCCTTCACCAAGTCGCCGCTGACGGTCCCGGGCACCACGATGGAAAAGTATGTGCCTAAAAAGGTTAGGCGGATGGCCTCCCACAGCGTAATGTGGATGTCCACCACGCGGAGCAGCAGCCGCCACCGGATGGCCATGATGAGCAGGTTGCCCGGATAGACGGCGAAGGCCAGGGCCAGCAGGGGAAGCTTGAGGTTGCGGATCGTCGTGAAGAAGCCGGGCCGGCGGACCTCGTTCGTCCCCGGGATCATCTGGAACTCATCGGCCGGGGCGGTCCGGGCATGCCGCCACCACAGCAGGCCGGAACTGACGTCCAATTGCGCTACCCGCCCTGGCCCGGCAGACCGCTCAGCCAGGACGGCATAGATTTTCCCGCCCTTGTCCACGGCGTAGTCCCGCCAATGGACCTGCGAGAACACCCACCCCAGCAGCAGGGCGGCCAGGAGCACTTTGGCGGTCAGCAGGATGGACTTGCGATGGCTGGGAGCCATGGTTTTGCCCCCTCAGGGGTCCAAAATTATACGTCCGGCCGGAGTATAAGCCAAGAATCGTCATGATGGCGGTGCAGAAAGAAGCCGCGGAAAGCCGAAATATCCTTTGTCCGCCTGGTTGTAAAACTTGACTTTTTTATTCAACCTCTCTGCAAAAAGTTTGCTAAGATGACGATATCAGGCCTCATTGATACGTCATACGCTGAAGCTTTAGCTCAACCGATGATGAATGGCACTCCTCAGATGGTGGAGATACCTGGCTACCAGGCTGTTCAGTTCCTGGGCACCGGGGCTCGCAGTACGATCTGGCAGGTCCGTGATCGCCAGACGAATCAATACTTTGCGCTGAAACGGGTGGTCAAGCAGCACCTGGCCGACTACCGGTTTCTGGAGCAGGCGATCAACGAATATGAGGTCGCCAGCCGGCTGGACCACCCCGTCATCCGCAAGATTTATCGGTTGCGCAAGGTCAAGGAGTGGCTGCGCCTCCGCGAGGTCCAGCTGATCATGGAATTGTGCGATGGGACGACCGTCCAGGCGGCCCGCCCGACGTCCATCCCCCGCATCATGGACATCTTCCATGAGGTGGCCATGGCCCTGGCCTACATGAACAGCAAGGGCTTCGTCCACGCGGACATGAAGCCCAACAACATCCTGGTGTCCTCCCACGGCAAGGTCAAGATCATCGACCTGGGGCAAAGCTGCCCCCTGGGCACCACCAAGCTGCGGATTCAGGGCACCCCGGACTTTATCGCCCCCGAGCAGGTGTACCGTCGCCCGCTGGACGCCAGGACCGACGTGTTCAATTTTGCCGCGGCCTTGTACTGGACGCTGACCGGCCAGGCGATTCCGACCGTCCTGCCCAAAAAGGGCGGCATGCAGATCATGATCGACCAGGCCATCATCCCTCCGCACGAAGTGAACCCCGAAGTGCCGCTGCCGCTCAGCCGGCTGGTCACGGAATGCACCCGGACTAACCCCCTCCAGCGGCCGGCTTCGATGAACGACGTGGTGTCGCGGCTGGACCTGATCGCCCACACGATGAAAAACGCCTCCTAGGACGCACCCCAGTGCCGAACGCCGTAGCGGACATCTTCCGCCAGGCCGCCACGCTGAACACCCAGGACGGTCGACGGCGGGGTAACGTGGTCGACCTGGAGGGCGGCTGCGACGTCGTCGTCACCGGCGACGTCCACGGCAACCGCCAGGCCCTGACGAAAATTCTCTCCTATTTCGACCGGCCGTCGCGCCGCCCCCGCCGCCTGATCCTCCAGGAACTCATCCACGGTCCGGCGGACGAGGCGAGCGGCCATGACCGCAGCATCGAGCTGCTCCTGCGGGCGGTGCGGCTGAAGGTGGAGCGGCCGGCGGACGTGCTCTTCGTGCTGGGCAACCATGACCTGGCCCAGATCACCGGCGTGGAGATCGCCAAGGAAGGGTGCCTGGCCTCCTGCCAGGCCTTTGCCGACGGTGCACGGTTTGTCTTCGGCAGCGAAGGGGATGAAATCCTCGCAGCCGTGGGCGAGTTCATTGTCTCCATGCCTTTGGCGGTGCGCTGCCCCAACGGCGTGATGATCACGCACTCGCTGCCCTCGCCGCGCCGCATGAAGGTCGCCGGAACGGAGATCCTCCACCGTCCTTATCGCCTGCAGGAGGACTTCCTCCGCGGCGGGGCGGCCTATGAATGGACCTGGGGCCGGGGACAGACCGACGAGCAGGTCGACGCTCTGGCGGCTGAGCTGGGCGTGGAGTTGTTCCTGCTGGGGCACCGGCATACCCCCTCCGGCATCGAGGCCGTTACACGGCGGGCCATCACGCTGACCAGCGATAGCAGCCATGCCTGCCTCGTGGCGTTCCCCGCCGACCAACCGCTGGACGCCCAGACGGTCCTGCTGTCGGCCACGCCGCTGGCGGCGATCAATCTGCACGACTAGAAAGGCGACCGTGAAGTACGCATTCCTGGCCATGGACGTGGACGGTACGTTGGTGGGGCGCGACGGCATCGTGCCGGGCGACGTGGTCGCCGCCATCGCCGCCGCCAGGTCCGCCGGACTGCGCGTGTGCCTGGCGACGGGGCGGAGCTACGTCGAGACGATCCCCATCTGGAATCAGCTCCGCCTGACGGCGCCTTTCGAGCCGCTGGTATTGATCGGCGGGGCGTTGGTGAGCGAACCCGACACCGGCCGAACGTTGTGCCACCGGCCCATCCCGCACGACCTGGCCTGCCGTCTGGACGAGGCCCTGGCGGACAGCGGCTACTGCGCCATGGCCATCACCGACCGCTGGCGGACCGGCGTGGATTACTTCCTCACCGAGGGCGCCAACCGCGACGCCGCCGAGCAGCGGTGGTTCAGCCAGATGAGCGTCCAGATTCGCCACGTCCGGCGGCTGGCCGAGGCGGATAACCTGCCCGCCATCCTGCGGATCAGCACGGTGGTGGACTCGGCAAGCGGACGGGAGCTGGCCGCGACGCTGGCGGACCGGTTCCGCGGGCAACTCCACGTTCACTGTATCTTTGCGCCGAACTACGGCGTGACGATCGTCGAGGCCTTCGCCACCGGGGCCGATAAGTTCACGGCCGTGCAATACGTCGCCCAGGGCCTGGCCGTGCCGGCTTCGCGAATCGCCGCCGTCGGCGATGACATCAACGACCTGTCGCTGATCCGGGGGGTGGGACTTGGCGTGGCTATGCCGTCGGCGCCCCCGGCTATTGCCGCCGTCGCCAAGCACGTCGCCACTGACTTTGCAGCCTTTATCCGCGACCTGGCCGCCGGGCGGTTCGATGACGCCATCCCCCCGGCGTCGCGGCGGGTCAAAAAGCCTTGACCCTCTAGGGATCGGACGGTACAAGAACGGGGCTACACGCACGTTAGGCAAGGGCGCCCTAACTGATGTTCCATTGGACCTATGGGTAAAACCGCCGGCAAAAACGACAAAGGCAAAGGCAAAAAGTCCGATGCCGACAACCTGGCCGCGCTGAGGCAGAGAATTGACGATCTGGATCAGAAGATCGTCGAGCTTCTTAATGAGCGCGCCGGAGTTGTTGTACAGGTCGGCAGGACCAAGCAGGCCAACGGTACGCCCATCTATGCCCCCGACCGCGAGCAGGCCGTGCTCAAGCGGATCGCGTCGCTGAACCGCGGCCCGTTGCCTCAACGGACGCTCCAGGCCATCTACCGCGAGATGATGAGCGGGTCGTTCGCCCTGGAGCGGCCGCTGCGGATCGGATACCTGGGGCCGGAGGGCAGTTTCTCCCACCTGGCCGCCCAGCGGAAGTTCGGCGCGTCGGTGGAGTACCGTCCCCTGGCGGACATCCGCGCGGTCTTCGAAGAAGTCGCCCGCGGCCATTGCGATTTGGGGCTGGTCCCCATCGAAAATTCCATCGGCGGCGGCGTGGTGGACACGCTGGACTGCTTCATCGACAGTCCCGTGTGCATCTGCGCCGAGGTGATGGTGGAGATCCATCACAACCTCCTGGCCAACTGTCCGCCGGCCAAGATCAAGACCATCGCCTCCAAGCCGGAAATCTTCGCCCAGTGCCGCCAGTGGCTTTCCAGCAGCTTCAGGCAGGTGGAACTGCTGCCGGTGGCTAGTAGCTCCAAGGCCGCCGAGATGGCCGCCACGACGGAGGGCTACGCCGCCATCGGATCCAGCCTGGCGGCTGAGCTGTACAACCTCAAGATCGTCTTCGCCAACATCGAGGACAACTCCAACAACCTGACGCGGTTCTTCGTGATTTCCACCGCACCGGCCAATCGCACCGGCCACGACAAGACCGCCGTCATGTTCACCACCGCGCACCGGGCCGGCGCGCTGGCGTCCGTGCTGGACGTGTTCTCCAAGCATGGCATCAACCTGACCAACATCGACACTCGGCCCTCCAAGCGGCGCCAGTGGGAGTATTATTTCTTCGTCGACGCCGAGGGCCACGCCCAGGACGCCAATTTCACCAAGGCCCTGGCCGAGGCCAAGGAGCATTGCGGCGAGTTGCACGTTCTGGGCAGCTTCCCCCGCGCCACCGAGGCGGTCTAGAACGAAAAGGCCCCGCGGCACAAAGACAAAAGGAAAAGAGAAACGAGAAACGTTATGGCTCGTAAGCCGTTTGTAGCCGGCAACTGGAAGATGAATACCTCGCGGGCGACCGCGGTGGACCTGGCCCGCAAGCTGGTCGCCTCGATCGGCTCGCTGGAGGCGGTCGACCTGGCCGTCTGCCCGCCGTTCGTGTATCTGGCCGACGTGGCCGCGGCGCTGAAGGGCAGCCGCATCGCCACCGGCGCCCAGGACATGTTCTACGAGAACGATGGGGCGTTCACCGGAGAAATTTCCGGCGCGATGCTCAAGGACGTCGGCTGCCGCTACGTCATCCTGGGGCACAGCGAGCGGCGGCACGTCATCGGCGAAACCGACGAGACGATCAACCGCAAGGTCCTCAAGGCCCTGGCCGACGGGCTGGAAGTGATTTTCTGCGTGGGCGAGTTGCTGGAAGAGCGCAAGGCCGCTCGAACGGCGGACGTGGTCAGCCGGCAAGTGAAGATCGGTATGGAAGGCGTGGACCGCAAGCACGTCCGGGCGGTGACCATCGCCTACGAACCGGTCTGGGCCATCGGCACGGGCGTGACGGCGACGCCGCAGCAGGCCCAGGAGGTCCACGCGATGATTCGCGGCCTGGTCGCCACGGCCTACGACGCCGCGACGGCCGAGGCCATCCGCATCCAGTACGGCGGATCGGTCAAGCCCTCCAACGCGGCGGAGCTGCTGGGCCAAAAGGACGTGGACGGCGCGCTGGTGGGGGGCGCCAGCCTCAACGCCGCGGACTTCGCCGTCATCGTCAAGGCCGGGATGTAGGCGGCCCGGGCGGCGAGGATTTTTAGATTTTTTAGGTAAGGAACAGGACGACGCGGAAGCGTTCATCGACGACGGAAAGCGAAAAAGGCGAGAAAAGCGAGAAAATCCATGGTCACCTTTCTGGGGACGTTATTTATCGTCATCTGCCTGCTGCTGATCGTGGTGGTGCTCCTGCAAAAGGGGCGCGGCGGCGGGCTGGGCGCGGCCTTCGGCGGGACGAGCAGCAGCAGCGCGTTCGGCACGCGGACCGGCGACGTGTTCACGTGGGTGACCATCGTGCTGACGGGCCTGTTCGTGCTGGTGGCGGTGGTCGCGACGCTGATCTTGCGACCGGCGCCCATGACGGTGGCCACGGTGCAGTTTACCCCCGCCGAGGCGGCCATCGCCGGCCCGGTCGGCATCACGATGTACTGCGAAACGCCCCAAGCTGACATCCGCTACACCACCGACGACATGCCGGTGACCGCGCAGTCGCCGCTGTACCAGAAGACCCCCGTCACCGTCAGCCCCGGCGCGACGCTGCGGGCCAAGGCCTTCCGCCGCGGCTACAAGGACAGCCCCGAGGTCCGCGTGGAATACACGTCCTTGTCGGCGACCCGTCCGGCGGCGGGAGAGACTGGAATCAAAATGCCGACGACGGCGCCCGCGCCCAAGCCGGTGCCGGCACCTAAGGCGGCGCCGGCGAAGAAATCGCCGTAAGGAGCCTGCCATGCTGCGATCGATGACGGGATTTGGTTCCGCCCACGGCCAGGTGGACGGCGTCGAGTACGCCGTCGAGGTCCGCTCGGTGAACAGCCGCTACTTCAAGGCCGTCATCAAGGCGCCGGAAGGGCTGAGCTGGGCCGAAACGGAGATCGAGAAAATCATTCATGCCGCCGTGACGCGCGGCAGCGTCGTCGTGACCGTCAACGTCAAGATTCCCGACGAGCAAGCGGCCTACCGCGTCAACACGGCGGCGCTGGCCCAATACATCGAGCAGCTTCGCCCCCTGGAGATCGACGCCAACCCCACGCTGCGGATCGACCTGGGTTCGCTGATGCTCCTGCCAGGCGTCTGCCAGCCGCCGCCGATGGAGGAAATCTTGGAGCCGACCCGCCAGGGGCTGCTGAAGCTGGTCCAGAAGGCCACTGACGCCATGCTCGAGATGCGCCGCCACGAGGGCAAGGCCCTGCGCGACGACCTGCTGGGCCAATGCGACGTCGTGACGGACAATCTTGAAACGGTGGCCAAGCACGCCCCGCAGGTGGTGACTGACTATCACGAGCGTCTCGTCGCCCGCGTCAAGGAGCTGATCCACAATGGGCAGGTGGCGGTGGATTCCGAGCACCTGGCCCGCGAGGTGGCGATTTTCGCCGAGCGGTGCGACATCGCCGAGGAAATCGCCCGCCTCCGCGGCCACGTGGAGCAGTTCCGCCAGGCCGTCTCGTCGCCCGAGCCGGCCGGCAGGAAGCTGGACTTCATCGCCCAGGAGATGCTGCGGGAGGCCAACACCATCGCCGCCAAGGCCAACGACACGCGGATCGCCCGCACGGTGGTGGAGATCAAGACGGCCGTGGACCGCATCAAAGAGCAGGTCCAGAACGCCGAGTAATCCGGCGCCCAGCGAGTGCGGCTTGAGCAAAGACAGAAAACCAAAAGAACCGATGCCGCAGGGCCCCGGGCACGTGGTGGTCGTCAGTGGCCCCTCGGGCGTGGGCAAGAGCACGATCGTCGGCCAGGTGCTGCAGCGGATGGGCGCGGCCTTCAGCGTCTCGGTGACGACGCGGCCGCCGCGGCCCGGCGAGGTGGACGGGCGGGACTACCACTTTATCGACGGGCCGACGTTCCAAGGGCTGGACCGGGACGGCGAATTGTTGGAGTGGGCCATGGTGTTCGGCCACGCCTACGGCACGCCGGCCAGGCCCGTGCGGGAAGCGGTGGCGGCCGGTAAGACGATCATGCTGGACATCGACGTGCAGGGCGCCATGATGGTGCACCGCAAAGTGCCCGGCGCGGCGTTCGTGCTGATCGTCCCGCCCGGCGACGAGGCCCTGCGGCAGCGGCTGGCCGGGCGGGGCAGCGAGAACGGCGCCGAGGCGCAGCGGCGCCTGGCCGCGGCGACGAAAGAACTGGACGCCGCACGTCGCAGCGGCATTTATACGCACCAAGTGGTCAACGACGACCTGGAAAAAGCTGTTCAGGCGGTCGTCGCAATCGTTCGAGAGGAGTCGGTAAAGAAATGATCGAGGCACTGAAGAGCGAAGCTATCGTGAACAAGGTCGGCGGCAAGTTCAAGCTTACGGCGCTGATTCAGAGGCGGCTGGTGGAGCTGGTCCAAGGCGCCCGCCCCCTGGTGGAGCGCCGCAAGGGCATGACCGACATGGAAATCGTCATCCAGGAAATCCTGGAGGACAAGATCGCCATCGACTACGAGCAGTCCGGCATCGCCAGGCCGGAAGATCTGAAATAGCGAGAAACGTAGCGAAACCGCCATGGCCAAGGGCAACGAAAAGCAAATCAGTCTGGCCGGCTACGAGGTGCTGCTGTGCGCCACCGGCGGCATCGCCTGCTACAAATCCGCCGACCTGGCCAGCCAACTGGTGCAGGCCGGGGCGGGCGTCTCCGTGGCCATGACGGAGGCGGCCATGCAATTCGTCCAGCCGCTGACCTTCCAGACCCTCACCCAGCGGCCGGTGTACACCAGCCTGTGGGCGCAGACGGTGGACTATCGCAGCCAGCACATCTCGCTGACGGAGCTGGCGGACCTGATGATCGTCGCCCCGGCCACGGCGAACATCCTCGGCAAGTTCGCCGGCGGCATCGCCGACGACCTGGTCAGCTCGCTGGCCCTGGCGGCCACCGGCGCGTGCCCCGTCCTGATCGCCCCGGCGATGAACGTGCGGATGTGGTCGGCCGCCGCCGTCGCGGCCAACGTCAAGAAGCTGCGGGGCTGGGGCTATCACTTCATCGGCCCCGAGAAGGGGCGCCTGGCCGACGGAACGATCGGCGAAGGCCGAATGAGCGAGACGGAAGCTATCCTCCAGGCGGCCGCAAAACTCCTGCTCAAAAAGCCGCCGCGACGGGGACGTTGAACATCGGCGCTCTTTACCCGCCGTTTTTCCCGGTATAAGTTACTCTCATGCAGATCCTCGTCACAGCCGGGCCGACGCGTGAGCCCATCGACGCGGTGCGGTTCATCACCAACGCTTCCAGCGGGCGGATGGGCTACGCCGTGGCCGCCGCGGCCGTTCAGGCGGAGATGAGCGTTACGCTGCTGTCCGGCCCGGTGCCGCTGTCGCCGCTGGCCGGGTGCAAGGTCGTGCGGTTCGTGACCGTGGCCGATCTGAAGGCGGCGTTGGAGGCGCACTTTGCCTCCTGCGACGCCCTGGTGATGGCGGCGGCGGTGGGGGACTTCACGGTGGACAATCCCGCCGGCGACAAGCTGCACCGCACCGCCGGCCCGCTGAATCTTACGCTACGGCCCACGCCGGACCTGCTGGTCGAGCTGGCCTCGCGCAAGCGGCCGGGGCAAAAAATCATCGCCTTCGCCCTGGAGGCAAGCACGCCTCAGGCCGCCGGGGCCGCCGCGGCGGCCAAGCTCGCGGCCAAGGGCGCCGACTTCATCGTGGTCAACACTCTGGCGGCCATGTCGGCCGAAAAAAGCGAGGCGGCCATCCTCGGCCCCGCCGGCGTGGTGCTGCCCTGGGCGAGGCGAAGCAAAGAGGAACTCGCCCGGCGAATCGTGGAATTGCTCACTCCTCAAAGCCTTTGACAGGCCGACCGCAAGCGTTAGGATGAGCATCCTTGCAAGGCAGCGGGCCGCCATCGCGGCCTGAAGCGTCCCGGGAGAAGGCATCAGGCATGAAAATCTCGCTGAACTGGCTTCGGGAATACGTGGACGTCTCATGCAGCGCCGAGGACCTGGCCAAGGCGCTGACGCGGATCGGCCTGTCGTGCGAGGAGATCCTCCAGGCGCCCGACGACGCGGTGCTGAACCTGGAGATTACCTCCAACCGGCCCGATTGCCTGGGCCACCTGGGCGTGGCGAGGGAAGTGGCGGCCATGACGGGCGTGCCCCTCCGGCTGCCGAAGGGCAAGAATCCCAAAATTCGCGGCAAAGTCGGTGAGATGACGAGCGTGGAAGTCTCCGCCGCGGACCTCTGCCCGCGATACACCGCCCGGCTCATCCGCGGCGTGAAGGTCGGGCCGAGTCCTTCGTGGATGGTCCGTCGCCTGGAGGCCATGGGGCTGCGGGGCGTCAACAACGTGGTGGACGTGACCAACTACGTGCTGATGGAATACTCCCAGCCGCTGCACAGCTTCGACTTCGACAAGCTCGCCGGCCGGCGGATTGTCGTCCGCCGCGCCAAGGCCGGCGAGGAACTGGTCAGCATCGACGGCACGCGCTGCCGCCTGGATGAGTCCATGCTGGTCATCGCCGACGCCGAAAAGGCCGTCGCCATCGCGGGCGTCATGGGAGGCCAGGACACCGAAGTGGGCGCCGGCACGACCAACGTGCTGATCGAGTCCGCCCAGTTCGATCCGCTGTCCGTCCGCCGCACCAGCCGCAAACTGGCGCTGATGAGCGAGAGCAACTACCGCTTCGAGCGCGGCGTCGATCCGGTGGGCGTGGAGCAGGCGTCGCTGCGGGCCTGTCAGCTTATCGCGGAACTGGCCGGCGGCGAGCTGGTCGAGGGCATCGTGGACGTCTGGGCCAAGCCGTTCGTCCCGCCGACCGTCACGCTGCGGCCCCGGCGATGCGACGCGCTGCTGGGCATCCGGATTCCGCCGGCCCGCCAGATGGAAATCCTGGCCAAGCTGCATCTGTCGCCGCGGATGGAGGGCGACAAAATCGTTTGCACCATTCCGCCCTGGCGGGGCGACCTGGTCCGCGAGGTGGACCTCATCGAGGAAATCATCCGCCTGGAGGGCTACGACAAGATCCCCGTCACCGACCGGATCACGCACGGCGTCGCCGCCGACAATCCCGTGGACCGCGTCCGGCGGCAGGCGACGGCCGCGGCCCAGGCCGGCGGATTCGACGAGACGCTCACGCTCACCTTCATCGAGCCGGCGGAGGCGGCGCTGTTCTGCAATGCCCCGGCCGTCTGCGTGGACAGCGTGGTCCGCAAGACCGACAACGCCCTGCGACCCACGCTGATCCCCAGCTTGCTGCGGGTCTGCAAGACCAACCAGGACGCCGGCAACGCGGACGTGGACCTGTTCGAAATCTCGGCCGTCTTTCCACCCGGCTCGTCAGGGCGCCGCGGCAAGACCAGTCCGCGCGGGGCTATGGACGACGAGCACCTGGAGCTGGCGATGGTCACGACGCGCGAACTGGCGGACCTTCGCGGCGCGCTGGAGGCGGTCGCCCAGCGCTTAGCCGGCCAAGCGAAGCTGGAGGTGCAGCCGGCGGTCGTCAAAGGTATGAGCAATTCAGCCAGCGGGAACGTGCTCTTGGACGGCAAAGACGGCAAGGCTATCGGCGTCATCGGCATGGTCGCGCCGGAGGTGCTGGACCATTACGGTCTGGCCCGGCCCATCGCGGCTGTGGCGGTGCGGTTCGATGCGATGCTGGCGGCTGCGCAACAGGCCAAAGTCTATCAACCCCTGCCTCGCTTCCCGGCCGTGCGGCGGGACCTGTCGCTGATCGTGGACGAGGACGTGGCCTGGAAGCGCCTGGCCGAGGCCATCGCCGCCGTGCCGCAACCGACGCGCGTGGCCGTGGACTACGTGACGACCTATCGCGGCAAGCCCGTCCCCGCCGGCCGAAAGAGCGTCACCGTCACGCTGACCTACCGCGCCGCCGACCAGACACTGCGGAACGAACAGGTGGATCAGCAGGTGACGGAGGTCGTCGAGGCCTTGCGCAAGGGCCTGGCCGCCGAGCTTCGCGCCTAAGTCGTCTTAGGGGAAATGGTTAGCTCGCCGTCAGAAGGCCTCGGACTGTATTATTCAAGAATTCACTGGGCGAAACCGATAGTGAGACATATACTGATGATGTATTGAATTCGTAAACCGGCCTCTGCCGTGTTCGATTGCCAGTCCAAGTGAAAAGAACCGATACCCCATTAGAGGGAAGCCGCGTCCGAGGCACTCCGGTGTCTGGCAGGCTACCCACCTGAAAATAATGGGTTCTTCTTCCTGGGCAGCATCGGCAATGGCGGAGGCATTTTTTTGCGCTCTTTTTCGCCGAAGATCCCCGACCGCGGTTGCGATACCCCCCGTCCGTGCAAATCCAGGCCATCGGTCTGGATAAGGTGAGAGGTAAGAGGTTAGAGGTGAGCAAAGCCACAAAATAAGGTGTCTCCTCACCTCTAACCTCTCACCTCTAACCTGGTGTTACAGGCATCTCCTTGAAATGTGAGGGGGTAATCCAATATAATTGCCCAGCTTATGGGGTGCTATGTAGGCATCGACATCGGAGCCATTTCAGCCAAGGCGGCGTTGCTGGTAGATGCCGCTGAGGAATCGTCTTTGGCCGGGCGGGGCGAGTTCCAATTTCTCTGCCGTCCGCCTCATGGCGGGGCGGCTATCTACCTGGCCTCGTATCGGCGGACGCGGGGCAAGCCCCTGGCGGCCGCGAAGGAACTGCTGGAGGAAATCCTCGCCGCCGTCGGGCAGGACCGCATCACGGGCGTGTGCCTGACCGGCAGCGGCTCCAAGCTGGTGGCCGCGAAACTGGCGGCCACGGTGTCCAATGAGTTTCGGGCCATCGCCGCCGGCCTGGCCGCGATGGGCGTGGACGCGCGGACCGTCTTCGAGATGGGAGGCGAGAGCTCCAAGTACCTGCGATTGGCGCCCGGCGAGGGCGGGGGCTACGGCGTCGTCGATTACGCCACCAATGGCGACTGCGCCGCCGGCACCGGCTCGTTCATCGATCAGCAAGCCGGGCGGCTGAAGTTCGCCGTCGAGGAGATCGGCCCGCTGGTCCTGGCGGCCGAGCGGGCAGCCCAGGTGGCCGGGCGGTGCAGCGTCTTCGCCAAGAGCGACATGATCCACGCCCAGCAGAAGGGCTACTCGCCGGCGGAGGTGCTTCGCGGCCTGTGCAACGCCGTCGCGAGGAACTTCCGCGCCGCGGTGGTCCGCTCGCATCCGGTCAAGGCCCCCGTGGTGTTCATCGGCGGCGTGGCCGCCAACGCGGCCGTGGTGCGGGCCATGCGCGAGGCCTTCGACCTGGCCGAAGGCGACTGGATCATCCCGCCGGGCTTCACGCACGTCCCGGCCGTCGGGGCGGCCGTCATCGCTTCCCAGGCCCGCCGCGGCGACAGCCTCAGCCACCTCAACGACCTTCGCGCCGCCAGCGACTTTGCCCACGGAACTTTCCCCACCTCACCGCCCCTGGACCTGTCCAACGTGGTGCTGCTGCGCGACCGCGTGGAGCCCTACGAGCCGCCCTATGGCGATGCAAGTGAGGAAAAGATTGACGTGTACCTGGGCGTGGACATCGGCAGCGTGTCCACCAACGTTGTGGCCATCGACGAGGAAGGCCGCGTGGTGGTGGACATCTACACGCGCACGCAGGGCCGGCCCATCGAGGTGGTCTCATCCGCGATGCGGGACATCGAATCGCAGTGGGGCAGCCGTCTGAACGTCCGCGGCGTGGGGACCACCGGCTCCGGCCGCGAGCTGATCGGCGAGCTGATCGGGGCCGATACCATCAACGACGAGATTACCGCGCACAAGACCGGCGCGACCTTCGTCGGCCGCAAGATGCTCGGCGGGAAGATTCCCGACACGATCTTCGAGATCGGCGGTCAGGATTCCAAGTTCATCAGCCTCCAGGACGGTGTCGTGGTGGACTTCACGATGAACGAGGCCTGCGCCGCCGGCACGGGCAGCTTCCTGGAGGAGCGGGCCGAGGAGCTGGACATCGCCATCGAGAACCAGTTCGCCGAGATGGCCCTGTCCAGCCGCAACCCCATCCGCCTGGGCGAGCGGTGCACCGTGTTCATGGAGCGGGACGTCAACAGCTACCTCCAGCGCGGCGCCGCCAAGGCCGACCTGGTGGCGGGCCTGGCGTACTCGGTGGTGGTCAACTACATCAATCGCGTGGTTCGCGGGCGGAAGATTGGCCAGTGCATCTTTTTCCAGGGCGGCACGGCCTACAACGACGCGGTGGCCGCCGCCTTCGCCGGCGTGCTGGGCAAGGAGATCATCGTCCCGCCGCACAACGGCGTCATCGGGGCGATCGGTTCGGCGCTGCTGGCCCGCGACAAGATGACCGCCGCACCGCAATCGGCCGCACAGGACGCCGCCGAGGATCGCTCGCTGGGGACGTACGTGGCCGAGTCAACCGGGCGGGGCATTCGCCAGATCCGCAGCCGCTTCCGCGGGTACGACTTGTCCAAGGTGGACTACGCCCTGCGCGAATTTGTCTGCAAGGGCTGCTCCAATCATTGCCAGATTCAGGAATTCAAGGTCGAGGACCAGAAGACCTACTGGGGCGACAAGTGCTCCGACCGCTATCGCAAGGCCGTTAAGGCCACGCGAAAGCCCGTCATCGAGGACCTCGCGGCCTTGCGGATGAAGCTGCTGCTGGACGAGACGCACCTGCCGCCCGTGCCGCCGCAGGCCGCGAGCATCGGCATTCCGCTGACGATGTTCGCGATGGAGTGGCTGCCGTTCTGGCGCACGCTGCTGGCCGCCTGCGGCTTCCGCACCGTGCTGTCGGAGGCGACCAACAAGCGGACCGTCCAGGCCGGGCTGGACGCCGCCGTGGCCGAGCCGTGCTTCCCGATCATCGCCGCCCACGGACACGTGATCCAGCTCATCGAAGCCGGCGTCGATCGCATCCTGCTGCCCAACATCATCTCGATGCCCACCGAGTGGATGGACACCGAGAGCCACCTGTGCCCCTGGCATCAGACGCTGCCATTCGTCTGCCGCCGTGCCCCGGCCCTGATCGCCGGTGCGGAAAAATTCATCTCACCGACGGTGCACTTCCGCGAAGGCCCCCGGACCGTGGCCCGTGAGTTGAAGGCATGCTTCAAAGAATTGGGCGTGGCTGGCCGAACGGTCGAGCGGGCCGTGGCGGCGGCGTACGAGGCCCAGAGGCAATTCAAGGCCGCAATCCTGGCCGCCGGGCGAGGGGCGATGGAAACGCTCATCGCCACCGGCGAGCCGGGCATCGTGCTGCTGGGCCGACCCTACAACGTCCACGACAGCGGCATGAACCTCTCGCTGGCCGGAAAGCTCCGCGATTATTACGGCGTCAACGTCGTGCCGGCGGACTTCCTGGAGACCGACGAGCTGGACGTTCGCGACATCAACGCGAGCATGTATTGGGACCTGGGCCGCAAAGTCCTGGCCGCGGCAAAGATCGTCGGCCGGCACGCCAACCTGCACATCATCTACGTGACGAACTTCAAGTGCGGGCCGGATTCATTCATCAAGCACTTCATCCGCCCGGCCTCCGGCAAACCGTTCCTGAGCCTCCAATTCGACGGGCACAGCAACGACGCCGGCATGATGACCCGCTGCGAGGCCTACCTGGACTCCAAGGGCATCCTCCGCCCCTGGCGGCACGAAGAATTGGCCGTTCAGAAGGCGTAGAATCGTATTCGCAAACCTCTTTCTTTTTCATGCGCGGTGAAGCTCCCGCTTTGCCGCGCCTTAGAGGCGTGCCATTAAAAAAATAACGCGGCGGGGCAGGAGCCCCGCCGCGCGATCTGATGAGTGAAAGTCTTCTAGTGGTTGAAGTGCCTTGTTCCCGTGAAGATCATGGTCAGGCCGAGTTCGTCGGCGTGGGCGATGACGTCCTGGTCCTTCTTGCCGCCGCCGGGTTCGATGACGGCCGTGGCGCCGGCGTCCTTGGCCCAGTCCAGGCTGTCGGGGAAGGGGAAGAAGGCATCGGAGGCCAGCGCGCTGCCGGCCGTGTCCGCCACGCCACCGCCGCCGTAGGCCTTGGCAATCTGCGTGGCCAGGCGGGCGGAGTTCACGCGGCTCATCTGGCCGGCGCCGGCGCCCAGCAGCGTGCGGTCCTTGGCCAGGACGATCGCGTTGCTCTTGACGTGCTTGCAGACCAGCCAGGCGAAGCGCATGTCCTGCATTTCCTTAGCCGAGGGCTTGCGCTTGGTGACGACTTTCCATTTGTCTTCGTTCAGGCTCACCAGGTCGCGGTCCTGCACCAGCATGCCGCCGACGACGTATTTGAGGAACTTTTCGCCGTTTTTCTTTCCGGTCAGCGGCCCGGTCTCAAGTAAGCGGACGTCCTGGCCCCAGCCCTCGCGGGCGCGGATAATCTCCAGGGCCTTGGGCTCAAACGACGGCGCGATGATAATCTCGGCGAAGAATCCGCCCGCCCCGGCCTTTTTGCCCCAGCGCTTGTAGCTCTCCACGACGGCCGAGGCCAGCTCCGCCGTTACGGGCCGGTTGACGGCAATGATACCGCCCATCGCGGCGTTCACGTCGCCGAAGTAGGCCTTGCGGTAAGCCTCCACCAGGTCCGAATCCACCGCGCAGCCGGACGGGTTGGCGTGCTTGATGATGGCGATGGCCGGGTCGGCGAATTCCTTGACCAGCTCCAGCGCGCCGTTGGCGTCGAAGTAGTTGTTGTAGGAAATTTCCTTGCCGCCCAGCAGCTTGGTCCGGGCGATGCACGGTTCGGAGGCATCGGGCGAGAGGTAGAAGGCGGCTTTCTGGTGGGGGTTCTCGCCGTAGCGGAGCTGGCCGGCGCGGGTGTAGCTGAACGTGACGCGGGCGGGAAACTCCTGGCCGGTCAGCTTGGCCAGGTACGCCGAGATGGCGCTGTCGTAGGCCGCCGTCAGCGAGAAGGCCTCCAGGGCCAGCTTGCGGCGGAGCTCGCCGCTGACTTTGCCGCCGCTGGAACGCATCTCCGCCAGCACGGCCTCGTACTGCGCGGCGTCAGTCACGACGGTGACGAACTTGTGGTTCTTGGCGGCCGCCCGGACCATGGCCGGCCCGCCGATGTCGATCATCTCCACGGCCTGCTCCGGCGTGCAGCCGATTTTTGCGATGGCCTGCTCGAAGGGGTATAGTCCCACGCACACCAGGTCGATCGGCTCGATGCCGTACTTGGCCATGTCGGCCTGGTGGGCCGGATCGTCCCGCAGCGCCAAAATGCCGCCGTGTACCTTGGGGTGCAACGTGACGACGCGGTGGCCCAGCATCTCGGGGAAGCCGGTCCATTCCTGCACGTAGCGGACCTTCACGCCGGCGGCCTCGATGGCCTTGGCCGTGCCGCCGGAGGAGATGATCTCCACGCCCATCTTGGACAGGTTGCGGGCGAAGTTCTCGATGCCCTTCTTGTCAAATACGCTGATCAACGCTCGACGGACAGCGACAGCTTCCATGAGAGTTCCTTCCATGATTGAGGGAGCCTTGGCGGGTTTTTTCCCATCCATTTTCGACGGGACCTCCGGCGGGGGGTCCCTTTATCCGTTTGACTTAACGATTGGCTTTGAAGTCCTCGCTTGTCAGCACGCCGGCGCCGCGCGGGCGGAGGCAGACGACCCTGCCGCTCCGCGAGGCGGCGAAGATGGCTGGGACGGTGACGTTGGAAGCGTACACCTCGTAGCCGGTCATCGGTTGCGAGGCGACCTGGATGCCGGTGAGCTCCTCGATCACCCGCAGCGTATTGGCCTGGTCCAGCAGATAGACGTGGCTGGTCTCGTTCCGTACGACGGCCAGCACTTTTTGGCCTTCCGGCAGGGCCCATCGCTGGGTGCCCTTGGCGGCGTCGATGGCGTAGAATTGGTCTTGCGTGGCCCGCTGGAAGATGGTGGTCTCGCCCACCTGCGGGGCGTCCCGCAGCGGTCCCTGGCAGATGACCGGCGGCCAGAGGGGCTTGCCGGTCAGGCGGTCGTAGGCGTAAAGGCGGTTATCTTCGCACGCCACGAAGCAGCCGCGGTCGTCGATGTACATGCTCGCGGTGACGGCGCCGGTCATGCGCTGGCTGTCGATCTGGGTATCGTTCCACAGGGGCTTGGTGCCGTTGGGTTCCATGCCGATGGCCTGGAGCAGGCCGCTCTGGTCCGCCAGGTACAGCACGCCCTTGTAGAAGACCGGGGCCGTGCGAAAGGCACCCTTGCCGGAGGTCGTCCACACCTTCATCCCTCGGCGGAGATCGACGCCGTAACACCAGCCGCGCGGCGAACCCAAGTAATACATGCATCCGCCCGCCCCGTCGGGGGCTGCGGCTCCGCCCGTGCTGACGACGAAATTCAGCGGGATCTTCATGACCAGCTCGCCGGTGTCGCGATTGACCACCAGGACGTGGCTGAAGGTGTTGAAGATTGTCGCGTTGAAGGGTTTGGCCTGTTGGATTCTTTCGGCGCTGGGCTTGTCCTTCTCGCGGTCCCCCAGCCAGGCCGGCAGGGCGACGCCGTCGACATGGTGGATGGGGGCGAACTCTCGCTGGTGCGGCCCGCCCGCGATCACCGTCCATTTCCAGACGCCTCGCGCGGCGTCGATGGCCAAAAGGCGGGCGTGGTCGGTCAGGCCATACAGCATTTGGTCCACCAGAACGAGCCGGGTGAGACTTTCGCCATCCTCCAGGGCGACGTTAATTTGCCAATAGCATTGGAGGCCCGCGGGCGCCATTGTCGTCGGGAGGGGAGGAGGCGGCGCGGGGGAGGGGGCTTGCGTGGCGGGTCGGAAATTGTACTGAGGCTCACATCCCATCAGGGCGATCACGACGGCCCCGAGAACTACCCACAGGGTTGCACGACGCATGTCAGGCTCCAAAAAACCGCAGGTTTGTCCGTTGGCGGGCGACGTGGCCGCCGACCTTTATGGCTATGGCGTCGCCTTCACGTAATCGCCCAGGTCCACGCCCTGTTCCTGCTCGAACTGACGCAGGCGGGCGATGCGATTCAAGTCGTCGGTGATCCGATGGGCCAATTTGAAGATGTACGGCCGGCCCTCCAGGCGGGCTTGAAGATCGGCCACCATCTCGTCCCAATGGCCTTCGTACAGCTCGCGCTTCAGCACCACCAGCATGCGCTCCTCGCCGGTCATGCCGTTCACGAACCGCCGCACCGCGTCTTCTGAACTGGCCAGGGCGGGACTCACCGTGGGCACCTCGCGCATGATCCCAAACCTGTCTGCCGGATCGAAAAACCGTCCGCCACGACGCGGCTTACTGTAAGGCTGGACCGTGGGCTTTGCAACCCCCCGCTCGACAGGGGGCCAGGCCGTGCCGCGGCCCTATGGGGCCTTCAGGGACCGGGCCGCCTGCTCGACGAGCACTTTGGCGCGCAGGACCTCGCCGACGGACCAGGCCTGGGCGATGCAGCCGTGAGGCTCGTGCGGAGGATCGCCGTCGAAGATTTCGCTGATGCTTCCCAGCCCGGCCTCAGCCAGATGCGGCCCGAAGGCTTGCAGGCAGCGGCGGGCCTCCGCCACGGCCTTGGCCTTGTCGTCGGCGACCTTCAAGACCGCCTCGACGTACGGGCCGGCCAGCCAAGCCCATACCGTCCCCTGGTGATACGCCCGATCGCGTGACTCCCACGAGCCGCCGTAACGCCGGCGGTAGCGGCTGTCCAGGGGGCTTAGACTCCGCAGACCCAGCGGCGTGAGCAACTGCTCGCGGACCTTCTGGACCACCTTGACCTGCTGAGCCGGCGGCAGGGGGCTGTGCGGCAGCGAGACGGCGAAGATCTGGTTCGGCCGAATGGCCGCGTCGGGCCCGCTGTCGGAGATGCAGTCGTACAGGCAATTCTGCGAGGGATTCCAGAATGCCTTGGCGAAGGCCGGGGCGATCAGGTCCGCCTGGTGCGCGTACTGCTCCGCCATCGTCCGATCAACGCTTTGGCCCCGCAGGCCCAGAATGCGGTGGGCGCAGTACCACAGGGCGTTGACCTCGACGGCCTTGCCCTGCCGCGGCGTGATGGCCTCTTCGCCCAGCTTCACGTCCATCCAGGTCAGTTGGGTGGTGGGGGAGCCGCCCTTCAGCAGGCCGTCGGCGTCGGCGTGGATGTCGAACTTCGTGCCGTTGTGGTAGGCCGCCAGAATCGCATGGGCCGCGGGCATCAGCACGTCGCGCCAGAAGGCCTGGTCGCCGGTGGCTTCCAGGTATCGCTCGGCGGCGACGATGAACCACAGCGAGGCGTCGATGCTGTTGTAATGGGCCGCGTTGGAGTAGTCGTCAAAGCGGTTGGGAATCAGGCCGCCACTGAGATGCCCGACAAAGGTGCGGAAGACCTCGCGGGCCTGGTCGAATCGGCCGGTGGCCAGCAGCAAGCCAGGCAGGGCGACGAAGGCATCCCTTCCCCAGTCGGCGAACCAATGGTAACCAGCCAGGACGGTCGCTTGCGGCGCCGCGGCGGGGAAGTCGCGTTGTACGATAAAGGCGTCGGTGGCCACGGCCAGGCGGCGGGTGGTTTCGTCGGCCTGCGGACCGACCGCCCCGGCCAGTTCCGCCAGGCGACGGCGGCGGGCCGCAACGGCGGCGTCGAAGTCCACGGCCACGAACTCATCCAGGCTGGCGGTCAGTTGCAGGACCTGGCCGTCGGCCAGCGTGCAGGCGAAAAAGCCGGGCGTGTACAGGTCCTCGTAGCCTTCCTGCCCTCGCGCTACGTCCTGGCGGTACAGGAAGCGGTACCACCACTGGGGCTTGGCTTCGAATTTTTCGCCCTCCACGCGAAGGCAAAGGGTATGGGGCGGTCCTTGGCGGTCGAGGACCACGATGCCCTCGTCGCGGTTCTCGAACGTCATCTGGTGGGACTGGTGCACTTTGCGGAGGCTGTGATAATCCCGCAGGGCCGCGAACGGCCACAGCAGCAGCGTCGTGGCGCTGCCTCGCACTGTGTAGCGCACGGCGACGGCGTTGGCCGCCTCGGCCAGGATCAGTTCCTTGACGATTTCCACGCCGTCGACGCGATAGACCCATCGCGGCATGACGTCGTGGACGAATTCCACCAGGTGCTCCATGCCGCGCGGCGAGAAGGCGTCGGAAAATTCATTGGTGGCCAAGTCGTGGTTGCCCGAGCCGATCCGCACCTGCTCCATCACCGTCGCCAGGGCCGCAATGCGTTGCACCGGCGGGGCGGCGGAGGCGATCAGCAAGCCGTGGTAACGGCGAGTGTTGCAACCCAGGGCCGAGGAGGAGGCGTAGGCGCCGATCTTGTTGGGCAGCAGCCACTCCTTGGAGAGCATGTCCTCCAGCTTCTGCTTGGAGTACGGAAACCGCATCGGCCGCGGGAGGGGATCCGACGGTGATTTCTTGGCCATGCGGCTCATTATAGAGCCGCTGCCAAGCCGTGGCGAGTCCGCAAGACCTGACGGAGAAAAATGGGGAGAAGACGGGAAACGTGCCGCGATCGGCAAGGCTTAGGCGTGGACTTTGGCGGCGATGCGGTTGCGGACGTTGTCCAGGATGTTCATGTAGTTGATGTAGGCATCGTAGGGCGACTCGTAGGGGTTGAAATACTTGTGCACGTCGCCGTCGGCGAACCACTTGGTGCACATGTAGTAGAAATGGTCGGAGGTCTGGAGCTTGCGCCAGTCGTGCGCCAGCGCGGCGTCCTCGGTGGACAGCACGCGGTCGGCCAGGGCGTACACGTCGTGCAGGGCGTTGGCCTGCATGCTGTTGCCCAGCCAGGCGGAGATGTCGCGTTCGGTGTCGGCCCAGGAGATCATGTGTGGCACGTCCACCTCGCCGACGGAGGGGTAGCGATGGATGGCCTGGGAAACGGTGAGGAAGTCGTTCTTGCCGCCGGTGAGGATTTTTTCCGGCAGGACGCGGAGGAACTCGAAGATGCCCGTGTCGGCCCACTGATGTTCCCCGAACGTCTCGTAGTCCATGAACAGGTTGCAGACGTAGCCGTTGCCGTTGATCTGATCGACCCAGTTGGCGAACTTCTCCGCCGTCAGCGGCCACTCCGACCAGCCGCGGTTGCTGAAGCGGAAGGCGATGTCGTCGCTGAGGCGGTAATTTTTCATCAGCATCCGCAGGTGGCCGCAGTTGGGCGGGTTGTAGATGAAGTTGGGGCTGCGGTAGCCCAGGATGTGGTCGGCGCCCTCGGTGAGGATGGCGTCGAAGCCCATGTCCTCGACCACCTTGGCCACGTCGTTGTTGTAGGTCAGCTCGGTGTTGCGGAAGATGCGCGGCTCCTGGCCGAACAGATCTTTCATCAGCCGGCGGTGCATGTGGGTCTGGGCGATGAACTCGTCGCGGTTATACAGGAAGGCCAGGCTGTGGTAGTAGGTTTCGGCGATGAACTCCACGCAGCCGGTGGCAGCCAGGTCGTGGAAGCTCTTGAGAACCTCCGGGGCCCATCGGCGGAATTGCTCCAGGACCGTGCCGGTCAGGGAGTAGCTCACGCGGAAACGTCCCTCGTGCCGGCGGATCATGTCCAGAATGGTGCGGTTGGCCGGCAGGTAGCACTTGCCGGCGACCTTGCGGAGGACGGTCTCGTTGCGCCAATCGTCGAAGTAGTTGATGTCGCTGTCGAAAATGCTGTAGCGACGGAGCCGGAACGGCTGATGGACCTGAAAATAAAAAACGACCGATGCCATAGACGTCTATTATGAAGCGTACGGAGCCCCCGGCGGTCAAGCCAAATCTCGCCAAAGGGGGAAAAACCGCCGGGCTCGGCCCGGGCTAGCCGGGTCTGGCGGACAGGCGGTTGTAAATGCCCAGGAGCCTGTTGGCGCTGTCTCTCCAGGACAACTTCCGCAATTCAATGTGCCCGTGCTGGCGGAGGGTGCGGTGCAGCGGCGGGTAGCGCAGCACGGCCAGGATTTTGTTGGCCATTTCGTCGATGTCCCAGAAGTCGACCTTCAGCACGTGGGTGAGCACCTCCGAAACGCCCGACTGCTTAGAGATGATCACCGGCACGTTGTGCGACAGCGCCTCCAGCGGAGCGATGCCGAAAGGCTCCGAGACGCTGGGCATCACGTACAGGTCCGCCATCTGGAAGACGCGGTTGACGTCCTCCCCGCGGAGGAAGCCGGTGAAGGTGACGTACTGGCCGATCCGCAGGTCGGCGACTTCCTGGATGCATCGCGTGATCATGTCGCCGCTGCCGGCCATCACAAACCGGACGTTGGTGAACTTTTCCAGCACCTTCTTGGCCGCCCGCAGGAAGTACTCCGGCCCTTTCTGCATGGTCACGCGGCCGAGAAACAGGACGATCTTCTCGTCCTGGCGGATGGGCTTCAGTTCCTCCCCGCTCTGATCGCTGGGCCACTCGACGGCGTTGTACACGACTTCCAGCTTCTCTTCCGGCACGCCGTAGCGCGCCGCGACGATGGAGCGGGTGAGGTGGCTGACACAGACCACACAGTCGGCCCCCTGGATGCCCGCCCGTTCGATGTCGTACACCTGCTGATTGATTTTCTCGCCGGAACGGTCGAATTCGGTGCTGTGGACGTGGACGACCAGCGGCTTGCCCGAGACGGCCGCGACGGCCAGTCCCGCCGGATAGGTCATCCAGTCGTGGGCGTGGATGACGTCGAATCGCTCGTGGCGGGCCAGTCCCAGGGCCAAGCGGGCATAGCGGAAGACCTGGCCCATCAAGTCGCCGCCGTAATGCACGCCGGCGCCCGCCGTGAACTGACGGGAGAAACTGGCCAATTCGGTCTGCAAAATCCGGATGAACTCCGGCGTGGTGGCCTTGCTCAACGAGGCCTGCATCTGGGCGGTCAATTCTTGCAGGAGCTTGCTGTCGGCGGGAGGGGAGGCATACGCCTGAAGCTTGGCATCCACCTGATGAAGCGTCACGTTGCGGAAGAGCGTTTCGCCCTCTCGCCCCGCGACGGCCTGGAGATGGGCCGCCGTTCGGATCGTCACGTGGCTGGGAGCAGCCAGGGGGACCGCGGTGGGGAGCACGAACACGACCTCCACGCCGATCTCGTCCAGCCCCTTGGTCATGCCGTAGCAGGCCGTGCCTAGTCCGCCGCTGATGTGGGGCGGAAACTCCCAACCTAACATAAAGATTTTCATAAGTTCCATCTCAACCATGCCTGCCGGCAGGCAGGTGCCGTGAAGCCGCGAAAACAATACCGCCGAGAACGAAACACCGCTACGGACGAGCAAAACGAGCCCCCCTCCACGGTTAGGCCAGCAAAGCTTTCTAATTATCCTCTGCTCGCCCGCCGAATACAAGCGCCAGCTAGCCCCTCCAAGGCCACCAAAGAAGTCTAGGCACGCAGGGAGCCGACAAGGTCCTTCATGCCGCTAAAATTGTGGCGGCGGAGATAATCGGCGATGCCGTCGCGAATGTCCAGTAGGCACGCCGGATTGACAAACAAGGCCGTGCCGATCGCCACCGCCGTCGCCCCGGCCAGGAAGAACTCCAGGGCGTCGGAGGCGTTCTGGATGCCGCCCATGCCGATAATCGGCACGCCGGCAGCCTTAGCGACTTGCGTGTAGACGCGGTGCACCATGTACACGGCAATGGGTCGGATGGCCGGGCCGGACAGGCCGCCGGTGGCGTTGGCCAGGAGCGGCCGGCGGCTTTCCACGTCGATGGCCATCGCGGTGAACGTGTTGACCAGGCTGAGGGCGTCGGCGCCGGCCTCGACCGCGGCGGTGGCCGTGGCCGCGATATCGGTGACGTTCGGCGACAGTTTGACGATCAGGATGTTCTTGCGGACGACCTTGCGGACCTCCCCGACGATCAGCCGCACCTGCTGGGGGTCCACGCCGAACTGAATGCCTCCGGCCTTGACGTTGGGGCAGGAGATGTTCAGCTCGATGCCGCGGACGACCGGCACTTTTTCCAGCGCCTCCGCCACGGCCAGGTAATCGTCCACCGTCGTCCCGGCCACGTTGACGAACACTGGAATGCCCAGCCGCTCCAGGGCCGGGACTTTCTCCGCCACGAACGCTTCCAGCCCTACGTTGGCCAGGCCGATGGCGTTGAGCATGCCCGCGCGGGTCTCCACCACGCGGGGATACTCGTTGCCCGCACGCGGGGCGAGCGTGATGCTCTTGGTGATGAACGCCCCAAGCTGACGGAGGTCCACGAAGTCGGCGTACTCATCGCCGTAGCCGCACGTCCCGCTGGCCGTCAGAATCGGATTGGCCAGCCGCACGCTACCGATCTTGACGCTCAAGTCGATTTCGGATTTCGGGCTGCGAGTTTTAGGATCGGTCACAATGGAACCTGTTTTTGTCGTAGCCGGATCACTTCTGCATGCCGGCTAGGGCGTCTGCAATTTCGGAATCCTGAATATCATCGAAAATATCCACCTGTCCCAAAGCAGTCGGCAGGACCATGCGAACTTTTCCGCCGCGGACCTTTTTATCGTGCTGCATGATGGGCCAGAGGGCCTTGGCGTCCAGGCCGGGCCAGCGAGTCGGCAGGCCCAGGAGCTTCAGCAGGCCCTCCAGACGCTCCAGCACGGCCGGTTTGATCATCTTGCGTTTGGCGGCCAGGCGGCAGGCGGCCACCATGCCCAGCGACACGGCTTGGCCGTGCGTGACCTTGCCCAGCCCCAGGTGCGTCTCGATGGCGTGGCCGACCGTGTGCCCGAAGTTCAGGTGCGACCGCTGGTCCGACTCGCGCTCATCGGCGGAAACAATCGCGGCCTTGATGGCCACGTTGCGGGCGACCAGCTCGGTCATCACGTCCTCGTCGGCGGCCAGGATTTTTTGGGCGTTTTTCTCGATGAAGTCCAGCATCGCCGCCTCGCGGATGACGCCGTGCTTGACGCACTCGGCCAGGCCGCTGCGAAGCTCCTCGGCCGGAAGCATCTTCAGCGCCGTCACGTCGATCAGCACGCCGGAGGGTTGATGGAACGCCCCGATGAGGTTCTTGCCGGCCGCGTGGTCCACGGCCGTCTTGCCGCCCACGGAGGCGTCCACGTCCGCCAGTAGCGTGGTGGGGCACTGGACCCACCGCAGCCCGCGCAGGGCCGTGGCGGCCACGAAGCCGGCCACGTCGCCCGGCACGCCGCCGCCGAGGGCGACGATGAGGCTGTCGCGGTCGATAGGGGGGCTGGCGGCCAGAAGTTCGTCCATCACGTGGCCGAAGGTGGTCAGGTTCTTGTGGTCCTCGCCGGCGGGGAAGTCGATCAGGGCGGCGGTGACGCCGGCCGCCTGGAGAGACTCCAATGCACGCCGGCCGTAAAGCTCCGCCACGGTGGCGTCGGAGATAATCACCGCCAGGCGCACACCCGCGATGCTGGCGGCGAGCTCACCCAGCCGAGCCAGCGCGCCGGGAGCGATGTGCACGTCGTAGCTTCGCTTGCCCAGGTTGACCTTGACTGTCCGTTGCATTGGAGAGGATTCCCGTGCGGGGCATTGTATGGCCGGGACGGCGCCATGTCAAAAATGGCATCTTTAGCCGGAGGCTGCGACATCGTCCCAAGCAGGGCCGTGCTACCGGGAGGAGTATGCCGGAAGCAGGAAGGAGTCGGTCGGGTCGGCGGGCGTCTCGTCGCCGCGATACTTGTATATCCCGTCGGCGAGGTAGATGTTGTTGCCCTTGACGCCGGCGTTGGCGGTATTGGTCCAGCGGGCGTGCCCGTCGAGATACAGCACGTTTTGCCCCTTGCTGCCGTGGTTTTGGCTGAGCGGGTTATTCAGCCGCTGGGGCTGGAATCGCCCGCCGGTGAACAGGGGGTTGCTGTCGGCCAGGATGGCCATCTCGCCGGCGACGGATTTCAGGGCGGGGTCGTTCAGCGACAGCCCGCGTCCCAGGGTGTGCTGGTAGGAATAGCCGATGAACGTTCCTTGGGGAAAATCGGTCATGCCGGCCTGGACGGCAAAGCTGGCGTGGTTAGCGCCTCCGGTGCCTGGGCACTGGAAGATTTCCGGCGGCGCATAGCCCGTGCTCACCAGCCGGAACAGGCCGGTGGAGTTGCTCATGACCCCTCCGCCGGCTGAGGCAAGCCAGGGATGCATGGTGGCTGAGGAAATCGGTAGGGAGCCGTCGTTCTCGTGGGCATAGGCCTGGGTCGCCCGGCCGATCTGGCCCATCTGGGCCAGGCAACGGTCGCGCAAGGCCGCGGCATTGGTTCGGCCGATGGTGAAGAAATAGGCAAAGCCGGCCAGCAGGAGCACGGACGCGACGGCCACCACGTCCCGCAGGCTTACTCGGGGGCGGAACACGATGCGCCGGCCTACTTCGGCCCGGGCGATGAGGGCGTCGGTGGCCCGCACCTGCCGCAGGCGTGCGATCGTGCGATCGGCCAGGCCTTCCGGCGGGGAAAGGGCCGTCTGGAATTTAAGGGCCGCCAGGGTGTTCTGGACGTCCTGATGGAGCCGGCGGAATTCAGCATCCTTCTCCAGCCGGCTTCGGACGGCCTGTAAATCGGCCTGGTCACAGCGGCCCAGGAGGTAATCGATCAGCACCTGCTCGTCCTGATGTCTTTGTTCGTTCATTTCTCTCGCTCCGCGAAGGCCTTCCATTGTCCCGCGAAATGCTTGACCGCGGCGTGCAGCCGCGACTTCACCGTTCCCAGCGGCACGGCCAGGATGTCGGCAATCTCCTGATAGGACAGGTCGCTGAAGTAGCTCAACGTCAGGACAGTCCGCAGGTTTTCCGGCATCTGGCTTACAATACTTTCTACGGCCTGGCGGTCCTCGAGGTTCAAAAGAGATTCCGAGGGGGCGGGAATATCCGAAGGCATCAGGTCGGCATAGGTGGTGCGGTTGTCGGCCGTGCCGGGCACGGAGGCGTCCAGCGGGGCGGCTTGGCGGCGCTGGCGGCTGCGCAAGGCGTCGCGGGCCTTGTTGGCGGCGATGGTGAACAGCCAGGGCTTGAGCCTCTTGGTCTGGTCGAACGTGGCCGCCGAAATGTGAAGCTGGAGAAACGTCTCTTGAAACATGTCGTCGGCCAGCGTCGCGTCGCCCGTGAAGCGCGCCAGGAAGTTGAACAGCTCCCGCTCGTAGCGGCGGACCAGCGCGGCGAACGCTTCCGTGTCGCCGGCCAGATGGCGGCGCAGAAGCTCCGTGTCGCTGATCTGCTTGTCCTGGTCAGCCGGCATGGGAGCGCTGTCCTTTCTTGACGATCGGCCCGACGTGGCGAGACGCACGCGGCTTCATCATAAAACGTCGTCCCTTCGGCGGCAACGGCATGACAGAAACCCGCGGCGGCAAACTTGCGGGAGCCTCTTGCCCGCCGGGGCGGAAGGCGATACAGTGTAGGTCCATGAGCGATGCCATGGACCTCTTGCGGTCGGTTCGCGACCGCAGCGATGACACCGAGTTCTATACCCCGCTTCCGGAAGGCTATCGTCTTGGCCAGGTGAAGTACGTGGCCGTGCTGGGCACGGTGATGAGCGGCCTGGGCAAGGGCATCTTTTCCTCCTCGCTGGCCAAGCTGCTGAAGGACAAGGGTCTGATCGTCTCGCCCATCAAGCTGGAAGGCTACCTGAACGTGGATTCCGGCACGCTGAACCCCTTCCGCCACGGGGAGGTCTTCGTCCTGGACGACGGGATGGAGACCGACATGGACCTGGGCACCTACGAGCGGATGCTCGACCAGGACCTGACGAAAGCCAACTTCACCACCAGCGGGCAGATTTATTACAACGTGCTGGCCAAGGAGCGGGCGGGCAGCTATCTCGGCCGCGACGTGCAGATGATCCCGCACGTGACCGGCGAGGTGAAGCTCCGCCTGCGCGAGCTGGCCGTGCGGACGCGGGCCGACGTGGTGTTCGTGGAGGTCGGCGGCACCGTGGGCGATGTGGAGAACGCCTTCTACATCGAGGCCCTTCGCGAGCTGAGCTACGAGGAGGGCGAGGGCTCGGTGGTGTTCGTGGCCCTGACGTACATCTTGGCGCCGCCGGCGCTGGGGGAGCAGAAGTCCAAGGCCGCCCAGCTCGGCATCAAGCGCATGATGGAGCACGGCATCATGCCGCACCTGATCGCCTGCCGGGCCGAGGCGCCGGTGTCCGAAAAGGTCCGCCAGAAACTGTCCGTCTATTCCAACGTGCCGCTGCGGCGCGTGTTTTCCATGCACGACCTGCCGAGTATCTACCTGTTGCCCCAGGCCATGCGCGAAGCCGGGCTGGACAACGAGGTGGTGCAGCTTCTGGGCCTGGGCGGCCGGGCCAACTCCGCTCTGGACGCCCGGGCCGCGGCTCGCTGGCAGCAGTTCGCCTCGCGCATCGGACACGAGAAGCACACCGTCACCATCGCCATTACCGGCAAGTACACCGCCCTGCGCGACAGCTACGCCAGCATCACCAAGGCCCTGGAGCACGCCGGCGTGGCCAACGACGCGAGGGTGAACATCAAGTGGATCGACACCACGGACATCACCGACGCCAACGTCGCCGAGGCCCTGGCCGGCGTGCAGGGCATCATCGTGCCCGGCGGGTTCGGGGTGCGCGGCTCCGGCGGCAAGGTGGCCTGCGTCCGCCACGCCCGCGTGAACAAGATGCCGTACCTGGGCATCTGCCTGGGGTTTCAGATGGCCGTGATCGAATACGCCCGCAACGTCTGCAACCTGCCCGGGGCCGACAGCACCGAGATGGACCCCAAGTGCGCCGACCCGGTCATCGACGTCCTGCCGGAGCAGAAAAAGATCGAAGGCCTGGGCGGCAACATGCGCCTAGGCGGCCAGGACATCGAGATCACCCCCGGCACGCTGGCGGCGGAGCTGTTCGGCGGCGCCAAGCGCATTCGCATGCGGTTCCGCCACCGCTACGAGGTCGATCCCAAATACGTCCCCGTGCTGGAAAAGGCCGGCCTGATCTTCTCCGGCCGGCATCCCACGTACCCGATCATGCAAATCCTGGAACTGCCGCGCAGCGTGCATCCCTACTTCGTCGGCACCCAGGCCCATCCGTGCCTCACCAGCCGCCCGCTGAACCCCAGCCCCATGTTCCGCGGCCTGGTCGCGGCGGCCCTGAAATTCCCGACGACGGCCAAGAGGAAAAACCATGCCTGACGATGCTCCCAAAAGCGAGGAAAAGCCCAAGATTGTCGTGGACGACGACTGGAAGGCCCAGGCCAAGGCCGAGAAAGAAAAACTCGCCCAGCAGGCGGCCTCGGCCAAGCCCGCCGGCATCGCCGCGGCCGGCGCGGCTGGCGCAAAAGGCGCCGCCGCCCAGCAGCCGCGAGAGCTGCCCCCAGCCAGCTTCACGACGCTGGTCAGCTCCCTGGTGACGCAGATATTCCTGTCCCTAGGCGGCATGGAAGACCCCCAGACTAAACGCCGCTACGTGGACCTGGACCTGGCCCGCCACCACATCGAGACGCTGGCCATGCTGGAGGAAAAGACCCGCGGCAATCTCGCCGAGGACGAAAAGAAGCTCCTGGACAAGGCCCTCTACGAAACGCGGATGCAGTACGTGCAACTCGCACAACGACTGTAGAAACCGGAATACCGGAGGATCGGAATACCGAGGAGCAGTTCATTTATATCCCCGGCCTTATGGCCGGGGCTTTCTTTAGGGTGCACCCATTCGCGACTCGCAATTCGAGATTCGCGATTCACGCCTGCGGCACGGTCAGGACAATTTTTCCAAATTGTTGGCCGGTTTCCATTTTTTCCGTGGCGGCGCGGGCCTGGTCCAGGGGCCAGACCGAGTCGATCACCGGCTGCATCTTGGCGGCCGTCATGGCGGCCAGGAGTTGGCGGCAATCTTCCAGGCTGCCGGAGGTCGAGCCCATGAGCGTGTACTGGTTCCAGTACAGGGCCTGGAGGTTGGTGGGGGCCTCGGCGCCGCCCGTCACGCCGCAGATCACCAGCCGCCCGCCACGGCGGAGCGAGGCCTGGCTGGCCGCCCAGGTGGCCGCCCCGACGGTCTCGAAGACGACATCCACGCCGCGCCCGGCGGTGGCGTCGCGGACGGCCGCGGGCAGGTCGGCGGTTTTGCGGTAGTTGAGGGTCACGTCCGCGCCCAGCTTGGCGGCCTTGGCCAGCTTCTCGTCGCTGGAACTGGTCACGATCACCCGGGCGCCGGCGAGCTTGGCCAGTTGCAGCCCGGCCAGCGCCACGCCGCCGCCGATGCCGTGGATGAGCACCGTCTCGCCGCACCGCAGGGCCGCCCGCGTCATAAGCATCCGCCAGGCCGTGACATAGGCGACGGCCAAGCAGCCGGCCTGTTCGAAGCTCAGGTAGTCTGGCTTGGGCAAGCAGTTGGCCGCCGGCACGGCTACGAACTGGGCAAAGGTGCCCGGCCAGCCGGCCCCGATGATGCTGAATTCCACGCAGAGGCCCTGCTGGCCCTGGCGGCAGAACTCGCACCGCCCGCAGAATAGGCCGGGGCTAAGGACAACCTCCTGGCCGACCTTCAGGCCAGTGACGCCGGGGCCGAGCTCGGCGATCACGCCGGCGGCGTCGCTGCCCAGGACGTGCGGGAAGGATAACTGGAACCGCCCGCCGCGGCGGACCCAGATGTCCAGGTGGTTCAGCCCCGCCGCCCGCACGGCCAGCACCACCTCGCCCGATCCGGCCTTGGGGGAGGGGAGCTCCTGAATGCCGATCACGTCCAGACCCCCCGGTTGTCGCATGGTCGCTGCTTTCATGGTCTATCTCCTGAAAAACGCTCACGATGCCCGAATCGGCCCCGCCCGACGGCCCAGCCGGGCCCGCCACGAAGTTATCAACAGGCCCATGAGGGTGATTTACATTATCGTTTTCTGTGGTAAAATGCGACGCTGGCTATTGTTGCTGCCTTGCGCATCCTAGCCGGAAGGTTCAAGTTTTCGGACCTGAACTGACGACGTTAGAAGCATTAGGTTGCACTTTAAAGGATAGGCGCGCGCAAGGAACTTACATGGCCTGGAGGCCGTATAGTCGGGCGGGCTGTTTGGCAGCCTTGTTGTGGTGTGCCGGCTGCCAAGCGTCACTGTCGCCCCAAGCGAGGCAACTGCTTCAGAACGGCTATGCCGCCAGCGCGGGCGGTGATTCTCAAGCCGTCGTCGGCAGCATGGACGCTTTCCTCCGTGACAACGCTCGGTCGGAGCGGGCGGACGAGGCGTACTATCTGCGCGGTCTGGCCAAGTACCGGCTGGGCGATAAGGCGGGGGGCCAGGCGGATCTGGAGGCTGCCCTGGCCAAGACGAACAAAAAGGAACTCCGCGGCAAGGCGGCGCTGGCTCTGGGCGATTTGGCCTGGGACGGCGACGACATGCCGACGGCTGCCGCCATGTACGGTACGGTTTTGGACACGGTGGACCGTTCCAGCAGTCCGGCGGACCACGCGGGCTATCGCCTGGGTTGCGTGCTCCAGAGGCTGGGCCGCTGGGAGGATGCGGACCTCCAATTCAGCCGGGTGATGGAGCTATTCCCCGGGACGGAATTGGAGGCCCGGGCCGACCGGCGGATTCACGGACGGGCCTGGACCGTTCAGGTCGGCGCCTTCGAAAACCGGAAGCACGCCGAGGACGTCGTAAAAGAATTGGCGAACAAAAGTATTCAGGCCGACGTCGTGCCGATGATGAATGAGGGCAAGCCGGCCTTTATGGTGCAGGCCGGCCGTTATGCGACGTACGAACAGGCCGCGGCGGCCTTGGCGCCGGTCAAGAAACTTCAATCGGATGCGTTTGTTACTGCGACGAGGTGATGTCATGGGCATGACAGTGCATCGAGTGATGATCCTAGCCGCGACCGCCGCGGCCCTGTGGGCCCTGGCCGGTTGCGCCCCGCCGCCTCCTGCTGAGGAGAAAGTCGGCACGATGCCGACCGACTTCCTTCGTAGCGATTGGGGGACCCAAGAGATCCCCGTGGCGCATATCGTTCGCCGCGACTACCGCCTGCGCGAAGGCGACAGCCTTGAAATCATCTACCACATCCGCTACCGCAAGACGGAAGCGTACCTGATCAAGATCCAGGACATGATTGAAATCCAATTCCCGTATAACCCCGAGCTGGACCAGACCGAACAGGTGCAGCCCGACGGCACGCTGCGGTTGAACCTCGTGGGCCAGATCAACGTGTTTAACCGCACCATCGAAGACGTTCAAAAGGAACTGGAGCAGAAATACAAGGCGTTCCTCAAGAATCCACAGATGACACTGAGTTTCAAGCAGTCCAACGTGAACATCGCCGAGTTGAAGGAAGCCATCAAGACCGCTCCTCGCGGCCAGAGCCGATTGGTGCCCATTGCTCCCGATGGCACGATCGGGCTGCCGTTCGTGCGGAGCATCAAGGCCGCCGGGCTGACCGTCAACGAGCTGCACGCCGAACTGAACAAGGCGTATGCCGACGCGCAGCTGCCGGAGCTTGAGGTGACGGTCAACCTTCAGCAGGCCACCCCGATGCAGGTGTACGTGCTGGGCGAGGTGCGCATCCCCGGTGTGCAGTTCAACCGCACGGGCCAGGTGACCTCTTCCACCAACGAGCTGACGCTGCTGGGGGCGATCGCCCAGGCGGGCGGGCACATCCCGCTGCGGGCCGAACTGAGCATGGTCATGCTCGTCCGCCGGCGCCACCTGCCGCAGCCGGAAGTGGCGATCATCAACTGTTACCAGCTGCTGGAAAACCGCCAGAAGTGCTCCAACGGCGAGGTCATCGCCAATGCCGACAACATGCGGTATGACGTCTGGCTGGAAGACGGCGACGTGATCTACGTGCCCACCTCGGACATTGCGAAGCGCGCCGACTACATCGAATACGTCTGGGTTCGAAGCATCCGTGCCGTGCCGGGCTTCAACAGCTCTGCCAACTACAACGCAAACGATTTCGTGAACTGGATTCCGCCGAGGTAACAGCACCCACGCTACGGGTGAAGGCTTACGAGGTGAAACATGGCCGAAGCATATACCAGCCGAACGCTGCGTGAGATCGTCCGGATCGTCGCCAGCCGGTTCCTGGGCATTGTGCTGATCTTCGTAGTCGTCGTCGCCGCGGCGGCGGCGGCTACGATATTGGCTCCCCGGTGGTACCGTAGCGAGGTGATGCTGCTCGCCCGGCCGGGCGTCTTGGGCAATCCGCTGGAAGATCAGACGACGCAGTTGCGGGACAGGGTTTCCCTGTTTGTGATCATGCAGCGCGAAATCATCATGAGCGACTACGTCCTGGCCTCGGCCGTCATGAAGCTTCAGGGAATCCCCGTCAAGGCCGAGGGGGAGGGCTATGAGGTCAAACAGATCGACGACTTCATCGCCCAGAATGCCAAGCTGATGAAGAAGCTCAAGAGCCGGGTGAAGGTCCTCACCCCCGGCGGACCGGACGTCACGTTCACCCAGACCTTCGCGATCCGTGTGGACTGGTCGGAGCGCGACGTGGTCGGCCCGCCCGTGGCCGACCTGCGGCAGGCGGCTGCCTCCCAGGCCACCCAGCTGGCTGAGAACATCAAGGACGCCTATCTGACGCGTTACACGTACCTGGAAAACATGCGTGCCAAGGATGCCACCAAGATACTCCAGCAGCAGTCGCTCGCGGCCGCCAGGGCCAATCTGGAGGAGGCCTCGGCGACATTCCGCAAATTCGTGGATGAGGAACTCAAAGGCGATTTGCTCCAGGTGATCAACATGGTGGGGGGTAGGGCGGTGGGCGCTGAGACAGGCGACGCCACCCTGGCGACACGCTTCCGCGGAGAGATTAACTCCATTGAGGCCCGCCTGGCGGAACTGACGGCGTTGAAAAAGGCCGTCGATGAGGAACTGGCCAAGAGCGACGACGCCATGCTCGTGGTGCCCGATGAGGTCACGGCCGGAAACCCCGTGATGGCGAAGATCCAGGCCCGCATCGTCGATGCCAAGATGGCCATCAACGCCCTGGAGCCCCGCTACACCGAAGCCTTTCAGGAGCTTCAAACGGCCAGGGCGGAACTGGTTTCCGCCCGGACCGATTTGCGAGTCGAACTGACCAAGCAATCCACCCGCCTCCAGCAGGAGATTTCGGTGTTGACGGCCAAGCACGACGTGCTGGCGGCCAAGGTCGTCGAGGACCGCAAGCGGGTGGATGACCTGGCCAGCAAGGTGGCGAGGTATGAACTGGTTCAACAGGCCGTCGAGTCCGCCCAAAAAATCTACGAAGAGGAGCAGCGGCGCGTCGTCAACGCCGTGACGGCGGAGAAGGTCTCCAGCCAACCGCTGCTGGTGACGACGATCGACAATCCCACGCGGCCGGACCCCACTCAGCCGCGGTGGCCGATCGTGTGGGTGAACATGCTGATTGCCGTGGTCAGCGGGTTGGTGCTGGGGTTGGTGTACGCCTTCTTCGCCGATCACCTGGACCACTCCCTCAAGAGCATCGACGGGGCCGAGCGATACCTCGGCACGCCGGTGTTGGCCTCGGTACCCAAGCTGGGCCGGATTATTGCCCATTCCAAGTGAGGTAGCCCATGGCAGAGACAACGGAAACCCCGATCGCGGAAGCCACGGAAGTAGCGGCCCGGGCGACGCTCCGCAAAGGCGCGGAAGAAGTCTTCCGCAGCCTTTGGGCGGCGCTGTTTTTCTCCGGCGTGCCGATAGGCAAGCGGGTATTGATCTGCTCATCTGACGAAGGCGAAGGCGCCTCGACTATCGCCTGCGGGCTGGCCCTGGCCGGCAGCACGCCGGCGGGGGCCGCACGCGTGGCCCTGGTGGACTTCAACATCCGCAAGCCGACCCTCCACCACATGCTGGGCGCCCAGCCGACGCCCGGCGTCTGCGACGTGCTCGTCGGCGGCCTGGCGCCCGAGGCGGCCGCTCAGCGCATCAACACCAGCCTGGACCTCTACGCGGTCGGCGACACCGGCCAGCGACGCCTGGAAGTGCTCCGCAGCGACAAGCTGGCGGCGTTCCTGTCCATCCTGGCCGACGGTTACGACCACGTGCTGATCGACGCGGCCGCCGTCAACCATTATCCCGACGCCCAGGTCCTGGCCGGCGTGGTCAAGGACACGGTGCTGGTGGCCCGCACCGATCACACGCCCCGCGAGGCCGTCGCCCAGGCTAAGAAACGCCTGGAGACCGGCGGGGGCAAGGTCGTCGGATTGGTGCTCAACATGCGGACCTATCCCATTCCGGGTTTCCTCTACAGGCGCGTCTAACCCACCGCCCAGACCGACCGTCGCCGAGGCGAACCGATGCTCATGATCGGCCAGCAAAAAATCGATTCGCTTACTCTCCTCGCCTTGGTCGGTCTGACGGCGGGGACGGCCGTTCTGGCCGTCCTGGTTCCCTCCTTGATGCCTTGGGCCTTTCTGGCCATCGCCGGAGCGGCGCTGCTGGTCTATTGGGCCGCCCGCTGGGAAATCACGCTGTGGGCCTGGATATGGGTGCTGTCCTTCGGCCTGCTGGACCGGCCGTTCTGGGTCCTGGAAATCACCGGCTTTTTCAACATGACCATCCCGCGGCTGTTGTTCATAGCGGCCTCGTTGGCGTTTCTGCTGAATTTCCTGGGACGGCACGAATCGCTGACGCTAAATCGCGGGGTGCTCTGGGCGATGGCCCTCCTGCTGGCTTGCTGCGCCCTCAGCGCCCAGATGACCGGCTGGGTCGCCACGGACTCACCCCTGCCGACGGCGCCGTACTTTCGCTTCCTGGGCTCGCTTCTGCTGCCGTTTATGATGTTCTTTTTTGTTCTGAACGCCACCCGGCGGGAGTCTCAGATCGGCTGGGCGCTGATCCCGTTGACGATCTACGGCTGGTACGCCCTGTACATCGCTTACCTTCAATACGCCGCGATTATGGGTCTGGAGGGGGCCCGGGCATTCATCTGGCCCAGTTACATCAACCAGCCTAGTTGGGGCCTGACCTACGGCATTCACTTCGACCGCGCCCGCGGGGCCTACACGATGAGCAATCCACAGGCGACGATGCTGATCATCCTGTTCTACGCCGACCTGTTCCTCATCCGTAAACTTCGCAATCCGTATCGCTGGGCGCTGGTGGTGCAGGTCCTCCTGATCCCCCCGGCCATTTTTTTCACCGGACTGCGAAGCGGCTACGTAGCCTTCCTGCTGGCGGGGATCGTATGGCTGCTGTGGGCTTCCATGGGCCGTGCGGGCAAGAGCAAACTGGCCCTGGCCGGCTTGGCGATCATGTTGATCGTTGCGGTCTTCTGGTCCAACCTGGCCAGCGAGGAACGATCCACCGGCGGCGTGGCCCAAAAGTCCACCATCGTCGGCCGATGGGTGTTGGCGCAGCGGACGTGGGAACTCCTCAAAATCCACCCGTGGTTCGGGGTAGGTTTCGGACATTATTTCTCGGGCGAGCAGGAACTGCGCTCCGACCCGGCGGAATTGACGCGCCTGGGTACGGGCCTGGCCACGCCGCACAACCTGTTTCTCGTGATGGCCGCCGAAGTGGGCGCCATCGGCGTGCTCGCTACGGCGGCGATATTCATTCTGTTGTTTCGTGAGTCGCTGCTGCTGTTTCGCAAGATTCCTCCGACGGCCACCGGATTGCTCTCGCGCGAGTTCGTGGTGGTGTTCTGGGCGGCCTTCATCGCCTACTTCACCGACGCCATGCTGGTGGACCCGCTGTGGGACGTCGCCAGCAGCGCGTTGTTCTGGTCCTTCGCCGGCCTGATGGTCGGCTACAACCGTCTGTTGGAACCCTATCCGCTGGACCTGCCTCTGACGGCTGCGGCGCTGGCCGCCTAGGAGGTGGCCTTTGTCGATCTCCGCTCGCCTGCTGAAGGTTGGTTCCATGGCCGAGTCGTTGGGCATTTACGTCCCGGCCATGATCCTCCAAAAAGGCCTGGGCGTGGTGCGCGTCCTGCTGTTCATGCGTTTGATGAGTCCGGCGGAGTTCGGCCTGTGGGGGGTGGGGCTGATGATCTTTCTCATCGCCGCCCCGGTGGCCACGGGAGGCGCCAACCACGGTCTGATGCGCTACGTGAGCCTCTACGAGGCCCGGGGGCAGTTGGCCGCCTTCTATCGGCGGATTCGCGGGCGTTGCATCCTGGCCGCCGTGGCCGTCACGGCGGTCGGCATCGCCGCCAGTGGTTGGATCACCCACGGGGTCATCGCGTCGCGGGTCGAATCGCCCGCTGCAGCCTTCACCTACCGTTACCAGCTCTACGTGTGCCTAGCCGCGATGGTCAACGTGCTGGCGGGGGCGATGTATTACGACCTGAGTGGCTTCCTATTCGGCATGCGCGCCTATCGTCTGGCATCGGCGGCCGAGTTGATATTTTCCGTGGTGTTCACGATCGCCGGCGCCGCGGCCCTGGCCGTGTGGCCCAATGCGCTGGCGCTGCTGGGGGGACACTTCCTGGCCCAGGCCACGGTTATCGTCTTCGGCGTCGTCATGCTTCAGAGGGCGATCAGGCAGGCGGAAGGCTACGCCTCCACCGAGGCGGCTTGGGAACCCGCCGATGCCGGCGCCGCCGCCGGCGAGGCCGCAGTGCCGCCGGCCGACACCCTCGGCCGCGTCGAGGGCGAAGATCTCCGCCATGCCTTCGGCCGCGTGCTGCGGTTTGGCTTCGTGGCCATGATTGGAAACATCCTGTGGCTCGTGGCGCAGTACATCAGCTTCCAGTTGACCAACCGCCAATGCGGCAAGGAGGAGGCGGGCGTGTTCAACGCTTTCCTCCAACTCAGCCAGGTGGTGCTCTTGATAAGCAACGCGGCCTTCGCGGTGGTCTTCGCTCACGCCGCGCGGCGATGGGAGGCTTCCTCGCACGAGGCGGCCATGGCGACGCTGGAGACCAGCTACAAGGCTGTAACCCTCGCCATGATGGCCTTGACGGTCCTGATCTACGCCACCAGTGCCGTGTGGGTAAGGGCCTTGCCGCTGAAGTATTACGTGGGCTTGAAGCTGCTGGCCGGGCTGCTGATGTTCTTCCAGGCCGTTAGCAACTTTTCGCTGCTGACGGCTGTGGCGCGGCTGCGCGAGCGGCCCATCGCCATCGCCTTTGGCGCACTGGCCGGCGGGGCGGCGAACGTCGTCCTGGCCGTCTGGTGGGCGCCACGGTTCGCCTACAGTCCGGCGGGGGCGGCCTGGGCGGCAGGGGTCGGTATGCTGGTGGGGAGCCTGGCGGTCAGCGTGGTCTATTTCCTGGCGGCGGGCGTGCGGATTCATCCGGGCACGTACCTGCTGATGGCCTGTCCGGTGCTGTTGTTGCTGCCAACCTGGGCGATGAGCGCCCTGTGGGCGGCCGTCATCGTGGCCGCCGTCGCCACGCCGCTGCTGTTCGACCGTCATGAAAAGCACGTCCTGGTGGACGTCCTCAAACGGCCCTTTGCGTGGCTAGCGGCACGGAGGCGCTCATGACCGCGAAAAAATGGCGCATCTCCGTCATCGTGCCCACGCATGACCGGCCCGCTGAGCTGGCCACCGCCGTGGAGTCGCTGCTCCGCCAGACGCGCAAGCCCGATGAGTTGATCGTGATTAATGATGGCACGGCCCAGGTCGAGACGACGCTCGCCCGGCGGGTCCGCTCGGCGGGCGTGAAGTTCATCAATCGGCGGCGCGACGTGCCGTCCTCCGCTGCCTCGCGCAACTGCGGGCTGGAATTGGCCGGCGGCGACGTGGCCGTGCTGCTGGACGACGACGTGGAAGCGCCGCCAGATTTCCTCAGCCGACTCGAATCGCTTTACCAGGCCGATCCGCAGGCAATCGTGGCGGGGATTTGCGGCCGGTACGTCGATCCCGTCCCGCCGCCCTGGACGCAGCGCCTGTGGGTGGCCCTGGCGGCGGCCTTGGCGGAGAACCGCTGGGCGCCGCGAGTGTCCCTGGCGCGATACGTTTGCTTATCGCATCCTTTGGCCGTGCGGCTAAAGCCGGCGTGGCGATTCGTGGGCGGCATCATGAGCCTGCGGCGGGAAATCTACAAAGAATACAAGTTCACCGAAGCGTTCAGCGGCTATGGGCTGGCGGAGGATACCGAGCTGTCCTTCCGCCTGGGGTCCAAGCACGCCCTGTTCCTGGCCCCGGAGTTGACCGTCCTGCATCACAAGGCCGCCGGTGGCCGGCCGGACCCGTTCCGCCGCGGCGAGGTCTACGTGGCCCACATGCTCTACATCGCTCGCCACAGCGTCCAGGGTGGGGCCGGCACGTGGCTGCTGCTGGGTTATCACCTGGCCGGGATGATCCTGCTGGCCTCGGCCTGGTCGCTGCTGAGTTGGCGGCGGCACAATTGGCAACTGGCCTGCGGCATGGCTGAGGAATTGTGCACCCAAATGGGCCGAGCGGCGTGGAGGGCTTTATGCAGCTGCGGGTGCTGATTGTCACCGGCAACTTCCATTGCGGCGGGGCTGAGACCGTCGCGGCCGACTTGACGGCCGGGTTGGTCGCCGGCGGCCACCACGTCGTCGTCGCCTCCGTGGCCAAGGGCGGGCCGATGGCTGAGGCCTTCGCGCAGCGCGGCGCGACGGTGGTCGAAGGCCTGGCTCGCCGCTCCATCGACCCGCTGGCGCCGTTCCGCTTCGCTCGCCTCATCCGCCGCGAGCAGATCGACAACCTGATTGTCCTGGATCCACTTCGCAACGGCCTGTTCTATGCGATCAAGGGTTCCTTGCTGAGCGGCCGGGCGGCGGGGCGGGTGTGCTGGTGCCATGCCTGGCCCGGCGGGCAGGGGGGGCGCTTCCGCGGACGGTTAGCCATGTACCACCACCTGGGGCTGCTGAGCGCGATCGTGTGCGTCTCTCGCGCGCAGCAACGCAAGCTCATTGGGCGGCTTCTGCCGCGACGCGTCCTGCCGCTGATCCGCAACGGCCTGGACATGAATCGACTGAAGGCTGCGGCAATGGACCGCAAATCGCTGCAAATTCCACTGGGGAAAAAGATAATTCTTCAAGTTGCTAACATGATGCCGGATAAGGACTTCCAAACGCTTCTGGCCGCCGCCACTCTGCTGGCCAAGCGTCGCGACGACTTCCATCTCTTGCTGGTCGGCAGGGGCACGGATGGGCCTGAGTTAGCCTCGGTCATTCGCGGTGCGGGCGCAGAGAAGGTCGTCACCGCGGCGGGGGAGCGGCCGGACGTCCCGGCCATCCTGGCCGCGGCGGACGTGTTCGTCCTGGCCAGCCGGAACGAGACGTTCGGCCTGGCGCCGCTGGAGGCCATGGCCGCCGGTCTGCCGGTCGTGGTGAGCGATTTGCCGCCGTTCGACGAACTGCTGGAAGACTGCCACGAGGGACTGAAGGTTCCCGTCGGCGATTCGCGGACGTTGGCCGGAGCGCTGGCCAAGCTGCTGGACGATCCAGCCATGGCGCGGCGGCTGGGCCAAGCCGGGCGGGATAGGGCCGGCCTCTTCAGCCCCCAGGGCATGGTGCGGCGATTTGAACGATTGCTTAGAGTCGTATCTCCGCGCCGGCGGCGGTAGAGTAGTGACGTTCGATGACGGATCATCGCATGCACATACTCCACGTGGAAAAAATGTTGTTCTCGCCCAGCGGCGTCACCAGCACCGTTCACGCGCTGGCGGAGATGCAGCGGCGGCGGGGCCACACCGTTTCGTTCTTCAGTTGCCGCAAGGGGGATAGCCCGCCGGAGTTTCCGCCTTTCCGCGATTTCACCGCCACGCTGAACCCCTTGGCCCTGTGGCCCATGATCCACAACGCCCAGGCGGCCAAGATGCTGGAGGCCTTCCTGGACTCACTCGGCCCGGTGGACGTGGCCCACGTGCACAACATCTATCACCACCTGACGCCGTCGATCCTGCCCGTCCTGGCGCGGCGGGGGATCGCCATCGTCATGACCGTGCACGATTACCGTCTGGCCTGCCCGACCAAGCATTTTCTGCGCCCCAACGGCGTCTGCATGCGATGCTGGCCGCACGCGCTCCGCCACGCCGTCAGCCCCCGCTGCGCCGGGGCGGGCGGGGCGATGCTGGCGATAGAAACGTTCGTGCAACGGGCCCGGCATCGCTACCGCTGGGTGGACACGTTCCTGTGTCCCAGCGACTTCGTGGCCAAGATCATGGGCGGGATAGGCGTTCCGCCGGAAAAGTTGCAGGTCGTGCCGAACCCCGTGGAGCGGTTGGTGCTGCCGCTGGACGTGCTGCGGAAGACGAATTGTTTTGTCTTTGCCGGGCGCCTGACGGCAGAGAAGGGCCCAGAGCTCATGCTGGATTTGGCCGAGCGTCTGTCGGCGGCGGAGGTGGTCATCGCCGGCGAGGGGACGATGCTGGAAGGCCTGAAGCGAGACGCGGCCCGCCGCAAATTGGCCCGCCTGACCTTCGCCGGCTCTTTGGGCCGCAAGCCGTTGGCCAGACTCTTTGCCTCGGCCACGGCGGTCGTCATGCCCAGCCGCTGCCTGGAGAACAGTCCTCAGACGATGCTGGAGGCGATGGCCGCCGGCCGGGCCGTGATCGTCCCCGACCACACGACGCTCCAGGCGTGGGTGACGGACGGCAAGACGGGCCGGGTCTTCCACGCCGGCAGCGGCGAGTCGTTGGCGGCTGTGGCGGCCGAGGTGCTGGCCGACCCCGCCGGGCGGGAGACGATGGAATACCAGGCCGCCGAACTGATCGCCAAGCGGCACGACGCGTCCGCCATCGAGACGCGAATCGAAGAACTTTATCGGGAGGCTCAGCAACGATGCGCATCGCCATGATCGGCGTCCGCGGCATTCCCGCTCACCTGGGCGGTGCCGAGCACGTGGTGGAAGAGCTCACGCGCGAGCTTACCGCCCGCGGCCACGAGGTGTTGGTCTATTGTCGCCGCTCGTACGTCGCCGGCCTGCCCGCGCCGACCTTCGGCCGGCAAATTTTCACTCCCTATCTGCACGGCAAGCACGTGGAGACCATCACCCACACAGCCGCCTCGTTGGTGGACGTCCTGGGCCGGCACGTGGACGTCATACATCTGCACTCGCCGGGCCCGGCCCTGCTGAGCTGGCTGCCGCGGTTGGCGGGGATTCCCCTGGTGCTGACCGTCCACGCCCCCGACTGGCTGCGCGACAAGTGGTCGCGCCCGGCCAAGGCGGCCCTGAGGTTCGGTCTGGCCTGCGGCATGCGCCGGGCCAACGAAGTGACCGCCGTGAACAAGTCCCTGGCTGAGCAATTGTCCGCGGAGTTCGGACGGGAAGTGCATTACGTTCCCAACGGTGTCCGGCCCGTCCAGTTGCGACCTGCCAAGGCCATCGCCCGTTGGGGGCTGGATAAGTGCCGCTATGCCCTGACCGTCGGCCGGGTCGTCCCCGAAAAGCGGCTGGACCTGCTCCTGAAGACCTGGGGCGACTTATCGGACTCAGACAAGGCCGGCGTGCGCCTGGTCGTCGTGGGGGATATCGATGCTACTTCTTACGGCCGATCTTGCCGCGCCAAGGGGGGGTCGGATGTGATGTTCCTGGGGGTGCAGTACGGGGAGATTCTTTCGGAACTCTATTCTAATACAGAACTTGTGATTCATCCCAGCAGCCTGGAGGGCATGAGTCTGGTCCTGTTGGAGGCGGCCGCCTACGGTCGATGTATTTTAGCTTCTGACCTCAAGGTAACCCTAGACAGTTTTGGGGATTGTATGGTATACTATCGGGGTGAGGAGAGCTCGGACCTTGTTAGAGAGATTGGTCGACTTCTAAGAAGTGAGGAATTGCGGCGGGCAATGGGTAATCGTGCCCGCTCCCATGTGCTCCAGTCCTACGATTGGTCCGCAATAGCTCAGCGCATGGAATCAATTTATTGTCGAGCCATTGAGAGGGCTCAAGGCTAGTAGGGTCGGTAATGGCTAGCTTGACGACGTTCGGCAATCTGACTCCGTCGATTCCCTGGGTAGTGCGCCCCATTGGGCGCCCCCGCGTTTTAAATGGGTCGAATTACGAGACGGCCAAGAGGATCATGGACGTCGCCCTTGCGTCGGTGCTGGTGGTGCTGCTGGCGCCGCTGATGGCCCTGATGGCCGTGATGATCAAGCTGACCTCCCGCGGACCGGTGCTTTTCAAGCAGACGCGGGCCGGGCTGCGCGGCGAGCCGTTTGTGATGTACAAGTTCCGCACGATGCACGTGGGGGCCGAAGACGCCCGTGCCGCGCTGGAACATCTCAATGAAAAGGACGGCCCGGTCTTCAAGATCGCCAATGACCCGCGGCAGACGATCGTGGGCCGGTGGCTGCGGCAGAGCAGCATCGACGAGTTGCCCCAGTTGTTCAACGTGCTTCGCGGGGAGATGTCCCTGGTCGGCCCGCGTCCGTTGTGGATGCCGGAAGCCGAGCAAACCGACGGCCGTGCCCGCCTGCGGTCCAACGTCAAGCCGGGACTGACCTGCCTGTGGCAGATCTCCGGCCGCAGCGAACTCAGCTACGAGGAATGGGTGGACCTGGACCTCTACTACGTGCGGCATCGCAGCATCCTGCTGGACCTGATGATCATGGCCCAGACCATCCCGGCCATCATCTCCGCCCGCGGGGCCTACTAGACCGCTTTCCTCACTCCGCAGCCCACTTCCAAGCCCCTGACAAGCCTTTGTCTATGCAAGGGTTGTTCTTCCTTCATCCGGGGTTTTGTCTTGCCGATACATGTCGGTAGGAGGACCTATGAGGGACCGCCACGACAGCGGCACATCACCATCCGCAGCGGATTCCTACCGCCAGGGCATGAAGCTTTATCATCAAGGCCTCTACAGCCAGGCGGCCGAAGCCCTGTCGGCGGTGCCGGACGATGGCAGCCTCGAAGGGGCCATCGCCAAGTATTACCGCGGCATGAGCTGCCGTGCCCTGGGGACCGAGGCCTTGTCGCAAGATCAATACGACCAGGCCGAGCGTCACCTGGCCGAGGCGGCCCAGCTGCTGGGCAGAGACGGCAATCTGTCGGGCTACCTGGCCTGCCTGTACGCCCGCACCGGACGACTTGCCGATTGCCTCCGCCAGACCGAAAAGGCCCTGACCGACACCGGCGACGACGCACGCACCTGGTTGAGGCATGCCCAGGCCCAGTGGCGCTCCGGTGGGCGCGAAGAGGCCCAGATCACCCTCCGCCAGGCCTTGCGGCAATTCGGCAGGCGGGCGGATCTGCACAACACGCTGGGGCTGTTCCTGGCGGCCCAGGGGCGATTGGCCCAGGCGCGGGACTGTTTCGCCCAAGCCATCCAGGCCGACGGTTTTTGCGCCGACGCGCACTATTATCACGCACTGGCCGCCGCGGCGATGCACGACACCCTGGACGCCGTGCATTCGCTGCAGCAGGCCTACGAACTGCGGCCCAGCGACTTGGGTCTGGCCCGTCAACTGGCCTTGGCGGCCAAGGCGGCCAATGAGCAAGGCCATCACGTCTCGATTCGCCTGCCCGAAGCGACCGCCCCGGCCGGCCTATCGCAGGCCGAGCCGCTGGTTCGCTACCTCATAACCGACGGAGACTTCGTGGACGCGCTGTTGTCCCTGCCGCCCAGCGAGATCGACGCCGAACTGTTCGGCGTGCTGGCCGCCGCGTTGCAGAAGGCCCTGGCCCAGCATGGCGACTACGCCGACCTGCACCTGCGGGCCTCGGCGGTGCAGAGCCGACTGGGGCAGACGGACAAGGCCGTGCATCATGCCCGGGCGGCTGTGGCGATCAACGGGCGGTACGTTCGAGGCCGTCTGCACCTGGCCAAGCTGTGCACCGAGGTGGGCCAGGAAGACGAAGCCATTGAGCACCTCCAGCAGGCCATCGCCGCCGGGGCGGATTGGCCCGACGTGCATTGCACGGTGGGGGAGCTGATGCTTCCCCGCGGCCGAACGCAAGAGGCTCGGCGGCACCTGACGCGGGCGCTGCAATTGAACCCTAACTACGATCGGGCCGCCAAGGCGCTGTCCGCGCTGGCGGCTTAACGGCTTAGCTTAAAAGGGATTGGCCGGTGAGTCATTTGCTGGAAATATTGGGTCAAGGGCTGACAAGCGACCTGGGCGACACCCTGGACCGGTACTATTGGTCGCCTCAGCTCCGCAGCATCAAGGACCTGACTCGCGAGGCCAAAGAGCATCCGCAGTGGCCGGACATCCGCTGCCAGTTGGGTCTGGCGTACCTGCGCGGCATGCAGTTGGATCAGGCCATCGAGCACCTCCAGAGCGCCTGCGACATCAAGCCGGACTACCTGGCCGCCCGCGTGGCCCTGGCGGCGGCTTACCACGCCGCCGGGCAGATCCCCAAAGCGTTGGAACAGTTGGAAAAGGCCAATCAGGCACACCCCGAAAAGCCGGCGGTCCTGTTCGCCATCGGCTTTTGCCATGAGCTGATCGGCCAGCCGCAGCAGGCGGCGGAATTTTATCGCCAGACCCTGCGGCTCGACGCGTCATTCTCTCAGGCCCGCCAGCGATTGGCGGCCGCGGCGCTGCTGCTGGAAAACCTGGATGAGGCCATCGAGCAGTATCAAATCCTGCGGCGGCAGGACCCCCAGAATTCCTGGGTGCGTTCGGCCCTGGCGCATCTGTACTACCGCGCCAAGCAGTACGGCCAGGCCATCGAGGAATTCGAGGCGGCCATTGCCATGGAGCCGGAGAACTGGTCGCTGGTGGACGACGAGGTGGAGGCCCTGGTGGCCAACGGGCAGATCCGCGACGCCATCGAGCGGCTCCGCACGCTGATCGAGCAGCAGGGGCCCTTCGCGGACCTCCACGTCCGCCTGGCTGACCTGTACGCCCAGATCGGCGACGACAACGCGGCTATGAAACACTACCGCGAGGCGCTGGACCTCCAGGGCAACTACCTGGAGGCGTGGGTGAAGATGGGCACACAGCACCTGGTCAGCGGCCGATGGGAAGAGGCCGCCGAGGCGTTCCACCAAGCCTGCGAGCTCAACGACCAGTTGCTGGTCAACTACGTGGGCATCGGCGTGGCCCAAGCCGCCATGGGCAGACGCCAGGACGCCGTCAACAGCTTCGAGCTGGCCGCCGCCGTCGAGCCCAACAGCTCGCTCCTGTTGGCGGAGATATCCAAGCTCCAGCTCAAGGCGTCTTTGGCGGAGGAAATCGAAAAAGGTTTCAGCCCGGAAAATCCCGACCAAGCGCACGCCTCCGACACCCTGGAGCCCGCCGCGGGCGGCGACGCCTCGCCGGACGACGAATTGCTGCAAAAGCAGATGGAACGCCACCTGGAAAGCATCCGGGCCCATCCCAACTATGCCGACGTGCGATACCGTTACGGCGTGTTCCTGCGAGCGGCGGGACGCAGCGAGGAGGCCCTGGAACAGTTCGCCAAGGCCGTCGAACTCAATCCTTCCTACATCCAGGCCATCATCAAACTAGGCATCACGCAACAGGAGATGGGCAAGGTCGACGAGGCCATCGAGACCTTCAAGCACGCCCTGGAGATTCAGCCGCAGTACGTGGACCTGCACTATCGCCTGGGGCTGCTCTATACGGACCGGCGCCAGTTCGACCAGGCCATGCAGCACATGGAGGCGGCCGCGACCGCGTCGCCGGACCGCAGCGAAGTCCGGGCCAAGCTAGCCCTGTCCCTCCAAAACATGGGGCTGATGGACCGGGCCGCCACGGTCTGGCGGGGCCTGAAGCTCATCGGCCACGACAAAAAGCCGTAATCGGGGCTTCTAGGAGTTCGGACCTGCCTGCCGGCAGGCAGGTTTCGAAATTCGAGTTTCGGATTTGATGTTACTTTTTGGTGTTACTTCAGCATGTCTTGCAGCCGGTCCAGGCCCTTGTCGATCTGCTCCAGACTCGTGGCGAAGCTTAGCCGCACGCAATGATCGTCGCCGAAGGCGTCTCCCGGCACCAGGGCCACGCGGGCCGACTCCAACGCCGCCTTGGCGAAGCTCATCGAGCCGGTTATCGCCACGTCTCCAATTTTTCGTCCAAAAGTTCCGCTGACGTCGGGGAAGCAATAGAACGCCCCGGTGGGTTCCACGCAGCGGACGCCGCGGATCGCGTTGAGTCGCTCCGCCATGTGCCGGCCCCGCTTTTGGAATTCTTGCCGCATCGCCTCGATGGTCTCAGCCGCCTGGGGCGACGTGTAGGCCTCGAGCGCCGCCGCCTGGGCGAAGCTGACCGCATCGGACGTCTCGTGGCTCATGAGGTTCTTCATGGCCGAGATGATGTCTTTCGGCCCGGCCGCCCAGCCCAGCCGCCAGCCCGTCATGGCGAACGTCTTGCTCAGGCCGTTGAATGTGACCGTCCGCTCCAGCAGGCGGCTGTCCAGGGACGCGAACGACACGAATCGCGTGTCGCCGTAAACGAGCTTTTCGTAAATCTCGTCGGAAAACACGACCAGATCGGTCTTCAGGACGGCCTGGGCGATGGCGGCCAATTCTTCAGGACTGTAAGTCACGCCGGTGGGATTGCTGGGGGAGTTGATCAGCAGCACCTTGGCGCCCTTGGCGGCGGCCAGCACCTGTTGAGGAGTGATCTTGAAGCCGCGGTCGGATCCGGCCGGCAGGATCACCGGTTCGCCGCCGGCGAGCTTGATCTGTTCGGGGTAGCTCACCCAGTAGGGGGCCGGAAGCAGGACCTTGTCGCCCGGATCCAGCAGCACCTGGAAGGCGGCGTACAGCGCGTGCTTGCCGCCGAAGGTGACGATGATCTGCGAAGGCTCGACGGTTAGATTGTTCTCGCGGGCGAGCTTGTCCGCGATGGCCGCGAGAAGTTTCGCGCCCACACGGGCGGTGTACTTGGTGTCTCCGGCGTCCAGGGCCTTTTGGGCGGCGGCCTTGATGAAATCGGGCGTGTCAAAGTCCGGCTCGCCGGCCCCGAAGCTCACCACGTCGATGCCGTCAGCCTGCATCTGCTTAGCACGGGCCGTGATCGCCAACGTGGCGCTGGGAGGCACGGAGGAAATCCGGCGGGAGAGTTTTCTGCCAGCCATGTCGCGCTCCGGTCTGAAGTTTGTAACTAGGGCCTTCGAGCCTTTTGACTTTTGTGGTTTTGTAGCCAAGAGGGCCGCCTAAACCATAGCGAAGGGGTGGCGTTTGTCAACGCCGCGGCGGGCTCCGGCAGCAGACCAAGTGCCTCTTGCCGTCCTGAACCTAGCGGCTGGCGAGGGAGAAGATTATTTTTCCGTCGCCTTGCTGCTGTAACCGATCAGGGCCAGGAAACGGTTGGTGTTGAGGACGGGCACGTGCATGCTCTTGGCGGCTTGGAGCGTTTCCTGGTATCGGTTGTATTCGCGCAATTGGGCCTGATAGACGGCCCAGACCGTCTCGGCGGCGCTTTCCGACGGTTGCGGGGGTTTGGGCGGATCGGTGCCGAGGACCACGAAATCGGTCTGGACGTCCACTTGGTCCGCCACCTTGCCGCCGGAGCGTTGGATCAGGAGCTTGACCTCCTGGATATCCTCCGGGGAGGCTTGGCCTCGGTTTCGCAAGTCGAACTGGCCGTCCACCACGAACGTCAAGGTGCGCCGCGGATCGTAAGCGACGTTGGCCACCAGATCGCCCGGGATGATCGGCTCCTTGCCGCTGCGTTCCACGATACGGCATTCGCTGATGGTGTCATGCACGGCGGTCACGGCGATCTTGGCCTTGCCTTCGCCGTTTTCGGGAATGCCCGAGGTGGGATACACGGTAAACGTCAGGCCGGGCGTGACGCGGTCGCCGGTCCCTAAGTTGATGTAGCAAACGTTCTCCCGGTCCTTGACCTGGAGGATCTTGCCGTCGGCCTTGCGGGCGATGACGTCTTCCCCGCTGGTGCCGCGCTTCTTGTCCAATTCGTCGCGCAGGCGCTCGATGGTCTGGTCCTTGGCCTCTACCGCCATTTCCAGCTCGCGAAGCTGCTGGTTCTTGTTGGCGATTTCCATGCTCAGTTCGCCGCGGCGGTCTTCAAGCTCCTTCTGCAACTGCTGTTGCGAGGCGACGAAGCCCTCATGCATTTGCTTGACCTTGTCGTCCAGCGTTTTCTTCTCCGCCTCGAGCTGATCGATCTTGGTCGTGAACGAGTTGGTCAGCTCGGCGACGCTCTGGTCTTTCTGGTTGAGCTTTTCCTCCAATTCCGTGTTCTGCGTTCGCAGGAGTTCCAGCTCCGACCGCACCCTGGACAGTTCCGAGTAGAGGTCTTTCGTCTCGGCCACCAGCCCCCGCCCCAGCGTGCTGCCGATGTCCTGGGCGAGCTGTTCGGCCTGGGTCTTGGCGACGTTGTAACCGCTGCGCGTACCCGTGATGATCGCGCTGAGGTCCTCGATGCGGGCGGCCTGCTGGCTCAAGACGGTGGGACGCTTAGGATCCTTGTCGTAGATGTTGAGCATCTCGCGGATGCTGGGGGTCGGGTTGCTGAGCTCCTGGACCGAGGCCGCGCGGCGGAAGTTGTCTTCCAGTTGCCGGTTGCGGTTTCCCGCGTTGTCGATCTGCACCCACAGCAGCACCGCCGCCGCAGTCGCCAGAAGAAAGAGAATGACAAAGCTCACCAGAAGATAGGGCGGGCCACCTCGTCGCTGCACCACACGCGCCATGCGTCAACTCCTCTGCTCGTTCCCGATCCGCGCACCCGTCCGAAAGCGGCGGAAGGGGACCGGGGAAGGAACCATCCCTTGAGGGCAGTATCGTCTATAAACGCCGAGAACTCAACCGTTTTTTGCGGAGGTTGTGCGTGGCAATTCGCCCAAGGCGGCCTTTAAAAGTTTCATACGAACATTTACCGAATTTTGATTGCGGCGAATTCGGGCAAGATCTCAGGACGCCGGCTAAAAAAATTCCCTCCGCCAGGCGGCTGGCGGAGGGGAATGAATGAACGTGCGCGAAACGCCGTGCGGGGTTAGACCAGCCCCTGGGCCATCATGGCCCGGGCGACCTTCAGGAAGCCGGCGATGTTGGCGCCGACGACCAGGTTGTTCTTGGCCCCATAGGCCTCGGCGGCCTGGACGCACTGGGTATAGATGGCGTCCATAATCTGCTTGAGCCGGGCGTCCACTTCCTCGAAGGGCCAGTTCAGCCGCATGGAGTTCTGGCACATCTCCAGGGCGCTGGTGGCCACGCCGCCGGCGTTGGCGGCCTTGGCCGGGGCGAAGGACACGCCGGCGTCCAGGAAGACCGCGACGGCCTCGGGAGTCGAGGGCATGTTGGCGCCCTCGCCGACGGCCTTGCAGCCGTTCTTCACCAGCAGCTTGGCGGCTTTTTCATCGATCTCGTTCTGCGTGGCCGACGGCAGCGCCACGTCGCACGGGAGCGTCCAGATGCCTTCCCAGCCCTCGGTGTACTTGGCCGAGGCGTGTTCCTGACAGTATTCCTTGATCCGGCCGCGCTGGACTTCCTTGATCCGCTTGACGGTGTCCAGCTTGATGCCCTTGGGGTCGACGATGTAGCCGTTGCTGTCGGACAGGGCGATGACGTTGGCCCCCAGCTGCTGGGCCTTCTGCACGGCGTAGATGGCCACGTTGCCCGAGCCGGAGACGACGACCTTCAGACCCTTCCAGCTCATGCCGCGGGCCTCCAGCATCCGGCTGACCAGGTACACCAGGCCGTAACCGGTGGCCTCGGTGCGAACCAGCGACCCGCCGTAATCCAGCCCCTTGCCGGTCAGCACGCCGGTGAAGGTGTTGGTGAGCTTCTTGTACATGCCGTACATGAAGCCGATTTCACGGCCGCCGACGCCGATGTCGCCAGCCGGGACATCGCAGTCCGGGCCGACGTGGCGGAACAGCTCGGCCATGAAGCTCTGGCAGAAGCGCATGACTTCGTTGTCGCTCTTACCCTTGGGGTCGAAGTCGCTGCCGCCCTTGGCGCCGCCGATGGGGGTGGTGGTCAGGGCGTTTTTGAAAATTTGCTCGAAGCCCAGGAACTTGATGATGCCCAGATACACCGAGGGGTGGAACCGCAGTCCGCCCTTGTACGGCCCGATGGCGCTGCTGAATTGCACGCGGAAGCCGCGGTTGACCTGAATCTGCCCCTTGTCGTCCATCCAGGGTACGCGGAACATGATCTGACGTTCCGGTTCGACGACCCGTTCGAAGATCTTCGCGCGGGCCAGTTCCGGGTGCTTGTCGATGACCGGGGCGACCGACTCGGCCACCTCGCGCACGGCCTGGTGGAACTCCACCTCGCCGGGGTTCCTCGCCACAACCGTTTCCATAACGCTTTCGACGAACTGCTTGGACATGCCTGCGTCTCCTTATTACCAGGGCCCGTGGGGGCCTTGCCTGAGGGGTGTGATTTCGCCGCCGGAGACTACAGGTCCCGGCCACGATGCGACAAGTTTGTCGCGTTAAGCTAACATGAAATCCCAGGGTCTATATATAAAAAACACTAATAGTAAACCTCGTGCGGTCTTATGAGGTTTGCCCCGATGGTAGTTGGAAAAAATCGCTTGGGGAAAATGGGCAGACCCGTGGGCGTTTTTGTGGACAAGACAGGTCCAAAAAGCCTTTGAGAACGTGGAGGGCGACAAGAATGTATTATGACGTAGTATGAAAAAAGTTACTTGGCTTCGCCGGCGGCGGGTGCCGTCGCCGGCCCAGGGGCCGGAGCGGTGGTGGCGTTGGCCAGCAAGTAGCGGGCGTAATTGGCCAGGATCGTGTCTCCGCCGGCCGTGGCTTGAAGCTTGAGGGCGTAGGTCCTGGCCTGGTCGAGCTGGCCCATGTTGGCATGCATGAACGCGCCGATGAAGTAGAGCATCGGCTCCGGTGCGGTTTGCTGTTCAGCCAGCCGCATCGCCAGGAAATTCAGCCGCCGCTGGATCAGGTCCGCATCCACCAGGCTGGCGATGTCCAGATGCGTCGTCAGGACGGGCGGATAGATTTCGGCTGCGCGCTTGAGATGGTAAGCCGCCGCCAGCGATTCGGCGTTGGCGAATTGTGCCAGGCACAGGCCCAGCCTCGGCAGGGGGTTGGAGGGGTCTAAGGCGGCGGCCTGCCTGTAGGTATCGGCCGCTTCGTAGTATTGGCCGGCCTTAAGCCGCTTTTGGGCCAAGGCCATGGTCGTGTTGAACTGGTCCGGGCCGGTGCCCGCCAATCCGTGAAGCACGATCCCCGTGCGCGGCGAATATTCCACCAGCCTGCCGTTCTCGCTGGGCACAAAGGGGGCATTGGACTCCGTAAGGGCGGCAGGATGCTGCCGCAATTGCGGCTGCCTGGCCTGGATGGCCTCGGTGACGGTGGAGGGGGCGTTGGCCTCTTCGGTTTCCTCCTGTGGCGTGGCGGAGGGCGTCAGCCACGGCGCGGGTTGCAACGAACCGCCGAGCTGCATGGAACCGCCGGTTTGCAACGAGCCGCCGGGCTGAAGGGTGCCGCCGGGGCCGCGAGGCATCCGATAGAGCATGTCGCGGAAGACGTCCTGGTTGGGGGTCGGCGGCCGGCCGAGGGAACCTCTCGCCGGCAACAGGACCGCCGGCACGGCGGAGGGCATCCGGTTCGGCTCGTTGGCTTCGGCTTCGCCCTCCGGTGGAACAGCGAGGCGCCGCTCCCGGGCCACGGAGGGTTCCAGCCGCGTGTTTACTTCGTTGCGGACGGCCATGTCGGCGGGCAGATTCACCTGGCTCAGCTCGCGGGCCAATTGCTCCTGCTGAGCGGCGTTGGAGAGGGCAAAAAGGTTCAAGCCGCCCGTCCCGCCGATGGCGGTGCGCTCGGTGCCGCTGGGCTGCAAGAACGTGCCGCCGATCATCGCCGTGTACATCCCGGTGCCCCCCGCACCGTTCATGGGAGTCACGCTAAAGGGCGTGTAGACCGTGCCCCCTTGGATGAGCGACTCTGCCGACATCGGCGGCGGCGGGTAAGACAAGATCACCCCCCCCGGCCCGACCTGCCCCGAGAGAAGAAACGGCAGCCCCGCGATTGTTCGTCCGGGGGCGTAGAAAGGGGCCGGAGCATAGACGTTGCCGTGCAGCACGTCAGAAACTCCCACGGACTGCCGGTTGAACGTGTCCATGGCGTCGGTCGGAAGATTGAGGTGGATCTGATCCGTGGGGAAATATCCGATGGCTCCGGAGAACCCCGCCAGGCCGGTGACCTGACGGGTCACGATCAGCTGCGTGTTGAGAGGCGGATATACGTTGACCGGGCTGTTATAGCCTCCGCTGCCGACATAGGGGTTGGCGTCGAGCGCCTGGCCATTTTGAATAATGCGTACCTGCCCCCATGCCCCAAGCGGGGCCACTAAAAGACCCACGACCAAGATGAGCCGTTTGCCAACCGTTCTCATGTCCTACGTGCGGCCCAGCCGATCAATCCTCGCCGCCTGGGGGAGGTTTTTCGGCCTCTTCCGCGTCGGGCGCATGAAGCCAGCGGCTGCGCCCGTAAAGCCTGGAATCGCTAAGTATATCACGCCAGAACACCCGTTTCCCTATCCGCCCGCGGCGGTAGGAACGAGTTTCGCGAGGCTCCTGCAAAAATGTCTCAGCCTGCTCTTGATGACGCATCTGCCTTCCCTCCGTTGCATTTCTTTCCTTTCGGCCTTATCCGTCAGGCCAACTGCACTGGGCCGGATTCCCTCCCGACCTCTGTACTTTAATCGGCACTTCCTTAATTCATTCCCCTATCTATATTCTACACCTCCAGGGGGGCAGTTGGTTCGGCGGTCCTGAAAACCGCATGGGGGGGCAATCCCGCGCCCTGGGCCTTCCAAAGCGGTTTGGGCGAATCCGCCCGTGCGGTTCCGAATATACGGCGACAATCCCGCTGCGCTCAAGTATCGCTCTAAAGGGGAGATAGGATTTGTTTCTGCTTTCAAAGATTGCCGTATTGCTATAATCCTGCCGGGGGCAATTGCCGATGTGAATAGTATTAACAGCCGGTGCATCGGCAGGGTGTGTTGTTGCGCCCCTCAGGCGAACTGACAAGACACAGGTAGCTTATGCGACCTTTGAGGACGTTCACCGTTGAGCCGTCGCTGCCCGACGTGCTAATGCCCTTGCTGGAGGTGGCCTACAACCTCTGGTGGAGCTGGCAGGGGGACGCCCAGGACCTGTTCCGCCGGCTGGACTCCGCCGCCTGGGAAGGCTGCTACCACAATCCCGTGGCCATGCTGGGCCGAATCGACCAGCAACGACTGATGGACATGGCCAGGGACGACGCGTTCCTGGCCCACCTCCAACGCGTCTACGGCGACCTGAAGGATTACCTCGCCAGGCCGGGGTGGTGGGGGAAGACCTTCGGCAGCGACCGGACGGTCCAGGCGGCCTACTTCTGCGCCGAGTACGGCATCACGGAGTGCCTGCCGATTATTCCGGCGGCCTGGGCGTGCTGGCCGGCGACCACCTCAAGAGCGCCTCGGAGATGGACGTTCCCCTGGCGGGCGTGGGATTGCTCTACCAACAGGGCTTCTTCCGCCAGCGGCTTAACGCCGACGGCTGGCAACTGGAGCTGTTCCCCCGGAATGATTTTCACAACATGCCCGTGCAGCTCGTGCGGGGCGAGAACGGCCAGCCCGTGACGGTCTCCGTCGATATGATGGGCCGGCCGACCCGCGTGCAGATTTGGCGCATCCAGATCGGGCGGGTCAGTTTGTTCCTGCTGGACGCCAACGTGCCGGAGAACTCCCCCGAAGATCGCCACATCACCAGTCAGCTTTACGGCGGCGACCAGGAGATGCGCATCCGCCAGGAGATCCTGCTGGGCATCGGCGGCGTGCGGGCTCTGAAGGCCCTGGGGATTTCCCCAAAAATCTTCCACATGAACGAAGGGCACTCGGCCTTCCTGGGCCTGGAGCGGTGCCGCATCCTGATGGCCGAGGCGGGGGTGAACTTCGAAGAGGCCCGCGAGGCCGTGGCCGCGTCCAACGTCTTCACCACGCACACGCCCGTGCCGGCGGGCAATGACGCCTTCGAGCCCTGGCTGATCGACAAATATTTCGCCCACTACTGGGAGCAGTTGGGCCTGTCGCGGGACCAGTTCCTGGCCCTGGGGCGGCAGGAGACGGGCAACAAGGACGAACCGATGAACCTGACCGTTCTGGCGCTGCGGTTCAGCAGCGCCCGCAACGGTGTCAGCAAGCTGCACGGCCAGGTCAGCCGCAAGCTGTGGGGGGGCGTCTGGCCGGGCGTGCCGGTCAGCGAAGTGCCGATCCAGTCCATCCGCAACGGCATCCACGTGCGCAGTTGGATCAGCCACGACACGGCCACGCTGTACGACCGCTACCTGGGGCCGGCGTGGCATGAATCCCCCATGGACGCGGCCTTCCGCCGCGCCGTCGACCAGATCCCCGACATGGAGCTGTGGCGCACGCACGAACGGCGGCGCGAGCGGCTGGTGGGCTTCGTCCGCAGGCGCGTCCGCGAGCAGCTGGCCAAGCGCGGCGCCGGCTCGGCCGAAATGGCCGCGGCGGAAGAGACCCTGGACCCCGAGGTGCTGACGATCGGCTTTGCCCGGCGGTTCGCCACCTACAAGCGGGCCAACCTGATCCTGGCCGACCTGGATCGCCTAGCCAAACTGTTCTCCGAGCCGCACCGCCGCTGCCAGATCATCTTCGCCGGCAAGGCCCATCCGCGCGACAACCCCGGCAAGGACCTCATCCGCCAGATCGTCCACGCCGCGCGGCTGGAGTCGCTGCGGCGGTCGCTGGTGTTCATCGAGGACTACGATATGAACGTCGCTCGCTACCTCGTCCAGGGCGTGGACGTGTGGCTGAACACGCCGCTGCGCCCCATGGAAGCCTCGGGCACCAGCGGCATGAAGGCGGCGGCCAACGGCGCGCTGAACCTCTCCGTGCCCGACGGCTGGTGGGAGGAGGGCTACGACCCCTCCGTCGGCTGGACGATCGGGTCGGGAGAGACCTACGACGACCTGGAGTATCAGAACACCGTCGAGAGCCAGGCGCTGTACGACCTGCTGGAGAAGGAGATCATCCCGCTGTTTTACGATCGCGGCAGCGACGGCCTGCCTCGCGGCTGGATCGCCAAGATGAAGGCCGCCATCGGCACGCTGGCGCCCGTCTTCAACACCAACCGCATGGTCCGCGAGTACGCCGAGCGTTTCTACATCCCGGCAGCCAAGCGATGGGACGAGTTGACGGCCTCCAACCTCGCCAAGGCCCGGGAGCTGGGCGGCTGGAAGCACAAAGTGCGGGACCACTTCGGCGAGGTGCGGGTCGAGAGCGTCAGCGACAACATGGGCGAGGCCAGCGGGGAGGCCAAGGTCGGCAAGAGCCTCCAGGTCCAGGCGGTCATCAACCTCGGCCAGCTGGCTCCCTCCGACGTGACGGTGGAACTGTATTGCGGGGCGCTGGATGAAGACGGTCAGCTCAACGACGGCCTGGCCCTGCCGATGGCCCAGGTCGGTCAGGAAGGCAACAACCGCTTCCGCTTCAGCGTGGACATGCCCTGCGTCCACAGCGGCATGACCGGCTACACCGTCCGCGTGATGCCGCGGAACGCCCTGTTGGCCGGCCCGTATGAAATGGCCCTGATCCGCTGGGCCTAGCACGTCCCAGACGCATCCTGCCCCTCACAATCCCGCGGTGTTTTTCATGGATTCTCTTGACCGCCGCCGGCCGGAACACTACAAACACCCGATAATCGCTCACAAGCCACGGCCATTTCGAAGGTGTGGTGTTATGCCAAGGATCGCCGTAGTCGCTTCGCTAGTGTTGGGAACCTGCCTGCTCGTCGGCGGCTGCGCCAAGCCGGAGTCCAAGGACCAGGCCATCGACTACTTCGTCAAGGGCAAGACCCTCCTGGACGCCGGCGATTCCGAGGCCGCCCTGGCCGAGCTGGGCAAGGCCGTCAAGTCCGACCCGCAATTGTCCATCGCCTATTCTACGATGGGCGACATCTACCGCCACCAGGGCAATTGGGAGCAGGCGAAGGTGGCCTACGAGAGCGCCTGCCAGACCAACCCCTTCGCCTTCCGGGCCCACTACAACCTGGGGGTGACCTACCAGGCCCTGGCCGCCGTCGCCCAGGTGGCTGAGAAGGTCAAGGATTACCTCGAAAAAGCCGTCACGGCGTACCTGCGGGCCATCACGCTCAGCCCGGACGATTTCGACAGCAACCTGAACGTCTCCGCCTGCTACTTCCAGCTCGGCCAGATGGACGATGCTGAAAAGTATTGCCGGGCCGCCATCCAGATCGATCCCAACAACGCCGTCGCCTACTACAACCTCGGGACGATCAAGGAAAGCCAGAACGACCTGGCCGACGCCATCCGGTCCTACAAGGCCTCGCTGGAGCAGGACCCCAATCAGCCCGACCTGCTGCTCCGCCTGGGTTCGGTCTACCTGAATCAGGGCCGGCTGATGGCGGCGCTCCAGGCCTTCCAGGAAGCCGCCAGGCAAATGCCGACCGACTCGGCACCCTGGGAGAGGATCGGCGCCTGCTACTTCCACCTGCGCGACTTCGGCAAATCGCAGGAATCCTTCGCCCAGGCGCTGGCGCTGAACCCCGCCAGCGCCGCCGCCCATCGCGGCATGGGCGTGGCCTACATAGCGCAGTTCATCATGGACCGCAGCCGGACCGACCTCCGCGACAAGGGCTTGGAAGAGTGGCACGCCTCGCTGGACATCCAGCCCGGCCAGGAAGACATCCGCCACCTCATCGACAAGTACACGCCGCCTCCGGCCGGTCCGAAGCTGTAAGAGAAGGCTATTTGACTGTAGACTGTTAGACTGTTCGGTCGAAAACTTCTTCGGACGCGACAGAGCGCGTCCCTCCAGAAGGGCCACGCTCCGTCGTGGCCGAGTTGCGAGGATTCCCCTTCACATACCCCCGCCAAGGGCGTATATTTCGTATTGTGATGTGATGTGGTATGAGAAAACCCCCTGGGGACGTAGCTCAGTTGGGAGAGCGGCTGGTTCGCAATCAGCAGGTCAGGGGTTCAACTCCCCTCGTCTCCATTCACCGACGCTCGGCCCCGATAAAGGGGCCGAGCTATGGCGAATGCCTCGGCGTAGCCGAAGGCGAAGCCGGGCCATTCAATTCTTAAGACTATGTGACACGCCGGAATATCCCGGTCCAATCAGTCCTAAGATGTCTTAGTACATTTTCAAGACCACAAAGGAGTCATCCATGGGCAAGCTTACAGGCAGGCTTACGGGTAAAAAGGTCGCCGTGCTGCTGGATAAGGACTATCAGGAGCTGGAGGTGTGGTACCCGTACTTTCGGATGAAAGAGGAGGGGGCCGAGGTCAAGTTGGTCGCGGCTGAGGCGGGCAAGACATATCCCTCCAAGCTGGGCTACCCGGCCACCAGCGAGGTGGCCGCGGGCAAGGTCAAAGCCGCCGACTTCCACGCCGTCATCATCCCCGGCGGCTGGTGCCCCGACTACATGCGCCGCAGCGACGACATGGTGAAGTTCGTCCGCGACGCGGCCAAGGCCGGCCTCATCCTGGCGGCCATCTGCCACGGCGGATGGATGCTCTGCTGCACCGATGCCCTGAAGGGCAAAAAGGCCACCAGCTTCATGGCCATCCGCTTCGACATGACCAACGCCGGCGCCACCTGGGTGGATCAGGAAGTCGTGGTGGACGGTTCTTCGCCAAAAATCATTACCAGCCGCAAGCCTACCGACCTGCCGGCCTTCTGCCGGGAGATTGTCAAGGCCCTCGGCGGCTGAGTAGACCTAGCTTGCGGCGGGAGGCGCTGTGGAGTTGGTCGCCCGCACCAGGGCGTTGAAGGCGCCGATCCGCTCCCGCAGATCGCTGAGCGCCCAGGACACGTAGGCCTCCAGGTGGCTGGTGCGTATCGCGCGGACGGCATTCAGGCCGTCGTAAACGTGGCCTAGGAACGTTTCCAGTTCTTCGGGGGCGATGGGGGTGGGCTTGGCGCCCCATTCCACTAATTCGTGGAAAAGCTTGCGGTGTTTCCTGTGGGCGGCGTACTGGGCGGCGGTCATGAAGCTGCCCGGGGCTAAGGCGACCTGGATGCCCATCAGGGCCAGGGCGATCGGCTCGTAGTTCAGGGCCGCCGAGAGCCGCAGGAACTTGAACTGCTGCACGTATCGGCCGGGGCTGCGCGGATGGGGGAGGGTCGCGTCGTCCGCATCGCTGCTGCGGCGCAGGGACACCTGCGAAAACAGCACGTGCGGCTGGTCGCCCGTGGCGATGATCTCGTCGGTGACCAGCCGCCGGATCTGCACCGAGCCGTCGGGTTCTTGCACCGGGTCGCCCGCGATGGCGAACAGGCATTTCATCGTCTCCAGCGGCAGCAGGCGGTCCTCGTTAGGGTGCCGGCGGCTGTGGATCTGGAGCGAGAGGTGCACGCTGTGCGGCGCGAGGGGGTAGAACGCCCTGGCTTGGCGGATCAGCTCGTTGAGCACCCAGGGGTCGTCGGTGACGGGCTTGGAGATGTTGGCCTCCAGCGACAGGTTGCCCAGGGCCAGTTCGAAGAATCCCCGTCGCGGCCGGGCGGAGACCTTTTCGCGATGGTCGTCCACGTGGCCGCCCAGCTTCCAGGTCAGCACGTCCAGGCCGAAGTCGTTGAAGTAGTAAAAGCCGTCGTAATGCGGGTCGTACAATTTCCGGCCGGAGGGGTCGCGGATGACGCCGTGGCCGATGTTGGAGAATTCCAGCTCCGCCCCGAACGGGACGAACCCCCGTCCCATGTGGGAGCGGAGGAACTGGACCTCGCCGCTTGCCGTGGCGGGATCGTACATCGCGTCGGCGGCCAGGACGGCCTGGCGGACGAAGTCCATCAGCCGCCTCGCGGGAAAAGGCAATTGGGCCAGGCAATCGGCCACGTGCCGCTCCAGCGTGCAGGCCGCGGCGTTGAGGAGCCTCAAAGCCGCCAGGCAACTCAGCGTCCGCTCGTAAAAACTTTCGCCCGGGGCCATGTGGTCCAGCTCGTAGCGAAAGTCCCGGTAGATGCGATCCTCGATCTGGTTGAAGATGACCTGGCGGACGACCAGGGCCAGATAGTTCGGCGCCACGGCCGCCGCTTCGGCGTCCCCGACGAGGCGGGCGAAGTCCCGCAGGGGGACGTCCTTGAGGCTGTGGCGGATGGCGTAATCGCTGATGCCGCCGGCCTCGAAATGTCGGCGAACCAGATCGCGGACGGTGTCGCCGTGCAATTCGCCCACCGCGCGCCGCGTGGCGCTCGCCTCGGTGTGGAACTGCTCCTGGGCCGTCTCCAGCAGCGCCGCGTCGATCTTCTCCCGCAGCAGCACCTCCTGCTTGAAACGATCGTGGAAGGCATAACCGAAAGAGTGCTCCAACACTTTGAGGTTGCCCAGGAAGGCGATGGCCTTCTCGGAACCGGCAGCCGTCTGGACGCGAACGGTCTTGCGCGAGTAGTTTCGGCCTTCGTAGCTTCGCAGGGCGGCCATAGAGCCGGCCGACAGGGGACCGATCAGGTAGCCGCGGATGCGCGCCAGCGGGTCGGGCACGGCGTAGAGGTAGGTGTGGTCCGGGCTGATTTTGCGATAGCCGCCGAGGATCGCGTCGCGCGCCCAGACAGCCTGGACGCCGTCGGCGTCGGCGGCCGTCGTGACCATCCGCAAGCCCAGCACGGCCCGGAACACCGAGGGGTTCATCAGCGTCCCGTACACAAAGAGGTTGAAGGGCTTGTCCTTGGCCATCGAACGCCATTCTACTGTGGCTCGCCGCAACGATAAAAGAGTTACAATGCAACCGTGCCTGTAGCTGATCGTTCCCAACCCGTGCCCGTGAAGCCCTGGTCCTTCGCAGGCCTTGTGCTGACGACCTGGTGCAACGCCCGTTGCGCCTGCTGCTACCTGTGCTGCGGCCCCGACCGCAAGGGGGAAATGACGGTGGAGCAGGCCCTGCGTTACTGGCGATCCCTTCAGGAGGCCGCACCGGGCGGGTGCAAGGTGCACCTGTCGGGGGGAGAGCCCTTCGGCGACTGGCCTCGGCTTATCGAACTGGCCCGGCGGGCGAAGGCCGATGGGCTAGGCCCGCTGGCGAAGGTGGAGACCAACGCCTTCTGGGCGGATGACGCCGCTGTTGTAAAAGACCGCCTGGCAGCCCTGGACGCCGCAGGCATGGGCAAGCTGGTGATCTCCACCGACCCCTATCACCAGGCCTTCGTCCCCATGGCCAAGGTCCGTCTGGCGGCGGCCGTGGCGACGGAGGTCCTTGGCCCCGAGCGCGTGCAGGTCCGCTGGCGGGATTGGCTGGCCGAGGGCTTCGATACGGGGGGCCTCCTGGAGGAAAAGGAGGAAAAGGAGAAAAAGGCCGCCTGGGGTGCCCTGGTGGGCCGTTATGCCGCCGGGGGCAGGGACCGGCTTTGCGGCCGAGCGGCGAAAATGCTTCCGCCTCATCTGCAACTCAAGGCGCTGGGGGAATTTGTCGATAAGCCATGTAGCCAGGCCCTGTTGCGGTCCAGGCACGTGCACATAGACCCTGCCGGCTGCGTGATGCCGGGGACCTGTGCCGGATTGGTTCTTGGCCTGGCCGATCAGGAAAGCATCGCGGCGATCTGGCAGCGGCTCCGGGCCGATTATGCCGACAGGCCCATTGTGGGCACGTTGGCGCGGCAGGGGCCGGCAGGGTTGCTGCCGTTGGCGGAATCGGCGGGTTTTGTGCCCGCCGAGGGCTATGCCGGCAAGTGCCAGTTATGCTGGAACATCCGGCGGCATCTGGCGGCCGGGGGGCGGCACGCCGACGAGCTGGGGCCGACGGAGCTGTACCAAGCAGGTGGCCAGTCGGATAAAGTGGACTAACACGACCGGACAGTAGCGGAAAATCGTATAATAAAAAGCGGCAGGCATTCAGGGCTGCACGATGCAGGTTTTTGGGATAGATTCTTTGTACTTGACGGGCTTGAGCGCAAACGGTAATCGTTTTAGTCCAAGACGATCCGCGAGCCCCAGGCGAGCATTTCGTGGGCATGTGTGATGGCGGAAAATAAACCCAAGGCGTCAGACACGTCCTTCGACACGGAGTTGTCGAGGGTGGTGGTCGAGCAGCGGCTGGCGACACCAGCCGAGATTCAGCATTGTGTCGACATGAAGACCCAGCTTGCCATGGAGGGCAACGAGCAATCGCTGGCCGCCGTCCTGGTGCGTGAGGGGGTCATCACCAACAACCAAGTCGGCCGCGTGAAAAAGCTGCTGGAGGAGTCGCGCGGCGCCCGGGAGATTCCCGGCTATCGCATCCTCGAAAAGCTGGGCTCCGGGGCGATGGCCCACGTCTTCAAGGCCAGGCAGCTCAGTCTGGACCGGCTGGTGGCCATCAAGGTGCTGCCGCGGCAGCTATCGGAAAACGCCGAATATGTCGAGCGTTTCTACAAAGAGGGCAAGGCGGCCGCCAAGCTCAACCACGCCAACATCGTGCAGGCGATCGACGTCGGCGAGGCCAACGGCTTCCACTACTTCGTCATGGAGTACGTCGATGGGCACACGCTGCACGACGAGCTGATGGCCCAGAAGGTCTTCTCGGAGAAGGACGCCCTGGCGGTGATCATTCAGATCGCCAAGGCCCTGGAGCACGCCCACAAGCACGGGCTGATCCACCGCGACATCAAGCCCAAGAACATCATGATCACCAAGGAAGGCGTGGCGAAGCTGGCCGACATGGGCTTGGCTCGCGTCGCCGACGACGCCGCAGTCGCCCAACGAGAGGCCGGAAGGGCCTTCGGCACGCCGTACTATATCAGCCCCGAGCAGATCCGCGGCGAAGTGGACGTCGATTTCCGGGCGGACATCTATTCGCTGGGCGCCACGTTGTACCACCTGGTGACCGGCCGCGTGCCCTTTGAAGGGCCAAGCCCCCAGGCGGTCATGATGAAGCACCTCAAAGAACCGCTGGTCCCGCCCGATCACATCAACACCGCCCTGTCGGCGGGGCTGGGGGAAGTGGTCGAGGTCATGATGGCCAAGGACCGCGACCGCCGCTACGCCTCCACCTCCGACCTGTTGCTGGACCTGGAGGCCATCCAGGCCGGTCAGCCGCCGCTTCAGGCGCGTCAGCAGATCAAGGAAGGCGTGTTGAAGGGGCTGACCACCGAAGCCGAGGAAAAGCCCCAGCCGGGCCAACCGGCCGCACCACAGCCAGGGCCGGTCGAGGAAGAGACCGTCCCGGTTTCTCACTCGACCATGTACATCACCGTGATCGTCGTCCTCTCCGCCGCCCTGGTCTTCAGCATCATCCTGAACCTCTTCTTCCTGGTCCATCACTGACAACGCTTGACAGCCTTCCCGACGCCGCCTAGTATCCCATCGCCAACCTGATGAAGGAGTCTGATTCATGGCAGAACGCCCCAAGCGTCTGAAGGTGTCGGTGGACAGCAACGGCATCACGACCGTGGAACTGACCGACAAGAAAATCCTCGACGAATTGAACATCGCGAACATCGGCGACCAGCTCAACGCGCTGGTGGCCGAAAGCGCGTCCCCGAAGCTGGTCCTGGATTTCTCGGCGGTGGGACACATGTCCTCCAGCGCCCTGGGAATGCTCATTACGTTGAACAAGCGCCTTCGCGAGAAAAACGGCCAGCTCAGACTTTGCGGCATCCGGCCCAGCATCTACGAAGTGTTCGCCATGACCCGGCTGAACGAGATTCTTCAGATTTGCCCCACCAAGGAAGAAGCGATCGCCAGCCTGGGCTGAGCAACGTGCAGGCCGTGCCGCACCGGATGATCCACGGTGGTAAAAACGATGGTGATACCCTCTGATTTGCGGGCGGCTCACAAACTGGCATTGGAACTGCTGGGAATCGTGAACCGCTGCGGTTACGAGGAATCCTGCGCGTTCGCCATCCGGCTGGCGCTGGAGGAAGCCCTCAGCAACGCCATCCGGCACGGCAACCAAATGAACCCCGCCAAGGCCGTGGAAGTGGAATACGACATCGACCCCCGGCGGGCCATCATCACCGTGACCGACCAGGGGGAAGGCTTCAATCCCGCCGTCGTGCCCGATCCCACCATCGACGAGAACCTCGAGAAACCTTCCGGCAGGGGGATTATGCTGATGCGGGCCTACATGGACGAGGTCTGCTTCAACAACCGCGGCAATCAGGTCCGCCTGGTCAAGCAGAACCACTGAAGGCCGCCTGCGGCTTCAATCGCTCTTTCCCGCCCCGATGGCCTGGACGGCCGTGATGGCCGCAATCAATACGATGTCTTCCACCGAACAGCCGCGGGACAGGTCGTTGATGGGCTTGGCCAGCCCTTGGAGCAGCGGGCCCAGCGCGGTGGCCTTGCCTAGCCGCTCCGTCAGCTTGTAAGCGATGTTCCCGCAGGACAAATCCGGGAAGACGAGCGTGTTGGCCCGGCCGGCGACTTCGGAGCCTTTGGCCTTGTGGGCGGCGATTTCCGGCACGACGGCGGCGTCCAACTGAAGTTCTCCGTCCACCTTCAGCTTCGGCCGGCGCTGCCGCACCAGCTGGGTGGCGTCGATGACCTTCTGCACCGCCGGACTGTGGGCCGAACCCTTGGTGGAAAAACTCAGCATGGCCACGTAGGGCTCGGTGTCCAGCAGGGCGCGGCAGGCGTCGGAGGCGGCGATGGCGATGTCGGCCAGCTGTTCGGCCGTCGGCTCGGGCACCACGCCCGTGTCGGCGAAGATCAGCGAACCGTCGACGCCGATCTCCGGAACGATCGTGCCCATCAGGCTGCATGAGCTGACGGTCTGCACGCCCGGCGCGGTGCCCACCCCGAACAAGGCCGCCAGAACGGTGTCGCGCGTGGGGCTCATGCTGCCGCTCACCATGCCGTCGGCCCGGCCGTCGCCGACCATCATGCCGCCGTAGTACATCGACCGCGACAGCAGTTTCTGGGCGCCGGCCAGGGAGAGGTTCTTATGCTTCCGCCGCTCCTGGAGCGTGCGGGCATAGTCATCCCGCTTGCCGTCCTTTTGGGGATCGACGATCTCCACGCCTTGCAGGTCCACGCCGCTGCGGGCGGCCAGGCGGCGGACGTCCTGCTCCGGACCCAGCAGTGTCACGCGGGCGTACTTGCGATCCACGATGAGCCGGGCCGCCTGCAAGACTCGGGGATCCTCGGCCTCCGGCAGTATGATTTTCTTGCCGGCGGCAATAGCACGTTCCGTGATGCGATTAAGGACGGTACTCATGGCTTGTCCAAAACATCTCTTGGAGTTAACATGTCTTCCCAATGCAACGGAGGCGGCTATCATAGCGCCTCTAACATCTTATGTCGAGAATAAATGAGTCATCACCACTTCCATTGGCTTGAAAAGGTCATCGTCCAAATCGCCGCGGTGGTTTCGCTGGCCGGAGGATATTTCCTGCTCTATCCCGCCGTGCGTCCTGCCGATGGTCAGACCGCCTTGTCGCTCCTAGTCGCCGGCGGAGTGGGGCACGCGATGGTTTTTGCCGCGGGCGTGGTGGTTCTTGCCATTTTCTGCGGGGTCCTGACCCTTCCCGCCAGGCCCTCCAGCGCCATTTTGGCGGCCGCCATCGGGGCCGGCGGGGTCAGCCTGCGGTCGGCGGACTTCCGTACGCTGCTTTGGCTTCAGCAGGACGGTTTCGCCGGCCTGTTCCGCCTGCTCATCGCGGAAACGATGTTCCTGGCGGTGGTATTGCTGGTGGCGGTCCTGATCGTCGTCGGTATCCGATTCCTGGCCGGCCGAATGGCGCCTTGGCTGGTATGGCGGCCCATGCCCTTGGCGGCGCCTCCAGACGACAAGACCGGCCTGGTCGGCGGACTGGGACCGTGGGGACGATCGCTGGTCAGTGCCGCGCTGGCCTTGCTGATCGGCCTGGCGGCGGTGATGATCCTGCTCCAGTCCTCACGCCGGGGGCAGGTCGTCGTGGCCACGCTGGCCGCTTTCGCCCTGGCGGCGTGGATCGCCGATCGCGTGCTGCCCGCGCCCCGCAAAGGGATGTATCTGCTGGCGCCGCTGACGGCGGCCATCATCTTTTACGCCTTGGCCTCGGTCGGTGCGTACGGCTCGCGGCCTGAGGATTGGATCAACGTGCCCCTGTACGCCCGGGTCTTGCCGGTGGATTGGCTGACGGCCGGCTGCGGCGGGGCCATGCTGGGCTGCTGGACCGGCCAGCGGATGGCGGAGGTCAGAATCCTGGAACAGCCGCCCGAAGATCAGAAAGGACATGGACGTGGCTAACGGCATCCTGGGGGCGCAACTTTACACGGTTCGGAAATTCTGCCAGACTTTGCCCGACGTCGCGGCCAGCCTCAAAAAGGTCCGAGCCATCGGCTACACGGCGATTCAGATCTCCGGCTTCGGCCCGGTGGACCCCAAGGAGGTCGCCAAGATCGTCGAGGACCTCGGCCTGACTGTCGCGGCCACGCATTGCAGTTGGGAGGAGTTCCTGGGGAGCTTGGACGGCCTGATCGAACGCCACCGCCTGTGGAAGTGCCGCCATCCAGCCGTCGGCTCGCTGCCGGGGAACTATTACACCGCCGGCGGCGAGGGCATAAAACAGTTCCTCGACGAGCTGGCCCCGGTGGCCCAGAAACTCGCCGCGGCGGGGATGGATTTTTCGTACCACAATCACAACAAGGAGCTGATGCGCCTGGGCGGCAAGACCTGGCTGGAGACGCTCTACGACCAGGCCCCGCCCGCCCGGCTCAAGGCCGAGATCGACACGTACTGGATTCAGGCCGGCGGGGGCGATCCGGCGTGGTGGGTCCGCAAGCAGGCCGGCCGCGAGCCGCTGCTGCACCTGAAGGACATGGTCATCACCGCCAAAAAGGAAGTCCGCTTCGCGCCGATAGGGGAGGGCAACCTGAACTGGCCGGCCATTCTGGAAGCGGCACGCCAGGGCGGCGTGGAATACTATCTCATCGAGCAGGACGAAAGCTACGAGGCCGACCCGTTCGACTGTCTGGCCACGAGCTACCGCTATCTGACGCGGATGGGGCTGCGATAGGGGCGCCGCCGCTCACTCGTAGCGAATCTCAGGCCGGCCGACGCGGCGGCGCACGTCTTTTTGAATCTCGATGAGTTGATTGCGGACGTGCTCGACGAGCGCCTCCGCCGTCATCGCGCGGGCCTGTTCCTGCGAAATGGGCGGGGCGTACTGCACCACGACGCTGCCGGGGCAGGGCAGGGCGGACGTTCGCGGCCAGGCCTCGAACGCCCCGTCGATCAGCACCGGCACGGTCCACTTGGCCGCCCGCTGGGCGAGCATGGCCACGCCCGGCAGCATCGGCCCGATTCGCCCGTCGCGGGTCCGCGTGCCCTCGGCGAACACCACCACCTGCCCGCCGGCCTTGATTCGCCGCATGGCCTCCTTCAGAGCCGCCAAGTCCGCCGTGGCGCGGCGGACGGGGAAAGCGTTGAGCGATTCGATGATCTGCTTGAAGACCGGAAAGCGAAACAGCGTGTCGCGGGCCATGTAGTTCATCGGGCGGCGGAGCGCCAGGCTCGACAGCATCGGGTCCAGGAAGCTCTGGTGGTTGCTGATGTACACCGCCCCGCCGTCGGCCGGCTCGTAGTCGCGATGAAACACGCGGATCTGCCAAAGCGCCCCCATCGTCACCTGGAAAACCCGCCGCATGACGCGGTACCACAGGTTGGGCTGCTGGACCGTCCCGCCCGACAGCCGCCAGCCGCGCAGCAGCGGATTGGGAAAGCTGGTCGGGTGGCTCATCGCCGGACCTCCAAGCAGGCCAGCAGTTTCGCCGTGACCTGGTCAATGTTCATCTCGGACGTGTCGATCACGATCGCCCCGGGCGGTTGAATCAGCGGCGCCACGGGGCGCGTGCTGTCCCGCCGGTCCCGCTGCTCGATAGATCGCAACACGTCGTCCAGTTCCACTGTTTCCCCGGCGGCACACAGCTCGCGGTGGCGGCGCTGGGCACGCACGGCGGGGGAGGCGTCCAGGTAGAATTTGAAATCCGCCTGCGGGAAGACCACCGAGCCCTGATCGCGGCCCTCGGCCACGAAGCTGCCCAATGCCGCCCCCAGCTGCCGCTGCAACGCCACCAGCACCTCGCGGACGGGGGGGCTATCGGCGATGAAGTGGGCGTTCTCGGTCACGGCGTGGGAGCGAATATCGTCGGTGACGTCCTGGCCATCGAGCATCACGCGGGAAATGCTCTCTTGGGGGATCACCTCGATCTTCGCCGCCCGCGCCATAGTCGTCAGGGCGGCGGCATCCTGGAGATTGACGCCTTCGCGCATGGCCTTGAGCGTGGCGGCGCGGTAGGTCGCGCCGGTGTCCAGAAATGCAATCCCCAAGGCCTTGGCCAATTCCCTGGCAACGGTGCTCTTGCCGCTCCCGGCCGGTCCGTCAATCGTGATGATCATGGCGGCAGTTTAACGCAAAGACCGGCAGGGGGGTAGGGCTTGTGATTTTGGCGCGGCGGGGCTCCTGCCCCATCGCGCCTGGAGTCAGTGTGATAAATCCCGCCTATTCCTTCGTGGCCGTCAGGCCGAAGCTTTGGAGCGTCTTCATGTAGTTGGCCCGCTCGAAGGCCTCCGGGTCGGGGACGGATTTCTGGCTGAGGACACCCTTCATCTGGGCGACGGACTCGTATTCCTTGGCCTGCATGATCTCCACCAGGCCCGCGCGGACCTTGGCCAGGTGCTCCACACCGTGGCGCAGCAGGGCCGAGGTCATCATGGTGACGTCCGCCCCGGCTAGAATCATTTTGGCCACGTCCTCGGCCGTGTGGATGCCCGTCGTGGCCGCCAGCGACGCTTTTTTGGCAAGCTTGCCGAACAGGATGGCGATCCACCGCAGCGGCAGGCGGCCTTCCCACGGTGTGGACAGCTCCAGCCTCGGGCGGATTTCCAGCTTCTCGATGTCGATGTCCGGCTGATAGAAGCGGTTGAACAGCACCAGCGCGTCGGCCCCTTCGGCGTCCAGGCGGGTCGCCATGGACGCGGTCGCGGAGAAATAGGGCGACAGCTTCACGGCCACGGGAATGTGCACGGCGGATTTGACGGCCTTAAGCACGGACAAATACCGCTGCTCCACCTGCTCGCTGCCGAGCCGCGGGTCGGCGGGGATGAAATAGATGTTCAGCTCGATGCCGTTGGCCCCGGCGTCCTGCATTTTTTTGGCGTAGGACGTCCATCCACCGGCGGAAATGCCGTTCAGCGAGGCGAACACGGGAATGCTCACGGCCTTTTTTACGGCCGCAATGTGGGCCAGGTACGCCTCCGGGCCGAGCTTGTAGTCTTCCTTGTGGGGGAAGTAGGTCAGTGATTCCGCCCACCGGTCAGTCCCGTAGTGAAGATAAAAATCCAGCTCCTCGGCGTCGTGCTCAATCTGTTCCTGGAACAGCGAGGCCAGCACGACGGCTCCCGCCCCGTGGTCTTCCATCTTTCTCACTTCGCCGACGTCCATACACAACGGCGAGGCCGAGGCCACCAGCGGGCTGGTCAACTTCAATCCCATGTAGGTTGTGGACAGATCCATAATAGTTCTCCTTGCACCACTATAGCCTTGCTTCCCAGACAGTATCGGCATTCGCCCGGCGTGCGGCTAGGCCGTTCGCCACGTTGCACCGGCCGGGCGTAGGGCGTATCCTAACGGCCACGAATGGGCCGGGAGCTTGCCATCCTGATTACCTCCTCGGCGTACACCACCGAGACCATCCTCTCGTGCATCCGCGCGGCGGCACCGGGGGCGACTATCTATGGTCCGGCGGATTTCAAAAAAGATCCGACGCTGGTTGAGCGGATCGACGTCGTCCTCGGCAAGATCCCCCTGGAGGCCTTCAGCCGGGCGGGGCGGCTGAAGTGGCTACACACGACCTCCGCCGGGGCCGACTGGGCCCAGCATGAACCGGCCCTGTCGCACCCGGCCGTCGTCACCAATTCGCGCATCCACGCCGAGCCGATCGCCGAGCAGCTGTTCGGGATGCTGCTGATGCTTGTCCGCCGCCTGCACGTGGCCTACCGCAATCAGGTGGACTGCCGGTGGGAACGGAAGGCCGAGTCGCCGCCGGACGTCCTGCCCGGCAAGACGCTGTGCGTGGTGGGGCTGGGGACCATCGGGCGGCGGTGCGCGGAGCTTGGGGTCGCCTTCGGCATGCGTGTCATCGGCGTCCGGCGGCACGCCCAGCCCGCTCCGCCGGCGGTGGCGGTCTTCGGGCCGGCGGATTTGAAAAAGGCCTTCAGCGAGGCGGACGTGGTGATGGTCGTCCTGCCCGGCACCAGCGAAACGGACAAGCTCATCGGCGGGCCGGAATTGGCCGCCCTGCCGCCTGGGGCGATTCTGCTCAACGCCGGGCGTGGCAAGACCGTCGATACCGACGCCCTCGTGGCTGCCTTGGCTAGCGGGCACTTGGGTGGGGCCGGGCTGGACGTCGTGGACCCCGAACCCCTGCCGGCGGACCATCCGCTGTGGCGGATGCCCAACGTCATTATCTCACCCCACACCTCCGGCAAGCACCGCTCCTACGAGCAGAACGCCTCCGCCGTCTTTCTGGAGAACATCAGGCGTTTTCTGGATTCCAAACCCCTGCTCTGCGTGGTGGACAAGAAATTGGGGTACTGAACGGCCCGGCCGCTTTCAACCGGACCTTCCGATGCCGCTGTCCAAAGGGGGAGGGGTTGACACATCCTGGGACGGGGCCTACAGTAGCACACGTTGGCGGGCGATACAGTCCCGACGTTTGCGGCCGTGGCGGAATTGGCAGACGCGCAGGCTTCAGGAGCCTGTGCCCGCAAGGGCGTGAAGGTTCAACTCCTTTCGGCCGCACTTGCCTACCGAAGGTTCACCCCTCCTCCCAAAAAACGCCGCTGCGCGTCCGTCTATTGGTACTCTTCCTCGTTGAGGGGCTGAGAAGAAGGCTGGGAGGTAGGCTGGTCCCCAGCCACGGGCAGTCCCTTGTGCGGGGGAGGAGGCGGCGGAGGCGGAGTCTCGGTTTCGGTGGCCGCACCCTCAACCGTCGCGGCAGGGGCAGTGGTTGGCGTCGGCGCAGGCGCCGGGGCCGGCGGTGGCGGCGGAGGCGGAGCCACAGTTGGGGCCGGCGCGGGAGCCGGGGTTGGGGCTGGCGCCGGGGTCGGTGCCGAGACCGGAGCCGGCGGAGTTGGGGCTACGGCCGGAGCCGGTGCAGGAGTCGGAGCCGGAGTCGGAACGGGGACCGGCGCCGGCGGGGCCGGGACCGGTGCCGAGGCCACCGGCATGGAAGCCGGGTGTCTTATGCGAATGACCGGCTTGGGCGGCGAAGGAAGCGTTCCGCCCGGGCCCACCACCTGGATTTCGTCGGGGTCCACCACGGACCGCTGGAGCTGGACGTCGAACTGGATGTTCCCAAAGACGACCAAGTCCATGCCCACGTACTTGTCCAGGTCTATGTCCGCGTTGGCGGATTGAAGGTAGGCCGTAACCTGCCCGCTGGTGGGGTCGATGAGCATGTATCGCTTGCCGATGGCGGCGGTGCCGGCATAGATCATGCTGGGCTGCAGAACGCCCCTGGCCGCGGGTAACCGGGCCGGCGCCGGCGGCGGGACGACCTTTTGCAGCCGCGCAATCATGGCTTCGTACTCAGCCTGCTTATCCGCTGTGGTCTTGGCAAGCTCTTTGACCTTCTGGAGGTTGGCCAGCTCGTCCAGGCTCTGGCGGATGAACGTGATTCTCGCGTCGACGTAGAGCTTCAGCGGATCGTCGGCGCCGACGGGAACGGTTTGGTAGGCGACCAAGGCCCTCTGGAGGTCGCGCTGATCCAGGGGCTTGGCGAACTCCTCTTGCAGGACGGCTTCGGCCCTTTTGAAGGCCTCCAGCTGGCCTGCCCGCGACGGTGCCTCCGGAGCGGCTGGGGGAGCCTCGGGAACGGTCTTCAACTCCGCCGGATGCTCAGCCGCCAGGGCTTCCATCTCGCTGGGGGCTGCCGCGCCGGCCTGGCGCACGTACCGCGCGGAGATGTAGAAATACGCGCCTTGCGGCGGGGTGATGCGGTAGTACTCGCCCGCGTCGCCGATAATCTGGACCGTCTCGCCGTGGTTGAGCTGCCGCTGGACGGCGATGAAATTTTCGGTCCGCAGGTCGCCGCCCGCGCGCGCCCAGACGTTGTCTCCGGTGACCGTGCCGGTCTTGCCCGTGGCGTCCGGCTGGACGTAGGCCTTGCTGATGACGCTGAAGCACCCGTTGGGGGCGGCGATCCTCAGCCAGCCGTCCGTCCTGCCCACGACGGTAACCTGGTCGGGAGCGGAAAGTCTCGCGCAGGGATATGCCTGTTCGCCCGGTCCGGAGCGCACGTAGACGTTGACGCCGGTCACGACGCCCGTCCATGGGGCGCCCTCGGTGAGGGCGGGTTGCGTCGACGGGACAGCCTCAGCCGGCATGGTGGTCTGCGCCGCAAGCGGAAGGGCCGCCGTCATCACACAAAGCCAAGCCACAGTCCTAGCGTTCATGGCGACCTCCTTGCCAATGGAATCGTGTTTGGCGGATTATAAGCCAGCAATATGCCAGGGACGCTAGCACGTTGCAAGGGGAGTGTCAACATTCGACAAGGGCCTTTGGGCCGGGCGTGCAAAGTCAGGCCGGCAGGCGAACGGTGAACGTCGCCCCCGCACCCGGAGTGCTCTCCGCGAGAATCTCGCCCCCCATGCCCTCCACCACGTGCCGGCAGAAGGCCAGCCCCAGGCCGTAGCCGCCGGAACCGTCTTCCGACCGCCGCTTGGTCGTGAAGAAAGGCTCAAAGAGCTTGTCCAGATGCTGGGGGTCGATGCCGACGCCGTTGTCGGCCACGGCGATGAGTGTGCCGCCGTTCTCGCACCGGGCGGAGATGTCGATCTGCCGCGGGCCGCTCTTGGCCAGGACGGCCGAGCGGGCGTTGATGAGCAGGTTCAGCAACACCTGCTGAAGTTCAGGCCGACAGGCGCGGACGGTCAGATCGGCGGGAATGTCCAGGTTCAGGTGAATGTTGTCCTTGGCCGGCTCGCGGGCCATGGCTTCCAGAGTCTGGTCCACCAGCGCCCGCAAGTTCACCGGCGAGGATTCCATCGCACCGTCGGCTGCAAGGTTGAGGATGGCCCGGCAGATGTGGGTGGCTCGCTGCCCGCCCTCGGCCGCCCGCGCGATGGCCTTGTCGGAAAACGACGGATTCTTCTGGGCCATCTGCGCGTAGTTCATGATGGGGGTGAGGATATTGTTCAGCTCGTGGGAGACCATCGCGGCCATGGTGCCGACGGTGGCCAGGCGGTGGGCGGTCCGCAACTGCCGGCGCAGGGCGTCGACCTCCGCCGCCAGGCGCTGGAGCTTGGTCTGCGGACTGACTGTCTTTACTTTCGACGCGGTGGTCACGAATCCTTCCTCTTGCCAAGGGTCCTGCGGCAAGATATGAGGAGGCCGAGCCTGCCTACCGACAGGCAGGCCTGTCTCCTTGTTCATCGGTTTGGCCGGTGAAGAAACTTGAGCGGGGTGGCCCCGCCTACCGACAGGCAGGTTGCCCGTGGAAGCCGACCGCCTCCTCGATGAATTGCTGGAACTGGCCCGCTCGCTGGGGATCAACGTTCGTCACGTCGAGTCCTGCCAGGAGCGCGGCGGGGCGCTGGTCCGCCTGAAGGGCCGGGAAGTCCTGTTCCTGGACGATTCAGCCGACGCCGCTGAGCGAATCGAGGCCGTCGCCGCCGCCCTGGCGGGACGGGCGGAGTTGGAGGGCCGCTTCCTGGTGCCGGAGGTCCGGACCGCCATCGAGCAAGCCTCCTCCAAGCCGTAAGACCCCAGCCCCCGCCACACCGGGGTTGGCCCTTCCGCCGCCGCGCCGTTGAGACTATGATGGCACCATGAACGTCGTCGCCCACGGTGTCGACATGGTGGAGTGCGCCCGCCTGGCCCAGATGATCGAGCGGCACGGGCGCAAGTTCCTCAACCGCGTCTTCACGCCGGCGGAGCTGGACTATTGCCTGGACAAAAAGCGGGCCGTGGAGCACCTGGCCGGGCGATTCGCCGCCAAGGAAGCCGTGCTCAAGGTGCTGGGCACCGGCTGGCGGAACGGGATCACCTGGACCGACATCGAGGTCCGCAATCATCCCTCCGGCCAGCCGCAGGTGAAGCTTACCGGCCGATGCCGCCAGATCGCCGACGACCTGGGGTTGGCGAGCATCCTGGTCTCCATCAGCCACATCGGCACGCACGCCATCGCCTCGGCCATCGGCTCCAACGACGGTGAAAAAAAGCCCACCGGCGGGGCGATGCACATCGGGGGCTGAATCAACCTTCATGGCGCCAGGCGCGACCATCTTCCTGTCGGCGGCTGAGGCCAGCGGCGATGAGCACGCCGCCCGGCTCATCCAGGCCATCCGCCAGCGCCTGCCGGATGCCCGCTTCGTCGGGGCCGCCGGCCCGCGCATGGCCCAGGCCGGCTGCGAGGTCCTAGCCGACCTGACGGGCAAGGCCAGCATGCTGGCCGGGCCGGTCCTCAAGGCCGGCTACTACCTGCGGACCGTGCGGCGGCTGTGCCGCGGCATTCGAAAGATCCGCCCCGACCTGCTGATCCCGGTGGACTCTCCGGCCCTGAACTGGCACCTGGCCAAGGCCGCCCGCAAAGCCGGCGTGCCGGTGTTCTATTACATCGCCCCGCAGGTGTGGGCCTGGGCGCCGTGGCGCACCAAGAAGCTGGCCCGCCTGACCGATCAGGTCGGCTGCATCCTGCCCTTCGAGGAACGGTACCTGTGGGACCGCGGCGTCAATGCCGCCTACGTGGGCCATCCTCTGTTCGACGCCATGCCCGCCCCGCCCGCCCCGCCCGACCTGGCCGAGGCCTGGGCCGCCGGCCGCTGGCGCGTGGCCCTGATCCCCGGCAGCAGGGAAGGGGAGATTCGCGGGCACATGCCGGCCCTGCTGGCCGTGGAGGAGATGATCCGCCGCCGCTGGCCGCAATCGCATTGCACCTTCACCGCCTACACCGACGACGCTGAGCGGCTGATACGAAAGCTAAGCAAGGGCCGGGACATCGACGTTGCCGTCGGCCGCATGCGAGAGGTGCTGGCGGAATCCCACTTCGCCGTGACCAAGAGCGGCACCGTCACGCTAGAGCTGGCCTACTTTGGCGTGCCGATGGTCATCTTCCACCGCACCTCCTGGCTGCTGGGGCTGGCGCGGCACGTGCTCGGACGCTGGGCGGTGAACACCCCCAGCTTCTCGCTGGTGAACATCCTGGCCGGACGAAAGATCGTACCGGAACTCATGCCCTGGCATGGGAACGTCAAGAAGCTCAAGGCCGCCGTCAAGGAAGTGATGGACGACTACGGCTATCTGTTCGAGATCCGCAAACAACTCACGCAGCTTACCGACGCCCTCCGTGTGGCCCCGCCGGCCAGCGCCTCGGACAACGCCGCCCAGCTGGCCGTCCGGCTGCTGAACCACACGTAGTCACCGGCCGTCAGGAAATCACCGATCCCGCCGGCACGGGACCGGCGGTGGTCAGCACCACGACCTTGCGGGCGCCGTCCTGCTCATGCGAGGCCACCAGGAGCATCCCGTTGGAATCCAGCCCGCGCATCTTCCGCGGCTGGATGTTGACCAGCACCACGACGTCCTTGCCCACCAGGGACTCAGGAGGGCAATACTCCTTCAGCCCGGCGATGATCTCTCGCCGCTCGGTCCCCAAATCGATGGTCAGGCAAAGGAGCTTGTCGGCGTTGGGATGATCGCGGACCTCCAACACCTTGGCCACGCGAAGGTCCATCTTGACGAAGTCGTCGTAGGTAATCGTCGGTTTAATCTCACTCATAAGGCGGCCTTTCTATTCGGTTCGACGTATTCGGAAGACTTCACAACACTTGGCAGTTTACGCCGACGCCGTCTGATGAGCAAGGCGGCGGCATCGGCGGTTGCAAATCCCCGTGTCCGCATTTATTGTGACAGCGAGAATGTCGGCGTCGCTCGGCGGGAGCCGGTCAAGCGAGCAAGGCTCATGGCAAGGACTATGCGAATCTATCCCTGCAAGTTCCATCCCATCTACAAAGAGCGAATCTGGGGCGGGCGAAATCTTCAGCGCCTGTTCGGCCGGGCGTTGCCGGCGGACATGAAGGTCGGGGAAAGCTGGGAACTGGCCGACTTGGCCGGCGACAGCAGTATCCTGGTCAACGGCCCCGACGCCGGCACGACGCTGAATGACCTGACGCGGCGCTTGGGCGGCGACCTGCTGGGCCGGGCCCGCCCGATGGCCGACGGCCGATTCCCGCTCCTGCTGAAACTGCTGGACGCCGAAGACATCCTCTCGCTCCAGGTGCACCCCGACGCCGCGGCCGCAGCCGCCATCGGCGGCGACGCGGCGGCCAAGACCGAGTGCTGGTACATCCTGGAGAGCCGCGGCGGGTTCGTCTACAAGGGCGTCCTGCCCGGCGTGACGCGCGAGCAGTTCGCCCAGGCCATGCAGGCCGACACGGTGGAGCGGCTGGTCCGCAAGCTGAATGTCTCGGCCGGGGATTTTCACTATCTGCCGGCCGGGGTCGTGCACGCGCTGGGCCCCGGCGTCGTGCTGGCGGAGATCCAGACGCCGTCCGACACCACCTATCGCGTGACCGACTGGGGTCGCGGCCGCGAGATTCACCCGGAAAAGTCCCTACAATGCATTCGCTTCGGTCTGACGGGCGAACCGGCCCCGGGAGCACGCGGCGACACGCTGCTGGCGACCGAGTGCTTCACGGTCAAGAAGCGATCAGCCGGCGGCGCCGCGACCTGGCCTTTCCCCTCCGGCCGCTGCACGGCCGTGATGGTCCTTGGAGCCAGCGGCCACGCTGAGATCCACCACGCCAGTGCCGTAGAGGAAGCCTTGCCCGTCGCCGCCGGGGACACGGTCCTGCTGCCGGCGGCCCTGGCGAATTGCACCATGTCCGTACAAGGAGCAGCTACCTGGCTGGAGATCACGCTACCGGAGGGCCCGTGAGTAAAATTCGCATCCAAAAAGTTCTGGCCGAGGCGGGGGTGGCCAGCCGGCGGGCGGTAGAAGAGATGATTCTCGAAGGCCGCGTCGAGGTCAACGGCCAGATCGTCAATCGCTTGCCGTGCTTCGTCGATCCCGACGCGGATCGCATCCGCGTGGACGGCCAGACGGTGGCCAGGCCGTCGGCGAGAAAGACCTACATCCTGCTGAACAAACCCAAGGGCATCGTCTGCGCTGCCCGCGACACCCGCGGCCGCCCGCGAGTGTACGACCTGGTGCCACCCCTGGAGGGGCAGACCTACTGCCTGGGCGGCCTGGACGTGGACAGCACGGGGCTGGTCCTGCTGACCAACGATGGCGCGATGGCTGACCGGCTGAGCCATCCACGCTACGGCGTGCCGCGGACATACCTCGTCGAGGTCGACGGCCACATCGAAGGCAAGACGGCCGACCGGCTGACGTCGGGCATTTTCGTCGACGGCCGCCGCAGCGCGGCAAAAAGGGTCCGCGTGCTCCGCCGCGGCGACCGCCGAACGCTGTTGGAGATCACGCTGGTGGAATCGGCGGGGCGGGAAGTTCGGCCGCTGCTGATGCGCCTGGGGCACAAGTCCCGCCGCCTCAAGCGGACGGCCATCGGCCCCGTTACCGACAGGGGAATCAAGATCGGCAAGTTCCGCCTCCTGAACCGTTCAGAAATCAAAGCCTTGATGACGTCCGGTAGGGGAGAAAAACACGATGAAAGAATGTAACCACTTTTTGGCACTTGACTTGGGTGCAGAAAGTGGCCGAGGGGAGCTGGTCTGCCTCGCCAATGGCAAGGTATCGATGGAGGAGGTCCACCGCTTTCCGAATCAGCCTGTGCGGCGGGGCGGGACACTGTATTGGGACTTCCCGGACCTCCTTGCCGGGGTGAAGGCGGCCTTGCAAGCAGGGGTGGCCAGGGGCGTCAAGATTGCCGGCATCAGCGTGGACACCTGGGGCGTGGACTTCGGCCTGCTGGACGGCGACGGGCAACTGCTGGGCAATCCCGTGCATTACCGCGACGGCCGAACCGACGGCATCCACGCCTATAGCGACCCCATCATGTCCCGGGAGGAAATCTTCGCCCTGACGGCGTACGAGCCGTGGGCGATCAGTTCGCTGTTTCAGATCCTGGCCATGCAGCGAGACGGCTCGCCGTTTCTGAAGGCGGCCAGGACGTTCCTGAACATGCCCGACCTGTTCCACTTTTTCCTCACGGGAGTCCGGGCCAATGAGCGGTCGATCCTGAACACGTCCAACCTCATGGGCATCGATGGCCAATGGGCCAAGGCGATCATCGAACGCTTCAAGCTGCCGGCCATGTTCGGGCGGCCGGTGGAGCCGGGGACTGTCCTTGGCCCGCTGACCGATACGATCCGTCGGGAAGTGGGGGGGCTGGACGGCGTGCCGGTCATCGCCACCTGCGGGCACGACACCTCCGCAGCCGTGGCCGCGTTGCCCGGACAGGGCCGGGACTGGGCCTTTTTGAGCTGCGGCACCTGGAGCATCCTGGGCTGCCTGATCGACCGCCCCCTGGCCACGCCGCGATGCCTGGAACTTGGCTTCACCAACGAATACACACTGGGCGGCTGGTACCTGGCCAGGAACATCCTGGGCCTGTGGCTGGTGCAGCAACTGCGGCGGAAGTGGGAAGAAACTCCCGAACCATGGGACTATGTCCGCATGACGGCGGAGGCCGCCAAGGCCAAAGGCGGCCTGCTGGTGGATGCGGCCGATGCGTCGTTCCTGGCCCCGGCGGACATGGAACAGGCCCTGCTAGCCTGGCTCCGCAAAAGCGGCCAGCCGCCGCCCGCCGGCAGGGGGGAACTGGTGCGGTGCGTGCTGGAAAGCCTGGCCTTGGAGTATGCGCGGCGGCTGGACGCCCTCGGCGAGCTGGTGGGGCGGCGACCGACGGCGCTCTACATGGTCGGCGGCGGGACGGCTAACACATTGCTGTGCCAACTGACGGCTAACGCCTGCCGAGTACCCCTCTATGCCGGGGCGGACCAATGCACGGCCTTTGGCAACGCCCTGGTGCAGGCGGTGGCGCTGGGTATCCTGAAGGACCGCGACGAGATTCACCAGGTCATGCGGAACTCATTTGCGCTGGCGTGCTACGAGCCGACCGACGGTGACTTGTGGGCGGACAAGGCCGGGCGGTACGCTATGCTGGTCGAGCGAAAGTAGGAAGGACGAATCGCCATGGCGAAGGCAAAGCGTCTAAGCGGTGGGGGAGTCAGAAAATCAGCGGTCACGTTCGGCGTCTGCGCCACGTGCGACCCGCGGATCGACAAGGCCTCGCGGCAGCGGGCGGTGAACATCGTGGAAATGGTCGCCGACGTCGTGGCTGCGGGCGTGAAGATGCCCGACGGCGGCGACGCGAACGTGGTCTGGTCGCCGGTGCTCATCGACGGCGAGAAGCAGGCCGACGTCGTCGCCCGGCAATTCGCCTCCGCCGGCGTGGACGCCGTCGTCTGCGCGCCGGACACCTGGGCCTTCCCGCAGCTGACGCTTATCTCGCTGCTGAGCCAGATGCCCGCCGAGACGCCGGTGAACATCACCTGCGGCAACAGCGGACCCAAGCCCGGCGTGGTCTATGCCCACGCGGTCAACGGCGCCTTGGCCCAGAGCGGCCGGCTGGCGGCGTTGAACGTGGGCACTTGGCCGGATGCGGGGCAATCGCCCAAAATGACCGCCGCGACGGCCAAGGCGCTGGTCGATTGGTGCTACGCGGCGCTCGCCCGTGCGGGGCTGCGGGGTCGCCGCGTGGTCGTCTTCGGCCACGATTCGATGGGCATGGAGACGGCCTTGGCGCACGTGATTCCCACGCGCCGCACCTTCGGCCTGGAGATCACGCGGCTGGACATGAAACTCCTGGCCGACATGCTGGCCAAGGGCGCCTACGACGCCAAGGAGCTGCGGAAACTCCGCAGCTGGCTGAACCGCCATCTCGGCGACCGCCTGACCGTGGCCACGGCGGCCGACAGCGAGCGGTTCGACAAGGGGCTGGCGCTGTACCTGATCGTCCGCGACCTGCTGGCGGAGCTGAACGCCGTCGGCGGGGGGTTCATGAACCAGTTGGAGTGGGGCAGCGACCGGCGGGGCATTCCGCTGCCGATCGCCGATGCGATGGAGTCGCTGCTGAACTCCACCTTCGACCACAACGGCGCCAAGCCGGCCATGCCATTCGCCACCGAGGCCGACGTGCAGGGGCTGCTGACGATGCTGTTCAGCACGTGGCTGTCGGGCGGGAATCCGCCGCTGTTCATGGACTTCCGCAAGGTCTGGGAGCCGTGGGAAATCCAGGCCCTGGCGCGGCGGCTGAAGATCACGTTCAGCGGCCAGGAGCTCTGGGCGCAGCGCGGGATCGTCGATGGCGACAACTCCGGCTCGGCCAGTCTGAACTGGGCCGGCCGGCCGGGCGAGAGCGTCGGGGCGATTATGCGGCGGATCGCGATGCCGCCTGCGGAGCCGTATTACTTCCCCGGCGGCGGCAACAGCGTCACGTTCATCACGCCCGGCGGCATCGAGGGGATCGCCGCCCGCCTGGCCTACAGCGAGCCGACGGGGCTGTTCAGCCTGGTCTGGGACCAGGCCTGCACCGTGGACCTGCCGGCCAAGCTGGCTGAGGCGGTGGCCAACACCTCCAACGTCACCTGGCCGCACACGTGGGTCGTGCCCAAGTACGCCACGATGGCCGAGTACAAGCAGTACGCCCCCGCCAATCACTTTCACATGGTCTGGAACCTGCCGCCGGCGCGGCTGGAGCATTGGATGGACCTGACGGGCGTTCTGTCCGCCACGCCGTGGCAGGCCCGGCCGGCTTCAATCGAGGGCGTGGACCGGTCGCTGCCGCTGCTGTACGTGCTGAATGGCGGCGAGACGGCCGCCAAGATGCGGCGGGCGGGCCGCTGAAACGGCCGGCGGCGGTAGGGGAGATCGGGCGAAAAATAAGGCGACCCGCCGATTGCTCATCGGCGGGTCGCCACGTAAGGAGGGATACAATTCTCGTTCTACAAATTACCGCCTACGTCTACGGAGTACCATCAAGCCGGCGCCCAGCGCCAACAGGCACAGGGTGGCCGGCTCGGGAATCTGATTGGTCGTGGCAATGTAGATGATGTTGTCCGAGAAGTAGACCCAGCTGTTTGGATCGCCGTTCGGATCGCCCATGAAGAGATTGCCACCCGCGTCGGCATAGAAGCTGATCGTCTTGGGATTGACCTGCTGGCCCGTGTTGGTGCCCCAGGTGGCGGCGTTGGAATCGCCGAAGTCAAAGAAGTTGACTTGGGTGATCCCGCCGGACTTCAGCGAGTTCGCGTCGATCATGATGCGGATGACCTGCTGATCGGACCAGTCGCTGAGTTTGTTATAGCCCGACAGGCCGGCGAGCACGCCGCCGTCCGTCGCGCCGGTCACGCGGTTGAAGTATCCCGTAAAGGCGTCCTGATAGAGGTACGCGTGGCCGCAGGCATCCAGCTTACCTGAGTTGAAGCCGGGGACCTCTTTCAGTTCCTGGGAATTGACCAGCGTGGTCAGGTCGTTGGCGTCATAGCCGTTGGCCGTCATGCGGAGCTGGTTGACGGCCCAGGTGTAACTGCCGTTGGCGTCGTCAAAGATCGCCGGATGGCGCGTCTTGTAGTCCAGCGTCTTGTCCAGGCTGAGCACCGGATTGATGTCGTTGCTCATGGACACCTGGGGATTGGAGATGCTGGTCCCGAACGGCTGGCCGTTGACGGTCGTCCCGCCGTTGAACGTGCCTCCGCCATCGTGGACGGCGACGGTCATGTTAAACGTGCCGGCGGGGGTCTGCGTCAGCTCGGCGTTGCTGTCGCCGATCACCCATCCCAGGTTCCAGCCGCCGCGGCCTTCGTGCCGCTGGCGAACGATTGCCGATTGAGTCGGGTTGCTGCCGTACTTAAAGTTGGGGTCATCCCAGGTGCAATTGTCGAACTGGCTGTAGGACATGTAGAAGTTAATGGCGTTGTTCGCCCGCGGCAGCCAGTAGTTGTAGTTTGGATTGTTGGCGTTGGGATCGCCGCTGGGCAGCGTGTACGTCGCCCAGTTCATCGGGGCCGAAGTCAGGTCGCCCGAGGTCACGTTGGGATCGTCGTTGTAGAGTCCCTGGGAACCGCTGGACACCGGCGTCCACCAATTCTTCATCTGAGAGATGTAGGTGTCGCCGGGGTTCAGGATGCCATCTTCGTTGCTGTCATTGAAGATGTACCACGTGTTGTTGTAGTTGGACCGCAGATCGCGGTAGTAGCCCTGCTGCGGCGTCGGTTCGTAGGCGCCCAGGGCCTGGCCGGCTAGGGCCAGCATGACCAGGGAGAGCAAAGCAACCCTGGCAAACGGCAGAATCCTCATTGTATCTCCTCCTCTAAAAGCTGAGCGTTATTGACTGCCTTTTATAAGCCGTCCCGGCAGGGGGCTTGCGTCACTTCGACCTTCGAGAAAGCTCCGATGACCTTGTAAATGAAAAGCCCAAACGTGATTGCTTTCTCAGAGAACCGAAGCGAATCAGCCAAACTCTCCTGAAAGAACGGATAACTCGGAACCTAAGCGTTTTGCGGTTCCGCTACATCCGGCGGGATCTTAAGCGTAGAACCCGCCTTACAGCCTTTTGCTACCTCCAGCAATTTCTCTATGATACGGCCAAAGGTTTACCCTGTCAAGATAAATAATGAATGGGCGTTTTTTTCCTCTACCGTAGCTGTCCCGCCTGGTCCGTGAGCCGTCCAGGCCCCCAAACCTCACTCCCGGCCTGCCATCCTTATAGTCCGATAATATATGTTATGTGACGTTCAGTGTAGGGGAAAGGCGTTTTTAGGGTCCTAGACCCTAGGGCCGGGGAACCCCCCGGCCTGGGGCGATAATGGCTACAAAAGGCCGCTAAAGGCGGTTTTTCCCCTACTTAAGGCCTAAGGCTTGGAGAAGTCATTGACGAGCGTCAGGCCGAGGTCCTGGACCATTTGGAGGTCGGCCGCGGCCCCCCTGCCGGGCGTGGTGAGGTAGTTGCCGACCATCAGGCTGGTCGCCCCGGCGTGGAAGACCCAGCTTTGCAGGTCGCGGAGGTTGACCTCCCTGCCGCCGGCGACCTTGATGTCGGCGGCGGGCAGGATAAGCCGGTAGATGGCGACGATGGCTAGGATCTCCATGGGCTGGAGGGGTTGGGCGTGTTCCAGTGGCGTGCCGGGGATGGGGTGCAGGAAGTTTAGGGGCACGACCTCCGGGGCGACCTGGTCGCGGAGGGTTAGGCCCAAGTCCACGCGGTCGGCCCAGGTCTCACCTAGCCCGAAGATGCCGCCGCAGCACAGGCTCATCCCGGCCGAGCGGGCCACGGCGAGGGTGGCCAGACGGTCGTCATAACCGTGGGTCGTGACCATCGAGGGAAAAAACCGCCGGGAGGTCTCCAGATTGTGATGGTATCGGCGGACTCCGGCCCCGGCGAGCTTCCGGGCCTGATCGGCCGTGATTTCTCCCAGCGAGGCGCAGACGCCCAGCGGGCAGGACATATCGGACAGGATCGCCCCCGCTGCCTCGGCCACGGCGCCCAGGTCGGCAGCCGAGGGTCGCCGGCCTGAGTTGACGATGCCCAGACAGGCCGCACTGTTCTCGCGGGCGGCGTGGGCGGCGGCCAGAATCTCCCGGCGGGGGGCGACGCGCGGTTTGGCCGGCGCGGCCTCCTTGGCTGTCTGCCGGCGGGACGGCGTCCAGGCCAGCGATTGGGCGCACCACTTGCAGTCTTCCGAGCAGGCCCCCAATCGGCCGGCGATAATCGAGCAAAACCGCACCTGGTTTCCGAATCGCTCCTGGCGGACGCGGTGGGCCCAGGCCATCGCCTCCCAGGGGTCCGCCGCGGCCAGGTTGGCCAGATACAAGGCCTGGTCGGCGTTCAGGAGTTGGCCGGACAGGACTGCTTCGCCGAGCTGAGCTATGGCTTTTTGCACGGACACGGACGCTGACACCACTGCCGCCTTAGGAGCCTGCGCAATCTTTGCCATCAGTCCAGATGCGTCCTGCGGCTGCTCATGAAGCCCAGGACGCAGATGACCAGGACGGCTACGATGCTGCCGATGATGGCCGTCCATGACACGGAGGGATCCAATGGGGGCGCCGCGGGCTTCCTGGCCTCGGCGGCCAGGGCGGTCTGGAAGGCGGCAAGGATTACCGGTGCCGCAATCCCTAATTTTGTCATCACCTTCATGGCTTGGCATCCTAGCGGCCGAGGAGGCGTTCCGCAACCCTGCCTGCCGGCAGGCAGGTTACAGGAACGAGGCGAAATCCGTCGCCGAGCGGGAGAACGTGGCGGCCGGGACGGTGATGGTCTGCCACTTGGCGCTTCGCGGCCGGGCGGCGGCCACGTAATCCGCCAGGCGGATCCCCAGGAAGGCGTAATGCCGCTGGCGGAACACGTGCACGTCGCCGAAGGGCGACCGCTGCGGCGGACCCTGGAACCAATAGGCGAATACCAGCACGGCTACGAACGCGCTGCCGAAGACCTCCTGCCACTGCGTCAGGCCCTCGACGTCCTGGCGGGTGATCCAGTTTTCCCAGGTCCGCTTGGACTTGACCCCCCTGCCGCCGCTTGGAAATTTCCGGCCCTTGACGTCCACGATCAGGTTGGGGCCGGTGGAGCTGTAGACGACGAAATCGAAGCTCTTCAGCGCGACACTGGCGAACATGGCCTTTTTGGCTTCATCGACGGCCACATAGGGCCAGCCCTTGGCCCGCAGGTAGTCCTCGAAGGCGGCTTCGTAATGGTTGTCGCGATGTGCCATCCTTGTCGATCGATTTCGGCGAGGGCTTCGAGTGAGCCTCAGCCGAACTCCTTTGTCGAGCCGCGCGATGGCGGTCCCCGGTTAACTTGGCGGCTTATCCCAGAGGCTTGGCCAGGAATTCGTCGATGGGCCGGTCGACCTGCTGTCCGCTGGCCAGGTCTTTCACCGTCACCGTTTGGCCGCGGACGATGGCCGCCCGCAGCGCCGAGCGGCGGTTGGCCTCTTTGAGCTGCTTGCCCAGCGGCTGGCGCTTGTAGCTAAAGTCGGCCGCCAGCCCCCCCTTCCGTAACGCGGCCACGACGGCTAGTACGGCCTGGACCTGCCCCTCGTCTGCGTCGATGACGAAGAAATCCAGCCGCTGGCCAGGGAATTCTTTGGGAATCTTGCCTTTTTCTTCCAGCAGGATTCCCAGCACCACGTCGCCCATGCCAAAGCCCGTGGCAGCGATCTTCGGCCCGCCCAGGGCCTCCAGCAGGTTGTCGTACCGCCCCCCACCGGCCACGGCCCGCATCGCCTGGCCGGCGTCGAAAATCTCGTACACGATGCCCGTGTAGTACGCCAACCCGCGGACCACGCCTGTGTCATACTGGCACCAATCGGCGATGCCGAAATTCTTCATCGCCGCCTGGAATTGTTCCAACTCGCCAAGGGCCGCTTCGGCCTGGGGCGAAGGCTTGCCTACATCAGTCCCCTTTGAATCCAGGAACCGCAGAATCCCCCGCCGGGCCGACTCGTCTGGCACAGCTTGGCGGAGCATCTGGTTGAACGCCTCCGCCGGCACCTTGGACCGCTTGTCCAGCACCGAAAGAATCTTGGGAACCTGCTCCTCCCCCACCGCCAGGGCCTTCAGCACGGCCGCGATCAGGGCGCGGCTGGAATATCGCACTTTCACTTCATCGCTGGTCAGGCCAAGCTCCCGCAGGGCCTCGACGGCGACCAGGACGCACTCGGCATCGGCCCCGGGAGACTCTTCGCCGATGATGTCGATGTTCCACTGGAAGAACTCTCGCAGCCGGCCTTTTTGGGGGTTCTCTGCACGGCAGATCCGCGGGATGGAGAACCACTTGATCGGCCGGGGCAAGGCGTTGACCTTGGCGTTGACCATGCGGGCCAGCGACGGCGTGATCTCCGGAAGGATGGCCAGCCGCCGGCCGCCGCGGTCGGTGAAGGCGAACAACTGCTCGGAGATTTCCGGCCCGCTCTTGGCCTCGAACAGGTCCAGGTACTCGAAGATCGGCGAGTCGTATTCCTCAAAACCGTTGCGCAGCGACACCCGCCGCCAAGCGTCCGTGATCCAGTTGCGGACGCGCATGGCGTCTGGGTAGAAGTCTCGGGTTCCTTTGACGGCTTGAAATTTCATCGTTCTTTATCCGTTTGGCCACGTCGAGCCCGGCCGGGCATAAGCTACCAAATCCCAAGGCCGCTGAACATGATATTGACGGCCGGGACCTTTGGACTATAATCGGTAAAACGACGGCCCTTACGGGCATGCAAAGTACGAGGACCCATGCGGACGAAGCAGGCACAGGCATCCGACGTTACGACCCCTTGCGGGGGTGCGCCCTTCGTCCGCGCAGGTATTATTGTCGCGGTCATCGTACGTTGCGTGCCTTAGGGCCGGCGTGAATCGCCGGAGCGTTTCCAAGACCACGGCCCTGAGGCGAAACAAAAGCTTCAGGGTTTTTTGTTTTGTTATGGCCCCATTTAGGATACGAATTCAGGCGCCCCGGCCGAAGATTTCCACAGGCCGCCGGACGCTTGCAGGATAAAAACACCATGACACCTTCATCGCAAAAAGCGTCGCAAAAAACGCAGAAGATCGAAATCTACGACACCACGCTCCGCGACGGCGCCCAGGCTGAGGGCGTCAGCCTTTCGCTGGAGGACAAGCTCCTGGTCGCCGAGGCCCTGGACCGCCTGGGCGTGGACTTCATCGAGGGCGGCTACCCGCTGAGCAATCCCAAGGACGCGGCCTTCTTCGTGCAGATGCAGCAGCGGAAGCTGAGCCACGCCGCGCTAGCCGCCTTCGGCATGACGCGGCGCAAAGGCACGCCGGCCCAGGACGACGAGGGCATGAAGGCCCTGCTGGACAGCCAGGCCCCCGTCGTGACGATCGTGGGCAAGAGCTGGGACCTGCACGTCCGCGACGTGCTGCGCGTCAGCAACGACGAGAACCTGGCCATGATCGCCGACTCGGTGGCCCTGATCGCCAAGGCCGGGCGAAAGATGATCTTCGACGCCGAGCACTTCTTCGATGGCTGGCGGGCGAATGCCGATTACGCCCTGGCCACGCTCCGCGCCGCACAGCAGGCCGGGGCCGCGTGCCTGGTCCTGTGCGACACCAACGGCGGCGCCCTGCCGGAGCAGGTCACCGAGTGCGTCCAGGCCGTCCGGTCGGCCCTGGGCGACGTGCCGCTGGGAATCCACTGCCACAACGACGGCGGCATGGGCGTCGCCAACACGCTGGCGGCCGTGCAGGCCGGCGTCCGGCACGTCCAGGGCACCATCAACGGCATCGGCGAGCGGTGCGGCAACGCCGACCTGACCGCCATCATCCCCAACCTGGTCGTCAAGTACGGCTACCAATGCCTGCACAAAGACTCGCTGAAAAATCTCACGGAGGTCAGCCGCTTCGTGTACGAGGTGGCCAACCTCAACCTGCGCGAGAACCAGCCGTTCGTCGGCTCGGCGGCCTTCGCCCACAAGGGCGGCATGCACGTCCACGCCGTCGCCCGCAACGTGGCCACCTATGAACACATGGACCCGGCGACGGTGGGCAACAGCCGGCGGGTGCTGGTCAGCGAGCTGTCCGGCGTGAGCAACATCGCCGCCGCGGCCTCGGCCAAGTTCCACATCGCCGACGACAAGGCCGCCCAGCGCAAGGTGCTCAAGGCCCTGATGGACATGGAAAACCAGGGCTATCAGTTCGAGGCGGCCGAGGCGAGCTTCGAGGTGCTCATCCGCAAGACGCTGGGCGGGGCGTGGTACCGCCGGCTCTGGGAGCTGGACCACTACCGCTGCGTCATCTCCAAGCAGAACGATCATGCCTCCAACACCGAGGCCAGCGTGAAGCTGACGCTGGACGGCCAGGAGGTCCACACCGTGGCCGAGGGGTCCGGCCCGGTGGACTCGCTGTACAAGGCCCTGCGGTCGGCCTTGCGCGGGCGCTACCCGCACGTGGACGACCTGCACCTGGTGGACTACAAGGTTCGCGTGGTGAACACCGCCGCCGAGACGGAGGCCAAGGTCCGCGTCGTCATCGACTGGCACGACGCCCACGGGGAGGCCTACTTCGGCTCCGTCGGCGTCAGCGAGAATATCATCGACGCGTCCTGGCTGGCGCTGGCCGACGCGATGGAGTACAAGCTGCTCAAGGAGTTCGACAAGGCGACCTAGCCCCCTGCGGTTGCGGTCAGGGGCCGGACGAAAGCGAACGATGGCCAAGGAACTGGCGAAGGTTTACGAACCCAAGACCGTCGAGGCGGAGGTCTCCAAGCGATGGTTGGCGGCCGGCGCGTTCGACGCCGACCCGGCCGACCCGCGCGAAAAATTCTGCATCGTCATCCCTCCGCCCAACGTGACCGACGTCCTGCACCTGGGCCACGCGCTGAACAACACGCTCCAGGACGTGCTGGTCCGCTTCAAACGCATGGGCCAATTCAACACGCTGTGGATGCCCGGCACCGACCACGCCGGCATCGCCACGCAGACGGTTGTGGAGAAGCGCATCCTGGCCGAGGAGGGCAAGCGGCGGACGGACCTGGGCCGCGAAAAATTTGTCGCCCGCGTGCAGGCTTGGAAGGACGAGTACGAATCCCGCATCCTGGGCCAGCTGCGGACCATGGGCTGCTCGTGCGACTGGCGGCGGACGCGATTCACGATGGACGAGGTCTGCGCCGCGGCCGTGCGGGCGGCGTTCTTCAAGCTCTTCGCCGACGGCCTCATCTACCGCGGCAAGCGGCTGGTGAACTGGGACCCGGCCACACAGACCGTCCTGGCCGACGACGAGGTGGAGTACGAGGAGGTCCAGGACCACTTCTACTACCTCAAATACCCGCTGACCGAAGCCGTGAAGGTGGGCGGGAAAAAAATCGAGCACGTCACCGTGGCTACCACGCGGCCGGAGACGATGCTCGGCGACACGGCCGTGGCCATGAACCCCGCCGACCCGCGGGCCAAACACCTGGTCGGCAAACATGTCCACTTGCCTATCGCCGGACGGATGATTCCTATCATCGCCGACGACCACGTCGTGCTGCCGGACCCCGAAAGCGACGATGAGAAGGCCAAGTTCTCCACGGGCTTCCTGAAGGTCACGCCGGCCCACGATCCAGACGACTACGCCATCGGCCAGCGGCACGACCTGCCCATGATCAACGTCATGGCCCCGGACGGCTCGATCAGCGATAAGCACGGCTGGGACGACTGCAACGCCGAAGCCCAGTTCCTGCTGGGCATGGACCGCCTGGAGGCCCGCGAGGCCATCGTCGAGTGGTTCCGCGAAGAAAAACTGCTGGAAGACAGCCGCCCCTACACCCACCAGGTCGGCCACAGCTATCGCAGCCACGTGCCCATCGAACCGTACCTCAGCGACCAGTGGTACATCGCGGTGAAAAAGCCGATACCGAATTGCGAATCGCGGGTCGCAAAGCGCGAATTAGTCGACAAGCAAGGTTTGCTAAAGGGTACCGATATACCTGCCAACTCCCTCGCCGGGCTAGCCCTGGCCCCCCTGCTAGATGGGCGACTGAAGTTCACGCCTGCTCGATATGCCGACACCTATCGCTCCTGGCTGGAGAACTTGCGCGACTGGCCCATTTCCCGCCAGCTTTGGTGGGGACACCAGATACCGATCTGGTCGCAGGACCTGGAACTGAACGTCCCCGCCAGTCCGGAGCACGCCAATCGCGGACCGGAGCCGGCGGCCGTGGCGGCCTTGGACAAGGCCATCGGCGGGCCCTTCAGCAAGACGTTCAAGCCGCTGAAGGTCCGCTACGAACTACGGGTGGACGTCCATCCCGAAAAGGCCGGCTGGATTCGCACCTACATCTGCTTGGACCGCGACGACCCCGCCGCCGTCAAACTTATCGAACGGGCCGGCTGGGTGCGCGACGGCGACGTGCTGGACACCTGGTTCAGTTCGGCCCTTTGGCCGTTCAGCACGATGGGCTGGCCCAAGGACACGCCAGAACTGAAAAAGTACTACCCCGGCGACGTGCTGTGCACAGCGCGGGAGATCATCACGCTGTGGGTCAGCCGCATGGTGATGATGGGCCAGTACTGCCTCGGCGACATTCCGTTTTCCGACGTGTTCATCCACGCGATGATCCAGGACGGCGAAGGCCGCAAGATGTCCAAAAGCCTTGGTAACGGCATCGACCCGCTGGACATCATCGACAGCCACGGCTCCGACGCGATGCGATTCACACTGGTCAGCATGACCACGCAGACCCAGGACGTCCGCATGCCCGTGGAGGAGATGACGCTGCCCGACGGCCGAACGTGCCACACCAGCCCCAAATTCGACGCCGGGCGGAACTTCTGCAACAAGCTATGGAACGCCGCCCGCTTCATCCTGATGAACCTCCAGGGCCAGCCGAGCTGGGAAGACGCCCGCGCCAGTGGCGGCAATGGTGAAAAGAATCTCGCCGATGCCTGGATCCTCAGCCGCCTCAACGGCGCCATCCGCGACGCCACCGCGGCCCTGGAAGGCTTCCGCTTCAACGAACTGGCCGAGACGCTGTATCATTTCATGTGGGACGAGTTCTGCGACTGGTACGTGGAGATCGCCAAGTCGCGGATCAACGTGGGCGACCCGGCCCCCAAGGCCGTCCTGGCCCACTGCCTGGACGTGCTGCTCCGCCTGCTGCACCCCATCACGCCGTTCATCACCGAGGCCATCTGGGCGAACCTCAACGAGGTTGCACCCTTCCGCGGCCCGGGCGACCAACAGGCTGAGCCATTGCTGGTCCGCGCCGCCTGGCCGATGGCCGACGCCCGCGCGATCCACGAAAAGGCCGAAAAGGACTTCGGATTGCTGGCCGAGCTGATCCGCCAGATCCGCAACGCCCGCAGCCAGCACAACGTCCCGCCGAGCAAGAAGCTGGCCGTTTCCGTCGAGGCCGCCGGCCAGGCCGCCGCGCTCATCACGGCCAACGCCGAATTGCTCAAGAGCCAGGCCAACCTGGCGGAGGTCACGGTCTCGTCGTCGCCCATAACGCCCCCCACCGATGCCGCGGCCGTGATGGCCGCCGGCGTGAAGCTCTACGTGCTGGGCCTGGTCGATCGAGACGCGGAGACCCAAAGGTTGGAAAAGCAGGCCCAGACGCTCCGCCGCGGCGTGCAGGGCATCGAGGGCAAGCTGGCCAACGCCGACTTCCTCGCCAAGGCCCCCCCTGCCGTTATCCAGCGCGAGCGCCAGCGCCTCGAGCAGATCAAGACCGACCTGGCGGCCATTGAAAAATCTTTGGCGTCATTGAAGTGACTTCAGTGGAAATTTAAATCCGAATATCGAAACTCGAAACAAACACCAACAAGGCAAAACGACCCTAGGCAAAGTATAACGCGAACGATTTTGTTTTGTTGTTTGCTGAATTGTCGTTTGTTTCGGATTTCGATATTCGAATTTGTTTCATTGATTTGAATTTTGCGCTTCAAGATTATGCAAAACGTCTTGGCACATGAGGATTTCAGCGATCTGGACATTGGGCCGTTTCCGTCGGATTACTTCGCCACCGGCGAGTATCACTACCTGCCCCCTTCTGGCCGAACAGGCCGCTGGTATCAGCCCACGCGGCTGCACTCTTGGCGGCCGAACGTGGCGTGGGTGGTCTTCCAAGACGGCAACCGGCGGCGAATGCTCCAGACGCTCCTGCCGGATAAGCGCATCCTGCGGATGCTCACCACCGGCTCAGACGGCTGGACCGATTACGTCCTGACCGTCCGCCTCCAGCCCCTGCGGGCCGACGGCTTTGTCGGCGTGCTGTTCCGCTGCCAGACCAGCCGCACGACCTACCGCGCGGGCTTCGACGGGCCGGGGCTTTTCCGCCTGGTCCGCGACGACCACGAGGAGCATGCCGTCCTGGCGGAGGCAGCCGTGGAGTATTCCTGCGACCAGACCTACTGCATCCAGGTCAAGGTCGCCGGTCCGGACATCCAGGTCCTGCTGGACGATCGGCCGCTGCTGGCGGCCCGCGACGCGGCGTTCGCTTGCGGCAAGGTCGGTATCGCGGCCTCGACGACCGCGATTTTCGATTCCCTGGAGGTGATGGCTGAGGATTCCGTCTGCGCCGCCAACGTCATCACGCGCGACCGCCGCCTGCGTGAGCTGGACGATCTGCGGCAAAGTTATCCCAAGCCCGCACTCGTCCGGCGGCTGGACACCAAGGGGTTCGGCGCGGCCCGCAATCTTCGCTTCGGCCACCTGCGAAACCGCGACCACCTGGACCTCGTGCTGGCCCAGACGGTGCCCTTCCTGCCGGGCGACGCGAACAGCTGGGGCCTCCGCGCCCTGACGGCGATGGACCTGGACGGTAACGTCCTGTGGCAATTCGGCACACCGGCCGCCGGGCTGGACGCCGCCATGACGATGTGCGACATGCCGGTGCAGGTCTATGACATCGACGGCGACGGGCAGGACGAAGTCCTGTGTATGAGAAACTTCAATTTTTACATCCTCGACGGGCGCGACGGGTCGGTGAAGTCCAGCTTCCCCCTGCCGCGCGACCCGGCCGAGGAGAACCGCTTCGGGCGGCTGCTGGGCGACGCGATCATCATCGCCAACTTTCGCGGCCTGGCCCGGCCGGCAGACATCGTCATCAAGAACCGCTACAAACAATTCTGGGCCTACGACGAGCACGGCCGGCGGCTGTGGGACCGCCGCTCGCGACAGACCGGACACTTCGCCGTGCCGTTCGACTTCGACGGGACGGGCAAGGACGACTTGCTCATCGGCTACAGCCGCGTGGGGCCGGCGGGCGAACTGCGATGGGAACTGCCCTGGGGCGACCACGCCGACGAGATCGCCGTCGGCTCCTTCGATCCAAATCGGCCGGGCGTGCAGATCGCCCTGGCCTGCGGCGACGAGGGGTCCAACATCCTGGCGCCCGACGGGACGGTGCTGCATCGCGAAATGCTCGGCCACGCCCAGCGGCTGACGGCGGCGAAATTCCGCGACGACCTGGAGGGCGTCCAGTTTTACGTGGTCACCTACTGGGGGCACGCCGGCATTATCTCGCTGCACGATTGCACCGGCCGGCGCCTGCTGCAATTCCAGCCCAACGCCACGGGCAACGTCCTGAGCCCGGTCAACTGGACGGGAAAAGGCACGGAGCTGGCGCTGCTGTCCGGCAGCGTCGAGCACGGCGGCATGATCGACGGCCACGGGCGAACGGTGGTGGTCTTCCCCGACGACGGCCATCCGCAGCTCTGCGCCGAGGCCATCGACCTGCTGGGCGACGGGCGCGACGAAATCCTCCTGTGGGATCAAGACGCCATCTGGATTTACACGCAAGACGCCCCCCACCGCGGCGAGCTCTACCGGCCGCTGCGGTGCCCGCTGTGGAACCGCTCCAACTATCGGGCGGAGGTCTCCCTTCCACCGCGGTGACGTGCGGCGGCTTTGCGAGAAAAGTCGGCGAGACTATAATAGGTGGTGCGAGGTGTCCCATGGACGTGCCGATGGAGTTGGCTCGGATCGTCATCAACACCGCCGGCGGGCAGCAGAAAATTTACCTGCGCGAGCGCGGCGGCAAGGGCCGGGTGTTCCAGATCGGCATCGGCCTGACCGAGGCGCTGGCCATCGACCGCCGCCTGAAGGGCGTCCCTTTCCATCGGCCGCTGACCCACGAGCTGCTGGCCAACACCATCCAGGCGCTGGGCGGGACGTTGGAAAAAATCGTCATCAACGACCTGCGCTACGACGTGGAGGACGGCTGGGGCACCTTCATCGCGACGCTCTACATCCGCCAGGGCGGCCAGATGATCACGGTGGATTCCCGCCCCTCCGACGCCATCGCGCTAGGGGCGGCCCTGGGCACGCCCATCTACGCGGCGGAGAAAGTGCTCCAGGACGCGGCCGAGGGCCCCGGCGAGCCCAAGGATCGCATCGAGATGCTGCGGCGGCGCATGGACCTGCTGGCGAATATCATCCAGCAACTGTCCACCAAGCTGAACGACGAAAAGTTTCTAGCCGCCACGGCGCCGGAGACTCTTCAGGAGCATCGCCAGCAACTGGCGATGATGAAGCACGAGTACGAGGCCATCGACCGGCTGCTGCGGGAAGTCCTCTAAGCACGAATCATCCAGCGGGAAGATCGCGACGCGATTTATCGCAATGAATGCACGTTTTATGAGTTCGGCGTCGCGAAGGCGGGTTTACGAAATGTGAGGGCATAGAATCGCCCATTCCGCAGCATCTCAAGATGTATTTCCTGCATCTGGGGATGGACGAGATCCATCGGAGCTGTGACAGGTTCCCGGCGGTTCCTGAAATATCGGCCTATGATGGGACCTCGTTCAAAAGTGCTTTTCACATGCTCTTCGGTCTCATCGGCAATCAACAAGCGACTCCCTGGCTTTGCCACACGGATCATTTCCTGGATCGCTTTGGCCCTGTCATTAAAGAAGTTGATTCCTCCCACGTGAAACACCACATCAAAACTGTCATTGGCAAATGGCAGCTCCTCGGCATTTCCGAGAAAAAGATCGGCGTCCATCTCCCATCGGCGCAGATTGGCCTGGCAATTCGTCAGCATTTCCGCCGAGAGATCAAGACCAAAGAGCTTTACGCCGTGCGGTAGGTATTTGTAGTTGAGGCCGGTGCCGATGGAGGTTTCCAGCACTGAATCACCGGGCTTGATTTCAAGGAATCGCAGATAATCCCAAAGGTATTGGCCCAAACGGATACCCCGTAACGCACATTGCACCCTCTGGATGTCGTCATAGAAACCGCCGATGATTTCATACAGTTGGTTATATTTGCGGTTGGAGCCCGTGAGCTTCTTGGGATCCAGAAAGACGGGAATTCCGTTGCGAACCGCAAACCGTTCGCCCGACGGGCTGACCAAGACTTCATGACCGTGTTCGCTGATCACACGTAGAGAATCTCCGGTGAACGGGCTTCGCAAGAGGGCGACCGTCTCGGTTTTATCTGCCCATAGCTCGCGCCGCTTGCCGGACTGAATCAGACACCATGCGCTCACCATCAAGCCTCCAAGCAGACATAACCATGCAAAAGCCGGACTCGTGGGCAGAACATGAGGCGTCCCAGGGTGGGTGGTCCGCAGGAAGAAGCCGTATCCCAAGACAAGGACGCACACGGCGACGAAAATACTTGCGCCCGTGGCAATCTTCTTGGCCCGGAATTCCTGGTTCCAAATCCAATGGATGACAGCCGCGAACCAGTAGATGAGAAACGAAATTGCATCCGTCCTGGGGATTGCGGACAGGCTGGCCGGCAGGAACAGCGGCCCCAGTGTTTGCAAAGCAACGCCATAAAACGGCAAGGAAAGGGTTGACAGAAAACCTTGCCGACGCTGGCTCGTGAATCGATAGAGCAGGAAGGGCAGAACGTTAATGAGGGCAGCCAGCATGGTCCTGCCGACGTGCTCAAGTTCAGTCGGGGAAGTTCCATGCCATTTCGAAAACACATGTGAAATGAAGTTGATGCCCACCAGCAATAAAAATCCGCGCCATGCTTTCTGCGTGCCTATGAACCACGCGCCTAAGACCGCGCCCGTCCACGCCCCCAGGGAGGAGAACACAAAGCCGAGTACAAAGATGCCGATGATCGCAACGGCCGCGAACTGCAACAAACGATTAGGAGATGTTTTTATCCGGCATTTCTCCTGCATGACATACGCCCCATGACTGTCGCGGGCCACACCAACTTTCGACCGAACGCGGATAGATCGCCGCTCAGCGGGCAAAGGGGAACTGCCCCAACGACACCACGATACCCTGTGGATTGCAGTAATGCGCGCAGAAGGCGTTTTCACTGAGGCTGGTCCAGACGAGCAGATAGTAATTGCTCTTGCGTGCCGCGGCGACTTCCTCGGCCGTGGGACCGGCCCGGTTGGCGTTGCGAAGCGTCTCAAAGTGCCCCAGGAAGCGACACATGGCGTCTCGCCCGTCGGACAGGAGCCGGCTGCTGGGCGCGTAGGTCAAATCGCCGGACGCCAGCTGGCGATCCATGGGATACACCCTGGCCAGCGCCTGCCCCCCTTCTAGGAAGACCAGGCCTCCGGAGGTGCGATGGGCGTCCTGGCGGTCCTCCTCCGCCAGCATGGCGATGGCCGCCTGGATGTTGGAGCGACTGATCATCTCGTCCAGCAGCCACAGATTCCACAGGTCCACCATCGTCAGGCGGTCGGCGAGCTTGTCGAAGCGGGTGGATTGGTCCTCCTGCGAGAGAGGTACCACGGCATAGCGGACGTGCCGCCGCCTCAACAGGTTCCTCGACAAGTCCGCCACAAGCTGCTCCCGCGACATGGCGGCCTTGCGGGGGTCGGCGGCCAGGCGGCTGATGAGGTGGAAGTCGCGAATGTTGAAACGGTATCCGTACTCGCGGCGCCACTTTCCGGCCAGTTCCGCCGTCTGCGGCAGCATGTCGCTGTGCGTCCGGAACACCGAGGCGGCCGACAGCAACTCCTGGCCCGCCGTCGGCAGGTAGTCGAAGCGGCTGATGCAGGTCTGGAGCACGGCCATCGCTTCCGTGCGGGCGTTGGCGTCCAGAATGGCCCGCTTCAGCACCGCCGGCGGCAGCCGCGTCGTGAGAACCTCCAGGGCCGATCCGCGGGCGGAAAAACCCTGCGAGTTCATCGCATCCACCAGGGCCCTGTCCCAGGGCTGGTTGGTCAGCTTTTCCACGACTTGGCGGAAGTTGGTTTCCTCGGCCACGTTGCTGGGCGGGATGTCCGCCCACGTCTTGACGATCTCCGACAGCGTGGAAGCCGTGGGATGGCGCACCAGCCAATCGAGCAGCACGTCCCGCAATTTCTGGGAGCCCCGCACGTGCGGCAGCACCTTCACGACGTACTGGGCCAGCTCGGGGTAGTCCTTGCTGAGCAAAAAGGTCAGGACTTCGTCGCGCAGCGATGGAGGGGTGTTGGCCTCGCTCAGCACGCCGGCCAATTGCTCCAGGACCATCGGATCCTCCCCGCCCAGCTCCGCCACGACCTTCATAGACGCCACGCGGCTGGAGGTATCCAGGTCGTGGTCCAGGACGCGCTGAAGGTTGTACAGCAGGATGGTCTGCCGCGGGTAGCTGGTCCGCCAGGAGGCCTGCATGGCCCGATATTCGTCCGGGCTGGCCGGCGGCGACGCGCCCGGCATCGCCGCGCAGCCCCATTCCACGGCCACCAGGGCAAGCAAGCCGAGCAGACCCAATCGAGCCACCACTAGCCACCTCGCCGTCCGCGTGCGTCGTGTGAAAAAACTTTGCCTTAGAAGGCCGGCAGTTTAGCGTCTCCATCGGGAGCGGACAAGAGGCTAAAAAAGTCAATCGGCCGAGCGGTCAGGCGTCGTTCGGCGCGTTTTCCTGATCCTCGTCATCCTTAGCCGGATAGGCGGGCGGACGTCCTTCCAGCACGGCCACGACGTCGTAGACCACGTCACACATGGCCTCGACGGCGGCCGGGACGCGGGCGGCGACGTGCGGCGTGAGAATAACGTTGGGCAGGCTGAACATCGGATAGTCCGGCGGCGGAGGTTCCGGATCGTGGCAGTCGATGACGGCTGCCGAGATGTGCCCGCCACGGATGGCCGCGGCCAGGTGAGCGTAGTTTACGCAGGGCCCGCGAGCGGCGTTGATGAACTGGGCGCCCTTCTTGAACTGCCGCAACGTTTCCTCGTTGATCATGCGGCGGGTCAGGCGGGTCAGCGGCACGTGGATCGTGACGATGTCGCTGCGGGCGTAGAGCGTGGGCTTGTCCACTTCCTCGGCCGGATAGTCCAGTGAAATGGGGATAATGTCGTTGTACAGGACCTTCATTCCCAGGGCCGCCGCCGCCCGACCGACGCGCGAGCCGATCCGGCCGCAACCGACGATGCCCAGCGTCGTTCCCGACAGGAACCGGCCGAACGTCTGCTTGCGGACCTGGTGGAACTCCGTCGCGATGAGCGGCCCGCCCAGCGGCCAGAAGCGGCGGTTCATCTGGACGATCATGCCAATAATGTAGTCCACCACGGCCAGCGTGTTGGCCGCCGGCGTGTGGACGACCTCGATGCCGCGGCGACGGCAGGCGGGCACGTCGATGTTATCCAGCGCCACCCCCGCCCTGCCGACGACCTTCAGCCGCTTGGCCCCCGACAGCAGCGCCTCGTTGACCTGCGTATAGGTCCGCACGATCAGGGCGTCGGCTTCGGCGATGTGGGCGGGCAGGTCCTGGATGGTCATGCGGCGGAGGTCGCCGTGCTCGGCCAGGTACTTCAGCGTTCGTTCGTTCAGCGGCTCGGTGACGACAATGACGGGGCGGGACGGCGTGTTCACGTGCCTTGTCTCCTGGCAGGTCAAGGAAGGCGGTTGTGGATCAACTCTAGTCGCGGGGCTTGTCGCTCGGCAGATACAGGCGGCCCCGCAGGCGGGTCCAGAAGTCCTTCGTGCCCAGACGGCGGCTGAGGCGGCGGAGGTTCTCATCCTCCGGCGCCACGGTAATCGCCCGGGCGGCGTAGCGGCGGGCGCGGGCCATCTGCCCCATCCGCATGTGGGCCAGGGCCAGGTTGTACAGGGCCTGCGGGTAGTCCGGTTTGAGCTTCAGCGCCCGCCGGCAGCAACGAACGCCCTCGGGCAATTGATCCATCATGAAATAGCTAATGGCCAGGTTGTGCTGGGCCTGCGGATCGTCGGGCTGGAGGTTCACCAGCCGCCGCAGCACGAGATTGGCCTGGCGGCCGCGGTTGGCCTCCAGCAGCAGCTTGCCCACCTCTTTGAGCATCTGGTGATCGTGGCCCGACCGCCGCAGCTCAAGGATCAGGTGCTTGGCGCCTTCCTGGATCTTTCCGGTATGAATCAGGGCCTCGGCCAGCTTCAGGTGGGCCGCGGGATATCGCTCGTCAAGCTCCAGCACCTTGGAGAAGTGCTCTTCGGCTTGTTCTTTAGGCCCGGTGCGCAGCAACAGCTCGCCCAGGCAGAAATGGACCGAAGGATTGTCTCCCGCCTGGGCCAGGGCCTTGCGAAAGACGTCGCCGGCCCCGTCCATGTCGCCCAACTCCATCAGCAGCTCGCCGAAGTCCAGCAGCGTTTCGACGTCGGCGGGCCGATCGGATTGAATTTCCTTCTCGTAGTACTCGCGGGCATGCGCCAGGTCGCCCTTGGCCCAGCAGGCTTCGGCGATGCGGACATGGGCGTAGGGGTGCGAGGGGTCCAGCCGGATCGTCTGCTGCCAGCAGTAAATCGCGCGGTCGTACTGCCCGCGGGCATACAGGCTGCCGGCGATGTTGTAATAGCACTGGGGACATTCTTCCTTGATCTGCCGGGCGCGGTAGAAAATCATCTCGGCCTTGTCGTGGTCGCCGATCTCGGTATAGGTGATGATGCGGTTGCAGTAGGACGGTTCGTAGTTGGGGTCCAGCTCGTCGATGCGCTGGAACTGGCGCAGCGCCTCGGCGTAGCGGCCCAGGCGGGTCAGATTGACGGCCAGGCAGTTGAGCGTCTCGACGTCATTGGCGTCCAGTTTCAGCGCCCTGCTGAAGGCCTCGCAGGCGCGTTTGTAGTCGCCCAGGGCCTCCAGCGTCAGCGCCAGGTTGAAATGCCAGGAGGGATTGTACGGATTGATCTCGATGGCGGCGCGAAGTTCGGCGGCCGCTTCCAACCAGCGGCCGCGTTCGTACAACTCATGCGCACGCTCGACGCGTGTTTCCGCATTGGTCCAATCGTTCGTCGGCTCCATGGCCATGATCGTGATCGGTGAGCTGGTGGGTGGCTGTCGTCCTGCAACCGTTAAGACATTCTAACACCACTTCGATGTTCTTCACAAGGTGCAAAACTGCCGGCGCAGAAAAGTTGCCGTCCTTTCCGCCCGCGGCGCTGGCGGGCGGGGACGCCGGTCCCTATCATGGCCGCCATGGACGGGCGAGACTCCCTGGACATGGACGACAAGGCCCTGCTGGCCCAGTGCGATGTCCACACCTACAAGTCCTCCGGCCCCGGCGGCCAGCATCGCAACAAGGTATCCTCGGCCGTGCGGCTGAGGCACAAACCCACCGGCATCACCACCCACGGTGACCAGAGCCGCAGCCAGCACGAAAACAAGCAGTTGGCCCTGCAACGACTCCGCATGAACCTGGCTTGCACGTTGCGCCGCCGCGTCGACCCTGCCGCCCCACCTCCGCCGACCGTGTGCGAATGCCTGTTTACGGCCCGCGGAGGCCCGGGGGCGGACCGGTTGCGCCTGCAAGTGGGCCGGCGCGACCGCCGCTATTGGCCGGTGGCGGCCTACCTGTTGGACGTCCTGGACCATTACGAAGGTCGCCTGGCCGATGCCGCCGCGCACGTCGGCATTTCGACCGGCAACCTCGTCGGCCTGCTGGAACAGGAACGGCACGCCCTGATAGCCGCCCAGGCGATCCGAAAAGCCCACGGACAACGGCCCCTGATGTGAGCCCAAGACCGCAGGAATGGGCGGAAACCCTTGCGTTTTAGGAATGTTTTAGGGAAGGAGGCGGGACGGAAGGTCGATGAAATAGGAACAAGAGTCCCTGCCTTGAGGGAACGCGTCGGACAAGTTTTTCGCCAGGTGCCGTGAGGAAAACAGCGATAAAACGCTGGTGCTGGCGGTGGAGCTTGACCGCGCTTTATCAATTTCTGTACAATGCGTTGACGGACCCCCTAAGGCAGGGCCCTGACGCACCCAGCTTACGGGTGCGAGGGGCCGGCGGTTTCCAAGGATGGTGACTAAAGTGCCTGGGCAGAAGCCCGCCGCTTAGCCCCCACGAAAGCTGCCCCGCCCGCGGGGCTTCCTAAGCTCCGACGCGCGGCGCGCCTCCGCCGGCACGGCCCGGCCAGGCGCGACAACGGGTGAGAGATGGCGAAAAAGAAGCGAAAACGTCTCGGTGAAATCCTGGTCGAGCGGGGCGTGGCCAGCCAGAAGAGCATCGACGAGGCCATGGCCCAGGGTCGAAAAAAGGGCATGCGCCTCGGCGAAACCCTGGTCGCGATGAACCTGGCCAGCGAGGAGGACATCGCCAAGGCCATGGCGTATCAGTACGAGATAGAGTACTTCGACCTCAAGCCAGACACCCAAGCCCCCGAAGCCCACCTCCTGCCCGAAGAAGTTGTCCGCAACCGAATGGTCCTGCCCCTGAACCGCGAAGCGGGCAAGCTCAAGGTAATCATCACCGACCCGATGGACCTTGAGACCCTGGACATGCTGCGATTCCGGCTGAATTGCGAAATCCAGCCCTGCCTGACGACCAAGGCGAAGTTCCACGCCTACCTCAACAAGGCCAATCCGGCGGCCGCGGAGGTGAGCATCGACGCCGCCGTGGACGAGATTCGCCGGCAAACCATCGACGTGGCCCCGGGGGAAGCCCACGGGCTGGACCTGCTGGAAGACGACGGCGCCGCCCCCATCGTGCGGCTGGTGACCATGCTCATCACCCAGGCGGTCGAAATGAGGGCGTCGGACATCCACGTGGAACCCATGACCAACCGTGTCCGCGTCCGTTACCGCGTGGACGGCGTGTGCATCGACCGCGAACCCATTCCCAAGCGGATGCAAGGCCCCGTGATCAACCGCTTCAAGATTATGTCCGGCATGGACCTGGCCGAGAAACGCCTGCCCCTGGACGGTCGAATCAAGATGGACATCGGCGGAAGCAAGATCGACTTCCGTGTCTCGTCCCTGCCCGCCTACCACGGGGAATGCATGGTGCTGCGTATTTTGCGGCCTGAAAGCGTCCGCCTGGGCATTCCCGCCCTGGGATTCGAGCAGGACGACTACGAACGGTTCATAAGGATCATCAAACGCCCCAACGGCATGTTCCTCGTAACCGGCCCCACCGGCTCCGGCAAGACCACCACCCTCTATGCGGCTATCAATGAACTCAACCGCCCCGACCGCAAGATCATCACGGCTGAGGATCCCGTTGAGTACAATTTCACCGGCGTCAACCAAGTCCAGATCAACGAGGCCATTAATCTCACCTTTGCTCGAATCCTTCGAGCCATGCTGCGCCAAGCACCGAACATCATCCTGGTCGGCGAAATCCGAGACTTAGAGGTCGCTGAAGTTGCTATCCAGGCTGCTTTAACTGGACACTTGGTTTTTAGTACACTTCACACCAACGATGCCCCATCCGCCATCACGCGCCTGATCGATATGGGGGTCAAGCCGTTCCTTGTCGCAAGCAGTATCCAGGCCATCATGGCCCAGCGACTGATCCGAGTCATCTGCCCCAAATGCAAGGGCGTTGACAAAGATGTCGATCAAAAAATGATCAGGATGCTCGGGTTTGGCAAGGAGGAAGCCGCAAATGCAACCTTCTACAAAGGAAAAGGTTGCGAAAACTGCCACGGAACAGGCTATCGGGGCCGTCAAGGAATCTTTGAGCTGCTGGTCATGAATAACGAGCTCCGCGAGCTGGCCTTCCGAGGGTCGACTCTGTCGGACCTGAGACAGGCTGCGATGGCTAGCGGCATGAGAAATCTTTTGTCCGACGGGAGACTCAAAATTCTCCACGGAATCACGACGGCGGAGGAAGTTTTGGCGAACGCTCAGGCCGGTGAACTTGTTCTCGAATGAGAGTTTTTCTGTAACAGTATGCCTAAAATGAAGTTAGATTTAACGAACAGTCGAGGGAATTTTTGGGGTACTCTGCCGAAAACAGTGTAAGTGGCGAATAATAAGCAGGAGAGGATCAGATGTCCACAATCCATATTGACAGGCTGCTTGAAACGTGCGTGAAACGAGGTGCCAGTGACTTGCACCTCTATGTCGGGCGCGCACCGACACTTAGACTGCACGGGCGGTTGCGTTCGCTGGAGACCAAGCCCTTGGAACCGGAGGACACCATCGCCCTGATGAAGTCCATCACGCCGGAACGAAACCAGCAGGAACTTCAGGAGCAAGGCGGCACGGACTTCGGTTTTGAATTCGGCACGGCGGGCCGATTCAGAACGTCGGTGTTCATGCAGCGCGGGAACATCTCCATCTGCCTGCGTCTGATTCCCTCCAAGCTCTTGACGTTCGAGCAAATCGGCCTGCCGCCAATCGTCCAAAACATCTGCCGCCGCCCCAGAGGGATCTTCCTGGTGACCGGGCCTACGGGTTCCGGAAAGACCACTACGCTGGCGACGATGATCAATTACATCAACGAGACGTTCGACCGGCACATCGTCACTATCGAAGACCCTATCGAGTATTACCACTATCACAAGAAGTCCCTGGTCAATCAGCGCGAGGTGGGCCCGGACGTGCCGAGCTTCAGCGAAGCGCTGCGGCGCGTGCTGCGTATGGACCCCGACGTGATCCTGGTGGGCGAACTCCGCGACCTGGAGACGATCGAGGCGGCCCTTCGTGCAGCCGAGACCGGCCACTTGGTGTTCGGCACGCTTCACACCACCACCGCCCACCGGACGGTGACGCGCATCGTGGACATCTTCCCCACCAACCAGCAGGAGCAGATCCGCGTGCAGTTGTCGGAGTCGATCATCGCGGTGCTGTGCCAGGCCCTGATGCCCCGCTGCGACATCAAGGGCATGGTCGCGGCCTTTGAGTTCCTGTACGTCACCAACGCCGTGGCCAACCTGATCCGCGAGAACAAGGTCTTCCGCATTCCCTCCTCCATTCAGACTGGAAAAAAGTACGGCATGCAACTGCTGGACGACCACCTCTTCCGGCTCTGGTCGGAGGGGAAGATAGACAAGATCGAGGCCATCGACCGCAGCCAGAACCCCGGCGATCTCCAGGAAAAGATCGAGGCCACGGAAAGCGGCAAACCGATTCCGCCGCCGTCGAGCAAACCGCTGGTGGAAGCCAAGGAAGCCAAGGAAGAGCAATAACCCACTTGAGGCTATAGACCCATGGCTGTTGAAACCTACAACGTCAAAGAGCTGAAAGGGCGCGTCCTGGGACGGGTCTTGCTGAAGATGGGCAAGGTGACCCGCGACCAGGTCAACCAGGCCATCGAGGTCCAAAAGCAGCGCGGGGGGCCTATCGGCCAAATTCTGGTCGACCTGGGATATATCGATGATAGGACTCGCAACCTGGCCCTGGGTTTCCAGGCGGGCATGGAATACGTCGACCTGTCGTCTGTGGAAATCCCTCCCGACGTCATCGCCCACATCCCCCCTCAGATGGCCAACAACTACAAGGTCCTGCCGTTGGAATTCATCCCTTCCACCAAGCGGTTGGTGGTCGCCCTGGCCTCGGCGGACAACTTTCGTGCGGCGGACGATCTGCGGACGCTGACGGGATTCGAGATCGTGACTCGCATCGCCGACGGCGAACAGTTGGAAGCGGCCTTGGCCAAGCATTACGGCTTAGAGACCCAGGCCACCACCACCATGGGGTCCATCGGGGAGTTGATCAACGAGATCGTCGGCGACGAGCAGCTGTCGCAACTGGAAAACCGCGGGGAAAGCATCGACCTGGACACCCTTCGCGGCGCCGCGGAGGCCAATCCCGTCAAGCGGCTGGTGAACATGGTGCTCATGCAGGCCATCAAGGACCGCGCCTCGGACATCCACTTCGAACCGTTCGAGGACGAGTTCAAGATGCGTTACCGCATCGACGGCCTGCTGTACGAAATGCTGCCGCCTCCCAAATCCATCGCGGCGGCCATCGCGTCGCGCATCAAGGTCATGTCTCACCTGAACATTGCCGAGCGCCGCATGCCGCAGGACGGTCGCATTCCGCTGACGATCAACAACTCGCCCGTGGACCTGCGCGTCGCCGTGTTGCCGACCATGTTCGGCGAAAGCATCGTGCTTCGCGTGCTGGACCGCTCCCAGGTGCAATTGGAGCTGGACCGTCTGGGCATGCGCGAAGACGACATTCGACTGTTCCGCCAGCTCATCAATCGGCCCAACGGAATCGTGATCGTCACCGGTCCGACCGGTTCGGGCAAAACCACCACGCTGTACTCGGCCCTCAACGAGCGGAACGACGTCGGCGTGAAAATCCTCACGGCGGAGGATCCCGTCGAGTACGACATCGACGGTCTGGTGCAGGTCCAGATCAAGGACGACATCGGCTTGACGTTCGCCCGCTGCCTGAGGCACTTCCTGCGGCAGGACCCCGACATCGTGCTGGTGGGCGAGGTCCGCGACCAGGAGACTGGCGAAATCGCCGTGCAGGCGTCGCTGACCGGGCACCTGGTGTTCTCCACCGTGCACACCAACGACGCCCCCTCCACCATCGCCCGTCTGCTGGACCTGGGCATGGAACCCTTCAAGTTGACGGCGACGCTGGAAGGCATCGTCGCCCAGCGCCTCGTGCGTCGGATTTGCCAGCGGTGCAAGGAGACCTACATGCCGACCGAGGAAGCGCTGATGGAGCTGAACCTGACGCCCGACCAGGTCGCCGGCAGGACGTTCTTCCACGGGCGACGCTGCGACGTCTGCCGCGGCACCGGTTACAGCGGCCGGGTGGCCATCTTCGAGATCATGCTGTTGGACGATCACATACGGGACTTGATCATGAAGCGCAGCAGCACCAACGTGCTTCGCGAGGCCGCCCGCAAGAAGGGTATGAGAACCCTCCGCGACAGCGGCTTGCTGGCCATCTACGACGGTCTGACGACCATCGAGGAAGTGGTCTCGCAAACCATTTACGAGGACACAGAATAGGGCCGCTCCGGCGACCCGACTGCCACAAAGGAGTTCGGCCATGCCCGTTTACACGTACGAAGCCATGAACAGCGTGGGCCAGTCCGTCAAGGGCGAGGTGAACGCCGCGTCCTCGGAAGAAGCCATCACCAAGGTCCGGGCGATGGGCAACTTCCCCACGAAGATCAAGGAAAAGACCGCCAAGAAGGCCGCCGCCGGCAAAGGCCGCGCCGCTGCCGCGGCAGCGGCCCCCGGCGCCAAGCGCCGTAAGGTCAGCGGCGTGTCCACCAAATTGATCACCCAGTTCACGCGACAGCTGTCCACGCTGATCAACGCGGGCCTGCCGATTCTGCGAAGCCTCCGCATTCTGGAGCAGCAGCAGAAGCCCGGCATGATGCGCATCGCCATCCGCTACGTGGCCGACGACGTCGAAGGCGGCGCCACGCTGTCGGAGGCCATGGCGCGGCATCCCAAGGCTTTCGACCGCTTGTACACCAACATGGTTCGCGCCGGCGAGGTGGGCGGCGTGCTGGACACCATCCTCTTCCGCCTGGCCGACTTCATGGAAAAAAGCCAATCCCTCAAGAGCAAGGTCAAGGGCGCGATGATCTATCCGGTCGCCGTCATCAGCTTCGCCTGCGCCATCATGGGCATGATGCTGACGTTCGTTATCCCTAAGTTCAAAGACATCTTTCAAGGCATGGGCGTTAAGCTTCCGGCCATCACCAGCTTTCTCCTGAACACCAGCGATTGGGTCGTCAAAGGCGGCTGGGCGGTCCTTTTGGGCATTCCCGTGCTCGTTGTGGTCCTCCTGAAGCTGATCCGGTTCTCTCAAGGCGGACGGTACATACTGGACCTTCTGAAGCTTCGCGTGCCCATCTTCGGCATGATCATCAGCAAGACGTCCATTGCGCGGTTCAGCCGCACGCTGGGAACGCTGCTGGCGGCCGGCGTGCCCATTCTGGAGGCGCTGACCATCACCGCCGAGACCGCCGGAAACGACGTGTACTCCCGGGCGCTGGGCAAGGTCCGCGAGGGCATCCGCGAGGGCGAAAGTTTCGCCGCCCCTCTGCGGGTCGCCCGAATCGTCGATCCCATGGTGATCAACATGATCGACGTGGGCGAGGAAACCGGCGAACTGGACAAAATGCTCAACAAGGTCGCCGACACCTACGACGAAGAAGTGGACGGCCTCGTGGGCAACCTGACCCACCTGCTGGAACCGGTCATGATCATCATGTTGGGCTTGATCATCGGCACCATCGTCATCGCCCTGTTCATGCCCCTGGTGTCCATGATCCAAGGACTTGGAACTGGAAGATAAATGCGGTCGTTCATGCGAAAGGTGCTAGCCATGAAAACGCAAACAGCAAAAAACTCCTCGACGCGCCGCATCTGGGCCGAGGGCCCTTCGATCCGAGCCCTCAGGGCTAACGCTTTCACCCTGGTGGAACTGTTGGTCGTGATCGCCGTCATCGCCCTGCTGGTCACCATCATCATGCCTTCCCTCAACGGGGCCAAAGTGCTTGCGCGGAAGGCCCGCGTCACGACCCTGATCAAGACCATCAGCGGCGGCCTGGAAATGTTCCGCAACGACCAGTCCCTTGGCGATGCGTACCCCCCCTCCTATTGGGACACCGATGAGGGAGGAAACCCCTATTCGGGTGCTGGGCAGGATTCCAGCAAGGCCCACCCCACCAAGGTGTATGGCGCCCAGATGCTCGTCTGGGGCCTGGCCGGAGCGGACCTGCTTGGCCCGCCTCCGCCGGGGTTTGAGAGCATCAACTCGAACAACCAAATTCAGAATTATTACAATCTGACCACCGGCACTCCCAACACGGCCCGGGAAGGCCCCTTCATCGACACGAGCAAGGCCACCATCCAGAACCTCACCACAAGCGGTTCGAATCAAAATATTTACGTCGGCTCCACGGAGGCCAACCCCAACATTCCCGCCATTATCGACGACTTCGGAAGGCCTGTCCTGTACTACGCGGCCACGGACGCCAACACAGGGATGAACAAGTACGCCTACAACGACAACCTGCCCTTCTACAAAACCTGGACGGGGAACAAGAAGACCGACGACTGGATCGCCAACACGGGCACCGTAACCTTTGGAGATGGAAAAAGCTTAACGGGTTTCAACGGCTTCATCCACAATCCAGCTATCACCAGTTCCGCCCAGCCGATGAATCCGAAATCCTACCTGCTCATATCCGCGGGGCCGGACGGACTGTTCGGCACGCAGGACGACATCACGAACTTCCCCATTACCGGGAACAATCTGCTTCCATAGCGGAGGTGACTTATGAAGTCTAAAACCGACAAACGCTTCGCCCTTCGCCTCGCGGCCTCTTCGAGCCTGAGCACTTCGTCTGAGCTCAGTGTCGAAGACCTCAGAGCCGAAGGCCCTTCGAGTCGGCCCCTCAGGGCTAAAGGCTTCACGCTCGTGGAGCTTCTGGTGGTCATTTCCATCATCATCCTTCTGGCCGGCATCCTGGTCCCCAGCCTGGACTACGCGCGTACGTTCGCCAAGTCCACCTCCTCCAAGGCCCTCATCCATACCCTCAGCGCCGGCCTGGATATGTACAAGATCGAAACGAAACTCGGCAAGGTATACCCCCCTTCGACCGGCACGCTCAACACTGTCGCCGTCGACGGGGCTCAAACGCTTGTGTTGGCCCTGGCCGGTCAGGACCTGTTGGGCACGAAAGGTTTCCCTAATGGCAATGTTTATGATTCTAATACTTCTGATCCAAGCTTTGGGCCGTTCATCGACATCAGCAAGACCACCATCAGCTCACCCAACACACTGAAGAACTTTAGCTGGAACGGGAGCGGTGGAAATCCTTCTGCCCCTGTTGTCGTGGATGCCTTCAACTGGCCCGTGCTGTACTTTGAGCCCAATGCAAGCGGAAGCTACGTCGAATCGGACAACACCCATTTCCTGACTCCTTCGCGTGACCCCATCGCCGATAGTGGGAAATTTGCCGCTTATATTCAGGACTACCGAGTAGCGAATCTTACGGGTGGCACCTACAAGCCATACAACAGCGACAGTTACATACTGATCTCGGCCGGGCCGGACAAAAAGTACGGCACGGCGGACGACGTGGACAACTTCGATCCCAGCGCACAACTGCCGTAATCGGCGGACCTGCGAGGTGAGAACGTGAGGAGCATTCGGACAAATAACGCGGCGGCCCGCCGCTCGACCAAAGCATTCACGCTTGTCGAGGTGCTGGTGGTGATCTTCATCCTGGGCGTGCTGGCGGCCATCGTCGCCGGCGTGGCCGGATACGTGATGAAGTCCGCCGCCTCTCGCGAAACCGCCTCCACCGAAAAGGTCCTGATGCAGGCCATCCAGGCCTTCCACGACGCCAACATCCCCCAAGGATATCCGCCTGTTACCGATCCCAATAACAGCGGAATAGACCTGATGCGTTACCTCACTGGAAAAGACCCTAGCGCTCAGGCCGCCGCCGCCAAAGCAGCTACGGACGTACTGCTGAAGCTGCCCAAAGATGCCTGGACCGGCGACTCGAACTCCGCCGTCAAGGATTCCTGGGGACATGACATGCACTATGACCCCAATGGCGGATTGGGCGGCAAGCCCGTGGTCATCTCCGAAGGTCCGGACGGAAAGTTCGGCGGGACATCCGCCGGCGATCCCAACGGCGAGGACGATATTCGCTCGGACGAAAGTCAATGAGGCGGTTGGACCATGACGGGACGTACGACGACAATGCGATGGACCAAGGTTCCTTCGGGCCCCAGCCTGCGGGCCGAAGCTTTCACCCTCGTGGAGCTGCTGGTGGTGCTGTTCATCATCGGCCTCATGGCGACCGTCGTGCTGCCTAGCATCGTCGGCCTGTTCACCGCCGGTTCCGACGCCCAGGCCTATAACCTCCTGGTCGGGCAACTCGCCGCCGCACGCATGGTGGCTATCCAGAACCGCACCTACGCCGGCGTTCACATCCAACTGGCCGACGCCAACAACACCAACGCCCCGTACCTCAAGAACCTGACCAACACGTGCTTCTCGGCCATCATCTGGCATGACCCCAACGACAGCGCCAACCCCAATCGCTTCATCCTGGCCGAGGGCTATGCGCCCCAAAAAATGCCCGCCTCGATGGCCTTCGGCGGTGTGGCCGGTGGAAACTACCGTCCTGACCCCAACCAACTGAATCTTTTCACCACTCTGACCTTCGTGTTCGCGTCCAATGGGCAATTGGAGGACGGAAAGACCATAACTTTCGACAACACAACAGCCGGCTTTGCAAACTCGACGACCAGCAGGGCTTACCTGTGGAATTCTTCCGACGCCGATAACTCCGCCTGCAACAGTTCCGTCAAGGCGGCGGTGCTGTTTGACTATGACAAGTTCCTAAAGGCCACCGACAAGCCCACCTACCTGACCAATTACGGGCAGCTATTGGCCATCAACCTTTACACCGGCACGGTTTTAGGGAGATAGGCCCATGAGACGCGCACGCCATATTGGCCGACGGAATCGAGCGCGACGGGCGTTCTCCCTTATAGAGTTGCTGCTGGCGTTGGGCATCCTGGCCATCGGATTGTCGATGGCCGCGGCCCTGTTCCCCGCCGCCATCAGGCTCAACGAGCAGTCCGGTCAGGATTCCATCGGCACCATCGTCGCCGAAAACGGCCTGGCCGTGGCCCAGACGATGCTGCACAACTCCGCCATCAACCAAACGGCCGGCTCCCTCGTTTGCGTGGTGGATGAAAGCATGGCTAGTCCCCCCATTGATAGAGAGCTTCAACACTACCTCTACGACCCCAGCGCGCCCGGCGCCGCCACGCGAGGATTCGTGGTCCTAGGCCGAAGGCTGGATACGGCTGACCCCAGTGGCCCGGTCCAGCTTGTGATCGTCTCCTACAACAAGCAATCCAGCGCAAATATCGTGAATGCCCTGTCCACCACCTTTAGCACGACCACCTCCAATGGCGTGACCGTGGCGGCTTTAGGAACCATCGCGCCCATAGGTTCCCCTCTCATCGTGGCCGCCGACGGCAGTTGGGCCAAGATTATCGACCGCGATTCCAGCGATCCCAGCAATCCCAATAAAGGAACATTAGACCGCGCGCTGAGCGCAACCGGCGGCGGTGCCTTTGTAATCGTGGATCCCAGCGCGACGGCCAAAAGTCCGGCCACGGCGGTCGTGGTGGCCGACGTGCTCCTGAATCCGTGAGCCTAAAACATGAGAAGGCGTTCGGCACAATTTGACGCTCACTCACCCGCCCGGCGACCAAGCCATGGCATGACGATGGTCGAACTGCTGGTGTCCATGGGCATACTGGCCCTCATCATGGTGGCCTTCAGCACGATCCTGGCGCAGACCCGAACGGTGTCGGACATGTCCAACGCCTTCATACAGGCCAACGCCTCCGCCTCGGCCATCGCCCAGGTCCTCCGCGACGACATGGCACGCCTGTCGCCCCAGGGCTTCCTGGCCGTGTACGACCCCAATAACCCCGCCACCGACCCCAACAATCGCCTGGTCTTCACGGCCGTGGGCACCTTCACCGGCACGACTTCCACGACCAAAGACTCCGTCGCCAACGCCGCTCGGATCGCCTATGGCCTGGATGCCAACGGCAATCTATGGCGCAAGGCTACCTTGCTCCTGCCCGGCGCCGCGACCACTACGCTCGACGTAGAGAACACCTGGCTGGGGCAATACGACCCCAATTGCCCCTCTCGCATTGACACCGTCAACCAAATGCCAACGTATTGCGCCGACCCCAACATCCCCAAGACCGTCGCACTGGACACTAACGGCTTTTGGTCGCTGCTAGCTGGCTCGTGCGCTCAGTTCAGGGTGTCTTGGTGGAACCCGACCGGCAACACCTGGGTCACGACCACTGCGACCAATCTTCAACTTTGGACGACTACGGCTTTTGAAGACCCCAACTCGGCCAGTCCATACCCCCTTCCTCCGGCCATTAAGGTCAACTTCCGCCTCAAGACGGGGAACGACCCCAACAAGGACTACATGGACTACGAGGTAATCTGTCCTGTTCCGCGGTAGTGAGATAGGTGCGAACATGAAACAAAACAAGAGACATCGCGGTTCGGTGCTGCTGCTGGTGATCGGCCTGCTGACGATCATCGCCATGCTGGGCTCGATGCTGCTGCTGGTCAGCCGCCTGGACCGCCAGACCAGCCAGGCCATGGCCGACACCGCCCCCCAGCGCCACGTGGCCGAAAGCGTCCTGGACCGCCTCCTGGCCAATCGCGTGGCGGATTTGTACATCAACGCCTCCAACGTGATCTACGGCAATTGCAACGCCGACCCCAGCATCGCCGAGCGGCAGATGATCGATTACCCTGCCGAGGCGAGCAATGGAGTCACCTCCGTTGATCCGAATCAATGGTTCGACAGCGCCCTGGCCAGCATCGAGCGTGACAACAGCACGCCCCGCAAGTGGCCTCATGTCTCGCACATGTCCGGCGTGAGTGCGACGTTCGACACCTATAATTTCAATACCGTAGACCCCAATGTCGACCCGAACCTTGTGGTGGATACGGATGGCGATAGCGTCAGCGACGCCTACCTGTTCGACACGGGTCTCACCGACCGCCAGGGTAACAAGTTCTTCGCGGCCGTGCGGATGATCGACGCCGCCGGCCTACTGAACGTCAACATAGCCAACACCACCCGGGACGCCAACGCCGTCCACGTCATGGACGCCTCCGACTGCAACATGGCCGCCCTCCTGGCCAATGCCGGCACTGTGGCGAGCAGTCGAAGCAGCGGCCTCTACGACATGGGCGATATGCTGGCCCTAGGCCACCTGTCGGACCCCAACGTGGACCCCAACACGGTCGTCGGACGATTGGCTACAGTGGGTAATCTTATAGCCACGAAAGGGTCTTTCAACTTCACGACCGTCTCATCCTCCAAGACCCTCAGCCCCCTGTGGACCTACCGTTCGGGCGCCACACAGTTCAAGCAGGATCCCAACCCTCTTGCGAGTGATGCCAACATGTATAGCGCCTTTCGGGCTATGCTTCAAGCTTACTATCCCACCGCCCCGCTGCCCCCCGACTCCAACAGCAACCAGATCAAGGCCGCCCAGCTCGTGGTGAACCTGAAGAACTACCTCAACGTGGATCCCAACGCGGTGATCCGGCTGGACGTGAATATCTTGGATTCTAACGTTCCGGCTAACACCTACGTTTACGGCGTGGCGCGGCATCCGTTCGTGTCCAAGGTGTTCTGGAAGAAAACATCCGACGCCGATGCAAACACGTCATCAATATCCGCTGTGGAACTCATCAATCCTTACGTCAATACCATCCTCCTGGATAACTACAGCATCCAGGGTGGCACATCCTTCACGGGCAAGTCCATCCCCGGCAATGGAGGACGCTTTCTCATCTCCGATTCTTCCGTACAGACGACACCCACCGGCGACCCCAATATGCCAGACCCCGCCTCACGTCTGGTGGCCTCGCTGGCCCTTGACGGAGTCCAACAAATCATATGGACAGACCCAAACGGTGGAGGGACGGTCTGTGTCGACCAGACACCGGCACTCACCATGCCGCCCCCCAGCGCCAATTCGTCCCGCTGGATGGCCGCCTTCCGTAACGACGTTCTCAGTACCGCCGGCTACAGCGTAGAAAGCTATCGTATACTCGACTCCAACACCATCGTCACCGACCCTAATTATAGCGACCCTAGCGGTTATGACTACACGCTCCCCAGTGGACCCAAGATGGGCCTACCCAATCCATTCCTGCCCACAAGCGGGACTCCCACGCCGGTTTATGTCCGCAACGGCCCCATGATCAGCCTGGGCGACATGATGCGCATCCTCACCGTTGGACCGGCAGGAACCGTATCGCTGTCGACGCGATTGACCAATATCGACCCTAATGACCGCCAGTTGGTTCCCAACGCGAATGTGCCTGCCGGGGCCTTTCCGGCCGTGCCGCTGGGCTGCGCCGTCAGCGAGTACTTCAATCTCCTGCCGCCGGACCCCAACTACAACATCCAAGGCCAGATCAACATCAACACGGCCCCGCGTGCGGTCCTCAAATGCCTGCCCGGCATCGCGTCCTTGTCAATAACTGACGCGAACACGATGGTCGATGAGATCATCGCCTATCGCGACATGACCATGGCGGCAAACGGCCATGATTACAGCACTCGGGCGGCCAGCACCACCGGCATCACCAATCTGCGGATTCAGCGCGGCTTTGTCTGTGCCGGCGAAGTGGCCATTCCGTTGCACGAGGCCAATATGTCAGCCAATAACTACTACAACAGCAATAAGCCGCCTAACAACTATGCCGTGGATCCCAGCGTTAGCGGCAGCGATGACGGCCTGTCGACCTATCCCTCCGGCGACCCGATCAAGTATTACACGCTTTATAGCTGGTTGGCCAATCAGGTGACCGTGCGGAGCGACGTGTACATCGCCTTCATCCGCGTGCAGGTGGTGCCGGCGGGCCGCAGCTCCGCGGCCCCCCTGTCCACGGACCCCTACCGGCGATACGTGGCCGTGATCGACCGCAGCAATTGCACCACGGCCGCCACCAAGCCGCGGGTGCTGCTGTTCACCGAGCTGAAGTAGGCCGGCAGAATAACGCTTTAAATATGAAGGTGGCGGGACAGGAGCCCCGCCACCTTTTTTTCACAGGCAGCTTAGAACAACCCCACCACGCCGCCTTTGTCGTCCAGGTCCACGTCCATAAAGGCCGGGCGCGACGGCAGGCCGGGCATCGTGCGCATTGTGCCCAGCAGCGGGTAGAGGAACCCCGCCCCGGCCGACGCACGCACCTCGCGGATGGGCACGGTGAAGTTTTTGGGCACGCCCTTGAGCGCCGGATCGTGCGAGAGGCTCAGGTGCGTCTTGGCCATGCAGATGGGCAGGCGGTTCAGCCCGGCCTTTTCGTAGAGGGCGATCTGGTGCTCGGCCAGCGGTTCGTAGGTCACGGCGCCGGCCAGGTACACCTTCTTGGCGATGGTTTCGATCTTGTCCTTGATGGACAGGTCGTCCTTATAGAGGAACTGGAACTTGCTGGGCTTTTGGCAGGCGGCGACGACGGCCTCGGCCAGGGCGACGGCGCCCTTGCCGCCCTTGGCCCAGTGGTCGCAGGGCACGGCATCTTCGGCCCCGGCGGCCTGGGCGGCGCGGCGGACGAACTCGGCCTCGGCGGCGGTGTCCGTGGCAAACTTGTTGACGGCCACCACCACCGGCACGCCGAACATCTTGGCAATCTCGATGTGCCGCACCAGGTTGCAGACGCCCTTTTCCAGCAGGGCCGGGTTTTCCTTCGTGTAGGCCTTGTCCAGCGGGCGGCCGGGGGAGACCTTCGGCCCGCCGCCGTGCATCTTGAGCGCCCGGATGGTGGCCACCAGCACCACGCAGTTGGGCACCAGGCCGCTGATGCGGCACTTGACGTCGAAGAACTTCTCCATGCCGATGTCGGCGCCGAAGCCGCTCTCGGTGATGACGTAGTCGGCCAGCTTCAGCGCGATGCGGTCGGCCACGATGGAATTGTTGCCGTGGGCGATGTTGGCGAAGGGCCCGGCGTGCACGAAGGCGGGCTGGCCCTCCAGCGTCTGCATGAGGTTGGGCTTGATGGCGTCCTTCATCAGCACGGCCATGGCGCCGTGGACGCCTAAGTCCTGGGCCGTGATGAACCGCCCGCGGCGGTCCGTGCCGATGATGATCCGGCCGAGGCGCTCGCGCATGTCCTTCAGGTCGGTCGCCAGCGCCAGGATGGCCATGACCTCGCTGGACACGGAGATGTCGAAGCCCGTCTGCCGCGGCCGGCCGTCCTCGCGCGTCCCCAGGCCGATGACGATGTTCCGCAGCGCCCGGTCGTTGACGTCCACCACGCGCCGCCAGGTGATGCTGTAAGGGTCGATGTCCAGGCGCTTCAGGCCCGCCTTGACCAGTGCGGCGTCGGACATGTCGTGCTCGTGCATGATGCGTGCGTCGATGGCCGCCGCCAGCAGGTTGTGGGCGATGGAGACGGCGTGAATATCGCCGGTCAGGTGCAGGTTGAACTCCTCCATCGGGATGACCTGGCTGTAGCCGCCGCCGGCCGCCCCGCCCTTGATGCCGAACGTCGGGCCCATCGACGGCTGGCGAATGCAGAGGAAGACCTTCTTGCCCGCCAGGCCCATCGCCTGCGTCAGGCCGACGGAAGTGGTGGTCTTGCCCTCCCCCAGCGGCGTCGGCGTGATGGCCGTCACGTCGATGTACTTGCCGTTAGCCCGGCCGGCCATGCGGTCCAGGATGCTCAGCTTCACCTTGGCCTTGACGCTGCCGTAAGGCTCCAGCTCCTCCGGCAGGATGCCGGCCTGCTGGGCGATCTGGGTGATCGGCCGCGGGGTCGCGGCGTGGGAAATTTCAATATCGGAAGGAACGGCGGCGGCCATGATCACTCTCCTTAGCGGTGATGTGCGTCTAAACGTTGAATCTCCGAAAGAATTTTTCGGGCGGCTTCCAGATGGTCCGTCAGCACCTCGGCGGCTTCGGCCCGGCCGCCGGGTGCGATTCGCATGACGCCCGCGGCCAGCCGATCATCCATCGGCAAATGGCCGACCAGGGGGATATCTTCCAGGCGCCCGGCAATCTTTGCCAGCTCCGCCGGCCGGTCCACGCGATTGGCCACGGCCACGACGCGGCGCAGACCCAAGTCGGCGGCCAACTTTCGCACCCGCCGGGCGGTCTGGATGCTCCAGGCGCCGCCGTCCACCACGACGACCAGGGCGTCCATAGATTGGGCGGTGGCCCGGCCCAGATGCTCCAGGCCGGCCTCCATGTCCATGACTAGGCCATCGTCCCGGCCGAGCACCAGGTGCACTAGCAGGGCCTTCAATAAGGCGGTAGCTGGACATAAGCAGCCGTCCCCGCCGCGGGTAATGCCCCCCAGCACCAGCAGGCGAATATTGCCGATCCGCCGGCAATAGGCGTCGGGGATGTCCTCCACGTGCGGGTTGAGCTTGAAGAAGGCCCCGTAGCCTTCCTTGGCGCCGGTGCGTTCCTGGATGAGCTGCCGCATTTCGGCCAGCGGCGTGATGCGTTCCTCGGCGGGCACCCCCAGGGCCCAGGCCAGGTTGGCGTCGGGGTCGGCGTCGATGGCGACGACGCCGCGGCCCTCCAGGCTCAACGCGGCTGACAGCATCGCCGACAGCGTCGTCTTGCCCACCCCACCCTTGCCCGATATCGCCAGCTTCATCGTCGCTCCGGCCCCGTGCTCGTTTTCGTTTTTATCTTCGCTGAAATCCCCCTGTCCCTCCCTCCGGTCGGAAGGCGGGAGCTTATCCGCCTTGCCCGTTTGCTGCAAGGCAATCCGCGACCCGGCCGTCTTGCCCGGCTTTGCCTGAAAAATGGGTTGCTTGGACAACCGGTGTTTTGCTACCTTCCAGGGACGTAGTCATCCAGACAGGCCGGAGGAAATGGCCAGTGTACCGTTCTGATCACGGAGGGTTGTGCAAGTCTGCCAAACTCGGCCTCTGACGCCTCCAGGCTGACCGCCCAATCCAAGAAAAGAGGTGCCGTTGTGAAAACCCCTCAACAACGCAGCGTTGACCCTGCAACCATAGCCATGCTGACCAAAGCAGCCGCCCAGGACCTCCAGGTCGCCTGGGACCGCCAGGAGGCCATGGAGCCGCAATGCGGCTTTGGGCAACTGGGCATCTGCTGCCGCAACTGCAAGATGGGCCCCTGCCGCATCGACCCCTTCGGCGACGGGCCTTCCGAGGGCATCTGCGGGGCGACGGCGGATATCATCGCCGCCCGGAACCTGGTGCGAATGATCGCCGCCGGGGCATCGGCCCACTCGGACCACGGGCGGGACATCGCCCACACGCTGCTCATGGCGGCCGAGCGGGCCGACTGCGACTATCAGATCAAGGACCCCGTCAAGCTCCGCGCCCTGGCCGGCGAGCTGGGCGTGGCCACCGACGGCAAGGACCTCCGCGAGATCGCCCTGGCCGTAGCCACGATCGCCTTCGGCCAGTTCGGCCAGCAGCACGGCGAGGTGGTGTTCGCCGCCCGGGCCCCCCAGGACCAGCGCCGCCGCTGGCGAGAGGCGGGCGTGGTGCCCCGCGGCGTGGACCGCGAGGTCGTGGAGATCATGCACCGCACCAACATGGGCGTCGACAACGAACCCACCAACATTATTCTTCAAGGCGTCCGGGCGGCCCTGGCGGACGGCTGGGGCGGCTCGATGATCGCCACGGAGCTGTCCGACGTGCTGTTCCGCACGCCCACGTGGGTCCGCAGCCGGGCCAATCTGGGCATCCTGGACCCGGCCATGGTGAACATCGTCGTCCACGGCCACGAGCCGACGCTTTCGGAGATGATCGTCGCCGCCGCACAGGACAAGGAGCTTCTGGCCCTGGCCAAGAGCAAGGGCGCCACCGGCATCAACCTGGGCGGTATCTGCTGCACGGCCAACGAAATTCTGATGCGGCATGGCATCCCGCTGGCCGGGAACTTCCTCCAGCAGGAGCTGGCCGTGGCCACCGGCGTGGTCGACGCGATGGTGGTGGACGTTCAGTGCGTCTTCCCGGCGTTGGGCAAGCTGACCCAAAAATTCCACACCAAGTTCATCTCCACGTCGCCCAAGGCCAAGTTCCCCTACGCCGAGCACGTGGAGTTCGACGAATCCAAGGCCCTGGCGACCGCCAAGCGGATCGTCCGCATGGCCGTGGAGAACTTCCCCAACCGCAAGGCCGCCCCGTGCGTGCCGCCGGACAGCCAGCCGCTGGTGGCCGGCTTCACGGCGGAGAACATCGCCACGATGCTGGGTGGCCGCTACCGCGCCAGCTACCGGCCGCTGAACGACGCCGTCATGTCCGGCCGGCTTCGCGGCGTGGCCGGCGTGGTCGGGTGCAACAACCCCCGCATTCTCCCCCACGACTACGGGCACCTGGCCATGGCCAAGGAACTGCTCGCCAACGACGTGCTGGTCGCCGTGACGGGCTGCTCCGCCGTGGCCGACGCCAAGGCCGGCCTGCTGTGCCCCGAGGCGGCGGAGCAGTACGGTGGGGCCGGCGTGCGGGAAATCTGCCGGGCCGTCGGCATTCCGCCCGTGCTGCACCTGGGTTCCTGCGTGGACATCAGCCGCATCCTGGTGGTCCTGTCCCGGGTCGTGGCCGAGGGAGGCCTGGGCCAAAGCATCGCCGACCTGCCCGTGGCCGCGGCCGCGCCGGAATGGATGAGCGAGAAGGCTGTGGCCATCGGCTTCTACGCCGTCGCCTCGGGCGTCTTCACCGTGCTGGGCGAGCCGCTGCCGGTCCAGGGCGCCCCGCAACTGACCGAGTTCCTCTGCGGCGGCATCGAGAAACTGTTCGGCGGCAAGTTCGCTTTTGAGGCCGACCCGATCAAGGCCGCCCGCTTGATCATCGACCACATCGACGCCAAGCGCGCCGCCCTGCACCTGCCCGGCCCCATGTACCCGGTCCCCTACGCCCCGCGGACGGCCAGTGCCGCCGCCGTGGCCGTCTAGCAAGGAGCCTCCCATGGCCAAGATGATTGTCATCAACGAGCAGCGCTGCCTGGGGTGCAAGACCTGCGTGCTCCAGTGCGCCATGGCGCACAGCGAGGCCAAGAGCCTGGCCGAGGCCGTCGCGTCCGCTGCGCCGCCGCAGCCGCGCGTGCACGTGGAGGCGGCCGGGACGTGCGGCATCCCGCTGCAATGCCGCCATTGCCAGGACGCCCCGTGCATGACGGTCTGCCCGACCGAGGCGATCCATCGCCCCGTCGAGAACGGGCCGGTGCTCATCGAGTCTGCCAAGTGCATCGGATGCAAGTTCTGCCTGCAGGTTTGCCCCTTCGGCGTCATTGACCTTTCCCGCGATGGCAAGGCGATGGTGAAGTGCGACCTGTGTCTCCAGCTCACTCAGGAGGGTGAGGAACCGGCTTGCGTGGCCGGCTGCCCCACCGGGGCGCTGGAGTTTTGCGAAGTGGATGAATGGCTAAAGCGGCGGCGACAAGAGGCCGCGGCGAAGATCGCCGCGGGAGAGGACGCCGCCCGCTTAGCCATGGAGCGAAATCGTGGCCGTTGATCTCAAAGCCGTTCCGAAGCTGTGCTGCCAGTACGTCGCCGGCGACGACAGCCTGGTGATGCTGCTCCAGGAAGTCCAAGGGCAGTACGACTATCTCCCCGCCGAGGTGCTCAAGGCCGTCAGCCGCGAACTCGGCGTGCCGCTGGCCAGGCTGTACGGGTTGGCGACGTTCTACCGCTCTTTCCGCCTCACGCCGCGAGGCAAGCATGAGATTACCGTCTGCACCGGCACGGCCTGCCACGTCTGCGGGGCGACGACGATGCTGGAACACCTCCAGCGGCGATTGCAGGTCGCCTCGGGCGGCACCACGGCGGACGGCCGATTCACACTGGTCAGCGTCAACTGCCTCGGCGCTTGCGCGATAGGGCCGATCGTCGTGCTGGACGGCGCCTACCACGGCAAGATGACCCCCGACAAGGCCGACGCCCTGCTTCGCACCGTCGGTAAAGGCAAAGAAAAAGACAGAGACAAAAAAGGCCCGCGCAGGCCGGCTTCAACATGATCGCCACCAAGGCCAAATTGTTCGATTCGCCGGGCAAGCTGGAGGCCCATCGGGCCAAGCTGTCCAAGGCCCGCGCCGGCAAGCCTTGTCTGATCGTCTCTTCCGGCACCTGCGGTATGGTCAACGGTTCGGGGGCCCTGGTCGAGGCCTTGCAGGCCGGCCTGAAAGAATTGCGGCTGACCGGCAAGGTCCTGCTGCGCGTCACGGGGTGCCTTGGATTCTGCGAGCAGGAACCCCTGCTCATCCTGCGCCCCAGCAACATCTTTTACCCTCACCCGGCCCCCAAAGACGTGCCCCGCTTGCTAAAAGAGTCGCTGCTGGGCGGGAAGGTCATCGAGGAGTGGTGCTATCGCGATCCGCGGACGGGTGAGGCGGTCCGGGACATCCGGCGTCTGCCTTTCTATGAGCGGCAGCAGCGGCTGGTGCTTGGAATGAATGCGGAGGTGGACCCCTGCTCGATCGAGGACTACATCGCCGCCGGCGGGTATGCGGCCTGGACCAAGGTCCTGGCCGGCGGTTCGCCCCGGCACGTCATCGACGAGATCGAGCGGAGCGGTCTGCGTGGGCGGGGTGGCGGCGGTTTTCCCACCGGAAGAAAGTGGCGCATCTGCCGCGACAAGCCGGGCGACAAGAAATACGTCGTCTGCAACGCCGACGAGGGCGACCCCGGCGCCTACATGAATCGCTCGGTCCTGGAGGGCAACCCCCACAGCGTGTTGGAGGGAATGCTGATCGGCGGCTACGCCATCGGCGCCGATGAGGCCGTCATTTACGTCCGGGCCGAGTATCCCCTGGCCGTGCGGCACGTCTTGGCCGCCATCGAGCAGGCCAAGGCACATGGCCTCGTGGGCGAGAATATCCTGGGCAGCGGGTGGAATTTCCAGGTGCACGTCAGCCGCGGGGCCGGGGCGTTCGTCTGCGGTGAGGAAACGGCCCTGATCGCCAGCGTCGAAGGCCGCCTGGGCACGCCTTCGCCCAAGCCCCCCTACCCCGCCGAGCGCGGCCTGTGGGGCAAGCCCACCGTCATCAACAACGTGGAGACCTGGGCCAACGTGCCGCAGATCATCAATCGCGGCGCTGACTGGTTCGCCGGCATCGGCACGGAAACGTCCAAGGGCACGAAGGTCTTCTCGCTGGTGGGCAAGATCCGCAACACCGGCCTGGTCGAGGTTCCCATGGGCACCCCCCTGCGACAGATCATCGACGACATTGGCGGCGGCGTTCCGGCGGGACGAAAATTCAAGGCCGTCCAGACCGGCGGCCCCGCCGGCATGATCCCCGAATCCCTGCTGGACCTGCCCGTCGATTATGAGTCCCTGACCGCGGCCGGGGTGATGATGGGCTCCGGCGGGATGATCGTCATGGACGACCGCACGTGTGTCGTGGACGTGGCCCGCTACTTCATGAACTTCCTGCGGGAGGAATCTTGCGGCAAGTGCACGCCCTGCCGCGAGGGCATCAAGCACATGCTGGGCATCCTCACGCGAATCTGCGACGGCCGGGGCGCCGTCGAGGACCTCGCCCGCCTGGAGACGTTGGCCCGGGGCGTCAAGGCCGGCTCTCTGTGCGGGCTGGGCACGACCGCCCCGAACCCCGTCCTCAGCACGCTGAAATATTTCCGGGACGAATACTTCGCCCACGTAGTGGACAAGCGCTGCCCCGCCGGCGTGTGCACGGCCTTGAGAAGCGATAACGATTCTTTAGGCGAAAAACGCGAAAAAGGTGCAAACAAGAATGGCTGACGAGGCATTCCAACTTGTGGTGGATGGCCAGGCGACCGAAGGCCGCCCCGGCGAGACCTTGCTGACGGTCTGTCGAAGGCTGGGTAAGGACATCCCGACCCTTTGCCACCACGAGGCGTTGGAGCCCTACGCCGCCTGCCGCGTCTGCCTGGTGGAGGTCGCCGCCGAGGGCAAAAGCGGCCTGGTGGCCTCCTGCCAGTATCCGGCCAGCGGCGGCCTGGAGGTGCAGACGGACTCTCAACCGGTCCAGCAAGCCCGGCGGGTGGTGCTGGAGCTTCTGCTGGCGCGGTGCCCCAGCAGCGAGGTCATTCAGAAATTGGCGGCCAAGTACGGCGTGACGGAGACCCCCTACCCCACCGACGACCCCGACGAAACGTGCATCGTCTGCGGCCTGTGCACGCGCGTGTGCGAAGAGGTCCTGAAGATCGGCGCGATCGGTTTTGCCAGCCGCGGCGTGGACCGGCAGGTCGGCACGCCGTTCCGGGAGGCCTCGGACGTCTGCATCGGCTGCGGCGCCTGCGTGGCCGTCTGCCCCACGGGACATATTCGCAGCATCGACGACGGCCCGCTGCGGCGAATGCAGACGTGGAACACCGACATGGACCTAGCCCACTGCCAATCCTGCGGCCGGCCCTTCGCGCCCTGCCGACAACTAGAACACATCCGGCCCATTTTGCCCCAGCACGTACCGTTGGAAAATCTTTGCCCCGCCTGCCGGCGGTTGCAGACGGTCGCTCACATGGTAAAGGAAGGGCCCGAGGCTGCCGTTTACACTCAAACATCCAGCCCAGCAGTTTCCAAGCGATAGCGATAGACAGGAGACAGTGTCATGTCGAAAGAGGTCATTACGGCAGTCATTCGAGGCGCCGGCGGCTTCGTCCGGGAGGCTGAGGCCAAGCTCGCCGAGGCCATCAAGGCCAAGGGCGAGGACTTCAAGGTCCAGTTCCCCGAGACGGCCTTTTTCCTGCCGATGGCGTACGCCCTGATGGGGCTGGAGGTCCGGACGCTGGCCGACATGAAGGCGGTGGTGGCGCACTGCCGCGAGCTGCTACCGGCCGTGCCCGCCGACCGCCTGTGGCTGCCCTACTTGGGCGACGGGCTGGACTCGGGCATCGCCGCCCTGCTGGCCATGGAGGTCACGTGCGCCCTGCGCTATGCCGACAAGGAACCCATCGAGGAAGGCTGCACGGGTTTCATCTCCGACACGGTGCTCCGCGAGCTGGGCATTCAACTGGTGGACGGGCGCATGCCGGGCTTCGCCGCGATCCTCGGGCCGGCGCCCAGCAACGCCGTCGCGGTGAACACCGTCCGCGAGCTTCAGAAGCGAAGCATCCTGTCGTTCCTGCTGTGCTCGCGCGACGGAAAAAGCATGAAAGACCAGCTCGTGGCCGAGGGCGTGGAGCTGGGCTGGGACACGTACATCGTGCCCGTCGGGCGCGACACGCACGCGGCCATCTACATCCTGGACTGGGCCATTCGCGGGGCGCTGATGTTCGGCGGCCACAAGAAAGGCGAATGGAAAAACTGCCTGAAATACTGCAAGGACCGCATCTACGCCTTCGGCATCACATTCGGGCCGATCCCCGACGACTGGTACGCCGTCGGCGCCGGGGCCATCGCGATGGGCTTCCCGGTCATCAGCGATCACGAGTCCACGCCGGAGGTCCGCGCCACGGGCGTCACGACCTACGAAGCGCTGGTCCGCCAGACCGACCACGCCCAACTGGTGCCCACGTGCATCCAGGTCCGCGGCGTGAAGGTCAAGGTCGAGGAGATCGACATTCCCGTGTCTTACTCGCCGGCCTTTGAAGGCGAGCGCATCCGCCGGGAGGACATGCACGCGCAGTTCGGCAGCAAGTACTCTCATGCGGTGGAGCTGCTGGACTCGGCCGCCCTGGAGGAGGTCACCGACGGCGAGATCATCGTCCACGGCCAGGACCTGGACGCGATAGCGGCCGGCGGCGCCTCGGACCTGGGCGTGCACGTCCGCGTGGCGGGGCGAAAGATGAAAAAGGACTTCGAGGGCATCCTGGAACGACAGATCCACCGCTACTGCAACGGGGCGATGGGCTTCATGCACACCGGCCAGCGCGACCAGATCTGGTGCCGCGTCAGCAAGGCGGCCATCGCGGCCGGTTTTCGCCTCAAGCACATCGGCAAGATTATTCACGCCAAGCTGCACGATGAGTACGGCGGCATCGTGGACAAGATCGCCGTCACTATCACGACCGTCAGCGAGGAGGTCGCGGCGATCGTCCAACGCTCCAAGCCGATCTGCAACGCCCGCGACGAGCGCGTGGCCGACATGACGGACGAATCCGTGGACGTGTTCTACTCCTGCACGCTGTGCCAGTCTTTCGCGCCTAACCACGTGTGCATGATCACGCCGGAGCGGCTGGGCCTGTGCGGGGCGTACAACTGGCTGGACGGCCAGGCGTCGTACGAGATCAACCCCACCGGCTGCAATCAGCCGGTGCCCAAGGGCCGATGCGTCAACGAGACCGTCGGCGAATGGGAAGGCGTCAACACGTTCGTGCACGAAAAGTCCAACGGCTCGGTGGATCGGTTCAGCGCGTACAGCCTACTGCAATCGCCCATGACGTCCTGCGGGTGCTTCGAGTGCATCCTGGCCATCGTGCCGGAGGCCAACGGCGTGATGGTCGTCAACCGCGAATACGCCGGCGAGACGCCCATTGGCATGCCGTTCTCGACGCTGGCCGGCAGCGTCGGCGGCGGGGCGCAAACGCCGGGCTTCCTGGGCGTGGGCCGGCTGTACCTGGCCAGCCGCAAATTCATCCGGGCCGAGGGCGGACTGCCGCGCCTGGTCTGGATGCCCAAGGAACTCAAAGAATACATGCGCGAGCGCCTGGAGAAGCGGGCCGCCGAACTGAACCTGGCGGGCTTCGTGGACAAGATCGCCGACGAAACCGCCGCCACGACGTCCGAGCAGCTCCTGGAGCACTTGCAGCGCGTCGGGCATCCGGCCCTGAGCATGGGCCCGCTGATGTAACCGCCGCGACAAGAAAAATCGAGGTTAGGCCATGGCCCTGACGGGATTGGAAATTTACAAACGCCTCCCCAAGGCGAACTGCAAGGAGTGCGGCGTACCGACGTGCCTGGCGTTCGCGATGAAGGTTGCCGCCGGCCAGTCGGGATTGAACGACTGTCCGCGCCTGTCGGAGGAGGCCCGCGCGGAGCTGAGCGAGGCCTCCGCCCCGCCGCAACGGCTGGTGAAGATCGGCCCGCAGGATAAGACGATCCAGGTGGGCCAGGAAACGTCCCTGTTCCGCCACGACGACAAGTTCTACAATCCCCCGGCCGTGGCGCTGCGACTCTGCGACACCCATCCGCCGGACATGCTGCGGCAGGCGTGCGCGGCCTTCAAGCAGTTGCAGTTCACCCGCGTCGGGGAAACCCTCCACCCGGACATGATCACGCTGGTCAACGAATCCGGATCGCCGGAGGCGATGCGGTCGGCTGCGGAAATCATCCACAAGGAGCTGGGCATCGGGATGGTCTTGATGAGTCCGCGGCTTGACAGCCTGGCCGCCGCGGCCACCGGGCCGCTGGCTGGCGCCCGGCCCGTGCTGTATTGCACCGGCCAGGCGGCGGACGACCTGGCGGGGTTGGCGGATTTGGCAAAAAAAGCCGCCGCCCCCCTCTGCGTGGCCGGGACGCTGGAAGCCGTTGCGGAACGCACCGAGGCCCTGGCCGCCAAGGGCGTCAAGGACATCCTGATTTCCCCCGGCGAGGTATCTAGCGCGGCAGCGGCCTTGGCCTTCCTGACGCAGAGCCGCCGGGCCGCCTTGAACAAAAAGTTCCGTCCGCTGGGCTATCCGTCGCTGGCGGTCGCCTGCGGGGCGGACAAGGCCGCCGCCGCACTGGACGCCTGCGCGTACGTCTGCAAGTACGCCGCCGTGGTTGTCGCCGACGCCTGGGAGCCGTACCACCTCCTGCCGATCCTGACCACGCGGCAGAACATCTACACCGACCCGCAAAAGCCGGTGCAGGTCGAGGCCAAGCTCTACGACGTCGGCGAGGTCTCCGCTGCCAGCCCCCTGCTGATCACCACGAATTTCTCGCTGAGCTATTACGCCGTTGAGTCGGAAGTCGAGGCCTCGCGCATCCCCTGCCGCATCCTGGCGGTGGACACCGAAGGCACCAGCGTGCTGACAGCCTGGGCGGCGGACAAGTTCAATCCCAAGACGATCACGGCCGCCTTGAACGCCACCGGCGCCAAGGACAAGATGAACCGCCGCCGCCTCGTGATCCCGGGGCTGGTGGCCGTCATGACCGCGCCCCTGGCGGATGAATCCGGCTGGGAGGTCCTGGTGGGTCCCAAGGAGGCGTCGGGAATCGGGCCCTATCTCAAGACCGAGTGGAAGAACAACTGACGCGGGGGTGTGAAAAAATATTCCCGACCGGCGCGGCCGGCGAGGACTTTATTTGACTATGGCCAAGACCTGCAAAGTGGAGTTTCGCCCCGATGGAGTATCCGCTCAGGTGCCGCAAGGCGCGACGATTCTGTCCGCGGCGGTCAAGGCGGGCGTGCTCATCGACTCCCTCTGCGGCGGTGAGGGCGTCTGCGGCCGCTGCCGCGTGATCGTCCGGCAAGGAACGGCGGCCGGCGGCTCCAACGAGTTCTTCACTCCCCAGGAGGCCGAGCAAGGTTACGTCCTGGCCTGTCAGGGCCGCGTCGAGTCGGACCTGGCGGTGGAGGTTCCGCCCTCCTCCCGCTTGGGCGGCGCGACACAACACGTCCCCGCCGAACCGCCGCTACCGGTAGAGCTGGGCAAGCAGATCGGCCGCCTCGCGCCCCTGGTCCGCAAAATTTATCTCGAACTGGCCCCGCCTGACCTTGGAGATAATTCGCCTGACCTCCAAAGACTGGAGGAGGCGATTCGTAACACATTTGATTGCAAGGAATTACGAAGTGATATCGAAGTCATCCGCCGCCTGCCGAGCCTGCTGCGTCAAAGCAATTGGAAGGTCACGGCCGTGACCGCGTATCGCGGGAAGTACACGGAAATCCTCGACGTCCAGGCCAGCGACACCACCGAGCGAGACTTCTGCATCGCGGCCGACATCGGCACCACCACGGTGGTCTGCCACCTGGTGGACCTGCGAACCGGCCAGACGCTGGGCCGCGCGGCCAAGTACAACTCACAGGCCGCGCACGGGGCCGATGTCATCCGCCGGATTATGTACGCTTCCCAGAGCGCCGGCCACCAGCGGGCCATGCAGAAGGCGATCGTCGGCGACCTCAACGAGCTGATCGGGGAGCTGGCCGGCCGATACCACCTGGAGGCTAAGGATATCCTGCTGATCACCGCGGCCGGCAACACCACCATGACGCATCTGCTGGCCGACCTGCCGGCGGCCAACATCCGCAGGGAACCCTACGTCGGAGCAGCCTATCATCTGCCGCCCTTGCCGGCGGCGGAGGTCGGCCTGCGAATCCATCCTCGCGGCCTGCTGTACTGTCTGCCATCCGTGGCCGGTTTTGTGGGCGGTGACCTCGTCGCCGGCGTGTACGCCACCGGACTGGCGCACGGCGAGGGAGTGCGGATGCTGATCGACATCGGCACCAACGGCGAGATGGTCATTGGCGGCCGTGATTTCCTGGTCTGCGCCAGCGCCTCCGCCGGCCCGGCCTTTGAGGGGGCCGAGTGCCGCAGCGGCATGCGGGCCACGGGCGGCGCCATCGACCACATCCGCCTGGCCGACGCCGATCACATCTTGGAATACTCCACGGTCGGTTCAGCCCCCCCGGTAGGCCTGTGCGGCACCGGCTACGTGGACTTGGTCGCGGAGATGCTCCGCGTCGGCGTGATCGACAAGACCGGCCGGCTGCATCCTCAAGCCACCGGCGAGCGAATGCGCCGCGGCCGCCACGACGAGGCGGAATGGCTGGTCGTCCCGGCCTCGCCGCCGGGCACGCCCAAGGACGTCCTGGTTACCCAGAGCGACATCAACAACCTCATGCGGGCCAAGGGGGCGATCTACGCAGCCGCGACGGTCCTTCTGCACGCTCTGAACATGAGCTTCCAGGACGTCTCGGAGATCGCGGTGGCTGGGGCCTTCGGGAATTTCCTGAACCTGGCCAATGCCGTCTTCATCGGCTTGCTGCCGGATATCCCGCCGGAGCGTCTGCGGTTCGTGGGCAATACCTCTCTGGCCGGGGCGAAGCTGGCGGCCTTGAGCACCGAGGCCTACGAGGAGATGGCCCGCATCGCCGAGCGAATGACGTACTTTGAGTTGAGCACCGACCCGACGTTCATGGACCAGTTCGTGTCGGCGTGTTTCTTCCCGCACACACACATGGAATTATTCCCGCGCGTCTCGGCTGAGATGGCCGCGGGGAGGTGAGTTAACGATGGGCGTACTTGTGGCCTTCAGCGGCAAGGGCGGTTCGGGCAAGACCACGCTGGCGGCGATGGTCCTGCGGCAATTGGTACGCGCGGGGGTCAAGCCCATCCTGGCGGTGGACGCCGATCCCAATTCCACGCTCGGCTTGACGCTGGGCGTGCCGGTGGAAGGCACAATCTCCGACCTCCGCGACCGTATGGGCCAAGCCGCCAAGGCCGTCAGCGAGATCCCCAAAGAGCGGCTGATGAACCAGTGGCTGGCCCAGGTGCTCACCGAGGCCAGCGGCTTTGACCTGCTGACGATGGGCCGGCCGGAAGGCCCGCAATGCTATTGCTACGTCAACGGCCTGCTGCGGCGATACCTCAAGGAGCTTCGCGGCGCCTATCCGGCCGTCGTGGTGGATTGCGAGGCGGGGATGGAGTATCTTTCCCGCCTGACGGTGGACGACGTGGACGTGCTGGTGCTGGTGGCCGAGGCGACGTCGGTGGGGCTGACCACGGCCCGTCGCCTGGCCACGTTGGCAAACGCCCTGCCCATCCGCGTCCGCCGACGCGTGCTGGTGCTGAACAAGGTCGGCCAGGCGGGTCTGTCGGACGAGCTGCCTGAAGACCTCGCCGTTGCGGGCGTCGGCGACGTGGTTCGCGTGCCGTTCGACGAAGACCTGCATCGCCGCTGCACGCAGGGCGTGCCGTTGGACGACCAAGCCGGTCCGGCGGCCCAAGCAGCCGTCGCTGCACTGGCCCGGCTGTGCCTGCCGCAGATCGGCACGGGCGCCTTTGCAAAAAATGCGGAAAATGCAAAAAACGTGAAAAAGTAGAAGGGATTTTTCTTTATGCCATCGAGCGTGCCGGACGTGTCGGAAAAGTGGACGGGTGCGATCCCGTCGATGATCCTCGGCGCGACGGCCAAAGAAGGCGGCACGCGGACCAGCACGATCGCCATCGGCGGAGCGGCCACGCTGCCCTTCCTGGCGTTCGAGGGGGCGGTCGGGCGGCGGGCGGCCATCGCCGTGGAGGTCTGGGACAGCGGCGGGGACGCCTGGCCGCAGCCGCTTGGCGAGGTGTACGGCGACGCCCTGGCCTCCCCGGGCGCCTGGGCGAAAAAGGCGGTCCAGTTCGGGGCCGATCTGATCTGCCTGCGGCTGGCCGGCGCCCATCCGGATTCCGGCAATCGCTCGGCCCAGCAGTGCGCCGAGACCGTCAAGGAAGTCCTGGCGGCCGTCGGCGTGCCACTGATCATCTGGGGCTGCGGCGTGGACGAGAAGGACAACGAGATCCTGCCGGCGGCCTCGGCGGCGGCCAAGGGCGAGAACTGCTTGCTCGGCACGGCGCGGGAAAAAAATTATCGCACCGTCGTGGCCGTGTGCCTGGCCGACAAGCACAAGCTCATCGCCGAAAGCCCGCTGGACATCAACATGGCCAAGCAGATCAACATTCTCTGCTCTGACGCGGGGTACCCCCTGTCGGACATCGTCATTTTCCCCACCACCGGCGCGCTGGGCTACGGCCTGGAGTACGTCTACAGCATTCAGGAGCGCGGGCGGCTGGCGGCGCTGCGGGGCGACAAGCTGCTGGCCCAGCCGGTGATCTGCGACGTGGGGTTCGAGGCGTGGCGCGTCAAGGAGGCCAAGGCACCGCCGTTTGCCGGCGTGACGGACGAAAACCGCGACCGCTGGGGCATTCTGTGGGAGGCGGCCACGGCGACGGTCCTGCTGCAATCCGGCGCCGAGCTGCTGATCATGCGGCACCCCCAGGCCATCCAGCAGACCAAGAAAGCCATCGACCGGTTCATGCCGGCCAAGAACGCATAGAAAAAGAAAGAACGGAACTCATGTACGTCATCGGCGAACGCATCAATGGAATGTTCGAGAACGTCAAGCAGGCGATCCGCGGCAAGGATGCCAAGGTCATCCAGAACTTGGCCAAAAAGCAGCTTGCCGCCGGCGCCAGGGCGTTGGATGTGAACGTCGGTCCTGCCGCCAGCGACGCCAAGGGGGCCATGCTGTGGCTGGTGGAGACGATCCGCGCCGTGACGGACGCCCCGCTGGCGATCGACACCGCCAAATGGGAGGTCATGGCGGCCGTCGTGCCGCAGGTGCTTGGCGAGAAAATTTTGAATTCCAGCAAGGCCGATCCGGAGATCGCCAGTCAATACGTGCATCTGGCGGTGGAACACGGGGCGGGGCTGATCGGCCTGACCCTCGACGCCGCCGGCGTGCCCGGCAACGTGGAAAAACGCGTCGAGCTGGGCGCCCAGATCATCGCCATCGCCATGGAGGCCGGCCTGCCGGCGGATAAGCTCTTCATCGACCCCATCATCCTGCCGGTTAACGTAGCCCCCAAAAACCCCGCGCACTGCATCGAGGCCATTTCCCAGCTGCGGGCGTTCGCCGACCCGCCGCCACACCTGGTGCTGGGATTGTCCAACGTCTCCCAGCGATGCCACGAGCGCAATCTCATCAACCGCACCTACCTGGCCATGGCCATGGCGCACGGGCTGGACGCGGCCATCATGGACCCGCTGGACACGGAGCTGATGACCACGGCCATCACGGCGGAATTGCTGCTGGGAAAGGTGATCTACTGCGATTCATTCCTCGACGCGGCCCGACGCGGGTAAGGCGGTCCAATCATGCTGACACTCAAATGCCCAGGCCGGATGATGCCACGAAACCTCGAGAGCGTCCTGGTGCCCTGCCCGGCCTGCGGGCGGATCGTGGAATTCTTCACCGACGAGCCCAAGCGCACCTGCCGCTGCGGCCAAGTGCTGCTGCGGGAGTCGCTGCCGCGGTGCGCCGACTGGTGCCCGGCGGCCGCCCAATGCCTGGGCGAGGCGGTGGACGTGCGCGAGCTGGAGCGCCGGCTGGCGGAGGTCAAAAACGATCCCCGCGCCAAGCAGTGTCTGGAGAGCATCCGGCAGCGGCTGGAGAGCAAAGGCGACGCCGATGCCAATGCCAAAAAACCCACCTAATCCCGCGGGCCGACCGGCCGTGCCCCCGCCGCAACGGAACTACGACGAGGCCGCGGCCCGGGCTGCGGCGGCCGTCCGCGCCCAGTCCGCCGAGCAGCTCCAATGGCTAGGCGCCATTCCCGTCAGCAAGGGGTGGACCCTCGGCGTGCTGAACGAAATCTGGACCGTCGAGCCGGACGCTGGAACGGTGCGCGACTCAGCCGGCCGAAACGTCGGGCCCTGGTGGCAGGTCCTGACGCTGCATTACCTGGGCGTGTCGGGCCAGCCCGTCTCGGAACCCCCCACCGTCACCTTTGCCGATCTGCCGGGCGGGCGGGGATATGCCTCCATCTATCAGCAACGCGTCATCGGCCGCTTGTGCCGGACGGTCGGACGCGACGGCACCGCGCTGCGCCAGGCCGGCCAGGCACTGGGCGGCCGAGTGCTGCGAAGCGAGGCGCCGGCCGGCGACCTGGCAATGGAGTTCCAGGTGTATCCGCGCCTGTGCGTGCAACTGGCGTGGTACGCCGGCGACGAGGAACTGGCGCCGTCGGCGGCGATGCTGCTGCCGACCAACGTCGAGTCGTTCCTCTGCCTGGAAGACATCGTGGTCCTGTCCGAGCGGCTGGTCGCCCGCCTGGCCGCCGCGGGCGCGTCGAAGCCCGAAGGCAAAAGGTAAAAAGCCCATGAAGCCGCTCTACATCGTCGGCACGCAGCGGGACGTGGGCAAGACCACGTTCTGCATCGGGCTGATCAGCGCCCTTCAGCATCGCGGCCTGCGGGTGGGCTACACCAAGCCGCTGGGGCAGCGCGTCACGCTGGTCGACGGCCAGCAGGTCCACGACGACGCCATGCTGGTATCGCAGGTCATGAACGTGTATCGGCCGGAGTCGGCGTCCCTGGCCGTGCCGCTGACCCGCGGCCGCGTGGAGCAGGAAATCTACGAGCTGCATGAGCCGGAACTGGCGGAAAAGGTGGCTACCGTCTGCAAGCGACTGGAGGCCGACAACGACGTCATCATCGTCGAAGGCATGGGCCACGTGGCGATGGGCTCGGCGCTGAAACTTTCCGCCGCCGAAGTGGCCCGGCTCATCGGCGCCCGCGCCATGCTGATCAGCGGCGGCGGCATCGGACGCGCCCTGGACGACATCTCCCTCTGCGCGACCTACCTGACCGCCCGCGGCGCCGACCTGATGGGCACCGTCATCAACAAGGTCTGGCCAGAAAAGTACGACCGCGTCAAAGAAGCCACTACCAAGGGACTGGAACACCTGGGCCTTCGCTCCTTCGGCACCGTGCCCTACCAGCAATTGCTGGCGTCCCCCACCGTCGGCCAGGTGGCCCGGCAGCTGGGGGCGCGGATCCTTTGCGGCACCGGGGCGATGGGCAACCGCGTCGGCAAGGTCATCGTGGCCGGCATGGAGGCCAACCACATGGTCTCCTATCTGAAAGACGGCGCCCTGGCGATCACGCCCGGCGACCGCACCGACAACATCCTGGCCATCATCAGCACCTACACGCTGGTCAAAGAGGCCCCCCCGCCGGTGGCGGGGCTAATACTGACGGGCGGCTTTCTGCCGATGAGCAACGTGATGAATCTGCTGGTGGAATCGGGCCTGCCGGCCCTCCAGTGCAGCGAAGACACCTTCACCCTGGCCGGGCGCGTGCAGGACACCGTCTTCAAAATCACGCCCGACGACCGGCAGCGCATCCAGATGGCCAGGGACCTCATCGGCCAATACGTGGACGTCCCCGCCATCCTGGAAGGCCTGCAAGAGTAATCGCCGAGCCGATCCGGAAAAACTCTCCCGCCATCGCCCCCGCGATTCCAAACCTATCGGAGCATCTTGGCGACCTGGGCCGTGAGCTCCTTGGGGCCCAGAGGCTTGCGCAGAAAAGCATCCACGGGGAGGAAATCGCCCGCTTCCTTCGGCTGAAGCGCCTGGCCCGTTTTTTCCTCGATGCAGCTCAGCATGAGGATGGGGATATTTTTGAGCTTCTCGTCCTGGCGCATCTGATAGGCCAGGTGGAAGCCTTCCGTCTCGGTCTCCATCATGACGTCCAGGATAATCAGGTCCACCTTGCCGGCGGCCAGTTGTCGCTCGGCCTCTTGGCGGCCGGCGGCTTCTAGGACATCGTAGCCCGCCTTGGTCAGGACCAGCCGCGTGCTGCGGCGGATGTCCGGGTCGTCGTCCACAATCAAAATTCGCTTGGCCATCACAAGACTCCTTTGTGCAACGCGGCCCGCCCCGCTTGGGCGGTCTCGCAAAGCCGGGCCACTACAGTCTAGGCCCGGTCATCGTGGCCAAGGGCGTCCACCAGCCACTTGGGCGGGCGGATGCACTTGCCGGACTTGTCGGTGACGGCGTGCAGCGTGTAGCCGCAGATGACTTCCCGGCCGCTGGCAGCGTCAATCACGCGAATGTCGAACCGCACCGACGCCTTGCCCGGCATGGTGGCCGTGGTAATCGTCTCCAACTCGTCGTCGAATTCCGCGCGGCTGCGGTACTCCAGATGGGCCTCCACCACCGGCAGATGCGTCCCCTGCTGCTCCATCCAGCCGTAGGGCAGGCCGACGGACCGCAGCAGTTCCCCGCGGGCGCACTCGAACCATTCCAACGCCCGCGAGTTGTAGGCCGCTCCCATGCGGTCCACCTCGCTGTAGCGGACGCGAAAACGTAACGTGTGCTTCGGTGCCATGACGCAACGCTTTCTTGCAGGCTCACGCGGCGGCTGGGGCCGGCCGATGAGCCGATGAGGTTGACGGAAAATACTTCTATCGTCCCCCGTGCGGCGCATCAAGTCTCTTGGGCTCACGGCCTGCTTGTCGGCGAGGCAGCCGCCGGAGCCGTCGTCGGGCCGCCGGCAGGAGGCGCCTCGGGAAGCTGGTCCACGAGACGAGCATCCCACCGCCGGGCCTTCACCAGCGGCGCCAGGTACGCCGCGACAAAATCCTTGGCGCCGATGGTCAAATGCATGCCGTCGTAGCCATACTGGGCCATCTCCGGCTGCCAGGCCACCTGATACAGCTTGTCGTAGACGTCGTACTCCGCCGGGGCCGAAGCCGCCGACCCGCTGGCGTCCGATTTCCGCGGATCGAAGAATCCCAGGTTCCCCGCCGAGACGCGATGCCGCTTGTCCATCGTGCCGAACAGGAGCGTGCCCATCGCCAGGTAGATGCGATCCCGGGGAGAGTAGAAGCTCATGATTCCTTTGCGGCTGGCCGACAGGGCCGGCCGAAGGTCGTACTCGGGCACCAGGGGCGTGCACAGCAGGATGAGCCCATCGACGTGCACGTCTTTGGGCAATGCCTCCGCCGTCCAGATCGCCAGCGGTCCGCCGCCGCTATAGCCCACCAGCGTGACCGGCCGGCCGGGGTGATCCTTCTGGTAGGCCTGCACGTGGGCGGCGATCTGGCGGGCCATGCGGTGATTCCGCTCGACCGCGCCAAGGTTGTAGAACGGCAGCCATTGGCCGTGATAGGTCCAGTCGTAAATCTCGATGGCCTGGTCCACGCCGCCCTGGTCCAGCCCCTGGCAGATGCTCTCGCTGAGCCACAACCGGCCGTGGACGCCGGTCAATACGATCACCAGGCCCTTGTCCAGGCGACTGGGCTGGACGTTGGGCTGCCCCGTGCCGCCGCAACCGCACAACGAACCCAAAAACCAGAGCACAATCGGTGCCGCAAAAAGCAGACGTCTTATCATGAGTGACGCTCAGGTATCCGCATAGACCGTGATGACTGCACTGTCAAAGCAGTCAATGATAGCAGCCGCCGGCAGAGTCTGCAAAACCTGCTTCCGGCCAGGCGGTCCCAGAAGCCCAAGGGGCTGCTTCCGCGGCGGCGACTGCCAGAGGCCGCGGCGGCGGCAAGAAGCGAGAAAACTCTTGGCAGGATGCACCCAAACCGCGACAATCAAGGGCGACGTAGCCTTGGCGCGCGTAGCTCAATTGGATAGAGCATCGGTCTACGGAACCGAAGGTTACAGGTTCGAGTCCTGTCGCGCGTAGTTTTGTATTTGATTCTGTTCTCTTCTGTTAGCTCGAAGACTTCCCACCTCGGAAATTCCCGTTTCCACGATGAGTTGGTCAGTTTTTGGTCAGTCGGGCGATACTGTTCCCGCTAGTTTGAGATGACCTAGTGCCAGCAACCTCCGCCCGTGGCCCGAATAATCCGGGTTAAATTTATCCCCCTTCGCGAACAAGGGTGCCGGTCTATCGCAACGAACCGGGCAATGATTCCACGAATGCCCTAATCTCGTCCCGCACGCGGCGATAGTGGGCAAGGGCCTGTTCTTCGGTGGCAGCGAAGCGGGCCAGGGTGGGCGGATCGTCAAAGCCAACGTGGATGCCCCTGGTTGAACTGGGGAAGGCCGGACAGGCCTCCTGTGCCAGAGAGCAAAGGGTAATCACGCAGTCAAAGGGCACGTCGGCCAGGTCGGCGGTGGTCTTGGACTTCTGGCCGGAGATATCCACGCCCGCCTCCGCCATGACTTTCACCGCGCGGGCGTCCAAGCCATGGGCGACCACGCCGGCTGAGTAGGGCTCGATGCGGTTGCCCGCCAGATGGCGTGCCCAACCTTCGGCCATCTGGCTGCGGCAGGAATTGCCGGTGCAGAGGAACAGGATTTTCAGTCGCTTGGGCATAAGGCATTCTTGTCCGGGCGGCTTGGCCACCGACACCAAAGAATCATATCACGGGGCTCGCCGCAACGCCCGGCGAAGCGTGAGTGGACAATCGCCTGGAGGGCTCAGCGGCGCGGAGCGTGAACACCGTGATTTCCGGCCGGTGCTCGCGGCGAACACGCAACGCGTTGCTGATGCCGCGATTCACGTACAAGTGCTTGTTCGGACTCAGCATATAGTGGCCGGCGACCAACTGCTTGAAGCGGGCCGGGAAGACCGCGTTCCAGAATCGCGAATCGAGCGTCGCCTTGCCGTGCGTGTGGCCGGCCAGGATCCAATCAGCCCCCAGGGCGGCCAACTGCGGGGCGGCGTCGGGATTGTGGGCCAAGACGATGGCCGGCGAATCGCGATCCACCAGCTCCATCGCGGCCTGCGGGTCGTACCGCCGGGACCAGTAATCCTCCAGGCCGGCGAACTGAAGCACGGATTCGCCCCGGAAAAACGCGCGGGAGGCGTTTCGCAGCACGAAAATCCCCGCGCCGGCCAATTCGTCCGACAGCAGGTCCGCCATGCCCCTGGCCTCGCCCAGGCCCTTAGGGTGCCAGAGGCCGTAGTCGTGGTTGCCCAGGCAGGCCAGGGTGGCCGTCTTGACCCGCAGGTGGCGGAGCACGGCCGCGACGGCCTTGGCGTGGCGGCGCGAAGCGGTCGTGATGAAGTCGCCGGTGATGACGGCAAAATCGACGCCGAGTGCGTTGACGACTTCGACATACCGATGGAGATGCTTTTCGCTGACCAGGGAACCGCAATGCAGGTCGCTGAGATGCGCGAGGGTGGCGCCCTGGAATTCCCAGCCCAACTTCGCCAGCGGCATGGGCCGCCGCTCCAGGCGGATCCAGTCCTGCTCCAGCGGCCAGGACAATAGGCCGCCGAGCAGGCAACCATGGGCAGTACGCCAGATCAGCCGCCGCAGCCATGAGCCGGCTTGCGGCTTGCGAGAATCCTTCCCCGTGATTTCGGTCCATCGAGTATTACGGATTCCCTCGGCTAACAACGGTTTCCTTTCTGACTTCTTGCGTCTGACGTCGGAAGGCCGGATCCCAACGCAGTCTGGTGCCGCCGCGCACAACGGATCGGAGTCCCGCCAGGCAGGACTCCCCGCCGCGCCGGTCGGCCTGCTCCCTCCAGCAGACCGACCGGCCCGCTCCAAGGATGCCTCCTGCGGACGAGGTCGAACGCACGTTGGGGCGGCTTAGAATTTCCATACCAAGTCCACAAACAACGTCGTGGTCAACTTTTCATTGGGGTTGCCGTTGAGGGGAACCGTGGTGGCCGTCGTGGTGGTGGGTGCGAAGATCGGCTGGGTGAAATACAGCGTCGGACCGATCGTGAGGTTATCCATGATGTTATACATCCCGCCAAACACGTGCCCTTTGCGGTTGGCATAGCCGAAGTCGCTGTCCGTGAAGTAGCCGGGCATAGAGTCCGCCTCGATGTAGGCGTAACGGTACTTCAGCGACCAGTCGCCCTTCTTTTTGTTCACGCCGTAGTTGAGGCCCGCGCAGTAGGCGTTGTTCTGGCCGGAGTATTGGTGCATCGGATCGTTCTCGCCGCAGTTGTGCGCCCAATCTCCGATCAGGACCAGCGGCTTGTTGAACACGGGGAATTCCAGGTTGTTGCTCACGCCGGCGACACGAAAGCGGGGAATAAGGTTCAGCGGATAATCGTTGCCGCGAGCGAAAACGACGTTGGAGTTCCCCGTGGCCGTGGTGTCGTATCTCGCATAGTCCTGGTAGATGCCGGCAACGGTGTACTTGATGTTCTTGATCGCCTCCATCTTCACGCCGCCCTGGAAGATGCCCGCCGTGGCGTCGCCCGCCGTGGAGTTCTCGTTCAGGATGAAAAAGCCGCTGCCCACGAACGGCTCAACAAAGTCCGCGATCTTTGGTGCCTTGTACTCCGCCCAGAAGCCCTCGGGGTTGACGTCGGTGTCGAAGAAGATGTCATTGGTCACCCACGGCGTGATCATCTTACCGCCGATGATTGCCAAGCCTTTGATCGCCTTGGGGGCGTACTTGGCGTAGGCCAGGTCGATCCACACGATCTTTTTAGAGTAGTCCCCCGTCAGGGTCTGGTTGGTGGTCGTGGGGTCGTTGCTGTCGCCGCTGGCCAGGCGGAAGGTGGTCTCCAACTGGCCGTCCAGCCACGTCTTGGTCAGGCCCACGCGAAGGCGGAAGCGGGCACGGTTACGGTCGGCCTTGGGGGTGCCATTGGCATTCCTGAAATCATAGTAATCACCATGGTAGCGCAGGCGGAAGTCGCCGATGAGCTTCACGCCGTCCCACCAGGTCGGCATGCCCAGCCCCTCTTTTGTGTCGGCCTTCATCTCCCGAACAACCTGTTTGATCTGCTCCGTCGTCGGCTGGCTCGTCGCCTGATGCGTTTCCAGCTCGGCGATGCGGCGATCCTGGTCGCGAAGGCGCTGCTTCATCGCCTCGATGGTCGTCTTGAGATCCCCTTCGTCCTCCGCCGCCACCGCCCAAGAGGGAACGACGGCACACAACAGCAGCATCCCTACCACGACGTTCCTGACCAGTACCATAGGAGTTCCTTTCCATCCGTTTGAGTGCCTGAGCCGAGAACACACGCGAATCACCGGAATCGATTGTCCAGGAGGGATGAAAAGAAACGATGAAAGCCCTGCAAAAGTTGCGCTAAAGGCGTAGGACGCTGCACTTAGGAAGACCACGAGGGGGAAAATCGGCGGATTCTGGCGGCCTGGAGCCGGCTATTCGTCCGCCGGGGCCTTGAACGCGGCGCTGTGGCGAACGATGTCGCCGGTGTTCAGGAAGAAGACGTCCTCGGCGATGTTGGTGCAGTAGTCGCCGATCCGTTCCAGCGAGCGGGCCAGCAGCACCGCCGTCAAGGCGGTGTCCACGTCGGTCGAGCGGCGGGCGGCATCCAGCACCTCCCGGGTGAAGGCGGCGTAGGCGGCGTCGAGCTGGCGGTCGGCCTCGATGACCTGCCGCGGCAAATCCGCATCGGCGGAGTTCAACATGCGGACCGTCTGCCGCAGGATGTCCCGCGTGGCGTGGACCATCGGTCCGTAGTCGGCGTAGTCCTCCAGGGCAATGTTCCCCGCCACCAGGTGCTTGACGCGCCGGCCGAGGCGAGCGGCGATGTCGGCGATCCGTTCCAGGTCGTTATTCACCTTAATAACGCAGCAGATCCGCCGCAGGTCGATAGCCGCCGGCTGGTACAGCGCCAGCAGGTTGATGCATTCCTTCTCAATGGCGACCTCTTCCTGGTCGATCTGCGAGTCGTCCTCGTCGATCCATTCCCCGGCCGTGACGTCCCGCTGCGCGATCGCGTCGAAGGCGTTGTTCACCGCCTCGGCCACGCGCAGGCCCATCCGCTCCAGTCGCAGGGTAAGCTTCTCCAAGTTTTTCTGAAGTTCCAACATGGGCACTTCCCTTAGCCGAATCGGCCGGTCACGTAGTCCTCGGTCTGCTTGCGGGACGGTTTTGTGAAGAGGATCTTCGTGTCGTCGTACTCGATCAGTTCGCCCAGGCAGAAAAAGGCCGTGCGGTCGCTCACGCGGGCGGCCTGCTGCATGTTGTGGGTCACGATGACGATGGTGTAATCGCGCTTCAGGCCGACGATCAGCTCCTCGATCTTGGCGGTGGCGATGGGGTCCAGCGCCGAGCAGGGCTCGTCCATCAGCAGTACCCGCGGCCGTGTGGCCAGGGCGCGGGCGATGCACAGCCGCTGCTGCTGCCCACCGGATAGCGCCAGGGCGTTGCGGTGCATCGCGTCCTTCACCTCATCCCACAGCACCGCCGCCCGCAGACATTGCTCCACCCAGCCGTCCAGCTCCTCCCGCCGAGTGCCCTGAAGCCGCGGGCCGTAGGCCACGTTGTCGTAAACACTCTTGGGGAATGGGTTGGGCTTCTGAAAAACCATGCCCACTTGCTGTCGCAGATGGACGAGATTGGCCCGCGGGTCGTACACGTCCACCCCGCCCACCAGCAGTAGGCCCTCGGCGCGGATGTCGGGGATCAGGTCGTTCATGCGGTTGATGCTGCGCAGGAACGTGCTCTTGCCGCAGCCGCTGGGGCCGATGATGGCCGTGACGGACCGCGGCCAGACGTCCATGGTGATGTCCCGCACGCCGGCCTTGGCGCCGTAGTAGAGGCTGAACTTTTCCGCCTGGATGATGGCCGCCTCGGCTCCCTCGCCGCCGGTTTGTTCCGCGGCGCCGGGGGAGGCCTCCGCCGACTCGCCACCGGCCGCCCCTCGGCCGGCGCGGGCCGCCATTTCTTGAAGCTCCAGCATGTCCCAACTCCCATTCTGCGTCACGCGTCAGTCCTTTGCGGCGGCGATCATTGGCCGCGCAATCTCTTGGATATCCGGCCCCGCAGCACGATGGCGGCCGCGTTCAGCAGCAGCACGATCGCGATCAGCGTGGCCACCATCCCGAACTGGTTGTAAGGCGCCAGCGAGGCCATCTTGTCTCCCACGGCCATGTCGTAGCTGCCATACGACAGCGTGCGGGTAGGCTGGGCCAGCGAGGTGGGGATCGGCCCCATGGCCACGCCCGCGGTGAACAGGATGGGCGCGGTCTCTCCCGCCGCCCGGCTGAGGCTGAGGATCAACCCCGTCAGGATGCCCGGCAGGGCCGCCGGCAGCGTCACCGTGATGAAGCAATGAAAGCGGCTGGCGCCCAGCGACAAGGCCGCCTCCTTGTAAGCCAGCGGCACGACGCGGATGGCCTCCTCACTGGCGCGGATGATCACCGGCAGCACCAGCAGGGCCAGCGTCAGCGCCCCGGCCAGGATGCTGGACCCCGCCGGCAGGCCCAGCTTGGGCAGCAGGTAGATCACGAAAAACGCCAGGCCGAACAGGCCGAACACGATGCTCGGCACGCCGGCTAGCGTGTTGATGCACGTCCGCAGCAGCCGCGTGGCGTGATTGTCTCCCGCGCACTCCACCAAGTAACCGGCCGTGACGACGCCCACCGGCAACGCGAACGCAATCGCCAGAACCGTGATTGCCAATGTGCCGATAATCTCCGGCCCCACGCCGCCGAAATAGTGGCCGCTGAGACTGTCGTCGGTGAAGTAGTGCCCATAAAACGTCCAGCGGGGCAGCAGCATCGCGCGGACGTTGTGCTGCACGTAAGGGAACAACTCCGCCAGCTCCGTGCCGGCGAATTGCTGCTCGCGGGGTATTCGCACCTTTTTGAGGGTCTGGCCGGCCGTGTCCGCTTGCCACCGCTCGGCCCACAGCAGCCGGTCCAACTGCTGGGCGGCCTGGTCCCAGCGAGTGGCGCCGTACCGTTCCATGACCACAGCCGGCAGCCGCTCGCCGGGTCGCGGGCCCAGCAGCGCCCGCATCGCGGCCTCGACTTCTCCCAGGGCCTGGGCATACTCGCCGCGGCGGCTGAGGTCCACGGTGGTCAGGACGTGGGCGTATTGCCTGGCGATGTCAAAATAGACCGCCGCGGCCGTGTCCTTCAACCCCGGCTCATCGGCGTGCGACAGCACGGCCTCCAGATGGGCGGAACCTTCCGCCTTGTCGGCGGCCCCGAAGGCGGCCAGAAGCTCATCCCGCAACTGTTGCGACAACGCCCGCAGGCGCTGGACCTCGTCGGGGAGCAGGCCGCGGTGGGACAATTGGACGCCCACGTCGCGATGAATCTGCCTGACCCTGGTGGCCAGCTCCGAGGTATCTAAGCCGGCAGCGAAGCGGTCCAGAATATCCCAGGCCCGTTGCCGCACCGAAGTGACTTGCTCGATCTCGCCGCGCAGGGTGGATAGGTCGCCACGGTTGAACTGCTCCAACTGCATGCGGCGGAACTCCACCGTGCCGCGGAATAGCACCGCCCCGCCGCCGCGCCAGACCATCGGCAGCAGGATGCCGACCAGGGCCGCGACGATCAGCACCACCGACAGCAGCGCCGCCGTCGTAAACAGGCGATTGAGCCCTTGGCGGATGGGAATATTCATGCCTTGCCTCCCGCTGCGCGCTTCGCGCGGGCCAGCAGGGTCTCGGTGGCCAGGTTCAGTCCCAGCGACAGCACCAGAAGCATCAGCCCCACCATGAACAGGGCGTGATAATGCACCGAGCCCTTGGGTGTCTCGCCCATCTCGCCGGCGATCGTCGCCGTCATGGTCCGCACCGATTGGGTCCAGTCCCACCACGGCGAGGGGATCCGGCAGGCGTTGCCCGAGGCCATCCACACCAGCATGGTCTCGCCGACCGCCCGCATCATGCCCAAAACGACGGCGGCGATGAGGCCGTGGTGGGCCGCCGGGGCGACGACCCGCAGGAGCGTCTCGGCCCGCGTCGCTCCGCAGGCGTACGAGGCTTCTCGCAGTTCGCGCCCCACCGCCCACAGCGCGTCCTCGGCCACGCTGACGATGGTGGGAATGGCCATGACGGCTAGGACGAGCGAGGCGTTCAGGGCATTGGCGCCGGTGGACAGGTGCAGATACGTCTGCAGCAGCGGCGCCAGCACCAGGATCGCGAAGAATCCGTAGGCCACTGAAGGGATGGCCGCCAGCAGCTCGATGACGGGCTTGACGGCCTGGCGGACGCGGAAGGGGACGATGTCGCTGAGTACCATCGCCGCCAGGATGCCCGTGGGCACGGCCAGGATCATCGCCCCAGCCGTCACGTAAATCGAGCCGAAGATCAAGGCCAGCATGCCAAACTGCTCGCGGCCCTGGGCCTGGGGATACCACTGTGTGCTGCCCAACGCCTCGCTCAGCCCGCGATCTCGAAGGAAAGGCCAAGCCTCTCGCACGATGAACACCAGAATCAGCCCGACGGCCAGGACCGACGTACCGGTCACCGCCAGCAAGGCCGCCCGGCCGAGCTTGGACAGAAACCAGCCGATCCAATCCTCCGCCGCCGTCAGCAGCAGCGGCCGGGTGAACGGTGAGGCCGATGGTTCGGCTGAGCTTACCACCGAAAGGGGGCTGTCAGAAGACTGACTCATGGCGCCTCGTGCGGGCGGTTAGTAGTTGGTCAGGGGGACGAATCCCTTGGCCTCGATAATCTCCTGGCCCTTCTCGCTGAGGTAGAACGTGCAGAAGGCGTACACCGGCGAGCCCAGGGCCGGATAGCCGTTGGTGAACAGGAACAGCGGCCGGCTGATGGGGTACTGGCCGGCGATGACGGTCTTCTTGCTGGGGGATACGCCGTTGATCGACAGGGCCTTGACCTTGTCGTCCAGGAACCCCAGCCCGACGTAGCCGACGGCCCCGGCCGTGGTGGCCACGCGGTCGTGGGCCTGCGGATTGGAGTTCACGTACTCGATGGTCTGGGCCATCTTGTCCTTGCCCATCACGACGTGGCAGAAGCTCTCGTAGGTGCCGCTGGAAGTGTCGCGGCTGATGACGACGATGGGCACATCCGGCCCGCCCAGCTCTTTCCAGTTGGCGATCTTGCCGGTGTAGATCTCGTGGACCTGCTGGACCGTCAGGGCCGTGACGGGATTGGAGGGATGCACGATCACGCAGACGGCGTCCAGGGCGATGGCATGGGCCACGGGCGTGATGCCCTTGTCCACGGCCTTTTTGAATTCCTCGTCCTTCATGAACCGACTCATGGTGGCGATCTGGCAGCGCCCGTCGATCAAGGCGGCTGCACCGTCGCCGCTGCCGGTCTTCTTGACCGTGATGGTGATGTCCGGATGCAGTTTCTTGAACGCCTCGGTGAACTCATCCGCGATGGGCCCGACCGTCGTGGAACCTTCGATCTGCAAAGCCGTCGGTTCGGGCGCCGGCTTGGCGTCCTGCCCGCTAGCCAGATAAGCGCCCCAACCGAGCACGGCTACCGTCGCCATCGCCAGCGTTGCTACGACTATTTTGTGGCTCATGCGTCTTCTCCTTTGATCTGAGTGTTGTCCTTGATCTCTAAATCTCTAAAAAAGGATCCGTCCGACCTTCTCCATATCCTCATCCGCCGGCGCTAAGTGGTCTTTGGGGGTGCGTTAAGACTGCGCTAGTTCATTCCAGGAGGCGTTGTGGGAATCTTCACCGGCCCGGTACAATGCCTATGGAATCATGTCTCGAAAGCGCATCATCGTCATTGAGGATGAGCGTGACATGGCCGACCTCGTTGCCGGCCGGTTGCGCAAGGAAGGCTACAAGGTCGACGTGGCCTACGACGGCCCCAGCGGCTGGGACGCCGTCTGCTGCGACCCCCCGGACCTGGTCGTGCTGGACCTGATGCTGCCGGGCCTGTCGGGGACGGAGATCGCCCGGAGAATGCGGGACGATCCCCGCACGGCCGGCGTGTCCATCGTCATGCTCACCGCCCGCAGCGAGGAAAGCGACATCGTCGTGGGGCTGAAGTTCGGGGCCGACGATTACGTCACCAAGCCCTTCAGCATGTCGGTGCTGATGGCGCGGATCGACGCCGTGCTGCGGCGCACGGCGGCCTCTTCGGCCCCGGCCGGCGGTATCTTGCAGGTCGGCCCGTTGCGGATCGACCAGGAGCGCCATCAGGCGGAGGTTGACGGCCGGGCGCTGTCGCTGACGCTGACGGAGTTCAAGCTGCTCACGGCCCTGATAGCTGCCAAGGGGCGCGTGCTGAGCCGCAACCAGCTCATGGACCAGGCGATGGGGCTGACGGCCGTGGTGACCGACCGGACGATCGACGTGCACATGACGGCTTTGCGGCGCAAGCTGGGCAAGGCCCGCGGCTACCTTCAGACCGTTCGCGGCGTGGGCTACCGCCTCCAGGCCCCCCAAGGCGGACCATGAAACGCCACAGCACGTTCGTCAAGCTCTTCCTGGACAACCTGGTGGTCATGGTGGTCATCCTGGCCATCGCGGGCCTGGTGACCTACAACCGCCTGAACGCCAATTACCAGACCGAAGCCCAAGTCAACCAGGCCCGTCTGGTCCACGTCGCCGCCGAGCATTTCCGCCAACTCTGGCCGCTGGGGCAGGGGCAAGTCGACCACATCTGCAAGACGCTGCTGCCCGACCACTCCGCGCGCCTGACCGTGATCGCGGCCGACGGAAGGGTGCTGGGCGACAGCGATACCGATCCGCTGACGATGGTCAACCACCGCACGGCGGACCGGCCCGAGATCATGGCGGCCCTGGAGGGGCGCGACGGCAACGATACGCGGCGCAGCGGCACGTTGGGTTTATCGTTTCGATACATGGCGTTGCCGCTGAGCCACGAAGGCCAGGTGGTGGCGGTTGTGCGGGTGGCGGTGCCGGTGCGTTCGATTGCCGAGGGCGAATCGCTGCTCCGCAATGCGATTGTCTGGTCGGCCCTGACGGGTACGGCCGCGGCCGTGCTGCTGGGGTTGCTGGCCAGTTGGATCTGGTACGCCCCGCTGCGGCGAATCAGCCTCGCGGCTAAGCAAATCGCCTCCGGAGACCTCTCTCGCACGGCGTCCCTGCGCGACAAGGGAAGGCTGGGCGACCTGGCCGTGTCGCTCAACGAGATGCGCGACAACCTGGGCAAGTACCTGGGGCAAATCGCCGCCCAGCACCAGAACTTCCAGGCCGTGCTGACCAACCTCCAGGAAGGCGTCATCGCCACCGACATCGACGACCGCGTCGTCTTGATCAACCAAGCCGCCGGACGCCTAACGGGCACCGACACCGACTCCGCCGGCGGCAAGCACATCCAATCGGTGCTGCCGGTGCTGGAGATCATCCGTTTCTATGAGCAGGCTACCTCCTCCGACGTACCGGTGTCGTGTGCGTTCGAGACCGACTTGGGCCAGGGACGCCGCCAGATCGAAGTCCACGTGGTCCGGGTGCCTCCGGGCGCCTCCAGCATTCACCACCTGCTGGTCATCCGCGACGTGACCGAGCTGTCGGGCGCCGCCGCCATGAAGGCCCAGTTCGTCGCCAACGCCTCGCACGAGCTGCGCACTCCGCTGGCGACCATCCGGGCCGCGGTGGATTCGCTGGCCGCCGCCGATCCCAACGATCGGCCGGAACTGGCTAAGCTGACGGGCATGCTGGATCGCCACGTGGCGCGACTGGAGGACATGACTAAAGACTTGCTCGACCTGCACATGGTCGAATCGGCCAAGGTTCCGCTCAACCTGACGGAAGTGGCCTGCGGCGCACTGGCTGCCTGGGTGAAGGAACAGTTCACGGCGCCGGCCGCGGAAAAGGGCCTGCGCCTGGACGTGGCCGCACCCAGTCCGCAGGTCCGCTTCAGCAGCGACCGCAAGCTGCTGGAGCTGATCTTCCGTAACCTGATCGACAACGCCATCAAGTTCACGCCGGCCGGCGGGCGCGTGGACTGCCGCTTCGAGCCCGACGAGGGAGGCCTGTGCGTCACCATCGGCGACACCGGATGCGGCATCTCCGCCAAGGACCTCTCACACGTCTTCGAGCGGTTCTACCAGGGCGACGCCGCCCGCAGCGGCCAGGCCAAAACCCGCGGCACCGGCCTGGGGTTGGCCATCGTCAAACACGCCTCCGAGCGGCTGGGCGCCAAGGTCGAATTGACCAGCCAACTTGGGCAGGGAACTCAGGTCACCGTTGTCATCCCCAATGCCCGATCATCACCACTTTGAGTGGGTGCCCGGCGTTAACCCGTCCACTAAACCACAAGCAGCACCCACCCCCAAGGTTGAGCATTAGAACCTTGGCAAATGTTCACAGCCGCTGTCACCACCCTGTCCGCCCTGTTCACATCCCCAAGTCTTAGACTTTTTGCACCCACCTTGCCGGCTAAGGCCCTCCGGCCGCAGTTTCTTGGATGAATGACACCCTCGGCAAAGACAGGAGGGGCCGTGAGCTATTCATACGGTTATGTTATTTATGACTAACTAGATTACAAATAAGTAATGAATGAGCAAACGCGGATAGGGGCTATCTAATGAGAAAAGCCAGGAATTTGGCCTGTATTTAGGCTTTTTCGCCATTGGCATGGGTTGTGCATGAGTCCACCTAGGCGGCGCGCGATAATCGCGATGACCGCCGAGGCAGCTTGGTAAGGAGACTTTCGATGGCCGACAACGGAACACCGACTACATCGGTCAAACCAACATTGGGGCTTGTAGGCGCCACCGTGAACGCCATGGCCCTCATCGCGCCTGGTGCGTTCCTGTGGATCACGTACCAGATACAGGCTGCGGCCACGTCGCCGGCCGGTGCGTCGGTGGCAAGCGACATCTGGTTGGGCATCGTGGTGGCCTTGATCGTCGCTTTCCTGACGGCCCTTTCCTATGCGCAATTGGCCAAGATGTACCCGGAGGCCGGTTTCGCCAGCTGCACGTACTTCGCCGAGAAGGCGTTCCTGGACAGCCGGGGCGAGAAGACCAGCGGCCCCAAGTCGGCGGCCCGCCTTGCCAAGCTCGCCACGGGCTGGTCGGCTCACCTGTTCTACTGGGTCTACCCCGGGGTCATGGTCGCCATGATGGCGACCCTGATCGGCTACATCTACAGTCAATTCTCGGGCAAGAACCTGTCCAATGAGGCGTTGACTCTGATGGCCATCGGTTTTGCCTCCGTGACCGGATACGTGGCCTACCGGGGCGTCACCGGGTCGACCAGGACGGCGTTCTGGATCAATGTTATCCAACTCGTCACGTTGGTTCTCTTCAGCGGGCTGGCGATCTGGTATCGCGTCGCGAACCCACAGCATGCTTCCCAATGGGCCTTCAGTGGAGGCTGGGACGTCCTGAAGGGCCATTCGCTCAGCGGCGTACTGGTTCAATCCACGCTGGCGATCCTGATCCTGGTGGGCTTTGAAAGCTGCACGGCCCTGGCGGCCGAGACCAAGGACCCCAAACGTACCATCCCCAGAGCCATTATCATCTCGCTGGTGATCCAGGGATTGTTCGCCTACCTGCTGGAATACTTCGCCGCCGGGCTCATGGTCGGAAACACGTTGGCCGGCGCAGATGCCAAGGGCGCGGCCATAACCGGATTGACGGCTGCCGCGGCCTCCAGCGCGCCAATCGGCGACTTGACCAAGCTCATCGGCGACTCCCTCGTTCCGGGCCTGGGCTTCGGATTGATGATCACCATGGCCGTCACGGTGGCCATCGCCGTCATCGGGACGACCCTCAGCTGCATGAACACGGCCATGCGGATCACGTGCGGCATGGCGGAGGATCGGGAACTTCCCGTCATGACCAGCTTCGTGCACGACAAGCACGGCACGCCTCACATTGCGCTGGGATTCCTGATTATCGTCACGTCGGCCATCGCGGCGGTGGGCGTGCGTTCGGTCGTGGGACTGACCGGCATCGCATTGGCCTCGAACTTCGGGACGTTCGTCCTCTACGGCCTGACGTGCGTGTGGACCATCGTGGCCTTCAAGGGCAGGAAGGAATTCAGCGTTCTCAAGCACGGGATCGTGCCCGTGCTGGGCGTGATCGCCAACGTCGTCATGCTGGTGGCCATCATCTGGCTGAACGCCATCGGCACCGACGACAGCAAATCAGAGGCGTTGATTTGCCTCACGATCGCGGGCGGCTGGTTGATCGTCAGCCTGGTTTACGTGGCCATGACCACGGTCCGCAAGACGTACGGCCTGAAGATGGTCTCCGGCATGATCCGGCCGGAGCAGCTCGGCTTGGTGGTCGAAGCGCTCAAGGACGAGGAATACATCACCGGCATGACAGTGACGAAAGTGAAGGGCTTCGGCCGGCAGATGGGGCATGCCGACGGCGGCTCCCACGACGAAAACATATCCTTCGTCTCCAAGATCCGGGTCGACGTGGTCGTGAAGGAATGGGACGTGCCACGGATCATGGCCATCATCCGCGAGGGCGCCCGCACGGGCAACGTCGGGGACGGCAAGGTGTTTGTCATCGACGCCTCCGACGCCATGCGGGTCCGCACAGGAGAAATGGGCATCCGAGCGATATGAGTCGTCCGGATGATCCGGGTACCAAAATAGGAGTTACGTTATGAAGAAGATAGAAGCCATCATCCGCCCGGCGAAGGTCCAAGACGTATGTTCCGCACTGGACAAGCTGGGCCACGCGGGCATGATGATTACCGAGATCGAAGGCCACGGCAGGCAAAAAGGAATGGAACAGCAGTTCAGAGGTAAGACCTACAAGGTCTCGTTTCTGACCAAGGTGAGAATCCAGGTGATCGCGGACGATCAGGACGTGGACAAGATCACCCAAGCCATCTGCCAGGCCGCCTTCACCGGAAAGGTGGGCGACGGCAAGATATTCATTTACCCCGTGGACGATGTCGTTCGGATCCGCACGGGCGAGCGAGCCCAGGCCGCTTTATAGATGACCGCAGTGATTTGCGAACCAAAGACGGTTTTTCATCTCCCATGCGTTCAGGGCATTCCGGCCCAAAGCCGGTTGACAAACGATTCGGGAAACGGACAATGATTTCGAGTAGCTTCTGAAAATTTGAACCGGGTCCGAGATGTCGCGGGGTTTTGAAATGCGAACCACTCGTACATAAGGGAGATCACCATGTCTAATCTTTATCATGCAACGGCCTCACAGGACGGGTTAACCGTCGCGGCATACAGGGGTGACGGCTCTGCGTTGCTGGGGTTTAGCGTCGATGAGCATGGCGCGCAAGGACTGGCCGGCTTTGCCATCCAGCTGACGGCTCCCAGCCAGCAGCCCGTTTGGCTGAAAAATCGCCTCAACTTCAGCGATGCGATTACGCAGGCCACCACGCCCCAAGAACGGCAAGGGATATGGACCGATTCGAATCAGGCACCGTTTCAGCGATTTCGCTGGCAGCATTTCGTGCCACAAGTGGTCGACGGAGATTACGTCTACGACGTGACGGCGATGTATTTTTCCGGCAGCGGCCTCAAGCCGGGGTCCACGGCCAGCCTGTCCCTTCCGTTGTCGTCGCCGTCGCTGGGCGGAAATGTCCAGATCGGTTTCACCCGCAGTTACGTCTCTTCGCAGGCCTATGCCGAAAAGTTTGGGGAAAAACCTCTCCGTCAAATGCCCAAGACGCTTCAGTTCAGCACCGGCCCCTATGCCGAGCAATACGAATTCCTCGGTTACACCGCTCGCAAGATGATCTTCCAGTTCCTCAACGAATGCCTCCAGGACGATCAGATATCCCTGGACGTGTTTGCCTACGACTTTGACGAGCCCGACATCCTGGCCTGTCTGCAAAAGATGGGCAGCCGGCTTCGGTTCTACCTGGATGACGCCCCGCTGCACACAGCTTCGACGGCCTTGGAACCCCAGGCCAAAAAGCTTCTGGCGCAGTCCGCCGGCGAGACCCACGTCAAGACCGGCCACTTCCGCCGCTTTGCCCATAACAAGGTATTCATCCAGAAAAAAGGTGGCAAGACCGTCAAGGTGCTGACCGGGTCGGCCAATTTCTCCATCCGCGGACTGTACGTTCAGGCCAATAACGTGCTGGTTTTCACGAACCCGCAGATGGCCGGCCTGTACCAGCAGGCATTCGACCAGGCTTGGAACGATCCAAAACCCAACGCCCCCGGATTTGCAGCTTCCCCCGTGGCGGGCGGCTGGTTCGACGTGGCATGCCAGGATTTACCGCCGATATCGTTTTGTTTCTCCCCGCACAAGGACGGAAACGTCTCCTTGTCGCGCGTCCTAGACGCGCTCAACGCCGCCCGCAGTTCGGTGATGTTTGCTATCATGGAATTGGGCGGAGGCGGCGACGTGCTGAGCAAGCTCTCGTCCATGGCTACCCAGTCCCAGCTATTCTCCTACGGCGTGACCCAGCATCTCAGCGCGGACATGCAGAAAGACCTGGGCGTTTCGGTCCACGGGCCTTCTCGCTCCTCCCAGGCGGCTCCGCACGGCGTTTTGGTCCCCTTTGCCTACTTGCACAAGCAGGTGCCCCAGCCGTTTCGTCAGGAGATCAGCGGCGGGCAGGGCCAGGTGATCCACAACAAGTTCATCGTGGTGGATTTCAACGACAGCAACCCGGTCGTGTTCACCGGCTCCTCCAACCTGGCCGACGGCGGCGAGGAATGCAATGGCGATAACCTGATCGAGATTCGGGACCCGCAGATTGCCACCCTGTACGGGGTCGAGGCCGCTCGCCTGGTGGAGCACTTCGGCTTTCGTGCGGCCATGCAGGGCGCCACGGCCAAGGCCCCCCTGCGTCTGGATACGACCGACGGCTGGTGCCGGCCCTACTACGACTCCAACAGCCTTCGCTATACCGAGCGTCTCCTATTTGTGAAGTGACGGGGCCAAGCGGCACTCATCGTCGAGAGGTTGAAAGAACTGAGTTTCTGGGGGCTGGTGATTCCCTTCGCCATCATCGGCCGCGAGTATCCTGGCGAAGTTTCAGCCGTCAGAAGGCCTGCCCAAAAGGCCGGTCCGATCCCGGACGTCGGCGCATCAACCGCCAAAGGGCCCCTACCGGTCCGGACAGCGCGTATCCCACGGTGACGGCCGCCAACGTGACGTACGGTTCCAGCATGGCGGCCAGGCCGATGATGACGATCTTCACGAGATAGCTGAAAGGCCGCCGGCCGCGGATGTACTGGTTCACCACGTGGGTGTAGCGGAATCGCGCCACCATGAACAACCCCACCGCCAGCGTCATCAGCGGCAAGACCACCGAGACCAGCGCCGACAGCCACGGCTGGGAGCGCCAGCCGCTTTCAAAACTCATCAGGTGGTCGAACAGCAAGACCAGCGCCGCCACGGGAGCGGCCGCCCCCGGCGAGGGCAGGCCCTGAAACGTCATGTGGGCCGACTCGTCCGGCACGTTCTCCACGTTGAACCGGGCCAACCGCAGCGCCGCGCACGCCAGGTACAGCCCCGCAATGCACCACACCACGCGTTCCACGCCCACCGTCTTGGACAGCACGACGAACGGTTCCATCTCGTGGCCGCGCAGGGCCATGATCACCGTCCGCAGCATCAGGACGGCCGGGGCGACGCCGAAGCTGACGACGTCGCAGAGGCTGTCGAGCTGGCCGCCGAAATCGGTCGTCCGCCGCGTCATCCGGGCCACGCGGCCGTCGAGCATGTCGAAGAACATCGCCAAAAAAATGAACCACGCCGCGATCATCAGATGGTGTAGCGTGGCTTCGCCCAGGGCGTCCTTGGTGGCGAAATGAATGGCCGCGAAGCCCGACAGGCCATTGGAAACGGTCAGCAGTCCCGGCAGCAGCGACGTGGACAGCAGGATCCGCCGCTTGCGAACGCGGCGGGGACGGCGGTCCTGCGGGGACAGCAGCGGGTCCATCAACGGGGTCCTAGAGGCCATGATCTGTCCTCCCTGACGCGGCCAGGAGAATCGTCTCGCCTGCGCGAACCTTCTGGCCCTGGACAATGCGAACCTGCTCGGCCAGTTCCGTCGGGGCGATCAGCTCGACGCGCGAGCCGAATTTGATCATCCCGATCCGCTGCCCGGCCTGAAGCTCCCGGCCGATGGTCACGTCCGTCACGATCCGGCGGGCAATCAGGCCGCCCACCTGGCGAACGATGAGAGGATAACTCGCCTCCCCCCGCTTACACGTCAGATGGATCGTGGCCGACTCGTTTTGTGCCCCCGCGGCCGGGTCGCGGGCGTCCAAAAATCTTCCCGGCTGGTACACCACGGATTCCACGCGTGCTTTGGCCGGGCTGCGATTGACGTGCACGTCGAAAATGTTCATGAATATCCCAATCTTCACGCCCGGCTGGCCCAACTCGCTCGCCATGCCCACGGGCGTGATGTCGGCCACCCGCCCGTCGGCGGGCGAGACTAAAATATCCTGCTCGCTTGGCACGTGCCGTTCCGGATCGCGGAAAAACCACAGCACCCAAATCCACGCCGCCACCGGCAGCACGATGGCCGGCGCATACACCCATGCCAACACCCCCACCGCTACCGCGAATGCAATCGTGGCCAGGATAATCTCCCGCCGTCCATATCTAGTGATCGCTATTTTCAAGCCGAATGCCTTTTTCGTTTCGCCCAGCCGCACGGCCCGCCTGGTTCGTCCTCGGCCATGGCTGGAAGATTGAATTATAGATAAAGCCCCTCGACGGCGAAACAAGCGTCCCGCCCCCTTGCCGCGCGACGATTTTCATCCTGTTGTCTAACCGGCCGGTGCGCTTTATGATATTTATGATAAATGACAAAAAGTTCGGCACGGTAGGAGTCGGCAGCCATGAAAGTCTGGCTAAACGGAAAACTGGTCGATAAGCGTGCGGCGAAGGTGAGCCTGTGGGATCACGGCTTGCTCTACGGCGACGGCGTGTTCGAGGGCATCCGCGCCTACAACGGCAAGGTGTTCCATGCGCAGGCCCACATCGACCGCCTGTTCGACTCGGCCAAGGTGATCCGCCTGGCGATCCCTTACACCAAACAGGAGCTGACCGACGCCATCGTCGAGACGCTCCATGCCAACGGCCGGAAGGACGCCTACATCCGCCTGGTCGTCACGCGCGGCGAGGGCAATCTGGGACTGAACCCCTTCCAGTGCCCCGTCCCCGGCACGTTCATCATCGTGGACAAGATCGAACTTTATCCGGAAGACATGTACCGGGAAGGCATGGCCGTCATCGTCGCCAAGACGCGCCGCACGGCCCCCAGCATGTTCAGCCCGGCCGTCAAGAGCCTCAATTACCTCAACAACCTCATGGCCAAGATCGAGGCCATCGATGCCGGCGTGGCCGAGGCCGTCATGCTCAACGACAAGGGCGAGGTGGCCGAGTGTACGGGCGATAACCTCTTCATCGTCAAGGATGGAACCGTCTTCACGCCTCCGCCCGAGGCGGGCTTTCTCATCGGCATCACTCGCGGCGTGGTCATCAAGCTGGCCCACCACAGCCACGTGCCGCTGCGCGAGCAGACGATCCGGCCCGCCGACCTGTACGCGGCGGACGAGTGCTTCCTGACCGGCACGGCCGCCGAGGTGATCCCGGTCACGAAGATCGACGGCCGGCTGATCGGCACGGGCAAGCCCGGGCCGGTGAGCTTGAAGCTGTTCCACGCCTTCCGGCAATACATCGCCTCGGGCAACTGGTAGGCCACCCTCGACGAGGGAACCTGTGATCCTAGCCTCTGACCAAGTACTGGGTCTTGGTGGTCTTATGCCGATTCTCCTGGGCACACGTGTTCCGGATACGGTCGGTTTCTATCCTGCTTTACTCCCAGGCCTGCAAGGAGCCCCGGCGTGGATGGTGTGGATCCTCGTGGTGTTGGGGGTTGGGGGCCTGTGGGTTATCTGGGTCTACAATCGGCTGGTGCGATACCGCAACCTCATGCGCGAAGGCTGGAGCGGCATGGAGGTTCAGCTTCAGCGCCGTGGCAATCTCATTCCCAACCTCGTCGAGGTCGTGCGGGGTTACACCGTCCACGAGCGGGGGGTGCTGGAGGAAGTGACTGCCCTCCGCGCCCAAAGCCAACAAGCCCCGTCGCTGCGCGACCGGCGTGAAACGGAGAATGCCCTCACCGATGCCCTGAAACGCTTATTGGCTTTGGCGGAGGCCTATCCGAACCTCAAGGCCAATGAAGAGTTTTCGCGGTTGCATCAATCGTTGGTCGAGATTGAGGACCAGCTCCAGATGGCCCGCCGCTACTACAACGGGACCGTGCGGGAGTTCAACATCCTCGTCGAGACGTTTCCGAATAATCTGGTGGCCGGGGTGCTGGGCTTCGGGCGCGGCGAGTTTTTCGAGGTCGCCACGACTTCCGAGCGTGAGAATCCCCACGTGGAGATAGGATCATGATGCGATGGTGGATGGCCATAGCGGTCTTGGCGGCGCTGGTGGGAACGAGCCGGGCGGACGAGCGAATCCTCTCGTTTCATAGCAACATCACCGTGGCCGCCAGCGGGGAGCTGACGGTCCAGGAAACCGTCAAAGTCCGCTGCGAGAATCGCCAGATTATTCATGGCATCTATCGGGACTTCCCCGTGCGCTACGCCGGCGGATGGTTCACGCAGCGCACCGTGCCGTTCAGCGTCATCAGCGCCCAGCGCGATGGCCGTCTCGAGCGCTACCGCATCGTGGATCAGGGAAGTTGCAAGCGCATTTATCTGGGACAGGAAGGGGTAACCCTCAACCAGAAGGTCTACACCTATACCTTGACGTATCGCACTTCCCGGCAGTTGGGTTTCTTTGCCGATCACGATGAACTCTACTGGAACGTCACGGGCAACGATTGGATCTTTCCGATCGACCAGGCCTCAGCCACCGTGGAGCTTCCGCCGAATGTCCCTCACGACAAGATTACCGTAACCGCCTACACCGGCCCCAAGGGCGCCCGCGGCCGGGATTATTCCGCCACCGTGGACGACAGCGGCGCATCCGTCTTTCGCACATCACAACCGTTGAACCCCAAGGAAGGCCTGACCATCGTGGTGTCTTGGCCCAAGGGGTTTGTCACGCCCGCGGTGCAGGCGACCGCGCTGCGGGAGTTCGTGGTGGACAATCCCATGCTGGTCACGGGAACGGTCGGATTGGCGGTTATCCTGGCCTACTACCTGCTGACCTGGGCGATCGTCGGGCGGGACCCGCCCAAGGGAGTCATCATCCCGCTGTTTGACCCCCCACCGGACCTGTGCCCGGCAGCCGTGCGGTACGTCCGGCGGATGGGATTCGACGCGGTCTGCTTTGTGGCCGGATGCGTGGACATGGCCGTCAAACGGTTCATGGACATCGAGGACGACGACGGCGACTACCGCTTCGTCCGCCACGAAGGCGGCGATTTGTCGCGGCTGTCGCAACCCGAGCAAAAGGCTGGAGAGTTGCTGTTCCGCGGCGGCAGCCCCTTGCCATTGGATAAGCGATATTGGCAGGACTTTCAAAGTGCCCGAGACGCCATGAAAAAGGCCCTGACCCACCACTATCAAGGCGCGTTGTTTACTTCAAACACCGGCTGGTTTGCCGGCGGTATTGCTCTCTCTATCCTTGTGTTGGGGGGTATGGCTTTAGCGGCGTGGCGACTCCAGGGCAGCTTTGTCGCGCCCTTCCTGATGGTGTGGCTGGCAATTTGGACGGTAGGCACAGTCCTTATGGTTTGGACGGTGGTGCGGTCCTGGCGCGGCTTTTCCCACGGGCAGAAAGGGTTGGCGGGTTCTGCCGTGGGTCTGACGCTTTTTGCGATTCCTTTTGTCGTGGCGGAAGCCGTTGTCATAGGGATCCTGGTCAGTATGACCAGCCTGCTGTTACTGCCCGTGCTGGTGGGGATCTTCTTATTGAACTTTTTGTTCTTCGGTTTGCTAAAGAGGCCGACGCCGCAAGGCCGAGCCGTCATGGATCGCATCGAGGGCTTCCACATGTATCTCAAGACTGCCGAAGAGGAATCCCTCAAGACGGCCGCGCCAACTCCGACGAAGTCCGTGGAGCTTTTCGAAAAGTATTTGCCTTACGCCCTGGCGCTGGGATGCGAAAATGCCTGGGCCATGAAGTTCACCCCCCTTCTCGCCGCGGCGGCCGCCGGAGCGGCAGCCGTGGGTGCGGCCTACGTCCCGGTGTGGTACCACGGGGGCAATTGGGCCGGTTCAGGGCTGACGGGCCTGGCCTCCACACTGTCTGGGACCATGGCTGGGGCGCTTTCGGCGGCCTCCACGGCCCCGGGATCCTCCAGCGGCGGAGGCGGCAGTTCGGGAGGCGGCGGGGGTGGCGGAGGAGGAGGAGGATGGTGAGAATGGCGAGGAAAGGTTTCCGCACGAAAGTATATCTGAGTTTCAGGCACGGCTGACACGAGCTTATCCCCCCACTGCGGCGGGGATTCTTTTCTCTGCAAGCACGGTTATAGAGCGCAGGGGGCGGATTCGGTTAGAATTTGTTTTTCCCACGAGGATATTCATTATGACAACGTCGACAAAAAGCACCTCCACGCGGCCTGGATACTTCGGCCCCTACGGCGGGCAGTTCGTGCCCGAGACGCTCATGGGCGCGCTGAAGCAATTGGAACAGGAATACCTGGCCGCAATGGCCGACCCGGCCTTTCGGGCCGAGCTGGACCGCTGCTATCGCGAGATCGCCGGCCGGCCCAGCGAGCTGTATTTCGCCCGCAGGCTCACCGAGAAGCTCGGCGGCGCCAAGGTGTACCTGAAGCGCGAGGACATGAACCACACCGGCGCCCACAAGATCAACAACACGGTCGGCCAGGGGCTGCTGACGCTGCGCATGGGCAAGAAGCGCGTCATCGCCGAAACCGGCGCCGGCCAGCACGGCGTCGCGGCGGCCACGGCCGCGGCGGTGTTCGGACTGGACTGCGACGTGTACATGGGCACCGAGGACATCCGCCGCCAGAGCCTCAACGTCTTCCGCATGCAGCTTCTGGGCGCCCGCGTGATTCCCGTCGACTCCGGCCAACGCACGCTGAAAGACGCCCTCAACGAGGCCATGCGCGACTGGATGGGCAGCGTCGAGGGCACGCACTACATCATCGGCTCGGTGGCCGGGCCGCACCCGTTCCCCACGATGGTCCGCGAGTTCCAAAGCTGCATCGGGCGGGAGGCGCGGCAGCAGATGCTCGACGTCGCCGGCCGCCTGCCGGACGTCGTCATCGCCTGCGTGGGCGGCGGGTCGAACTCGGCGGGCATCTTCGCCCCGATGATCGACGACACGCAGGTGGCCATGGTCGGCGTCGAGGCCGGCGGGCGCGGCTCCAAGCTGGGCGACCACGCGGCCACGCTGTGCCAGGGCGCCCCCGGCGTGCTGCACGGGGCGCTGAGCTACGTCCTTCAGGACGCCGACGGCCAGACCGCGCCCGTCCACAGCGTCGCGGCCGGGCTGGACTACCCCGGCGTCGGCCCGGAGCACAGCTACTGGAGAGACATCGGCCGCGTCCGCTACACCAGCGCCACCGACGACGAGGCCCTGGACGCCACCGTCATGCTCAGCCGCCTGGAGGGCATCATCCCGGCCCTGGAATCGGCCCACGCGCTGGCCGAGACGATCAAGTTTGCCCCCACGCTGGGCAAGGACAAGAGCATCCTGGTGTGCCTCTCCGGCCGGGGCGACAAGGACTGCAACGAAATCGCGGCCATCCTCGAAAAACGAAAAAAACGCTGACTGCTCCCTACAGAGGCCAATCATGGGCGAACTGGATGATAATCGGCTGGTCCAAGCATTCGCGAACTTTCGTTCGGCCGGGAAGAAGGCCCTGCTTCCCTTCATCACGGCCGGGTACCCCGATGCGGAGACCACCATCGCACTGCTGAAGGACTTCGAGACCCACGGCGTGCGGATTTGCGAATTGGGCGTCCCGTTTTCCGACCCCATCGCCGACGGCCCGGTGATCCAGAACTCCTACACCGAAGCCCTGGCGGCCGGAATCACCTCCGACAAGATCATGGACCTGGTGCGCCGCTACCGCAAAGGCGGCGGCACGCTGGCGCTGGCGGCCATGGTGAGCTACTCCATCGTCTTCCACCACAAGGTCGGCGAGTATCTCGCCGCTCTGGCCAAGGCGGGCTTCGACGCCGTCATCATCCCCGACCTGCCCCTGGAAGAAGCGGCCGCCGTGGAGCTGGCGGCCTGCAAAGCCGACCTGTGCAACGTCATGCTCATCGCCCCCACCACCGACCCGTCGCGGCGGTTGGAGATCGCCTGCCACAGCCGAGGATTCATCTATTACATCTCCATCGCCGGCATCACCGGCCAGCGAGACCGGCTGCCGCCGGCGACCACCGCCGCCGTGACCGAGCTGCGAAAGCACACCGACACGCCCGTGTGCGTAGGCTTCGGCATCAGCCGGCCGGAGATGGTCGCCGAGGTCTGCCGGGCGGCCGACGGAGCGATCGTCGGCTCGGCCATCGTCGCCAAGCTTGCCGCCGGAAAGTCCGCACCGCGCAAGAAGCTCGTCAAAGAAACAGGGGAGTTCGTCTCGCAATTGCTGGCGCCCCTCGCCAAGAGTTGAACCCATCAACCGTTGACTGGTTGCTGGTTATTCGCGGGAGTGGATTGGAATTCCAGCTTCAGCACCTTGCCCATGCGGCGCCAACGTTCGTAGCGGTGCTGGAGCAGGTGGTCCAAGGGGGCGCGTTTGAGTTCGCGGAAGGTGCGGACGATGTGCCGCTCGAGGTTGGCGGCGGCCTCGGCCACGTTGCGATGGGCCCCGCCCAGCGGCTCGGGGATGATGTCGTCGATGACGTCCAGGGCCTTCAGGTCGCGGGCGGTGATCTTCATCGCCTCGGCGGCCTCGGAGGCCTTCTCGCCCGTGCGCCACAGGATGGCGGCGCAGCCCTCGGGACTGATGACGGAGTAGTAGGCGTATTCCATCATGGCTACGCGGTCGCCCACGCCGATGCCCAGCGCCCCGCCGCTGCCGCCTTCCCCGATCACCACGCACAGGATCGGCGTCTTAATCCGGGCCATTTCCCGCAGGTTGAAGGCGATGGCCTCCGCCACGCCTCGCTCTTCGCTGCCGACGCCGGGGTATGCTCCAGGCGTGTCGATCAGCGAGACGATGGGCATGCGGAACTTCTCGGCCAGCTTCATCACGCGCATGGCCTTGCGGTAGCCCTCCGGGTGCGCGCAGCCGAAGTTGCAGGCGATTTTTTCCTTGGTGTCCCGGCCCTTGTGCTGGCCGATGAAGGCGACCTTTTCCCCGCCGATCCGCCCCAGCCCGCAGCAGATGGCCCGGTCGTCCCCGAAGCGGCGGTCGCCGTGCAGCTCGACGAAGTTCTTGAGAATCCGGTCGAGGTAATCCCTGGTCTGCGGCCGGGCGGGATGGCGGGCCACCTGCACCGTCTCCCAGGGAGAGAGGTTCTGATAGGTCTTCCGCAGCAGCGAGACGTACTGGAGCCGCAACTGGCTGATTTCGGCGGAAAAGTCCCTGCCGGAGGTCGTCTGCTCGGCTTCGAGGTTGGCGATTTCTCGCTGAAGGCGGGCGATGGGCTTTTCGAACGGCAACTGATAGCCGCCCTCAGGTCCATTACCGTTTTGTTTTGCCATGCGGAGCTTCCCGAGCCAATTGCCAACGAAGGAGGCCCAAAAGCCTCCTTCGCGGTTGTGCTGTATAGCTTTATAACGATAACTTCCGACGCCAGCGAATGCAAGGGGAATTAGCTCGGGGGCACCCAACGGGGCGTCGGCAGCGCCGCGGCGGCAGTATCTTGCAATCGTTACGGGCCGGGCCTACACTGCGGCCTGCCTGCCGATAGGCAGGCCAGTGGCGCGGCAGAGGAAAGCGATGAAGCTAGCCTATTTCGACTGTTTCGCCGGTGCGGGCGGGGACATGATCGTGGCCGCCCTGCTGGACGCCGGGGCCGACCTGGACGCCCTCAAGGCGCACCTGGCCCGGTTGGAGGTCGGCCTATGCGACCTTCGCGTGGAGCGCGTTCATCGCGGCGGGCTGGCCGGCCTGCGGTTCTGCGTGGACGCCCCCGCCAAGCAGCCGCAGCGGAATCTGCCGGACATCCTGGCCTGCATCGACCGCGCCGACCTGCCCCGCCGCGCTGCGGACCGCGCCAAGGCCGTCTTCACCCGCCTGGCCGAGGCCGAGGCCAAGGCCCATCGCGTCGAGGTCGCCCAAGTGCACTTTCACGAGGTCGGCGCGGTAGACAGCATCATGGACATCGTCGGCGCCGCCGTGGCGATGGAGCTGCTGGGCGTCGACGCCGTGCAATGCTCGGCCATCCCCGCCGGCAGCGGCACGATTACCTGTTCCCACGGCGTCATGCCCGTGCCCGCCCCGGCCACGGCCGAGCTTCTGCGAGGCGTGCCGCTGGGCTCAGCCCAGATTGCCGGCGAGGCCACCACCCCCACCGCCGCGGCCGTGCTGACGACCCTGGCGGAGTCCTACGGACCGCTGCCGCCGATGCAAATCGTCGCCGTCGGCTGCGGTGCCGGCACGCGCGACGAGGGACCGCTGCCCAACCTCCTTCGCGTGTTCCTGGGCCAGGCCGCCGAGAACGGCGATGCCGACGCGGTGATGGAACTGGCCGCCAATCTCGACGATTGCACCGGCGAGGTCCTGGGTGCCGCGATCGAGTCGCTGCTGGCGGCCGGGGCCCTGGACGCCTGGGCGACGCCGGCTGTTATGAAAAAATCGCGGCCGGCGTGGGTGCTGTCGGTCCTGTGCGGACCGGCCGACATCGGCACGATGGAGGACATCCTATTCACCCAGACGACGACCTTCGGCGTGCGGCGCAGCACGTGGCTACGGAACAAGCTTCTCCGCCGCCACGAGACGGTCCAGACGCCCTACGGCGCCGTTCGCGTGAAAGTCGGCCGTCGCGGCCAAAAGGACGTCACCGTCTCGGCGGAGTTCGACGACTGCCTGGCGGCGGCCAAGGCACACGGCGCGGCGGTGCGGGACGTGATGGCGGCGGCCGTGGAGGCCTATCGTCGAAGGAGCACGCCATGAATTGGCCGGCGTGGCCGGACATGCCCGCCTGGATCCTACCGGCGGCGGCCGGCCTGGTCGCGGGGGTGTTGTTGGCCGTCGCGGGCACCCGCCTGGCCCGCCGAGGCCGAAAGAGGACCAACCTGACCGCCCTTCGCAACGACGTGGCCGACCTGGCCGGCCAACTGGAAGACTTCGCCCGCCGGATCGACGGCCGCGTGGACGACCGGCTCGACCGCCTCCAGGCCCTGTTGGCCGAGGCGGACAAGAAACAGCAGGAGTTGCGGCGGCTGACGGAGGCCGCGGGACAACCCGGCGGCAAGCTGGCCGGCGCTTCCGGCGGCGCCAGCGGACAGGTGCTGGCCTTGGCCTCGCAAGGCCTGGACAGCGTGGAGATCGCCCGGCGCCTCAAGATGGACGTGGGCGAAGTAGAACTGATGATCAACCTGCACCGCAGCAGCGTATCCTCGAGGCTCTGACGGCCGCACGGCGGCGGCCGCAATCCAATTAATAAGGATGGCTTCTTGACAATAATCTTGCCGGCCATACTCACCGTTTTATGCGGCCTGGTAACGGCGGTGTGGTCCACGCGCCATTACCTCATCTGGCGCGAGCATCGCCGCAACATGATCCTGACGCCCGATTCGCCGCCCCCCCAAGGCTCTCGGCCTCGCCTCAGCGTCTTCGTGGCGGCCAAGGACGAGGAACAGAACATCGCCACCTGCGTAATGTCGCTGCTGGCGCAGGACTACGGCCCCTTCGACGTAACCGTCATCGACGACCGCAGCACCGACGGTACCGCGAAAATCGTCCAGGAACTTGCCGGCCGCTATAGCCGCCTGCATCTGCTCCACGTGGACCAGTTGCCTGAAGGCTGGTGCGGCAAGTGCCACGCCATGTGGAAGGGCCTGGCCACCACCGCCAGCCCCTGGATCGTCCTGACCGACGCCGACTGCCGCCAGCTTTCCCCGCGAACGCTGTCCATCGCGATGCGCTACGCCGCCGACACCGGCGCCGACATGCTCAGCGTGTTGCCCGTGCTGGAAATGCGCGGCTTCTGGGAGAACGTCGTGCAGCCCGTCTGCGGCGGCGCGATGATGATCTGGTTCCCGCCCGACAAGGTGAACGATCCCGCCAAGCCCACCGCGTACGCCAACGGCGCGTTCATCCTGATGAAACGGTCGGCCTACCAGGCCATCGGCACCCACGCGGCCGTTCGGGACAAGCTGATGGAAGACATGTACCTGGCCGCTCGCATCAAGCAGGCGGGGTTGAAGCTGCAAGTCATCCGCAGCAACGGACTGTACAGCGTGCGCATGTACACCTCGCTGGGCCAAATCCTCCGCGGTTGGAGCCGGATCTTCTTCGGCACCTTCGGCTCGTTGCCGCGTCTGGTCATATCCCTGATCGTGATGCTGTTGATGGGGCTGCTGCCGTATGCCACGGCCCTTGCGGGATTGTCCGCCGCCGCGGCGGGCGCGGGCGCCTGGTGGACGGCGGCGGGTCTGGTAGGGCTTGGGGCGGCGCTGATGCAACTCAGCGTCATCTACCGCTTCTATGGAATCGCCGGCGCCCCGCCGCTGCTGGCGTGGAGCTACCCCCTCGGCGGCGGCATCGTCGTGGCGGCGCTGCTGATGGCCATGACCAAGCATCGCCGCGGAGCCGCCGTCGTGTGGCGGCGTACCCGATATACCAAGCAGCCCGCCAATCCCTAGCCGCGACGGACCGCCTCGGCCAAGGCCTGGTACAGCGGCGTGGGGTCTTCCTCGAACTCCAGCGTGTGCGCGCCGCGCAGGACCTGCACCACCGCCCGACCGCCGGTCAGGCGATCCACCACCCGGCGCGTGCCGGCGTTATCGATGATCCGGTCGTTGTCGGACAGGATGAGGGTCGTCGGGACGGTCACGGCCCCCGGCCGGGCCGACGCAAGCATGCTGTCGAGCCGCTTACTGGCGTATAGCAGCCGCGCCGTGGCCCGCAGCAGCCGGTGGCGGTCGGCCCGAAGGTACGCTTGCATGGCGGGATTGTCGGTGAACAGCTCCACGTCGCTGAGAGGGATGTCAAACCGTCGCTGCGGGGCCACCAACAGCGCCACGCCGACGGCCAGCTTCGTGGCCAGGCCCACGTCCACTTGCGGCACAATCCCTGGGGCGATTAGCGTCAGCGAAGCGACCTCCACTTTTCGCGCCGGATGGGCGGCGTAGCAGGCCAGCAGCTTGCCGCCCCAACTGACCCCCACCAGCGCGAGGCGATTTTGGCCCGCGGCGTCCAGCACGTATCGGCAGGCCGCCTCCACGTCGTCCAGCAATTGGCCGGCCGTGGCGGCGTGGCCGCGACGAAGCACGTTATTTCCGCTGCCCCGCCGGCAGACCGCAAAGACCGGATGGCCCGCCCCGGCCAGGTAATCGCACGAACCGGCAAACCAGCCCGGATGCGACTGGATGCCGTGAACGTACAGCACGGGCAGGTGCTCCGACCGCTGCGACGGCCCATAGACGTACACGCTGGTCGGGTAGCCGTCCGGCAGGCGCAGCACCTCCCGCCGCGGCCGGGCGGATGTTTCTAGCGCCAGCGCCCGCGAAAAGGCCAGGCCGGTTTCCTGCGTTTCGTCGCCCATGGTTGTTTTCGTTATTTTTCTGCGCGGGACGGGGGCCTACTCCGTGTCGTCGTACTCAAACGGCTTGGGGCCGAGATTGATGGGCCGGCGCTGGCCGACGTTCACCAGCAGCCCCAACGCCGCGCCGTTGACGACCAGCGAAGACCCGCCGTAGCTCATCATCGGCAGCGTCATGCCCGTCACGGGCATCAGGCCCATTGTCATGCCGACGTTGATCACGATTTGCGAAAACAGCAGCGCCAGCACCCCCACCGCCAGCAGCCGCCCGAAGGGATCGGACGTGATCACCGCAATCTCCGCACCAAACAAAAAGATCACGCCGTATAGCAGCAGCACGCCCAGGCAGCCCAGGAACCCCCACTGCCCGCCCAGGACGGCGAAGATGAAGTCTGTGTGGTCCTCCGGCAGCATCTGGAAGAAGATTTCCCCTTCGCTCCAATCGCGGCCGCCGATCCATCGCCCGGCCCCTAAGATCATCTTGGACTGGGCGAGCTGATAGCCTTTTTCGGTGTCCCTCAGGTTGCTCTGGTGCAGCCACCCTTCGATCCGCGACAACTGGTGCGGCTCCATCACCGCCAGCGACGCCGCCGAGATGGCATACCGCTGCCCCCCCACCGACACCACGGCGTACGCCAGGCTCGGCCGCGGCGCCGAGGCCGCCAGCTTCACCGGCACGGGCAGCAGCACGACGGCCGTGGCCACCGCGACGATGCCCAGCAGGTGCCGCAGCTTCGCCCCGGCCGCAAAAAGCATCAGGTACAGCGTGGGCAGGAACAGCAGGCTGGTGCCCAGGTCCGGCTCGATCAGGATCAATCCCAGCGGCACGAAGGTGAGCACGAACGGGACGATCAGCCCCATCAGGCGACGGTAATTGTCGCGATACCGCAGGTACCAGGCCAACATGAGGATGTACGTCAGCTTGGCCACCTCGGAGGGCTGCGCCTGGATGGGCCCCAAAAAGATCCACCGCCGCGCCCCGCCGCGGGCCGGCAGAAAGAGCACCACCACCAGCAACAACAGCGTCAGGGCGAACAGGGCGTAGGCCGCCTGCCCCAGGCGAGGGTACGACACGAGCGTGGCCGCGACGAACGCCACCAGGGCCACGCACGCGAAGATCATCTGCTTGTTGGCGAAGCCCGCGATGGACGGGTCGTTCTGCTCCGAGACGTGGATGGCCGTCACGCCCCAGGCCATCAGCGTGACCATGGCCGCGATGATCGGCCAGCTCGTGTAGCGGAGGTATCGGGCGAATGTGCCGGACATCATGGGCCCTCCGCATGAATGTAGCCGCGCTTCATGCAGGCGCGGATGGTCTCGCGGGCGATGGGGCCGGCGTTGACCGCCCCGCCGCCCTGCTGGACGTACTCCACCACCACCGCGAAGGCGATCTGCGGATTCTTATACGGGGCAAAGCCGGCGAACCAGGCCATGTCGCCCTCACGCCGCCGGCCTGAGGCGGTCGTCTCGGGCGCGACCGTCGCCGTGCCGGTCTTGCCGCAGACGTCGATGCCCAGCGGCTCAAATTCCCCCTCGTGGAACGGTTTGTAGGCCGTGCCGTCGGAGTCATTCACCACCTTATACATGCCCAGCTTGACCGCGGCCAGGTAGGCGGGGTCCAGCGGCAGCCGGCGCTGCTCTCGCGGCAGGTTCGACGGAGCGCCCTCCATGACCAATATGGGATCGCAGAACACCCCGTCCCGGGCGATGGTGGCCATGGCGTTGGCCACGTGCAGCGGCGTCACGGCGATCGGCCCCTGCCCGATGCCCATCTGCCGGCTGTCGGCCAAGCCGGCGCCGGGGGCGACGAGGCCGGCCCGCTCCTCCGGCAGCCCGACGTGCGGACTTTCCGTAAAGCCGAACTGGGCGAACCAGGCCGCCAACCGCGGACCGCCGACCGCCTGGCCGACGTGATAGAAAAAGACGTTGCAGCTATGCTTCAGCCCCTCGACGACATTCATCGGCCCGTGGCCCGGCAGGCCTCGCTTGACCGTCCAGCAACGATAGGCGTTGGGCTCGGCCGGATCGAGGTAGCCCGTGCAGACGAATGTCGTATTCAGGTCGATGGCGCCCGTGGCCAGCCCGGCCAGCGCGACGATCGGCTTGGCGGTGGAGCCGGGGGCATACAACTGGGAAACGGCCCGGTTCCGCAGGGGCAGATACAAATCGTCCTTGACCAGCTTGGCGTAATCGGCCCGGAAGGTGTTCAAGTCGAAGCCCGGCAGCGAGACCATCGCCAGCACCTCTCCCCGCGGTACCGACAGCACCACGATGCAGCCGCTGGCGCCGGCGGGAAACAGCTTGGCCAGCTCCTCCTGGAGGGCAATGTCCAGCGTCAGGTGAACGTCCTGGCCGTTCTCAGTCGGTATCTGGCTGACGAGGGCGCCGGTGATGCGATTCATCCGCCGGTTGCCCCGCCGGCCGCGGAGCAGGTCTTCGCACATCCGCTCCACGCCGCTTTTGCCGATGACCTCGCCGTCCAGATACGGATCGCCGTTGTCATCGGATGAATTTTTATGCTCCTGGTCGGCGGCGCTGACCTGGCCCGTGTATCCGATGACGTGGCAGGCCAGTTGGCCGTAGGGATAGCGCCGCTTGAAGCTGGGTTGGACGGTCACGCCCGCCAGGTCGTCCAACTGCGCCTTGACGGCGACGGCCTGGGCCTCGTCCAGCTCTTGGACGACCGGGTGCGCCATGAACTGCTCGCGGGGATTCTTGTGGCGGCTGGCATCGCGCAGGCGTTCCACCCGCGCGACGATGGCCCGGCACGTCTCCTCCAGTGCCGCGTCCGACCCGGCCAGGTCGCTGGCGACCCGCCAGGTGTTGGCGACGTGCTGGTGCAGCATCTCCGCACCGAGGTCTCGCCACTGCTCCGGACTGCGGCGGTCCTCGCGCGGGCCCGCGGCGGCCAAGAGTGCCTTGCGCTGCTGGGCTTCCCACCAGGTGACCTTTTTGCGGAAGGCCCGGCGGGCGGCGTCGTCGGGGGCGGTCTGGAACCAGCTGAACAGCAGGCGGTAGTCCACGCACAGGTCGAAGCACGGCTCATCCACCGCCAGGATGGCGCCCTGGCGGTCGAGAATGTGCCCGCGGCTGGCGGGCAGGACGTCGTCCCGCCAGGTCTGCCGCGTGATCTCCTGGCGATACTGAGCGCCGGACCACACCTGCAATTGAAACAACCTGGTCAGGATTCCCAGGAAGACCAGGCCCATCAGGGCCAGGAGCATCTTGACGCGACGCTCGTACATGCCTCGCCGATTTCCCGTCCTTGGCGGCTACGAGGGGACGGCCTGTTTATCTTACCTCATCCCCCGGGCGCCGCGGCTTCGCCCTGCTTGCGGAGCGATGAGGAACCGCTCACACTTGCGCAAGGCCCAGTGCCCCACCGGCATCAGCGCCGCGGTGTAGATGGCCAGGGCAAAGGCCTGCTTCAACATTTGCCAGTAAAGCCCCCAGGACCGGCCGGCCGACGGCGTCAGCACCGACTGGATCGTGACCCACATCCCGTGGGCCAGCAGGCAAAAGATCATGGCCAGGAACACCTGTGCCGCGATCCGCTCGCGGAAGAATGCCTCCCGAACCCGCAGCACGGCCGCAGCGGCCACGACGTAGGCCAAGGCCATCGGCCCGACGGCTTGGCCGCCGGTGGTCAGGTCGATGGCCAGCCCCAGCACCCAGGCGGCGATGGCCAGGTCCGCCCCGTCGCGCAGACGCAGGGCCAGGAACACGGCCAGAATCGCCGCCAGGTCCGGGCCGACGGTCCCTAGGGCGGTCCGCGGGAACGTCAGCATCTTGCCCACCGTCGTCTGCACCAGCAGGACCACGTACACCAGGATGATGAAGGGAACCCATCGCATGTTATTTTTTACCGCCTGCGGACCGGCTGATGTGCTCCGGCAGATTGTTCACGACGAACACGTTGCGAAGGGTGCTCAGGTCCGCCTCGGGACGCACCGCGATGATCACGCGATCCGGGTGCATGGGGTCCGGGCGAACCTCCTGAACGCGGCCGATGCGAACCTCCAGGGGGAGGAACTTGTCTTCCGCCGTCACCACCAGGTCCCCCGGCTGAACGTTGTCGTAGCGCCACACGTCGGCAATAGTCAGCCCGCCGGCTCCATCGCCGGCGGCTTGGACGTCGATCGGGCGGTTGTTCTTCTCGTTGAGGATCTCGATCCGCGCGTTGCCCTCGGCGGTCAGGCGAATTTCGCGCGGGTGACCGGGATCGGGGATGCGGCGTATTCTCGCGGCCGTCTTGAAATGGTGGTCCGTCACCAACTGCACCTGGGCTGAGAACGCCCCCGCGCCCGTGACGCGCCCCACCAGCGCCGAGGCTGAGACCACCGCCAGGCCGGAAGGCAGGGCCTTGGAGCGGTCCGTCACCAGCACCCACTCGCCCGGCTGGGCGCCGCCGTCTTGCCCGACGTTGAGCGACCGTTCCTGCGTGTAGGGCAGCGACGCCTCCCCGACGACGCGGGCCGGAATCAGCTCGCAGGGCAGGTCCTTGACGGGACTGTAACTCTTCTGAAATTTCTGGAGGGCGTCGAGCTGCTCCTGGGTCTTTTCGGCCTCGTGCTTCCAGTAGGCCGTATAGCCGCGGAGTGTGTCCAGCTCGTTGTGAAGCTTTTCCTGCTCCTGGAGCGTCAGCCCCTTGGCCCCCGCCGCCTCCATGTTCTGCCGCATGGTCACGGTGAGGTACATGCCTACGTCGCGGAAGGGGGCCAGCAGCGGGGAGAGAAGGTTTTGCAGCCGGGAGGCGGCCGGATGCCCAAGCACGGTGGTCACGACCGACAAAGCAATCAGCGCCGCCAGCGTGCGCCGCTTGGTGATCCTGCCCAGGAGACTCATGACGGTAGTATATCGCCCCGGCGCGGTTTCATCATCTTTTGCCCAGGCTGCGGGCGATGCGCTCCCGGCGGTCGGGGGCGAGGAAATCGCCGAACCGAGGCAGCGGCCGGCCCCGGCGGCCGTAGTAGTACGTCAGGCCGCGGTGAATCGCCACGTTGGCCAGCCAGCTTCGCATCCGGAGGGGCCAGAGGCCCAACCGCCCCATCGCCGAAGCCGGTGCGTAGAACTCGTTGAAGGCCGCCATCTGCGCGTGATTCAGCTCCTCCGGCGTCATTCGGTCGGGCCGATACACCACCGTCGAGCCGTTGTACTTGTCCCAGTCGGTCGTCATCAGCCGGCCTTCCCGATGATACTGCTCGAACACGGCCGTCCCGGGGAACGGCGTCAGGATGGGATAGCAGCTCATGCACAGCCGCGCCCGCCGGGCGAACCGCACGGCGTCGCGGCAGTCGCGCCAGTCCTCCCCGTCGAAGCCGAAGATGAAGCTGCCCCAGACGCTGATGCCGCGGGACTGCAACGCGGCAATGGCCGACAGATACTCGCCCGGCTGGGTGTACCGCTTGCCCGCCTGCCGCAGCGTGGCGGCCTTGGGGCTTTCCAGTCCCAAAATCACGCCGATGCAGCCGCTGCCTTTCATGGCCGCCAGCAGCTTGGGATTGCGCGACACGAGGATGTCACACTGCGAGGCCCAGACGATTTTCAGGGGCTTGATGGCCTCGAACAGCTCCATCGCCCAGACGTGGTTGCCGGCCACGTTGTCGTCGGAAAAGATGAACGTCCGGGTGCCGAACGCTTCGCGGGCCTGGCGAATCTCCTCCACGATGTCGCCGATGTCCCGCTGGCGAAACTTCCGCCCGAAGACGGCCGGGGAGGTGCAGAACGTGCAATCGTGGGGACAGCCGCGGGTGGTCTGGATGGGGTTGAACACCAGATAATCTTTGGGGTTCAGCAGGTCCTTGCGCGGCGTGGCGATGGGAGTATCGGGATGGTCCTTCCAATCGTAAACCTTTTTGGCTCCTGCCGTTCCGGCGGCCAAGCTGGCCAGGGCACGCGGTAACGTGCTTTCCGCGTCGCCCTTGCAGACGACGTCGGCGTGGGTCAGGGCTTCTTCCGTCATGGTCGAGGGGTGGATGCCGCCCAGGATGACCGGCACGGCCGCCGCGCGGTAGGCGTCGGCCAGGGCGTAGGCCCGGCGGGCCTGGGTCGTCATGGCGCCGATCCCCACAGCGTCGATGCCGGCGGCGTCGGGGCGGTGCGGCTGGTCGGAGACGTTCTCGTCGATGATCTCCACGTCCCAGCCTTCCGGCACCACGGCGGCGCAGATGGCCAGGTTCAGCGGCATGAACAGTGCGCGGCGGGAAAAGGTCATCCGGCGGATGATTTCCGGCATGGTGATGGTGGACAGGGCGCTGCGGGGGTTGATCAGGCGGAGCTTGCGGCGGCTCACCGGCCGCAAGGTGCAGGCATCAGCGTTGGCAGGAGACGTCATAGGGCCTCAATCGCCCCAGGCCCGCCGAGCACGTCGGGAGCTGGCGGCCGAGCGCGGCGGTTATTGCAAGTACACCTCAGCCACGGACCAGGGCTGCTCGCCGGCCACTATCGCCCGCAGGCGGACGTACCGCGCCAGCACCGGCGTCCCCATGTACAGAATGGTAACCCGCCGCGTCCCCACGCCGACGTAGCGCTGGGTGAATATCTCGCCGTCCAAGCTGGTCAAAACGGCCACACGACGGGCGAAGCCCATCTCGTTGCTGCCGTGCTCGATCACCACCATGTTGAACAGGCAGGGCTTGCCCAGGTCGATGGTGATCGTGCCCCGGCCGTCCGGGGCGGCGCTGACGGCGGCGGTGCCGGGATTCTGGTCGATGGCGGAGACGACGGATTGCAGATCGCCGGTGATCCGCCACGTGCTGCGCGAGGAAATCACGGCGGCCTCCGAGTGGCCGTCCCCGTACTCCCCCGCACAGCCAACGCCCGCCGCACAGGCGGCACCCAGGGCTAGACTCAGAAACAAGCGCCACGCCATTGGCGAATAAACTCCTCTAAGGTTCAACGCTCCCACCGGCCTGCCTCGCACTAACCACACGTTAGGATCTCCTCTGGCCGACTGGCGGTGCAGTCCGCATATTATATCGCCCGCCGCCTGGGAACCAAGGCGCAGGGCCTGGGGGCTTCTTTGTGGCTGCCAAACAGTTAAGATATCGGCATGAACGCCGCGTTCGTAACGGTGGGTTTGCTTGCCGGCTGTGCCCTCGGCGTGCACGCGGGCACGTGCACCGTGGCCGCCATTCGGATGCACAAGGCCGGCCGCGGCGGCCTGAAGTGGTTCTTCATTTCCCTCGTAGTGACGGCGGCGCCGGCGTGGGTTATCCTGGCGCGGCAGGCCAAACGATCCGGCGGCGCGGCGCATGGCGTGGCGGCGGGCGGAATGCGACTGTGCCCGCACTGCCTGCACCGCATCACGCCGGAGGAGTTGGCCGCCGCACCGGCCGGGGTGTGCCCGCGGTGCGGCCTGGCAATGGACGAGGTCCACTTGGCATGAAGGCAATCGTTCTATCCGTCGGCGATGAGCTGGTCAGCGGCCAGGCCGTGGACACCAACAGCGCCTACCTGTCGCGGCGACTGGGCGAGCTGGGCATCGCCGTCGCCGAGCACCGGACCGTGGCCGACGATCAGCAGGCCATCGCCGAGGCCATCGCATCGGCGGCGGCTGCGGCGGAACTGGTGGTGGTCACGGGCGGCCTGGGGCCGACGGCCGACGACCTGACGCGCCAAGCGCTGGCGGCGGCTTTGGGCGTCGAGCTGGTGCTGGACGCCGACCGGGCGGCCGAGATCGAGGAATTTTTCCGCCGCCGCGGCCGGACCATGCCGCCGGCCAATCGCATCCAGGCGATGATCCCCGCCGGTGCGGAAGCCATCCCCAACACGATGGGCACCGCCCCGGGTATCGCGGCGAAGGTAGGCAAGGCCGGCGTGTACGTCCTGCCCGGCGTACCGCACGAGATGCGGGAGATGTTCGACCGCTCCGTCGCGCCGCGTCTGCGCGGAGGCGGCGGCCTGGTCCATCGCCTCGTGCACTGCTTCGGGGAGGGCGAGTCGGACATCGCCGCCCGCGTCGAGGACCTGATGCATCGCGGGCGGAACCCTGCCGTCGGCACGACCGTCGTGGCCGGGATGGTCACGCTCCGGGTGGTCGCAAGCGGCAAGACCCACACGCAGGCCGCGGAACTGGCCGAGCAGACCGTCGCGGAGATCATCCGGCGGCTGGGCAAGCTGGTGGTCGGCACCGACGAGCAGACCCTGCCCGCCGCCGCAGGAAGCTTGCTGCGTCAGGCCCGGGCCACGCTGGCCACGGCCGAGAGCTGCACGGGCGGACTGGTCGGGCAACTGGTCACGTCAGTGCCCGGTTCCAGCGATTATTATCTGGGCGGCGTCGTCGCCTATGCCAACCGCCTCAAGGGCGAGCTGCTCGACGTGCCGCCAAAGACGCTGGACCGTTTCGGCGCCGTTAGCGAGCAGGCGGCCTCGGCCATGGCGGAAGGATGCCGCAAGCGACTGGCCGCCGATTGGGCCCTTGCCGTCACGGGAATCGCCGGGCCGGGCGGAGGCAGCAAGGACAAGCCGGTGGGCCTGATTTACGTCGGCTTGGCGGGGCCGAAAGGGACGGTTGCTTACAAGCACCTGTTTGCGGGAACGCGAGAGTTCATCCGCCTCCGCGCCGCCCTGACGGCGATCAACTGCCTCCGGCTCGCTCTGTTGGACCAATAAAAAAAGCCCTCACAGGGCTTCGCTCGAATATTTTTCGCCCCCGGTCCCCGGCAGTTACATTTCCTCGTCGCTCTCCAGGATGTCCTTCCACAGCTCGATGTTTTCCAGGTACACCGCCGTGCCGCGGGCGACGCAGGTCAGCGGATCGTCGGCCAGGCGGACGCCCAGGCCGGTGGCGTTGGCCAGGACGACGTCCATGCCGCGCAGCAGCGCCCCGCCGCCGGCCAGCGTGATACCGTTGTCCACCAGGTCGGCGGCCAGTTCCGGTTCGGCGCGTTCCAGGGCCCGCGTGACGGCGTCGATGATCTCGCCCACGGGCTCCTTGAGGGCCTCGCGAACCTCTTCGGAGGAGATGACGGTCTTCCGCGGCAGGCCGGAGATCATGTCGCGGCCGCGGACTTCCATCGTCAGTTCCTTCTCCAGCGGAGCGGCTGAGCCGATCTCGATCTTGACCCGCTCGGAGGTCTGCTCGCCGATCATCAGGTTGTAGGTCCGCTTCATGTGGGCGGCGATGGCTTCGTCCATGTCGTCGCCGGCCACGCGGATCGACTCGCAGACGGAGATGTCGGCCAGGCTCATGATGGCCACTTCGGTGGTGCCGCCGCCGATGTCTACGATCATCGAGGCCATCGGCTCGGTGATGGGCAGCCCGGCGCCGATGCCGCAGGCCATGGGCTCTTCCACCAGGTACACCTTGCGCGCCCCCGCCCGCTCGGCCGAGTTCAGCACGGCCCGCTTCTCCACGGCCGTGATGCCCGACGGCACGGCGATGACCACGCGCGGCTTGATCAGCGTGCGGCGGCGGTGCACCTTGCGGATGAAGTAGCTGAGCATCGCCTCGGTGATGTCGAAGTCCGCGATGACGCCGTCTTTCATCGGGCGGATGGCCGTGATGGAGCCGGGGGTCTTGCCCAGCATTTCCTTGGCCACCATGCCGACGGCGTTGCCGTTCTGGAGCACGCGGTTGGTGCCGCGTTTGACGGCCACCACCGACGGCTCGTTCAGGACGATCCCCTGACCCCGGACGCAGACCAGGGTGTTGCACGTGCCCAGGTCGATGCCCATGTCCATCGAGAACAGACCTAATATGGAGTCGAAGATCATGGCAAATCCATTTTCTTAGCCAGACCTGCGTCCGTCACCCAAAGCACCCCGTCCCGGCGGGACGGGCGACGGCTTAAAGTGCGCTACCTTCCGGTACTCAGCGGAGCCACCTTGCCGAACAGGTCGCTCAACGACAAACCGCAGCCGATGGGCGGCGAGGCCAGGAGGTAGTATAGCGACACGCCAATGGTCAGCACCAGGCCCAGGATCGCCACCAAGATCAGCACGGTGTAGATATCGGGCTGGGGCTTGACCTGAATGGGAGGCTGAGCGGGAAGTTGCGTCATGCGTATTCCTGCTATTCCAACCTGTCGGTGACTTTGTCGCCCAGAAGCGGGTCCAGTCGCTTATCGGTGATGACCCCCGCTGATTGGTTCACGTCCACCTGATCCACGCGGAGCTTGGCGACGTATTCAGCACCGCGATAAATGATCAATTGCATGCCGCTCTTGACGCCCTTGGCCGAGCCGATGTTGATGCTCGCCAGGTCGCCACGGACGCTGGTCACCGTACCGGCGATGGGCACAACCGGACGGGCGACGGCCTCGGCACCTGCCCCGGGCGTGGCGGGCGGCGCCTTGACGCCGAACTGCGCCTCCATCTGCCGGATGCGGTCGTCTCGTTCCACCAGCTGCTCGCGCAGCGTCTTGATAATCCCGGTCTGGCGGTCCATGTCGAGCTGCGTCTGCTTGAGCTGGTCGCTGAGGCGGCGGGTCTCGTCGTTCAGCATCTGGATTTTCTTGAACGCGTCGTCCCGCTGCTCGGTCAGGGCTTTGGTCCGCTCGCTGTTGGACTGGTAGTCGGTGCGGAGCTTGGCCAGCTCGCTGTTGATCAAGGCCAGGTCGTTGTCCTGCTTGGCCGACCGCTGATGCTCGCTGGACAGGTCGGCCTTGAGGCGGTCAATCTCCGCCTGCATGGATCCGGTGTCCTTGGTCAGCGAGGCAGCCAGACGATCGCGCTCCGCCGTCATCTGCTGAAGCGCAAGCTCCCTGGCGCGGACGGCCTGGGCGTTGATATCGTTTTCCGTCTTGCTGGCCTTCCAGTACATGAGGTACTCGGGCGCCACCGTGGCCTGGGTGATAAACACCGGACAGGCCAACAGGATAAGCGCCACGAGAACGACGATGGCGACCTTCGTGAGGATACCCAAGCGCTATCTCCTTTGTACGCACGCACCGCTCGCCCTGCCAGGCCGCACGTCGCCCCGGGGTCAAACCCCCGCAGAGCAAGAGGCTATAGGGCGATTCTATTTTTCACCCTTGCCAAGTCAAGCAAATTTCATCGTCCGCATCGCTCCAGAGGCTTCTTTTAATTCTCAATCTTTGCCGCCCGCGGTACGAAGCTTCCACGTCCCCGCCGGCTGCCTGGTCGTCGGGGGGGGCGGGCTGGACGGTGCGACGGCCGGCTGGGAGGAAGGCTGAGCCGGGATCGGCTGGACCACCGGCTGCTGTGGCGGTTGCTCTATCGGCGCCGCTACCGGCGGCGCTGGCGGCGTTTCCACCGGCGGTGCTACCGCCGGCACCGTGGACGGCGCTGCCGGCTGCCCGGCGGGCTGTTCCGGCGACGGCGCCGCTGGCTGCGACGGCCCTAAGGCTGAAGGCGGCAGAGGTTGCTGATACGCCGGCAGGAGGCGCAAAATGCTCATCGCCGCGGCGACGCGAACTGATCCATCGCTGTTGTGCAGCAGGGGATAGAGATCCGCGACGGTATAATCGTTGCCCAGCCAACCTATCGCCAGGGCCGCCAGCCTCTGAAGGGAGCCGGCCTCCAATTCGCTGCCCGTCCTCCGTCCGCCATAGGATTTGTCCAGCACCTTTTGGGGATCGGCGGCCGCCTCCCGGCACAGGGCCAAGCCCACCGGGCTGGATTGCCCCAACATGCCCAGCGCGCCGGCTGCCGAGACGCGAACGCGCGGAGGCTGGCGAGTCGCCGCCAACAGTTCGTTCAGCACCTGGAGGGCATTTGACGAGTGGACGCGGGCCATGGCGGGAATAGCCACCAGCCGCTCATCGATGAAGGGGGTTTTCTTGGTGTAGGCCTCCAGGCTCAACGAACTGGCCGCGTCGCCCAGCATGGCCAGCGACTCGATAATCTGCAACCGCACGAGGGGGTCCTGCTCGTCGCCCAGCCGCGTCTTGAGCGGGCCGACGGCCGAAGGCTCCTGCATCTTGCCCATGGCCAGGGCCGCGTTGGCGCGGACTTCCTTCTCCGGGTCGAACAGCAGCGTGAACAAATCCGAGGCGTAGGTGGCGTCTCCCAGGCGATAGAGGGCATAAATCACCGCGGGCATGACGCGGCGGTCGGGCTCCAAAGTCTTATCCTCGGCCATCCTCAGCAGATAATTCTTGGCGGGGGCATAGCGGGTATCTCCAACGGCCAAGGCGGCGGCAAAGCGAACCGGCGGAGCAGGATCGGACAAGGCCTTCTCATACTCAGGACCCGCGTGCAGCCCTATGGTGTCCGCCAGCGCTTCGATGGCCCGAGATCGCGTGAAAGGGTCCGGATCGACCAGGCAGCGGTTCAGAGTCGCCCTGGCGTCGGCGTAGGCCTTGCCGAGGTCTGCTGTGGAAATTTTCTGCGGCTCGCAGCCCGCCAAGCCGATCACCACCGCGAAAACCCCCCCTGTCGCCATACTGAGCAACCGCAACTTCGTAATCACGGTTTATCCTTTGAGCGCGTCCTGGATCTGCTGAGCACGAGTCCTGCGACCAACGCCAAGCCAGCCAGCGCCACAGCATCGACAAACACATCGCCCGCAAGACTATACAAACTGACGCGGTCGTCCACAAGAACCTTTGGGCCGTGACCGGGCAAAGGGCGGCCGTCCGGCCCGATGGCCCCATCCAGCAGAAGCGTCGTGCAGATCATGGTCCGCATCCCCCCGCCGGCCAGGGCGACGATCCGGCCGCAGGAGTCGATCGAGCCGCTGATGCCCGTGTTGACGACCCGGACCACCGGCGTGCGAAGCTCCACGGCCCGGAAACAGGACTGCACCAGGTGCTGGGCCTGCTCCATGCTGCCGTGGTACGGGCCATCGCCCCACCTCCAAACGAACCAGCCGTCATTGGAGAGATTCGCCACGATATCCGCCGTCTTGACGCGGCCTCGCATGACCAGCTTGCGGCACACGCGGGCGAACACCCCTTCGTAGCAGATCGGGGTGACCACCGTCCATCGTTCATCGTTTCGTACTAATTCAAACCCCGTGGGGTTCGTGCCGGGGTCCAGTTGAGACATCACCGACGGCACGAATCCCCGCAGGAGCTTGTACAACGCCGGCCAGGTTTGCCGGAACGGCACATATTCGCCGAACGGCACCAGGTGCATCTTGGCGTAATATTGGCCGGCCCAAGGCTGCGAGCCGTCAAACCACAGGGCGCCGTTGTACATCAACCAGGCCCCTTCGCCGGGCAGCGGATTGGGATTGCGCCGAACGCAGACCCCCCCCGCCAGGAGAGGACAGCCCAATTGCTTCACCAGCCTCACCACGTTTTGGGTCTGCTGGCGAAGATCCTCGAATATCTGTTGGCCCTGAGGGGTGAGCTGCTGCTCGTCGAGGTTCAAAAATTCCTCATTCATGCCCTCCGGGAGCATGGTTTCCGGCCAGATGACCAGGTCGCACCCGCTGCCCAGGAAGGCCAGGCTCGCGGTCAGATGGGCGTCGAGAATCTCCTGGGAGGAGTTGTCCCGTCCTTCCAGCGTGATCGGGAAGGCCTGCTGGACGATGCCGATGACCGGCCCCGGCCGGGTGGTCTGCTGGCCCAGCCGCCAAGAGCCGTAGGCGAGCATCGCCACGGCCGCGGCCGCCGAAAGCCCCAACCCCCCCAACACGTGTCGCGACAGGCGGGGCGGGCCGCCGCCTTCGGGCCGGATGAACAGCGGAAACGTGACCAGGTCGACGATCGCGCCGTTGACCATCGCCACAAAGAACGACACCCCGTATTGGCCGAGCACGTCGGATATCTGAATCAGCGCGGTGCGGCTGTACTGGCTGTGGGCCAGAAAGAACCAGGGAAAACCGCTGATGACGTGCGCGCGGGCGTATTCCAGGGACGTCCAGACCACCGGCAGCACTAGCCACATCGGCAAACGCTGGCGGAAGGCTCCTTTCAGCAGCAGCGCCGCCACCCACCAGTAGGCCGTCAGATAGATCACCATGCCGGTGTATCCCCACAGGGTGATCCACCACAGCCAGTAAAGATTGCCCGCCCAGAATATCGCCCCCGCCACCGTCGCCCACAACACCCCGCCGGCGTCCCGGCTCCCGCCCACCGCCATGGCCCAGGGAACTAAAGCGACATACGCCAGCGGCCAACAGTTGAAAGGCGCAAAAGACACCGTCAGCAAGACGGTGGTCAGAAGGCAAAACAGCGCCACGCTCCAGGGGCGGCGCAACTCCAGACGCCCTTGGAAGATCGACGGCGGCGGATTGTCCTGGATCCCCAGGATGACACCTCGGGTCTCTGTCGGTCGGCCCATCGTTGCCGGGCCATTGTTACGGCCGCCGGCAGGAACGTCAAGGGCGCCGGATGAGTCTGGGCCGGAAAGGGTTATTCTTTACTTCGCGGTTTTCCGGCGTAGGATGTGTCGCATGTCCCCGTGGGAACGACATCGCCCGCTCATTCTGACGGCGGTCCTGCTGGCCATTCTGGGCGCCAGCGTGCTGGCGGCCTGGTCGCTGGTGTGGCAAAGGCACATCCCTGCCGATCGTGGCGAGGACATCCTCCGCCGGATCCGCGCCAAGACGCTGCCGTCCTATTGGGGCTCCAAGGAATCCATTCGGTGGTACCTCATACAAGACGCGTCCAACCGCCCCGTGGGCTACATGGTGATCGTGCGGAAACCGATCGGCCAAGGGTATTCCGGCGCCACGCTGAGGCGCCTGGGCGGCGAGCAGCAGGGAGAAAGCTGGGCCTTGAACGCCGCGGCCACCAAAGGCTCCTACGCAGCCACGCTCGGCGGCCGGGGCCTGCCTGACACTCAGATTGTCCTCAGTAACGGTCTGGTGACTGTCACGCGGCAAAGGGCGGGAAGCCAGGCACAGGCCACTACGGCGGCGCCAGCGAACTATATCCCCGAAGGACTCAGAGACCTGGTGGCGGCTGAGGTGGCCAAGAGCGGAACCACGGCGAGGTTCTGCTTTACGCTCAATCCCGAGTCCCTCCTGGAAAACCGCGTCCACTTCACCTCCATCACCATGACCCCTCACGGTCCGGACCAGGTCCGTCTGGAGAGCCACTTCATTCAAGGGGAAATAGACGAGACCTGTTATTTCGATGCCAAGGGAGAGGTCTATCGGATCGACGACAACATCAGCCACTCCAGCACGCGCCAGACCGATCTGAGCAGCCTGGCCAAGTGGTTCCCTGAAGTGACGGAAATTCAACGGGACTTGGAAGGGGGAACTCCTGAGCCGCAGGATACCACCGGCACCGAAAAACCCGCGCCGGCATGATAGGGGCAATCTCCCCCGCCGCCCTAACGCTAAGGCTTCACGGGGCGGAGGTTCTCTTGACGCATGTTCTCGGCCTGCTGAATGAGCTTTTCGTCCGCGGGGAGGCTGAGGGAGTGAAGCGTGTAGTCCAGATAGCGACGGTCCCGGTAGGTCCACGGCGCCAGCTCGCTCAGCAGGTCGAAGGGAGGCACTTCGTAGATGGGTGGGTAGATCTTGGCGTGCGTCTTGAGCGTCTCGTAACCGTCCAGGCGAAGGATGATGTCGTAATCGCCGTACCAGGTGAACGGGAGGGTGACGGGCGTCCGGCCGACCTCGACGTCGGAGACGTAAACCAGCGCTCCAGCGGGTTGGGACGTGATGGTCATCTGGCGTTCCAGACAGCCGCCGGCCGCAAGGCACAGGCCCGCCAGAATGAGCACCCTCATGGTCCTCATGCCACTGTCTTGTACCCCCTCCTCCAACCGTTGACAAGACCAAAACTCTCCACGGCCGTGCCCGCGCCGTCCTTGTGGGGCGGACGGCGGTCCTGTAGCATGGGGACCGGCACGTCGGGCGGTACCGTTGTTGGCAGGGCTGACTTAAGTCTCGCGGAGGCTGGGGTGCATGCGTAAGTTTATGTGTGGGTCCATCGCGGCTGCGTGTTTGAGCATGGCGGCCTTGCTGGGGGCGTCCCCGCCGGCCGCACCGCAGGTTGGCAAGGCCGAGCTCTATCGCCGAGCCGACCTCATCGCCAAGGCGCTTATCCGATACTTGGGGGCGGGTTATACCTACCGCATCGATTTTCCGCGCCATCTGGTCTACGTCTACGTGCAAGACAAATCCACGGTACAACTCGTGATAGCCAAGACGCTGGAAACGTACGCCGACGCGGAACAGGCGATGTTGTTTCACTCTCCGCTGCAATGGAACGTGGCCATCCTCATCCCGAAATTGGAAGACTTCCGCCGGATCGCCCCTCAGGCCGACACGACGGCCGGCATTTATTTCCCCGCGGCAAAAGTTTTGCTCACCAGCAGCGTCAGCTCCTCGTTGATTCACGAATTTACGCACGCCCTCCATGACAACGACCAGGCGCTGGCCAACCAGGAACATCCCACATGGCTCGTCGAGGGCCTGGCGGTGCTGTTCCAGCAGTCGCGCCCGGCGCTTCACAGTACCCTCCAGATCGAGGCTGGATACAGGGTGGCCTTGGCTAAGATGATTGTGCAGGAAGGCTGCGCCCTTCCCCTGGCCGAGTTGCTCCGCAAAGACCACGCCCAATTCATGCAGCAGGCGGAAATCTGCTATCCGCAAGCCGGGGCCTTGCTGTACTACCTGTACAGCCTGGGCAAACTTTCCACCTTCTACGACACCTACAAGGCCAATTACGGCAAGGACCGCACCGGCGAGCTGGCCTTGACGACGGTCTTAGGCAAGGACCTCAAGGACATCGAGACCGACTGGCAACAATGGATGACCGACCTGCAAATATCCAAGCCGATGATCGGCGTCGTGGCGTACCTCGGCGCCGGAGTGAAACCGGCGGCTAACGGCGTGCAGGTCACCGGCTTCTCCCGATGGTCCCCGGCTGGGCGCGAAGGCAAGATCTGTGTGGATGACGTTATCCTGTCCCTTGCCGGCCAAGCCACGCCCACGCCGGAGGCGTTTCAGAATGCCCTGCTCAGCTGCCCGTCGAGATCCATCGTCGAGATCCAACTTTCCCGCTACGGCAAAAAAGTGGTAATCCAGCAACTGCTGGGGGCCGCCCCCGTCAAAGAAATAGACCTTTCCCACAATTCAGAAGCGGCGACCGCCCTTCACAAGTTAACGTCGGCGACTCAGCCCGCCGCCGCGCCGTGATGGAAATTGCAGACGGATACGGGGGAGAACAGGGTGCGGCGGTAAAGAATTTCAGCTCGCCAGGGGCGGCACGGCCACCCGGGCGTGCTTGGCCCAGGATTCCAGGCCCTTCTCAGCCAACTGCACGCCCTTGGCGCCTTCCAGCAGCGTCCAGGGGAACGGCTCGCCCCCGGCCACGTGACGAAGGAAAAGCTCCCATTGGGCCTTGAAGGCATTGTCGTAGACTTCCTGGTCGGGCACGGGCGTCCAGCCGGCGAAGAAGTCGATGGGCGAATCCACGTCGGGGTTCCACGTCGGCCGCGGCGTGGCGCCGTAGGGCTGAGCCCAGCATTTCCGCAGCCCGGCCACGGCGGAGCCTTCGGTGCCGTCCACCTGGATCGTCAGCAGATCGTCGCGCCGCACGCGGACGGTCCAGGAGGAGTTGAACTGCGCCACGACGCCGCCTTCCAGCTCAAAGGTGGCGTAGGCGGCGTCGTCGGCGGTGCACTCGTAGGGCTTGCCCGCCTCGTCCCACCGCCGGGGAATGTGCGTGGCGCCCAGGCACGAGACGGCCCGGACCTGCCCGAAAAGCCGGTCCAGCACGTAGCGCCAGTGGCAGAACATGTCGATGATGATGCCGCCGCCGTCGGCTTTGCGATAATTCCAACTCGGACGCTGAGGCGGCACGCGGTCGCCCTCGAACACCCAGTAGCCGAACTCCCCGCGGACCGACAGAATCCGCCCGAAGAACCCCTCCTCCCGCAGCCGCGCCAGCTTTCGCAGCCCCGGCAGCCACAACTTGTCCTGCACCACGCCATGCTTGACGCCGGCCTGGCGGGCGCGGAGGTACAGGTCGTAAGCCTCGGCGGTGGACACGCCGGTGGGCTTCTCGCAATAGATGTGCTTACCGGCGGCGATGGCCTTGGAGACGGCGGCCGCGCGGAGCGGGGTGGTCTGGGCGTCGAAATAAATCACGTTGCGCGGGTCGGCCAGGGCCCCATCCAGGTGGGTCGTGAACTTCTGCACGCCGGAGGTGGCCGACAGGTCCTTTAGCTTGTCGATGTTCCGCCCCACCAGGACCGGATCGGGCATGATGCTCCGGCCATCTGCGGTCTTGACGCCGCCCTGGCGAATAATGGCGACAATCGACCGCATGAGATGCTGATGGGTGCCCATGCGGCCGGTGACACCGTTCATGATGATGCCGATCTTGTGGACGTTAGCCTTCGTCATTGGGATTCCCTAGGCCACAGCCGGCCGATCATTTCTTTTTGGGCGGTTTGGTGTATTGCGGCGCGGCGCCCGCCGGCAGCGGCGGGGCCTGGACGCCGGCCCGGGGCAGCGTGCCGTCCAGTTCCTGACGCCAGTGGGCCACGTCGCCCGCCGGCCCGTAGCAGTAGATCAGGATCAGCGGCTGGCTGCCGACGTTGGTCAACTGATGGTATTGCCCCGGCGGGATGTACGCGGCCTGGCCGGCGTGGAGCTCCTGCCGCTCCGGCCCGATGCAGACCTCGCCGGTCCCCGAGACGATGAAGTACACCTCTTCCTGGTCCTGATTGTGCCAGGGCACCTGGCCACCGCGGGGTTCCAGCGTCACGTAGCCCATGCAGAAGTTGCGGGCCTGGATGGGCGAGGCCCCCCCCACCAGGTTCTGCGTCCGCCTACCGGCCGGGTAGGTCCGCCCTGCGATCGTGTTGAGATCGGCGATAATCATAGCTGCTGCACCTTCTCGTTGAGGTGAGTGATTCTAATTCGCCCCGCGGTCAGGCTCAAGGCGAGAGGTTACGCTGGCCAATCGCCGCTGAAGACTTCCACGGCCGGGCCGGTCAAATAGACGTGATTGTCGTCCTGCCGCCAGGTGACGCTCAGGTCGCCGCCGGGTGCGTGGAGCGTGATTTCCCGCTCATTCTGGCCCGTCAGCACGCCCGCCACGCACACGGCTGCGGCGCCCGTGCCACAGGCCAACGTCGCGCCGCTGCCGCGCTCCCAGGTGCGCACCGTCACCTCGCGGGCCGAGTGCACCTGCACAAAGTGAATATTCGCCCGGCGAGGGAACATCGCGTGACGTTCCAGTTCCGGTCCCAACCGCTCCAGTTCGACAGCCTCGACGTCGTCCACATAGAGCACGGCGTGGGGATTGCCCATCGACACGCAGGTCATGCGGAACTTCATCCCCCCCGCCGAGATCGGCACGTTCACCGCACGATCGGCTTCGACGGCGACCGGTATCTGCCGCGGCTGAAGGATCGGCTCGCCCATGTCCACGGTGGCCGCCGCGACCTTTCCATCCGGCCCGACCGCCAGCTCGATGGCCTTGACGCCCGCGGCGGTCTCCACGCGCAGGGGATTGGCCTTCGCCAGCCCGTGGTCGTAGGCGTATTTCGCCACGCAGCGGACGCCGTTGCCGCACATCTCGGCCTCGCTGCCGTCGGCGTTGAATATCCGCATGCGCACGTCGGCGACGGTCGAGGGCAGAATCAGGATCAGCCCGTCGCTGCCGACGCCGAAGTGGCGGTCGCTGATGGCGCGAGCCAGGTCCGCGGGATCTTCCACGCGCTGGTGGAAGCCGTCAATGTAAACGTAATCGTTGCCGCTGCCCTGCAATTTTACAAATCGCATACCAGGTTCCTTGCAAGACCGGTCATTATACAGGGTTTCCCCGTCATGATAAAAGCGCGGCGAGGTCTTCGCCTCGCCGCGCCATAGATTTAGACAGTCAGGCGATTCACACCGCCGACAGTTCTTTCTTCCGCTTCTCCAACTGGCGGCGCAGCCGCTCCAGGATGGCCGAGTGCATCTGGCTGACGCGGCTTTCGGACAGGTCCAGCGTCTCGCCGATTTCCTTCATGGTCATCTCTTCGAAATAGTACAGGATGATGATGAGCCGCTCGGCCCGGCTGAGGCCGCGGGTGATGAGGTCCTTGATGTCCTTTCGCGTCGCCGTCCGCAGCGGATCGTCGCTCTTTTTGTCCTCCAGCACGTCGATCTCGCGGACATCCTTGTTCGAGTCGGTCTCGAACCACTTGCGGCTGAGGCTGACCAGCCCCACCGCCCGGGCGTCGCGCTGAAGCTTGCGGAACTCGTACATGGGCATCCGCATCTTCTTGGCCAATTCCCCTTCGTCGGGACGGCGGCCGAGCTGCGCCTCCAGCTCGTGCTTGGCCTCGTTGAGCTTGTGGGCCCGGCTGCGCACCAGCCGCGGAACCCAGTCCATCGAGCGCAGCTCGTCCAGCATGGCCCCGCGGATTCGCGGCGCGCAATAGGTCTCGAACTTCACGCCGCGCTTCTCGTCGAAGGCCGCGATGGCGTCCATCAACCCGAAGATGCCGGTGGAAATCAAATCGTCAATGTCTACCTCCTCCGGCAGCTTGGAGTACAACCGCTCGGCGGTGTATTTGACGATCGGAAGGTAGTGTTCCATGAGATGGTTCCGCGACTCCTGATCGCCGTTCTTTCGGAACGCCTTCCACCATTGCTGGACCTGATCCGTTGTGCCGGTATTTACAGTGCTCATCCTCATGGTTGCTGTCACTCCTTGGATGGTCGCCTTGGTTATCTCTAACCAGCCTCGAGTCCTCAGAAGCCAGTCCACTCAGTGATATTTCCCAAACTATCCATATTATGTATATTATCCATTCTATGTATATCAACGTCCATGTCAACTGGAATTCTTAAGATTTTTTCGAGGTTCTCTGGGGAGGATATGGACGTTTTTTGAGGCATCCTTGCCTATAACTCCATATTTTAGAAGTTGTTATGCAAACAAGTTTGCGACGCGGCTGAAGAATCCTTCTTCTTTTTTGCCCACAAGGGCCCCCCCGGCTGCCAATTTTGTGGCCAGGGCAGCCAAGCACCGGCTGGCTGAGCATTTGGGGTAGGCCAGGACCACCGGCTCTCGCTTTCGGACGGCCTCGGAGACCTTCGGATCGGCCAGGACGTAGCCGGCGTCATAAAGGGTCGTTCCCAGGAACTGTCGGGCGACGCCGGAGATCCGCGCGAAGGTCGTGCGGGCCTCGTGGCGGTCGGCGGCGAAATTGACCAGCAGGCTGAGGTGCCCGCTGTAGCCGGAGCGGACCAGGACTTTGGTGATGGCGTAGCTGTCCGTGATGGCTGGGGGTTCCGGCGTGGTCACCACCAGGACGTTGTCGGCGCTGGTGGCCATCTGGATGACGTCGGGGCCGATGCCCGCGGCCGTGTCGATCACGATAATGTCATTGTCGGCCTCCAGGGCGGTCAGGTCCTTCAGCAGTTGGGCCCGCTGGAAGTCCGACAGCCGGGCGAGCTTGGCCAGCCCGCTGGCGCCGGGGACGAGTTGCACGCCGCTGGGTAGGTCCACGACGATCTCTTCCAGTCGCTTGAGTCCCGCGATGACGTGCGAGAGGTTGCTCCGCACGTTGACGTCCACCATCACGTCGATGTTGGCCAGTCCCAAGTCGGCGTCCACCAGGGCCACGCGGTTTCCTGCCGCGGACAGCAAAATGGCCAGGTTCAGCGCCACGTTGCTCTTGCCCACGCCGCCCTTGCCGCTGGTCACGGCGATGGTGCGGGTGCGTCGCGCCTGCTGCATCAGTTGCCTCAGCTTGTCGGCTTGGTCTTCAACCGCCATACGTCCCTTCTCCCACAATTAATTCGGCCAACCGTCGCGGGTTGGCCGGAGCAATGTCGTCCGGAACCTCTTGGCCTGTGGTCACGAAGCTCAACGCCGCCTTGGCCGCCGAGGCGACGTTCAGCACCATGCCGAAGGTGCTGGCTTCGTCCAGCTTTGATACGATCAACCGGTTGGCGCCGAGCGGCATAAAATTCTCAAGGACGCGTGCCGCGCAGCTCGGCCCCACCGTCACCGAGACGACCAGGTGCACCTCATCCGGCTGGGCCGCCTGGAGAAACTCCTGCATCTGTCGTAGCCGCGGAGCGTCGGTGGGGCTTCGGCCGGCGGTGTCGATGAGCACCACGTCCAGTCCCGCCATGGACGTAATCGCCTCGGCCAGCTCCGCCGGCCTCAGGACCGTCCGCAACGGCACCTCGATGATCTGGGCGTAGGTCTTGAGCTGGTCGACGGCCGCGATGCGGTACGTGTCGATGGTCACCAGGCCCACTCGCCGGCCGGCGGACAGTTTGTGCCGGGCGGCCAGCTTGGCGATGGTCGTCGTCTTGCCCACGCCCGTCGGACCGACCAGGACGACCACGCGGGGCCGGCCCGTCGCCGCCGGAATGCTCACGTCCGAAGCGGGGATGCGCGACGCGATCAGGTCCACCAGCCGCTCCCGCACGGCCGAATCCTGCGACATCTCGGCGGGCGTGAGGTCCTGTTGGAGTTGGCTTAACAATTCGGAGACTGTCTCTTCCGCGAGTTCCTGCCGCAGGAGGTGCGCCCGCCAGCTGGCCAACTCCTCAGGCATGGCCACCGGCAGGGGCAAGCTCAATCGGCCGGCGGCCAAGCCGCTGGAGGCTCGCAGCAGCCGGGCCACCATGTTGTGGATCTCGCCCATCCTCTGGCTCAGCACGTCACCCAGCGGTTCGACCGTGCTGGTGGCGTCAAGAGCGACGGCCGCGTCGCCGGCCGGCGTCGACGGCACGGGGACATATCGTCCTGCCGGCACGCGCTGCGGCACGTTTACGTGGGCCGAGGCGGTGACCTCCCACATCGCTCGGCCGCCGAGGCCGAACAGTCCGCCCTTGCGGAACTGCCGGGTGTGCAGAATCACGGCGTCCCGGCCGAGATCCTTCTTCACCTCCGCCAGAGCCAGGGCCATCGAGGGAGCACAGTAGATTTTCGTTTCCATAACTTAGATTCCTAAACTGGCAAGCGATTCCACTTCCACGGAGTCAATTTCGTTGTAACCCAGCACGACCGCCTCGGGCGCGGCGCCGGCGAGCAGCTTGCGGACCACCGGGCGAATCTGCGGCGCACAGACGATGACCGGCCGCCGCCCTTGCCGGCGAAACGACGCCAGCCCGTCGCTCAGCGCCTTGGAGACGGCCTTGCCCACGGCCGGGGGCACGCCCGCGGCGCTGTAGGCCGGCCCTTCGGCCGCGTAGGCGCCCAATTCCTGCTCCAGGGCCGGCGACAAATGGACGCACGGCAGCTTGCCGTCGCGGTCACAGAACTGCTGGCACAGCGACCGGCCCAGGGCGGATCGGACCTGCTCGGTGAGCGCCTCGACCTGGTTGGTCTGGCTGGCGGCGTCGCACAGCGCCTCCAGGATGCCCTCCAGGTTGCGGATGGACACTCGCTCCCGCAGGAGGTTCTGGAGCACCTTGTGAATCTGCGCGGCCGTCAGCTTGGCGGCGACCTCGGCCACCAGGCTGGCGGCGGTCGCCTTGAGGTTGTCCAGCAGGTCCGCCACCTGCTGGCGGCCCAGCAGCTCGGCCGCGTGGCGGCGGACGGTCTCGGCCAGGTGGGTCATCAGCACGTCGGTACTGTCGGCCACCACGTAGCCCATCGCCTCCGCCTGCGGGCGCTGGGAGGGGCTGATCCATATCGCCTCGCCGCCGAATGTCGGATCCGTCGCCGGCCGGCCCATCAAGGCGTCGGGCGCCGCGCCAACGTCCCCCGGCGCGCCGGGGATGGCCAGGACCTGCCGCGGATACAGCTTGCCGCCGGCCACCTTGGCCCCGCGGATGCAGAGGACATACCCGCGAGAGTCTATGTCCATGTTATCGCGGATGCGGATGGGCGGCAGGATGATACCCAACTCCGTGGCGAGCTGGCGACGCAGGGCGGCGATACGGTTCAGCAGGCCGCCCGGCTGGGGCGAATCCACCAGGCCGATCAGTGCAAAGCCCAGATCAATCCGCATAGCCTCCACGGCCAGCAGGTCGCGGAGGTTTTGCGCCGCCGGGGCCGCAGGCTGCGGCGCCGGTTCGGCGGCTTCTTTGTGGTCCGGTATTGCTTCGCGTCGCCGACGCAGGAGCAGCGCCAAGCCCAGGCATCCGCCGCTCAGCAGCAGCAGGGGCAATTTCGGCAGCGACGTCAGCGCCATCGCTCCCAGCAGGGCCGCCGTAATCGCCAACGCCAGCGGGCGGGCGGTGAGTTGTGAAATGACTTGCTTGCTCAGATCGGCCTCGACGTTGCTCCGCGAGACGATCAGCGCCGCGGCGATAGCCACGAGGAACGCCGGAACCTGCGTCACCAACCCCTGGCCGATGGTCAGGCGGACGAACAGGTCCGCCGTGGCGGCCAGGTTCCAATGGTATTGCACCATGCCGACGTACAGGCCGCCCAGGACGTTGACCAGCAGGACCAGGACACCCGCGACAGCGTCGCCGCGGAGGAATTTGGACGCCCCGTCCATGGCCCCGTAGAAGTCGGCCTCGCGCGCGACGGTCTGCCGCCGCTGCTGGGCTTGGGCCGGGGTAATCAGCGAGGCGGCCAGGTCGGCGTCGATGGCCATCTGCTTGCCCGGCATCGCGTCCAGCACGAAGCGGGCAGCCACTTCGCTGATGCGGGCGGCGCCCTTGGTCACCACCACGAACTGCACGATCACCAAGATCATGAACAGGACCGCCCCCACCGCCAACGAGCCGGACGTCACGAACTGTCCGAAGGACCACAGCACGCCGCCGGCGGCCCCCTGGGCTTCTTCGAGCGTCTGCCCGTCGGCCCCGCAGGTCAGGATCAGCCGCGTGGCCGCCAGGTTCAGCACCAGCCGCAGCAGCGTGGCCCCCAGCAGCAGGGAGGGGAACACGTTGAACTCCAGCGGGCTGGCTACGAAGATCGTCATCAGCAGCATGACCGCCGCCAAGGCAATATTGCCCAGCAGCAGGACGTTCATCAGCTCCGGCGGCAGCGGCACCAGGATCACCAGCACCATCGCGGCCACCGCGACGGGCAGGATCAGCCCCTGGTATCGGGCCACTGTGCCGGTCTTGAGTGTTGGACTATTCATCGCCATGCGTTCGTGCCTTGGGATTGCCGTCGCCTGGGCCGGCGCAATCGCTCAGTGCTTTCCATCTTTCGCAGGTCTTCCAGGAACTCTCGGCGGGTCATCTTGAGGTCCTGGAGGTACTGCCATCGCTGGTAGAGCAGGTCCACCAACGCTACGGCCAGCAGCGCCGCGGTGATCCACAGGGCCGTGGTCAGGACCTCTCGGGCGGTCCAGGCGGCCCAGTCGGCGGCGGACAGGTTTCCGGCGGAGATCAATCGCGGCATGGCCGCCCGCACTGCCGACCAGGCGATGCCGGCGACCGCGATCACCTTGACGATGCCCAGGGCCGCCCGCACGAGGGAGCGAAGCGACAGCACCCTGCCCACCCCGGCCACCGGCGACAGGCGAGCGAAGTCCGGCTCCGCCACCTCGCCGGCAAACAGCAGGCCGAACTGTGCGATATTGGCCGCCACGGCTGCGGCGACGACAACCAGCAGCATCAGCCCAGCCCGGCCGGCCAGGGCCCAGGCGGCCGAGGCCACGTCGCCGCTCCAGATTTCGGTGAGCGAAGTCGAACCGCCGCCGGAGACGTCGCCCGCTTCGGCCAGCATCGCGGCCACCAGACGCTTGGCGGCCTGGAGCAGCCCGCCGCCCATCGCGATGGCCGCCACTACCGCTGCCAGGCACACAATCGCCGCGACCAGCTCACCGCTCCGCGGCACGCGCCCTTGCCGCCTGGCCTCAGCCAGACGCAGAGGGGTCGGCATCTCGGTCCGCTCGCCAATCTGTTCTCGCAGGTCCGCCATGTGTTCTTTCGTTTACTGCACCGCCGGGAATGCCACGGCCCATTGCCGCGTGAGGACTCCCACGGCCGCTTCCAGCAGCGGGGCCATCGCCGCCAGGCTCACGGCCAATACCGCCAGGCCCAGCATCGCCCGCACCGGCAAGCCGACCGTCAGGATGTTCACCTGCGGCATGGTCTTCTGGAGCAGGCCGTCCGCCACGGTCACCACCAGGATGGCGATCAGCACCGGGGCGGCGATCTTGAGCGCCAGGACAAAGCTCATGGCGAGCATTGTCACCGCCGCCTTCATCGCCGCCGAGCACGACACCGACGCGGCCAGGCCCGCCGGCAGCACGTCAAACGTGCCCAGCAGGGCGGCGATCAGCGTCCGATGCCCGCCGATGGCCAGGAAGACCACCAGCGCCGTGAGCTGAAGCAGGCGGCTGACGGCCTCGGAGCTTTCTTCCTTCAGCGGGTCGAACACCTCGGCCAGCGCCAGGCCCATCTGCTGGCCGACGTGCATGGCCGCCAACTCCACGCCGACGAATATCAGCCGCGCCAGGTAGCCGATGGCTGCCCCGATGGCAAACTCGGTCGCCAGCGCCCCGCCTGCGACCAACCAATGGGCCGGCAGGGTCGCCGCGCCCGCCAACCGTCCTGCGGCGGCCAAGCCCACCACCAGGCTCATGGCCACGCGCAGGCGGACCGGCACGGCCGGGTGGGCGAACACCGGCGCCACCAAAAAGATCCCGCCGCAGCGGGCCATCACCAGCACCGTCGTGTACACCCACACCGAATTGAGCGAACCGATATCCATGTCGATTTACGGCAGCTTGCCGAACATCTCCTTGGCGAATTCCACGACGCGCGACAGCATCCACGGGCCGACCACCAACGCCGCCAGCATCATGGCCGCCATCTTGGGCACGAAGCTGAGCGTCTGCTCCTGCACCTGCGTGGCCGCCTGGAGCACGCCCACCAGCAGCGCCACGATCAGCCCCACCACCAGCACCGGCGCGGCGATCACCAGCGTCAGCATGGCCGCCTGGCGTGCGAGGTCGATGGCTTGACTTGCGTCCACGGTCGACTCCTTGCTCACGTTGTTCACTGGAAACTTTTCATCAGCGTGCCGACCACCAGGTGCCAGCCGTCGGCCAGCACGAACATCAGCAGCTTGAACGGCATGGAGATCAGCACCGGCGGTAGCATCAGCATGCCCATCGAAACCAGCATCGAGGCCACGAGCATGTCGATCACCAGGAACGGCAGATAGATTCGAAAGCCGATCAGGAACGCCACCTTCAACTCGCTGACCGCAAAGGCCGGGATCAGTGACAGCGTCGGCACGTCACTCCAGGTCAGGTTGCTTTGGCCGGCTTGGTCCTTGCCCAGGAACAGGTACACGTCCTGCTCGTTGCCGGCGGAGGAGATCTGGCGGATCATGAAGGCCCGCACGTCTTTCTGGGCGGCCCCCCAGGCGTCCTGCCAGCCCATCTTGCCCGCCAGGTAGGGCGCCACGGCGTCCTGATGCACGGCCATGTAGGTCGGGGCCATCACCACCAGCGTCATCAGCAGCGCCAGGCCGAAGAGAATCTGATTGGGCGGGAGCTGCTGGGTCGCCAGCGCCTGCCGCAGCAGCCCCAGCACGACGATGATCCGCGTGAAGCACGTGACCATCACCGCCACTGCCGGCGCGACGGCCAGGACCGTAATCAGCAGCAGCCACTGCACCAGGCCGCTCATCGTGGAGGGGTTCTGCATGTCCGGCAGGACCTTGGGCAGGCCCGCCGGCGCGGATTGGGGCGCCGCCGCCCCGCCGCTTGCGGCCCAGGCGGCCCCGGCCGACAGCATCGCGACAGCAACGCCGACAGCCAGCAGCCAGGCCGCGCCGGGCCGTCGTGCCGAATCAGGATGACGTGCGTTCCTTCGCATCAACCGCGCAGCCTTTCGTCGTTTGACAGGCGGGCACGGATTCTTTCCGCCGCGTCGCGGATCGCCTCGCCGCTTGCGGCGCCGGCGGGTTTTTTCAACTTCGACTCCAACTCAGCCAGCACGGCGGCGGCCTCCTGTGGATCGCTCATTTCGCCCAGGGCCACCGGGCCGGCAGGACCCAGACCTATCAGCAGCAACCGCTTGCCCCACCGGACCAGGCAAAGCTCGCAGCGGGAGGTCAGCCGCGAGCGAACCAGCACCTGTACGACCTGCCCGCCGATGGCAATCCGGCCACTGCGTCCGAGCCGCTTCAACACCGCCCGCAGCAGGAGGATCACGGCGACCACGACGGCCAAGGCCGCCAGGGGCCGCACCCAACTCCACAGGTCGCCGGCGGCGATGCCGTGATCGCCGCGGGCCAGCGGTTTGCTCTCCAGTGGGTTGCTCGCCGCAGGCTGTGACGCGGTGGCCGAGGCCGGCGGGGCTGTCTGGGCAGAAAGTTCCTGGGCCGCCGACATCGTGGCGGCGCCAAAGATTGCGATTATCATCGCGGCAGCCATCCAACGAGTTATTGGGGGCTCGTTTGCCTTCATCTGATCGACCCTGCATACGGCGAGACGATTTCCTCGATGCGAACAGCCAACTTGCCGCTCACCACGACGGGCTGTCCGCGCGCGACGAGCCGGCCGTCGGCGTACACGTCCACGCGGTCATCGGCCTGGCGGTCCAGCTCCACTACGCCGCCGATGTCCAGCCGCCACGCCTCGGCGGCCGGTATCAGCCGCCGGCCCAGCTCCAGTCGCACGTTGACTTGCTTATTCATGGATGATCTTACGGTTGCGAGGCAGTCTTGGCGGCCTGGCGGGTGGCGTGCAGGTCGTCGGCGGCGCGGGTTTCCTGGCGGTTTTCGTTGGAAGCCGCAGCCGTCGCTTCGCGATGCTGCAATGTCTCGGCTGCCTTGCGCTGGCGCATGGCTTCCTCAAGCTCCACGCGCCGGTGCTCCAGTTCTACTCTCGCCTCAGCCAGAAAACGGTTGGCATCGGCCAGGGCGGCGTTCAGCTCGGCCGCCGACTGGCGGTACCTCGCCATCGCGGCGGGATCGTTCGGCAGGGCCGTGCGAGCGGCGGCTGTGTGGACCTCCAGCAGGTCCCGCAGCCGTCGCACGTGCGTCTCGGCCGCATGCACCCGCGACCGGGCCGATTCGAAAGCCAACCGGCATGTGTCCTCATCCTGGCGACGTATCCTCCAAAGTGCCGAAAGACGGCGATCCTGCTTGTCCGACCTCATGACGTTCTCCGTTCTCCGTAACCGACGGGCCGTGCCGGCTCACCGGAACCGGCGGCGCCGCCCATCGACGTCTTGACGTCCATGATCTGCTTGTGAAGCTCCAGCAGCCGACCGCGAGTGTCCGCGAAGGCCTCCGGCTCATCGATGCCCTGGGCCAGGAAGGACCGGATCCACGGCATGGCCTTGATGGCCAGGTCGAAGTCCGCGCTGGTGCCCGGCCGATAGGCGCCGATGCTGACCATGTCCTCCACCTGGGCGTAGAGGGTCATCAGCCGGTTGAGTTCCTTGGCGGCCAGGCGGTGCGGGGCGTCCACCAGGTCGATCATCACGCGGCTGACGCTGCGGAGGCAGTCGATGGCGGGATACTGGCCGCGGTTGGCCAGCTCGCGCGACAGATGGATGTGCCCGTCGGTCACGGCCCGGACGGCGTCGCTGACGGGCTCGTTGAGATCGTCGCCCTCGGCCAGCACGGCGTAGAAGCCGGTGACCGAGCCGCGTTCCGTCCGGCCGCTGCGCTCCAGCAGTTGCGGCAGGATGTTGAACACGCTGGGGGTGTAGCCCTTGGTCGTGGGCGGCTCGCCAGCCACGAGGCCGATTTGCCGCTGGGCCGTGGCCAGGCGCGTCAAGGAGTCCACCAGCAGCACGACGTCGGCGCCGCGGTCGCGGAAGTATTCCGCCGCCGTGGCCGCGACCGCCCCGGCCTGCACGCGGAGCAGCGGCGGCTCGTCGCCCGTGGAGACGACCACCACCGATTTCTTCAGGCCTTCGGGGCCGAGGTTCTTCTCGATGAAGTCGCGGACTTCGCGGCCGCGCTCGCCGATCAGGCCGATGACGGTCACGTCGGCGGCGGTGAAGCGGCTGATCATGCCCAGCAGGATGCTCTTGCCCACGCCCGAGCCGGAGAAGATGCCCATCCGCTGGCCGCGGCCGACGGTGAGCAGGCCGTCGATCGCGCGGACGCCGGTGCCCAGCGGCTGATCGATCGGCCGCCGCTGCAAGGCCGCCAGCGGCTCGGGCCAAATGGGCATGTGCTCCTTGGCCGCGACCGGCCCGCGCCCGTCGATGGGCCGGCCGGCGCCGTCCAGCACCCGCCCCAGCACGGCCTCGCCCATGGCCACCGTCTGGCGGCAGGAGGTCAGGATCACGCGGGCGCCGCGGCAGATGCCCGTCATGGCGCCCATCGGCATGACCAGCGTCCGCTCGTCGGCGAAGCCCACCACGCGGGCCTCCACCGCCCCGCCCATGCCTTCCACGCGGCAGGCGGCGCCGATGGGGGCGGGGAAGTCCGAGACGCTGACCGTCAGTCCGCGGACGGCGCTCACGCGGCCGCTGACGCCCAGCGGCTGAACGTGCCGCATCGCTCGTGCATGTGTCTCAAAAACACCCATGTTCTTTCGTCTCGCCCGTCGCCGCTTGGCCGTGCGGATCGGCTGCTTCCTCGCGGCTGTGCGACTCGTAGCGTCCCATGTCCGTCGTCGCCGGACCGACCAGGGCCTCAATGATGTAGGCCAGTTGTCCTTCGATGGTCGCGTCGATCTGCCCGCCGCCGGCCAGCAGCTTCACGCCGCCGGGGCTGATGCTCGGATCGCCGACCAACTCGACGCGGCCCTTGATCGCCAAGGCCTCGACGGCCTGGTGGCAGTGTTCACGCATGGCTTGGAGCTGGCGGGGATTGACCTTGATCGTGATGGCCTTGGCGTAGCCGGCCATCTCCAGCACCTTGACCAGATTGGCCTGGGCGGCGGCGACGTCTCTGGCCGCCACGACGCCCACGACCCGCTCCGCCATCGCCACGGCCAGGTCCAGCAACTCCCGTCGGGCCTGCTCCACAAGTCCGTCGCGGGCGGCGGCCAGTTCCTCGGCAATCCGCTGAGCGCAGGACAGTGCCCCGCCGGCCGCCCCGGCTGAGGCCTCCATCCCCTGGCGCGAGCCGGCCTGGCAGCCATCGGTATAGCCGTCGTTGCGGCCGCGGGCGAAACCTTCCTCGTAGCCGCGACGGGCGGCGGCTTGCTCGGCCTGCTCCGCCTTGGCGCGGGCCTCGGCGACGATGCGGGCGGCCTCCTTGCGGGCTTCCAGCACGACGACCCGGGCCTCGGCGACGAAATCCGTCAGCCGCAGCACCGCCCCGTCGGTGGGAGCGTTCGCCTGATTTTCAGCCTTAATGACCCGTGCCATGTCTTATCTCGTTCAGGCCAGCAATTGTTTTTCCTGCCGGGCCGACTCGGAGAGGTACTCGCCGCTGCCGGCTCGCCGCACCGCCTCAGCCACGCGCTGCTGGGCGGCCTCGACCTCGCTGAGCCGGACCGGCCCCATCCGTTCCATCTCTTCCCGCACCTTCCGGCGGGTCTCGGACGACAGGGCGCCAAAGACCTTCGCCTTGACGTCCTCGCCGGCCGTCCGCAGGGCCACCGCAAGCTCCGCGGCATCCACCGGCGCCAGGGCCTGCTGCAAACGGTCCAAAGGCAACTGGGCAATGTCCTCGAAGCTGAACATCCGCCGGTGGATCGCCTCCACCAGCGAAGGCGCCCGCTCGGCCAGGGCCTCCAGCACGGCCTTCTCGGTGGCATAGCCGGCGTGGCGGAGGATTTCGGCCAGGTGGCCTTCCGGCCCGGCCGCCGAAGGCCCGCCGGCGGCCTGACGGGCGGCGCGCTGCGCCAGGGTCCGGGCGACCTCGGCGATCACCACCGGATCCACCTGGTGCAGAACGGCCACGCGCCGGGCGACGGCGGCTTGGGTCTCCTCGCTCAGAGCCGCAAGGACCGCGGCGGCGGCGGCGGGCGCCAACTGCCCCAGGACGATCGCGACGGTCTGGGGATGCTCGTAGGCGACCAGCGAGGCGATTTCTTCAGAGGAAAGGTGCGCCAGGAAATCCCAGGGCCCCTCCTGCGGACTGACGGGGCTACCGCTTTCCGCGGCCTGGGGATTGGCGGAGATATCTTGTTCTTTCGCGCCCCTAGAGGCTCGTCGAAGCGTCACGCGCTTCGCCAGCAGCACCGCCCCGCCGCCGGCGACGGAGGAGACGAGGACGGCCATCAGAAGGCTGCCCCAACCGAACGCTCCGCTCGGTGATAACGCAGCCGCGGCTAGAGCATCGGCCTCGGCGTCGTAATACCAATCCGCCTTCACCTGGCAGGGCCGATCGGCCACGGCGGCTTGGGCCGCCTGGCGAATCTTGTCCAGCACCTTATCGGCGGCGGAGGGGTCCGCGGCGTTGGAGCGGGCGACGGCGACCAGATAACTTCGCGGCACGGCCACCGAAACGGCCAGCGCCGCGGCTGGATCGTCCTTGCCCGTGGCGGTGACGCCGATCACCACCTTGTCGATGTAGCTCAGGGCCGCGTGGACTTTTTCGTGGTAATACGTCTCGATACTGCAGCGGCGTTGGAGTTCCTTCTCGTCGCCGCTCTCGGCGTCGAAGCGGTAGCTGCGCCCGCTGCCGTCGATGACCCGCACGTTGCGGTCGCTCATGTCCGCGATGCTGCCGGCGACCAGGTCCGCGATGGCCAGGGCCATCGAGCGGTTCAGCGTCGCCCCCGGCTTCATCGTGACCCGCACGGCCGCGGTGGGCTCATGGCCAGCCCCGCCCAAGCCGCGCGGGCTGCCCGGCTCGTACAGCACGGTAGCGGAGGCCACGGCGGGGAACTTCTCCACCAGCCGGCTGAGGGCGGCCATCTTGGCGGCCTGCCATCGCTTATCGCTCTGGGCGGTCGTCCGCCAGATGTCGTCCTCTTTCGCCAGCGCCGCCAGCGACTCGGCGGCGTCTTCGGGCCGCTGAGCAAGGGGGGCGATGATCTCCGTGGCGGCGGCCAACTGCTTGGCGCGGACCATCAACCGGCCATCCGTGAGCCGAGACGAAATGCCGCTGTCCGCCAGCATCCGCCGGGCCGTGGCAAGGTCCGCGGCGTTCAGACCGGTGGTGTCCAGCGGAACCCTCTGGTTTCCAAACCCGGCTACGGTCGCCCACAACGCGGCGAACAGCACCGCCCCCGCCGCTATCGCCGCGATCCAGCGGGCCCGGCGACTGAGGCCGGCGAGGCGGGTTCGCACCAGGCCGACGACTTCTTTGACGCTGTCCTTGCCTATCACGTCCGGTCCTCCATGACCGGGGCTTGGTTCGCCGCCCTTGAGGCACCGCCTCACGTTCGGCGGCTGGCGGCCCTGGCGTCGGTCACGCTGACGTCATGTCTTGCGGCTCCTGCCCCGCCGGGCCGTCGCCGGCCGGGGAGGCGTCCATCTTGGCGAAGTGATCGCGAATTTGCTGGAGCGACTTGTTGGCGGCCTTCATCTCCGCGATGCGGTCCAGCCGCTCGAACACCGACTCGTCGAACAACCGGTGGCCGCCGTTCGTCCAGCGGCTCTCGTGGATCAGCCCCATCGTGGCGTAATTGTGGATGGTCTGCCGGCTGACGCCGGAGTAGTCCACGACCTCGCCGATGCGGTACAGCTTGGGGGGCCTCTGGCGCCGCTGCGGACCGGCTGCCAGGCCGCCGGCGGCTCCCAGGCGATTGGCGGTCACAGGAGAAAATCTTTTTTCGCGTTCGCGTTCTTCAGCGGCGCCGCTCACCGGGCCGGTCTGATCTGCTGGATATTGGCTTAGATGTGATTCGCTCGTCATATTCTCAGGAATTACGCTTGTTCTAAGGAGTTGTGCTTGTCGAACGTTCTATTCATGTTTTACGTTTTACAAAATGTATAAATACTGGCATGGACCGTCAAGCAAGAAAATTTAAAATTGATTAAAAATTTTTCACCCACTCCCCTGGCTCATTGCCTCACGTCGAGAGATGGCCGCAGGAGGCCTTTTGCGGTATGCTTGGTGGGAATCGAGCGGCAAAATAATTTTTGCCAGGAGTGAAACCGAATGAGTGCCTTTGCCTCACAAAAGTTCTTACTGGACGAAAAGGACATGCCGCGGCGTTGGTACAACCTGGCCGCGGACCTGCCCCACCCTCCCCTGCCGCCTTTAGGACCGGACGGCAAGCCCATCACGCCCCAGATGTTGGCGCCGGTCTTTCCCATGAACATCATCGAGCAGGAGGTTTCCACCCAGCGGTGGATCGACATCCCCACCGAGGTCCTGGGGCTGCTGCGGATATGGCGGCCGTCGCCGCTGCGCCGCGCCCTGCGGCTGGAGGAGGCCTTGGGCACGCCGGCGAAAATCTACTACAAGGACGAAGGCGTCTCCCCTCCCGGCAGCCACAAGCCCAACACCGCCGTCGCCCAGGCCTGGTACAACAAACAGTTCGGCATTCAGCGGCTGACGACCGAGACCGGCGCCGGCCAATGGGGCAGCGCGCTGGCCTTCGCGTGCTCCCTGATCGGCCTGGAGTGCAAGGTGTTCATGGTGCGGGTCAGCTTCGACCAGAAGCCTTTCCGTAAGATGATGATGCAGGTCTGGGGCGCCCAGTGCGTGGCCAGCCCTTCAAATGAAACCCAAGCCGGGCGCGACATCCTGGCCAAGATGCCCGACACGCCAGGCTCCCTGGGCATCGCCATCAGCGAGGCCATCGAGGCCGCCGTCGCCGACTCAACCGGCAAGACGCGCTACAGCCTGGGCAGCGTGCTCAACCACGTCCTGCTGCACCAGACCGTCATCGGCCTGGAGGCCAAGAAGCAACTGGCCAAGGCGGGCGAGAAGCACGTGGACGTGATCATCGGCTGCTGCGGCGGCGGGTCGAACTTCGCGGGGCTGAGCTTCCCGTTCGTCTGCGACAAGATCCACGGGGAAACGATCGACATCGTCGGCGTCGAGCCGGAATCTTGCCCAACGCTCACCCGCGGCCCGTTCGCCTACGATCACGGCGACGTCGCCAAGATGACCCCCCTGCTGGCCATGCACTCGCTGGGGCACGGTTTCGTGCCTCCGGCGACCCACGCCGGCGGGCTGCGGTATCACGGCATGGCGCCGCTGGTCAGCCAGGCGATGGTCGAGGGGCTCATCCTCGCCGAATCCTATCCGCAATCTAAGTGCTTCGAGGCCGCCATCACCTGGGCCAGGACCGAAGGCTTCATCCCCGCCCCGGAAACCTCGCACGCCATCGCCGCCGTCATCGACCAGGCCCGCCAGGCCAAAGACGAAGGCAAGGAAAAGGTCATCCTATTCAACTGGTCAGGCCACGGATTGATGGACCTGGCCGGCTACGACGCCTACCTCCAGGGCAAGTTGCGCGATTATCCCCTGTCGGACGACGAGCTGGCCAAGGGTCTGGCGGACTTGAAGGGTCACCCCACGCCGGTCCTGCGCAAGGCGGGCAAGAAATAATGCGGCAAGCTGACCCCTAGCAGCGGTAATTCAGCACGGCCTCGCGCATGGCGAGGAAATTGGCCAGCGGGACGGAGTTTTGCACCTCGGAGGTCGAGCCGATCATGATCCGTCCCTCGGCGACCTCGATGGTGCGGCGGACGGCCTCGGCCACCTGCTGCGGCGTGCCGTGGCTGAGGAGCTGCGACAGGTCGATCCCCCCCGCCATCCACAGCGTCGGGAACCGGCGGTGGATGGCTCCTGCGTCCATGCCGGCGCCCACCTCGATGGGGTTCAGCCCGTCGATGCCGCAGGCCACCAGCCAGTCCATCACGGCCATCAGATTGCCATCAGAATGGAACAGGACCTTGGCGCCCCGGCCGTGCCAGGCGGCGACGACGCGGGCCAGCCGCGAAAAGTAGTGCTCCCCGAGCCAGGCGGGGCTCATGAGCGTGCCGGTCTTGAAGGCAATGTCGTCCGCCAGGAAGACCGCCTCGATGCCGCTAGCTTCCGGCAGATGGCCGATCCAGGCCTCGGCGGCCAGCGTGTGGGTCTCCAGCAGTTCGTCGATGACGTCCGGGCAATCGGCCAGGAAGTAGCTGAACTGCTCCAGCCCCACCTCGCTGTACGCGGCGGTCAGGTTCACCGATCGGCTGGAAGGAAAATAGAACACCTCGCCCAGGCACCGGCGGCAATCGGCCACGGCCGCGAGCCAGTCGTCCACCGACTTTTGTTTCCGGGGCGTCCAGGCCGGGTCGAAGGCGTCCAGCACTTTTCGCTTGGCCGTGACGTAGTCCTTGGTGTCGGCGTATCGCAGGGGCGCGGTCCAGGTCGTCCAGCGATAGTCCCGCTGCTGGCGGCCGTCGGGGAGCCGGCCCGTGTCCTCTTGCTTGGGCAGGCGGACCGTGGCCCGCGTGGCGTCCAGGGCCGGGGCGTAGGCGGCAAAGACCACTTCGGCGGCGTTTTCCACCGTCAGCGCCTGGCCGGAAAAATGGTTGATGACGGCGTCATTGCGGAGAATGTCGAACAACGGCGGCCGGTCTGGGCGCCGGCCGGCCATCACGTCACGAACGCGCTGGAGGGAACCTTGCATTGCCGGGTGCCGCCTGTAGGAACAAGATCCGCGCACGGACCTGGCGACCCGGCCCATGATAACGGCGGTCCGCAAAAATGCCACCGCACAGGCACGGCCGCCGGCCATGGACACCGGCGGATTGCATCCGGCACAACCTCTCTAAACCGCAGCATCACGCCCCAAGAAAGGCCGGCCTGAACGCCTGGACACCTCCCAGGGGAACGTGACCGATGCAAGGCTTCTTGTTTAGCGCCGTCTATCGCGCCGTCGCCGCAGCATCGTCAATCCACCGAGAAGCAGAAGCGACAGCGTGGCAGGCTCGGGAACGATTTGATCAGCCGTTACACTGAAATTATAGAAATCAACCGACGTGGCATCCGTCGTTCCGTTGTTCTGGAGCATAAACGCGACGGTTGCCGATTCTGCGTTGTAGGACGCGGAATACAGTTGGATTCCGTCGTAATAACCGGTAACGACGGAGCCGACGCGAGTGATTCTCATGGTTCCGAAGTTATCCGTGGTACTGGTTATTCCTCGCAGCGTCCCCGCATGCTCCGTCTGGCCCTCGTAGGCGTGATAGTTGTCTCCTATGTTCGCTCCGCTCCATAACCATTCGTCGCTGCGAACGACGTACATGTAGGAGCCCCCGAACCAGGCGCCGAGCTGTACCTGGTTCCCCGGGCGCCCGTCCACCCGGTCTATGAGGGCATTTTTGAATTGAATGGAGACATCGAAGTTGCCGTGAAGTTCCTGCGTGAAGTCGATCATGAGGTACTGGAAACCATAGTTTCCGCCCTGCGGTTTGCTCAATCGAACAGCCGCGTCACCCGTACCGATCGTGTACAGAGGCTGATTGCTTTCGGCCACCCAGTAGTTCGAGTCGAGGCCCGAAGAAAGGGGATCCGTAAACACAGCCGCTGCCGCCGGACGCGCGAAACATACCACTGCGACCATCACGAGGAACAACGTGAATACAAATTTTCTGGAAGCACGCATTTTACTCCTCCTTATTAGAGATAGAGATACTGCGGTACCACGAGTAGAAGTTGGTGAAGAAAGCCGGCCTACCGGTCCTCGGGAAGGTCTGAGTAAGCGCTATTCAGTCCTTCTCCGGCAAGCAAGACAAACACCCACTTCTCCTCCTAACGACACGAGATTTTCCTCCGAAACGGCATAAATTATATGTTCATATTGGATTATGTCAATTACAAAATCGACAAATACCCTCAAAAACTGCGATTGCGGGACTGTCGGATCCGCTGTTTTCCACCCCAGCCGGGGGGTAAAGCACGTAATGCGGGGCATACAATTCTTTGTAAGGGTTAGTTTCAACCAAGGAGACAACCATGAGCGGAATAGTGATGACCTCAATGATTGCGGCCGCGGCGATGGCGGCTGCGTCGGCCTCGGCGGCGATCAAGACCGAGGCGGTGGAATACAAGGATGGCGACACGGCCCTGGAAGGCTACTTGGCCTACGACGATTCAGCCAAGGCCCCGCAGCCGCTGGTGCTGGTCGTGCACGAGTGGTGGGGATTGAACGATTACGCCAAAGGCCGCGCCCGCCAATTGGCGGAGATGGGGTACGTGGCCTTCGCCGTCGACATGTACGGCAAGGGCGTCCTGGCCACCGACGCCAAGCAGGCGGGCGAACTGGCCGGCAAGTTGAGGTCGGATCGTAAACTTATGCGCCAGCGAATCACGGCGGCCCTGGAGGCGGCCAAGGCCAATCCGCGCGTGGACGCCAAGCGCATCACGGCCATCGGCTACTGCTTCGGCGGCACGGTGGTGCTGGAACTGGCCCGCAGCGGGGCCGATATCGCCGGTGTGATCAGCTTCCACGGCGGGCTGGATACCCCCACCCCGGCCGACGGCAAGAACATCAAATGCAAGGTGCTGGTGCTCAGCGGCGCCGACGACCGCAGCGTGCCGCTGTCGCAGATCGCCGCCTTCGAGGATGAGATGCGCGCCGGCAAGGTGGACTACCAGATCGTTCTGTACGGCGGCGCCGTCCACGGCTTCACCAACTCCGCCAATGGCAACGACCCCTCCAAGAACGTCGCCTACAACGCCGAGGCCGACCGGCGGTCCTGGCAGGCCATGAAGGATTTCTTCGCAGAAATTCTTAAGCAACCGAGTGGATAGACTATTCGACTGTTCGACTATTTGACTGTTTGGCCAATTGCCGTTTCTCCTGCTCACCTGCTCTATGAAAAATGCTCCCGTAGGGGGAGCATTTTTCATGGCCCGGGCGGGATTTGAACCCACACGTCCGTTTCCGGACAAGGGATTTTAAATCCCTTGCGTCTGCCAGTTCCGCCACCGGGCCATAATTGCAGCAAAACCGAAGGTTCAAGCTACAATCAAAAGCACGAAACGACAAATCCGAAGCACGAAACAAACAGCAATTTTCAAATACAACAAAAAGCCAAGCCGTCAACCTTTCTGCTGAGATGTTTGGGTCATTGCAGCTTTGTCTTTTTAAGATTGTTTCGAATTTCGTGCTTGGTGTTTCGGATTTTTGATTTCCGAGCGGCTTTCTATTTTCTCAGACTGCCTTGGAGTTCATCGACCACGACCTGCCGCCCGCACCAGGAATCAGGACCAGATTTCCTCCGGCCAGGCGTAGCTGCCCGGTTTTATTGTAACCGCCGGGCCGCCGCCGATCACTTGCAGCGACGCCACGCCGGGCGCCAATTCGCGCCGCACGTTGAACCGCCGCCATCCCAGCCGCCGCACCAACGTCCAAGCCGTCGCGCCGCCTTCCATGCACACGTGGCCGACGCGCATCCGTCCCAGCACGGCCGCGACCACGTCAGCCAGACGGTCCAGCATCGTCTGCGGGCAGCCGCCGCGGTCGGCGCCCTCCCCTATCGACACGACCGCCGAGCCGCGCCGCGTCAGCACCTCGACAACCTCGTCAGCCCACCGCTGCCTGATCGTCGTCCCGTCGGCCTCGGCAGCCTTCTCAGCCAAGAGTTCCGCCGGCATGGGCAGGACGGCCACGCCGTGAGCACGGGCCTGCCGCACTGTCTCGGCCGCGTGAGGCGGGGAGCTTCCGCAGACCAGCAGCATCGGACGGCGGTTTTCAAGCGGCGGCTGGGCGGGCCGAGGCACGCGCGTGTGCCCCTTGGCTTCCAGAACGGCGGCCAAGAACTCCGCCCCGCCCACCGGCAGCGTCGTCGCATCGACTTTTGCGGCCCAGGCGGCCAGGTCGGCGGTGCTGGCGGCCCGGCCGACAAAAATGCCCCGCGCCGGCAGCGCCTGGCCGGGCCCCAGCAGCGTGACCGGACCTTTCTTGCCGCAGTCCAGGAGGGCCAGCACGTCGCTGGTCCTGGCGGGGAATTCGGGATCTGCGGCAAAGCCGGTCTGATGCAGCGGCACGCCGCCGATGAAGTATTGCCCGTCGCGGATAGTTCGGCCGAGCAACGGATTGGCCGGCACCAGCAGCGCCCGGGCCAACCCAAGGGCAGAAAGTGCCGCCTGAGCCTCGGCCACCACCGGCCCGCGAAGGACCGAATCGATTTTCTTATAGACCCACTTGGCCTGCCGACGCAGCGGCCAGGCTGTTTCGGTCACGACGGCGGCGGCTTCTCGCGGCGGCAGCGAGCGGCTGTGTGTGTTGAGGACCAAGACGCCGACTTTACTGCGCTCGCCGAGATCGGTGGCCACGTCGCCTTCGAACCGGTCCTGCACCTGGGCCGAAAGGCCGTACCGCAGCGCCACGGCCCCCACCTCCGCCGCGCCGGTGAAATCGTCGGCCAGGATCGTGATCATTTTTTCCCACCCGGCCCGCCCCGTCTGCCCCGCCTGCTTCGCTTGGCCAGCGCGACGGCCCAGTGCACGGCGGCGATCAGGCTCGTGGCCTTGGCCCGCCCCCGCCAGGCGATGTCGAAGGCCGTCCCGTGGTCCACCGACGTTCGGACGATCGGCAGACCCAGCGTGACGTTCACGCCGGACTGGAAGGCGAGCATCTTGAACGGAATGTGCCCCTGGTCATGATACATGCACACGACGGCGTCGCAATTTTTCAGGCGATCCGGCAGGAAGACGGTATCCGGCGGCAGCGGGCCGATGACGTCGATGCCTTTGGCCCGGGCGGCCCGGATGGCGGGCTCGATTAGCCGCTGCTCCTCGCGGCGGCCGAACAGGCCGTGCTCGCCGGCGTGAGGGTTCAGCCCGCAGACCAACAGCCGCACCCGCCGCTTGCGGATGGCGCGAACGGCGCCGGCGGTCAGCTCGATGACGTCCAGAATCCGCCGGCGCGACAGGCGGTTGGGAACGTCGGTGAATCCCACGTGGGTCGTGACGAAGCCGACGGCCAGCTTGCCGCCAACCAGCATCATGCAGACTTTTTTCGCACCGGTGAGGGACTTGAAGATTTCCGTGTGCCCGGGAAAGTTCACGCCTGCGCGGTTGAGGGATTCCTTGTGGATGGGGTTGGTGACGACGGCCGCGACGTGCCCGGCCAGGGCGGCGGCGATGGAGGCTCGGATGTACGCGTAGGCCGCCCGCCCGCAGGCGGCGCTGACCCGGCCGGGTTGGACCTCCCGGCAGGCCAGGGCGCGGCAGTCCACGACCACCGGCCGGTGCGTTTGCGGCGACTTCCGCCACTGCGCCAAGGCCATTACGTTCCGGGGCGCGGGCAGCCGGCATCGCCGGGCCACGCGCCGCAGGACGTCGGCATCGCCGAAGACAATCGGCACGCACTCGGCCCGCACGGCCGGTGAGACCAGCACCCGCAGGCTGAGCTCCGGCCCCACGCCGGCCGGATCGCCCATCGTGATCGCCACCGCCGGTTTGCCGCCTGCCGATGGTTTGTCCGGTGTGCTGCCCATGCCGTGCCTGCTTCCCGTTACCTGGCCAGGGCGGTCAGCGTCAGATTCTCGGCCTTGAGGCCTTCCAGCAGTTGCTTGCGTTGCGCCGGATCCAGCGTCCGCAAGGGCGGCAGGACCGCCGGCCCGCACAGCTTCGCCTCGCTCATCAACGCCTTCAGTGCCGCGATGGACTGGCCCACGCTTCGGTTGCCCTGATAGAGCCGGCCGACGGTGTTGAGAGCGGCCTGATGCTTGGCGGCGCGGTCCACTTCTCCCGCCCGGGCCGCCTCATAGAGGTGACGGCAGAGGGTCGGGGCGAGGTTGCCCGTGCTGGGCACATAGCCGGCGGCCCCCTGCGCCAGCCCCTGGGCCGCGAAGGCCGTGTGGCCCATGAAAATCGGGAACTTCTCCCGCTTGCCCATGCGCATGAGCAGCTCCGCCGTCCGGGCGACGTCGGGAGAGGAGTCCTTCAAGCCCGCGGCATTGGGATGCTCCGACAGCCGCTCCACCACGTCCAGCGGGATGGTCATGTTCGTGGTCTGCGGAATGTTGTAGAGAATCAGTGGACCGGAGGCGCCGTCCAGCAGCGCCTTGAAGTAGCGGTATTGTTCTTCGTCGTTGAGGGGAAAGTACGTCGGCAGATGGGCCACGAGGGCCTCGGCGCCCCGCGCCAGGTATTCCTTGGCCGCGGCCAGCGACTCCGCCAGGCAATTGCCGGAAATTCCCGCGTAGACGGGGATTCTGCCGCCGACGTGCTCGACAGTCCCCGCCACGAGGCGCGACCGCATGTCCGCCGAAAGGGAAGCCGCCTCGCCGGTGGTCCCCAGGACAAAAATCACGTCCACCCCGCCGGCCAGCAAGTGGTCCACCACTCGCGAGAGGGATTTCTCATCCAGTTTGCCCGCGTCGGTGAGCGGCGTGATCATCGGCACGATCACTCCGCCCCGCGGCTTTGCTGTTTTCGCGCTCACCAAAATCCTCCACGTGCCTTTTTTCTAAAGAACTCTAAAGAACGGCGGTCTCGGCGCAGTTCGGCGGATCGGTTTATTGAGCTTTTCTGCCGCAAATATCGGATTTGCGCGAGACTGTCAAGGCAAGGAACGTTATCATAGCTACAATTATCCCCGTTGCCGCGTTCCACGAAGACGACTCTGGAAGCCAAGGAGACCGACCCGATGCCCCGAGCCACCCGAGGCGGCGCCAAAGACAAGGACAAAAACAAAAAGTCCTCGGCCACTGGCCCCTATCTGGCTGCCGTTCGCACACACGCCGACAACCTCATCCAGCATGGCCGAGATGTCTATGGTCCCAAACACACGCCTCTGTTCGTGAACGAACTGGCATTGCCTGACGCCGTCGCCAAGCCGGCGCCGTGGCGATTCAACCGTCGCACGCAAAATGACGTGATCCTGTGCAATCTCGCGCGGCATCATCCGCTGCTCCGCGTGCTGGATGGCTTGACCGTCGTCACCGGCAGCACCGCCTACCGCGACGCCGCCGCCGAGACGTTGCGATTTGCCTTCGCGAACCTGACCGACTCCGTCGGCCTGCTGTATTGGGGCGGCCATTGCTCCTACGACGCCTTGTCGAAGGATTGGGTCGGCTACGTGCCCGCCACGCACGAGCTGAAGTCCGTTTACCCCCACTACATGCTGATGCACCAGGTGGACGCCCAGGCCACCGAGCGGTTCCTCCAGGCCTTCTGGAACGCCCACGTGCTGGACTGGACCGTGCTGGACTTCAACCGCCACGGCGGCTACGACAAGCCCATCGGGGATCTGTGGGACCATCCCTACATCGGCCGGGGCGTGTGGCTCACCACCCGTGGCCTGACGTTCACCAACACCGGCAGCGACCTGTACTACGCCGCCGCCATGCTTCACCACTTCACCGGCCAGTCCAAACCGCTGGATTGGGCCAAGCGGCTGCACCACCGCTACCGCGAGACGTGCGACCCCGTCACCGGCATGGCCGGCTACCAGTACAGCATCCGCTACCTGCCCAGCTCCGACCACTGGACCGACCGGGCGATCCATCAGTTCAGCGGCACGCTCTGCGGCCACGTGGTCCGCGAAGGGACGATCTCCCGGCCGAGGCACATCCGGATCATCTGCTTCTACGCCGCCATGACCCGCATGGCGATGTACGAAATGCTGGGGAAGGCAGGCGAGGAGTTCGTCCGCTCGGCCATCGAGGACCTGATCACCTACGGCCGCTGGGCCTACCGCCCCGACGAGAACATCTTCCACACCATCCACACCGACGGCACGATCCTCACCGGCATCGTCTTCGAGAAGGATGGCTACTACGGCCCGGCCGGGGACGCCTTCCGCTCGTTCCCCGCCGACGGCCAGTTCTTCCTGGCCTACGCGAAGGGCTACCGGCTGTCGAGCGACGCGTTCCTGTGGCAGATGGTCCGCGACATCGGCCGCGGCATCGGCCTTGGGGATTTAGGCCAGCCCGGCCAGGAGCCCACCGGCGTGGACCTGAAGACCGCCTGCGTCGATCCTTACACCATCCTCGGCCTGATCGAGCTTCACCGGACCACGTCGCAAAAGAAGTACTTGGACCTCGCCTGCCGCGTGGCCGACAATGTCCTCGCCCAGCGATTCAAAGACGGTTACTTCGTCTCGGGCTGGCGGGGCCCGGCGGCGCGGCCGGACGACGAAACCCCCCTGGCTCTGCTGTACTTATCAGCCGAGCTCGCCGGCAAGGGCCAACAAATGCCCGCCTTGGTTCCAGGACCGCTGCCATAGACAACCTCCCTGTGACATTGAGAACAAAAAACGGATGTAGTATAATACTGACTGGTCAGTATCAAGGTTCCCGCAACGTAAGTCACAGCAATGACTAATAGCGACAAGCGTCAACAAATCATGCAGGCGGCCGAACGGCTGTTTCTCGGCAAACGATTCCACGAGGTTACCACCGACGAGGTCGCCCGCGAGGCTCACGTCGGCAAGGGCACGATTTACCGCCATTTCAAGACCAAGGACGAGCTGTTCTTCGAGACGGCCCACAACGGATTCGACGAGCTGTGCGACCTGATCCGCCGCCGCGTGCCCCCCACCGCCCCCTTTGCCCAGCAGGTCCTGAGCACCTGCGTGGCCATCAGCGGATTCTTCCAAAAACGCCGCAAGCTGTTCGGCATGATGCAGGCGCAGGACAACCGCATGGCGGGGTTGAAAGGGCGCCTCCGCGAAAAATGGCTCCAAAAGCGGCAAACGCTCATCCAGGCCGTCGCCGAAATCCTCAGCCGCGGGGCGTGCCAGGGACACATCCGAACCGACGTCCCCCCCGAAGTCCTGGCCAGCTTCCTGCTGGGGGCGCTGCGGACGCGCGAAATTGATTTGCGGCAGGCGCCGCAGGAATCACGCCGCTACGAATTGGTGGTGGAACTGTTCCTGCGAGGCGCCTCAGCCAATGGAGGCGCGCTGCTGCCGACGAATCTTTCAACCCTTTCGACCGCCTCAGAAACTCCCCAGACCGTAGAATCCTCATGACCGTCGCCACGGACCATCCTAAACACGCCTCGCACCCCGCCAAGTCTCCTATGGGTCTGGCCTCGCTGGCGCGCGCCTTGCGGCACCGAAACTACCGGCTGTTTTTCTTCGGCCAGGGCACGTCGATGATCGGCACCTGGATGCAGCAGACCGCGCTGGGCTGGCTGGTGTACCGCCTGACAGGCAGCACGGTGCTGCTGGGCGTGGTAGCCTTCTGCGCGCAGATCCCCGTCTTTTGCCTGGCGCCGCTGGCAGGGGTTCTGGCCGACCGCACCGACCGCCGCCGGTTGCTTGTGGCCACGCAGACGACGGCCATGCTCCAGGCGACCCTATTGGGCATCCTGACCCTCACAGGGGTCATCGCGGTGTGGCACATCATCGTCCTGAGCCTGGTGCTGGGCCTCGTAAACGCCTTTGACATCCCGATCCGGCAGTCGTTCGTCGTGGAGATGCTGGAATCGCCCAAGGACCTGCCCAACGCCCTGGCGCTGAACTCCCTGACCGTGAACGCCCCGCGGTTGCTGGGCCCGGTCATTGCGGGCGAGCTTATCTACCGCCTGGGCGAGGGCATGTGCTTCGTTCTGAACGCCGCCAGCTACCTGGCCGTGATCGGGGCACTGCTGGCCATGACCGTCCACCACCACCGCCGCCCCGCGGCCGAGAAAAGCATTTTGGCCAACCTCAAGGAGGGCGCCCGGTATGCCATCGGCTTTACCCCCATCCGCTCGCTGCTGATGCTGGTGGCGGCTATCAGTTTGCTGGGCATGCCCTACACCGTCCTGTTGCCGGTGTTCGCCAAGAACATCCTGCACGGCACGTCCAGGACGCAGGGAATGCTGATGGCCTCCATCGGCGCCGGGGCCATCGTGGGTGTGTTCTACATGGCCAGCCGCCACTCCGTTCGAGGCTTGGGCAAGATCCTAGTCATGGCCTGCTGCCTGTTCGGCGGGGCGTTGATTGCTTTCGGGATGTCGCGTCTTCAACTACTGTCAATGGCGCTACTTGTGGCGGCCGGGTTCGGCACCATGGTTCAGATGGTGGGGACCAACTCGCTGATCCAGACCCTGGTGGATGACGATAAGCGCGGGAGGGTCATGAGTTTCTATACCCTTTGTTTCGGGGGCATGGGGCCGTTCGGCAACCTTTTGGCCGGCGGATTGGCTGGGGCGTTCGGCGCGCCGGTGGCGGTGATGGTCGGCGGGACCGGATGCATTTTGGCGGCGTCGGCCTTCGCGTCGCTCCTGCCTCGCTTAGGTCGAATGGTTCACCCCATTTACGTGAAAATGGGCCTAATTAATGATGGTTCGTTACTGGGGAAGGGCCGCAATTATGGCGATTTAACCCAGGAGGCCAGGCTGTAGATTCACTACATCCGTCACAACCGGCCCAGACGGATGTGGGATGTGGCGGATGGAGAGGTTAAAAATTATGTGGCGTAAAAAGAAATTTCTGATTCCCGCCGCCGCGCTCATTGTCGCGCTCATCGGCGGCGGCGTGTGGGTCTCGCTAAGCTGGGGAGGGGCCAAAAATCCCACGGCCAAGCCGACCCTGGCCCAGGTCACCCGCGGCGACATCCGCCTGGCCGTCGCCTGCACCGGGCGGGTCGCGTCCAACCTGGACGTGGACATCAAGTGCAAGGCCAGCGGAGAAATCGTCAAGTTGCCATTCGATATCAGCGACAAGGTCAAAAAGGACGACCTGCTGATGGAGCTGGACCCTGTGGACGAGCAGCGAAATTTCCGCCTGGCGGAGGTGGGGCTGTCGGCCTCGCAGGCCAAACTGATCGTCGCCCAGCAGAACCTGGCCATTGCCGAGAGCACCCTGGCCACCGACCGCAAGCGTGCCGAAGCCACCCTGCAATCGGCCCAGGTGAGCGCCGCCGATGCGCGCGCCAAGGCGGATCGCATGAAGCAGCTTCTGGCCAAGCAGCTTTCTAGCCAAGAGGAGACCGACACGGCGGAGACGACAGCGGCCCAGGCAGAAAGCGCCCTCACCGCCGCCGAGGTCGCGATGGACGTGCTGACGACCGAAGAGCAGGCCCTGGAGCTGAAACGCCAGGACGTCGTGCTGGCCCAGACCCAGGTCGAAAGCGACACCATCGCCAAGACGCAGACCGAGGACCGCCTGCACGACACCAAAGTCGTCGCCCCGATGGACGGCGTGGTGGTGGCGCGCGACGTCCAGATCGGCCAGATCATCGCCAGCGCCGTCAGCAACGTGGGCGGCGGCACAACCATCCTGACGCTGTCGGATTTGTCGCACATCTTCGTCCTGGCGTCCGTGGACGAAAGCGAGATCGGCAAGGTCGCTGAAGACCAGCAAGCCACCATCACGGCCGACGCGTACCCCGGAAAGCGGTTCACCGGAAAGGTGGTGCGGATCGCGACGCGCGGCGTGAACTCCTCCAACGTCGTGACCTTCGAGGTGAAGATCGAAGTCATCAGCGAGAACCGCGATCTGCTGAAACCGGAGATGACCACCAACGTGGAAATCGTGGCCGCCGAGAAGAACGACGTGCTGACGGTGCCCGCCGACGCGGTTCTCCGCAAAGGCCGCAAACAAACCGCCACGGTGGTCAAGGGCGGCAAAAACGAGGACCGCACCGTCGAGGTGGGCATCACCGACAGCACGAACACGGAAATTATTTCGGGTCTGACGGAAGGCGAGACGGTCGTGGTTCACAAGGGCGCCGCCGACAGCCGATGGAACGCCGGCCAGCAACGGCCGCAAGGCGGCAACCGCCCGCCGTCGATCATGGGCGGCGGCCCCGGCGGTGGCGGCGGAAGACGGTAATGATCATCGAGGCGCAAAAACTGTTCAAGGAATACCGCATGGGCGGCACCACAGTCGCCGCCCTGGACGGCGTGAACCTCAACGTGGAGGCGGGCGAAATGCTCGCCATCACCGGGCCGTCCGGCAGCGGCAAAAGCACGCTGATGCACATCCTGGGCTGCCTGGACCGCATCGACAGCGGGCGATACATCCTGGCCGGCGAGGATATTTCGCGCCTCTCGAGCAACCAGCTGGCCGAGATCCGCAACCGCCGGATCGGATTCGTCTTCCAGACCTTCAACCTACTGCCCCGGCTCAATGCCCTGGAGAACGTGGAGCTGCCCCTGCTGTACGCGGGCTTGGCCCACGCCAAGCAGCGGGCCCATGAGGCCATCGCGGCCGTGGGACTAACGGACCGTGCCCACCACCGGCCCAACCAGCTTTCCGGCGGACAGCGGCAGCGCGTGGCCATCGCGCGGTCGCTCATCACCGACCCGGCCCTCATCCTCGCCGACGAGCCCACCGGAAACCTGGACACGCGAACGGGCGATGAAATCCTGACCCTGTTCGCCTCCCTGAACGCCACCGGAAGGACCATCATCATCGTGACCCACGAGTCCGACATCGCCGGCCGTTGCCGTCGCCAGATCGCCATGCGCGACGGGCGCATCGTCGCCGAAACGAGAAACTAGAACCATGCTCATCAGCACGACCATCAAAGTCGGCATCCGCAGCCTGTGGGCCAACAAGATGCGGTCTTTCCTGGCCATGCTGGGCATCATCATCGGCGTGGCGGCCGTCATCGCGATGCTGGCCATGGGGGCCGGAGCCAAGAAAACGGTCATGGCCCGCATCGACGCCATGGGCACCAACCTGCTGGCCGTCCGCCCCGGCCAGACGGGAATGCGCGGCGTGGCCAGCGGCACAAGCCAAAAACTCACGTTGGAGGACGCCGAGGCCATCCTGGCCGACACCAAGGGCGTGCAGCGGCTCGCCCCGGCGGTCACGGGCAGCGTTCAGGCCAAATACATGAACCACAACAGCCGCACGTCCGTGGTCGGCTCCTCGGTCACCTACCTGCCCATACGCGACTTCACCGTCGAAAAGGGCAAGGCGTTCACCGAAACCCAGGTGGAACAGACCGCCCGCGTGGCCATCCTGGGACCGGTGACCGTCGACAACCTCTTCGGGCTCAACGACCCCCTCGGCGAGACGGTCAAGCTCAACGGCATCAACTTCACCGTGATCGGCGTGCTGAAGGCCAAGGGGTTCGATTTCGACGACCAGATCATCGTCCCCTACACCACGGCCATGAAGCAGTTGTTCGGCCTGGATTACCTCCGCGAGATCGACATCCAGGCCGAAGAAGGCCAGAACCTCACCGAGGTCCAGGACGCCATGACGGTCGTCCTCCGCAAGCGGCACAAGCTCCTGGGGAACGCACCGGACGACTTCAACGTTCGCAACCAGGCCGACATGATCCAGGCCGCCCAGGACGTCATCCGCACCTTCACGATCCTGCTGGGAGGCATCGCCAGCATCTCGCTGCTGGTGGGCGGCATCGGCATCATGAACATCATGCTGGTCAGCGTCACCGAGCGGACGCGGGAAATCGGCATCCGCAAGGCCATCGGCGCCAAAGAGCGCACCATCCTGCTGCAATTTCTGATGGAGGCCGTCATCACCACCGGATTGGGCGGCCTGCTGGGGGTCGTCGCCGGAGCCGGCGCGGCCAAGGTCATCGCGAAAATGTCCCCAAATTTTGCCACCGAAATCGAACCGTTCAGCATCATCCTGTCGCTGTCGTTTTCAGCCTTTGTGGGCATCTTTTTCGGCTTCTATCCGGCCTGGAGAGCCGCCAGGCTCGATCCGGTGGAGGCCCTGCGATATGAGTAGGAAGGAACGATCCGTGGCCACTACGTACACCTTGCGATGCGGTTTCGCGGCGGCGGGGGCCGTCCTCCTCGGCCTGGCGATCCTGAGCCGGGCCGCGGACCTGTCGGATGACGAACGCCCCCCCACCACGTCCCAGCCGACCACAAGGCAGGCCGCCTCCCGGCCAGCTTCGGCCAGCGGACAGGTCACGACGCGCCCGGCGAGTCAATCCGCCCCCACGCGGTTGGTTCGCCGGCTGGCCACGACGCGCCCGACGCCCTCCTCCGCCACGACGCGCGCCGTGCTTCCTCGGCCGACCACGCGCCCGATGGTCCAACCCGCCGCGACGCAGCCGGCGGTCCGACCTGTTTCGGTGGAACCGGTGATCTCCTCCGCTACGACGCAACCAGCTCTCCAGTTGGCCACGACGGAACCGGCGATTAAACCCGCCACGTCACAGCCGGCCTCCGATGCGGCCATGGAACAACTCATGGTACGGCTGGAAAGCAACGCCCTCATCCCAACCCAAGGACAGCTGGAACTTACCGTGTCCAAGGCGATCCTGATGGCCTTGGAGAACAACAAGGCCTTGATCGTGCAGAAGTACAACCCCGACATCAGCGCCACGGCCGTGGACGTGCAACGGGCGGTATTCGACCCCGACCTGACGGCCTCGTTTACCTACGAGCGCCAGCAAACCGCCCCCAGCGGCGAGAACACCGTGGCCAGAACCGGCGTGGGTGAAGTCGGCCTCACCGAGTTCCTTCCCACCGGCACCACGTTGGACCTGACGCTCAGCACGGACGCGACGGCCGGGGGCGGCAATCAGGCCTACGCCTCGAACGTCGGGCTCACCGTCACGCAATCGCTGCTTCGCGGCTTCGGCATGGACGTGAACCTCGTGAGTCTGCGCCAGGCCAAGCTCACCGAGATGATCACCCGCTACGAGCTGCGCGGCTTTGCCGAAACGCTGGTGTCGAACGTGGAGAAGGCCTACTGGAACTACGCCCTCAGCCGCCAGGAAACGCAGATCGTCATTCAGGCGCTCCACGTCGCTACGGCCCAATTGGCCGACACCCAGGAACGGGTTCGCGTCGGCAAGCTCGCCGGTTCGCAACTGGCCTCCGCCGAGGCGACCGTGGCGCTGCGACGGGAAGACCTCATCAACGCCCGCGCCGCCGAGGCGACGGCTCGCCTTAACTTGTTGCAACTGATCAGTCCTCCCGACGGTTCCCCTTTCCACTTCGGCCTGGTACTTCTGGACCAGCCGGCGGCGATCCCGGTGGAGTTGGGAACGGTGGATCAGCACGTGCAGACGGGGATGCAGCAGCGGCCGGACCTCAATGAGACCCGCCTCCAGATCAACAGCGGCGAGTTGCAGATCGTCCAAACGCGCAACGGTCTGCTGCCGCAACTGAACTTTTTCATCGCGCTGGGCAAAACCGGCTACGCCGAGACCTTCGGGCCCTCCTGGAGCGACGTGTTCAAGGGCCGCTCCTCCGACGTGCAGGCGGGAGTCAACTTCGAACTGCCGCCGCTGAACCGCGCCGCCAAGGCCAATTACCGCAATGCGATACTCACCCGTGATCAGGACGTCGCGTCCCTGGCCAATCTGGCCCAACTGGCCGAGCAGGACATCCGAACGGCGTACATCAGCGTCCTGCAAGCGCGGGAGCAGGTCACGGCCACCGCCGCCACGCGCCGAGCCCAGGAAGAGACCCTGCGGGCGGAGACCGCTCGCTTTCAGGCGGCCAAATCCACTTCGCTGCTGGTCAGCGTCGCGCAGCAGGATCTGCTGTCGGCCCAGGTCAATGAAGTCCAAGCCGTCGTCGCCTATTTGGAAGCCTTGGTGGACTTGTACCGCCTGGAGGGCTCGCTGCTGGTCCGTCGCGGCATCGCCGCCCCCGGCGGAGCGCCCGTGGAACTCGTCGTGCCGGCGCGGAGCAACAACCTCTTCCACTTCCAGTAACCAACGACGGGTATCCCACGATCGCCGCGATTGCTACGGCAGCCAGCCTTCCAGCCGACCCCTTCGAACCGCTCTAAGCACCTTGGCGGCGCTGTCGTCGTGTTTCCAGGCCAGGAACCGCCACCAGCCCTTCATGTCCTGCGGCGGGACGACCTGACGCAGGACGGCCTTGTCATCCAGGCTTTTTCGACATGCGCGGCCGACGTCGGCGATCAGGCCATGGAAGTATTCCACCCATCGCTTCAGCTCGGCCGTGGTGCACAGCGGTCCGTGGCCGGGCACGACGACGGCGGCGTCGAAGGCGATCAGGCGGTTATAGGTGTCCACCAGCAGCCGGGCCGTCTCGGTCCGCAATTCACGAGTCAGAGGAATCAGCCCCCAGCCGAAAATGTCCCCCACCAGCAATACGCGATCCTGCGGCGACCAGACGACGCAATCCTCCTCGGTGTGGCAGGACGGCATCGGCAGCATCAACACCTTCCGCCGCGGGCCGGCGAACCATCGGCCGTCGGGCGGGATCGCACCGGCGGAGTTGTCCACGATCTCCGCGCCGAATCGCCGCACGAAGGTCGCGTTGAGGGCCACATGATCGTAGTGCGTGTGGGTGTTCAGGACGTACTTCACCTTCCGGTCCGGCAGCGTGGCGGCGATGGCCTCCAGCACCTCGGTTTCCAGTTCCGGCTGCTCCAGGGCATCCACCACGATGGCGCCGTCGCCCAGGTCGATCCAGGCCATGTTGTCCACGGCCTGGCGGACGTGGAAGCCCTCGGCCACCTGGATGATCTTGGCGATGTCAGTTGGGTCGGTAGACATAAAGATCAGCAGTTTACAGGTTCGCCAACCGCTCGGCCTTGTCGTGGGTGGCCAGGGCGTCGAGCAGGTCGTCCAGCTCCCCGCCCAGGATCCGGTCGAGGTTGAAGTTGGCGCCTTCCCGGTCTTGGCCCTTGAGGCGGTGATCGGTGCAGCGGTTCTGCGGAAAGTTGTAGGTACGGATGCGCTGCGAGCGGTCGCCTGAGCCGATCATGGATTTGCGGGCGGCGGCCTCCGCCGCAAGCTGCTGATTGCGGAAATGCTCGTACACCCGCAGGGCCAGGATGCGCCGCGCCTTGGCGCGGTTTTTGTGCTGGCTCTTCTCGTCGCGCATCGAGACGGTGATGCCGGTGGGAATGTGCTCCAGGCGGATGGCCGACTCGACCTTGTTGACGTTCTGCCCGCCGGGGCCGCCGGCGCGGCTGGTGTGCTCCAGCACGTCCTTGTCCCAGTTGATGCTGACCTCGACGTCGTCGGTTTCCGGCAGCACGGCCACGGTGGCCGCAGAGGTGTGGATTCGCCCCTGGGCCTCGGTCTCCGGCACGCGCTGGACGCGATGTCCGCCGCCCTCGTAGCCCAGCCGGCTCCAGACCCCCTCGCCCTTGACGGCCAGGATCACCTCGCGGAACCCGCCCATGTCCGTGGGACTGGCCGACAGGAGCTCAAACCGCCACCGCTTGCCCTCGGCGTAGCGGCGGTACATGCCCATCAGGTCGGCGACGAACAGGGCCGCCTCCTCGCCGCCGGTGCCCGCGCGAATCTCCAGCACCACCGAGTCGATGGTCTCGTCGTCGCTCATGACCAGCAGGCCCTTGAGCTTCTCCAACGCCTCCGCCACGCGGCTGGTGAGCGAGTCGATCTCCCCGCCGGCTAGGGTCTTCAGCTCGCCGTCGGCGGCGGGGTCGTCCAGAATGGTCTGGGCCTCGTGGCGATGGGCCTCCAGGGCCTTGTAGGCGCGGTACGGCTCGACGATGTGGGCCAGGCGCGCGTGTTCCTTGGCCAGCGCCACGTATTGGGCGGAATTAGCCGAAGGGGTGCTCATTTCCCTCACCACCTGCTCGAAGCGGCGGTCCAGCTCTTCCAGCTTCCCTAACCAGGATGTTTTCGCCTCAGCCATAGGCCATCACGTCACGACGAAAGAAAAACGCCGACGCTCTGTGAGAGAAAGATCGTCGGCGTAACGGGTGCGCGACGCTACTTCTTGCCGGACTTTTTAGCGTGAAAATACTCCCCGCCGAACTTGCGCTGGAACTTCTCGACCCGGCCGGCGGTGTCCACGAACTTCTGCTTGCCGGTGTAGAACGGGTGGCAGTTGGCGCAGATGTCCACCTGGATGTCGCCCTTGGTGGAGCGCGTCTTGAACGTGTTCCCGCACGCGCAGGTGACCGTGCTTTCCTTGTAGGCCGGGTGAATCTTGTCTTTCATAAACACACCTTAGATCAGTCCTCGGTCCGGGCCGGGGATATGGTAGTGTATCGTCTGGAGGACGGAATTCAATTGAATTTCTCGTCCCCCAAACGTCTGATAATCTTTTTATCGGTCCGCCGGTCAGCCGATCAGGTTCCGGTTTGGGCCGGCGCCCGGGAGCATGGGACATGAAAGACCTCAGCCGTCGCGGCTTTCTGAAGGCCACCCTTGCCGCCTTGGGTTTGAGCAAGGCCCAGTCTATTTCCCGCGCCTTGGGCGCCGCGTCGGCAGCCTCATCCTCAGCCAATGACAGGAGCACCACCATGGCATCGCCTCAATCCACTCACGAGTTTTTCGACAGCCAGAAGCGTCTGACGGACTATTACGCCGCCCATCCGCCCCGCTTGAGTCTGAAGGCTACGACGGCGGCGGAGTTCAAAACCTGGGCGGCGGCCGCGCGGGCCAAGTTCATCGAACTGACGGGTTTCGACCGCATGACGGCCGCCAAGCCCAACCCCCGCCAGGCGGGGACTGAGGATTGCGGCGATTTTCTCCGGGAATACTGGCTGATCGACACCGAGCCGGACATGACCATGCCGTTCTACCTGCTGCGGCCCAAGAATCTGGCCGGCCCGGCCGCAGCGGTCATCTGCTGCCATGGCCATGGGGCCGGGAAGGACGCCATCGCCGGCGTGGTGTCGGACCCCTACGGCGCCTTCGGCGTGCAGTACGCCAAGGCGGGGATGCTGGCGTTTTGTCCCGACGCCCGCGGCTTCGGCCAGCGCCGCGAGTACGACGCCCGCAAGACGGCCGGGCAAAGCTCATGCACTTACCTGCAATCGGTCGGCCTGCCGCTGGGCATCGCCGTGGTGGGCACGCACGCCTTCGACCTGGCGCGGCTGATAGACTACGTGCAATCCCGCCAGGACGTCCGGCCCGACCGCATCGGCTGCGTGGGCTTCAGCGGCGGAGGCTGGCAGGCCCTGGCGCTGGGGGCCGTGGACGATCGGCCGGCCTGCACGGTCATCAGCGGCTATATGCACCCCGTGGCGGCCCCCCTGCTGTTCCACAAGCACATGTGCCCCTGCAACATGGTGCCGCATCTGTGGGAAGAACTCGACTTGGGCGACTTGGCCGCCCTGATCGCGCCGCGGCCGCTGCTGATTCAGGTCGGCGATAGCGACAATCTCTCCGGTCCCAAGGGCGTGGCCGACGTCCAGCCGCAGGTAGACATCGCCCGCAAGGCGTACCAACTCCTGGGCTGCAAAGACCGCCTGGAATTCTACGTGTTCTCCGGCGGCCACGAATGGAACGGCACCAAGGCCGTGCCCTGGGTCCACAAACAATTGTTGGGCTGATCTCCCGGCCAGCGCAATAAAAACCGCTCACCAGGAACAGGGCGGAGCGTTCCCTCCGGAATTGATTACCGCAGCAGGTCCGTCAGCAGGCGAACGATCTGGGGGGCATCCTGGGCCATCAGGGCCAGCGGGGCCGCCAGCATAATCACGGCCACCAGCAGCATCGAGATGGCCATGGGAGACGGTTGGCATTCCATGGCGGCCAGACGAACGGCCAGGGCCGCCTGGAAGGCCCGGGTGAAACGGCGGTCAGCCCCTCGCAAACGTATGGTGGCGTTGCGAAGCAGCGGGAATCCGCCGACCGTTATCGTGATCCCCTCCGCCTCGACGACGAACCCTTCGGCCGAGCGGGCGAAGTCCACTCCCAGCTTCCCCAGCGCCGCGGCCACCGCGTCGGCGGCGGCATATGCCGAGATGTTGTAGACCACCCACGACCGGCTCGGCGACAATGCCAAGACCATCCCGGCCAGCAAAACGGCGATTGCCAGGGCGATCAGCGGCGAGCCGCCCAGGAAACGCAGCACCGGCAGGAAGACCAGCGGACTGAGGGCCGCGATCAGCAAGGCGAAGTCGGTCCGGCCCGTCAGCATCTGGGGGCGGCGGCGCGTATTCAGCAGGCCCAGGACAAGGAAATAGACGGCCACCGGCCCCATCAGGGTCGCCACGCGGGTGGAAATCGCAATGTCCGCAATGCTCGTCACGAGACGATCTGTCCTTATGGGTTATTTTAGCGAATATTCTGCCTTTCGGCCACTTTTCTATACCCCAATGCCTTGATCACATCCAGGACCTCGGTCCAGGTGGGAAACGCCCTCTTGTTGACGACCTTGTACTCGTTGAGGGCCATCAGGAATTCGAACTGCTCGTCGGTCATTTCGCCTTCTTCGGCGGACCGGCGGTCGTCGCTGCGGCGGCGGCCCGGCCCGCGGCGGCGGTCCAGCCCGCTGCGACGGTCCATCGCAACGCGACGGTCGCCCTGGCGACGCTCAGTCCCGCTGGCTCCCAACCGCTTTTCCCCCGCGGGATCGCTTGGTCCGGTCTCTGCCATAACAAAACTCCTCGGAGCAAAAAAGAAGTCCTGCCCCGCTCATCTACAATTCTCTATCGACCAAACCGCCGGCGGGAAGTGAGCGACAAAAGCGTCGCGGCGCCCTTCCAAACCGGGCCAAAAGCACGGGGCGGCGCCACGGCCGCCGCGGGGAGATCAAGGCCCGTTGTCCTCTTCATCGGCATCCTTTTCGCCCTCATCGTCCCCCTCGTCTTCATCGTCTTCGTCTTGGAATAAATCCTCGCCCTCCAGGCCGTCTTCCTGGTCGTCGTCCTCCTCCTCTTCGTCTTCCTCATCTTCTTCCAGCTCTTCCTCCTGGTCCTCCGGAGACGACGGCTCCGTCCCGTGGAGTCCGAATTCCTCTTCGTCTTCTTCCGGTTCGTCGGAATCGCCCTTGTCCAAGCCAAATTCGTCCGTCTCTTCGCGCTCGGCGATGATCTCCCCCGCCTCGTCCAACAAGGCCTCGGGGACCAGCACGGGCACGCCGCGGCTGAAATTGTGCCGCCGGGTGGAGGGGTCGGAAGACTTGGCGGCATGGTCCTCGGTATCCACGATGGCGGGGATGTCATGGTCGTCCAGGAGCTGGCGGAACTCCTCCGCCTCCTGGAGCGAACGGGCGAAGACCACCGGCACAAAGTCCGTGAATTCCCCTCCCCTCTCCTCAAAATTTGGCGCGTTGTCCCTGGCCATAACTACCTGCTCACAATCCCAAACTCGCCTCCCGAATACGCCGATACTATCTCTAGGCTTCGGAGGCTCTTGCAACTAAAAAAACCGCTCCACGTGCCGGAGTGCAGGCTATTGTCCATACTGCTTAACCAGCATACACTGTCTGGCGTCGCCGTCGGAAGAGACGAACACCTCTCATTCGGCCCGGCCAGATGCAAAAGTAGAAACCCTATGCGCCTTTTTTTCTCGTGTCTCGCTATTGTTATTCTATCAGCCGCCTGCGGCTGCGACTCCGATCCCAATAAAATCCTCATGAGCTCGGACCGTCTGAACACCGGCCTGGTGATCATCCTGCCCGGCATCGAGGGCGAAAGCGCGCTGAACCAGGACATCCGCCGCGGCTTGCTGAACGGCGGATGCCCTTACGCCATTACCATCTATCACTGGGGCCGTCCGGTGCCGCTGGCCGGCCCGCTCCTGAACCAGATGGACATCCTGGGCAATCGCATCGAGGGCAAGGAGATCGCCAATCGTATCGTCGCCTACCACAAAAGCTACCCCGACCGGCCCGTGTACGTGATCGGGCACAGCGGCGGCGGCGGGATCGCCGTCTTCGCCGCCGAGGCGATGCCCAAGGACGCGTCCCTGAGCGGTGTGGTGTTGCTGTCGGCCAGCATTTCCAGCGCCTACGACCTCACCCACGCCCTGAGCCACTGCCGCCAGGGCATCTTGAACATTTACGTCACCTCGGACGTCGGCTTGCTGATCATCGGCACGACCTTGGCGGGCAACGTGGACGGCATCCGCGGCCCGGCGGCCGGGGCCATCGGGTTCGACAGGCCCAGCTCGCGGGCCTCGCCGGAAAAGGCCATGGCCTACCAGAGGCTCTTTCAGATGGAGATGACCACCGACGACGAAGAGGGCAGCGCCCACGGCAGCACCACCCGCCACCACTTCATCACCTCCTATGTCCTGCCCTGGCTGACGGCAGCCACCTGGCCGCCGCCGGAAGTGCCCGGGGCGGTCTCGACGACGCCCCCGCCCCTGCCTGCAAATAACCTTGCCGCCGCGAGCCGCTGAAACGTATCATGTTTTTCCGCGGTCCTGACGCCGACCTAGCTCAACGGTAGAGCACGGCTTTCGTAAAGCCGGGGTTGAGGGTTCGAATCCCTTGGTCGGCTGTGTCCCCTTGCTCCTCCACAGAATCAACCTGAGAATTCACGTGCCGGCCGTCCTCTGCGTCGCGGCGTTTTTAGCAGTGGCGGCGACGGCGGTGCAGTATGATGCCGCCGAGGCCCCATCCCAGCCGACAAAGGCGCCACCCGTGCTGCCTGCGTTAAAAGACATCTATAAGAACGACTTCCTCATCGGCGCAGCCGTCAGCTATGAATTGGTCAGCGGCCGCGACGAGGCCGTAGCCGCCCTCGTGGCCCAGCAGTTCAACAGCCTGACAGCTGAGAACGCCATGAAGTGGGCCTCGACACATCCCCGCGAGGGGGTTTACGACTTCACCCAGGCCGACGCGGTGGCGGACTTCGCCGCCCGGCACGGCATGACCCTCATCGGCCACACGCTTGTTTGGCACCAACAGACGCCCGACTGGGTGTTCCAAGGCCCCGACGGCAAGCCGGCCAGCCGCGAACTGCTGCTGTCGCGGATGGAGGACCACATCAAGACCGTCGTCGGCCGCTACCGGGGCAAAGTCCGCGGCTGGGACGTGGTCAACGAGGCCGTGGCCACCAAGGGCACGGAACTGCTCCGCGATTCGCCCTGGCGGCGGATTATCGGGGAGGATTACGTCGAGCAGGCGTACCGCTTCGCCGCCGCGGCCGACCCCAACGCCGAACTGTACTACAACGATTACGGCTTGGAGAATCCCGCCAAGCGCGACAAGGTCGTCCAGCTCATCCGCCGCCTCCAGGCCGCGGGAATCAAGATCCACGCCGTCGGCACGCAAGGCCACTGGCACCTCCAGACCCCGCCGCTGGAGGAGATCGAACGCACCATCGAGACGTTCGCCGCCCTGGGCGTGAAGGTCAACGTCACCGAACTGGACATGAGCCTGTTCACCAAGCCGCAGACCGACAACCGCTACAAGGACGGCGTCCCGGAGGCGGTGCTCGCCAAGCAGGCCGCCCGGTACGCGGCCATGTTCGAGATCTTCCGGCGGCACCGCGACGTCATCGAGCGCGTGACTTTCTGGGGCACGACGGACCGCTCCAGTTGGCTGAACTACATGCCCATCAAGGACCGCAGCGACCACCCCCTGCTGTTCGACCGCTCCGGCCAGCCCAAGCCGGCTTTCTGGGCCGTGGCTGACCCGTCGGCTTTCCTGGCCGATCCCGCCCACAAGGCCCTGCTGACCTCCGACATCGGCGCGGAAGTGTTGGACAAGTAGCCCCGTTGCCGAAACTCGCTGTCTAAAAGCCCCAAGTCCCACGTCTGCTTCAATCCACGCGCAGGAGGCCAAGGGATACCGCGTAGCGGCGGAGGGCGGCGATGTCATCGGCGGATGGGCGGGCTAGCAGTTCGGGGAAATTCGCAGCCTCGCCGGCCGGGTGGTACTGCCCCATGACGTTGATGGCGCAGGCCGGGGCCGTGCGGCTGACGATGTCGATGACCTCGCGGCTGCGGGCCAAGTCGTTCGGCATCACCAGGTGGCGGACCAGCACGCCGCGACCGGCCACGCCCTTGTCGTCCACCAGCAGCGGGCCGACCTGTCGGTACATCTCCGCCAGGGCCGCGGTGGCCACCTGCGGATAGTCGGATACGCCAGAGTACTTTTGCCCGGCCTGGGCATCGGCATACTTGAAGTCTGGCATGTAGATGTCCACCAGGCCCTCCAGCAGCCGTAGCGTTTCGACGGCCTCGTAGCCGCCGCAGTTGTAGACAATCGGCACGGTCAGGCCGCCCTGCCGTGCCAGCCACACGGCCTCGGCCACGGCGTGCGATACGTGCGTGGGGGTCACGAAGTTGACGTTTTCGCAGCCGCCGCGTTGAAGGGCCAACGCCGTCTGGGCGATCTGGTCTGGCGTGCAGGGGTCGCCATCGGTCGTGTGGCTGATGTCCCAATTCTGGCAGAACACACAGGCGAGGTTGCAGCCTGAAAAAAAGATCGTCCCGCTGCCGCCGTGGCCGACGAGCACCGGCTCCTCGCCGAAGTGCGGGCCGGCCGAGAAAACGACGGCCGCCGCGCCGATGCGACAGGCGCCCACCCGCCCAGCCGTGCGGTCCACGCGACAATTCCGCGGGCATAGCGTGCAGTCGCGGATAATCTCCCGCAGGTGCAGAATGTTGTCCGGCACGTCAGCCATGAAAGGATTGTATCACGAGATGAGACCGGGGCCCTGCGAAGTGAAATTGCCTTTCCGTCAGAAATGTCTCTTGGCAAATGCTCAGCCAGAACCTGACTTCAGGTACCGCTCAAAGGCACCAGCTTTGCGTGCATCTGCAAATTGCATAGATACCACAAGCTGCCAAGGTGTGAACTTGGCTGTGTGAGGGGATTGACCAGCATTGTGTTCATCTAGGCGACGTGCCAAGTCATCGGTGATTCCGATGTATGTTTGGCGGGGATGGGAGATACTTCGGATGACGTACACGGTTCGCATGGCATATCTAGAACAGGAATAAGGAAAAGCCCACCTTCGCCCTCGCTACACTCGGGCTACGGCGGGCATCCGCCATAGCTCGCCCTCGGCGAGCGACGGCGGATGGGCGATACTGGGCTCGAACCAGTGACCTTGCGGGTGTGATCCGCACGCTCTAGCCAACTGAGCTAATCGCCCGCGCGATTAGATTAATCGCATTCGCATTATATCGGCTCGGCCAGTTCCTGCAACTCCTTGAGCGTGGCCGCGAAATCCGCCGGCCAGGGGGCCGTCAGGGTCATTTCCTTGCCGGTTCGCGGGTGGCGGAACTGGATCGTGTGGGCGTGCAGGGCCTGGCGGGTGATGAGCGGGCCCTCGGCGATGTCGGCGTGGCCCAGGAGCTGGCTGCGATAGACCGGCCCGCCGCCGTACATCCGGTCGCCGACGATCGGATGGCCGATGAAGCTCATGTGCACGCGGAGCTGATGCGTCCGGCCGGTCTTGGGGTACAGCTCCACCAGCGTGAAGCCCGCCCGGCAGGCCCGCAGGCGGTCGAACCGCTGGAGCACCTTGTAGCGCGTGACGGCCTCTTTGCTCGTCACCGGATACGGCCGGCCGGTGTCGCGATGCACGGCGTACTTCTCGCGGATCTTGGGATGCTTGCCGATGGGCGCGTCGATGACGTCCTCCTCGACTGCGATCACGCCGTGGACGATGGCGGTGTAGGTCTTGTGGACTTGCCGCAGTTCGAACTGCTTTCCCAGCCGCCACAGGGCCAACTCGCTCTTGGCGACCAGCATGATGCCGGTGGTGTCGCGGTCGAGCCGGTGAACGATGCCCGGCCGAGAGACCTCGCCGCTGGTGGGCAGCTCGGAGATGTCGCGCCAGTTCAGCCGGAAGTAGTACGCCAAGGCGTTCACCAGCGTGCCGGTCCAGTTGCCGCGGGCCGGATGCACGATCAGGTCAGCCTGCTTGTTGATGGCCAGCAGGTCGTCGTCCTCGTACACCACGTCCAGCGGGATGGGCTCGGGGGGAATTTCCTTGGGCCGGACCGGCGGCAGCATCATGTCGATCTGGTCGCCGGTGCGGATGACGTAGCTGGGCTTGACCAGATGGGCGTTGACCGTCACGTTGCCTTCGCGGATGTACTGCTGAAGCGAGGTGCGGGAGAGGTCCTTGCCCAGCCGCCCGGCCAGGTATTTGTCCAGCCGCCGGTCGGGCAGGGCGCGGCGGATGTCGATGCGCAGATGCTCCAGGCCGTCCTCGGCCTCGGTCTCCAGCGGCGTCTCGACGACCTCCATGGCCCCGGCATCGGCCGGGACGGCCGAATCGAGCGGGCGAGACGTGTTGTGCTTGCGCTTGGCCAGAGACTCTCTCCCCTGCCGCTTGACGGGACTTACAACAGGCTCTTGGCCAGGTCCACGGCGCTGGCGGCGTCGGGGGCGTAGCCGTCGGCCCCGATGTCGTCGGCGTAGGCCTGGGTTACCGGCGCCCCGCCGATCATGGTCTTGACCGCCATGCCGGCGGCCTTGATCGCCTGGACCACCGCGCCCATGTTCGGCATGGTCGTGGTCAGCAGGGCGCTCATGGCACAGAGTTGGGCCTGGTTGGCCTTGCAGGCCTCGACGAACTTTTCCGGCGAGGTGTCCACGCCGAGGTCCACGACCTTCAGGCCGCCGCCGGTGAGCATCATCCCCACCAGATTCTTGCCGATGTCGTGCAGGTCGCCCTTGATCGTGCCCAGGACCACCGTGGCGATGGGCTGCACGCCAGCAGCTTTGAGCTTCGGCCCCAGGACCTCCAGACCGCTCTTCATCGCCCGGGCGGCGATGAGCACCTCTGGCACGTAGATTTCGTTGGCCTTGAAACGGTTGCCGACGATCTCCATGCCGGCGATCAGGCCCTTGTGAAGCACCTCGGCGGGCGCCAGGCCCTCTTTCAACGCCTCCTCGGTGAGCTTCACGACCGTGCCGCGGTCGCCCTGAACCAACGCGTTCGCCAATGCACCCAAGTCAGCCATGCCACATCCTCTCCATAACCGTTCTAGGCGGCCCGAAACTCTTTTCGCAAAGACGCAAAGACGCCACGCCGCTAACTTGTCAAGTCACCAAACCGCCAGGACGGTGGGAACGGCGAAGGTTCGGGGCAGCTCCGGACCGCCTGCGGCTGGCTAGTGCGCGGGTTTGGTGGCAGCCGGGGCGGAGCTGGTGGTGGCCATCCGCACGGGCGACTTAATCTGGTCCAGGTGGGCCAGAGCAATCCTGGCATCCGTAGCCGCCGGCGTGCCGCCCAAATCCGTCATGGCCGTGACGGCCTGATACTCTTCCGTCGCCGTGGCAAAGTCGCCCTCGCTTTCCGCCACCCGCCCCAGCCCCAAATGGGCCTCGGCGACCGCCAGACGCTGATCGGGATACCTCTGAAGAACGCGGCGGAAGTAGGCCGCCGCCTGATCGGCCAGGGCCTTCTGACGCGGATCCGCCACCATCCCTCCCCCCGTCACGAACTGCGCCAGGCAGTATCGGCCCACCTGCATCGAGGCCAGGACGGCGATGTGCTTGTCGTCGGAATCCGCCAGGGTCTTCATGCCGTCCAGGAATTCCTGGGGCGGTACGTTGGGCAGCAGGACGAGCCGGTCGTACGTCGCCTGCAATTCGCGGCGCGCCCGGAGGTTTTTGCTCGCGCTGTACCACACGACGAGCACCGCCAAGAGAACCAGCACGGCGCCCCAGACGATGTAGGTCCTCCATTGCCTGAAAAATTCAACGCCCCTGCCGAGTTCCGCGGATAGGACGTTCTCCTGGAGTTCGTGGCGCCTCTGGGCCTTCATGACACACCCTTACCGTTCGCTTTCCTTGAGGGGATTGACCGCCTGCTGAGGAACGCGCCCGGCAGTCCACAATTCGACCCGAATGTACGTGGGATTAAACAGGCTGCCATCGGACACCGTGATATGGCACCGTTCGTTCTGCTTCTCGAAATCCAGCTTCAGGCTGCCGGTGGAGAACATTTCCGTCACCAGCGTCCAGCGGTTGATGGGCATCTGCCGCCGATAGAACCTGGCCACGGCGAACTTGTCGGGTGAGCCCTTGTACAGGTGGTCCACCCACCGTATTCCCGCCGCCGCCAGATTCCTACTGTACTTCTGGTCCAGATCGAACCCGACGGGTACCGGCAAGTCCGGTATCGGCGGGCGCGTCATCGCCGCAAGCTCTGGGGGTGAGGGCGGCCCGTTGGAACTGCTGCTCGGTTCGTTTTCCGTCTGGCGGTTGCAGCCGGCGGCCGCCGCGACGGCTAGAGCGATCAGCATCATGCCGGCCATCTTCAATCCGTTCATTGCAGCCTCTCCCGCCGTATCTGAGTCGGCGCCTCGGTGCAAAGCCCACGCGGCCTCGTCGCCGCCCCGCCTACCGCTAGGCAGGTTCGCGCCATCGCTACGACGCTAAACTCGTGAATCCGCGGCGTTTTGTCAAGCTCAATTCCCCCTCGCGGACCTCCGTAGCCCCGGCGAAGGAGGCATGCTCCCCATAATCCTATTGTCAAACCCCCGCCCGTGACCGTAGTGTGTTGGGCCGGTTGCCGCGACACCGGCGGCGAGGTTTTTCGCAAGCGGCAAGCCGCAAGCGGCCAGCCGCAGGCCGCCTGGGCCTTGAGTCATGGAGAGACCCCGTGATCGTCGTCTTGAACCTGTTCGACATCCGACCCGGTAAGGAGGGCGACTACGCCAGGTACCTTCGGGCCGTCCAGCCCATCCTGGACCGCTACGGCGCCCAGGTGCTGCTGTACGGCCTGACGCGCATGGTCTACATGGGCAATTGCACGCAGCAATACTGCGGGCTGATCGCCTACCCAAGCTTGGAGGAGCTGCGAAAGCTCTCCCATGACCCGGACTTCGTCAAAATCCGTCCCCTGCGGGACAACTCCACCGCCAACTACATCCTGACGGCCATCGAGCACTTTCCCACCATGATCCACGCGGCGGAGTACCTGGAAAACTTCAAGCCTGCCTCGCCGGCAGACGGGCACGAGTAAAGATTGGAATTCCCCATGAGAAGCGACCTCATCAAGAAGGGCCTGGAGCGCGGGCCGCACCGCAGCCTGCTGCGGGCGACGGGGCTGACTCCCGCCGACATCCGCCGGCCGCTGATCGCCATCGTCAACAGCTACACCGACGTCGTCCCCGGCCACGTGCATCTGGACGCCGTCGGCGAGTTCCTCAAACGCCAAGTCCACGCCGCCGGCGGCACGGCGATCGTCTTCAACACCATCGCCATCTGCGACGGCATCGCGATGGGCCACGCGGGCATGAAGTACTCCCTGGCCTCGCGCGAGCTGATCGCCGACTGCGTCGAGAGCATGTGCGTGGCACACGCCTTCGACGCGATGCTCTGCGTGCCCAACTGCGACAAGGTCGTGCCGGGAATGTTCCTGGCCGCCTTGCGGCTGAATATTCCGACGGTGTTCGTCTCCGGCGGACCGATGGAAGCGGGAAGAGTCGGCGGCGAGGACGTGGACCTGATCGACCAGTTCTACGCCGTCGCCCAGCAGAAGGTCGGCCGGATGACCGCCCGCCAGGTGGCCCGCTACGAGGCCAACACCTGCCCCGGCTGCGGGTCGTGCAGCGGCCTGTTCACCGCCAACAGCATGAACTGCCTGGCCGAGGCCATCGGCATGGCCCTGCCGGGCAACGGCACCTGCCTGGCTACCAGCCCCGTGCGGATGGACCTCTACACGGCCGCCGCGCAGCGGATCGTGAAGATGGTCCAGGAATGGGCTCGCGGTGGCTGCAAGCGCAGCTACCCCCTGCTGCCGCGCCGCATCATGTCCCGCAAGGCGTTCGACAATGCCTTGACGACGGACATGGCCATGGGCGGCTCGTCCAACACGATCCTGCACCTACTGGCCATGGCCGCCGAGGCCGGGCTGAAATACACGCTGAAGGACATCGAGAAGATCGCCGACCGCACGCCCAACATCTGCCGCGTCTCCCCCTCCTCGACGCCGGAAGGCCGGACCTATCACGTCCAGGACCTGCACCGCGCCGGCGGCATCCACATGCTGATGGGCCAGCTCTGGTGGGATAGGCCCAGCCTGATCCACACCGATTGCCTGACTGTCACTGGCCAGACCGTCGGACAGAATCTGAAGCACTACTGCCTGCGAAGCCCCAAGCTCTGCCCGGCGGCCAAACGCATGTATCGCCTGGGCTGGCAGGCCACGGGCCGCAGCGTGGAAGAAGTCCGCGCGATGCTCCGCGGCCAGCGCCCCAGGAAACTGCGCGTCCGCAACGCCGGCCCGCTGGACGCCTACGACGTCATCCGCCCATTGAACCGCGCGTTCACACGCACCGGCGGGCTGACAATCCTGTACGGCAACATCGCCCGCCAAGGCGCCATCGTCAAGCAGGCCGGGCTGGACCCCAAGATGTACCGGTTTGTCGGCAAGGCCCGCATTTGCGAAAGCCAGGAGGACGCCTGCCGCGTGATCCTGGCCGGGCGGGTCAAGCCCGGCGACGTGGTGGTCATCCGCAACGAAGGCCCGCGCGGCGGCCCGGGCATGCAGGAGATGCTCGCCCCCACCAGCTACATCCGCGGGCTGGGCCTGTACGAGAAGTGCTTCCTGATTACCGACGGGCGGTTCAGCGGCGGCACCAGCGGCCCGGCCATCGGGCACGTCTCGCCCGAGGCGGCCGCCGGCGGCGAGATCGGCTTGCTGCGCGACGGCGACGTCATCGAGATCGACATCCCCGCGCGGAAGCTGAACGTGCGCCTGCCGGCCGCGGAACTCGCCCGGCGCCGCAAGCGCGCCAAGCCCCGCCCGCCGCAGATTACCCACGGCGCCCTGGGCCGCTACGCCGCGCACGCCACCAGCGCCGACACCGGCGCGGTCCTAAGCTGGCCGGAAAAAACTATTCAAAAGTAGAGCGGGAAACGTCAAAAAACCAAAGAGGTTCCGTGTCACAGAAAGTCATCCTCTCTTGGAGCGGCGGCAAAGATAGCGCGATGGCGCTGCACGAAGTTCGCCGCGCCGGGCGCCTGGAGGTCGTGGCCCTGCTGACGACCGTGACCGATGACTTCGGCCGGGTCAGCATGCACGGCGTGCGGCGGGAACTGCTGCGCTGCCAGGCGGCCTCGCTGGGTCTGCCGCTGCGCGAGGTGGGCATTCCGGCCGGCAGTTCCAACGAGCTGTACGAGCAGCGCATGGCCGCGGCCTTGGCGGAACTGGCGGCTCAGGGCGCCTCGGGCGTGGTCTTCGGCGACATCTTCCTGGCCGATCTGCACAAGTACCGCCAGGAGAAACTGGCCCAGGTCGGCATGGGCGCCCACTTCCCGCTTTGGAAGCAAGACACATCCAAGCTGGCGCGGCGGTTCATTGCCGCCGGTTTCAGGGCCATCCTCACCTGCGTGGACACCCAGGTCCTGGACGGCCGATTCGCCGGCCGTCCGTACGACCAGCGCCTTCTAGAAGAGCTGCCAGCGACGGTGGACCCCTGCGGCGAGAATGGTGAGTTTCACAGCTTCGTGTACGACGGCCCCATCTTCTCCCGCCCCATCGCCGTTACCCCCGGCCGGATCGTCCTGCGCGACAACCGCTTCAACTTCTGCGATCTTCTGGCCGCCGAGGGAGCGGCCGTGTCATAGCAGGTAGGGCGTGCAACTCGTTGCACGCGGAAATTTATCCCACGTGCAGAACCTCCGCTTCGCGGAGAACCTGCACGCCCTACACTTTTATGGCTGCTGCAACTGCGGCGGCTCGCTGCCGACGTGCTGCATTTCGTCGAGGAAGGCCGAGGCGTTGCCGGCCCATTTTTCGGCCTCGAGGGCGTCGATCTTGCCGTCGCGGACCAGGATGGCC
>Ga0187885_10000013_pt1 | contig 196648 bp, 212 predicted proteins | sample June2016WEW_20_1_3_FD_132970 | JGI IMG/M metagenome (GOLD analysis project Ga0187885, IMG submission 132970) | Peatland microbial communities from SPRUCE experiment site at the Marcell Experimental Forest, Minnesota, USA - June2016WEW_20_100 | ecosystem: Environmental > Terrestrial > Soil >...
TAAAATGGTGGACCGGGCGGGACTTGAACCCGCGGCCCCCTGCGTGCGAGGCAGGTGATCTGCGACTGATCTACCGGCCCTTCCACTAATGGAAGATTTTAACGGAGGATTTAAGCATTTAGGGAGAATGTACTAGGAGTTTCCTAAGGAAAAGATGGAAGGTTGGGCAATGCTTAGATTCAATGCTCATTAGATTAAATCTCTGGAATGGACAAAGGTTTTGCAGAGTTGGCAAAAAGAATAAATCCGTAGGGAGTTTATTTCTTGGAAGGGAGGGCTCGTAGCTCAGCCTGGTTGAGCACTCGACTGATAATCGAGTGGTCGAGGGTTCAAATCCCTCCGGGCCCACTCATTTTAATGCTTCGACATCGATATATTAAATGAATACGATGCGGAGGCCATTCAATGGCGGAGGGTCTTACCAAAGTACAATTCACAAATTTGGACAAGGTCCTCTTCCCCGATCTAGGGTTAACAAAGGGTAAAGTGATAGAGTATTATATCAGAATCGCCCCACGAATCTTATATATTCTTAAGGACAGGGCAATATCCCTGAAAAGGTTTCCAAATGGAATAGGCGAGGAGGGTTTCTTTGAGAAGGATTCTCCAATAGGGACCCCTAGCTGGGTACAGACGTTCAAGAGATACTCTGAAACCGCTGAGCGGGATGTCAACTACATCGTGTGCAACAGCCTCGATACTCTGCTCTGGATCGCCAACTTGGCAGCCATAGAGATCCATATGCCACTTTCTACAATAGGAGATTTCGAGAGCCCGGATCTCATGTTGTTCGACATCGACCCGGAGCCCCCCCTAAGTTTCGATGATGTAATTGGGGTTACCAATCTCCTTAAGGAAAAGTTGGACGCTTTAGGGCTTGTTCCATATGTGAAGACCTCGGGGAAGAAAGGGCTACATGTGGTGATCCCTATTGCTAAAGGGCATACTTTCAAACAGACAAAGGAGTTTGTCCATCAGCTAGGAAGGTACCTCGCAAAGGAGTCTGAGGTCATCGTCTCGGAGTTCTCCCAATCCAGGGACCCTGGAACTGTGTTCATTGACTTCCTCCAAAACTCCCAGGGGAGGACGATGGTGTGCCCCTACAGTCTGAGGGCAAATCCCAAGGCTACGGTGTCTACCCCGCTCCAATGGAAGGATCTGAAGAAAGGATTAAGACCCGATGATTTAACTATATTTAATGTCCCCAAGTTGGATGACCCATGGGAGAATTTGTTGAAGTTCAAACAGAAACTGGAGCTGATTTGAGATGGAGGATATAGAAGAGGCTGAGGGAAAAGAGCGCCCCTCTAAGAGACCGATCTGGACAGGCAGCATAACCATAGGTCTTGTAAACATACCAGTAAAACTCCTTACAATGATTTACGACAAGAGTGTCTCGTTTAGGTTCCTTCACAAGGAAGACAACCAGCCATTGAAGTACCAAAGGATCTGTGTCAAGGACAACAAGATCATACCATGGACGGACATAGCGAGAGGCTACGAGGTGAGAAAAGGGGAGTTTGTGGTCCTGCAGAAGGAGGACCTCGAAGCGGCGAGGCCAGAGTCCGACCAGAGGATAAGGATTGACAAGTTCGTGGATTACCTCTCCGTGGATCCTATTTACTTTGAGAGAACGTACTTCCTGACGCCCGACAAGAGCGGGGAAGCCTACCGCCTACTGCTCACTGCCATGGAGAAGATGGGTAAGGCGGCGGTTGGGAGGATAACCCTAAAGACGAAGGAGTACCCTGCCCTGCTCCATGTATACAAGAATGCATTGGTCTTGACCACACTTCGCTACAGCTATGAAGTAGCAGATCCTAGCGGGCTGGAGGAATTGAGCGACCTGAAGGAGCCCAGCAAAGGAGAAGTCGAGCTGGCGATTAAAATAATCAAGGATCTCTCCGGAGAGTTCAGCATAGATGATTATCAGGATAGTTACAAGGAGAGGATCGAACGGCTCATCGGGCAGAAGCTGAAGGGTGAGAAGATAGTGGTCGAGAAGCCCGTGAAGGAGGAGGCCAAAGAATTGATGGCTGCCCTTGAGGAGACCCTGAAGCAGTTGAAGACGAAATGAGAACACAGTACCGTCCGATGCTGGCCCAGTCGTCGGATGCCCCTTTTTCATCGGATGATTGGATCTTCGAGATCAAATGGGATGGAATTAGGGCAATCAGCTACTTGAATGAGGGGATGAGCATAAAGAGCAGGAACGGGTATGAGCTTAGCAACAATTTCCCCGAATTTGGGGAGTTGAAAGGGCTTGCTAGGAACGTGGTTCTTGATGGCGAGATCGTAGTGATGGTTGATGGGAGGGCGGATTTTCAGGCGGTCGTGGAGAGGAGCAAGGCAAGCTCCCCCTTGAATGCTACCTACCTTTCTCAGAAACATCCAGCCACATACATCATCTTTGACATATTGGAGAAGGATGGGAAGCCATTAATAGCGCTTCCATTGGTCGAGAGGAAGAAGATCCTGAAGGAAACCGTAAGGGATGGGAGGAGTGCAGTTCTCTCAGTCTTCGTTGAGGGGGACGGAGAAACTTATTATAAAGTAGCTGTCGGCAGGGGGGTGGAGGGCGTAATGGCCAAGAAGAAAGTTAGCCCCTACGAACCAGGAAGGAGAAGTTCTAACTGGCTCAAAATAAAGAAGCTGCTTTCCTGCGACTGCATCATCTTCGGTTTTACGGAGGGGGTAGGGGGAAGGGGGAAGAGCTTTGGCGCACTCATACTCGGCGTCTATGATAACAGAAAGCCAGTATACGTTGGAAAGGTGGGAACTGGATTTTCTGCCGATGCCATTCAAGAGCTCTCCAAGACCTTCAAAGCGCTTGAAGAAAAAAAGGAGACACTGGAGGGGATTAACATGACGGAAAAAGTAACGTGGCTCAAACCTGAGCTTGTCGCCGAGATCGTCTATCAAACGCTTACAAAAGACGGGAAGCTCAGGATGCCAAGGTTCAAAGGGTTAAGGTATGATAAACTGCCGCTTGAGTGCACCGCAGACCAGCTAAAATCGAAAAAGCTGGAGGCGTATGCCACCAAGAGGAATTTCAACACCACTCCCGAGCCCGGTGGAGAAGTTTCGGGAGTCGGATCAAAAGGCAGGGGGAAGGCTTATGTCGTTCAAGAACACCATGCCAGGAGGCTCCACTACGACCTTAGGCTTGAGAAAGACGGGGTCCTCAAGAGCTGGGCTGTGCCTAAGGGCATACCAGAGAATCCTGGCGAGAAACATCTTGCTATCGAGGTTGAAGATCACCCGCTGGAGTACGGCAGTTTCGAGGGGGAGATACCCAAGGGCGAGTATGGAGCGGGAACTGTATCTATTTGGGATAGTGGCACTTACGAACCGATAGCATGGGGGGAGGACATGATCGAGTTCATTATCAATGGCAGAAGGTTGCACGGAAGGTATGCACTAATGAGGTTCAAAAAGGCGGGGGAGAAGCAATGGTTAGTGATGAAGACGAGGGATAAGCTTGGATAAACTGCATCTAGGCACTGTGGGGTGGGGCTACGATTTTTGGGTCGGGAATTTTTATCCTGAAGGGCTGAAGCCGGCTCAGTTCCTCTCTGAATATTCCAAGCACTTCGGCTCGGTCGAGATCGACAATACGTTTTACAGAATACCTAGTATTGCCGTGGTGGAAAACTGGAGGGACCAGACTCCATCTGGTTTTCTCTTTTCCGCAAAGTTCCCCAAGAAGGTCACCCAGGAGAAGAAGCTTCTAGGCGTGGAGGAAGAGACACGCGTTTTCTTGAACAGGATGTCACTTCTCAAGGAGAAAGAAGGTCCTCTGCTCATTCAGCTCTCTCCTGAGTTCACTCCAGAGGACTTGCCAAATTTAAGGGAGTTCCTTGGCATACTACCCAGGGCGCACCGGTTTGTTATGGAAGTTAAGAACAGGAAGATGCTTGAAGACCGACTATATTCAATCCTAAGAGACAGGGGGATTGCGCTCGCTATTGTTGATCATCCTTCCATGCCAAAGATTGATGTTTTAACAGCTGGATTCACATACATAAGGCTAGAAGGGGACAACAAGAAAATAAAGGGGACAACTGGTAAGGTTGAGAGAGATAGAACCGCAGATACAAAGGAATGGGCAGGAAAGATCAGGAAGTTGATTGATGACTCAAATGAAGTCTTTGTCTATTGCAACAAATATTATTCTGGTCATTCCCCGACAGATGCCTATGCCCTCTTAGATTACCTAAAAAGTTGACATGGAATGGCAGCTTAATCTGTAATTATATATAATTATAATCATTGAGAACGTTTATATAATATGACAATTAAGCGCTTGTCTTATGGCAAAGGAAATGTATATTAAGTCAAACCTAACATCGCTCCTTTGCCAGAAGTCGCAGATCAAATAAGTCAAGAGCAACCATAAACTCTAGTAAATAGGGAAATGGGTTAGGTGGGAGAATTGGAAAAAATTTTAAATGCCCTGCCAACTTCAAAAACCATCCATCCTGATGTGAACGTTCTGAAGGACGTTCATAAACGCAGTTTGGAGAACCCTGAGTTGTTTTGGCAGAAGTTCGCTGATGAACTATTTTGGTACGAAAAGAACGGCCTTGCCTTTCAGCCTATGGAAGAACCTCCATACGCCAAGTGGTTTGCGTCGATGAAGACCAACATTTCATATAATGCCCTTGATCGGCACGTTGAGAGTTGGAGAAAGAACAAGGTTGCATATTATTGGGAAGGCGAGAATGGGGAGAAACGTACCCTGACTTACTATGATCTGTACCGTGAGGTAAACAAATTTGCGTCGGTTTTGAGAAGTTTAGGAGTGAGGAAAGGGGACAGGGTTACAATCTACATGCCCATGATCCCTGAACTGCTGATCAGCATGCTTGCTACGGTTAGGATTGGGGCAATTCATTCTGTTATCTTCGCCGGGTTTGCTGCCCAAGCGATAGCAGATCGAGTGAATGACTCCCAGAGCAAGGTGATCATAACTGCTGACGAAAGTTACAGGAGGGGCAAGACCATTGAGATCAAGGGGGTTGTGGACGAGGCGCTAAAGCATACAACCACCGTGGAAAAAGTTTTGGTGGTGCGGAGAGGCCACAATATTGTTAACATGGTTGAGGACAGGGATGTGTGGTACCACGAGTTGGTTGAGTCGGCAGACGCCTACGTTGAGCCTGAGAAGCTTGACGGGATGCACCCCAGCTTTATTCTTTATACCTCTGGAACGACGGGCAAACCAAAAGGAGCCACCCACGGAACCGCTGGCTATATGGTGTGGGCATATTTTACCCAGAAGGTTGTCTTCGATGTGAACGACAAAGACATCTTCTGGTGCGCTGCCGATGTTGGCTGGATTACCGGCCATACCTACATTGTCTATGGTCCATTGATAAGCGGGGTAACCTCATTAATATACGAAGGTGCACCGGATTACCCCACACCCGATAGGTGGTGGGATATGATTGAGAGGTATGGTGTAACCATATTCTACACTTCCCCGACCTCCATAAGGATGCACATGAAGCATGGGGAGAGCTGGGCAAAAAAACACCAATTATCCACCTTAAGGATACTTGGTTCCGTTGGCGAACCTATCAATCCTGAGGCATGGAGCTGGTATTACAAGTATATCGGCCAAGAAAAAACGCCAATAGTTGATACTTGGTGGCAGACTGAAACAGGGGGGATAATGATTTCTCCACAGCCTGGCCTCGCCCTAGTTCCCCTCAAGCCAGGTTCAGCTACCTTCCCCTTGCCAGGAGTGGACGCAGATGTTTATACAGAAGATAAAATGATAGCCAAGCCTGACGAGAAGGGATATCTCGTCATACGAAAACCGTGGCCAGGCGAATTCATAACCATCTGGGGAGACCATGAGAGGTTTAAAAAGACCTACTTCACGAAGTTCCCAGGTTTCTATTACCCAGGGGATTTTGCCATGAAGGATAGCGATGGATATCTCTGGCTTTTGGGTAGGGCTGACGAAGTTCTCAAGGTGGCTGGCCACAGAATCGGAACCATTGAATTGGAGAATGTTTTGATATCGCATCCCGCTGTTGCTGAGTCTGCGGTGATAGGCAAGGCTGATCCAATAAAGATGCAGGTACCCGTTGCCTTCGTCATCCTCAGACCTGGATACACACCTTCTCCACAGCTGAGAGTTGAGCTCATCAATCAAATAAGGCAGGCAATTGGGCCCATAGCTGCTCCTCAGGCCCTATACTTTGTAAATAAGTTGCCAAAGACCAGAAGCGGCAAGATAATGAGAAGAGTGATAGGTGCCGTAGCTGAGGAGAGGAACATCGGTGACATAACGACATTGGAAGACGAGACGAGTGTGGAGGAGGCAAAGAAGGCCTACGAAGAGTTTAAGCTAGAAATACTCTCTGTTGAAGAGAATCTCAGGTAATGAGCAATGAGCAACACTTCAGAAAAGGCAATGCTTGGGGATCCTGCGCCTCTCGGCCTATCAGCGTTCGCTATAACAACATTCCTCTTAAGCTTCGCCAACGCAGGTCTCCTCCCAGCATCTACGGTAGCAGTGGTCATGCCCCTAGCCTTCACCTACGGTGGAATTACTCAACTGATAACGGGCGCCTTCGAGATGAGAAAGGGCAATACCTTTGGCTTTACAGCCTTCACAAGCTATGGCGCCTTTTGGATCTTCTATGCCATGCTGGTCTTCCTGAAGTTCGCGGGTATAATCAACCCCCCAGCTAGTGCCGTGGGCATGGCATTAATACTGTGGGGAGTGTTCAGCCTATACATGTGGATACCCACACTTAACATGAACCTTACGCTGACAATGACGTTCTTCTTCCTCTGGCTGACCTTCTTCTCCTTGGGGGTGGGCGATCTCGCAGGTAACTCCAGCCTGACTCAAGTAGGTGGATACCTTGGCTTTCTAACTGCGGGGTTCGCAGCCTACACTAGCTTCGCTATCGTGACAAACTCGGTGATGGGGTCAAACACCCTACCACTCGGACCGAGAGTTATCAAGAGGACATAACCTATGCGAGGAATGACAGAAGACACCTATGATGTAATCATTGTCGGAGCGGGTCCTGCTGGCCTGACCGCGGCAATCTATGCCAGGCGTAGGCTACTGAAGACGTTGGTACTGACCATGGACATAGGGGGACAGGTGGTTCTAACCGAGAACATTGAAAACTACCTTGGTTATACCGAGAAGAGCGGCCCGGGGCTGGCGATAATCTTCGAGAAGCAGGCGAGAAAATACGGCACTGAGATAATCATTGGCGAGGTGAAGAGGATCGAGAAGGAAAGCGGCCTTTTCACGGTGCACAGCTCTGCTGGAGACTTCATGAGCAGATCGGTAATAGTTACGGGAGGCAGGATGCCCAGGAGGCTGAATGTGCCAGGCGAAGAGGAGTTAATAGGTAAGGGAGTAAGCACATCCCTAACTTGCAACCTAGATCTGACCATCGGCAAGAACGTGGCAATAGTGGGCGGGGGAAATACTGCCCTGCAGAGGGCAGAAGTACTATCCAAAACAGCCGCGAAGGTCTATTTGATACACAGGAGGGACCAGTTCAGGTCCGATGAGGTGACGGTGGAGAAGGTTAGGAGCTGCCCCAATGTTGAGTTTCTCCTTAACACGGTGGTGGAGGAGATGAAGGGGAGGAAGAGGCTGGAGAAGATCGCAGCGAAAAATCTGTGCACTGGCGAATGTAAGGAGCTGGATGTGGAAATGACCTTCATCGATATTGGCAGAGATATAAAGCTAGATTACGTAAAGGGCTTAGTGAAGACCAATGAGCTGGGCAGGATAGTTGTTGACAAAGCCTGCCGCACCAGCTGTGAGGGGATGTTCGCAGCTGGAGACATAACAGACTTTCCATATGCCCAGGCCATAATTGCCGCTGGGCAGGGCGCAACTGCAATTCTATCGGCATATGCTTACCTAACGAAGGGTAAGGATCAAAAGGTGTGCTACTAGCAGCCTTATATTTCGAGTTAGCGTTTTATTGTGACGATCCTTAAAGTAAATATGAGGGTTTTACCAGCAAGGGGATGTTTTCCCTTCTCGCCGTACGCTAAAGCTGGCGGAATGGCGACCGTCTTCTCCTCGTTTACCTTCATGCCGATAAGGGCGTCGTCGAACCCTTTTATTACCTGGCCTGCTCCCGCTTGGACTTGGAGCGGCTTGTAGTCCCTTGACGGGTTGAACATGCCGGCATTTTCCGCCACCTTCCTCATGGAGGTGTCAAATATCTTGCCACCCTGGAATTTGCCGATGTAATGGACGCCCACAATGTTGCCTTTCTGAACCTTAAGTTCCTGAGACATTTTATTCTATACCTTCTAGAGATAAAGTATGCCCAACAGGGAGTATATTATACTATTTTCAGAAAAAGTCGAGTGGGATATTATAAAAATCAGGCGCTGATGGTAAAGTTTATGGTGGACCAGCAATCCAGATGCCACTGACCCCCATTACTTTATTCTGGCGTGTAGAACAGTTCACTGAATGTCATCAGTCTTTCATAAAGAGTTCAAGGCATAACAGATATATTTAGGCTTGTCAAGTTAGGGGGTGCACGAACTGTGCTATTAACGCTAGCCGCGGCCTATCGGCGGCGCTGATCGTGACCAGACGGGCCCTAGCCCGAGGGGTGATCGATCGCTCTCCGGCCGCGGTAATAATCATGGGGACTTGAATAACGCCGGCGCTAACGCCGCCGGGTCAGCTTCAGGTCTTACATTGGACTCGGTATCCAACCATGAAATATGGTTGGGGTTATAACGGGCCTTGCGGACGTTAATCCCGGTTGATCCTGCCGGACCCGACTGCTATTGGGGTGAGGCTAAGCCATGCGAGTCAGCGCTTCTAGCCACGATGGAGCGCGGCATACGGCTCAGTAACATGTGGTTAACCTACCCTCAGGACGGGGACACCCTCGGGAAACTGAGGCTGATCCCAGATAGATGATGGATCCTGGAATGGTTCTTCATCAAAACAATATGTGACTCATGCGTTGCATGTTGCCTGAGGATGGGACCGCAACCTATCAGGTAGTTGGTGGGGTAAAGGCCCACCAAGCCCATAACGGGTACGGGCCCTGAGAGGGGGAGCCCGGAGATGGGCACTGAGACAAGGGCCCAGGCCCTACGGGGCGCAGCAGGCGCGAAACCTCTGCAATGCGCGAAAGCGCGACAGGGCCACCCCGAGTGCTATCCGCTGAGGGTAGCTTTTCCTTAGTGTAGTAAGCTAGGGGAATAAGCGGGGGGCAAGCCTGGTGTCAGCCGCCGCGGTAATACCAGCTCCGCGAGTGGTCGGGACGATTATTGGGCCTAAAGCGTTCGTAGCCGGCCTATCAAGTCTCTGGTTAAATCTCAAGGCTTAACCTTGAGCGTGCTGGGGATACTGTTAGGCTAGGGGGCGGGAGAGGTTGAGGGTACTTCGCGGGTAGGGGCGAAATCCTATAATCCGCGAAGGACCACCAGTGGCGAAGGCGCTCGACTGGAACGCGCCCGACGGTGAGGGACGAAAGCTAGGGGAGCAAAGGGGATTAGATACCCCCGTAGTCCTAGCTGTAAACGATGCGGGCTAGGTGTTGGGTTGGCTTCGTGCCAACCCGGTGCCGCAGCGAAGGCGATAAGCCCGCCGCCTGGGAAGTACGGCTGCAAGGCTGAAACTTAAAGGAATTGGCGGGGGAGCACCACAAGGGGTGAAGCCTGCGGTTTAATTGGAGTCAACGCCGGGAATCTTACCGGGAGCGACAGTAGAATGAAAGCCAAGCTGACGACTTTGCTAGACAGACTGAGAGGAGGTGCATGGCCGTCGCCAGTTCGTGCCGTGAGGTGTCCGGTTAAGTCCGGCAACGAACGAGACCCCCATCCTCTGTTGCTCAGCTTTCTCTACGGAGGGAGCCGCACACGGAGGAGACTGCCAGTGTTAAACTGGAGGAGGGAGGGGGCTACGGCAGGTCAGCATGCCCCGAATCTCCCGGGCCACACGCGGGCTGCAATGGCGAGGACAGCGGGTTCCGACCCTGAAAGGGGAAGGTAATCCCTTAAACCTCGCCGTAGTTGGGATTGAGGGCTGTAACCCGCCCTCATGAACATGGAATCCCTAGTAACCGCACGTCACCATCGCGCGGTGAATACGTCCCTGCTCCTTGCACACACCGCCCGTCGCTCCACCCGAGTCAAGTACGGGCGAGGTACAGATTTATTGTCTGTATCGAACCTATGTTTGGCAAGGGGGGAGAAGTCGTAACAAGGTGGCCGCAGGGGAACCTGCGGCCGGATCACCTCCTAAGAAAGACCCGCTGAGCCCCAACCATACATGAAAGTGGTACCGAGTCCAAAAAAATCAGCAGATGCAGCTGGGGAGGAAACTCTGCCAGCGAAGGGCGCAGCAGGGTGACGATTGCCTTGCGATTACCGCCGTGCATTGGTTCCAGTGTTTCCGGCACCAGACTAGGTTTAGAAGTAACCGGGTCTGAACACGCCGACGCCAATTGGTGGATGGCTAGGCTCGAGCGCTGAAGAAGGGCGCGGCAAGCAGCGATATGCTCCGGGTAGGTGCATGCAGCCTTTGATCCGGAGATTCCCTAATAGGACATCCTGTTGGAGGTTAACAGCCTCCTTCGTTCCGTGAGGAACGGGAACTCCCTGAACGGAAACATCCAAGTAAGGGATGGAAGAGAAACCAATAGGTATTCCCTTAGTAGGGGCGACCGAAGGGGGAACAGCCCAAACCGAACCCTTAGCGAAAGCGAAAGGGGATGTAGGGTTTGGACCCTCCCGCCTCTTACCCAAAGAAGCCGATGTGGTCTGAAAAGGCCTACCGTAGAGGGTGATAGTCCCGTAGGCGTATCTTGGGTTGAGTTGGGGAGGAGTTCCAGATTATCGCGTCTTGGTCCTGACGCGAGAAGGCGGCAGTCACTGACTGCCAAGGCTAAATACGTCTCGAGTCCGATAGGGCACTAGTACCGCGAGGGAAAGCTGAAAAGAACCCCGAGAGGGGGGTGAAAAGAGTCTGAAACCAATTGGCTACTAGTGACGTAGGCATGAAAGGGAAGATCCCAGCCGAAGGAACCTTCGAGAGGAGTAGTACGAGGTTGGGGGACCAGTGTCACGTCTTCCGTTTCGGAGCACGGCCCAGGGAGTTCATTGAGGTGGCAAGCTTAAGAGGATCATCCTCGAATGCGTAGGGAAACCAATAGCCCGCATCCACCTCCTCTTCTGGCAGTCGCGAAAGCGATGAGCCATGAACGATGTGGAAAGGGGCAAGGTCTGATGAGGGCCTGTATAGTCACCTCAGTGATAACCCGGTACCGAACGATCTAGGCCTGAGCAGGATGAAGCCGGGCGAAAGCCTGGTGGAGGTCCGCAGGGGTTCTGACGTGCAATTCGTTCCTCTGACTTGGGCCTAGGGGCAAAAGACCAATCAAGTTCGGTGGTAGCTGGTTCCTCCCGAAGTGGGTCCCAGCCCAGCGCGCCCGGAGGTTGCTGGTAGGGTAGAGCACTAATCGGGGAGACATGAACCGAAAGGTTCAGCTCTCCTTTTAAACTCCGAACCTGCCAGCTCCGTAGAGGGGCGTATACGGATTCCATGGGAAAAGCTCATGGGTCGAGAGGGGAACACCCCAGACTTAGGTTAAGGCCCCAAAATGCTGGCTAAGTGTTAACGTGAAAGGCGTCTTCGATCGAAGACAGCTGGGAGGTAGGCTTAGAAGCAGTTACCCTTTAAAGAGTGCGTAACAGCTCACCAGCCGAGATCGAGGGCCCTGAAGATTTTCGGGGCTAAGTCAGCTGCCGATACCTAAGAATACCCCCGCAAGGGGGCATTGGTAGGGAGGCGTTCTGGTTGGGCAGAAGCCGGTCCGAGAGGACCGGTGGACCGATCAGAAGTGCGAATCCTGGGGGAAGTAACAGCGTAGAGAGGTGAAAATCCTCTCCGCCGTATGGGCCAGGTTTCCTCGGCAACGCGTCGTCGACCGAGGGTCAGCCGATCCTAAGGTAACACATAACCTGTAGTTACCGAATTGGGAAACTGGTTAATATCCCAGTGCCTTGGAGATACGTTTGATCCGACTACCGTAGTCTCGAGGTAGGTCAAGCGGAGCAGCCGCTCTGTCTAACCTTCCGAAGCTCGGGGAGTACCGTAATGGTGAGAACTGAGCGAAGGGGGGGAATGGCCGGCCGTATGGCTGGTTTGGCCGATCCTTGGGACCCTTGAAAACGGGGTCGGGGAGGATTCTCCAAGTTCGTACCGAGAACCGACACAGGTGCCCTAGATGAGAAGTCTCAGGCGTGTCGGGAACACCCTAGGTCAGGGAACTCGGCAAATTAGCCCCGTACCTTCGGTATAAGGGGTGCCTGGGCCTTTAAGCGAATGCTTGGGGGTCTAGGTTGCAATTACAAGGGGGACCCGACTGTTTAATAAAAACATAGATCCCCGCAAGCCCGTAAGGGTGTGAACGGGGGTTGAATCCTGGCCACTAGCGGTCCGTGAAAACCGGGTACAACCGGGCGAAGCGCCGCTGAAGGCCGGGAGTAACTCTGACTCTCTTAAGGTAGCCAAATGCCTTGTCGGGTAAGTTCCGACGTGCATGAATGGAACAACGAGGTCCCCGCTGTCCCGACCTGGGGCCCGGTGAACCTACCTCTTGGTGAAAAGGCCAAGAACTTCCAACGTGGGGAGAAGACCCCGTGGAGCTTTACTGCAGCCTGTTGCTGGAGTAGGGTTGTGATCGCAGAGTGTAGGTGGGAGCCGTTATATCCCAGTCCTTCAGGGGATTGGGGGAGGCAACAATGTAACACCACCCTTTCACTGCTATACTTCTTACCAGAGCGTTAGCTCTGGAACAACGGCAGGTGGGCAGTTCGGCTGGGGCGGCACGCCCTTGAAAAGGTATCAAGGGCGCCCTAAAGTCAGCTCAGGCGGGTCAGAAATCCGCCGTAGAGGGCAAGGCCAAAAGCTGGCTTGATTGGATCCTGCACAGCGAAGGATCCAAAGGCGAAAGCCTGGCCTAGCGACCGCTTGTGCCCCCTTCAGTGGGGGCCAGGCATGACAGAAAAGTTACCCCGGGGATAACAGAGCCGTCGCGGGTGAGAGCTCCCATCGACCCCGCGGTTTGCTACCCAGATGTCGGCTCTTCCTATCCTGGGAGTGCAGCAGCTCCCAAGGGTGGGGCTGCCCGCCCATCAAAAGGGAACGTGAGTTGGGTTTAGACCGTCGTGAGACAGGTCGGACTCTCCCTGTTGGAAGCGTTGGTTGTTTGAGGGGAAGGTGCGCCTAGTACGAGAGGAACGGTGTGCCGCTGCCTCTAGTTTACCGGTTGTCCGGTAGGGCATACGCCGGGCAGCCACGCAGCAAGGGATAACCGCTGAAAGCATCTAAGTGGGAAACCCGCCCCAAGACTAAACAACCATTCCGCTCAAAGCGGACGAAGGCTCCTGTAGAACACAGGGTTGATGGAACGGGGGTGTAAGCACCAAGGCTTCGGCCGAGGTGTTCAGCCCGCCGTCACCAATCGCTTGAGGTGCTGATCTGGTCTTCTAAGCCTGGGTGAAACCGTGAAAGCTGGAACCATGCATGTGCGATAATATTTATTGAGATTGTCCATGTTCAGCGTAAGCCAGTCGTCCATTTTTGGATTATGGCAACTCGATTCGATGGCTCCTAAGAAAGATAAATAGGTCAAGATGAATTACACTGGATTGTGGGGATTAATAATATGGTTTCTGTGACTAAAGAAAGTCTGGGCGAGTTAGTAAATATTGCAAAGAAACTGGGCGCCACCGATGCCAAGATAATCAAGCCGGAGGATGTTGTAGTGAGGAATTGGGTCAGATGGAAATGCCAGTATGGCTGCGGCGGCTACGGTCAGAGGCTCACCTGCCCACCTTACAGCCCTACACCAGAAGAAACTAGGCGGATTCTTAAGGAATATGAATGGGCACTTTTCATGAAGTTCGAAGGAGCGCCTGCTGGAAATGCTGAAGATGCCGAGAAATATGAGAAGAGCGTCCCTGACCTCGTAGTGAAGGTCGAGAGGGAGGCATTTCTTAAAGGTTATTATGCGGCTTTTGGGATGGTGGCTGGGCCTTGCCCATTCTGCGAGGACGAATGCAATCTGGAGAGGTGCAGGCACCCCTACGAGGCCAGACCCTCGATGGAAGGCTGCGGTGTAGACGTGTTCGCAACAGTGCGCAATGCAGGTTTCAAGATAAAAGTCGTAAGGACCGAGAGCGAGAAACCCACGTTCTATGCACTATTGCTGGTTGCATAGCCACAGAGAGATCATCAAGAAAGAAAAAGAATCAGGTTTATCTTACAGCGTGAGCCCAATCTATTGGGCGAGTTGGTGAGCAGCTTACGGGCCTCTTCGAGGTCTGAGGAAACTCCACCCTCCATGTAGGGCTGCGGCGCCGCGAGGCGCAGGGGGAGACCCCTGCTCTTGGAACAGAAACGGGACGTCCAGTGGCGTGCGTCGATGGGGCGAGTGCTTCTCGCCGAGGATGCCACTGGTTGCGTTGAAACGGCCAAACCGCGGGGAGAAAGGGCAAATAGAGGCTTATGACGCCTACAGGAAGCCTGGGTAGCCCGCATAGTCGAATGCTGCTTAAAACAGAAGGTGGGTTATGGCCAACACGCCCTTTACTTCTGCCTTAAATATTGTACACTTTCTGGTACTCGTCAGATAGTCTCTTTACCTCTTCGAGATCCCTTGCTGAAGAGTAGAGATCCAAAGGCTCTCTGTTTAGAGTGAGGAAAGTTTCTCCCCATTTCACTTTCGAAAGTAAAAAGCGCGCCTCCCTAGTAAAGCCGGTGATGTAGAGCGCGCTGGATAATGCTTCCAAGGTGCTTAACTTGAATGGTATTGAATAGTTAATTGGGTTCCCTGCAAGCATGAATGGGAGCTGCCGTGCATTGAAGCGGCGCAATTGAAGCAGTTCCTCTATCTTGTTCCATGAGCAATCTATGGCAGAAATTCCCCGCGAAAGTGCAATCTGCCTGTCCTGAGGAGAGAGAACCTCTTTAGCAAAGGGGTAGAGAAGGATGGAGCTGGTGGGAAGTCGGTTTATCGAGTATGACACCTTGGCTAATCCAAGCCTTCCGAGCTTTAATGCGGTGCACTTTTTAGGATCGCACTCGCGCATATGGAAGATATATATCGAGGGTGAAACAGTATCAGCCGTTTCTTCCTCTGGTTGCGCCATGTTTGTTCCCAAAGGCAATCTTCTTAAGTCGCATATATTACTGATTCTCTTGAAGTGATATAATGCCCCTTGCGTTTGTGCTCATCAACACGGAATCTGGCACAGAGGATAAAGTAATCCAGGAGCTGCGCAAGATCAGGGGAATTATCGAAGTACATACCCTTTATGGCATGCACGACATAATAGTCAAGGTAAATATTGAGGATCGACCAGATAAATTGAAGGAAGACATAATCTGGAAGATCCGCAGGATAAATGAAGTCCAGTGCACAACTACCCTTCTAGTGGCAGATAGTCATATCGTGGCAGAAGAGAAGTAACGATGGCGCTGTATCATCTCGGCATCGATGATACGGACTCTCTGAAGCGAGGTTGCACGACATATATTGGTGCCCTGCTTGTTGAGAGATTAATTAAGACTTCTAAGTTCGTCGATTACCCGAACCTAATTAGGCTAAACCCAAATGTTCCCTGGAAGTCCCGCGGAAACGCGGCAATATGCCTCAGATTCACATCAGACACAGACGCTATGGGAATACTCGGCAATGCAACAGATTTAGTGGAGGAGTATAGGGACAAGAAGGATAGTAAGAATCAGCCAGGCATAGCTATTCTTGAGGGTCAAGTTCCACAGATCGTAAGAGATCTTGGGCGTCGGGCGCTATGGGATGTCATAACACCTGCTGAAGCACTGGATGTAGCATTGAAGGCAAACGTGAAGTACGAGCTCATAAGAGGAGGCAGGGGCCTGGTAGGCGCTCTCGCATCCATAGGCAACGCCCTCGAAAGGGACCACACATTCGAGCTGATAGCATACCGCGGCAGTGCCCTTTGGGGAAAAAAGAGGGAAGTAGATCACGAAAGCGTGCTTATGTTTGATAGGGATACCACGTCGCATACCTTCAATAACATTGATGTTGAGGAAGATCGGGTGCTCATAACACCTCATGGCCCTGACCCGATACTCTTCGGGGTGAGAGGGGACAGTCCCTCGGTGGTTATGGAGGCACTATCCAAGATCAAGTTTGTTGGTGGCGAGAGGTGGATGGTCTGTCGCAGCAACCAAGGGACAGGAGCGCATCTCATTCGATCGGCATTGATAGCCGAGCTGAAGCCATATCAAGCTGCGATAATTGAGGGAACAATATCGCGAGTGCCATATGTTCTCAAAGGTAGTCACGTAATAGCATCAATGAGGGATAGTTCGGGTGAGATTGATATAGCGGGCTATGAGCCTTCAGGAAGCTTCAGGAACATTGTCAGGGATCTCCTGCTAGGGGACAAAGTGAGGGCGTTCGGCGGAGTCAGGCTTCTTGAGAGTGGTAAGCTGACATTTAATCTCGAGAGACTTGAGCTTCTTAACATTGTAACAGAAGCGCCGGCGAATCCGATCTGCCCGAACTGCAAAAAGAGTATGAAGTCGGAAGGCAAGGGTAAAGGCTATCAGTGTAAGAAATGCGGTTTGAAGACAGAATTGGCGGTTCTGAAGAAAGTCGATAGAAAGTTGATAAACGGTGCCTATCTCCCTCCGCCAAGGGCGATGAGACACCTTACCAAACCATTCAAGAGGTATGGGGCGGAGAAGCGGTCTTGGGATGGTGTCGTAGGCACTTTTTACGGTGTTTTTTGAAACCCCATAATCGACTGGATGGTCCTTGGATCGCACTTTACCGGCGGAACTATTATGTCGGCATTGTGATAGATCTCAACTGGCTGCCCCTTCTGCTTCACAAACGAGTGAAGCTCGTCTAGAGCTTCGGAGAACTCTTGAATCCTGTCTTCCCTGAGGAGGGAGAAGAGCTGCCTGCCTGATTCGAGGGCTGTGTCCAAGCTTTTTCCTTCAAGCAAGAACTTACCATCGCCAGAGAGCAGTATTATCAAGAGATTAGTCACGCCACGATATGGTTTAAAGTTGTATGAGGCTTTTTATTGTTTCAGTAAAAGTTTATAAGGTCGCTAAACTTCCATCAGAAGATAGGAATGGTCAGCCAGACCTTATCATAGCGGGGTAGGGTAGCCAGGTTATCCCGCGGGGCTCATATGCTCCGCGCTGAGATACCCCGAGATCGGTGGTTCAAATCCACCCCCCGCTACCATTAAACTCTATTTCGTCAACCCAGCTTCCGTTGCAGCTTTAAACAAACCGATTAAGATTAGATTTGCGACATTAAAGTTATTTGCAAGTGAACATAAATATTGGTTAGAAGTTCTTGGAGGGACAATTAATGGGTGGATTTTATGAGCTTCCAAAAATACGATATGGATACGGTGAACTTGCACCCCACATATCAGAACTACAGTTGACGATACACCACACAAAACATCATCAGACTTACGTAGACAACGCAAATAACGCATTCAAGAAGCTGGACGCCGCAAATAAAGAAGGAACCGATCTGGATCTAAAGGCTTTCACCAAAGAGTTGTCTTTTAACATAGGCGGACACGTGCTGCACTCAATTTTTTGGGACAATATGGCACCACCGGGGAAAGGTGGAGACAAGCCAGGCGGAGTACTTGCCGATGCAATAGACAAGAGCTTTGGCAGCCTTGAAAGGTTTAAAAAACTGTTCTCTGCAACCGCTACAAGTGTGGAAGGTTCTGGCTGGGCCGTCTTAACATATTCGCCCGATACAGACCGGCTAATGCTTATGCAAGTTGAGAAGCATAATGTCAATGTGATGCCAATTTCCGCCATATTGATGGTTCTAGATGTTTGGGAGCACGCGTATTACCTTGATTACAAGAACCTTAGGGGAAAGTTTGTAGAGGCGTTCTGGAATATTGTCAACTGGGACTATGTGAACGAAAGACTCAAGGATTTCATTTAACTCTATTTTCTTTTTTTCATTTTTCAATTGCAATTACTCCTGGAACTTGTTAATTGACTCCCCATTCGAATCGTATCAACTAATATCATCAGGTCAATCCACCAATTAGCTCAAATAGAAATCTCAATACAGGGAAATATTGTTTGGGTTAAAAGGAGCCATAGGCATTGCTTGGAGAATATAGGGGTTTGCCAAAGGAAGTGAATTATCTTGTCTTTGCCAGCATATTCCCGTCATTAGTTATTGGTATGTTCTATACAGATATATCCTACTTCCTAAGCCAGGTACAGGGATTGTCTGAATTTTTCACAGGTTTAGTGATTTCAATAATGGGCATATCCATGGTTTTAGCCAGTATCCCCATGGGGATAGCAGCTGACAAATACGGCAGGAAAAAACTCTTGATAATTGGCAATATACTGGCCAGTATAATTATTGCGGTGTTCGTTCTCACTACGAACCCACTGCTGTTGATATTGGCAGCTGTGGTGGAAGGGATTTCAGAGGCAGCATTTACTGCATCTGGCAGCGCATTGATTGCAGATAAGGCGGGGGATGAAAAAAGAACAGTTGCCTTTGCCTTCTTCGGTTTCGTAAGTGGCATAGCTATGGGAGTGGGCAGTTTTATGGTACCACTTGTGATAATTTTCGAGATCTTTGGTTTCACCAGTAAGGAAGGGCATGTCCTCCTCTATGTCATGTTGGCTCTGATCAGCCTGGCATCAACTGCAATAATGCTTAAAATCACAGAGTCGAAGAGCTTAAAGAAAACAGAAGGCGGTTTGAGGCATTTATTGCCTAGCAAATCGAGAGATGTTCTAATAAAATACGTATTCGCAAATGCGATAATTGCCTTTGGCGCCGGGCTAGTGGTTCCATTAATGTCCATGTGGTTCGGTTATCGCTATGGCATCACTGATGCAATAAGTGTCCCCATTATAGGGATCTCCAACATAGTGATTGGGATTGCGACTTTAGCTGCCCCACCCCTTGCAAGAAAGATTGGCTTAGTGAGAGCCATTGTTGTGACCCAAGGAGTCTCGACCATATTCATGTTCGCCACACCCATCTCCCCTGAGTATATCTCAGCCAGTATTGTATACACCATAAGGAGTTTCCTCATGAATATGGCATCGCCATTACAGAATTCGATGATAATGGGCTTAGTGGCGGAGGATGAGCGTGGAACTGCTGCAGGGATCAGTGGCGCGTTATGGAGATTACCAAATGCCGCAAGCGTATTAGTCGGAGGCTGGCTGATGGGTTTGGGATTATTAGCAGCACCCTTTTTCTTAGCTGGCATATTATATATTATTTCAATCGCACTGTTCTGGTTCTACTTCAGAAATACCAAAATGCCAGAAGAAATATCTAACATAAATACTACTAATTAGTATTCATAACGGCAATTAGTATTAAATATTTAATTTTGTAAAAAATAAAATATTTTGAGTACTGTTTTAGCCGTTGCGTTCCTGTTCTCGCAGTTTTATTTTTGTGCTGACGAAATCGGACATCTTTTCCTGAGTAACAGTTGTGTCTTCCTGTTGTTTAGCTAATTGTTCTTCGATAACCCTAAGTAGTTCTTTTGGATTCACTGGCTTCATGAGGTAAGCATCGGCGCCAAGGTTTAATGCCTCTATGGCGTTGTCCAAGGTAGCATGACCGGTAAGTATGATCTTCCGCATCCTAGGAGTACCACTGTCCATTTTGACGAGCAATTGGGTTCCCAACATATCGGGCAGGATGAGATCGATGATGGATACATTAAAGTACTGATTCGCGGATACTTCGAGGGCCTCCTTGCCGTTCTTTGCAGTCTCTGTTGCATAGCCAATTCGCAATAAATATGATTTAAGCGTAGTGAGAATGTTCTCGTCGTCGTCAATCAACAATATCTTTTTTTTCTCAGTACTCATTGCACTTCAACTTTTCCTTTTTTTAGTTTATTTCAAGTTATTTATTAGTTCTACTACGGTCCAAAGGAATGGGCAATTGCACAGCCAGCTACTAGCGAAGACATCAAAGCATGCATATGGTTGCCTTCTTACTTTTATTTTTAGTCAGTAAATAGAATGGGGGATATGATATTTTAATAATACTAGAAATAGCGACCAATCATAGACTATGCTTTCCATCAAGCTCTAGAAAGACCTAACATAACAATTGCAATTTAAAAAGAATAAGAAATAAATTGAACTTATTTTTAGAATTTATTTTGAAAAAATTGTTATTATTTATATAATGAATTGTATGTATTTTCAACAGATACACATAACTGAGCACCAGTTCAGGACTCTAAACAATAGTCGCTGTGGCGACGCAGCGGCGCTGCCTTGGAACTAACCCTTTTTTACTCCTTTTAGGAGGTGTTCTCCTGCCGGAGTTAATTTCGGGGGTAATGTATTGTCAACTTATGTAGTTCTTAACGAAAGGATCAATCAGTTGAGAAGCATAGACAAGTTGGTCGATATCTCAAAGAGTACCATTCAGATCGACATAATGCTCACCCTTAACAAAGGGGATAAAACATCTGCAGAGATTGCCAAAGAGATAGGCCAGAGAAGGAAAGCCGTAACTGATGCTATGAGAAAGCTCAGGGTTAAAGGGCTTGTAAACGAGGTTGAAGAGGACGAAAATCTGAAATCATCGCGATACAGACTTACCCACTCTGGGTCCAACTGCCTCAGTACTTTGTTAGAGTTTACTGGGTCGGATAAAGGCTGCATTGGCGAAAAGATCGGTTACCAACGAAGTGGTGATACCTTGGAAAATACTATCGATGGTCCAGCTATCCAATCTTCTCCCAGATCGTTTCTTGGGATGCAGAATGATGCAAACGCTTTCCCAATGGCAGCGGTAGTGTCGGAACTGATCCTAACTCTTGGAACTGCAAAAGGGAACATAATGTCACGCAAGGATCTCGCGAAAGCGGTAGGACTTAGTGAACAGAGAGCCGAGAGCTATCTTGAGGTATATCTTAACGGGCCAACCAAGCTATTTAGAAAATACACTGATGCGCCTAAGATGGTAAGGTTGATGTCAAAGTTTGGTTTAAGATCTAAGACAAAGAAGATGGAAACTATTTACGGGCTTACAAATGATGGCATGCAGCACTTTTACAGGCTTCCAACATATGCGAAGCTTAAGCAATCTATTGCCTACAAATTTTTCAGCAAGATGACATTCTCGTCCCAGCCAAAGAACATCTTTAAGCGCTTAAACATGATACTATGCGCAGGAGGGGCAACTGCAATTGCACTTTTTCAGTACCCTTTCAACAGTTTTACGTCCGGTATTTGGGTGTTTGTTATTGCGTTCGTAGCGGCAGTAACCTTACTAGATGCTCTAATGTACAAATTAATGTGAAATAAAATGTAGTTAGCTAATTTTTTATAAAGTAGATTATAAGTTTATGCAAGTTGTTTTTTACTTGCAATTGCTTCTATACTATTCAATGTTCTAGTTATTTGAACAATGAAATCTTCTGCTTTCACATCTAATGAAAGTCCAAGTAAAAGGTATTTTGCATCGTTCACGGGAATTATGAGGTATTTTCGATTAGGCATTGCTAAAACACAATAGTTCATGCCAGGCAAGCGATCTATAAGATTAGAAGCAATGTTTTGGTAACGCTTTGAGAAGTTCAGACCTTTGTAGATTACCTCTTTTCCTTCCCGATCCACAAGCATTGCTTCGATAACTATCTCGCCGTCTACGAGTACGTCAAGGAATGTCATCGCGTTTTTCCTCGCAGATCATAAGCTCTCTTAATGTTTTATAAGGTCGAGTAACTTCGGCGATTGATTGTCGCTTAAAAATGGGCAAGGTAAAGAACTTTTTTTCATAGATCAGACGATAAAAGGCAAAATTCTATAGAAAATGTGCAGGAGTGGGCTATTCTCTTTGCTGCTCGATTAATTGATCAATGATTAAAACCCCGGCAAGGAAAGCAAGGAAAGCAATCCAGACTGCAGATAATATTGGCGTATTAGGAAACACAACTCTATCAACCAACAATATAACTGAACCAAAGATTGCTATGATTGCTGTTCTTAGATATACCTGGCGCGGGTGTACAGACATGGTAATGCGTCGGAGAACTTTGAAACTGTATGAAGATTTCAGCTGGTTATACATTGGGAGCAATTTTAGGATTCGCTGCCCGTTATCTGATAGAGTGTATCGAACTTCTTCCTTTGATCCATCACCTGATAACTTCTTCTTGAACAAAGTAGCTCCTTTAGCATCGGTAAACAAGTCCAAATAAGTTATGGCTCGCTGTTCACTGAGGCTGAATAAATTAGCTAATTTTTTTGAGGAGAGACCTTGGCTGCCAGAAAGTCCAATTGCGATAATTGCGTCATATGTATTAAATAGAAGGGGAATCTCCTCAATCAACTCAATTAGCCTGAAACCAGTAGCCCTGCTTGTGGTTATTGACGAACCACCTTTGTTTCCAAAGATGTCCCTTAAGCTTTCGACATAATGCTTTCCGTTATCAGTCAGTTGATACATTATGACTGATTCGCTCCTTTCGTTTGTTTGAGCGATCTCATTAACTACTTCTTTCAGCTTCAACTTTCGTAGGGCATCAGTTACAGCTTTTCTCCTTTTCCCTAATTCTTTTGATATTTGCTCTGCGCTCTGTGGACCATGATCATTAAGATAGATCAACATTTGTAATTGCAGTGTTCCCTTAGTGACATCAACAACTTTCGTAACTTCTTTCAATAAATCTGCTAGTTTAATAGCAGATAGTCCAAAATCATCTTTTTCGCCTTCTGCTTGCTTCTTGTCATCCTCGTGGACCCATTCGTCAGTTTCGGTCATACCATAAACACCTTGAATCAGGCAAACTTAATTGTCAACCATACGGAACTCGGTTTCAGATTAGGTTATGTCTGAATCAAATATATAATCAATCGCCCCTTTTTTTAATACAAAATCTCTTTAAATCGTTCTGGACAATACAAAAAGATTAATTGTATCTGTTCAATAACTAAATACAGCAATCTTGCAAGAGTTAGAATTTACTGCTCCAGCAAGATTATTCAATTTAAACTAAATCCAAGATGTTTAGGAAAAGGTGGTTTGGAACCGTTGGATTCAGTAGGCAAGGAACATCTTGAGGAACAGAAGAATTATCCTACGTTCATAGACAACATCTTCTATGAACCAAAAAAGGACTATTGTGGAATCTATATAACAGTCAACAATGAACATGACCAAAGTAGCAATGTTGAAGGCTTGGATAAAATTTTAATGGATAAAGGCGTTCCTTACCAATTGGTGGTAAATCGATCTACCGAAGCCTCTGTTTCATGTTATGCGGTACTGGATCTGACAGGCAAAACCGATGCCAGAGAGACAATAGAGAAGGATATTCGTAGCCTTTTTGGTCAAAAATTAGTTGTGTTTGAATATATTCATACCAATATTCCCGGCGTAATGTGCAACACAAAAAGCTTTCCTTTAATGCTAGAAGTTGTTGGAAGTAAGATTCCTGTAACAGCATTCACGCATCCTTTTTGGGGTTATTTATTTGGAGCGTTATACGACACCTTCGGGGCCGGTGGGCTCTCGATAATTTGGATGATGGGTCGAGAATCAGCAGAAGGAATGAGGCCAATAAAAGCATTACCTCTCAATTCGCAGCATAAGCTCAACGTGGCATTAATACAGCTTCAGTTACTTGGCTGGGGAAAGTTTGAGATCTTAAGTGCTCAAGATAAAAATTTTAATATAAGAGTTTTTGATAATTTTGAATGTTTAAACACAAAAGAGTTGAAAGGTTATCAAAGCAGTTTTATGAGAGGAATGTTGACAGGTCTAGCAACCTTATTGATGGATAAGAAGGGTAATACGGTTGAGAGAAAATGCATTAAAAATGGCGATCCATACTGCGAGTTTTGTTTTGGGTGATTGTTTCTATTTTCAAAAGCGCTAATTTCTATTTATGAAATAATTGCTAAATAAGAAAATTTTCATAAAAAAACAATAATTTATTCATGAGGACCTATTGGCCAAATGCCGGGTTACTGATTTTGGCTTCAATACTGAGACTATATAATCAAATGCCAACGCTGGCTCGCTTTTTTCGCCACATGTAAACACGTCTACAGTTGCATATTCTAAGTCATTCCACGTGTGAACAGCTATATGACTTTCAAGAATCAATGCCAGGGCAGACAATCCTCCTTTTGAACCACCAAACCGCCACACCTTAGTATCCCATATCGTCATCTTAGCTATTTTAGCAGCCTCAATAACAAGATTCTTGAGAGCGGACTCGTCATTTAGCGACTTGGTATCGCAACCATAAAGGTTTCCATAGACGTGTTTGCCTATGATCCCTCTTTCTTCTTGAAGACAGGACGACTGATTCACTTCTGTGTCGAGATCCTCCCCAAACATTTGAGAGCCATTATTACTGTTTTTCGTTTTTATTACGAACTTAAATATAAACTTGCTGTATGAATTTGAAAAAATTTATTCAAATTAAATATTAAGAATTGATAAAAATAGTTCCTTATTCTCAACAGGACATATTTAATTTAAAAATCTTAAATTCTCTATGTTCTTATAATAAAGTATTGGGCAAGAATAATTTGTTGATTCTAAGATGTTATGAGTTTAATAGGATATAATATTAATACATACAAGCTTTCCGTCAAACGATCAGATCGTTTAACAAAAAAAAATACAAAAAGAAATTTTATATTTAAAAAAATGACTGGAAAGAATTGTTATTAAGAAAAATATTTTAATAAAATCAAGATATAATGACTATTTTTACAAAATTATTTATATCTTGTTTATAAGTTCATTAAAATCTTTTGAGAGTTGCCGCAGTCTATCTTTTATTAGAGTCCTCTTTATATCCATTAAGCTAACAAGTATCCTTGCAGTTACTTGATCGTTAGGATAACTTCTCTTATCTGATGCCAAATAACTATAGAGCTGCGGCCTAGAGATCTTGGTTACTTTAGAAGTCTTGTAGATAGACCCGTGTACTTCGAGAAGATCTTTCAGAAGTAGAATTCGTTGTTCTTTTGGAATATACTGTGCTATTAATTGAATAATTTCGAGAGTATTATTGGACATGAATATCATCAGTAATTTTAAAACATCTATTATAAGAGCATGACCCCATGCCTTCCTTTGAACATTATCAAAAACTAGAATGCTATGTTAAATCATAAATTGTCATTTTTTTGAGTCTAACCTCGATTTTTTTAGACTGTAATCTATTTATATAAAGTTCTTAACATTAACATTTACACTGTTTTCTTTCTAAAGAAAGAATATAACATATTAATGATATAAACTTCCTAACGAAATTATGGGGTCTGAAGGATAAGTAATTTTCTGCTGCTTTCTAGAAGCATTATTTAAAGCTTGTTCTATTTTTTTTATACGGTTGTTTAAAGAATATTCCAGTGGAAATCCTCATGGAAGAGACCTAATAAATAAAAATCAATAGTCTGGCCTATTATATATGGTGTAAATTCCTATCTCTATTAAAATATTCTACAAACATACACTTCAGAATAGTCATAAAACATAGGATCAGGCTCAGAATTATGTAAGAGGTATATTACAATCAATACGCACAAATACAGAGTTTTTGACTGTATAATTACATCTATTTTTTAACGGTTATGTAAATATAGTATTACACTTTATCATCAAACACCTCCAAAATAATTCATTATAAACTGCTCTATTTCGTGCTCACAAAATCACCATGAAATCTAATATATAAACTTTACTATCATCGAAGATGTTTATCATGGAGATGTTAATCATTTAATGGTGTTTCCAGATCATTAAACCTAGAGCTTTTTATCTAAAAAAATCTAGCTGATTTTCCTTTGCATTTATAATAGTGACTTTATCTTAGTTCATTGGATAATGAATCATCATAAAATAACATCAAACTGTATTTTTAAGGCTTATGAGGCCCACTGTGATATTACCATGTACTATCTTATATTAAAACATTTCAGAGTTCACCCCTTCACTTCCACTCCAGATGCGTGAATCACTCCTTTTATAAATCAATTCACTGTGATTCACCTTATATTAGCTTAAAAAGCTAAAAACGGTGAAATTTCCCCTTTTTGAACCATAATTACCATGAAATTTCTCTTCTTTTACAAGCTAATGTTAACCACAATATGCTCATATACTGGTGAAATGGTAGAGAGAACAACTGCTCACTCAGTGATCCGTCTATGAAGAAGATGAAGATAGAATTCTGTGATGGAAACGGGGAACAAGTCACAGTAGCTGTAAGTGGGCAATTTTCTAAGGAACGGCTATTGCAGATCATTGGCCTTTTCGATAATAATCAATATCAACAATCATCAATACCCGTCACAAAGACTTCAATGGATAAGATCACTGATCTGATAAAAACCAAGCTAAACAACTCTTGGTTCACTAGTAAAGATATATCCTTAATATATAAAGAACAACATCGTGAGAATATTAAATCGAGCACAATCTCTACATACCTCACAAGGCTTTACAATAATGGCTATATAGAACGTAAAGGCAACCGTTCATGTTGGCAATACAAATTAATAATAAATTTTGCAGCCGACAACAATGTTAAAACCTTCATAAATGATTTAAATAAGAAATAAAAATGTGATAGTAAATTCTGTATCACATCATACGTCACAAAGCTTAAGTTTATTGAGTACTTGGCATCGGAGAAAATGTTCCTGTAGCTTGACTTTGCACAATTTTTCTGATTTCTTCAGGTACAACATAAGTATATGGCCATGTTGTTACATCTCTGATGATCTTCTTTTCATCAGCTAATTTTTTCAAAGTTCTCGCGACGTGTTCCCTGGCTTTTCCAACGGTTTGAGCGATCGGAGTTGCACTCTTTGTGCCAGGATTATCAATAAGATACTTGATAATTGCTACTTCTGTCTGATTGAGTCCTTCCTTCTTTTCTAAATTCTTCACAACCTGTGCAGCCAATGGAGTCAAAGATGCTTGAGTTATCTGTGAAACTTGCATGCTTTCAGGTTCTGGTTTGATCATTGATTGTTCAGGTAATGTAGATCTTATGATCTCTGGCTTTGTTATTTGTATTGTTGATCTATCTAACGGCATATCTTGCAATCTATCATTTATTCTTTGTATTTCAAGACCCAATCTTCGTATGTCTGAATCTAAAACCATTATGTAATCTTCAAGCCTTCTCATTCTTTCCAATAAATCGCGTCTGATAAGTGCCAATTCGCCTTTTAATTCATCATTTGTCCTATCTGTCCGTTCAGAGAAAGCCAAATTAGGCACCTTTTTGGTATTTTTGTATATGATATGATGTGTTTGATATTTTAAGGTTTTTGGTTGTGAGTGACAATAAATCACGAAAATTTACTAACTATCTTGTACTCTCTCACAGTCACTGTGATATATATCACAACGCAGTATAAGTCACATCATATGTTTTGCAATAAGATCGATTTTAGTGATTATTCCCATCATGCGCCCATGTTCACTCACTAGAACTGCTGCGCTTCCGCTTGAAAGTAACCTTGACACTTCATCAAGGCTCGTCTCAATGCTCACAATAGGAAAAGATTCTTCAAGTAAATGAGAAATTGTAAGATTAAGTAATTCTTTGATATTTTCGTCTTTGAGTTTCTTTAAAATTGTTTCTTCTTTTATACTACCAATAATGCGATCTTCTTGCATAACTGGCAGTTGTGAGATTCCGCGTTTCCACATCAAATCAACTGCTTTTCCTATAGTTTCGTCAGCATCAACAGTAATGACGGGCTGATGCATCACATTCTTTAAAGATACCCTAATTTCAGAAACATCATTAAGAACCTTTAGTATCTTTTTAAGAGTTGATACGCGAGGATCAACATCTCCAGCTTCTATTCTGGCAATTAATGATTGGCTCATTCCTGCTTTTTTTGCGAGTTCTTTCTGTGTGAGGTTTGCCTTCTTGCGCAAAGCTCTTAACTCAGCAGGCGTTGGCGGTAATCCCACCATTTATATTAAACCTCGCACCATCTATCACTTTGATAATATTTAACTTATGGGGAATTAAAGGAATGCAAAAGCGAGCCCACATCTTTGTGCGTGGTCTTGTGCAAGGTGTAGGTTTTCGACCATTTATTTATACCATCGCGACAGATCGCCGGCTAAAAGGATATGTACTCAACCTTGGCGACGCTGGTGTTGAAATATTAGTCGAAGGCGAAGTTCAAGACATAAAGTCCTTTATTGATGACATACGAAAAAAGAAACCATCCGTGGCCAAGATTGATGCAATAGAGCTCGAATGGAAGCGAATAGTTAAGGAGTTTGATACATTCTTTATAGCAGAAAGCAAGGAACGGCGTTTAACAGTTAGATCTGTGATACCGACCGATCTCAGTATTTGTGATGTGTGTATCACAGATGTTCAAAAAAAGAGTCGTTGGAATAATTATCCGTTTACGTCATGTGCACAATGTGGACCTCGATTCACTATAATAAGAAAACTCCCTTATGATAGGGATAACACTGCAATGGTGGACTTCCCATTTTGTGTCTACTGCCAGGCGGAATACGATAATCCTATGGACAGACGATATGATGCTCAAGGAATTACTTGCCCGTTATGTGGTCCCAAATTGAATTTATTGAATAATGACAACAAGCAAATCACATGTGAGCCTCTATGTGAAGCTGCCAAGCTTCTTGATGAAGGTTACATAATTGCAATAAAGGGCATTGGTGGCTTTCATATCGCTGTTGATGCGACTAATGAAGAAGCAGTAAACAAACTACGAACAAGGAGGATTAGGCCATTTCAACCATTTGCTGTCATTTCCTCAAATATCGCAAAAGTAAAAAACTTTGCAATTGTTTCCAAGGTAGAAGAAGAGCTTCTAGCCAATATTTACCATCCGATAATAACTCTGCAAAAATCTGAGCATTATTGTTTAGCTGACTCAGTCTCGCCAGGCTTAGACACTATCGGCGTTATGCTCCCCTACACTGGCATTCACCTCCTTTTACTCAATAAAATCAAAAAAGATGCACTTGTAATGACAAGTGGCAATTATCCCGGCAAACCAATCTATATTGAAAACAGTGAAGCACAAGAAGGATTAAAAAATATTGTTGATTATTACTTAACACATAATCGATCCATAATAAATCGTTGCGACGACTCTGTAATGAAAGTAGTTGAAAATGAACCACTGTTCTTAAGAAAGTCTCGAGGGTATGCTCCATCGACCTTGCCAATGCCTTGGAACGTAGGGGCTAAGGGAATTATTTCAGTTGGAGGAGAATATAACGTAACTGGATCTTTGTTTGTCGAAGACCGTCTTGTGACAACTCAACATATTGGAGACATGAATGAACTCGAAACATTAGACTATTTGAAAAGGGCCTTGAATTTCATTACGGCAATCTATGATAAGAAAGAATTTGGGGCAATAGCCCATGATCTAAACCCATCTTTTCTTACTACAAGGTACGCACGCGAGTTAGCCAATCAATACCAAGCAAAAGACATTCCCGTCCAACACCATCATGCACATATGGCGTCCCTTATGGCAGACCATTCTCTACCACGAGAAAGTTCCATTGTTTGTATCGCTATTGACGGAGTAGGCTATGGCACGGATAATATGGCTTGGGGGGGCGAGATTCTGCTTGGTGGTTATTCGCAGTTCGAGAGGGTCGGGCAGCTAAAGTATCAACCAATGCCAGGTGGCGATGCTTGTGCCACGCATCCAGCAAGGATGCTAGCTGCAATCCTATCAACAACAATCGGCTGTAATGAGATTTATGGTCTTTTTGAAAATGATTATGCTAAACATTTGAAACAGGGATTAGATGAATTAGACACAATATTAAAACAATCAAAAATAAATAACGTTTTGAAAACATCAAGCATTGGTCGCCTGCTTGACTCAATAGCAACTTTGCTTAATGTATGTCACTTACGAACGTATGAAGGCGAACCGCCGATGCGTTTGGAAACCCTAGCCAAGAAAGGTCGGCCAGGGAAAGTCACACTTGAATTATCACTATCACAGCAGAATGGTAAATATGTTCTTGACACATCCGAATTCATGCTGTCAATTGTTGAGAATTTACATCATAACAACAGAGAAGACATCGCTTTCGAAGTACACCATGCTTTAGGAGGGGCTTTTGGGAAGCTCGCTTGTAGGGTTTGTGATGAAAATTGTATACACGAGATAGGACTAACTGGTGGATCTGCAGTGAATTCCTTGCTGTTCAAATATATTAAAGATGAGGTTGTGAAAAATAATAAAAAATTCTTATGTTATAAGACCATTCCTTGTGGGGATGGGGGAACTTCAACGGGGCAGGCTACTGTAGCATCCTTACAAAAGGATATGTGACTTTATCACATAGTCACATGATCCTCCAAATCATCGACTTTAAGAAAAATCAGCATAATTAAAGACATTGAAGAGGTTTCTCAAAACGTAATAATGGAATTTTACATTATATAATGATATGTTCAACATCATTTTTCTACAACGTTAATCCATAAAACAATAACTAAAAACCATTAGAAATTGATGAAAATATATTAGATCATCAGTTGATGATAATCCAATAGAAAGTCTTTAGAAACCATAAACGACGTGATATTTCTAATAAGTGTGACCGTTACTGTAAAGATAAGTTCGTCTTACATCATAATATGCTATAAACGATGATCCCGCTAGCTAGTAGCAGGAGGACGAGCACCATAAGTCTTCTTTTTGCAACCTTGAGAGATTTGTCGGTAACCTTCCAAAGGTTCTCCAATCCTTTGTTGCCTAAGAGGTAGACATCTTCCAACTTTCTTTTAGAGAATTTCACAGAACACTCCGCTTTTTTAGAGTCAGCTTCAGCAACTCCTTCTATGATCTTTTCAATTAGAACATCTTCGGGTATGGTTTTGCCAAGAGGGAAGTACCCCTCGCCTGCTGAACGCCCAGTAACGACGTGCGTATCCGTCGTAGTGACTTCAGAATGTTCATAACCGATCTCTTTCAAAGCTTTTTGGATTTTCTCTCTTAAACCTACAACCATGTTATTGGCATCTATGGAAACATATACGGCCTTGTTTCCTTTGACCTCGGTAACAAGAACCATTATGCCCGCGTTTCCAATGCCATCTTTAGGTGAATAGTTCTCCAATCTAACATTTGAAAAACCCGCGATGAGGGGACCCTCCTCTATAATATGCGTTTCCTCAAGGGCCTCCCCGAGGGCCTCAACAATATCTTTCTTGTCCTCGCTACTAAGCTCTGAATAAGTTAGGTCCATCACGTTATGGGCATCCACCACAACACCATCAGAGTACCCATTCTCTTGTATTTTTGCCATGCATAGGTCGTTTATGCAGTCAGGCAAATCCTCTGTGGGGATGGGCGCTCGAGTAATCACAGCTAATGGAATATCGTCAAAAACTTGGCAACTAACTGTGACAGACCCTTTCTTCTTCACAATAATAGGTTTGGATAAGCTTCTTTCTGGTATAACTTCAAGCTCTTGCAGCATCTGAACCACTCTATCGCAATCTTTGGCTAATATCAAGTCTTTTTCATGTGTGGTTGGGGTATGGAAAACGACTGGTAGCGTATTCTTAGATAAGAAAGAAGCCGCGATCCGGGTAGGGAGCTTACTACTACCAAGATCTTTGAATGGCCCTGGGTGGATGAGAGGTGCAACAACGACTCCGTTTTGCCTTGCACTCTTGAAATAAATACTCCTCACCTCGACGTCTTCCCGAACCGCTAGGATCTTTAGCAGTTGCTCCATAAGTCCGCTCTTATCTAACATTAATGATTCTAAGAAGGCCTTAAACAAAACTACACCGCTATATCCCAACAATTCTTTACCGACCTTACCTATTGAGAAGTAGTACCATCTCCCAAGGACGTAAGCAATTATTGCCATCAAAAAAAAGCTCGCAAAGTTTGTTACTATATTGAGTAAATTTACATAATAAATAAAATAAATTAACGTTGTATGTATTATTAATATTACAAAAGGTTGAAATATACTTAAAATAAAAAGTTCATATTGTTTAAAATCAGAAGCTATCGATAATATTATGAAGATAAATGCAACAATGATGCCGCATGAAACAAAATAAATGCTTTCAAAGCTTCCTGGATTATTGAAGACCCGAGAAAAAGCCGCTGCGGTGATAAGCCCAATTGCAAGGAATACAATACTAAAGTCAGCCATCGCTATGGTCCTATTGAAAGTTAATATGCCTTCTTTAGTCAGTTTATGGATAACAAACGTGCTTACAAAACTTCCAAATGCCAACGATATTAGCCCGTCCGCTAACCCAAACACCGGTCCTTTGGAACTTGGCTCAATCGTATACACAATTGTACCGACCAGAGCTCCAAGCATGAACAGCTCCGCGATCAATACCTTCCTGCTAGGTAGGCTGAAGGTATTGCTGTATTTCTTGGCAAGTCTGTCCGTAAACGACACTAAGTTTCATCCCCGTATCATCAGTCATTTGAAAAGTTAACAACTTATTCAGTAGTAACTTTTTAAACGACTCGGCTATTTAGTGGTTACTGGTGCACTGAGTGGTTGAAATAAGTTGGCACAATGGAATCATGGTTCAGACTCATGACCTCAAGATAGTTCTGGATCCCACGAATCGAATTGGTCCAGCAGATTGTGCTTTCATCTCCCATGCCCACAGGGATCATACAGGCGCATTCATTGACGCCAGGAAACCAAAATATTCTACGCGTGAAACTATCGCTCTTTTCGAAGCCATATCAAATAAGAAGGTCAGGAACGCAGTACCATGCGCTTATGATAAACCAGTGAGACTCCATCAGACTGAGCTCAGGATCATCAACTCCGGGCACGTTTTTGGATCAGGAGCTCTTCTGCTTAAACAAGATGGTGTGACTTTTCTCTATACAGGGGATTTTAATTTCGTGGATACGTTGACTCAAAAGGCTATGCAGCCGCATGAATGTGATATTCTGGTTATCGAGACAACATTTGGAAGACCGAACTTCCTTTTTCCGCCTAGAAATGAAGTTTACGACACCATTGTCGACTGGGCTGCGAAGACAATTATGGAAGGAGATCTCCCATTTATTCTTGTCTACCCAGTTGGAAAAGCTCAGGAGATTACAAAGCTATTCAATCTTTACACCTCGATTCCTGTGGTAACGCACCCCTCCATAACTAGAACAAACACTGCGATCAACTCAATGGGGGAAGACTTAGTCTTCTATGACATGGCTAAGGAGGGGGAAGATCTTATGCGCAGCAAGAGTTGCGTCTGCCTGTTCCCAGCATCGCTTGGTCCAAGAAATCTGAGCACGGTGTACCCAAATGCGAAGACTGCAACGGTGACAGGATGGGCATTAACTTATGGTCGGAGAAGCGCGGACGTATCTTTCGTACTCAGCGGGCATGCGGACTACACCCAACTGATGTGTTTTATTGATGAATGCTCCCCCAAAAAAGTTTTCACGGTCCATGGCTATGCCGACAGTTTTGCTGCAAAACTTAGGAAAAAAGGCATAGATGCCCAGCCGCTGTGCTAGATCTAAAGGCCTGTTAAGAGATGCGCCATGATTACTACGACTATAAGCGTTACCGAGGTTCCTACGATAAAGATGGGCTTGATTTTTATCCCATAAGTCTCGTCCTCAAAGAAGCGTATCAGCCCTGCGCCGGTCATTGGCATTGGCGCTTCTTTCTTTTTTTCGCTCTTAGGCAATTAATTCACCTTCAGCTTTAAGAAAAATGGAGTACCTTCTCTTTTAAGCATTATGTATATTACCTTCTTTTCACCATATTAGAAGTACTTAGTCTAAAGGAGGAATCTTTTGTGGTCAATTCTATCTCCAGCGGTAGAGACGCTTACGAGAGTGTCCTTAGGAGTTTGGAAAACCATCACGCAATGATCAAACAATCGCTGCCCATGATTGCAAGCGAAAACGTTCCAAGCCAAGCGGTCAGAGAAGCATTAGCAAGCGATTTTGGAAACAGGTATGCCGAGGGCTGGGTGGGGGAACGGGTATATGCTGGATGCAAATATCTTGATGAAGTAGAATCCGTCGCAATAGAGCTTGGCAAAAAGCTATTCAAAGCTGAGTTTATTGATGTAAGACCGATATCTGGCGTCTTAGCAAATTTGTGTGCATTCACAACATTTGGAAATCCTGGGGACGTGCTTCTGGCTTGCACAATCCCAACTGGAGGACACATTAGCCACTCCAAAAAGAGCCTTGGTGGAACAGCAGGGACAGTAAGGGAGTTGGACGTAGTCAACTATCCTTTTGATGAAGAAAATTTTACAATTGATATCGATAAAACGGCTCAATTCGTTAGAGAATTAAAGGATCAAGGCAGGCCTCCAAAAATCTTTGTACTTGGAGCCAGCGTTTTTCTATTCCCGCACCCCGTCAAGGAGATAGTTGAGCTTGCTAAAGGCTATGATGCCAAGGTGATCTACGATGGTGCTCATGTGGCTGGTCTTATAGCTGGAGGCATATTCCAGGATCCCATCGGGGACGGTGTGGATGCCTTTACAATGAGCACACATAAGACACTAGCCGGTCCACAGCATGGTGCCATCGTTTCATGGTCCAAGTATGCGGAACCAATAAAACGCGTAATTTTCCCTGGCTTGTTGAGCAATCACCATCTTCACGCAGTTGCAGGAGTTGCCATAGCTTTTGCGGAAGCCTTGGAGTTTTATCCCGACTACGCGAGGAATATTGTGATTAATTCAAAAACACTTGCTCAGGCACTATTTGAGCGTGGCATAAATGTATTGTATGAGAAGAAAGGGTTCACAGAATCTCACATGATGATTATGGATGTGACAAAATATGGCAATGGTTTTGAGGTAGAGAAACGGCTAGAGAAAGCCAACATTATAGTCAATAGGAATTTGTTGCCATATGACAAGCGGATGGGCAGGGACTACAAGGCACCTGGCGGCATAAGGGTAGGTACCCAAGAACTAACCCGCTTGGGCATGAAAAAATCCGAAATGGAAGAGGTGGCAGACTTCTTTAAGAAGGTAATATGCGACAATAAGGATCCGGCCAAGGTGGCTCTTGAGGTCGCAGAATTGAAGAAGGGCTTCCAGAAAGTGAATTATTGCTTCTCCTCGACGAAGGATGCCTACGAGTACATTAAGATAAGGTAGTTGTTTGTTGCCAGAGAGCACCATGTAATTGCGATAAATGAGTGGTCAACATGAAAGTAAGAGACGTGATGAACCAAAATGTCATCTACGCAGAGGTTCCAGGCAGTCGAGAGCAGGTCCTAAATATGCTTAAGGAGAGGAAAATCTCGGGCATGCCTGTAGTCAAGAAAGGCACTAAAAAATTAATCGGGATCATTACGAGAGAGGACCTCTTTAAGCACCCAGATGAAGATCAACTTGCCCTCATAATGAACACAAACGTTGTAACAACCGGCCCTGAAGTTCCTTTTGAGGACTGCATAAAGATAATGGTCGAGAAGCGCTACAGAAGACTACCAGTTATAGAAAATGATGAATTGCTAGGCATAATTACCGTCGGCGATGTGGTGCATAAGGTAATAGTTAAGTCGAACTCAAACCAAAAGGTAAAAGACTTTATGAAGGCATCAGTCTTTAGCTGCTGGATGGATACCCCAGTTCACATCGCAAGCGCAATGATGCATTTAGCAAATGAATACGTCACCTTGGTTATTGACAACGAATTAAAAATTGCGGGCATCGTCTCAAACACAGATCTAATGAAGATAAGTGAGGTCAAGATTGAAGAAACAAAGTCTATCCTCAAATCTGGATCGGAGAGCCAGGAATGGGATTGGGAAACCTCCTCGGTGCTCTATATAACAAAAGGCAAAATCGCCCTTCCGAACACACCTATCTATAAAGTGATGGCAGCACCATGCATTACCATCAACGAGAACGCAAGCATAATTGAATGCGCCATCCAAATGCAGAAATTCGATATAGATCAACTTCCTGTAACAAACGCAAAAGAAGACGTGATCGGAATAATATTTGATATCGATCTTCTGAAATCGTTATGATCACTGTTCGATGAATTGATCCAGATCGGTATTCTTCTCTTTTCTTTCTGGGATAAGAGTGCGGAGACCTTTTTCGATCAAGCTTATTTGTTGCTCAATAAAAATACCCAGCTCATATTGCCTGCTCAAGGCAAAGGCTGCACCTAGATACTTGTTAATGTTTCCTTCATGAACCGTGAGAATAAGGTTTCCACTGCACCGTGAACATTCTCCTTTGAGCGGTACTCTCCTATACCTTGCACCACATTTTGTACACCTGAAGGTTTGAGTTGAAAAAGCCCGCATATTACCAGCTAGGTCAGGAATAAAGTGGTGTTTTAGCAATCTCTCCGCTACGTCTCTGCTGTCAACCGCTCTTATCTTATCAGCCAACTGCAGTTGTTTCTCAACTTTTTCCATCATAGTTTTCAGCTTATCATATTCCGTCATAAGAGGGCCTCTGTCTATGCCCTCTGTGAAAATAGAGAACGAAAAATTCCTATACTGTTCTGGTTTTCCTAGTCTGCCCTTCATAATTTCTATTACTTTTAATGCTTCTTTTGGATCTTTGTACTCTTCAGCCATATGGTAAAATTGCAATGGTAAAGAACTGACAGTTTCCATATTGTGGCATTCATCATCTACTTCTGAAGGATCAATTACTGTAGTCATCACTAGCGGGGCATCCATTAAACCTCCTATCTTCTCAGGGAGATATTCTTTCGAAAAGTCGATCAATCCTTCTAAGACCAACATTACCGCATCCTCATCTCCGTCGCAATTCCGTCTTTTTGCAGCATGCCAGAAGGGATGAGCATAGCAGACTGATGCCTTAGTGAAGCCGATTATCCTCCCCACGATTCCTGCAGATGTGTGTGGGGCCAATCCAATCACAAATTGACCTATTGTGTCTTCGTAACGTTCTAAATTGTAGAATGGTGCCACTTTATACAGCATTGTAAGAAGTTCGTCTACATATCTTGAAACCCTCAATAAATACTTGCCACAACTGTGCGGGACTATTATATCCTGAACCCTGAGCTCAACAAGCTGATCAGGACTCTCCAGCTCTCTTCCCTTATAGTCTTTAGAATAGCCTAGCTGCTTGAGCCTCTCTACGCTCGTCCCTATTTCTGCGGGTTTGAAGTGGGTAAGGGGCGCATTTGTAAGATCGAATCTCACTGTGCCATCCTTGTAGACATAGATCTTATGTTTGCTCCTGAGAATCCCTTTCTCAAGAGCCTCTGGCACCTTTGAGGGGTTCGACAACCCCCTTACTCCCTTTATAATTTGGGCTCTGGGTACGCCTAGGCGTCCCAACATCTGCTCATAATTCTTTATTGACACCATGCGGCTCTTGTACGGAACCGTTTGGGATCCACATTTTGGGCACTTGCTTTCCAGTTGGTAGAAATCACCACAGGTCGGGCAGGAGTAGATCCTTACTGTTCTCTTTCCACACTCGTTGCAGAAATTCTCATGTGTAATCGTGTTGCACTCTACACATCGCTGTATTATCATTGAGACCTCAAAACCGTCTTTGCTAACAGCTTTGGTGAGATCGCGTTTAGACCCGCCTGCGAGACCAACAGGAAAGAGTGCATGGACCGGAGGTCGCATTACCCTCTCTTTAGCTTTCTCTGGCCTTCCCATACGCGCCCCGATAAAGGATCTGCCTTTCTGCCTCAACTGAATACCTGAAAGTTCGCTCAGGAATTTTACAGGGTCTTCTTCGGGTGGACCTTTCCGACATTTGAAATGAGAGAAGAGCGCATTAATTATAAGCGGTTCTTGCAACAGCACCTTACCATCGATAATCCTGTGTGGGACTGCTACCTTCTCCAGTATCTTTTTTGGAACTGGATCATTAAACGGTACAGCGAGTTCTCCACTTTTCCAGATCTTCAAAGACTCGCTCAGCCAATCGCGAAGGATCAGTATTTCGTCGACACTAATATTCTCCCAGAAATATGTGTACCTTGGATGCAGGGGAATCGATAGCAGGCTTGCGAGATTAAGCGCCTCATCTGCTGTGGGCTTGACTATTGACGGCTCATCAACAAAACTACGAAGTCTTTCTGCTTTCAGACCAAGATGATCAGATAGGATGTCATATCGACCCTCGAATTTTTCATTGACGACCTTTCTTAGTTCAGATCCCCAGATCTCTTCACAATAGCCAGCTGGCAACAGCCTTTGGTTGTTCTCTAGGAATTCTCCAAAAGCAATTGCCATGTCCCCCAAGAAGAGGACCTCCTCCACTTCGGGTCTAACCTTCTCTGCCTCGATCTCGTCCTCTACTCGCACCACGTCTCCATTTTTTAGCTTGACAATTGGTCCTTCTATCCTGTCAACAGGGGTTATGGTTGAGCTCTTACCTGGTCGCTCCACCCTCAATTGTGTCCCAACAGCAATGAATCTCTCAAGTATTACCATCGTGGCGGGATGTATGCCAACAGCGGCAAGGCCAGTGTTCCTAGCTCTGCCATAACGCAATCTGAAGCCACCAAAGACTGAGGGATGTGCGAAGATTGGCCTCCCCCCAACGATATCAACAAGATATTTCGAGTCGGGAACTACTTTCGCAGTGATATCCTCTGCCTTTTCATCTTTTTTGACCTTAAGCCAGTCCCAGTCCGAGATTCCGACTTTGTCGATAATTTTCTTTAGCTTGGCTGCCTTGCCATAAACACCATCGTTTATTACCCTTAATGCTCCTCCCCTCACCCTGTTTGTATCAATCCTCTCAAGGTTCCTGTAAACCGATACTTGGTACTCGTCCGTTGGTGGACCAGTTACTTCGACAGGTATATAGTGTAGAATCCTCCGGAGGTCATCGTCAGTCGGATGGTATTGGAACCGCGTTACCTTTCTCTCGTAGAGCCTGAGCTCTTCTATGAACCGCCCAACCTCTTCTTCTTTGATCTTATACCTGTCAAGGTGCAGTAAAATTCGGATATAATCGGCAAAAAGAACCGTAAGAGCCTGCTCGGTGCCGCCTGCTGACCTCATCGGACCCGCATAATATACGGCTAAATATCTGCTCCCGTCGGAGTTCTTTTTGATCTCAACCTTCTCTATTCCCTGTAGTGGGGCGGCAGTTATTCCCTCGGTCACTATCGCAAGAGCCAATCTTAGCGCATAATCTGCGCCTATTTTGTCATCGAAAACCCCGAACTTCCCATTTATAATCTCCTCAATAATCTTGAATGCCACTTCCTCCCTGGAAACGAGCTCGTTCAATTCCCGTATCCTTCTGGCGACCCCCTTTACTCCTATGAGCCCCTCGACCCTTGCTGCCAAGTCCTGCGCCCTATAGATCTCAGCCCCATCAATAGGGTCGAACCCTTTGGACCGTGCCTCATTCGCTATCTTGTAAAGCTTCGTAATGTTCTCTTCGAGATCGACAAAGTACTTCTGCATGGTGGGATCGGCTATCATAGTAGGACCTCTAAGACTTGCACTACTATGGCTATCGCTAATGGTAGCGTGAAGTTATCATCAAATCTGAAATCCACTAGATCGAATACCAAAAAGACTATTCCCACCGCAAATATTGTGGCAAAATTAGAATTTAAAAGATATGCAATAAGGGTAGCGACCAAGATGCCAGCAAGTGTCCCCTCAACTGTCTTCCCGCTCTTTATCTTATGTTCGCCTATTCCGGTGCCTGCCAGGGCAGCCGCAGCGTCGCCAATCAACGCTGCGCTTAAGCCTACAACAACTGCTCTCTCGTCCAAAAAAAACAGTGCCCCTAGTGCTGCCACGCAAAAATATATTGAAGCCGCTATGGAATTCTTCTCGCCTTGCCTCTGAATCAAATCGGCAGTCTTACCCAAAGGAAATATCGAATGTGCCCTTACGCGTATAAATTCCAATATTACGAAGAAGAGAAGGCTTGCGGCAGTATAAAAGATGACAATATCTCTGCCAAAAACAACGTAGAAGAGGGGTACGCTGATCGCCGTTAAATGAAAGGTCTTTCGGACAAGTTCGCGCTTAAACCTTTCTTTCATTTACCCCTTCCTCTATTCCTCCAATAATCTCCCTTAAGGTTCCGGTTATCCCCTTCTCTTCAAGCACACTACCGGTGACAATGACGTCTGCTCCCGCTCTCGCAATTTCCTTTGCCTGTTCCCTGTTCCTTATTCCACCTCCAACAATGATTCGGGCTTCGTTTACGATCTTTTTTACAAACTTAACCATCAAAGGAGATATAGGAGCATCCACCCCTGAGCCCCTTTCAAGATAAACAAAGCGCATGCCCATGAACTGCGCTGCAAGGGCATATATCGCTGCGGCCTCGGGCTTCTCGTAAGGAATGAGGTTAGCTTGACTGATAAAACCCGCTGTCCCGCCAGGGCTTATGATTATGTATCCCAACGGTATAGCTTCTAAGTTGAATGCTTTTACCATCCGCGAACCAACGGCTTGGGCACCGGTAATATAGAACGGGTTTGTAGAATTCAATACAGACATGAACCACACGGCGTCAGCGTACTTAGAAACACCGAAGAGGTTGCCTGGGAACAGTATCACTGGCAGATCTGACCCTTCTTTAAGACCCTTTATAAGTTCATCCAAGATGTCGCCTCCCATGCTGGTCGAGCCTCCGACCATCAAAGCAGCACTTCCCGCCTCTTTTGCTTCTTGCGCCAGAGCCTTGGCCTGGCTGGCGTCGCACTTGTCTGGGTCTATAAGCGATATATGGATGCAGCCTTTCTCAATTATCTTTGAGTTAAGAAGGTTTTCTACCCTCTTCATTTTCTGTCACCGTCTTTTCTGAGCCATAGTATTTATCAACAAACTTACCGTAAGCGTCAACACCCTCTTCAATACGTGAAACCTGAACATAATCCTCAATATTGCATCTGCCGCATTTTATGGTGGCCTTTCCCTCATCGCGGTTGATGGATATGCCTAGGGTTTTTTCCCCACAGTTGGGACAAGCAAATATCTTGGGGATTGACTTCCTCATCCGCCTTACTACCTTCTTTCTCTTCCTACCACCCATTCATATCATCTCGATACTGACTTCTCTAAAACTTAGCAATAATAACCTTTCTATGAAGCTTGTGAAAACCTACTCTGCCTTGGTTCTGCTCCATTTATTGACGTTAATCTCAAGTCCTTGTGGGCCAATCTTTGCGTAGCATCCCTCTATCCTCAGAATAGCGCCCGCCTTCGCAACCCTCTTGATCATCAAAGCCTTGTCATTCCAAAAAATAACAGGAAGCGCTGCCTCCCCATCCCTTAACAGGAGTCTCGCATAGGTCTTGCCACTGTAAGTCGTTGAAAGATCAAATTCCCCCTCGACTATCCCCTCCACGGTCAACTCTGACATGTCAGGCTTAACGTCCGCCAACCTCACAGCCTCGATCTGAGGAGGGTCAACATCCTCTCTATTAATCTGAATTGAGCTCTCATCGTTGATATGGAGCTCCTTCGCTCCGTTAATGTCTGTCTTCATTACCCCGCCTGAAATCTCGATAGCTGCACCCGCGATCAATTCAGCAATCAAAGTGTCCGATGGGTCCCAAACCAATACCCTCGTCACTCCCAGACTGTGGTTTATTTGAAAAGCAACTGCCCTCCCCTCGCTTCCATCCTTCCGCTTGAAGCTTATGGGATCATATGCCCTCAAGATCCGACCCCTGTGCATGTTGCCTTCATCCTCCCATCCATTTGCGGGTCCCTCCTCAATGATCTCAAGCCTGCTCCTATTTCCCATGTGCACTTCAACATCGCCTTTCAGCCCTGCTTTTGTATACGCTGAATAGACGGAAACCTTTGCGCCAACTCTCAGGCGCTGCGAATATGCTGTCTTGTCATCCCATAACACAAGGGCCGCACTCCCCGTATCATCGGAAACGATCAGCTTGGCAAGTCGTCCCGTCGTACCATCCTTCTTGGCGAATTCCCTTATAGTACCGCTTCGCTCAATGGTCAGACTGATGGTGACGTTATTGATATTTGCCACGAGATCTTCAATTTTGACGATTGGTTTTGAAGGTCCCCCCTCTGAAACAGCTATGCCAAGATCCCTGGCGACCAGCCGAACAGCCACATCGTCATTTATTAGGTGCCCTAGGCTTTCCTTCTTCTCCTCAATCTTTGTGAGGACTTCAGAAGTAGAGAGCCCCGATTTTCTGACGAGTATTGAAATAAGCCCTTCGAGCTCGCTCATCTTTGTCGCCGCTATTCTCTGTCAAAAGTGATTATGAGTTGTTGTAACCCCTAAAAGGGTAATTGCAATAACATCAATTATATCCGTGAGCAAAACAAAATCCATAGCAACAACTCACACGCTTTGTTTCTTCCACTCATTATTAAGCCTTCTAAAATCACTGTCTGGGACATTAAAGATTTCATAGCTCACTCGCTTCTCTGCGATAGCCTGTGCGAAGAGGTGGTAGCAAAAATCCATCTTCCTCCTTATGACTACGTTTATGTAAAAATCGTCGCATTGGCAGTATAGTTTTGGGATAACGAAATATTCTTTTTCCCTTCCTACAACTATCCAGACTATCTTGCCACTTGGCTTGAAGACATACTTCTTTACTGCCATCGAAGCGACCAATTTTTCTGCTTGACCAAATCTTAATCCGTATTTTTTCTGGAGTGCCTCCCTTGTCTCTTCCATCATGCTGCCCTGTTTCTCGATCTCGTCAAGCACACCGTTAAGATCGTCACCCATTACAAATCCTCTAAATAATTTACGGGCAAGAAGATAAATAACTGTCTCTGCAATTGAAAGCTTCGTGGGGTCTCAATTGGAGCACGACGTAGTAATTGTTGGCGCTGGACCCGCGGGCATGTTTGCAGCCTACGAGATAGCCACCAAGGGAAAGGGAAAGCTTTCCACGTTGATAATCGACCAAGGTTATGATGTTGACAACAGGAAATGCCCGGTTCACAATTATAAGATGTGCACTAATTGCCGCATATGCAGCATAATGAGTGGAGTCGGTGGTGCCGGTACTCTTTCCGATGGTCTTTTGAACCTACGGCCTGACATTGGCGGCGATTTAATGGAGTTCTGCACCTCCGATAAAGAGGCTTGGGATCTAGTGAATTACGTTGACTCTGTTTTTCTAAAATATGGGGCTCCTAAGGAAGTATGCAGGGGAGATGTTGATGATGCTGTAGACCTTCAGAGGCGGGCAGCATCTGAAGGGATAAAATTCATCCCTATCACACAGCGCCATATGGGTAGCGACGGGGCACCCAAGGTAATAAAAAACTTCAAGGAAGATCTCGAGAAGATGGGTGTCAAATTCCTTCTGGATACCCATGTGAAGGACATCCGACCCGGTAAAATAATTTTTGACGACGATTCTTCTATGAGCCCAAAATACATACTGATGGCGCCGGGACGCGTTGGGGCTAACTGGGCTGCTGAGGTGGCTCGAAGGCTCGCCATACCGACTAGACATGAGCCTATCGATATCGGAGTTAGGGTAGAAGTCCCGGCTTTTGTAATGGCACCTGTAATTGCAGTCAACCGCGATCCAAAGTTCCACATTTATACAGACACCTATGATGATTTTGTTAGAACATTCTGCGTCAATCATGAAGGGTTTGTTGTAAAAGAAGTATACGATGGCATAGTAGCAGTTAATGGCCATTCAATGACCGACAACCCCTCCGACAACAGCAACTTTGCCTTTCTTGTTAGAGTTGCCTTAACGGAACCCATCGAGGACACTACGGCATATGGGAGATCCGTGGTTCAGCAATCTACGATCTTAGGCGGGGGTGAGCCATTAATTCAAAGGCTCGGCGACCTGCGGATGGGCAGGCGCTCCACATGGGTCAGAATTGCGCACAGCAACGTGCTACCATCGTTGAGGTCCGCCACGCCAGGGGACATTGCCATGGCGATGCCGCACAGGATTGTTACAGACATCCTGGAAGGACTTGAAAAACTGGATGAGATTATTCCAGGGGTAGCAAGTTCTTCAACCTTACTTTACGCTCCAGAGATCAAATTCTCAGCGAACAAATTCCAAGTAAACAAAAACTTGGAGACGCCTGTGGAGAACCTCTTTGTCGCAGGGGACGGCGTTGGCTTATCGAGAGGAATCGTAATAGCAGCCGCAAATGGTCTTCTGGCCGGAAGAGGAATATTGATGAAAGCAGGTTTGCTTGTCTAATTGATATAGGATGAATGATGGTGGGGCTGCCCGGATTTGAACCGGGGTCACCAGGGCCCGAGCCTGACAGTCTAGACCAAGCTAGCCTACAGCCCCTAGAGGCACATTAGAATGAAAATGCTCCATCTTTATACTTTTTGTGGTAAATTGTTTTTAACCAGGTTGCCCATAGGATTGGGCGGTGGCAATGGTGGAGACGGTGAGCGAGCTTCTTATGAAAAGGATAAGTGGCGAGATTATAGTCTCCAACAACCATGGTGAGATAATGAGGCGCTGGAGGGAGGTCTTTGGAATTACTCAGCTTGAGATCTCTAGCAAGCTGGAAATCTCTCCGTCCGTAATTAGCGATTATGAGGGTGGGCGGAGAAAGAACCCCGGAGCCACATTTGTAAGACGCTTTGTCCAGTCGCTCATCGAGATAGATAGCGCTAATGAAGGTAGAGTTTTGAAGCAGTTCTCTTCGTTAGTAAGGGCTTCTTCAGATGCCATACTTGACCTCTATGAGTTTCCATCACCCATATCCCTCACAGAAATAGCAAAGGCCGTTGATGGCGATTTTCTCGCCTGTGATTATCTGGCGAACAAGAAGATACTTGGCTACACCGTAGTAGACAGCATTAAAGCAATCTTGACCATGTCGGGCTCAGACTTCATGCAACTCCTTGGCACAACATCCGAACGCGCTCTCATCTTCACAAAAGTTTCCACTGGAAGATCACCAATGGTTGCAATCCGGGTTACGCCCCTTAAACCTGCTGCAGTCATAATACACGGTGTTACGAACTTGGACAAGATAGCCGTTGAGTTAGCTAAGTCTGAGCGTCTTCCCTTGATTCTTGCCAAAAAACCGTCTGTCACTGATCTGATAAAATCGCTACACTCGCTAAGGGGATAATCGTCAATAGTCGAACTGTAATAAGTCAAAGATCGAAGACCTAATATAGATGTTTTTTGACTACTGGGAAGAGTGAGTTCGATGAAACCGACGAGCGATGTAGTGATCTCTGGATGGGGATCCTATATTCCGCTTTATCGTATAACCGTAGAGGAGATTGCTAGGATCTGGGGAAAATCATCTCGCCACTTCCGGGACGACTTATTGATCGACGAAAAAGCCGTTGCTGGAATGGACGAGGACGTAGCCACAATAGCTGTAGAGGCATCGAAGAATGCACTAAGCCGTGCCAAGATAAGCCCAAAGGAACTCGGAGCAGTTTTTGTTGGATCAGAATCAAAGCCCTACGCAGTTAAGCCCACGGGTTCAATTGTAGCTGAGGCAATAGGCGCAACGCCAAGGGTGCTATCGGCAGATATGGAATTTGCTTGCAAGGCTGGGACTGAATGCCTCCAATGTAGTATCGGTCTCGTCGGCTCTGGCATGATCAATTATGGATTAGCAATAGGCGCCGATACAGCACAAGGAGCACCTGCAGATCCGCTAGAATTCTCTGCGGGTTGCGGAGGGACTGCTTTGATAGTAGGGCAAAAGGAAAAGGTGAAGGAGCCGGTTGCACTTCTGGAAGGTTCTGTGTCCTACGTAACTGACACTCCCGACTTCTGGAGAAGGCCAAAGCAGGATTACCCGTCTCACGCTGAAGCATTCACTGGGGAGCCAGCATATTTTGCCCACATAATCTCTTCAACAAAGATGTTGCTCGACGAGCTATCCTTGAAGCCAAGCGACTTCAAGTACGCTGTCTTCCATCAGCCAAATGGAAAATTCCCCATAAGAGCAGCGCGATCTCTTGGTTTCAAGAAAGAACAGGTGGAAGCCGGCTTGCTGGTTCCATATATCGGAAACCTGTACGCGGGCTCATCAGTAACAGGCTTCTCCGCCGTTCTAGACATAGCGTCACCAGGAGACAGAGTGCTGGTAGCGAGTTTTGGTTCAGGCGCAGGGAGCGACGCATTCAGCTTTTTGGTAGATGATGGTGTAATGTCGAAGCGCGATGTCGCTCCGACAGTTATGGACTACATCAAGAGAAAGCAGAACATTGACTATGCCATTTACACAAAATTCAGGAAGAAGATTGTCTTTTAAGGTGGATTATTATGAGAAGAGTAGCCATCATTAACTACGGACTAACGAAAGTTGATAAGCATTGGAAGAAGTCCCTTAGGGGACTATTCGGTGACGCTGCTAAGGCCGCCTTAAATAACTCCAAGGTCACCAATCTGGACGCTTTAATAATAGGCAACATGTGCGCCTCAGATCTCTCAGATCAAAATAATATCGGCGCTTTACTAGCTGATTACCTCTGCATTACCCCTGCAACTGCTTTCCGTGTGGAGGCAGCATGTGGCTCTGGCGCAGCTGCAGTACTCGCAGCCTATACAGCTGTCGCGTCAGGAATGTACGATGTTGTAATGACTGGTGGAATTGAGAAACTTTCTGACGGCGTGGGCAGGGACACAACCCTCTCGCTGGGCAAGGCTGCTGATGCAGAATACGAGCTATTCTATGGCTCAAGCTTTGTTAGCCTTAACGCTCTTCTAATGAACCACTACATGCACATCCATCACACTCCAAGAGATGCATTTGCTGACTTTGCTGTACTCATGCATAAAAACGGATCCAAGAACCCATACGCCCAACTGCCATTTGAGATCACTAGGGAAATGGTCCTTCGCTCTGACAAGATCGCTGACCCAATAACGCTGTACGACTGTGCCCCTGTCGGTGACGGAGCCGCTGCATTGATCCTATGTCCTCTAGAAGAGGCATCCAAGTATTCGGATAATTATGTCGAGATAAGCGGGTTAGCTGGGGCAACAGACACAATAAACGTTTCCTCCAGATCCGATCTTCTGTCATTTAATTCCACAGTAATCGCAGCCGATAGGGCATACAAAATGGCAAAGATCACTCCTCGCGACGTAGATGTTGCAGAAATTCATGACACCTTCACAATAACAGGCGCTATATCTCTTGAGGATCTTGGGTTCTCTGAGAAGGGAAAGTTTAACAAATTGCTGGCCGAAGGGGCTTTTGAGCCAGGTGGCATTGTTGCTGTCAACCCAAGTGGCGGGTTGAAGTCAAGGGGGCATCCAGTTGGAGCCACTGGAGCATATCAGATTGTCGAAGTGGCAATGCAACTAATGGGCGATGCTGGGAAAACACAGGTCCCGGACGCCGAGATCGGTCTGGCCCAGAACATTGGTGGCTCGGGATCAAGCACTTTTGTGACAATCTTAAGAAGGTCTCGATAATGTCGGTTCCAAGATATTGGAGAGAGATTCCCGGAAGAACTCGGCTAGAAGCGCAAAAATGCTCAAAGTGTGGGCACGTTATCTACCCTGAGAGATTAAGGTGCGATAAGTGCGGAGGGGTTTTACTCGAGCCTTACACCCTTCCTGAGAAGGGCAAGCTACTTACCTTCAGCATTGTTCGCAGCCCTCCATCCAATTTTGTAAAAATGGCGCCGTTCGTACTAGGAATTGTGGAACTCGAGGATGGTACCAGGATCACAACGCAAATAACTGACATACCTGTCAACGACGTGAGTATCGGGATGTCCCTGGAAGCTGTGTTCCGAAAGATATCGGAGGACGGCGATTCTGGTATCATCCAATACGCCATGAAATTCAGGCCTGCCTTCAGGTAGCCATCTATAAACTTTTTAGATACAACCCTCCAATCTAAGCTTTGGTGCTGGGGTTTGTCATCAAAAAATCTGTTGGAGTCTATACTCTCGGCTCTGTCCAATGAGGTAAGGGCAGAAGTTTTGAAGCTGATAAGCAGAGAGGGTCCCCTTTCCTTTACTGAGATTATGGAAAAGCTGAACATGAACCCAAAGACCGACGCAGGTAAGTTTGGCTACCATCTCAGAATGCTAACTGATGCAGAACTTATTGTTGCCGACGAATCTTCGGGTAAATATTACCTAACTCTATTCGGGGTGGATGTCGCCAACTTCATCTACGGGGTCGAGGACGCCCTTAGACGAAAGAAGGGCGACATGCTAGTCCGAACCTCCAGTCTAACCATAGAACCATTTGACAGGAAGAAGATTGTTGATGCTTTGATGCGGGAGGCAAATGTGCCCAGAAAGCTCGCGGAATCGATCTCCAAAGAAGCCGAGGACCGTCTAAAGAAACCCCAGGTGAGGTACCTCACGGCTGCACTGATCAGGGAATTTGTTAATGCCATACTTCTGGAGAAGGGTCTGGAAGAATACCGCCACTCGCTTACTCGCTTAGGGCAGCCAGTCTATGACGTTACAACTACAATCAAGAGTTCGGCATTCAAGGATTACCCTTCACCAGAGAGGGTTCACGCCCGAGCCGGTGATGCCGTTCTTGAGGAGTATATGCTTCTTAAGGTTCTCCCGAGAACTATTGCTGATGCCCACCTGAGTGGTGCCATTCACATCAATAATGCCAACTACTGGGTCCTCAGGCCCGCTGATCTCCAACATGATCTTCGTCCAATCCTAGAGGGCAAGATACCCGCAGATGGTACTGGCCTGTCGGAACCAGTCCACTTTGCCCCAAAGACCTTTACTGGGGCACTCTACACTGTAAATTCTCTTCTCTCCTCATCGTCTTCCTTGGTTTCCAACTCCCAATCCGTTGGATTTTTCAACATCTTTCTCGCACCATATCTCAAGAATCTCAAGGATGCGGAGATTCGTTTGGGGCTTAGAGAGTTCCTTTACACCCTAAACGCGAAATTCAATGGCATCGCTGGATCGACCATTGCCTTCAACGTGGAACTGGAAATACCGCAATTCCTTGAAAAAGTGAAAGCTGTCGGTCCTGACAAGGATTCAGGTCTCTATGCCGATTACCACGAGCAGGCTCTCAAGTTACTCGAGATCCTTCTAGAGGTCTTAGAAGAGCCAGATGGCGCGTCAAAACCATTGCTGAACCCTGCGATATTTGTCAAAATGAGGAAAAAGGCTCTGTTGACCAATGATGCTAGAGAATGCTTGGTGCAGGCGTACGAGCTATCGAAGAAATGGGGCACGGTGTATTTTATCAATAACACGCTTCCTTGGCAACAGGAAAATGTCTTCTACAACTCCACCCTCTCGCGCGTCGATTCTGGCTGGAAGGACTGGGAGAGTGGAACCATGAGAGTCGGATCCTTGGACAACATTACAATAAACTTGCCAAGGATCTCCTATGAATCGAAAGGCGACGACGATAAGCTTATGGAACACCTGCGTGAAATGCTTGACCTTTGCAAAGAAGCTCTTTCAATAAAGAGGCAAATACTCGAAGACCGCATACAGTCAGACAATCTTCTGCCCTTGTACAAAGAGACCATCGATGGCAATCCATACTTCAGGCTCAAGGATTCCCCCGGGATCGTGAGCTACGTTGGTCTGCCTGAAGCAGTAAAGTACCACACCGGCTCCGACCTGGAGGACAGCGAAGACGCCCTCAAGTTGGCAATAAAAATTGTCAGCCTAATGGATGAATACGCCACCCAGTGCCAGCCATCCCAGCGTATTCTTTCATCTAGCATTACCTTCGAGCCTGCTGCATCGCGTCTTACGAATTTGGATGTGGCAGCAGGTTATCTCAAGGCAAAAACAGCAACTCCGTACACCGAACACTCAAATCTCCCACTAACTACTGCTGTTCCATTGAAGACACGTCTTAAAATGGAAGAGATCTTCCAGCAGCTGACAAAGGGCGGCCATCTGTTCGACATCCGTCTCGATGAACCATTCCCAACAGAAGATGTCCTTGCTAACTACACGAAAAGAATGATCGAAACGACAGGCATAGGTCTCCTTACATTCACAAGAGACTATACTTACTGTTTCCAGTGCAAGTCAATCGCCTATGGCTTTCGAAACAAGTGCCCAAGGTGCGGTTACGATGGGAACCGTTCTGTTTATTATACAAAGGCCTTCGGAAGGTACAAATCCTCTAGAGCTTGGAGCAGTGAAGAGAGGGACTTCGCAATAAATAACCAACGTTTCACTATCTAGGCTACCCTTTTAGAAGCATTATCGCCTGCGCCAGATCCCCATTTGCACTCTCAAGAGCTTTCTTAGCCACTTCAATACTGACACCTGTCTGAGCTGAAACCAATTGAGCATCTTCGTCCGATATCTCTATCTTTACTTGGGTCCCTACCTTTTCCTCGATCGCCTCACCCATGATCTGGTAGATTGTCTCGCCGCTGACCCTCATGACTGTGACTTGAGGATCGGGAATGATTAGGTCTTTCCCTCTGAGGCTTATTGTCACTTTCAGAACGCCTGCCAGTTCCTCCATATTCATCCCCATTTTCTGCATCATCCTTTTCGCTTCTCTTGGGTTGATTCTCTTCATATGCTGATGCTCCTGCCTAATCTATTCCCTTCCTTACTCTTGCGGCCAACCCTATTTTAAAACGTTTCATCTCAAATCCTGCGAGAACGGCTCTTCCAACTGCCAAAATATTATCCTTCGAGTCTGTTATTAGAATCTCTTCTCCTGGTCTTATTTGTGGGTCAGCTTCAACAACGTGCTTTGCGAACAGGTTCCTTCCACTTCTTATGAATTCTGCGACCTCTTCTTGGACCACGACTCTGTACCTAGGTGGGCAGATCTCCGCGCAAAGCCTGCGTCCTCCATCCAAGCTGAGAGCCAGAAAACCATCTGACGGTTTCAACGTGGCTAATAGTTCGTTATTGTAATATATTGCCTTGACTTTTCCGGTCTTTCTCGATTTTATCGCCTTTACACCTTTTGGGAAGAGCGCTACGCCTGCCCCTTCTCTGAACTGGTAGTCCGCTACAGCCCTTATCCTAGTCAAATCCTCGCCGATTATTTCTCTACAAGTAGGTGCCGCTGGCGCCACCCTTTGGCTCCCCCTTCTTTAAGGTCTTCTCTATAGCTTTGACGAAATCACCCTTGGTTATTGTGTCCCTCTCTCCACGGATGGCAAACATTCCTGCCTCCGTACACACTGCTTTTATGTCTGCTCCGGTGGCCCCCTCTGTCATCCTAGCAAGCTCGCTCACCTTCACATCTGGCGCAACATTCATCTTGGCTGCATGAATCTTGAATATTACCTCTCTTCCAACCTGGTCTGGTGAGGGTATCTCTATCACTCTGTCGAACCTGCCCGGCCTCAGCAGTGCTGGATCAAGGAGGTCTATCCTGTTGGTCGCTCCTATGATCTTTACATCCCCCCTAACGCTAAAACCGTCCATCTCACTCAGCAGCTGCAGGAGTGTCCTTTGAACTTCCCTCTCACCGCTTATGCTTATGTCCGCTCGTCTTCCCCCAACAGCGTCTATCTCATCGATGAATACTATGCTGGGCGCCCTTGTTCTGGCCATCTGGAACAGTTCCCTGACCATCCTGGCTCCCTCTCCAATGTACTTCTGCACGAGCTCCGACGCAACGACCTTAATGAAGGTGGCTTTGGTCTCGCTGGCGACAGCCTTTGCAAGCAGTGTCTTACCGCAACCTGGTGGGCCATGTAGAAGCACACCTTTCTGAGGGTCTATACCTACTTTTTCAAAGACCTCGGGCCTTAACAATGGCAGCTCAACAAGCTCCCTTATCTCCATGATCTGGTAGTCGAGCCCGCCAATATCTGAATAAGAAACCTTTGGGGTCTCGACAACCTCCATAGCCTTTATGTACATATCAAGGGAATCCGGTAAAACCTCCAATACCGCAAAATTTCTTTGACTGAGGGCAACTCTTTTTCCAGGAATAAGCTTGCTCATATCCACTGATTTCATGACGTTGACCACGAGCGAAGGACCTGTTGAGCTTTTCACAACAGCCCTCCCGTCTTCAAGTATATCCGTGACATTTCCCTCGATATGAGGCGGAACAGTTAGTTTCTCAATCTCACTACGCAGTATCTGAGTCTCCCTCTGAAGCCTGTCCCTTTCGAAGTACCAATCTCTTCGCTCTGCCTCTAGCTCTAAAATGCGCTGCTCAAGCTTTCTGAGCTGCATCGGAATTGCTATCCCGTCATCCTTCACTTCGCTATTGGTAGCCAAGTGGGTCACCAGAGATATATTTTAGACTAACCTGCTTTAAATTACAATCAGAACGGTGGCTTTTATGAATTGTGAGATTTGTGGCAAGAAGATTGTAGGTAGGCCTTCTCAGATTTCGATTGAGCGTTCCCTGCTTATAGTATGTGAGGAGTGTTCAAGATTCGGGGTTGCAGTGGATCGTAGAACTGCGTCCAAGATAGAAAGGGCAATTCCAAAGCCTGGTCCAATAAAGATAGTCCCGCCCAAGCCACGAAAAAGGGACCGTTTCGAAGAGTTCGTTCTTGTTAATGGTTTTGGAGATGTAATCCGTAGGGCTCGCGAAGGTGCTAGGATGACAAGAGAAGATTTAGCTAGGAAGTTGGGGGAGAAGGACTCGGTAATCCGCAGGATTGAATCGGGAGAAATGTACCCAACCTCCGAGCTCACGTTGAAGATCGAACACCTGCTAAAGATTTCGCTCAAAGCACTGGTCGACAGCTCTATTAAAGGATCAACTCCAACGCCCAGCAACTTGACTTTGGGTGATGTGGCCATCCTAAAGGAGGGTCGAACAGATTAGCAAGTTGGAAAACAATGCAGTTCTTATCGAGGTCAGACCCAGTGCGGGCAAGAGCGGTCTCCCTGAACTGCAGCAACTTGCTGAAGCTGCCGGTTACTCTGTGCTAAACATGTTTCGGCAAATCAGGGAATACGACTCTTCCTATTGCCTTGGAAGAGGCAAAGCTGAGGAGATCGCAGAAGCAACAGCTTCTCTAATGCCCTTAAAAATAATTTTCAACAATAGGCTCAAACCGATTCAAAGGTACAATCTTACTAAACTGTTTAGAACGGAAGTAATAGACCGTTTCCAGCTTATTTTGGAGATATTCACCAAACGCGCTGGAACAAAAGAAGCGAAATATCAAATAGAACTCGCCAAACTGCAATATGAACTTCCCATGGCTAAAGAAAATGTGAAAATGGCAAAGCTAGGAGAATTACCTGGTTTTCACGGTCTAGGAAAATATCAAGCAGATGTCTACTCATTGATGATAAAGAAGCGAATATCATACCTAAGAAGGAAACTCGAGGAAATAAGCAAGCTAAAGTCTACAAACCGCCGAAGAAGGAAAAAGGCTGCTCTCTTTACCATCGCTTTGAGCGGCTATACATTTGCTGGAAAAACGACACTATTCAATTACCTCGCCAAAGAATCTCTTCCAGTTGGGGAAAACCTATTCACCACACTCTCAACAACAACGCGCGCCTTAGCTCTCTCGAATAGGAAGATCTTGCTATCTGACACTGTCGGGTTCATTGACAACCTTCCACATCTCCTGGTTGAATCTTTTTACTCCACGCTGGAGGAGGTAACGCTTGCGGACAAGGTAATTCTGGTATTAGATTCGTCCGACTCTGCTCCAGAGTTCACCAAGAAGCTCCGAACTTGCCTCTCCACTCTCAATGAGATTGGGGTATTCAACAGCTCAGTTATTCCTGTAATGAACAAAGCTGATATGGCTTCCAATACTCGTCCCCTCGAAGATCAGGTCTTCAAGGCTTTTGGTGTTAAACCAATCAAGATCTCGGCGAAGACTGGCGAAGGCATTCCTGCCTTGTTGGAAGAGTTAGCAAATGTTCTCCCCAGATACGAGCAAATGAAACTGAAAATCCCACTTGGTAAAAATGTCAATTCCTTAGTATCGTGGGCTTTTCAATTCGCAAATGTTACTTATATCAATTACAGCGGTAATTATGTTGATTTGGAGATCGAAGGTGATCCCTCTTCCCTGCAGAGGTTTAAGCGTATGGCGGAAGGTATGGGCGGAGCAGAAATGCAATCCAACATTGGGGAAAAACAGTGAGGAAAATAGTGGTCTTGAGACTTGGTCACCGCCCAATAAGGGACAAGAGGATCACTACGCACGTTTGCTTGGTAGCGAGAGCCTTCGGAGCTGAAGGAATTTATATCGCCGGATCGCGCGACGAAGCTTTGATGGAGTCTCTAAGAAAAGTAGTGGTGGCTTGGGGTGGTCCTTTTTGGCTTGAGTTCACACCGAGACCCCTGAGCTTGGTCAAAGAGTGGGAGAAGGAGGGGGGCAAAGTTGTGCACTTGACAATGTACGGTGTTCCAATAAGAGTAGCTGTGACCGAACTGTTACCAGAAAAGGCCAGTCTTCTCGTCGTTGTTGGGGGGGAGAAGGTTCCGCGGGAGTATTACCGCGAGGCCGATCTCAACGTGGCAATAACAAATCAGCCGCATTCTGAGGCAGCTGCATTAGCTATTTTTTTAGATAGGATGACCGCTGGCTCTTGGGAGGACATATCCTTCAAGGATGCCAGACTCAGGATAGTGCCATCGAACAAGGGGAAAATTGTTGAACAGTTGGACCTGAAAAAGAAAGATATTTGAGACGAGCCCCTCAATAATATGTTAGACTCGTTCATTTGAAACCATCGGCGTGATCATCCGTGTCAAATCCGTCCTTGATTGCAGTAGCCAGAGAGCTAATTGGGGAGGATGCAGTGCAGCTAATTAAGATACTCTCTGAGCAGGATGAGACAACGGATGATGAGTTGATCCAAAAGACAGGGATGAAGCTGAACAATCTCAGGAAGCTTTTGTACCAGCTTTTCGAGCAGAGCCTCGTCTCTTACAGAAGGGTCCGGGACAAAGATGCAGGCTGGTTCAAGTATTATTGGCGGATCAACAGGACTGGGCTCAGCATATTGCTCAATGCAAAGAAGCGGAAGGTTCTAGGAAAGCTGAAGGAGCGGCTTGAGTACGAGTCAAAGAATATGTTCTTCATTTGCCAAACCGATAATGTTAGATTCATATTTGAGGAAGCAATGGAAACAAATTTCCAATGCCCTACCTGTGGAGGGAGACTAGAAAGCGTCCAGAACCGCGAAGCTATCCATATCCTCAAGCTGAAGATTGAGGAGATTGAGAGTAGTCTCTCAGACTAGACTGCGAAAGTTTTAAAGGTGCTAAAAGTTTTTATCGTCTACGACGGGCCGGTAGTCTAGTTCGGTTAGGATCCCGCCCTTACACGGCGGTGGTCGTCGGTTCGAATCCGACCCGGCCCACCATTGAAATACATTATCCTGCATGTGAGACTCTTTTTAACTGCGTTTAATAGATAATTAGACATGCGCCTCTACGAATACGAATCCAAGGAAATACTCAAAGAGTACGGTCTCTCCATCTCTAGAGGCATAGTTATTTCACGTGATCATCCTGAAGAAATAGAGCAGCAGGATCTAAACCCCCCTTTAGTTCTTAAAGCCCAGGTTCCGGTTGGTGGAAGAGGGAAAGCAGGTGGGATAATCAAAGTGAAAAATGTGGAGGAGGCTAAACGGCAACTCCTCTCTCTCTTTGACAAAAATATTAACGGCTATGCCGTACAGAAAATCCTGCTCGAGGAGGAAATCTTAGCTGATAGGGAGCTCTATCTTTCCCTCAGCATAAACAGACAGGAGAAGAGTTACTCACTCGTTGCAGGCGCGTTAGGAGGAATTGATATTGAGGAGATTGCTAAGTCCAAGCCTGACACAATCTTGAAATTGTCCATTTCTCCCCTTCGCTTGATTAATAATTTTGACGTACTTGCTATATCAAACCACTTAAGTGTGCCTATGGTGAGAATAGACCCAATCGTGAGGCAACTCTTTAGCATCGCTGTTGAACTTGATGCTGAACTCGTTGAATTAAACCCCTTCGTAATAGTTGGTAATACTTCTGTCATATTGGATGCAAAGATAATAATCGATGACAGTGCCCTCTTCAGGCATCCGCTGCTAAACGAACTACCGCCGCGCGGAAAAACCAAAGAAGAAGAGGAAGCGGCAAGAATTGGCTTGAGCTATGTTTCACTAAATGGTAATATCGGGATAATAGGAAATGGGGCAGGACTAACGATGGCAACGATGGACCTGCTGCAATCAAAAGGTGGGCACCCCGCTGACTTTCTCGACGTCGGAGCAGGTGCTAAGTCTGATATATTCCGCAAAAGTATTCACCTTCTTATGAAGAATGATCGGGTAAAGGTCATATTCGTAAATATATTCGGTGGCCTAACGCGCGGTGACGAAGTAGCGAAGGGAATAATTGAAGCCTTAGGCTCTGAACCGCCAAAGAAACCTATCGTCGTTAGGTTGGCAGGGACGAATGCGATCGAGGGTGGAGAACTCCTCAGAAAGAATGGCGTCTCGGCATATTCCTCCCCTTTGGAGGCAGCTGTGAGCGCTGTGTCTAGGGTAGGTAGCACACCATGATCATCCTGCATAAGGACACACAAATTCTTGTCCAGGGGATCACAGGGCGAGAAGGCACTTTCCATACAAGGCTGATGATGGAATCTGGTGCTAATGTTGTAGCTGGTGTGACACCAGGCAGAGAAGGATCATCCGTTGAGAGTGTTCCCGTATACAATACCATAAACGCTGCTCTGTCTAAGCACCCTCACATCAAGATGTCTGTGGTTTTTGTCCCTCCTGCTCAATGCTTCGATGCAATATTGGAAGCGATTGATGCTGGTTTGCAATGGGTTACAGTAATTACTGAAGGCATCCCAGTCAAGGACACCCTCTGGCTTGTCAACTATGCAAGATATAAAGGTTCACACATTATCGGACCCAATTGCCCCGGATTAATTTCCCCAGGAAAGACAAAAGCAGGTATAATGCCTGCCAGCGCCTTCTTTCCAGGAGATGTGGGTCTAATCTCCAGAAGTGGAACACTAACATACGAAGTGGGAAGCGGATTGAAAGAGAATGGGTTTGGCGTTTCGACAGCCGTGGGTATAGGGGGCGATCCGATTGTTGGAACTTCCCTACTCGAGGCAACTATGATGTTTGAAGCGGATTCAGAGACCAATACTATAGTCGTCCTAGGCGAAATAGGTGGGGACATGGAGGAAGAGCTTGCCTCCGCAATAAAGGAGGGTGCAATTATGAAGCCTGTTGTAGCTTTTATGGCAGGCATGACAGCTCCTCCTGACAAGAAGATGGGGCATGCAGGTGCAATACTGCAATTTGGGGCTAGCAGCGCAAAAGACAAACTGGAATTATTGGTGGCTGCGGGGGCACACCCTGCACGGACACCTTGGGAAATACCCGATGTTTTGAAAGAAATAACACAGAATACAATTTCACTTGGTAAATAAAATAGAATCTACGAATGCTTTGTCCGATCTATGTCTAGAACTTCTCATAGTCGCAAACTATATACATCAGCGAATCCTCTTTCCTCTTTCCCTTCGAGATCACTTCTCTTATCATGTCGGTGGCAGTGACCATTCCCTTAAGTTCGCCATTATCAATTATGGGAAGCCTGCGTATCATCTTACTGACCATCAGTTTTGCTGCGTCAGTAACAAAACATTCTTCATCAACACTAACAACAGGCGTAGACATGATCTTTTCTATTGTTGTTTTTTTGGGATCTAACCCCTTCGCTATGCATTTTGTAATGAGGTCTCTCTCGGTTACGATTCCTGCTGCCTTCCCTTTTTCAGTGACAAGAACCGAGCCTATGCCCTCCTCTTCCATCAATTTAGCGACATCATGAATACTCATGCTGACATCCTTGCTGATGATTCTCCTCGTCATAATATCCTTAACTTTCTTCAAAGTTCTACCCCAACACTATTATTCTTACTGTGTTTATAATACTTAGCGCTAAGGTATTATTTCTGTGGAATTGTTAAATTTAGGATAATCGAGATCATCCCAATCAATTTCCCCATCTCTGACCATTCTCTCAATTGATTCCAGCCTGGATTCGATTAAATCTATGGTGAATTTCGTTAGTTCACAAACGGTCTCAAACCCCTTGTTGCCCCAAAGCCGTTCTCTGTTGAAGTAGAGGCACCTCGCGCCACATACCTTGAGATAATTGCAGGCGATGCATTCACCCACTATTCCCACCTTGTGGAGAGTCACTTCCATACTTCTATCTAACTCTCCGATAACCGACCAGCCTGCGTCAAATGAAATTGGACAGGCTCGTATCTTGCCATCTGGCATGATGGAAACTGATTCAACTCCTGATCCACAAGGAGGCACTACTCCGCCTTTCTTTATTCTTTTCAATACTCCTAAAAATGGCACTAGGCCCAAGACGTTGCCCTTAGATATTTCAGAAGCCCACCTATCAACAAGCTTCGATATGCCTTGCTTGTAGCTCCTTTCTACCCAACCTTCAAAATCAACCCAAGAATCACTCCAACCGACATCTAGTTGCCAATGTATGTGATCGAAAAACCCCAATCCCACCAAATGCATCACGTCATCATAAATGTCCGTCTGCTCCGAAACTGCCATTCTGGCAATCAGATCCCCCTGGTAACCAATCCTCTTGAGCTTTTCAACTGCCTTAATCACGCTTCGGTATACGCTGTCCCCCCTGTAATAATCCGTTGTTTTTTGGGTTCCATCAATTGAAAGAAGTATTGCGTCCATTCTATTCCAACAGTCTTCGCGCAATCTGTCGATCAAGATGCCGTTAGTCTGGATGACATATCTTTTCGCGTTGATCTTGTTAATAACTTCCTCCACAAATTTGCTGTTTACTAATGGTTCGCCGCCATAGAATGCGATTGTGGCATCGTCGTCCTTCTCAATAAAATCTTTCAGGAGCTTTAACTCATAATTTATTTTCCAAGGGACTTTATCAATTGGAAAACTCCCACCACAATACCTGCAACCAAGGTTGCATTCCCCGGTGGTAAGAATAAAATAAAGCAATCCTTTCGCCTTCATTGAACTAAAACCATTTTGCTCATATATAGCTGATCGTTATGGTGGATAATGTTGGGTGTCCTCGAATCTAAGTGCCTAAGGGAGCATGTTTGCACCATACTCTGCGATTCAGACCTTTTTCCCACATTGAAGGACCTCATCAGGGACTTCAGTAATGTTCACTATTATCGGCACCCTTCGTAACGCTGACATCTACTATTGCCTGCAGGGCGAAAAGCGGTTTAATGAGAGTGCCTCTGACAACCCAACGGAGATAGTATTTGGGACGCAACATCGCAACCATGAACGATGAACTGATCGTTCACAGAAACCTCGTATTGGCTGACAAGAACGGGGCATGTCACGGCGGGCATCTTGCTGAAGGCTCGAAGGTATTTGTAGCAGAAGTTCATCTCCGGGAACTCCCCCCTTCCCAATAAAGCGGAAATTGGACTAAACTGCAGGGCTTAACCTTTTCGCGATATAGGTTTTTACTAACTAAAACAAGAGTGCTGCCAAGTTTTTAGAAACTAAAAAACTGGCTTGTAATTATTTAGTTCAAATTATTTTTTTAAGTATACAAATCCTTTTATCTCTGAACATCTTTTCACAGAAAGAAAAGGGATGCCGATAATGTCTCCAAAAGAAAAGGCCGCTTTCGGCTCTCTGCTTGCGGCCATTCTTCTGACAGTGCTCAAACTAGTTGTCGGCATTCTTACAAACAGTCTTGCGATCATATCTGAAGCACTGCACTCTGGGATCGACCTCATAGCTGCATTTGCGACAATGATTGCTGTGACGAAGTCGGATAAACCAGCCGATTCTGATCACCTATATGGACATGGCAAGATCGAAAACATATCGAGCCTGATCGAAACGCTTCTGCTCTATGTTACTGCCATTTGGGTGCTTTATGAGGCCATCCTGCGTTTATTCGTATCGCAAGCCATAGTGGACATAAGCATATATGCGATCCTCGTCATGGCTCTTTCAATAGTTGTCAACTATAGCAGATCGCGCATATTGTACCGAACAGCTAAAAAATATAAGAGCCAAGCTTTGGAAGCTGACGCTGTCCACTTTATGGCGGACCTAATTGCCTCCGTAGTTGTAATAATCGGCATAATACCTGCTTTCTTTGGTTTCACCTACTTCGACCCCTTAGCAGCCATCGGTGTGGCGGTGATAATAATCATCATAGGATATCGGATAGGAAAGAAATCAATCAACTCATTAATGGACGCAACTCCGCTTGGTATAGTAAAACTGATATCGGAAGAAGCTCGACAGGTTCAAGGCATAGAAAAGATTGGTAGGATAAGAGTTAGAGAGTCTGGGTCAAGAACCTTTATTGATATCACCATATTTATCGACAAGGTGCTACCTCTTGAGGTCGCTCATGGAGTGACAGAAAATCTAACAAAAAGAATCCAAGCAGCCATTGTAGAATCTGATGTAGTAGTTCATGCAGAACCACTTGCTGTGAAGAGCGAAAATTTAGTTGCTAGGATAAGATCTGAAGCATCCAACTTCAACGAAATAAAGAACATTCACAACATTCGCGTCTTCGAAATAAATGGAAAATTGGCTGTTGATTTTCATTTAGAGTTAGAGGGAGACCTCCCTCTCTCTAAGGCTCATGATCTATCGACCGAACTGGAAGCCCAAATAAAGAAGCTTGACAATTCCATAGCCAGTGTTTCATCTCATGTTGAACCAATTGATGGCGGAGTGGCAAATGGCAATCTGGATAAGAAAGCAAGCGAAAAATTAAAGACTGAATTGGATGCAATTATCATGGCTTATACTGATGTAGGCTGCTACAAAAACCTCGAGATCAAAAACGTCGGAGGGAAATTATGTGTTACCCTCGACTGTCGGTTCAAGAAGGACATAACTGTCAATGATGCCCACCGAACAGCCGACCAACTCGAGGCGGTCATAAGATCAAAGATTAAAGAAATTGACACAGTTTCTATACACTTGGAACCCAGCAGTTAAACAGTCCTTCCTTTTTGCAGTCACAAAAAATATTAGCGGGTCCGGTGGGATTTGAACCCACGACCATCGACTTAGAAGGCCGACGCGCTATCCAGTCTGCGCCACGGACCCTATCTGCAAAACATATTCTTAAACCAATAAACATTTCGTAAAACCATAACGGCATAACTCTAAATATTTGCGAGTTTAATTAACCATCTAGGCGGGGGTTCCCAAGTCAGGACAACGGGGCAGGACACGAATCTCGTGTGCCAGACTTAAGATCCCTGCTTGGGTATAGGAGATCCTGCGGCGAAGGCCTTCGAGGGTTCAAATCCCTCCCCCCGCACTTCCTCGAGCCATAACTCTGGGGTCTAATCTGGCACATCCATGAACTATGCATGATGTCTTCTACCATTGGCTACTTTCACTTTAGTCAGACGTAGCCCTCGTTTAAGGGCAAGCTGCACCATCAGATCGCGTATGCCTCTACTAGGTCCCTAGCAGTAACGATCCCAGCAAGTCTCTCTTCGTCAAATACCGGCAGCCGCCTGACATGCTTCTCTGACATAAACTTGGCAGCTTTATGCACGCTGTAATCTGGCTTGATCCCAATCAATGGTGTAGAAGTGTACTCTTCTACATCCTTTTCGAGGTTACCTTTGAGGTACATGACCTTGGTCAAGAGATCCCTTTCTGTGAATATTCCCCAAGGTCTGCCCTCCTTCTTTACAATTACTGAACCTATTCTCTCCTTCCCCATCCTTTTGGCAACATCAATCACTTTCTCGTATGGAGAACTGATTGCAACTTGTTTTGTCATATACCTACTAACCCTAGCTGAGGTCTCAGGGGCATCCGGCATCGCCCTTATTAGGTCCGAAGCAGTCACTATTCCTGCCAAGTTCCGACCATCGATCACCACCAGTCTGCCCTTCTCTTTAATCATGGTTCTTGCAGCTTCTCTGATCGTGGACTGATATTTGATAATGATCAATCGAGGAGACATCACATCAGATACCTTCACCTTCTTAGGATCTTTGCTGACAGCAATCACGCGAGTCAAAAGATCTCTTTCGGTAACAATGCCTACGGGTCTATCCTGCCCCTTAATCAATAAACTTCCAATATGAAATTCCCCCATGGTCCTTGCTGCATCCAACATCGTGGCATCTTTTTCTATCATTTGTACATTGGGACTCATTATTTCAGCGACATGCATTGATTTTTTATAGTCTGTATAAGCGACATCAAGAACGCTGGGGAACTCCTCCCTGAGCGTTTTTGGCAAATGCGTAAACCCCTATTGTAATTATGTTTTGCAGAGATATAAAATAAACCCGCTACTAATTTATGGAAGCGCAACCAGCAGCGAAACAACAAAACTCTTGTCAATACAAAAAAATTAATTAACCATCTCTCTTGGTTATGATAACACAAGCCCCAGTGGCTCAGCCTGGTAGAGCACCGCCTTGGTAACACAGCCAAAGAGGCGGTGGTCGCGGGTTCAAACCCCGCCTGGGGCTCCTTAACTTAAACTTTATATAATTCTGAGAACCCCTTCTGAGTACGGTGGGGCTGTGGTCTAGCACGGTATGACGGCAAGGCGGCGGGAGTTCCGCCGCCTCGTTAAGGGCTCCAGAGGTCTCTAGAAGAGAATTGTGACCCTTGTGGGATGATTGTCTTCTGGAGCGACTAGAGCGGGGAAACCCGCATGTCGAGGGTTCAAGTCCCTCCAGCCCCACCTCTTTTTGTGAGTTGATTCCTTATAGTTCCAAGCGAAATATGCAATCAACACGCCTAATCTTCATCCAAATGCCACCCACCAACCCCACATACCCAAAAAGTCTGGGGTTATTGCTGACCAAGCCAAAAACCAAGCCCTTTAATGAATATGATCAATAAAAAAACCAACATCTAAAACATGTCCAAACTCCTCGCCTAACCAAGAGCTAGCTAAAGACCATTCGACAAAGAAGTTATAAGGTAAAATTCGCAATAATCTATACGGTGGTATTATGCCTCTGGCTTTTGTATTGGTAAATGTCGAGGCCGGTACGGACAAAGAAGTTCTGGAGAACATAAAGAAAATCCCCGAAGTCAAAACTGCTTACATGGTCTATGGAGTCTACGACATAATCGTCATGTTGGAATCAGACACGCTTGAAAAGCTTCGAGAGATGGTCACAAAAAAGATCCGGCAGCTCGATAAAGTAAGGTCGACCATGACTATGATAGTTATGGAAAACTAAGCGCAATAGCAAACTTTAAAAACCCAAACTTTTTCTTATATAACGGTACGCCGGCCAAAGTTGGTGGGTACCACCCGTTCCCATTCCGAACACGGAAGTTAAACCACCAAACGTCTGCGGTTGTACTGGACTCCGAGAGGGTCTGGGAAGCCGCGGAAGCTGGCGGCCACTTTGATATTAGAAATAAATATATCTCAGGGTCTAATTCTTAAACTGTTTATCATGGGTGATTATTAGTGGTATCAATTGGTCAGTTATTCCCTATAGGCAATGATACTTATTCACTGATCATCAACGTTGTTTGGTTCGTCGCATTCTTCGTGATAATTCTTTTCTTCAACCAGAGGATGCAGATATGGACGTACCAAAGGAATGTTGAGAACGCAACTAAAAGATTGGAGAAGCTTGCTGAGAAGAGTAGAGAAGACGCGCTAAAGACCATTAAGCAATTCGCCCCCGATAACACTGACATACGTTCTCAAGTTACCGGATTTCTTGACTTCTTTGCCATTGAACCCGTGGATAGGGACCCTTATGGAGTCCTTAACCGGCTTGAGCATATGATCGACGACAGACAGGGCAGGTTCAAAGATTTCGTTGCTCGAATCGAGCCAAATGGCAGTAAAATCGATCGGACTAAAACGGAAGGGGTACTTGAGGTAGCTATGTCGCTAAACCTCATATTCAAGGTCGTGCGCCACTACCTGCTTCTAGGCAAAAAAACTAAAAGCCTCATGATATTTGTCCAGCTGGACATGCAGTTGCCTCAAATAATGAAGATGGCAGAGGCATATTATGTTGCACAGGATACTTTTGCAACAGGAAAACCTATGGGCGATGGTCTTGGCGCACTGGTCGCTTCGAAATTCATTAACGGTGCCCCGACTAAGCCTATCGCGGAGGATATCATATATTCCGAGATCGACATATCAGGTCGAAAGGCTTTTGTTCTCAAGGCCGAGGGTCCTGATTTCACAGTAGGTAAACCTGGCGAAGCTGTAAAACGGTTGGTGGAAGGTCGCGAGGGTAAAATTGCCCGAATAATAATGATTGATGCTGCTGGGAAGTTGGAAGGGGAGACTACAGGAGAGGTCGTTGAGGGAGTAGGCGCTGCCATTGGTGACCCCGGTCCAGAAAAGTACAAGATCGAAGAAGTTGCAACGAAATATAATATACCTGTGGACGCTATCATCTGCAAGATGGATATCGACGAAGCACTTACTACCATGAAGAAAGAAGTAGTGGAAGCATCAGACATTATCGTTGAAAGAATTAAGAAAATGATAGCTGAGAGAACAAAGGAAGGCGACACTATTATCATTGCAGGCATAGGCAACACGACAGGAGTCGCACAGTAGGAGGCATAAAAATGTCCAAAAAACGACAGCTTCGGTTCACAATGATGTCGATAGCTCTGACCATGGCAGCAATTGTTCTTTTCCTGTTAGCCACCCTGGTGGACTCCTTTTCCACTTACGGGATCCCGATGATGGCGGCCGGGCTAGTGCTTCTGGTAACGTCCTGGGCCATATACTTCTTTGGAGAGAGATCGGCTAAGCCTGCCAAAGAAGAGCCTAAAGAGACTGTAATGACGGTAATAGGCTGTAAAAATTGCGATATGAGGGAGGAGCGGGCATTTGTTCAAGGCGATTACATCTTTAAAGATATGGGCCCGTGTAAAAAGTGCTCCGGCAGCTCATACATTAAAGCTATCTACGCTGTTCCTATAAAGAAGGAATAATGACTTGTTATGCGAGCTCACTCGCTAGTAGCCATAGGAGGCACCTTTGACCACTTGCACTTGGGGCATGAATCACTAATTGCAAAGGCTTTCCAATACGGTGATAGCGTGATAATAGGCATAACCTCCGACGAATTCGCCAAGAAATCAAACAAGTCAGGCATTCAATCTTTCAAAGAAAGGTCTGAAGCGCTCAGAAAATTTCTAGCTGGGAAAAAGCTCCTCGAAAGATCTTCTATTGTTCCTTTGAACGACCCTTACGGCTCTTTAATACAGGAACCAAGGATTGGCGCTGTAATTGTAACTGATGAAACCCTCCCCAGAGCTGAAGAAGCTAACAAAATACGATCAGACAAAGGCCTCAATAGAGCAAGGATCTACGTCATACAAGTCATAAACGCAAAAGATGGTGGATCCATATCTTCCACAAGAATAAGAAACAAAGAAATAGACGAGAAAGGTAATCTAATAAGCTCTTGAATACAGAGGCAAAAGTCTGATGGGAGGACTAGAGGTTGTCTCTTAGCCAATCTGAGGCTCAATTGCTTGAGTGTTTAAAGAAATTGGGCGGTCAGGCTAACGCCTCGCAACTTTCATCCGAGCTTAAACTCCCAGAAAGTTCTATATTCCCGCTCTCAAACCTACTGGCAACTAAGGGATTTGTGAACGTGACTGAAACTCTCCATGAGAATTACATTCTGACTGAAGAAGGCGTTTATTGTTTAAGGAATGGTCTCCCGGAAACCCGCATGTTAAATTTCATTTCCTCCCATGGGGGATCAGTTCCCCTGAAATCTTTGGCTTCAGTATTGAAGCCCAACGAAGTCTCTGCAGCTATTGGCTGGGGACGAAAGTCTGGTGCTATAACCATAGAGAAAAGAGACAATTTGCCAAATGCGTTACTAAAGCATAAACAAAAATCCGAGCTAGAAGAACTGCTCTACAAATTGAAAGCAGACGGCGAGAAATCTTCATTGAGCCCCTTGGATCAGGCTTTATCACAACCATTGATAGAGAGAGGTCTTGTTATTCTAAGGGAGCGCACTGAGATCGTCCTCCAAATGATACGGGAACCCGAATCGGCAACAATTCTTAATGCATTGACATCCGATCTTATCAGGAGTGGTAAATGGAAAGGTTCGATATTGCGTCCCTACGACGTTACTGCTTCGCCACCATCACTCAAGATAGGCAAGAAACATCCTTACCTACAATTTTTGGAAGAAGCTAAGGAGATTCTTTTTGACATGGGTTTCGAAGAGACCTCCGGGCCATATGTTGAAAACGAGTTCTGGAACTTCGATGCCCTCTTCCAAGCGCAGGAACATCCCGCTAGAGCTGTCCATGACAATTTCCAGTTAAAGGGAATTACCCCGATTATTGACGCTCCTGTCGCTCTGATTCAAGCAGTGAAGTCCGCTCATGAAAACGGTGGTGGCACAGGGTCGAAAGGCTGGGGGTATAGTTGGAATATAGACATAGCTAAGCGCCCAGTTCTAAGAACCCAAACAACTGCAGTCTCTGTTCGCTCTCTTTTCGATCGTAGGACCCCGCCCGTGAAAACCTTCTGCCTTTCCAAGGTATTCCGGCCAGACCTAATAGACTCAAGGCATATGGTCGAATTTGGCCAGCTAGATGGTATACTGGGCGACCATGGCATTAACGTAAAACACCTTCTAGGTATTCTCACCGAATTCGGGAAACAGTTAGGCTTTAACGAGATCAAATTCACGCCGGGCTATTTTCCCTTTACTGAGCCTAGCATCGAAGCGTACGTGAAGCATCCGAAACTAGGATGGATCGAATGCCTTGGTTCTGGTCTGTTCAGACCTGAAGTTTTAGCGCCCCTTGGCATCAAGTTCCCTGTGATAGCGTGGGGGATAGGAATCGACCGATTGGCCATGATCAGACTCGGCCTCGACGATGTAAGGGAACTGAATACTTTGAACCTCGAAGCGCTGAGGGAATGGAGATGGTGGTAGTTGCCAACAGTAACCTTCGATATTGACGACTTGATGAAATTAGCAGGCATCTCCATTACACGAGAGGCGCTGATCGAAATCCTCTCATCCTTGAAATGCGAAGCAGAGCTTGAAATTGGGGCAAAAATGACTGTCGAAGTGACATCTGACCGACCAGATTTCTTCAGTTGCGAAGGGCTAGCCCGGGGTGTAAGACTCTATGCCAAGGGGGGTAAGGGTTATTTCCCAAAGCATTCAAGTAGCGCACCAATTCAACTCTACGTCCGTCCCTCGGTCTCGGAGATCAGACCCTTCATCGTCGCAGCTGCCATTCACGACGTTCAACTTAGCAATGAAGCCATGGTTCAGATAATGCAGCTCCAAGAAAAATTACACAATACTTATGGTTCAAAGAGGTTCAAAGCATCAATTGGAGTCTACAATCTCGACAACATGCAACCTGATATGATTTATGAAGCTCTGCCCCCAGAGGATTTTTCCTTCGTTCCGCTGGAAGAATCTCGAAGGATGGACGGCAGGGAAATCCTCCGAGACACAGCAAAGGGCAGGGAATATTCACCTATCCTAAAGAGTTTTAGCAAATACCCCTTACTGAAAGACTCTCGTGGTACCGTTCTGTCCATGCCCCCCATAATAAACAGCGAAGAAACACGCGTGAGCGAAACAACTAGGAACCTATTCATTGATGTCACAGGCACAGACGAAAAAGCGATCAACCTGTGCCTCAATGTAATGGTGACCTCGATTCTTGAACGGAGTGGAAAAGTGCAGAAGGTGGAGGTCAATTACAAGAACAAAAAAGTTGTAACCCCCATTTTGGGCAAGACAAAGCAACTGCTGAATTTGGCTACAGTTAAAGCTGTATCCGGACTATCACTCAAACCGGATCAAATTATCAAACTCCTTAACCGCATGGGCTTCGAATCTAGGCCTGCAAGTGGCAAACAATTGGAGGTGACGATACCCCCATACAGGGTTGACATAATCCACGAAGTGGATCTAGTAGAAGACATCATAATGGCTTTTGGTCTGAACAACATGCATTCCGAATTCCCTGCGGTGGCATCGATAGGGAAACCCCTTTTCGGTAGCAAATTCAGATCGCGAGTCAGAGACCTGATGGTGGGTATGGGTTTCCAAGAGATCTCAACTTATCTGTTGAGTAACAAAGCCCTTGAGGACAAAGCCTTATGCGGAGTGACTGGCGCTGTGGAGATAGAAAAGCCAATATCCTCAGAATATTCAGCAATTAGGACATCATTGCTCCCTAAATTGCTCTTGTTCCTTGGTAATAATGCCCATGTTCCATACCCCCAAAGGATCTTCGAATATGGCGATGTTGTCAAGGTTGTCAATGGGGTTGCAGTCACTTCTACTCAGCTTGCGGCTGCAATAAGCGATTACAAGGTAAGCTTTGAAGATATTCAAGCGGTTGCGCTTTCACTCTTCAAGAACCTATCAAAAGAGATAGAATTCCGCCCTATTGCCAGAGAACCTTTCATTGATGGACGCGCCGCAGCAGTCTTTATTGATGACAAAAAGATCGGTAGTCTGGGCGAGATCTACCCGAGGCTATTGATAGATTTTAGGATCGACACCCCAGTTGGGATGATGGAACTAAACTTGTCGAGTCTGCTTTCTTTGGAAAGTTTATTTCGAGGGTAATGCAGATCCTATTCTGCGATGAAGTGGGAGCTGAGCACTGTAGGGCGACACCGCGGGTAAATAGGAGTCTCGTGAGTGGAGCGTAGCTCAGCCATGATCGGGGCCTAACCCACACCCGCTACAGCCCTACAGTTCAAATAATTAAATAAGGGGGACGCAAATCAAAATCAATGGCAGGCTGCTGGATAGGTCCCGTTGTGAGAGAGCCCGTCCAAGAGGGATGAAAAATCCTGTCAGTGAGGTCGGGTGTTAGCTTCGGGCTACACAGTAGTCTGCCAACCAAAAGCAGGTGTTCAAAATGGACATGGTGTCAAGGATTGACCTGGTTACAAGAAACACTTTGGAAGTGATCACAAAGGAAGACGCAGAGACAGTCTTTCAGAACAACGCCTCGCCAAAAGGCTATATTGGGGTCGAACCCTCGGGGCTATTCCACATCGGCTGGGTGATTTGGACCAATAAATTCAAGGATCTCATGGAGGCTGGGGTCAGGATGACCCTTCTCGAGGCTACGTGGCATGCATGGATAAATGACAAGTTCGGAGGGGACATGGAAAAGATCCAGCTGTGTGCCTCCTATATTGAGCATTGCCTCAAGGCTTTGGGGGTCGATCTCACCAAAGTAAATAGAGTTAAGGCCGAAGAGATGGTTAATAAAAAAGATTATTGGGAAAACCTGCTTAAGGTTGCCAAGAGCCTCTCGCTTTCGCGGGTAAAGCGGGCAGTAACCATAATGGGCAGAAAGGAAGATGAAACCTCTATCGATTTCTCCAAGCTAATCTACCCATGCATGCAGGTTGAGGACATCTTCTACCTAGATCTGGACTTCTGCTTAGGCGGGATGGATCAAAGGAGGGCGCATGTCCTCGCCAGAGAGGTAGCAGAGACCTATGGATACAAAAAACCTGTGGCGATCCACACTCCATTACTGTCGGGGCTCCAAGGCGTATGCAGGATGGACGTCGTAAATGAGAAGGAGCAGGATGTGATGGATTACAAAATGAGTAAGTCGAAGCCAGAAACCTGCATCTTCATCCATGATTCCCCTGAAAGCATAAAAACCAAGCTTAACGCAGCATACTGTCCGCCAAAGGAGATCACTGGGAACTCTGTCCTTGACATTGCGCGCTACATTCTAATGTACAAGAACGACTTCGCAATAAGGAGACCCCCAAAATACGGCGGAGACGTGAATTTTACGTCTTCACAAGAGCTCATTAGCGCCTATCAGCAAGGTAGCATCCATCCACTGGACCTAAAAATTGCAGTATCCGACGGCGTTGCTACCATGCTCGCTCCTGTGAGGGAATACTTCGCCAAGGAAAGCGAAGCAAAAAAAATGTTAAATATGCTGTATCCGAGCCTCAAAAAGTAACAGTAAGGTTTTTAAGCCAAGATTTCAAACTTCATCCAAGCAAAAAGTTCATGAAAGAATGAGGTAATGTTTACATGTATAATCATTATGGAAAAAAATCAGTAAGCGTAGCCCATGACCTCTTGGAGGTCTAGTTAGGAAATTCAGGGGGTAAAAAATATGGGCGGCACGCCAACCACTGCAAAGTATACTATATACGCTTCTATTGAGATTGAAGGCGTCGTAGACAAACCCGATGTTATAGGTGCAATTTTTGGCCAGACTGAAGGCCTCCTCGGTGAGGAACTAGACCTGAGGGAACTCCAGAAAAGTGGCAGGATCGGAAGGATTCAGGTCGACCTAGAGTCGAAATCGGGCAAGTCCTACGGCGAAGTGATTCTTCCCTCGAGCCTTGACCGGGTCGAGACAGCGATCGTAGCTGCAGCAATTGAGACCATAGATAAGGTGGGGCCCTGCACTGCGAGAGTCTCGGTGAAAAAGATCGAGGACGTCAGGGAAGAGAAGAGGCGCAAGATTGTCGATCGCGCCAGGGACATCCTTGTTCACTGGGAGACTGAAGGTGCGTTTGAGATAAAGGAACTCTCGGAGGAGATAATGAAATCTGTAAGGGTCCACGAGATAGCGAAGTTTGGACAGGACAGCCTGCCAGCTGGACCAGATGTCGAAAAGACCGACACGGTGATAATCACCGAAGGGAGAGCAGATGTAGTCAACATGTTACGACATGGTTATAAGAACGTAATCGGCATGGAAGGCGCCTCTGTCCCTGAGACTATAAAGGATCTCAGTAAGAAGAAGACAGTCATTGCCTTCGTCGATGGAGATAGGGGTGGAGAGCTCATCCTAAGAGAACTCCTCCAAGTTGCGGACCTAGACTATGTCGCAAGGGCTCCTGCTGGCAAAGAGGTCGAAGACCTCACGGGTAAGGAACTTGCTAAATGCCTCAGAGGAAAGGTTCCAGTTGAACAGTATCAGCTAGCAATAGGAGACAAGCGGCAGGAGGCTCAAAGGAAGCAAGAACCCCTACGCGAAGTGGTAGCTGATGCTATCGCCGAAGTGCAGGAGAAGGTTCCCGAAAAACAAGAGGAGAAGGAACCTGAGGTCGTTCAATTGCCAGGGGTCGACATGCAAAAAGTCAAGGCAATGGTAGAGCAGCTTCAGGGAAGCCTCGAAGCTAACATCCTTGATGAATCTTGGGAACAAAAACAGAAGGTGGCGGTAAGGGAATTAGCTGATACCCTTCAGAACACGGGGGAAAAGGTGCATGCAGTTGTATTCGATGGGGTAATAACGCAGAGGCTCCTCGACATATCCAACAGCAAGGGCGTAGTTTTCTTGATTGGCGCTAGGATAGGTAACATTGCTAAGAGGCCTCAGGGAATAACTATCCTAACCTTCGAGGACGTCACTTCACGCTAAGGTACATAACAAGCGCTGACTCGCCGTCAACATAATACCCCTCTATCTTATCTTCTGCCAAAAAACCAGCTTTCTTGTAGAGATCTATTGCTTCTACGTTCGACTCCCTTACTTCCAAGCGCACTGACTGAACACCCTTCAGGCGCAATCTTTCAACCGATTTTGCCAGAAGCTGTCTTCCCACGCCGCTTCTCCGCTTTTCCTTGCTGACTGCAATGGAAATGATGTGGCCAACAGTCTCGTACCTGACTACCCCAATCGCATATCCTAATATTAAACCTTCAGAGAGTGCCACAAGGTAAGCGCCAGGAAAAAAGAGGAACGCCTTTAGCAAGCCCTTCGGGTAAGGGTCAGGAAAGGACTCTTTTTCTATCTTGTAAATCTCATCAAGATCGTCCAAACTAGCATCCCTAATAACTAAATAAGGACTAGACATATCAGGACAGTATTATTTACATATCGTCTTACAAATAACTCTCTTGTAGTGTGCCAAAAATTGAGGATAATCGAGAGCGATAAAAAACGAGGATCAGTGGAAGTCGAGGTAGAAGATTCTGATGATCTGTGGCATCTCTACAACCTCATCGATCGGGGTGACACAGTATGTGGCAACACGCTGAGAGAGGTAAAAGTATATCGTGGCGGTGAAGATGAGCGCGGAGGGCGCAGAAGGGTATACCTCTGCATAAAGGTCGACGATCTGGGGTTTCAAACCTTTACGGAGAGGTTGCGGATAAAGGGGCAAATCCTCACAGGCCCAGACGACATGAACATTCAAGGATTGTACCACTCTTTTTCAGTAGGCACAAGGGACAGGATAAGCATAGTAAAGGAGCATTGGCTTTCGTTCCACAAAGAGCGCTTGGAAAGGGCGCTTTCGAAGGAGAGACCAAAGGCTGTCATTGTTACAATCGATGAGCAAAATGCCTCGGTTTTCATGTTAAGGGACTACGTCATGCAGGAATTGCTAACCATTGAGTCCAACATACCTGGCAAATATGTGGACTCAGGTGACCGATCTGCCATAAAAACCAAGTTCATCTCATCCGTTGGAGAGGAAATAGGCAGGGTTCTAGAAAGGGAAAAGTCGGACGTTATCGTCGCTGGTCCTGGCTTTACAAAAGGCGACCTTGCTCGATATCTCAAAGACAAGCTGAAAGGGGTCAATATAATCGAGGAGACTACATCAAGCACTGGTTCGCCTGGCGTAAGGGAAGTTATGAACCGAGGGGCGCTATCAAAGATAATGAAAAATTCTACCATAATGCGGGACTCACACCTTGTTGATGAACTCCTGAGTCGGCTAGCTTCAAAACCAAGCCTCGTAGCCTACGGAAAGGATGAGGTTGCACTGGCTGTGGAAAGGGGGGCAGTGGACTCCATCCTTGTATCAGAACGGCTTTTCAAAGAGATAACGCCAGAGCAGCGAAAAGAGGTGGAGTCGATTTGCAAAAAGGTAGAGGGCTACGGTGGCAAGGTGTTCTTTATTGGTGGAGAGCACGAGAAGGGGCGGCAGTTGATTGGGTTGGGAAGTGTCGCTGCCTTCCTCCGTTTTCCCATCTAACAGGGGTATTCTGTAAATCTCTCTCTGGTAGCTGTTGGGTATTCCTCAATATAGCTGATCTTCGAACCAGGCAATGCTCGCTTTATCTCCAAAATGAGCTCTTCTGGTGCCTCAACAACTTTGCCATCTGAAGAAACCCCAATCATATATGGGGGAAGTCTCAACTTTTTAGCCAACAATGCCTTCATCTCCCTCAGACTACTGCACTCAGAGCTTACTATGAGCTTGGATAGCAATCCTTCCTCAGAGACCTTTTCGTATGGCCGTGCGACATTGTCGCCCCTTTTAATCAGCCTCTTCTTGGTCTGCACAGCATCCTTCACCACACTGGAGCAATAGTGTATTGGAATCCTAATGCCCTCTTTTTCTGCCCAATCGATTGTTGCGAGCGCAGACTCTTTGCTCTTCAAGACAGCAGCCATGCTTTCACTATCGAGAGTGAAACCCCTCTGCTTAAGTTGGTACGCGTTCTGGGGGCAGAACTCCAGTTGGTTGATGTTGAGGAAATCCGCTTTGATATTATCCAGGAACATTACGAATTCCTTGATTGATTTCTCGTCGCCTGGTATTGCAGGCACCTCACCTCCTGAAAAGATCCCAAGTTCCTTAGCGATCTTTATCTTCTCCCAATCCCCTCGCTCAGGGTGGAACCTTAGTTCGTCGAGCCCGGCATCACTTAACCTAGAAAGAACCTCGCGGTTAATGTGTCTTCCATTTGTGTAAAGGTGGATGTGGTGCTCCTTGCCAAAGAAGCCCTTCAGCAGCTTGATATATCGTAAGGTCCTGCCTAGTTTTAAAATTGGATCACCACCAGTTATTCCCGTCCCCTCCGCGTCTATCGCCCTTGCTTCTAGGATGATGTCGAGATCATTCTTCACCAATACTTCATCTGCATAAATGACGTCCAATCCCTTCCGACTCTCGCTGAGGGGGCAATAATAGCAGGATCTATCGCAGATGCCAGTCACAAATAGTACGAGCTTCCTGCCCCTCAGGCATACCTCGCATCCAGGAGGGAACATTTTATCCACAGCGGAGGTATATCCAGAAACCTATTATTATTTTCACCTTATAAGAGGACCTCAGATACAAGAGCAAGCACTACTACGCCCAACGGAAGCTGAACAGCAATAACGGATTACCACAAACGCCCTAAACTTTCTCTAGTGTAAGGTCAATATTTAAAGCCAAGACCCCGCCGCTGGAACAGCCTTTTCAAGTTAGGGTCTCTGGAAATTCGATCCCGAAGTTTGCTCTCGAAGGATTCGTCATCTTGAAGCCTCTCCTCGTAATATACTCCGGTTCTACCTATGTCATCCCTTCTTGTGAGTACCCTGATCCTCTCCTTCACCAATTCCTGGCTGACTCCAATCACTCTTGCGGCTTCCTCGCTGTTGTCTATGATAGAGTACTCGTGATGTCCGTAGACAGTAGGAACAATCATCATCAACCTCTTGTCCACACCCGGTACTCTTGCCCCCTCCCTCAACTCTTTTAGCCCGATCTCTCCACCAAACCTGTAAAAATCCCGTTCCTTGCTCCTAAGTGGAAGGAGTGGGAATGTGACCTTCACCTTCTCGTTTATGTAGATTAATGCCTTTACCACATGGGCCGGCGTGGCTTGTTCCAGTTCTCTTCTGGATATTTCAAACCCCCCTGAGGTGATCGCAGTCTCAATTAGATAGGAGGGGTTGGTTTCTGGGGTGAAAATATCGATGTCGCTCTTGTTATTGACATCCCCCCTTGCTACGCTGCCGTGAACTATAGACTCTACACCTTTGGATTCAAGCGTGACCATGATCGGTGTGGCAACCTCGCGAAGACCCTTCAGGATCTTCCAGCGATCTTTCGGATACACCACCTCCCTTTGCTCATATACCCTTGACACTTTTTTTGCCATTTTTATCGCCCCTGGCGGTCAGCTCTACACTGGACGTGATCCATTCAAGGTAATCCTTGGATTCCACCTATAACCTTAAAAGCTATGATTTCTGCCACTGTATGGCTATGGAGTTGCTTTACGATTTTTATAATTTCATCCAATCTGCTCTCCAGGCTCTTGATTACAAGGAGATGCTCCTTCGCCTTCTCCATCTTCCCCTGCCACTTGAATATTGAGGTGACATTATCAATAATATTTACGCACGCAGCGTATCCTCCTTTTGCAAGAGCTTCTGCGATATGCTTTGCCTCCCTCCTTTCTCCGACAGTTATAAAAATCACGATGTACATCGAGTCTCACCAGTTAATGTTCAATCAACGAGCCATAATATTGTTTAGGGTGGAAAAGTGGAGTCTTGGATTATATTCCTGTGGGTATTCGCCGTCTTCTGGACACTTCTATTCATCATTAGGCATTACCTCCCGAAGAGCGTCGACGTGAAGCCTTTTCTGGTTATGTGGAAAACTACCAGATTTAACAACTTCATATATAGGCTTGGCACTTTGGGAAAATCACTATGGAAAGCCTTTTTCACGTTCGGAATAGCGATCTGCGCTGGAGGCGCAATTTACATAACCTACGTACTGGCTCAAAACCTCTTCTTCCTGTTTTTCAAAACGGAAAACGCGTCCCCCGTCTCCCCTTTGATACCTGGTCTGACAATCTCGCTGGACCTCAATACCCTCTTCTTCTTCGGGTTTTCAGTTGCGGTTGTCATGATCTTGCATGAGCTCTCACACGGCTTGGCAGCAAGAGCGGAGGGCATCAAGGTGAAAAACACCGGTCTCCTCCTTCTAGCAGTAATACCCGGTGCTTTCGTTGAACCAGACGAACAGGATCTGGTAAAAGCAAAGAAATCCTCCCAGACTAGGGTATACGCAGCTGGATCAACCACTAACATTCTACTTGGCATAATTGCATTAGTTATTCTTGCCAATGCTGTTTTTGTACTTTCCCCATTCTACAGCACAACTCCCAGCGGGGTTCTTGTAGTACAAGTGGGTGCAGGAACCCCTGCACAAGGCGTTCTTCAAACATGGGACGCCATAATTGATATCAATGGTTCGGCAATTAACAGCTCGCAGGCTCTTGTCCAAGTATTAAACGCTACTAAAGCTAACAGCACCGTCCCATTGACAATCCTCAGAAGTGGATCAGAATTGCAACTTAACTTTTCGTTGGGAACCAATCCAACAACGAACTCAGCTTTCATTGGAATAAACAGTATTAACTATTTCGCTCCCAATGCACCCTATTTCCCAGTAACATTACCATTCTACTTTACGGGAACATTCTCATGGTTATATCTTCTATCTTTAAACGTAGGACTCATTAACATGATGCCAATTCCAGGTTTAGATGGCGATCGTTTCTCAGCCATACTTCTACAATTCGTTATAAAGAAAGAGAAGTTGTCACAGCGCCTGAGCAATGTACTGAGGTGGAGCTGCTTGGCCATACTTGTCCTGAACCTGGTTCTCAGTTTCTCCGTCTTTGGGCTGGTCCACTTCGGCTAATGGTGACTAGCCGTGTCCTCTCCCCTGTGCCACTGCGGGAAAGCCGGATTCTACTTGCGCCAGCATTCAGGAGATGTGCTCTGCAAAAAATGTTTTGTTAAAAGCGTGGAGCGGACGGTTCTCAAGACTATCAAACGAGAGAAGCTCTTTGTTCTAGACGATCGAATTATGGTCGCACTATCAGGAGGAAAAGACAGCATAGCCCTGATCCACATCCTTTCAAAGGTAGAGCGAAGCTATGGGGCAGAGCTCATAGCGGTTACAATCGACGAAGGACTAAGCGGCTATCGGGAAGAGGGTCTTGAGATTTCCGCTAAGGTTGCGAAAGACCTCAAAATTGAGCACAGAGTCATCACGTTCAAGGAGGTTTATGGGCACTCACTGGAAGAGATCTGCAAAATAGCGGAGGAGAAGGAGATTGGCCTTCTCGGTTGCACGTTCTGCGGGATCCTTAGGCGGCGCCTCCTCAATGACTATGCCTGCAGAATAAACGCGACAAAGGTGGCAACTGGGCATAATCTCGATGACGAGGCTCAGACAGTGCTGATTAACGTGTTAAGGGGCGACGTCTCTCGCCTTGCGCGGCTAGGGGCCAAACCAGTCGCGACCAGAACTGGTTTCATACCTCGGGTAAAGCCTCTCCGATATGTGCCAGAGCGGGAGATTGCTACTTACGCCTACCTCAAGGGCTTTCCGCTCTATGAGCGCGAGTGCCCTCTCGTCCGCGCTTCCCTTCGTGATGAGGTAAGGGACATCCTGAATTGCATAGAGGTACGACATCCCGGAACCAAATTTTCTGTTGTAAGGGGCATAGATAGGATCTCAGATCTTCTCAAAGACAAGGTGGTTGAATCAGAAGTACGTCGGTGCAGCAGATGCGGCTCTCCAACTGGGCGAGAAGTCTGTAGGATGTGCGAAGTCCTCTCCATGTTAGGGATAGATAGTACTTTTATAAATCACCTCACTGAATGAATGAAATGGTGCGACAGGCAGGGCTGGAGGGTTCGGCCTCCTCTCCGCCATAAACGGTCGTCATGATGGAGCCAGTAACCTATGGAGGCGGAGAAACCAGCCATAGAACCTAGGGAAGTTGGCGTGGAAGTCTCGCCCAGCGGGGATGTTGGAGCGGGGTGATCCCATCTGGAGGGATGGGTTTCCCGCATACCGGGTGAACCGGGTTAGGTCCGGAAGGGAGCAACTCTAAGCTCGGACAGCACCGTTCGCAGGATAACGGGATGGATGCTGACCCACCCAAAGGTTTGTGGTATGGGTCTCCCACTTTATAGGAGCTGTCGCACCTTCTCTGTGCTAAAATATTTAACCCTCCTTTCTCTCTCTTCATATGAACGCCGGGATACCCTAGCCTGGTAGGGGGCTGGCTTGCTAAGCCCGTGTCTCGATAGGGACTCGGGGGTTCAAATCCCCCTCCCGGCGCCATGCAATTATGCTCAAGTTAATGCTAGAGCTATTTTAAAACCAAACTTTTTTGAGCGATATCTATAATAATTGGGTCAATCTGCTTTCTTACGTTATGGGGCTGTAGGCTAGCTTGGTCTAGACTGCGAGGCTTGGGCCCTCGTGACCCCGGTTCGAATCCGGGCAGCCCCATCTCGTGAACATTTCTTCGGATCTCGAACCCAAGTATTACTAAATACAGTTTTAGTAATATTTATATCCGGCTAAACTTATTCTTTATTCAACACTTCCCACATTTTGATGGTGTTTTGGTTTGGGCTTTTTTAAGATCACCTTCAACGTTTTCGGCAATATACCGAGAGTATGTGTCCACAATTCTGGTTGTAATTTCCATTGTATTGGATGCGCGTACAAGATCAAAGCTGCAAATATTGGGGCAAATGAGCACGAAAAAATACTCAGGACTGAAGAAATCCTCGATGCTCTAGAAGCTCTGAAACCCCATAGAGTCCACTTCTTGGGGGGAGAACCGACCATCAACCCTGATCTGAAGACTATTGCCATGTATGCCCATGAAGACTTGGGAGCAATTACAAAAATTGGCCATAGTAATGGATCAGAACGCATACCTGATTTCATCGATGAGGCGTCAGTGAGCATAAAGGCTTACGTTGAAGCTCTGCACGTGCGGTACACCGGTGTCTCCAATAAATCGGTTTTATGTAACTTTGAGAATGCCTATGATCGGGGAATAAGGCTCGAAGCTAGTACAGTGCTTATCCCGCACATGATCCCAGCAACTGAAGTCGAACAAGTGGCAAAGTACATTGCAAAGATCGATCCAAATATCCGCTTTCACATAACTGGCTATATCCCAGTTCCTGGCGTCCCCCTCCGTGCCCCTACTAGCGATGAATTGAAAGTGGCAGTGATTGCTTCTCGAAAACACCTGAAGCAGGTTGAATCTTCCAGACTCCGCGCTGTGGATCTGGTCAATCTCAGGAGTTCTAACCCTGAATTTATGAGTATCAGGGTCGCATAATGCTTCTTTCGATAAATTTGCTAGAAAGAAATCAGAGAAAGGCTCTGATCTTTTCAATCCTGCTCTCTCTCTCCTTACCTATCCTCTCAAGGGTCCTGGCTGCGTTGGGAAGGAACCCCAGCTTTTTTGATGCGTCAAAATAGAACGACGACGCTTTCTGCTCGATCCCAACTGCATTATTCGCCCCTCCCGCAAAGTCAGGGATTTCGAATTTTGCTTCGTAATTCGTAGAGTCTATCCCGGTTATAGCCTCGAGAATCATCTCCTGCATCTCCATTCTCCTCGTCTTTTCCAAAGTCTGCTTATTCTTCTTCGAGGCATCAGAAAACTCGCAGATGCTCCCCTTTGCATTCTCCAAGGCTTTCTGGGAGAGGCCATCATAGAACTTGGATGTCGTATCCTCGATCTCGATGGCGTACTTCAGTATGGCACCGAACGTACCCAACTGCACCTAAAACCACCTGGTGATGGCAATCTTCTTCTGTGTGTAGAACTCTACTCCATCCATACCCTGGCCATGGAGGTCCCCAAAGAAAGATTCCTTGTAACCACCGAATGGGAAGAAGGCAATGGGCGCTGGGACACCGATGTTTATGCCAATGTTTCCTGCGTCGACCTTATATGTGAACTCTCTCGCTGTCTTGCCATTAGTGGTGAAGATCGCGGCCGCATTGCCGTAAACTGAGGTGTTGGCTAACTTTATTGCCTCGTCCAGGGTCGTTACCCGCGTGATGCCAATTACTGGGCCGAATATTTCTTCCTTAAATATCGTCATATTAGGAGTAACATTGTCGAAGATGGTTGGTCCTATGAAATAACCCCTAGGGTACTTCTCACTCTTCACCCTCCTTCCATCAAGAATCAGTGTGGCTCCCTCATCTATTCCCTTCTGGATGTATTTCAAGACAGTCTGAAGTTGCCCCTCTGAGGCGAGTGGCCCCATCTGGGTATCGGAATCCAGGCCATAGCCTACTTTGACTTTAGAAGCGGCTTCCAACAATGCTTTCTTGAAAGGTTCGTATGCCTCCCCAACTGGAACAAAATTCTCACCAGCGAGGCATCTCTGACCCGTGCATCCACATGCTGACGTAATGCTCGCGGATATCGTATTCTTCATATCTGTGTCAGGCATTATGACAATGAAGTTCTTCGCTTGTCCTTGGCACTGCGCCCTCATGCCTGTCTCGGCTGCCTTCTTGTAAATGTGCCTCGCAACTGCCGATGATCCGACAAAGGACACTGACTTGACATCATGGCTTGAAAGAAGAGCGTCGGACACATCCCTGCTTCCGTTCACCAGGTTTACGACACCTAGTGGAAACCCTGCTTCATCGGCAAGCTGGATCAGCCTTTGAGCAGTTAAGGGAACCTGGCTCGATGGTTTCAGGATGAAGGTGTTACCGCACGCTATCGCCATGGGAAGGAACCACAGAGGGATCATTGCAGGGAAATTATAGGGCGTAAGCCCCACACAGATGCCCAACGGCTCCCTGCAATAAGACTCATCGATCCCCTTCGCAACATCCCACTCAATGTCGCCCAACATCATTGTTGGGATGCCTGTTGAAAGTTCGACGGTTTCAATACCTCTCTTTATGTCTCCTCTAGCCTCGTCGAGCGTTTTGCCATTTTCCTTAACAATGATCTCCGCGATCTCTTCAAAATTCTCGTCTAGGAGGCTCCGATATTCGTATAAGTACCTCACCCTTGTCGCTGGGGGTGTGCACCTCCACTCCCAAGTTGCTTCCTTCGCTGCTTTTATTGCCGCTTCGACATCCTCTTTGTTTGACTTGGGAACCTTGGCCAGGATCTCTAGTGTGGCCGGATTAACTACATCGAGCGTCTCCTTCCCCTTTGCCTCGACCCATTCGCCTTTGATATAATTCTTTAAGAGTTCCACCATATCTTACCCGCCCAAATTGACTAATAATGCCAGTTTATGCTATTAACTTCTAAGGTTGTTTTATACTTAATATTTAAACTTTTATCATTATGTCAATCAATTTATAACTTGTTAAGTCGGCTATTCTTGAAAGTGGCGATCGCTATCATGAAAATATTAAGAAGCTATGAATTTGTGATAGTGAGGTTCACAGCATGAAGACTAAGAGTGCTGGCAATGTGCTCATTGTTCGCCTTGACGAAGACGATGAAGTGGTCTCTTCAATCAAAGACATTATGAAACATGAAGAGCTGGTTTCTGGAATAGTTGTCTCCTTCATAGGCGCCCTTAAGAGCTGCCGCCTCATCCTCAAAAAGGGCTTGGAGGAGTCAGTCAAGACCCACATGGAAGCAGTGGGTAATGGAAACCTGTCCTACTATAAAGGAGAGCCATTCGTGCACATTCACGTCTCTGCGGGGAGTGATAAAGGCGTATTGGTCGGTCATCTTCTCGAAGGTGTCGTTGACGTCTTCTGCGAGATCGCGATAATCCCAACAGAAATGAGACTGACTAGAAAATACGAAGCAAGCTTAGCTGAGAGCGGTGTAACTGTGCCTTATATTCTGGATTTCGAGTGATCCACCATGACCATTTTGTCAGATGCAGAGATACTCGAATGTTTGTGCAGCGGAGAGCTCAGGATTGATCCCTTCTCGGACAAGTCTCTCTCCCCTGCTGGTTATGATCTGCGTAATGGCGCCTCGACAGCTATTGACGTAGGCAAGCAGAGCCTGCTCCACACTATGGAACGCCTTGAGATAGGGCCCTCAATATGCGGGCAGATCTATATCCGCTCCTCCTTCGCGAGAGAGGGCCTCGTAGGGAGCTTTGCCTTTATAGATCCTGGCTTTAAAGGGCAATTGACATTAGCATTTATCAATATGGGGATCTCTAGGGTGGAGATCGCAGAGGGTGAGCGGATAGCACAGGTCGTCTTCAACAAAATGGGCTCCTCCTCAAGTAAACCCTACTCCGGAAGGTACCAGAACAGCACAGGTACTGTCAGCAGCAAGAGGAATTTTTAATCAAATATATAAAAATTAAAATAGCCCTTGTGTAAAAAATGATATGGGTATTGCAGAGGGGTCATGCTTGATAGACGAGACGAGGTATGAATATCTTAAAATGCAAATACGATCTGTCGAGTTCCTCCGTCTCGCCAAGGAATTATACAGCTACCAGGAACTTATGCAACTTACAGGCATTCCAATAACGGTTCTGAACCGCTACGTGAAAGGACATATACTTCCTAGCCCCGAAAGGGCAACCTCTATACTGGCAAAGCTGGAAAAGGGCTACGATGTAACCAGGCACATAATGGATAAAGTAGGTTTTGACAAGGGTGGCTTTTTGGACAACACAAAGATCGTGGGCGATACACTTCTACTGAGGTTCATTGCCAACCACGTTGTGCAGAAACTTGCCGGAAAACGAGTGAGCAAAGTGCTTACGGTCGCTGTTGACGGCATCCCTCTTGCGGTTCATATTGCTGACGCATTCGGGGTTCCGTTCATCTACGCAAAAAAGGAGAAGGAGATTGGCGTAGCGAATTTCATTGAGGAAACCTATACAGTCTCAAGGGCAGGCATCCAAGTCTCCCTTTACCTTCCAAAGAACGGGATCGAGCGGAGAGACAGCATCCTAATTACTGACGACGTAGTGCGATCCGGGGAGCAGCTCAAAGCTCTTGTAAATCTAGCACGTAGAAGCGGCGCTGAAATAGCCGCAGTGTTTGTTCTCATCGCAGTCGGCGAACGCTGGAAGAAAGAGATTGATGAAAACTCGAAGTACCCCATTCACTCTATCCTAACTCTTCCCGAGAAGGACTGACAAGTCGTAGGGGGGGTAGGCAACTCCCTTCTCGGTTATTATGGCACTCACGAGCTCCTTTGGCGTAAGATCGAAGGCAGGGTTAAGCACATCTGTACCCCTTGGTGCGATACTCTTGCCACAGACAGTTGTCACCTCCTCCGCCTTTCGTTCCTCTATCTCTATCTCCTCCGACCTTACCAAAAGATCAATGGTTGATGATGGGGCTGCCACATAAAAAGGAATGCCATGTGCTCTTGCTAAGACCGCTATTCCGTAGGTCCCTATTTTGTTGATGACGTCCCCTCTTTTCGTGATCCTATCTGCTCCAACGACAACCTTGTCCACCAAACCCTTCTGCATCACGTATCCAACCATGTTGTCCGTGATCAGCTTGAATGGAATCCCCTCGCTCTTCAGCTCAAATGCGGTAAGACGTGCTCCCTGAAGCAGGGGTCTTGTCTCTGTTGCGTAGACGAATACCTTCTTTCCGCCTGCCACAGCGCTTCGGATTACGCCGAGTGCAGTCCCATATTCCACACATGCAAGACCACCTGCGTTGCAGTGCGTAAGTATGTTGTCTCCATCAAAGATCAATTCAGCTCCATGCCTTCCTATTCCTCTGCAAAGCTGCACATCCTCATCTGCGATAATGCCCGCTTCCTTGATGACACGATCAATGAGTTTTGAAGGATCCTTCTCCCTCCTCCACACTCTTTCCATGCGTTCCAGCCCCCAAAAGAGGTTTCTGGCGGTCGGTCTTGTTGACCGTATTCGCTTGGATGCCGCGACGAGATCACTTTTAATCTCATCAGCTGTCTTGCCCTTGCTGTTCTTTGCTGCCAGAGCTATCCCCATTGCTGCAGCCACTCCCAATGCAGGAGCGCCCCTAATCTTCATGTTCTCAATGGCTCTGGCAAGCTCCTCGTGATCGTCGCATTTAGCTATGATAAGCCTTCTCGGCAATTTGGTTTGATCAATAAAATATACGGCATCGCCCTTCCACTCAATGGTCCTCATGGTCTCTCTCCTTCAGTGCATTGATGATTATCTCCGTTAGCGCCCTTAAGCCCTTATCGACGGGAGCGCTGAGCCCTATTCCGAAATCAGTTGTCTTCGGTTGGATCCCCACTAAGCGAATCTGCGCAGTAGGGAGCCCCCCCCTCAAGACATTAAAGAATATCTTCAAAGATTGCTTGTGGGTTGAAACTGACTGGGCGACTAGAGCATTCTCATCCACAAATGTAAAAAACCCTGGCTCTTCCCCCATATCAACTGCGTCGAAGAAGACCATGTACGATGGGGCCAGCTTCTTTATGCTGGAAAAAAAGTTCTCTGGGATGGTGCCACAGTTCATTAACCCTACGACCTTAGGCACTTTCCCACGAAGCCTTGAAATAACCCTTACGCCCGCAGCATCATCCTTCCTAACGCTGCTACCAATGCCGACCAGCAATAATCTTCTATTGCCCTTTAGAAACGCTAATAACTCCTCTTCGAAGGGCATATAGATAGCATTACCTTTACTAGGAATTAAGGTGTTCGCGTTGTCGGAGTCCCCTAAATGCATCCTGAATAACAAGAAAGGGTCGATCTCCGGGCCAGATGCTGATCGGGTTTGCCAACAGGGATCAATTGGTGAGATGGACTCGGGCAAGCTGATCCTATCCGATGTAGAGATCCTTTACCTTCTGGAAAGGGACAAGATCCAACTGATAGAGTCTGGCAAACAGCTTACCTTTCCGGAGCTCGTAGAATCCCTTTCAAAGGAAGATCAGGATCTTTGGCTTCGCTTTCTCCTATATTCTGATCTGCGCAGAAGAGGCTACTTGGTAAAACCTGGCTATGGACCACAGCTTGAATACAGGGTCTATCGAAGGGGAGCGCTTATGGGAAAAGAGCCTGCGAAATATCTTATCTATGGGCTCATTGAAGGGGAACCAATCGCAATAAATGAACTCTCCTCAATCTCGAGTTCTGCAAAACTCTCCAAGAAAGACTTAATCCTTGCGATAATCGACCGTCAGGGGGAGATAACCTACTATGACGCCTCCGAAGTCACCCTATAAGATATCAGCCTATGTAAAAATTATCCGCCCTGTAAATGCTGTAATGATGGGGCTTGCGGTAATCGTTGGTGAGGTCGCCATATCGGGAGGAATACCTGGCGCATTCCAGATGCTTTTCGGCTTCTTGGTCTCTTTCTTCCTTACCGCCTCTGCCATGGTGATGAATGACATAGTAGACATTGAAATCGATCGAATAAATGCACCGGATAGGCCTCTCCCTTCCGGCGCTGTATCAAAAAATGCTGCCACCACATTTGGCGTTTTGTTTGTTTTTTTCGGGGTCCTTTCCGCTGTCCCAATATCGACTTACGCCGTGATTCTTGCCATATTCACTTTCATAATCTCGCTGTCATACAACTTGCATGGCAAAAAGCTAGGCCTCCCAGGGAACATGATGGTAGCCTTCTGCATCGCGGTCCCCTTCCTTTTTGGAGGGATCGCTGTTTCTAACACTATCGACGTTACCGTCACTGTATTTTTCCTACTGGCATTCCTTGCCAGCGTAGGCAGGGAGATCACCAAAGGAATTGCTGACATTGAGGGCGACAGAATAAAAGGGATAAAGACAATCGCCTTGGTCAACGGGTCTAAGACTGCCGCTTTAGGAGCTGCAATCTTCTACATCTTGCCTGTATTGATAACGCCGATCCCATACATCTGGGGAAATCTTAGCATCTTCTACTTGTTGATCGTCCTGATCGTAGATGCCGGTTTCGTATACTCCTCAGTCTATATCATGAGAAATCAAAGCAGAGAAGCCGCCCTTAAGGTGAAGACTCAGGCAAGGATCTGGATGCTGCTTGCGTTGGTGGCTTTCTTCGTTGGCGGCATTACTCGTTAATCTGCCCCTTTGCAATATTGACGACTTGATCAAGACCGGCAACAATCTCACGGTTCCCCACCATGTCCTTGAGCTTGAACTTTTTCGTTTTAAGCTCGTCAGGACCAACGACAAGAACGTATGGTATCCTTTTGCTATTAGCATATTCGAGCTGCCTACCGAGCTTTCTCCCCATGAGGTCTGGCTCCGCTGCAACCCCCCTTCTAAGGAGTTCCTGGCTTAACCTTATTGCGTCCAACGCTACGCCCTCGTTTACATTGGCTACAAACACCTCTATTCTGGTGGGCTTCATCTCGTTTCTCACCCTTTCAAAGAGAACTTCATACAGCCTCTCTATGCCCAAGGATATTCCTGTAGCAGGAGTGGGTGGTCCGCCAAATTTCTCAATTAGACCATCGTATCTTCCCCCTCCTGCCACACTACCCACTTGGACACCGCCTGCCTTGACTTCAAACACCGGCCCAGTGTAGTAATCCAATCCCCTGACAAGGCTGAAATCTATGCGCAAGTTACTAAGGCCGAAGGAATCCGACAGTTCTGCAAGCCTTCTCAGCTCAGCTATCCCGTCCAGAGTCATCTTGGATGATCCAAATTGACTGCTCGCATATTCCAGTGCCTCTTCACCTTTTAGGCGTGTGAATCCTGTTATCTTCTCAACAGTTACTTCATCAAGCCCCATCTCGGCGAGATCTTTCATAGTGCCTTCCTCCCCTATCTTCTCGAGCTTATCGAGCGCTCTGAAGACGCTGTTCCCGAACCGTTCCTTGATATCGAGGCTCTCGACCATTCCTTCAAGCAATTTCCTGTCGTTCATCTTAACCTCGAAGTCCTCCAACCCCAATTCCTTGAGTGCATCCACGGCTGTCGAGACGCATTCCATATCTGCCTCCATCCTTGAGGAGCCGACGATGTCTATGTCTGCTTGGAGAAATTCCCTAAACCTGCCGCCTTGAGGCTCCTCGTACCTCCAAACCTTGGAGATGTTGTACCTTTTAAAAGGCTTGACAAGGTCAGGTGTGCCAGCAACTACCCTCGCGAGTGGAACAGTGAGGTCGAACCTTAATCCCAACCACCTTTCGCCTTTATCCTGGAATTTATAGATCTGACGTTCGACGTCATCCCCACCCTTGGTTGATAGGACTTCCCACAACTCCATGGCCGGGGTATCCATCTCCTCGAAGCCATGTTGTTCGAAGACTTGCCTTACCTTGTCCAGTATGGACCTTCTTATCCTCATTTCTGGTGGCAGGAAGTCCCTAGTACCTCTTGGTCTTCCAAACTTCATCGGAATCTCCAACCCCTCTTTTTCCCCGGCTCTTTATAAATTGTGCTAAAAACATGAAACCATGAAAGCCAACTCGACAACCTTTCCTATAATACACTCTCAGCATGAATGCAATTGAAAAATTTTAATAGTAAGCCGCACTTCCCTCTAATGAGGGCCCGTAGCTCAGTACGGTAGAGCAGCGGGCTTTTAAGAAAACGAAGAAACCCGTTGGTCTCGGGTTCAAATCCCGACGGGCCCGCCAACAATCCTGCCAGCTCGCGCGTACTACAACTGACTAGTATTTACTGTAGCTGACCTTCACTCTTTTGATAGCTCTTCTCGCCTGTCTTGAAAATATTTTCTTTTCCATCGATGGTTATCATTATTCCCACATCCCCCTCATTCATGTTGCGTGGAACGATCCCAGAAGGTAACTCAAAAAACCTTTTCTCTTCCAAATCGAAGAAGGTGCCCGCAACTTTCGTCTTCGAATCAAGTCTTACCCTTTTGTATTCGTTGAACCCTACCCTGTGGGAGGCATCCAATTGATCTCTGGACAGTGATCTCTTCCTTCCTCTTTCTTTGAGCGCCTCTACAACAGCTCTTCCCCTGTGGTATCCCACGATCTGGTATAACGTTCCTTCTCCCTCAATCAATTCGCCAACCCTGAATATTGGCAGCTTGACCGCGATCGTCGTCCTGTAGTGAGTACCCCCGGTGCTCCTCCCCATGACTCTTGCGCTTTCAAACAGAGAGGCACCAGTGGTGTCTGAGAATTCCCTGACAAACATTCTTGCCATATTCATGGTCAGAAACTTTACATCTACTCCGCCCTCATTGTCCTTCACGTCTGTGACATCTGATCTCCCACGACCTTCCGTTCTTCTATAAAATCTCTCAAAGATAGTCTTCAGGATTTTTCTGTCTTCGCTGTCAAGCTTCCTCCCGTCTGCCCTTATCTGGACTAGAGCGTCATATTTGCCGCTGGCAACGCAGTAACAATCATGGCAGAGCCTGTAATCAATGCTTACCAAAGTCTTCGCTTTTCTGGACAATCCGCTGGACTTTTCTTGGACCTCTGCCTCCAACTCCACCGTCTTCGGGAGACCGGACTTGAACCACTCAGTAATCCTTCCATCAATATCACGGATCTCGACGCCCTCAGTCAAGTCTGCGGTCTTGAGCAGCTCCTCTTTTGCTCCCTCTATGACTTTCTCTTCATCGGCTCCCTCCCTCCTTCGTACCCACCTCTTGCCTTGCAAATGACAGAAACAGGAGCTGCACATCGTCAGCAATATTAGCCTAGGAAAAGCGTCCAGCGCATCCTCCCAAAAACATGTCTCGCATAACCCATGGATCAAGCTCTGCCCTTCGGATCCGCATTTGGGACAGAATCTACGCATGTTTCAGCCCTTCAGATCTGGATGAACTGCGCATGCTGGACCCCTCCGACACATATCACCGCTTCTCTGTGGATCAATCCAGCTTCAATTCCGCACTTCACAGCATCTTTCCCGACAAGGTTTGCCACTGTGGCTCTTTTTAGGAGATCTATCGCCGCATCAGCCGCAATTTTCTCCTCGCCATAGAATTCCTTACAGACGTCGAGTACAAGCTTTCCATCGGTAATCTTCTTTCCCATAACATCGCAGTCACAAACCGCGACCATGGTCTCGCCAAGTCTGATCTGCCATACCTTGACGTAGACTGCCCCTTCAACCATTGTCCTTCACTCACATCAGAGTCTTTGCGGGATTCTTGGCCCCACAAACTTCACATGATATGAACGTTAGCCTGTCTTCTCTTACAAGCTTCGTGTCAGGCTTGTTGCAGGATCCGCACAAAACATAAGCCTTGATATACCTCACAACCAGCTCGTCAAGAGCCTCTTTCGTAAACCTCCCCTGAAGGGTCGCTCTTGAGTCTTCAAGGGCACCCGAAGTCGCAAGCTCCCTCACAATGAACTTCAGTAGATGATTCGGGGTCCTGTTCAGCCTTTCAGCGATCTCTTTGAAGTTGTAGATGACGGTCTTTGCACCAATTATAGAAGGCTCGGTCTGCGGCGTCTCATACTTAGACGACTTCGTCGCCTTCTCAGGTATTTTCGAGAGACCTCTCTCCAAAAGGGCATCGTAATCCATATGAATTCCACAATTAGAGAAATTAGCACCACCTTAATAAACCTTAGACGCATCGTTTTTGCATCATACCTCCTTGGTGTGTCTAGGATCGCCTCAAATAAACCAAAAACAAAATGAAATAAGAATAAGCACCACTACCAATAGTAGAACCAATCCCGAGGTAATTACAATGGAGAAGCACGAGCCACTTGTTGTAACTTCAGCATTACCCTATACCAACGACCGTCCTCATTTGGGGCACTTAAGGTCAACTTATCTCCCAGCCGACGTCTATGTCAGGTATCTCAGGCGGGCTGGGAGAGACGTGATATTCATTTGTGCCACCGATGAGCATGGCACTCCAATAGCCTTGAGGGCTGAGAAAGAGAAGGTCTCTCCAAAGGAGATTGTCGATCGTTACTACCCGCTAATTAGGGACGACTACGAGCGCATGGGTTGCAGTTTCGATTTCTTTTCAAGAACTACTGAAAAGATACATTACGAAACTACGCAGGAGTTCTTCATAAAACTCCTTGGCAATGGCTTCATCTACGAGCAGGAGCTGGAGCAACTCCGGTGCCCAAGATGTGAAAAATACCTTCCAGATAGATATGTGGAAGGACAATGCCCGTACTGTGGTTTTGATGGCGCACGTGGGGATTCGTGCGACTCGTGTGGCAGGTACTTGCGCCCAATAGACCTCAAGGGGCCATCTTGCGCTATATGCGGAACAAAGCCAGAGCTTTCCACCACTAAGCATTGGTTCTTCAAACTAACTGCATTTCAGGATCGATTAGGGGAATGGCTGGAGAACAACCCGAATATCCCAGCAAACGTGAAGAATTATGCTCTGGGTTGGATAAAAGAGGGACTTAAAGATTGGTGCATCACCAGAGACATGACATGGGGTGTTCCCGTTCCAGTCGAAGGAGCGGATGGCAAGGTCATTTACGTCTGGTTCGATGCTCCAATTGGATACATCTCGTCCACAAAAGCTTATTTTGCATCTAAGGGGGAGCCTGATGGATGGAAAAGGTATTGGCAGGGGAATGGCAGGGCAATCCACTTCATAGGCAAGGACATAATATACCACCACGCAATTTTCTGGCCAGCCATCCTAATGGGTACAGCGGAATACAATCTCCCTCGCTCTATCATCGCAGGGGAGTACCTGACTCTTGAGAACAAGAAGATGTCAAAGAGCAGGGGCTGGTTCATCGGCATAGACGAATATCTCAAGAACTTCGACCCAGATCCAATGCGCTACTACCTGTTGGCAGTCGCCCCCCTCGAGAGGGATGCGGATTTCTCGGTGGACGAGTTCATAAAACGCCACAATGATGAGCTGGCAGATGTGCTTGGCAACTTTATACACAGGACCCTTACCTTCATAGAGAGATTCTTCAATTCAAGGATCCCTAAGGCAACCCTATCTGATGAAGACAACAACTTGTTGGCTTTGGTTGAAAAGACAGAGAAGGAGGTCGCGGAAGCGCTCGAGGTCTTCAGGTTCAGAGATGCATTGATGAGCATATTTGCGTTATCTCATGAGGGGAACAAGTACCTCAACAACTCCGCTCCTTGGATCACTATAAAGACTGATCCCAACAAGGCAGCTGCTACACTCTACGCATCTGCCCAAGTAGTAAAGGCACTTGGCAGCCTTCTGTCGCCATTCCTGCCGTTCACATCGGAAAAAATATGGAACGTACTTAATATTGAAGGCTCAGTCCATAAGACCAAATGGTCAGCGTGCAAAGAACCAATGAAGGCAGGGCATGAACTAGGTAAATCGACTCCGTTATTCAAGAAAGTGCTGCCGGCAGATGTTGGTCAAGTCAAGGCAAACCTTATACCCTTCAAGGACGTCGGACCGAGGATCAAGATCGAGGACTTCAAAAAAGCAAAAATTGCTATAGGAGAGGTAGTCAAGGTGGAGCACGTCAAAGGCTCTAGAGACTTGCTACACCTTGAGGTGGACCTTGGTGAGTTTGGTCGGAAATCCTGCGTTGCGGGGATAGCAAAATACTACTCACCCGAGGAGCTTTTGAAGAAGAAGATTGCAGTGCTGACCAACATCGAGCCAGCCACGCTCTTTGGCTTAAAATCTGAAGTTATGCTGCTAGCTGCTGAGAGCGAAGACACTGTATCACTTCTTTCTCCCGATCGTGCAGTTCCGCCCGGCTCGAACATCAGGTAAAGGCAAACTAGGGGACATGTATTGCTGCTTAAGATAGACCTTCACGTGCATAGTGAGGCATCCAAAGATGGTGTATCGAGCATCCGCGATATTGTGAAGTCAGCCAAAGAAAAACACCTCGACGGTGTCGCAATCACTGATCATGATCTTCCATTGAATAGGAACAAAGCCATCGAACTGTCTGGTGAGATGGGTTTTCTATTGATACCTGGCGTCGAGATTACAACTTCTTTTGGGCACCTGATTGTGCTAGATCCTAGAAGAAACTTTTACTTCAATGCTCCTTTCCTTGAGGTAGTGAAGACTGCCATTGCCGATGGCTCAACCGTCATAATCCCCCATCCAACTGATCCCTTTAGCCATGGTGTTGGCGAAAAGAGTGTGAAATCATCATTGCCATACTCGCTGCCGCTGGAGGTTATTAATGCCTCAACTCTTCACAGATACAACATAAGTGCCGCTCGATTGGCTGATACGCTAAACCTAGCCAAGTTGGGTGGGAGTGACGCGCATTGGGCCCCAGTTGTTGGAGATGCGTTCACTATAATCGAATCACAGGATCAAACCGTGGATGCTATTCTTGATGCAATCAAGAAAGGAAGAACACAAGCACAAGGCAATGAGACACTTTTCACAACCACCATGCAGAGTATCCTGAAAAAATTCATAAAACACGCCAAGCTTTAGAAGTGCGCGAACTATTACTTACTAGCTTATGTTGGTCTACATCAAGACCTTTGGATGCTCTTCCAACAGGGCAGAGACAGCTGCCATAAAAGAACTGATGATGGCAGCGGGTTTTAAGCTGACCCCCTCGCTACGCGATTCAGACGCCGTTATCGTCAACACTTGCACAGTGAGAGGCGAGACGGAGCGCAAGGTACTGAAATTCCTTTCTGCGCTTGCAGGGAAGAGAGTCGTCGTTACCGGCTGTATGGCTGCAGCCCAGCCCGCTCTGATCGCTCGCCATGCCCCCAATTTTTCAATCGTCACCCCGCACAACCTGCCGTCGATACCGCTTGCACTGCGTATGAACTCCAGGACAGTAACATTAAGCCCTAGCAACTCTATGCCAGAACCCGCTCCTTACGCGATGGGCGCAAAATATACCATAGCCATTTCAAGGGGTTGTCTGGGAAATTGTTCCTACTGCATAGTCAAACTAGCCAGAGGCAAGCTCGTGAGCCTTCCCGAGGAACGAATACTCTCCCATATCTCGCATGCTGTCAACGGGGGTGCGTGGGAGATACAAATATCTGCGCAGGACACGGGCGTTTATGGAAATGATATAGGAACGAACCTTCCAAACCTTCTTAATAAGATCATAAACGTGGGAGGCAGTTTCAGGGTCCGCTTAGGTATGTTCAACCCTTCATCGGTACAGGCATATATTGAACGTCTCATAGCCTCATTTGAACCGTCAAAGGTATACAAATTCATCCATATCCCCGTCCAGAGTGGAAGCGATCGCGTGCTGGAAAGCATGGAAAGGCGGTATACAACTAGCTCATTTAAAGAAATTGTGGCTTCCTTCAGGTCCAAGTATCCGAAGATCACGCTTTTCACTGATATTATCGTAGGCTACCCCAGCGAAGCAGATGAAGATTTTGAGAAGACTTACGAGATAATTAAATCCGTACGCCCAGACAAGACGCACATCGCTAGATTCTCTCCACGCCCCCATACACCAGCTTCATTTATGAAGCAGACGCCAGAGGCTATCAAGAAACGTAGAAGCGAAGCTTTGGCACTCCTCGCATGCAAAATACAACTTGAAAAGAATATGGAATGTGTTGGAAAAACCTTTGAAGCCACCATTGTCGACAGGTACCTTCATGGTGGAATGATAGCCAGGACTGACGAATACAAGACCGTAGCGATAAGCGATTGTAAGCCCTCAATGCTTGGCAGAAGGGTTCTAGTGAACGTTCTTTCCTGTACTCCATTCTATATGAAAGGTGAAATCATCCACCACTGACGGGTGGAAGGATTGCTACCTTGTTCCCCCGCAGGATTTTTGAAAAATCTTCTGGAAAAACCAGATCTGCCCCAATAAGAATTTTATAATGTTCGTTAAAACCTTCATTGCAGATCAGACGCCTTTGAAGCTTCGGCTCCCTTTTGATGAGTTCCTTTATCACATCAAGCATAGTGGGGGAGTTGGCAAAATCCAAGAAAATGCTATCTTTACCAACATCCTCCCTCAAGTTTGCAAAGAGCCTAACTTCGACCCTTACCATCCGTTCAGTCCTCATTGACACTCTTATTTATCTGCTCCTCCATCATGTGCCCCTTACAAGAGACCTTGACCTTTTTAACTTGAGGAACCTTCAAGGCAGCAGTCTTAATCTCTTGTGCAAGATAGAATGCTATGGGGCACATTGGGCTAGACGGGATGAACTCAATGCTGACTATTCCGTCAACCTCCTCAACCTTATTGATTAGCTGCATATCAACCATGCTCATGCCCGTTTCTGGATCCATCACATTCTTTAGAGCATCAATAACTTGACTTTCGATCTCTTTTCCCATTTCAAATCCCCTTCTCTCTCTCTTGATGCCTCTTATAAAAGTTTAAACTCAGTGGGTAAATGCACGGTTTAATGCTATGCGCTCCCCTATAATTATATTCACACCATCATTTATTGTGCAACTATTAATTTATAAGCTTCTTATATAAGAAAATGTTAGGAAGCTTTTTATATTGATAAAACTTTATGATTAGTCCTAGTTTCAAGTTGTCAGCATAGTGCTATGTGAGGTTGTAGACAACAATGGGCGAGCCCGAGTCTGCAGAGCCAGTGACGCGCAAACGCGACGTCATCATCTACATACTTGCCGTTGCTGCAACAGCAATTTTGCTCTGGCACCTTTTGAGCGTGGAGGCACAGATAATTGCTGGCACAGTATTCATTGCTACAGTCTTGGGAACGTTAGCATTTTGGCGCTTTAGGCTAGCGATAGCCTTTGCTGGCATAGCCACTCTATTAGCAACGGGAACCCTTTCAATTCAAAACATGATCTTCTACATGAACATCGATGTCATAACATTCCTCATAGCCATGATGGTTCTTGTTTATATAGCAAAGGAGAGCGGATTCTTCACTTGGCTTTTAGGAAAATTGCTTAGATTAACAAAGAACGACCCCAGAAAAGTCTTGATAATTCTCCTCATAATGTCTACCCTGATGGCTGCCCTGGTTGATGAGGTAACCTCCATTCTCTTTATCATAGGCATTTCGTTCGAATACTGTAAATATTATGAACTAAATCCGTATCCATATACGATATCAACCGTACTAGCTACCAATGTCGGAAGTTCGGCCACGCTACTAGGCAACCCGGTGGGGATTTTAATAGGTTTAAGGGGTGGTCTCACTTTCGAAGATTTCTTGATTTGGTCAATGCCTGTCGCGCTGATGTCACTTGTCGTCATAATTGTCCTCTGCACCTTCTGGTATAGAAAGGATTTGAAAGCGGCCAAGTTCAAAGTTGTTGAAAAGATGAATGATGGCAAAACTGCGGTGTTTGGTTCTATCCCTCCTGAAAAGATGAAAGACGTTAGACTTAGTGGAATCTTGCTATTTGCAACAGTAATTATGATCGCACTACATTACCGATTTGAATTGGCATTGGATGTTGAGAGAGATGTCCTCCTTCTTGTGGCTGCATATACTGGCGCAGCTGTTGGTCTTCTATGGAAGAGAGGTCAGGCTCAGCACATAGTCGAGAAGGGTGTCGATTGGTGGACTCTGACCTTCTTCATGTTTCTTTTCGCAAAAGCGGGCGCCCTTCAATATACAGGCCTGACCAATGTACTCGCCTCAGCAATATCTTCAATTGTAACCACACAACCCCAGATGCAGATATTTATGGTGTGGTTCAGCGGAATCGCCTCTTCAGTGCTGGATAATGTCGTTCTGGTCGCAGCACTAATTCCTGTTGTCAATAGCCTAATAGCGTTAGGTTTCAACGGATTTCCTCTCTGGTTTGCCCTATTGTTTGGGGGGACCTATGGAGGTAACATCACAATGATAGGCAGCACTGCGAACATCGTCGCACTTGGCATGCTCGAAAAGAACTTCAATTACCATATGAGATTCTTCAAATGGTTCTGGATAGGTCTGCTCGGAGGTCTTCTCCCGATGCTTGTTGGAACGATATGGTTGACGATATTCTTTCATTGATTTTCTTCCTTCTTTGAGAACCTTTATTCGAGATAGTCTTCTGCTTCATGACCTTAACGACAACCATAGATTTAGTGGGAATGCATTCTATAGCTTAAGCGCATAGTTCTTGGGTGGCTTGCCCTGACCTCATCTAGTCTCCCTACTGACGTGTTTTTTGGCTGTGCCTTGACCCCCGAGGGATCTGTATAGGCCCTTTGCGATATGTCTTCCAATGCCTCAACGTATAGGTCGATGTTTTCTTTTAGCTCTGCGTCGGTGAACTCAAACATGAGCGCCTCCTTCACTATAAGTGGGAAGTAAATTGTCGGCGCATGGAGTCCTTTGTCCAACAACGCTTTGGAAATATCATAGGCGCTGACGCCTGTCTCCCTCATAATATCAGCAGCACTTATGACAACCTCGTGTTTCCTTATCGCATTGCCAAAGGGCACCGAGAATCCCCTTATTCCTGAAACCTTCCTTGCGAAGTAGTTTGTATTTAGTACGGCTATCCCGCTAGAAAGCTTCAATCCTTCTACGCCCATTGATAACAGGTATGCATATGCCCTAACAAGAATTGGGAAGCTTCCATAATCTTCCCTTATCTTTCCGATGCTATCTGGTCTGTCCCAATTAAATTCATACTTTCCCTCCTTTTGTTCGACCATTGGAACTGGTAAAAATCCACTCAAACCCTCTTTGACCCCTACTGGACCTGCCCCAGGTCCCCCTCCCCCATGAGGTGTCGAAAAGGTCTTATGAAGATTGATATGGGCAATATCGAATCCAAGATCGCCTGGCCTAGCTCTTCCCACGATACCTTGTAGGTTCGCCCCGTCGTAATACATTAACCCACCTGCGCGATGTACCACCTCAGCTATTTCGCAAGCTTTGTTCTCAAAGATTCCAAGCGTATTTGGATTAGTCATCATGAGCCCCGCGGTCTTGTTGCTAACAGCGCACTTGAGCATGTCAAGATCTATGTATCCGTCCTCTGAAGTTCTGACAACTACCACCTTGAATCCAGCCATTGCCGCGCTTGCTGGATTTGTGCCGTGCGCAGAGTCTGGAATTATTATCTCATCCCTATGATCTCCCCTTTTACGGTGGTATTTCCTGATTATCAGACACCCTGTAAGTTCTCCCTGCGCACCTGCAGCTGGTTGTAGTGTGAACTCATCCATACCTGTAATTGACGAAAGCGCCCTTTCCAAGCGGAACATCAGTTCCAAGGATCCCTGAGAGCTTTCCACGCTTTGCCTCGGATGCATCTGTTCAACCTGTTCTCGGGTCGCAAGATCTTCGTTGAGCCTAGGATTGTATTTCATTGTGCATGATCCGAGGGGGTATGGACCCAAATCGACTCCCCAGTTCATCTGTGAAAGTTTCGTGAAGTGCCTCGTTACTTCTACCTGAGACACCTCTGGCAAGTTGAGTTTCTCTCTGCGCATCGATTTTGAAATGGCGCCCTCGTATTGTTCGATTGGAACTTGGTTTTCATCGTTCAGCAAGATCCCTACCCTCCCAGCTTTCCCAAGCTCAAAGATTAGCGGCTCCTCGAACAAGGCCTGTCTATACATGTCATGCACCTCCCAGAGCTTCGTGAATGGAACTGGTCAATTCATCTATTTCTTTTTTAGTATGAACCTCTGTGACCGCGAATAGCCTGCCATCCTTCATCTCTGGAAAGTCTTCTGAGAGATTCCTCCCACCGACCATCCCTTTTTCACGGATCTTCCCGTCGACATCGTCCGCCCCTTTTATGGTCATTGCGAAGTCCCTGAAATTAATGCCTTGGAATATAGGCTCTATCAGCTCATCCATCCGCATCCTATCCTTGGCATATTCTGTATTTGCGATAATCTTCCTCGAAATAGAAGCTAAACCTGTGCGCCCCATCATGGATAGGTAGATGGTGGCCGCAACGGCAAGAAGAGCTTGATTGGTGCATATGTTCGATGTTGCTTTCTCCCTCCGGATGTGTTGCTCCCTCGTCGAAAGGGCTAAGACATAGCCCCGCCTCCTGCCATCGGCAGTCTTTGTCATTCCGACAATCCTGCCTGGCATCTGTCTAACTATCCCAGGGTCTTCTCTGCAGGCCATGATGCCTAAAGTATTGCCTCCCATCGCTGGTGCTATCCCCAATGGCTGGCCATTTCCTACAGCTACATCCGCTCCCAATTCCCCTGGGGGTTTCAAAACTCCAAGTGAAAGGGGGTCGCATCCAACAACGGCCAGCGCCCCAGAGTCGTGGCTTATCTCTACGATCCCTTTGACGCCGTTATCTATCATGCCAAGAAATGAAGGGTTCTCAACGTATACTCCAGCCACATCATCGTCGATTACCTCCTTAAGCCTTTCCAAGTCAACCCCTCCGTTCTCCTTAGAGTAGGGGGCCTCCTCAATTAGGACCCCCTGCGGCTCTGTGTAGTTGGCAATAACGCTCTTCCTCTCCCATGGGAGGCATGCCGGAATTATAATCTTCTTTCTTCCTGTCACCCTTGCGCAAAGGAGAGCGGACTCTGCTACAGCTGTTGAAAGATCATACATGGAGGCGTTCGCAACCTCCATATCATACAGCTCGCAGATCAAGCTTTGAAACTCAAAAAACGCTTGAAGAATACCTTGGCTTACTTCTGCCTGATAAGGAGTGTATGAGGTCAGGAACTCCCCCCTTGATATTATGTGCCTTACTGCGCTGGGGATAAAGTGGAACCAAGGCCCCCCTCCTGCGAAGCACTTTGTACCATACACTTTATTCTTCGAAAGGGTCTCTTCGACGATCCTTTTGACGCCGCTTTCGCCAATAGGCTCTGGAAGCAATTCATCGATCTCGAATGGGAAGCTCGGGATATCGACAAATAGGTCGTCTAAGCCTCTTACGCCTACGACTCTGAGCATCTCCTTTGTCACAGAGGAGGCATTGGGAATGTAAGGATGAGTGTTGATCACGATCCAAACCTCTAGATTAATATTCTACCGTGTAAGATAAGTAATTTCATCTAAGAGGTCTTATAATTGCGAAAACTATGCGTCGGCAGTTTGGCACTCCTGCTCATTCTTGCGATTTCCACGCAAGCCACTTTAAGCCAGAGTACTGACTCCCCAGTTGCAAATAGGACCGTGTACATTGAACCGTCCTATCAGGTCTACATCGACGAAGTTACAATCCCTAGCCCAGCAACGAGCTCCAATGTGACCTTCAATCTGTTCTCTACGAGCGAAGTTTTTTCTGTGAATGCCTATGGTCCGACAAACCAGTCCCTGAATACAACTATCTACTCGGAATCCCCTGCTGGTAGTTACATGATAGAATACACGATAGGCGTGGATACCTCAAACACCCAAACCTTCAGGCTAGTGACTGTTATCCACGGGTTAAACCTTGTAATAGGTAACAACACAGCATATGTTGATTTCTTCCCAGTTCTCGATCAGAATTATACTACCACAACTACAATATATCTGCCCCAAGGATCGACACTGCTTAGCTATAGCTTCCCGTACCTGTCCAATTATACGACAGGAGAAAGACCTGCGATAAGTGGTTCAGTGGAGATGACTCCCTCCAACAACACATTGGGCGTCGTGCAATACTCAGGTAACTTTGCAATCATTGAGGCTGATTCAATGAACAGAATGATTCAGATAACTTCTTCAGAAATACAAGTTAAGGACACATTGAACCTTAGAAATACAGGTAATGATGATATAACAAACTTTACCTTCAGCGCTCCCGTTGGCGCATACAATCTTAAAGCCATGGATACTGTTGGGTACCTGAGCCTCTCGCAGAACAGCTCTTTGGTTACAGTAACAACCAGACAATCCATTGGCTATAACGTAGGCTTCCAAATCTCGATTCTATACTCACTTCCTCTTAGCGTGCTGAAAAGTGAGAATGGCAAAACAGCATTTTCCAGTGATATTCTTCCTGACTGGCTAAACATGCCTGTGAGCAATGCATCCTTAACCATATTGTTGCCGCTTGGGAGCTCAAATGCTCAGATTGTCGGTGGCCAGATAGTCCCCAACTGGATTTCAACTGGTGCAATAGTCTCTGCTTCACTGCTGACCCCATACACTAACCAGATGTTCAGTCTGACTTACTCGCCTTCTGCCTTTATGCCTTATATCGGTCAGATAATTCTTGCAATAATTATCGTTCTAATAGCAATCTTTCTCGTTATCAACTTCATTTGGGGCAGAAAGAAGACCACTACGGCGAAGTCTCCCCCTCAGGGAAAGAAAGCTGTCACGCCCCAATGACGGGGAATACTGCCACATCTCTTGAACATGTTTTTATGATGTGTAGCCCGGGAGAGATTCGAACTCTCGTCGGCGGGGCCAAAGCCCGCTATGCTTGGCCACTACACCACCGGGCTATTATGAGTGATTGAAGAGATCGTTTATAATCTTTTTTGGTGGAATCAATTGTTTCCATAAAACAGACACTTCTAGATCTTGTACTCTACGGAATATACAGACAGAATCCAAACTAATATTAACTCGAAAGTTTCAAAGTATCGCTATAATCCCTCGAAGGTCTCTCCATGTCTCTTGGGCTACACGATGTGTTCATTAGCCAAAACTGGGTCCAAGAGGGAATAATTGGGATAATCCTGTTCGTCTACATCCTTTGCGTAGTCTATGGCACCAGATATGCCTATAAAATATTCATGAAAAGGAATTTTCCCACTAACGTCGCTAAATATTATGATAGAAAGCTAATTCACATCTTTGCTGGTGGTGTACCAACACTACTCTTCCCGATCTTCTTCTCCGCGGTAACAATCCCGTTGATCCTTGTCACCTTGCTGGCAATAATCACCTACATTCCTCATCGAGTGCACAAACTATTCTACTGGTTCCAAGTTGAAGAAAACACGTATGAGGTCAACTTCATCATCGCTTGGGGTTTTGCTATCGGGCTCTCCTGGATCCTCACAGGGAATCCCGTCTATGGCGTTATCCCGGCAGCATTTATGTCATTTGGTGATGCTGCTACAGGTATAGTCAGAAATGCAGTTTACAAAAGGCGAACTAAGAGCTGGCTGGGCAACATTGCCATGCTTGCAGTTTGCATCCCCATCGGTTACTATTATACCGCTTTGGCAGGTTTTCCTCTTGCAGGGATTGCCGCTGCTGTAGTAGCATCCATCGCAGAGCACTTTGAGTTCGGTCCCATTGACGACAATGTCCTGATCACCGTTACGTCGTTTGTTACCCTTCTGATCCTCCTTCCAATGACCTAAAACTTTATTCAATAGCTGATCAATATTTAGTACAACTAAGCAATGAAAAAGGAGGAATTTCAAAATGCCAAAAGAACTGCTAACCCACGCTGATGTGATAGCCGAGGAGGCAAAAGGAGCAAAGCCATACAGTCCTGGGGCTAGTAAAAAACTCATAGATCTAATGAATGCTGGTGCCTCTAGGGAAATCCAAGTTGCTATTCAGTACATCTGGCAACATATCATGGCACGTGGTATTATGAGCGAGAGCGTATCCAAGGTGCTTGAAGAAACTGCCATAGCTGAAATGAAGCATTATGAAAAAATTGCAGAGAGAATAGACTACTTTGGTCAGAGGCCAACAACAAAACCCGCCGAGATTAAGTTTGGCGATAGCATAAAAGAGATGCTTGAGTTGGACAAGAAGGCCGAAGAAGAAGCAATAAAACTTTACAAGGAGATCATAAGTGTTGCAAAAGCGCAGAATGACCCGACAACCGCATTCATATTCCAAGAGATCCTAGAACAAGAAGAGGATCACCACTATAAGTTCTCCACGCTCCTTGACAAAGACAAAGCAATGCACCTTTAAATAAAATAATTAATTTTTTTATTTTTCATTTACATCTTCAATGTATATTCCAACACTTTTCTTGAGCTTTGCCAATAAAGCTCATCGTCAAGTCTCAATGGAGCATTATTGGCGATATTTCCTTTACTACCTCACCATAACACTTTTATTGATCATGAGCGTGATGATAGTACAAAGCGAAGATTGGAGGAAATCATATGGCAAAATGCCCTAAATGCAAAAAAGAAGTTGCTAAGCCAACAAAGACTTGGAAACTAGCTCCAAAAGGCAAAAAAGCAATCGATATTGGCCTTTACAAGTGCCCAAGCTGTGGCGCTTTCTTTAGAGCTGCAATGAAGTAAACTCTTCATTTCCTTTTATTTTTTTATTTTGTTAATTATGTATGCTTCCGGTCTTCTTGCGTTTAAGCAAGGAAGCTCCCGTCTTACCTCTCTAACCTTGCGCAAGTCAACATCAGCAATGAGTAATTCTTCCTGCTGACCCGCTTTCGCAACTAACTCCCCCCATGGGCCTATCACACAGCTGTTTCCAAAGTAGACCGGTCCTTCGCCTTCCCCTTTGGCTTGATTAGCTGCTAAAACAAAGACCTGATTCTCTATTGCCCGTGCTCTCAATAGAGTCATCCAGTGCGCCTTGCCTGTCTTCTCCAAGAAAGCGGCTACGTTTGATATCATTTCTGCTCCCATGAGCATCTCTGCCCTGTAGATCTCAGGGAACCTTAGGTCGAAACAGATCGTTAGACCTATCTTTTTACCGAGAAATTCAGCAACTGATGGTTCAGTTCCTTCCGAAAAAATACTGCTCTCGTTGATACCTTTGAATTTGAAGAGGTGAACCTTCCGATAAGAAAATAATTTCCCATCAGGTGCAACCAGGCAAGATGTGTTAAATAGTTCATATTTGCTCTTTTCTATTATGCTGCCAGCTATGATCGCCAGCCCCCCCTCCCTCGCGATCTTCGACAGCATGGTTAAGGTTTGGCCATTAATATTTTCAGCATTTTGCAAGTATCCCTTCCTGTTAATCGTAGGGGGAAGGTAGCCAAATAGTTCTGGGAGGAGAACCAATTCTGCTCCTTTCTCTGCTGCGGAGATGACCATTCCCTTTGCCACTTTAAGATTCTTGACTTTGTTTTCGCCGCTCACCATCTGGGCGATTCCTATTCTAACAGACATGGCCTCCCACCGCACAATACTTTGCAATGCCAAAATATAAATCATCTAAATCTTTACCTTAATCCCACCTGAGTGGGACAGAAAAATGTTTATATATTTGATCCAAATTCTGGAGTTGTCTAAAGACAGAGGTGTAACGCAAGATGCCAACATGCACATTATTTGAAAAGTACACGACCCCTTCTGGTAGCACTTACTATATCTGCCATCGCCCGCCCTTTAATGATGAGGGTACGATGTTAGCCAACGGCGAGATTCACTGCCAGAAATGTTCGTATAAAAAGTAAATTATCCTTCCACTCGAACTCTTTATGAGGATATTTTTACTGGCTATTTTTTATTCTTCAAGATTGAAGGGCTTGCCTTTTGCAAGCACTCTCTTGGGTAACTCTTTCTTCCATTTCTTTAAGAAATCCTTGTCCTCGATCTCTTCCCTCAAATCATCCGGTAGCATGTGTGGTATGGTTTCGATGATTGGGTACCATCTGCCACAGCCTTCACACATCAAGACTCCCTCTTCAATCTCCTGTTTTTCATCAAATACTTTGAGTTCTAATGGATGATGCTTGCACATTGGGCAAGCTAGAATTTCTAAAAGTCTCCTTTTCATTGTCGAGCCCCTTAGAAGGGATTTGAAAAAAACAGCATATAAAGTTATAGAAAATAAAAAAAAGGTTTGGGAATTGTTCCTTAAAGTCTTCTAATGTATCTTGCTATTTCCCAATCCGTTACCTGTATCCTGTAGAGATCCCATTCCTTCCTCTTTACAGCAAGATAATTCTCGAAAGCTGTATCTCCCAATGCGTCCCTCATGAATTCGCTCCTATCCATCTCGTCCAGAGCCTCCTTCAGCGATTCTGGGAGAGAGATTATGCCTTTGGCCTTCCTTTCCTCGTAACTCATTTTGTAGACATTCATCTCCGTCGGCTCGCCTGGATCTGCCTTCTTCTTTATTCCATCAAGTGCTGACAAGCAGAGGGCCGCGAACTGGAGGTAGGGATTACCTGCTGGATCTGGGCAGCGTATCTCGAACCTTGCTGCATTCCTCTTTCCTCCGAAGTTTGGCACCCTTATGAGGGGAGACCTGTTCTTGAACGCCCAAGCTATGTAGACTGGCGCTTCATAGCCCGGCACAAGCCTCTTGTAGGAGTTGGGCCATGAAGCAAGGATCGCACTCATCTCACGCCCGTGCATAAGCTGCCCGCCGATGGCGAACCTGGCTAGGTCCGAGAGGTAGCCAGAGCTTTCATTCTCAGAAAACATCAAATTGTGCTTGACATCTCTGTCCCAGAAGCTCTGATGTGTGTGCATTCCTGACCCATTGACACCGAAGAAAGGCTTTGGCATGTAGGTCGCCAAATAGCCGTTTTTTGCCGCCGTGACCTTGGTGACCATCTTCATCGTGATCGCTCTATCGGCAGTCAATAAGCCTTCGTCATACCTGAAATCGATCTCATTCTGCCCCAAAGCCACCTCGTGATGGGATATTTCGATGTCTATACCAAACGCCTCCGCATTGTCGGCTATCTCCCTTCTTATGTCGTCAGTCAGATCGCCAGGGTGGTAATCGAAATACCCGGCCATGTCTATGGGCTTTGGCACATTGCCTTCACCGTCTTCCTTCACTATGAAAAACTCTAACTCAGGTGCGCACTTATAGTCCATTCCAGCTGCGTTGAGCTTTGCAAGCGCTCTCTCAAGGATGTACCTGGGATCGGCCTCAAACCTTTTGTTGTCTGGGGTGTGGACGTCGCAGATCATCCTGCACGACGACCTCTCCTTTGGTCTCCAAGGCAATACTGCAAATGTTGTCGGGTCAGGAAAGAGAACCATATCAGACTCTTCTATCGACCTATATCCAGTGATAGATGACCCGTCAAAGGACTGTCCGTTCTCGAAAATATTCTCAAGATTTTTCGAGTTCACAGCAAGGCTTTTCAGGATTCCATTTAGATCCGTGAATTGGAGCCTTACGAACTTTATCTGCTCTGCTTGCACTCTTACAATAACCTCGTTTACCTTCTCCTTCCACATGGCATCCTTGAAATTCTTCAATGATCTCACCAAACAATAATTTTTAACACTGTTTTCTAATGTTATATAAAACTTACTGGTAAAAAAGTGAACAGTATATACTTTATGAAGGGAAATACAATACGCGTATTACAATAGCTCCAACAACCGTTGGTTTTTTTTATTCTTTAGGCAATTGTTATTTTTTTGCCAACGACAGAAATTCTTCTACCTCATCGCCGTTGGGTATAACATGCGAGCCAAGACGGGTGACCTTTATCGCTGCTACGGCGCTAGCGTACCTCATAGCCTCTTTGAAATTATTTCCACCGCCCAATGAATGTAGCAGGCCAGTCACAAAGGCATCCCCTGCGCCTGTTGTGTCTATCGCCTTAACATTGAATGCCGTTACCATGCCTTCGTCTTGCTGGTTAGAGTAGTAGGCTCCCTTCCCCCCCAGCTTCACAATGACACCTTTCGCCCCAGCCTTCCTAAGCAAGCCACATACCTTTTCAGGCTCATCGTAGCCTGTGATGGCTTTAGCTTCTTTGGAGTTCATGAGCAGAAGGTCCAAGTACTTGAATATTGGCTTTATGTGCTTCAAACCCTTTACAGCCAGCTCTCTGCCTGGATCGAAGGCCACGAATAGCCCACTTTTTTTCGAAAGGTTTGCAACTGCAATCGACGTATCCATCCTTAAGCTTGCTATATGCACATATTCGCAACCTATGGGCTTTATGCCAGTGACGTCTTCAGGTTTCAAGCTGTCCGATGCTCCTTTGTCTCCATACATGGCAATGTCCCCTTTTTTGTTTATTATGACTATTGTCAGACCGGTCTTCTCTACGAGATCCGCTTTTACATGGTCGAGGCTCACGTTTTCCTTCATCAATTCGTCGACAACCATCCTGCCGAAGTTGTCTATGCCGATTTTGCCAACCAACGTGCAGGAGCCTCCAAGCCTCGTAATGCCTATTGCAACGTTAGCCGCAGATCCCCCAACACCGTAGCTGATCTCCTTTATCGGGCTCAGAAGATCGCTCCCGCTGAACTCGTCAACCCTAACCCTCATATCAATTAGCACGTGCCCGACGGAAAAAATTCGGCACGCCAAGAAGTCTACCCCTTTACCTTGAATTTATCGGCAGCTTCGTTGGCAGTTAACCTTTGATGAACGATCGCCCTTGTAGCCATTACCAAGGGCGCAAAATCCCTGCTTTGGAACACATTTCTCCCAGTAACAACCCCTGCGCCACCAGCCTTCATCACATTCTCAACCGCTCGCAGAAAGTCGATACCTGCCTTATATTTGACCCCGCCGCTCATCATGACCGGCACCGTTGAAGCTTCCACAACCCTCCTGAAGCTCTCCGCTGAACCAGTATAATATGTTTTAATAAGGTCTGCCCCAATCTCTGCACTAGCCCTTGCAGCATATCTCACGATCTCAGGATCGTTCTGATCTTTTATGGAAGGCCCTCGAGGGTATGAAAGCATTAATGTTGGCATTCCGAGAAGATTGCACTCCGTTGCGATTTTGGCAAACCTCTCAGCCATCACATCCTCCTGCACAGCTCCCCAATAAACTGTCGCTGCAACCGCGTCAGCACCCATCACAGCCGCGTCTTGAGCTTCCCCTATCTTATATTGCAGGAATTGAAACTCGGCGGGTCTGAGCGAGGTCTTCCCAGTCAACTTGATGATCATGGGGATTCTACCAGCCCAAAGGTCCCAAGTCGCCCGCGCAATCCCTGGCATAGCCATAATCGCGTCAAACTTTGACTCAACTGCCAGTTTTACTACGACTCTAGGGTCAATCCTATCCCCCTCAAAGTCAGACGGGCCATGCTCGAAGCCATGGTCAAACGCAAAAATAACCGCCTTTCCTCCTTTTAGAATTCTCTTCAGGTGGACGTTTTTGCCGATGCTGGAAGGTGTTCCATTGAGCATAATTGTTATTGACTATGCATCGCCTAAATCCTTTATGATCGATGAAAAAACAAGTTTGTCTCTGGCAAGCAGCATTGGATAAACGGTAACCCATTCCCACGTGGCACTAATCATAAGGACGAATTTATGCAATCTTCGCACCCACAGATTTGCAACTTTGGGATAATCTCAACAATTCCGAACCACAATCAGCGCCTCTTATTTTCCCCTAGACTAGAAAGATTATTAGCGACAGATTGCAGTAAATTGAAACCGTAAGCACCAATGAGGTTCTGCCCATTGTCCCCCCTCCCAAACGATAAATCCAACAGTTCTGGTGTTACAAATCCTCTCGAGGCTTTCAATTTGCATTTCAGCACAGAGGCGGCAGTACGACTTATCTCGTTCCGAGGGCGGGTTCTTGAATTTGAGTTCTTCGGTCAGGTTTTCGAAAGTTGTTGCGCATTCTCCTACTTCGACGACTTTGTCAAAATGCTTGAAGAGTCCACAGGAATCGCGTATTCAATTTTGGAAGTTTCAATTACGGGAGGAAATGCACAGTCGCACTATGCTGTGAAGATAATCAAAATGGACTTTCTTGATGAAATACGTTCTGCTATAAAAAAGGTCGAAGCAACCGTAAAGAAGAGATTGGAAGATTTCGAAATCACTGGTAAGGAGGAGAGACTGCTTTTCAATGAAATGTGTTTCTGCATACTTACTGCCAATTTCACTGCTGAGGGCGGGGTGCGCATCCAGGAACAGATAGGCGACGGATTTAGCTCGCTCACACAACGCGATCTTGCTGGCAAGCTCAAATCACTGAGGCACAGGTTTCCCACCTCTAGGGCGTCTTACATCTGCGAAAACAGGTTTCTTTACGGTTCCCTGAATGGCGCTCTGAGTCAATTCAAGGATGGGTGGACTGCAAGAGAATGGTTAGTGAAGACTGTCAAGGGCTTCGGCTATAAAGAGGCAAGCCACTTCCTCAGGAACGTGGGCTTCACCGACGTGGCAATAATTGACCGCCACATACTCAAATACTTGAAGGAAATGGGCCTCATTGAGATGCCAAAGACCTTTAACAGGAAGAGATACTTGGAAATGGAAAAAATCCTAATAGCAATAGCGAAGAAACTAAATCTCAACTTAGCAGAGCTTGATCTGTATCTTTGGTACATTATGACCGGAAAAATCCTGAAGTGACCCCCCATCTAGGCATTAACCTTAATTGCTGTAAAAAACAGAAATGGAAGATTAGTTGTCATTTGCGACGTGACAGCGCCATGATCCAAAACTTGATTCCTCTCTCGGAGTATAAAGAATCGACCTCCGCAAGGATAGGTGGAAAAGCGTCTCATCTTGCCAAGCTTCTCTCCGCTGGTTTTCCAGTGCTTCAAGGGTACGTGGTGCCTGTCGCCGTTTATGAAAATTTCATCTCCATAAATGGTTTGAAAGATAAAATTACAAACTACCTCGAAACAATTGACTTTAGCGACGAGGAGAGTATATCAAAATATTCTCAAGCAATCAAGGATCTGGTGCAATCTGGCGAAATGGATCAAGATTTTGTTAAAGAGATCGCCTTAACGTTACACGAAACCGGAGATGACCTCCTTTGGGCTGTGTGCTCTTCTACAGAAGCTGAAGATCTACCTGAAGCCTCGTTCGCCGGGCAACAAGATAAGTTTACATAATGTAACAGTGATGATTATGAACACTGACGTTATACACGACTTCGGCAATCATCCAGACTGGAACGAAAGTTTCTACTTCAACTTTTACGATAAAAAGAACGACGTTTGTGCCTTCATGAGGATTGGATTGAAGCCCAACAAGAACGAGAAGAGCCTGTTCTGTTTCTTCATGATGCCAGACGGCTCTCTTATTGGTGTAAAGGACCAGCAGAGCTGCGACAACCCGACCCTTAATGCGAAAGGCCTCAGCTTCAAAAAATTAATCTCGGAAAAGAAGTGGAAGCTTACTTTTTCTGGAATGCTATCGAAGGTCAAGAAAGGGATCAAGACGCAAGAGAGGGTCTCCTTTGACCTTGACTTTGAATCACTGAACCCCGTTTTTGATTATAGAAATTGCATTAGCGGTCTTAAAGAAGAGATCTCGCAGAGTGTGGCGTCCGAACATTTGGAGCAGTTCGGGAAAGCAGCAGGCTATTTGGTCGTAGGGGACAGGGGTTACCATATTACTGGGCTTGGCGAAAGGGATCACTCTTGGGGGGTAAGGGACTGGAACGCACCGAAGATGTGGATATGGCTAACTTGCCAATTTTCTGAAAAATGTGCCCTGAATGTGACAAAACTGGTCGTCGACCGGGGTGAAGTTGATGCTGGCTTCTTCTACACTGATGGCAAAAATTTACCGCTTGTCAAAGCAGATATTGATACTATTTACAACGAGGAAGGATCACCCATCTCTCTCAAAATCCTTCTCAAGGATAAGGATTGTAACCAATACCATGTTCAAGCTGAAGTCATAAAAAGAACAATACTCTCCTTTGAAGGAAACGATGGCAAGGCTCTATCGTTTTTGCACGAACCTCTTGCGAAATTCACCTATAAAGACATGACCGGCTACGGAATAGCAGAATACCTCATTCGTAAATTCTAGAGATCTGGAATATATTGATGTCATTCTCTTCTTTATGTCTACCCCAAGCACTAGAGTACTCTAATAAAGAACAATTATCCTGAAGTCCTCTTCGATTGGTATTTCGTATCATAGTCTATGATATAATAGATGTCAAAATCCGCTCCCTTATAATGCAGCACTGGCCTGGTAAGGATCTCTGCCATCTTAGCTACGTCTTCTAAATCTTTCATCTCAATTGTTATCCTGGTTTCAGGAGGGGCCGTTAAACTGTCTGCCACATTCAGCCCCAGCTTATACTCGTACACCCTTTCATTTGCAAGCACTATGTGGAAATAATGTACCGAGCCTTCTTGATAATGGATTATTGGTTGGGAGGAAAGATTCGATACTTTTACCAGATCTTCTATTGTCTCAACTTGAATTGTCGCCTTTCCAAGGTCTCCTGAAAAAACTGCCTTGGAATTTACTATTATCGAATTATACTTCTCCATGATCTTTTCATAAACACCTCCCTGTTCACCCAGTCTGAATAATTTAATGACCGTATATATTGTGACCAGCATTACTAAAAGTGGGGCTATTCCAGCAATAATTTTTAAATACGGTGGAGAAAAAATTGCAATGTAACTTGAGACAATCAAACAGGCAACTAAAACAATAAAGAAATATCTTAAGACTCTCTTGTTCAGCAAAATTCGGTCAAAAGATCTTGCACTAGCCCGTTTTTCATAATTCGTCCCTGGAACTCCCCCGGAGGTGATTTTGCCACACCCACATTATCCATTTTCTTCTAATATTATATTTCTAACTTTTTATCAATATGACTATAACATTATCGGTGCTTGCTTTACCAAAATGATCAACTGCAAATAAGGCATTTTGCCCTTGGCTCGTGTTTAGAAGGATTCTCTCCTCCTCCTTCGTTGTACCATCTCTTGTTCGAATTAACCTAAAAGACGTGGTGCGGGGGGAGGGATTTGAACCCTCGAAGGCCTGCGCCACAAGGTCCTGAGCCTTGCACCTTTGACCTGACTTGGCGACCCCCGCGTTGCTCCTACTATTTTATAAATCCACACATATATTTTTAGTAGCTATGGACACCACTTTTCTAGAGGGCATCTGCAGGGCCGAGGTGGAAGCGATATCAAAACTAGCGCCTCATCTCGTGGAGAAGATAGTCAGGCAGGGGGCAGGAGGTGATCACACTAGGATGATCGACCTGGTCGCAGAGGAGGCAGCAATCTCTTACTTAGAGTCTGTAAGCTTCAGGGGTCGCCTGCTGAGCGAGGAGCTGGGCGAAAAGCGATTCGGTGCCGACGACTTTCCATTGATTGTGCTTGATCCAGTTGATGGAACTACAAATGCAGCGCGCGGGATCAATTTCTTCTCAATATCGGTAGCACTTTCTTCAGGAGCTCTACTTTCTGATGTAATCGCTGGTGCGGTGATGGAGCTCCCGTCTGGCAGACTCTTTACAGCTGAGAAGTGGAAAGGCGCTTTCATGGACGGCAAAAGAATAGGTGTTAGGGCAAAATCATCGTTGCGCGATGGCCTCATCGGTGTCGACTTCAACGTCTTGGGCAACCAGCAGAAGATGTTTGAGATCCTTCCCCTTTGCCTCGGCGTCAAGCATATCCGAAACATGGGATCTGCCGCTTTAGAACTTTGCTACGTCGCCAGCGGTGGTCTTGATCTGTATGCTGACAACCGGAGTATGCTTAGGGTGACTGACATAGCCGCGGCATATGTAATCATTCTTGAAGCTGGTGGTTCGATGCTCGATCTAAATGGAAATACACTTGACTGTGAATTGAGCCTAAGTGAAAGGATCTCGCTAGTAGCGGGGTCTGAAGCTAATTGTAGGGAAGCCCTGTCACTAATATATGGAAAACGATTAGTAACTGGAAAAAACGTGGCTAAAGAAATTAATCCTTGACCTGCTCCAAAATGCTTGTTGCCTTCCATATGGCTGTCCTGGCAAAAAGGGGCATGTTGGGATCTTGGCTGCATTCTTCCAGAATGCTTATGGCATTGGACGCATTCACAGCTTTTGAATACTCCTTTCCCTGAAGCACCTTCATTGCATCTGTTGCAGATCGTCTGATATTCCGAGGGACTCCGTTGTCCTCCGCAATCTGCTGAAGTACTCCCAAAGCCTGAACTATTTTATCATCGACCATAAGCGCCACCACTCTACAAGTTGCAACCCACACATATATCGCTTTATAATAAATATATTGCGGGTCTTGAAGGTATACTAGCCAGCTCCATCGTCCTTTTTTTAATCAAACGAGAACATTATTACTCCCCTAAGGGTATTACCTAGATCATGGCAGAAAAAATCAGCAAAAGGGACGCTAACATAAAAAAGATGGCGGATCTCCTCCGGGGAGGGGCAACCATGCTCTCCGATACGTGCCCAGACTGTAAAATACCGATATTCAGACTGACCACAGGTGAGATGATCTGCCCAGGGTGCAACCGTAGGGTTATCTTCACAAAGTCCACAGAAGTTGAAAAGGTGGCCGCTGAATCGAATACAACCTCTGAGCTTGAAATGATCTTGCTAGAAAAGATTAGCCAGATCAAAGATAAGCTAGCAAAAACGGACGATCCAGAGGAGCTGGGGAAGCTCTCTAGGAGCCTCTCGTCTCTCTATGAGACCCTCGAGAAGGTTCGGAAGACGAAGGTCTGATAACATAATCTTGGCTAATCACGTCCCTTATTCTCCTCGCCTTCTTGGGTCCGATGCCATCTACTTCCATCAGCTCCTTTTCGCTTGCTGAAAACACAGCTTGCACAGACTTCAAAGCGATAAGCAGCTTCTTGGCCGTTGCTGCCTCGACCATGGGTAAGCTTGCTACAACATATTCTCTCTCCTCGTCAGGAGTAACCGGGCGCCTCCTATCTTTAAGAGAGATGCCCCTCGAAGAGTCCCTCTGCTCTCTCCTAGCTATAGTCATCAAAAGCTTTGCAGCCTCATCGGCATCTTCTGCCCAGAGCAGGGAAACACCAAGATCCAGAATGACGCTCACGATTGCCCCTCTGAGTGCCTCTTCCGATATACCCCTCCTCAAAGGCCCCCTCCCTTCGAGGAGCAATAATGGTCTGCCGTAAGTATCCTTCAGGGCTCTTGCCTGTTCAAATAGCCTTCTGTCGAGTATCGATGTCGCGAAGTCATCAAAGGTCTTCCTTTCGATCGCAACCTCGTCCGAAACCACATAATCACCCACCTTCAAGCTCTTGAACTCCAGCGCTGCGCCTAGCCGACTGAGCTCTGAAACAGTCTGGGAGGGTCTTTCTCTATGGTCTACAATGATCCTGATTGGCCCTGTGCTCTTCTCCTTAGGCAAGAACGTCTCAAGACTCTTCTGACTCGCCAAATCAAACTGCTTCTCCTTGCCACTCACACATTTATCCTCCCGATTAACGATTTCTATCTCAGCTCAAAGACATAACACTATCTTGTTTATCGAAGCTATCAAAAATCTTGCCAGTTCTATATTCGATAGAGATATAATCGCTCTCAAATAGATATCGTGGTATGGTCGAACTCAGGAGAGGGGCGTTTATTGCCATAGAAGGGGTGGACGGCGCAGGCTCCACAACACAGACGGGGCTGCTTGTGGAATCCTTGAAGAAGCAGGGCTACCCTGCCATAGCCACCAAGGAGCCAAATCCAGAGGGAAAGTTGGAGCCCGTAATAAGGACTCTCCTGCGCGATGAAAGAACGGTTCCCACCATGGATGCACTCCTCTTCGCAGCAGACAGGGTAGACCACATGGAGAAGGTGATCAAACCCTCAGTAGCCTCAAAGCTGATCGTGGTTACCGACAGGTACTTCGAGTCCTCCATCGCATACCAGAAGGCCGAAGGGCTAGACGAGAAGTGGATCATTTCAATAAACCGCAACGTCATCGAGCCTGACCTAACCATTATCCTTGACATTGACCCAGACCTTTCGCTCAAAAGGAAGTCCATGGATCCTGATCGCTTCGAGAATGTTGCCTTTTTGTCAAAGGTAAGAAATAACTTCTTGGAACGGGCGAAAATGAAGGGGTATCTGGTCATCGACGCAATGAAGCCATCGAAGGAGGTTCACCAGGATATACTCCGTGCAACCCTCGCCATTGTAAAGGGCTTAATATGAGACGCGGCCAGATTCAGGAAGGTTTCCTAAAACTTTCTCCGCTGCAGATTTTACCTTCTCGCGGTTCTTCTCATAAGTGTAGACCCTGACTATGTTTACGAATCCCCTAAGGACCTCTATTGTCCTAGAAAGCTTAGTAGCCCTAAGGACCTTCCTTGAGTTCCCCTCGACATCGATTATCGGGATCTCCATGGGATCGAAGTCCATCATGTGCTGGTAGGGGATGGATGGAAGGGAGGGGGTATCGATGAAGACCTCCCCTGCAGGGACGCCTGCTTTAGCAGCAAGCTCATCCTCGACCTGGCTCCTTATCCCCTCCAGGCCAAAGAGGCTACTGATAGATTTATCTTCGGCCTGCATCTCCAACTCGTAAGCGCATTTCAGCAACCTTCTTCTCTCAAGGTCCTTCATTATCTTGCTTGACTTCTTGCACGTCTTCAGTTTGCTCCATACGGTGTAGTCGTCCATCTCAAGGTATTCCTCCGGGCTCTTGAAACCGCATAGGTCAAGCTCCTCGTCCGCAGCCTCCATGGCTTTTACGAGAAGGATCTGAGCCGCCCTGGCAGTTTTGTGGTAATAGATAGCCCTGAAGGATTCTACCCTAGCAATGAGAAACGCCTCCAACGTTGGAAGCGCTGAGCTATCCACAACGAGGTTGTCGTCGGCCACACCCATTGTGTATATTAGCCTATATACGTCCACCTTTCCGTACTCTGCGCCCGTATGGTGCGTATCCCTGACGAGGAAGTCCATCTTGTCCACGTCAACGCTGCTCGTAATGATCTGGTTCATGAAAGCCTTTTCTTTATTGCCCCTCCCCACCGACAGGTTAGCCACTTCATCTGCCTTGAACCCGTGTTTTGCGAGTATGTCTTTGAGTTCTGTCCCCATTATTATCCAAGGGGTTAGGTCTTCGTGAGTCTTGTTCAGCTTCTTCATGAGAATCTGCTCGAAAGTGTGGGAGAACGGCCCGTGCCCCAGATCGTGGAAAAGGCCGGCAAGCCTTACCTTCTGGACATCTTCCTTTGGCATCTCTACTGGCAGAGATTCCCCAAGGAGCCCTGCCAGGTGCATTACGCCGATAGAGTGTTCGAACCTTGAATGGTTGGCACCCGGATAAACATAGTCCGCAAAAACCAGTTGCTTTATTCTCCGAAGCCTCTGCATCGGGAGGGTATCGATTACATCTATCTCAGGCTCTGAGACGTGAACATAGCCATATATGGGATCCTTGATCATGCCCCAAGATCTTTGCATTTTGGCGCACCTTCCGTATTGCCTATCAGTATGATAAAACGCCTTCTACCTTATCACTACTTTGCCCGTTTTTCCATCAACGAGAACAAGGTCCCCTGTCTTTATCTCTTTGAGCGGGTTCTTCTCAAGCTTATCCACGAGCGGGACTTCGGCGAGTATGCACCCGGTTGCGATTATGGTCTCTGTCTCAATGTTCACGATGGCAGCTGGCGCGTGGCCGTTCTTCTTCAGCTGATATATGACGTAAGACCCTACTGTGCTCCCCTTTCCCTTCGGAAAGACCAAAACCTTGCCAGTTATGTCTGCACCGCATAGGTCGTGCCCCTTCTCTCTTACGATGCCCGTCTTGGGGTCCACACCGCCAAAGAATGATATCCCCTGCTTTGAGACAAGTGCCTCGCCCTCGCCAACAAACTTTGCAACACCCCTGCCAATGTATGCCCTCTCACCTCTCATTGTCCAGCCTCCATCATCTTCTCCAAAGCACTGCTTAGCTCCATGACTGACGCTTTTATCCTGGACGTGGATGGAACATAGTGGACTGCCTTGCATGAGTTTGAGGCCATGTGCTTGTATCCAGCCTTCTCAAGGGGGCAAACAACCATGCAGGTGTCAACGAAGATCTTACCGCCTGCTTTCTCTATAACGCCAGCATAGCCCTTCTCTTTGGATCTTTTGTATATACCCCTTGATGTCAAGATCCATAGCGCCTTACCCCTTCCCACACTCTTACCTTTCACCATCCTCGCAAGATCCTTCATCTCTTCGAGGCTGCAATGGGGGCACCCTATGCATACAAAGTCAGGGTCACCTTCCGATGTAAGCTTCTCTCTAGATGCCTCCAGTTCCTTCTGGCCAATACAGACTCTCTCTACCGAGTTGAAATCGAACCCTTCCGCCTCACCCGTTACTCCTTCCACATGAAACATGGCGATCCCTCCTGACGCGGCCAGGGCAGCTGACATTATCTTCATTCTGTCAGAATCAGGATGCCCTATCCCCCTAAAGATCGGAATGCCCGAGCCTATGATGCCCCCCACAGTGTACCCCAGTAAGCTAAAGTCGTAGGTCGTACAAAGCCTAGCCTTCACGTCCACAACAATTGTTGGCTTCCTGTTATCCTTAAGATGAAGTCCGTAGTACGGTGTCCTCCCTGTCAGGGCTGCTGCTAGAGCGGAAGGCCCCCCCTCTCTATTGGTCATCGCCCCAAGCACAGAGTTTGCATAGCAAATCGCAGAGGACTCCGACCAAGCTATGTGTGAACCCCGCCTAGGTTTATTGCCAACCAAATATGGTGTGCATGTGCAAGTGGCCTGCACTCCCATCATCTCGAACGCCTTTATGATTCTCAACTGCTTAGCGTGGTACTCCTCGTCGACTCCCATCTCCTTCCATCTATCAAGATCCATTCCAGCTGGGTTCAATGTAGCCTTGACCTGCGTCTTTGCTCCTTGGCTTGCCCAGTCCTCCAGAAGCTCCATGCCTGCGTCGCCTATATTGCCGTATGAGACGCCTGCGATCTGAGCGCTCACAATGGGGATCAGCCTGGGTGCTCCCAGGACGTCACCAAGGGCGACGAGGAGCTGCATAGCCTTCTCAGTTGCCTTTCCACTGCCGCCTGAGAGCATCTCCTCCTCCACTTTCGAAAGGTGCATTGAAAAGACCGCCTAAACGCTCACTTCTCAGGCATCTTTGCCTTCTCGAACTTCTCCTTGGCTTTGTTCCAAGGTATTGTCGCGTCGAAGCCGATCTTAGTTGTAAGTATCTTCTCCTGATCAGAGGAAGGATCGAGCGTCGACCCCCTTGCTTTCCTAATCTTAATCATGTCCTCATCCCCCTGGAACCTTGTGGCTAGGGCCCACTCCACCTCGTTCACATCATCGATGTTTATGTCCTCGTCGACTACAACAACATGCTTGACGCTCGGGTTGGACCCAAATGCAGCCAGTAGTGCATTTTTACCGTCGCCCTCCGCCTGTTTCCTTATGGAAACGGCTGCATGGAACCAGCACGACCCTCCAAGTGTAAGCCTCACACCCCTAACCTCGGGGACGGCTTTTGTTATCCCGTCGTACATCCTTGCCTCTTTGGGCAGACCCATGAGCAGCTTGTGTTCGGATCCGCCAGGCAGTATTGCCTGATAGATAGGATCTTTCCTCCTCATTATTCCGACGACCTCAACTATGGGCTGTTTTCTGACTATGTCATAGGTCCCCGTAAGATCGACGAATGGCCCCTCATCTACCAGCTTGTCCTTCTTGATTACCGCCTCAATAACAATCTCACTCTCCGCAGGCACCTTGACATCGACATGCTTGCACCTCACCAGCTTCAACTCACCACCAAGCAGCGCATTGGCTACACCCAGCTCGTCGACGCCGAACTTGGGGCCGGAGTTGGCTCCCACAGTCACGGCAGGGTGGTTGCCAATAGAGATTGCTACCTGCAGATCCTTCCCCTGCTTTTTCGCTTCCTGGTGAAGTGCATACAAGTGGCGAGGGACTATCCTTATTGCCATATGGTCCCTGTCTAGCACCAACAGTCTATGCATAGACGCGTTCTGGAACTTGCCGTCGGGGCTTCTCGCAACCACGATCCCGGAGGTGATGTACGGACCCGGATCCTTCTCGTAATGGGTCAGTACAGGGAGCTTCATGAGATCTGGCTTCTCGCGGACCTCTGTAACTGGCCCGCTTTCCTCCAGTATTGGGGGAACGGGATGATTTGTGGCATCGATTATCCTTGAGTAGTAGGTCTGGCTGTCCGCACCTATCGCCCTGAAGATTCTATTCCTCGTCCCGCATAGGCCGCTCACTATCTTGAAGCTGCTGCCCTTTACCTTGTTAAAAACAAGAACTGGCCCGTTATCGTGCCTCTTCATAAGAGCAGGAATATCGTACATTGGCGAGCGCTCCTTTTCCTCCACGAGCATCTCACCTGGAATGGCTGATTCGCTGTCGAGAAAGAGCCTAAGGCTCATTATGGCCTCCCCCAAACTATTGACAATATCATAGGACATCGCCAGAGCTAAAACCTTTTTGTATCAGGAAGCTATTAATTACCCACCATTATGTAGAGCAGTGGTGCATTCTTTGCCCCCACCCGAATGGCGGTATTTTCCATACCCTTCCTTCAAGCCTAACCAGGAACGGCTTCTTTCTGTGGTGTACGATGCTATCAAGGGGAACACCCACGCCATTGTTGATGGTGCTAGCGGCCTGGGCAAGACCGTAGGTGCCTTGGCAGGGGGATTGCAGGCTTGCAAGGAGCTCAACCTTCGGGTACTCTACGCAGCCAGAACCTACAAGGAGCTCGACAGGGTCGTCGAGGAGCTTGTGGCGATAAATGGGAAAGAAAGGGTCTCTGGGATATCCATCCGGGGGAGGGCGGAAATGTGCGTCAACGAGGCGGTGCTCCGCCTTTCGAGGGATTCCCGGACGATGATGGAGCTCTGCTCAGATCTAATTGAGAGCGGGAAGTGCCCTTACTACACAAACGTCGATGAGGATCGTAGGGTCTGGCGCGCCCTGCGGGACGAAATCTTGAGCGTGCCGACCCCTGCCTATGAGTTGATCACCAGATCCAAGGAGAACGAGATGTGCCCCTACGAGATCACAAAGCTTCTGCTGCCGCACGTCGACGTCGTCGCCCTCAGCTACGCCTACCTGTTCAACAGGAAGATCAGGGACAATTTCCTCAAGAAATTAGGTGGCTCCGGGAGATCCATAACGCAATATGCACTGATCCTGGACGAGGCTCACAACCTACCCGAAATAGCCAACGAATTTGAGAGCGATCAGATCACATCCATCTCGATCACTTACGCAACCGAGGAGGCGGACCGTTACGGCAAAGCCTCCATGAAAAGATTCTCTGAGCTGCTGGCAGACGATGTGAGTTGCATGGAAATGGGAGAGCATATTGTCGACCTGAAGGGCTTGGCTGAAAAAGCTGCAAAGAATGCACATGTCGGAAATCCCTTACCGATATTCCTTGAGGAGTCACATGCCTTTGGAGAGAGCATAAAAGCGCACCTCCTCTCCAAGGGCAAGCTGCCGCGCTCCTACATCCATAGGCTCTGCGAATTCTTCATAAGAGCAGTGGAGACCTCAGAAAGACGCGACTTTGTGCACATAATAGAATCTGTTGGCAAAGCTACGCTTGGTGGTCCGATCGACGAGGAAACCAATAGGGTGAAACCATCTCGATTGGAGATAGTCTCTCTCGATCCGCGCTCCTCTATTTCCGAGGTAATAAAATCCGTCCCATCAACCATAAGCATGTCTGGCACGCTAGAGAATATGGATGCCTACCGCGAGATGGTGGGCCTCCCAGAAGAATCCATCAAGGTAACGCTTCCCTCGCCCTTCGAGGATGGGCAGACTCTCTTCCTAGCCTGCAAAGGTCTTTCCACCCATTACGAACGGCGCGGCGAGGATGTTTACCGCAAAATGGTCTCAAAGATCTCCGAGGTAGTCCGGTCAACGCCTGGGAATTCTGGGGTCTTCTGCTCCTCCTACGATGTCATGGAGGGCTTGCTAGGCTGCGGCCTTGAGGCTTCCGTTGCGAAGCCCGCATTTGTGGAGCGTCAGAAGGTTAGATCAACAGACCAGGACAAACTGCTTGACAAGTTCAAATCGATGGGTCTGAAGGGTGGGGCAGTCCTTGTCGGCGTAATGGGCGGAAGGTTCAGCGAAGGCGAGGATTACCCTGGGAACGAGATGAACTCTGTGGTGATAGTCGGTGTACCGTACCCGAAGCCCACTGAGAAGGTCGAGTCCCAGATAGAATACTATGATATGGTCTTCCCGGGCAGGGGTAAGGAGTACGGCTATGTCCTGCCCGCTATGCGGAAAGCCTCCCAAGCCGCAGGTCGCCCCTTCAGGAATTTGGACGATAGGGGGGTGGTGGTCTTCATGGACTACAGATACTCCACCAGATACCTGGCGAATTTGCTTCCCGAATGGATCAGAAGCCGCCTAAGGTCCGTAGAGGAATGCGAGCCGCTCGACAGCGTGGTGCTGAACTTCTACTCTCAGCAACATTGAGATTTATCAAAATATGTTACCTCTCTTGGTAAAAGCCCCTAATGTATCCCTAAATTTTCCCTCCTCAAGAAAAGCTTTTAATTTCGGTTTGTCAATTCTATCTCGACCCGCCCTAGCTCAGTGGTAGAGCGCCCGGCTGTAGACCAATGTGGTCGCGACGGGGAATTCGCACTCGTGCGGTACATGTCCCGGCGCCAGCATGGGCAATTACCGGGTGGTCGCTGGTTCAAGTCCGGCGGGCGGGACCACCACTCATTTCAAACTCTAAACTGCCTGAAAAATAGGAATCTTTATTAAAGACGTTTTTTTTCCAATTGATAGCTCTGCTGCTGGGCATTTAGCATCTTTTGTGGAGTTAATGGTGGGATTGTATATGGTCAAGTTCGAAATTCTAAAGCACGAACTCGTACCTCAATTCGAAATCCTAAAGAAGGAAGAGATTGAGGCTCTAAGGCATACCTACGGAATAAAGAAGGAAGACCTTCCATGGATAAGGCGCAGCGATCCCGTCTGTAAGGAGATAGGCGCAAAGCCTGGGGATGTCTTGAAGATTACCAGAAAGAGCCCCGTTGCTGAGCAGTCTGTGGGTTACCGCTACTGTGTTCCAGGGTGAGTTTTGTTGAGCAATATTGGTATGGATGATAGATGGGTACTGATGGAGTCCTTCTTCAAAGAGAAGGGTCTGGTCAGACAACACCTCGATTCATTTGACGATTTCATAAAGAATAAGCTGCAAGAGATCGTGGACGAGCAAGGCGTCATTGAGACAGACCTGCCAGGCTACAAGATAAAGCTTGGCAAGCTCGCGGTCAAGCGCCCGACTATCCATGAAGCTGACGGTTCTGAGAAGGAGATCCTACCTATGGAGGCAAGACAGAGGAACCTGAGCTATGCCTCTTCAATGTACCTGACAGTCGCCCCAGTTGAGGACGGATATGAGGAAGAACCAATCGAGGTATATGTTGGCAAGCTCCCAATTATGGTCAAATCAGGCTACTGTATCCTCTCCAAGATGAGCAAGGAAGAGCTCATCAAGGCAGGCGAGGACCCCGCCGATCCCGGCGGCTATTTCATCATAAACGGCTCCGAGAGAGTTGTTGTAATACAGGAAGATCTTGCAGTTAACCGAATCCTCGTGGATGTAATGGACGGCACTTCCCCAGTCACTCACGTCGCCAAGGTCTTCTCTGCTACATCGGGATTCCGCGTGCCGGTCACCGTCGAGAGGATGAAAGGAGGAGACTTGCAGGTTACATTCCCCTCCATACCCGGGAGGATATCGCTTTCTATTCTAATGAAGGCGTTGGGTGTCGCATCCGACAAGGAGCTAGTCGAGTTCGTCTCCAACGAGGCAGAAGTTCAGAAATCCCTGATCCCCACGCTCGAGGCTGGCGTCGATATAAACAGCGTGAAAGACGCTCTTGATTACATTGGAAACAGGGTCGCTATTGGTCAGACCAGCGACTTTAGGATCCAGAGAGCCGAGCAGATACTGGACAAATACCTACTGCCCCACCTGGGTATGACCCCCAACGACAGAAAGAAGAAGTCCCTCTTCCTCGGTCAAATGGGAGAGAAGATTCTCGAACTTTCCATAGGGCGGAGAAAATCCGACGATAAGGATCACTATGCCAATAAAAGGCTGAAACTCGCCGGCGACTTGCTTGCAAGCCTCTACCGCGTCGCCTTCAAGAGTTTCTGCCGTGACATGAAGTACCAGCTCGAGAGAGCCAAGAGCAGGAGCAGAAGAGTTTCGATACCCACACTGGTAAGGGCTGATGTTATAACTGAAAGGTTGAGGCACGCTCTTGCAACAGGCAACTGGGTCGGCGGCAAGGCCGGTGTGAGTCAGCTGCTTGACCGAACGAACTACCTCTCAACAGTTGGCCACCTTAGGAGGATAATCTCGCCGCTAAGCAGGAGCCAACCACACTTCGAGGCAAGGGACCTCCACTCGACGCAATGGGGCAGGCTGTGCCCAAGCGAGACACCCGAGGGTCCAAATTGCGGGCTGGTCAAGAACCTTGCGCTCATGGCTTTCATATCCGTGGGCGTGGATGAGAAACCCGTTGAGGAACTCCTCTATGAGCTCGAGACCGAACAGATAGAGGGTGCCAGGCAGAAGGGTCTCAGCGGAGCCAAAGTCATACTCAACGGCAGGCTGATAGGCATCCACCAGAAGCCGGAGCTCCTCGTCAGCGAGATGAGGAAGCTGAGGCGGAGGGGTAGAGTAAGCCACGAGGTAAACGTAGCGCTCTACAGCACTGAGACGATCAACGAGATTTACGTCAACTGCGATGCAGGGCGAGTGAGGCGCCCGCTTATAATCGTGGACGGAGGCTCAACACGGCTCGCTAAGGAGCATGTCGAGAAGCTTGCTGCTGGCGAGTGGTCGTGGAATGACTTAGTTCTACAGGGGATAGTAGAGTACCTGGATGCGGAGGAAGAAGAGAACTCTTACATCGCACTTAACACGGAGGACCTCGACAAGGAAAGATCGCACATGGAGATCGTGCCGTCGACGATTCTCGGCATCAGCGCCTCAATGATCCCCTTCCTCGAGGCAAACCAGTCGCCCAGGAACACCTACGGCTCTGCAATGGTCAAGCAGTCGCTGGGTTTCTACGCTGCAAACTTCTCAAAGCGCCTCGACACCAGAGGGCACCTATTACATTATCCACAGAAACCCTTGGTCAACACAAGATCAGCCAAGACGCTGGAGCTTGACAGGCGCCCCGCAGGGCAGAACTTTGTTGTTGCCATACTCTCCCATGCGGGCTACAACATAGAGGACGCCCTAATAATGAACAAGTCCTCCGTCGACAGGGGCCTAGCCAGATCATCCTTCTTCAGGTGTTACGAGACCGAAGAGCGGAGGTACCCAGGTGGCCAGGAGGACAAGATTGAGACTCCGGCACCTAGTGTCAGGGGCTATAGGACAAGCGAGTCCTACCGCTTCCTCGGAGATGACGGTATGATCGAACCGGAGTCAATAGTCGGGGGAGGGGATGTCTTGGTCGGAAAGACGAGCCCACCAAGGTTCCTCGAGGAATACAGGGAGTTCGAGTCCACAGGACCTGTGAGGAGGGAGACCTCCGTTTCCATGAGGGCAGGCGAGGATGGCATCGTCGACCTCGTCCTTGTCACCGAAACCTCGGATGGCAACAAGTTGGTAAAGATTAGGGTCAGAAACGAGAGGATCCCAGAGCTTGGGGACAAGTTCGCATCTAGGCACGGGCAGAAAGGGGTCATAGGTATGCTGGTGCCACAGTATGACATGCCCTTCACCGAGGATGGCGTTGTGCCAGACCTCATAATCAACCCCCACGCTATCCCGTCAAGGATGACCTTGGGGCAGCTCCTTGAAGTGCTGGGAGGCAAGGCCTTTGCTGTTTCGGGCAAACCGATCGACGGCACTGCTTTCTGCGGGAGCGACGAGAAGACGATGAAGGCGCTGCTGCGGGATGCTGGCTTCAAGCCGTCAGGCAAGGAAATTATGTATGATGGCAGGACAGGCAGGGTACTCGAGGCGGAGGTCTTCATAGGCATAGCTTACTACCTCAAACTGCACCACATGGTTGCCGACAAGATGCATGCAAGAGCCAGAGGGCCTGTACAGATCCTCACAAGGCAGCCAACAGAGGGCAGGGCCAGGGAAGGCGGCCTCAGGTTCGGGGAGATGGAGCGCGACTGCCTCATTGCCCATGGAGCTGCTATGCTCCTCAAGGAGAGGCTGCTGGACGAGTCGGATAGGACAGTGATCAACATCTGCGAAGATTGCGGCCTGATAGCTTACTACGACCGTGTTAAGGACAAGCATGTTTGCCCAATCTGCGGGGACAAGGCAAAGACTACCCGCGTTGTCATGTCATATGCTTTCAAACTACTTCTGCAGGAGCTCATGAGTCTCGGGATAGCGCCGAGGCTGAAACTAGAGGAGAAGGTGTAGAAACATGTCACTCAGCGATATAGCCAAAGCAATGAAGGCAATCAAGTTCGGGCTGCTCTCACCTGAGGACATTAGGAAGATGTCCGTCGTTAATATCATCACTGCTGACACATACGACGAGGACGGCGTCCCGATTGAGGCAGGGCTCATGGACAGACGGCTCGGCACAATCGAACCCGGCCAAAAGTGCCAGACCTGCGGAAACCGAGTTGGGCAGTGCCCAGGTCACTTTGGCCACATCGAGATGGCGAGGCCAGTGATCCACCCAGGCTTTGCCAAGACGGTCTACTTGATGCTCAGGGCGACCTGCTGGAACTGCGGCAAGCTGTTGCTTGCCAAAGAGGAATACGAGAAATATACACTCATGATGGAGCGCTACAAGAGAAGGTGGCCGCAGCTCCGGTTCAAGCTTGCAGACAGAATCACCAAGAAGGCCAACAAGACATCGGAGTGCCCCTACTGCGGGCAGGAGCAGTATAAGATCAAGTTTGAGAAGCCGACCACCTACTATGAGGAACACAAAGAGGGCAATGTCAAGCTGGCAGCCAATGAGATCAGATCGAGACTCGAGAGACTTACTGACCAAGATGCAGCTTTGATGGGTTTGGATCCCTTGCTAGCAAGACCGGAATGGATGGTGCTCACAGTCCTCCCAGTCCCGCCATCAGCGGCAAGGCCCTCGATTACGCTGGAATCCGGCGTAAGATCAGAGGACGACCTGACCCACAAGCTTGTCGACATTATCAGGATCAACGAGCGCCTGAAGGAGAATATCGACGCTGGCGCTCCGCAGCTGATTATCGAGGACCTTTGGGAACTCCTCCAGTACCATATTACCACTTATTTCGATAACGAGACTTCCGGCATACCGCCGGCGAGGCACAGGTCTGGCAGGCCGCTGAGGACGATCGCACAGCGGCTCAAAGGCAAAGAAGGCAGGTTCAGATCAAACCTTTCCGGTAAGAGGGTAGACTTCTCTGCGAGAACAGTCATATCCCCAGACCCAATAATCAGCATTAACGAGGTTGGCATACCATTCGACATCGCAAAGCTGCTCACAATTCCTGAGAGGATCAACAAGTACAACTTGGAGCAGATGAAGATCCTTATCCAGAATGGCCCAGACGACCATCCTGGCGCCAACTACATAATCCGACCGGACGGTAGAAGGATAGACCTCCGCTTCCCCAAGGACAGGAAGACGATTGCAGACTCAGTAGAGGTTGGGTACGAGGTTGAGAGGCATCTAAAGAATGGCGATGTCGTACTTTTCAACAGGCAGCCCTCCCTGCACAGGATGTCAATAATGGCACACAGGGTTAGGGTACTGCCCTACAAGACATTCAGGCTCAACCTATGCGTCTGTCCGCCTTACAACGCTGACTTCGACGGGGATGAGATGAACCTTCATGTCCCGCAAAGCGAAGAGGCAAGGGCAGAGGCACTTGTCCTGATGCTAGTCCAAGAGCAGATACTCTCCCCGAGGTATGGCGGACCCATAATGGGGGGGATACAAGACTACATCTCCGGCGGGTACATGCTCACAAGGAAGGAGACCCAGGTAACAAGAGAGGAGGCGTCCCAGTTGCTCACCAGTTCGGGCTTTGACGGTGACCTACCCGAGCCGGCAATTACCGAGCCAGAGGAGCTGTGGACCGGCAAGCAGCTTGCGAGCCTGTTCTTCCCCAAGGACTTCAATTACACATTGAAATCAAACATCTGCCTAAAGTGCCCCACATGCAAAAAGGAGGAATGCGAGCACGATGCCTACGTCGTGATAAAGAACGGGCAGTTGATCTCGGGCGTCATCGACAAGAAAGCCATAGGTGCTGGCCAGCCGGAGAGCATTCTCCATAGGCTCATCAAGGACTATGGCACCGATATGGGCAGATTCTACATAGACAAGGCCTTCAAGCTATTTCTTTCTTTTATTGACACCCGTGGACTGACCATAGGTCTTGACGACGAGGAACTGCCACAGCAGGCAAAGGACAAGGTAAGCGTCGTCGTGGGCGAGGCGGAGGACAAGACTGCCAAGCTCATATCCATCTACAACCAGGGGTTGCTCGAGCGTCTCCCTGGCAGGACCTTGGAAGAGACACTCGAGACCAAGATCATGCAAGAGCTTGAGGAAGCGAGGGAGAAGGCAGGTGAAATCGCTGGATCGAATCTCAAGGACGGAAACACCGCTCTTCTGATGGCAAGGACGGGCGCCAGGGGGAGCCTCATGAACCTCGCACATATGGTGGCCTGCGTGGGCCAACAGTCGGTGAGAGGCGAGAGGGTCATCAGGGGTTACCAAGGCCGAACGCTCCCACACTTCAAGCAAGGCGATTTGGGCGCAAGGGCACATGGCTTCGTGTATAGTAGCTACAAAGATAAGCTCAACCCGATAGAGTTCTTCTTCCACGCCATGGGCGGGAGGGAGGGGCTTGTGGACACTGCCGTCAGGACAAGCCAGAGCGGCTATATGCAGAGGCGGCTCATTAACGCCCTCCAGGATGTAAGGGTGGAGTACGATGGCACCGTAAGGGGAACCGACGGCTCGATACTCCAGTTTAAGTATGGAGACGACGGTGTAGACCCCGCCAAGAGCGACCACGGCAAAGCCGTAAACATTGACAAGATTATTGAACGGGTCATTAGCGCAGGAGGCAAATGAGATGGCAGAAGAGAATGAAAAAGACACTTTAGCGGGTAAGGCGACTGCGAAGGCGGCCAAAGCCAAGAAATCGTCCCCGAAGAAAGGGTATGCAAGAAAGGCAACAAAGGCCGAAGCTCATGCTGAGGCTCCTGCTAAGGCCTCCAAAGCTAAGCCAAAGAAGGCAAAGGCGGAAGGACTGAAAGCAACCCCAATCGAGACCAGAGCCGCTTATTTGAAAAAGCTGCTTGTGAATTACAAAGGCATGCTGCCAGACAATCTCCTCACCCAACTTGAGGCAAAGCTCAGCGGGGCGACTATGGAAGAGGCTCAGGTCAAGAAGATCGTGGATGAGACTTACAAAGCCTACACAAAAGCTCTTATTGAACCGGGGGAGGCGGCAGGGACCGTGGCAGCTCAGTCAGTGGGCGAGCCTGGAACCCAGATGACCCTCAGGACCTTCCATTACGCGGGCGTCAGGGAACTCAACGTGACCCTCGGCCTGCCAAGGCTGATCGAGATCGTGGATGCTAGGCGAATACCGTCAACACCCACCATGACCGTCTTCTTAGACGATGACCACAAAGGGAGCCTCGAGAAGGCTAAGGAAGTTGTTACCAGAATTGAGAGGATCGCCGTCGAGAACGTTGCAAAGAGCATCGAATATGATATGGTCAACGCGTCCTTCATAGTCGAAGTTGACGAAGAGATTGCTCAGGATAAGCAATTGGACGCCGAGTTCATTGCAAAGTCAATTGTCAAGCTCAAGATCGGGAAGGTCGAAATCGAGGGCAATGGCATCATAATCACGCCAGAGGTCACCGCACAGGACAAAATTAAGAGGCTCAGGGAGAGGATACTTACCTTGAGGCTGAAGGGCATCAAGAGCATAAAGAGAGTCCTGATCCAGAAGGAGAACGAAGAGTACATCCTCCACACGGACGGCTCCAACCTTTCAGAGGTTTTGAAGATCAAGGGGATAGACCCCAACCGCGTCTACACCAACAACGTCTCCGAGATCGCAGAGGTCCTGGGGATCGAGGCTGCCCGAGCCGCCATTATCAAAGAAGCCTTCCAGGTTCTGGATCAGCAGGGTCTGGACGTGGATATGAGGCACGTCATTCTTATTGCCGACCTGATGACCTCCACAGGGAGGATAAGGCAGATCGGCAGGCATGGAGTGAGCGGAGAGAAGTCAAGTGTCCTGGCAAGGGCTGCTTTCGAGGTGACCGTAAAGCATTTATTGGATGCGGCGGCACATGGAGAGGAAGATGCATTGGAGGGCGTAACGGAAAACGTAATAGTCGGGCAACCCATACCATTGGGTACCGGGATTGTTGAACTCTTCATGCGGTTCTCAAACCAGAAGGAGGCAGAATAGAATGGATCTTTCGAAAGAACTCAAGGTTGCCTTGAGCACAGGCAAGATTGAGATCGGTTATAAGGTTGGTCTAAAGACGCTGAGCAAGAAGAAAGCAAAGCTGGTGGTAGTCTCTTCAAACACGCCTGAGACCCTCTTCGCCAAGCTGAAGGCAGCAGCTGGCGATATCCCGCTATACAAATATCCGGGGTCCAGCTGGGATCTAGGAGGCCTCTGCGGCAAACCCTATCACGTGACAACAATCACGATCATCGAGCCAGGGGAGTCGGCCATATTAAAACTACAGGAGGGATGATGCTTTCCAACGATTAAATTCACCGCAGACGAGATGCGTTTTATAGCCCTTCTTGAAAACCTTACTGGCGCCATCGCCAAAGACTGCGTCCTCGAGCCCCAGGATAACAGGATAATCTTTGTCATACGCCCTGGTGACATGGGGCTCGCCATCGGCAAGAACGGGATGAACATCGAGAGGACGCGAAAGGTAATTGGCAGGCCCGTGGAGATAGTAGAGTACGCTGAGACCGCCGAAGAATTCCTCAAAAACATCGTTGCTCCAGCCAAGGTCAGAGGGATTAAAATTAGCAAGAACTCTGAGGGTAACACAGTAGCCCAGGTGACAGTCGACCCTCACGATAAAGGCATGGCGATCGGAAAGAATGGCAAGAATGTCGTCAAGACAAGGCTGCTGATGAAACGCCACTTCGACTTGGAAAACGTCGTTATAGCATAATTGTTTGAGCGCTCCTCTTTGGCCGAGGCAGGGAAGGGCAAGCCGAATCCCAGTTTTTCTTCTCCCGCACGCTTGGATCACTCCGACAAAGTTAAATAATCGTGAGTCAATTACGGAAACCGCACTTAGGTGTACGTTATGACAGGTTCGAAATCACCAAGGGGCTTGCTTGCTGGAAGAAAGCTCAGCGAAAAGAGGAAATCATTCCGCTGGAGCTTGAGGCAGTTCAAGCGAAGGATGCTCAAACTTGACGTCAAAGCAGACCCGCTTGAAGGAGCCCCTCAGGCAAGGGGTATTGTTCTTGAGAAGGTCGGTGTAGAGAGTAGGCAACCTAACAGCGCGGTGAGGAAGTGCGCAAGGATTCAGCTCATCAAGAATGGGAAGCAGATCACAGCGTTTCTGCCTGGTGACGGCGCCCTCAACTTTGTCGACGAGCACGACGAGGTAATCTTAGAAGGCATCGGCGGGCCAGGCGGTGGATCAATGGGGGATCTCCCCGGCGTCAGATGGAAAGTCGTCAAGATCAATGGCGTCTCGCTGCAGGCGCTCATGACCGGCAAGAAACAGAAGCCAGTGAGGTAAGACAATGTCCGAAATCAAGATCTTCGGCAAGTGGGACACAGCTAACATAGATCTCAAGGATCCAGGTCTAAAAGGATACATCACAGTCTCGCCAACTCTGGTCCCCCATTCCTGTGGCAGGCACGAGCACAAGCGTTTCGGCAAGGCTAAGGTGAACATTGTCGAGAGACTCGCCAACAGGGTAATGCGGCCCGGCAAGAATGGTGGAAAGAAGATCCTAGCACTGAACATCGTCGACGGCGCCCTCCAGATCATCAGCCTCAAGACTGGCGAGAACCCGCTCCAGGTCCTGGTCAGGGCAATAGAGAACTCCGCCCCGAGGGAAGAGGTGACAAGGATCAGCTACGGTGGCATATCCTATCCGCAGGCCGTTGACGCCTCGCCACAGAGAAGGGTCGATCTCGCGCTGAGGTTCATAACTGATGCTTCAAGGAATGCTTCCTTCAGCAGCAACAAGCCCATTGAGGAGTGCCTTGCAGACGAGGTCTCGCTAGCCGGCGCTAACGACAACAAGAGCTACGCAGTCCAAAAACGAGAAGAGATAGAGCGCATAGCCATTTCAGCCAGATAAATTTCAGGAATATGGGATCAGGCGGGTTATTATCAAAGCCCGATTTTCCTTTTTTGATTTTCTTTAAAGCCTCCCATCAGAAAAAAACTGACAGAACCTTTTTGACCAAACTTTATATATTACGTGCTATTTTTACACTTCAACAGTCAATAAAAGGATAACAAGAGAAGATGCTAAATGTCATCCCAGAAGAAAGAACACCTAAACATGCTAGTGATGGGGCACGTTGACAACGGCAAGAGCACTCTAGTAGGACATCTGCTCTTTCTCGCCGGTGGTCTTGACGACCGTTCATTGGCGGCCCTAGAGGAAGAGGCAAAGAAGACTGGAAAAGAGTTCGCAAAGTACGCTTGGCTAGGAGACAAGCTGAAGGAGGAGAGGGAGAGAGATATGACGATCGACCTTTCCTTCTGGAGGTTCGAGACTCCCAAGTTCTTCTTCACAATCATCGATGCCCCCGGTCATAGGGACTTCGTAAAGAACATGATCACAGGCGCCTCACAGGCTGATGCTGCAATCCTTGTCATTTCCTGCAAGAAGGGAGAGTACGAGGCTGGCATGGGTCCAGGTGGTCAAACCAGAGAGCACGCCTTCTTAGCGAAGACTCTGGGTGTAAACCAGCTTGTTGTTGCTGTAAACAAGATCGACGACCAGACGGTCGCCTACAGCGAGACTAGGTACAACGAAGTAAAGGACGGAGTACTGAAATTCCTCAAGATGATCGGCTATGACACATCAAAGATAATCACAGTCCCGATCTCCGGATGGAAGGGTGATAACATCATTAAACAGAGCCCGAACACGCCATGGTATAAGGGCCCGACCCTATTCGAGGCCATGGATACCTTCGTATCCCCAGAGAAACCAATCAACAAGCCGCTTCGCGTACCAATTCAGGACGTTTACACAATTACCGGTGTGGGTACGGTCCCCGTCGGCAGGATCGAGACGGGCATTATGAAGAAGAACATGCAAGTTGTCTTCATGCCTGCCAACAAGACCGGTGAGCTGAAGGACATCGAGACCCACCACATGAAGATCGAGGAGGCAGTCCCAGGCGACAACGTAGGGTTCAACGTAAAGGGTGTTGGCAAAACCGATATCCACAGGGGCGAAGTCTGCGGCGACACAATAAAGCCTCCAGCAGTCGCTGAAACCTTCAAGGGAAGGATTTTCGTACTCTACCACCCTACAGCCATTGCAGCAGGATACACTCCAGTGCTCCACGTACATACGGCTACGGTTGCAACGACATTCATGGACTTGGAAAAAAAGATCGACCCCAAGACAGGTGCAGTCATAGAAGAGAAGCCAACCTTCCTGAAGCAGGGAGACAGCGCAATCGTGACATTCAAGCCAACGAAGCCGCTTGCAATTGAGGTCTACACCGATTTGCCGCCATTGGGAAGATTTGCGCTCAGGGATATGGGCCGCACAGTCGCAGCCGGTGTCGTAACAGAGATCAAGCCAGCAACGCTGGCTAAGTAATTCCTTTTTTTATGAGGTTTTTTTATGCCCCAGAAAGCCCGGATCATGCTCAGTAGCACTGACTACCAGAAGCTCGAGGATGTCTGCTCACAGATTAAGAAGATTGCTGAGAAGACGGGGGTAAAGATCGCAGGTCCGGTTCCGCTTCCTACGAAGAGACTCGTGGTTCCAACCATGAAATCCCCTGCTGGCGAAGGAACCAAGACGTGGGACAAGTGGGAGCTCAGGATCCACAAAAGACTTATCGATGTGGATGCCGACGACAGGACCATGCGGCAGATGATGAGGATCCAAGTCCCAGATGACGTGTTCATCGAGATAGAACTAGTTTAGCCCTGTTTTTACAAAGGCTAGGCACCACAGTGCTTGAAATTTTTCCGATCTTTTTGGCAGTTTATTTTTTTTAAGATTACTGCTGCTGTCCACCCTTTTTCCTACGCCTGTACGCCATTTTTATGTGATACAATGGGTGGGCAAGGAACCTGTGTTCTATTTCGATAACTTCGTCAAATCTTGCTTCATTTGAGATGAGATTCTTCTTGAGTTCGGTCAGCTCTTTTTTCGGCGTGAATTTGATGTAAATTGGCACCCCTACTAGAAGCATGACCATTCCCAGCCCAATCTGAGTGAATGAACATTGTGTGATCAGATAAATCGAGAAGATCAACCCCGCCACTGCGATTACCGATTCCCCTTTCAATTTGAATTGTGGATTGAGGTTCTTCTTCCGTAGCGGGAATATGGAGGCACAGGTCGCTGCATACCCGACTGCAAGGAGAAACACCGCAGTTGCAACCAGCATCCCCAGCCCACCAAAAAGGGAAGCAACAAACGCAGTCGCCGACTGTATTATTATCCCTATGTAAGGTGTCTTGAACCTAGGATGGACTTTAGCAAAAGACTTGGGGAAAAGCCCGTCCACAGCCATGGCGTAGCCCAGCCTTGAAGTCCCAATCATTCCGGACTCGTCGGACCCGGCAATTGAGACAAGGGCTCCTATCCCCACTACCGTTGCACCAATAATTGCTAGGAGCGGTACGGAGGTCAGTATGTACTGTGTGGCTGAGGTGAGGGGGGTTGTGTCAGTTGCCAACTGAGTCCAGGGCCGAACCGCGAAGAGTAGTGCATTTGTAGTCAGATAGAAAACAGTGACTATGACAATCCCTATGGTGATCGCCCTTGAGATATTCTTACCTGCATCCTTTATCTCATCCGCTGGGATGGCAGCTATCTCAAAACCCGCATAGGCCCAAAAAATAAGCACAAGTGCAGACCCAAAGCCCGAGAAACCGAGCGGAAGGAAAGGCATATAATTCCCTGCGGCGATTGATGGGTTCTGAAACACAAAGATTGCGGCCACTGCTGAGAAGAGCAGCAGGGGAACCAGCTTAATTATGGTTAGTACATCGTTCGTCCTTCCAGCTGCCTTGACGCCAACAATGTTGCTGAGTGCAAGGAAGATGACAAATACGAGTTTTACAGCACTCTGCTCATACCAGCCAAGGTTGGGGACGAAGAACATTAAGTATTCAACGAAAGCAACTGGGAAAACAGCTAACGACATCCACTCTGCAAGCCATATCGACCATCCCACAATGAATCCTGCGAAAGTTCCCCAAGCTTCCTTGGCGTAGGCATAAGTGCCGCCAACCCTTGTTACGTAGGAGGCGCACTGAGCAAAGCATAGCGCAAGAATGATGGCTATGACTCCGGCGATAATCCAGACCAAAATGGAACCTGGCCCAAGATAACCTGCCCCGAACGACGATGCCACATAGATGTCAGCCCCTATTATCGCGCCAACTACCAGGTTCACAACATCGAAGAGGGATAGCTTTGAGCGCCCTTCCGTGTCTGCCATTTAATCCTAGGCTCCGCTTCTGCTATGCTTACAATTATATTATAATTGTTTTACGATCCCCCGAGTAGCGAAAATTGATCAAGTATAAACGTGGCCCGCGAGCAATATTGTTCTGCGATTGCCAGCGCAAAGAGTGAGATGAAATCTTAAATATGTAGGCGCCGGGGAAGGGATTCGAACCCTTGCACCCCCGAAGAGGCACCGGCTTGCCTGTCCCTTTTCGAAGATCTCGAGGCCGGCGCTTTAACCGCTCAGCCACCCCGGCTCAACTGATACTAAGTATCGGTTTTAATAATGTTTTTCCCTAGAAAGCAACAATAACCCGGGCATGCAATATCCCTATCGGGATAGCCTTGGTTTATTCATACCTGGATCATATCTCGGACGTCTACATACACATACATAACGACACGCTGGAGGGCGTATTCGAAGAGGCTGCGATCGCGTCTTTCGATGTAATTATCGAGACTTCCAAAGTGCGTATCAAGACTATAATTAATGTTGAGCTCGACGCAGATGACCTAGAGCAGCTTCTCTACAAATGGATAGACCACTTGCTCTACATCTTCGATGCAAAGAGTTTTGCAATCTCCAGAACCGAAGTCATAGTCTCTGAAAAAAAGACCAACCCCTCCCTCGTTGCGAAGATCTACGGCGAGAGCTATGATCCAAAGAAACATGGCCAGAAAGTGGCAGTAAAAGCAATGACATATTCCCTAATGCGCATATACAAGAAAGGAGACCATTGGGAAGCGTACTTTGTGCTCGACATCTAATTTTTACCAGAGAATTGGCTTCTGGCGCAACTGACTACGCTTAAATATGCCTCAAGATTTCATTACTGTGTGGCGCAATGCGAAGTGCCCAATCCTTTGGGCAGCAATAGTGCGCTTTGTTAGAACGGGTGAATATTATGAGCTCAAGCCGTAACTCGAACATCCCCCTCAAGAGGATTGATGAGTATATTTGGGAGATTCCCCAATCTTTTAGGCAAGGCATGAACGTCCCTGGCAGGGTTTACGCTGATGAAATCCTTGTCCAGAAGATGGCCGAGGACCTAACGCTCCCTCAATGTGTAAACGTCGCGCAACTGCCTGGCATTATCAAGCACTCAATAACCATGCCCGATGGCCATCAGGGTTACGGATTCCCCATTGGAGGTGTAGCTGCCTTCGATATGGATTCTGGTGTTATCTCCCCAGGGGGGGTGGGGTATGACATAAACTGCGGCGTAAGGTTGCTTCTTACAAGTTTAGATGCAAAAGATGTCAAACCAAAACTTTCAGAATTGGTGAACACACTCTTCGATCTCGTTCCGTCTGGGCTCGGCTCTAAGGGAGGGATCCGCCTCAATCAATCACAGCTCGATGAGGTTCTCGAGCACGGTGTACAATGGGCGATAGAGAAGGGCTACGGGTGGGACGAAGACGCAAGGAGGTGCGAGGAGGGTGGCAGGATGAAGACTACTGATCCCTCCAAAGTTTCTTCCAAGGCAAAGGAGCGTGGCGGCAGCCAGCTGGGGACCCTTGGTAGCGGCAACCACTTTCTCGAAGTAGAAATGGTTGAAAAAATTTTCAATACAACAACCGCAAAAACCTTTGGTGTGGAGCACGAGGGCCAGGTCGTAGTAATGGTTCACTCCGGTAGCAGGGGTTTGGGTCACCAAGTCTGCAGCGATTACCTCTTGACTATGGAACGCGCGGTATCCAAGTATGGCATCAAGATTCCTGACAGGGAGCTTGCGTGCGCGCCTGCGTCCAGCCCCGAAGCGAATGACTACTTTGGTGCAATGAGTGCGGCCTGCAACTATGCCTGGGTAAACAGGCAGTGTATGGCACATTGGGCGAGGGAGGCTTTCAGGAAGACCTTCAAGTCCGACCCGGAGAAGCTAGGTATGCGTCTCGTTTACGATGTGGCGCACAACCTAGCCAAGCGCGAGGAGCACGACTGCGAGGGCAAGAGAAAGGTCCTCTACGTCCACAGGAAGGGCGCCACAAGATCATTCCCAGCTGGCAGGCCTGAAGTCCCTCAGGACTACAAGAACGTCGGCCAGCCCGTGATCATCCCTGGTAGCATGGGCACAGCGTCGTACCTCCTTGTGGGGGGGCCAAAATCAATGGAGCTGAGCTGGGGATCCACAGCCCACGGCGCAGGCAGGTTCCTCAGCCGCGAGGCTGCCATAAGGAAGTACTGGGGCAGCGACGTGAAGCGCGACTTGGAGAGCAAGGGCATACTAGTCAGGGCAGCTGACATGAGGGTTATAGCAGAAGAAGCACCCGGCGCATACAAGGACGTCGACAGGGTTGCAGAGGTCTCCCACAATCTGGGCATTGCTACCCTCGTCGCTAGGATGGTCCCGCTTGGGGTGACCAAAGGCTGATGAATCCCAGTCCAATAACCTCAAGGGCAGGCAGGTTCCTCGTCATCAGTGAGGAATCCTTCTCAAGCGTAGGCATTTCCTCGAACGTTTACGTTGCCGAGCTGGCTGGCAAGCACTACCTCTTTGACACAAGTGGGCACCCCGACCTTGTGTCCTTTCTAAAAGCCGCGAACATAGCCACGGAATCGCTTTCCGCCGCCTTCCTTACGCATGGTCACTATGATCATACAATGGGGCTCATATCCCTCTCCAAAATTGGTGTTCCAGCTTACCTGTCGATGGAGGACGCCGATCTGCTCGAGAGCATCATCGACAAGGCGGGCGTGAGGGACATAAACAATGGCAAGAAGATCCTTCGAGAGCTGGGTCTCGAGGTCATCGTCACCCCTGGGCATTCATGCGGAAGTGTCTGCTACTATTCGGCAGATGAGAAGCTGCTCATAAGCGGCGATACAGTTTTTTCGAATGGCTTCTTTGGAAGGACCGACTTGAGTGGTGGAAGCAACTTGGAGATGAAAGCAAGCCTGAAGCTGCTTTCAGGGCTTGATGTCGAGGCAATGCTCCCTGGCCACGGTTTCTGCATTATGAGGGGTGGGAGAGACTCCATCTCTTTAGCTCTGGCAAATGCGGATTACCTCTTGGGGTAAATCCGCTCAACCCAATGTCACTGCATGCAGGAGCCATGCCATTATTATCGAGAAGATCGGGGTCCCTGCCCATAACAGGATCAGCTTAACCGCTGTCTCCCTGCTTAGCGCCCTTGTACCCTTGCCAAGCCCCGCTCCATAAACCCCCCCGACTATCGACTGGCTTATGGACACCGGAACCGCCAGCTGCGTGAAGATGTGAACCGTCGACGCACCCCCCACCTGGGATGAGAAGGCTGTGGCAGGACCAAGGCTGGCAACGCCTTCCCCGACAGTCCTCGAAACCCTCTGACCCACTATTATGGCTCCAGCGCTCGCGGCGATGATAGCTACTCCCAGAGCAAGCGTCACACCCAAGTCGCCTCTCACGACCCCTACAATTGTACCCAGCGTATTAGCCCCGAAAACATATGCAGTGTAGAAGCTTGCTGCAAGGGTCATTATGCCATAAACCACAACGGTCCCTTCCAAGCTCTTGATCTTGTACTTGCGAAGCACCTTCGACAGCACCATGGAAACTCCCGCAGCCACGAAAGGAGCCAATGCCCACGATGCAGCTACCAGGAGCAGTCCGCTTGAATTCAACGGCATCCCCAGGTAGAGGGCACTCCCTATCGACGCGCCTACAACCGCTTGGGTTATGGGCAGGGGCAGCCTCGCTGCAGTAGCTATCAATATCATGGCAAAGGTGACGCCGAGTATCACGCTTAACGAGTAGTCGCTGAAGATCCCCTCGACAATGTTGCCCTGTATGGCATTCGAAAGCTTGCTTCCCTCCAAGATCACCCCCACCGCCAGGCCTGCCACGAATACCAAAATGCCATTCCTGTAGGAGAGGATCTTCGATCCGGCTATTGTTCCAGCTGAATTACTAGCGTTGTTCGCCCCACACATGCCTAAAGTCAACAATGTCAAGGCGATGAGCAATGCTGCCATTAACACTATGCCCCTGACTTGACTATCATGGCCGTGATAACGTCAGAGGCAGCCTCTGCAGCGTCCGCCACCATGTCCAACAGGAAAATAAAGTCCCTTATTTGCAAGTACGATAGGGGGGACATCTTCTTCTCGTTCCTGGTCAGGTTTTTGAGAATGTCCAACTTGATGTCGTCGAGCATCTCCTCCGTCTTCTCCACATCATGGGCGAGCTGAAGTGCTTCCTTCATATTTTTGTCCAGAAGTTCGACTGAAGTCATCAGGATCTTTACTATCTCAACTGTTCCCTTAATCATCTTCATAATGTTGTCCTCCCCTTCGAAGAGAACAGCAACCTCTTCCCTGTCTGGCTGGCGCGAGGCAATCGCCCTGGAGGCATCCTTGGACTTGTCCGCTATATCATCTAGTGCTTCTGCCAGCTTGTAGAAGTCTTCTTTGAGCCCAACGAAGACTGTGCCGCTAAAAAGACCCAGCTCCACTTGTCTCTTGACGTCGTCCGCCTCCCTCTCCAAACGGGCTATCCTCTCCGCGACAGAGCCGACCGCTTCCCAATTATAGTCCTCACAAGCTTCAATCAGGTTCTCCAGGAGCTCCGCCGACATGAGCACGAGGTTCATGTGAACCCTTAACTGCTCAGCGACCCCCCTCAAGGGAAAGGAGAAAATTTTTCTCCACATGACTACTCTTCCTTGATCTCTGCCTTAAACTCACCCTCTACGTATTCAAGCTCCTTTATGTGCAAGACTTCCTTTATGATCCACTCGTTCTCCCGACAGATCCTTATGGTTTCCGCCTCTGCGTGCACCGATGCCTCCGCGATTTCTGCCGAGAGCGCCATTTTTGCCTCTACCTTCTTGGTCCTGAGTTCTGATATAACCTTGACAATCGTGCAACCTGCCGTCCCGTCAACCTCAGGGAGATCGCCGACTTTGGGATAGGGGGTTGCATGGATGGATGCGATCCCCTCCCTGCCCTTGATGACGTTCTGGTATACCTCCTCAGCTATGTGGGGGCAGAACGGTGCAAGGAGCCTCATAAAGTTCCAGATGACCACATATAGCGTGGTCTTTGCAGCCCTCTGGCTCTCCGGAGTCTTTGGGCTGTAGAGCCGAGGCTTCACAGATTCAACGTACTGATCGCACAGATCGTGCCAGTAGAACTTTTGGAGAAGATCCACGGCTATGTGAAACTGGTAACTTTCCATGGCTTCTGTCGTCTTCAGGACAGTCTCTCTTAACCTTGAGATTATCCACCTATCAACCTCCTCCAACTCCTCTGCGTTGAGGACATATGAAGGCTCAGCAAAGAACCCTTCTGCGAACCTTACAGAGGACCATACTTTCTGCAGGAAAGACTTGCCGTATTTCACTGGCTCCCACTTGAACGGGAAATCAGACCCGATCGTCAGCGACATTACGGCCTGCCTGATGGCGTCTGCGCCATACTCGTTGACCCCTTGGTCTGGCATTATCACGTTGCCTCTGGACTTTGACATCCTCGAGCCATCGGGACCGAGAATGTGCCCGTTTACCAGGACCCCCCTGAACGGTGCCTTGCCAGTCAGGATTAGGCACCTGAAGGTGCTATAGTAGAACCATGTCCTTATGATGTCGTGGCCCTGCTGGCGGAAATCAACGGGATATGCCCTTTCAAACCTACTTTTGTCGTTGAAAAAGCCGGTCACGATCAGAGGGCTTATGCTCGAGTCCACCCAGACGTCGCACACGTCTGTTGTTCCTGCCAACTCTGCCTCTCCGCACTTGGGACACTTTTCCATAGGGGGCATGTTGATCATCGTGTCCACAGGCAGTTCCTCCCTCCGCGGGGGGATTATGTTGTTGCACTTTTTGCAATACCAGAAGGGTATGGGGGTTCCGAAGACCCTCTGCCTTGATATGAGCCAGTCCCACTCAATGCTATTCACCCAATCCACCAAGCGCTGGCTCATGAATTTAGGGATCCACTTCATATTTGCGGACTCTTCGAGGATCCTTTCCTTGTAATCTTTTGTTCTTATGAACCACTGATCCTTTACAATAAACTCGATCGGGGTCATGCAGTCGGCTCTCTCCGTGTGGGTAAGCACGTTGTGGGTCATCTGATCCACTTTGGCCATGCGTCCTGCTGCCTCGAGGTCTTTTACTACCTCGTCCCTCGCGATCGCGGCCTTCATGCCGTTATACTTCCCGGAATTGATCATTTTGCCATACTCGTCAATCGCCTTCAGTATGGGCAGGCAGTACTTCTGCTGCCATTTAATGTCCTGCTCGTCGCCATATGTGCAAACCATCACAATTCCAGTGCCGAAGTTGGGGTCGACTGCCCCATCGGATAGGATCTTCACCTTCTGCCCGAAAATGGGCACCTCTGCCTCCCTGCCATTGAGATCCAAATACCTCTCATCGCCCGGGCTTACGGCGAGGGCAACGCATGCAGGCAGAAGCTCTGGTCTCGTGGTGGCAACCTCTAGGTCCTTCTCCTCTGACCTGAACTTCAAGTAGTAGAGCCTCCCTGCCTTCTGAACGTAACCGAGCTCCGCTTGGGCAAGCGCAGTTCCACACCTTGAGCACCAGTGCACCGGGAACTCTTTGCGGTAGATGAGTCCCTTCTCGAGCATCAAGAGCAGGGACTCCTGGACAGCCTTCCAGTAACTCTTGTCCATGGTCCTGTACTCGAACTGCTCCCAGTCGGGTCTGTAACCGAGCCTGATCATGGAGTGCTTCATGCTCTTGATCATGCTGCCAGTCCACTCCATGCACTTCTCCCTGAAGAACTTCCTATCCTCCCTCGAGACCTTCCACTTGTACTGCACCTTAAGCTCGGTTGGAAGGCCTTGGCAGTCCCATCCTTGGGGGAGAAGGACGTCAAAGCCACACATCCTCTTGTACCTGGCAATCACGTCGTTAAGGATGTTCCAATAGGCATGTCCCATGTGGAGCTCGCCCGAGGTGAACGGGGGCGGCGTGTCAATGACGAAGACGGGCTTGCCATCGTTCTTGAATTTGTAAACCTGATAGTACTCCTCGCTGAGCCAGCTGTTCTGCCACTTCTCCTCTACCCTCTGCGGAGAGTAGTTCTTGTCCATCTTTCTCAAAGAATCGCCTGACTCTGCCAAAACCATTCCGCCCTACCACGCTACCTTTTGAACAGTTGATAAACCCTAACTCTTTAATTTTACCTTGAAGTAACCTTTTCATTCAATCAAGTAACTAAAGGTAAAGCTACTTCGGACTCTGTTTGCTTGCTGCGCTCTTCTCGCCAAGCGCCTTTATCGCCTTTATCGCGAACTCCACTTCCATCTTTTCAATGTTATCCTCCAGCGTCTTTACTCCGCGTGAGTTGTACTCCGCAAGAACCGCCTTGATTGGTCTACCGTGCTTCTTCTCTACCTCCTTGACTTTGGCGACGAAGTATGCCTTGGTAAACCCCTTCGTATCCTCAAAACACAATGGTGGGTCCTCGCCTAGCATCTCGCACAGATCAATCAATGCGATGCATGCTGTAGGGTCCCTATCAGCTGGACACCTGTCTTCGCAGTGGGACTTTGCGTATTTCACAATATTCGCAAGATCCTTCTCATTTGTCATAAAACCACCAGATTTTTGGCCTCTGCAAAGTTGTTTCTACATCGCTTTTGGCTCTGCGAACTCGGCAAATTCATCATTGGCCATGATCCAATATGCTTTGAGGTGAAATAAGCTTTAGGTTCGGCTTCGGACTTTCACCCCTCTTTTTGGGAACTATCCCTCAGATAAGAAAGGGATAACCTTTATAGTGTCATGGCATTTTATCTTCTGTGAGGTGGAGATAATGGGTGGTCGCCAGAAGACAACACTGCTTAACCCTGTTAACAAAGAAGAGAAGAAGAAACAGGCACAGCAGTCGAAGGAATAAAATCATGCCTGAGAAACGGAAGTGCAGGATCACAATTTTCATTCCTATTTCTATATTATCCGATGTCCCGAGCCTCATCGAAAAAACATTCAAGGTCGGACAGCTAGCCAGATCCGCCTCCATATTCAGGGTCGACAGAATAGTGGTCTACAAAGACTCGCCCTCTGCGAGCAGGGAAGATGCCTTTCTAATTAGGGATCTCCTCTCCTATGCGGAGACACCCCAGTATCTGAGGCGGAGGATCTTCCCGATAATGGACAATCTGAAATACGCTGGCTTGATCCCGCCACTCCGAACGCCACATCACCCTCTGGAGAGCACTGAAGCCTCCTTCAGGGAGGGCTTGGTACTGAGTTCTGACTCCAAAGGATCAAGGGTCGACGTGGGTCTCAAGAAGCCTGTCGACTGCTCCTCGCCATTGACCGTCAATAAGAGGGTGACGATGAAGCTTGTGAACGGGGCTTGGCTTCCAGCTTCAAAGGAGGAGGTGCCACTCTACTGGGGCTATAGCTTTAGCCTTGAGTTCAAGGGAATCACCCAGCTCATTGCAGCAGGTCAGTACGATTCTGTGATTGCAACCTCTAGGATTGGGTCGCCTCTCGCTACCATCGCCAAAGACATGAAGAGGGCATTTTCTGACTGCAAAAATCTAGCAATTCTCTTTGGGTCTCCAGGGGAAGGGCTCCACGAGATACTAAAGAGGGAGGGCACCCGTATAGAGGACGTTGCCGATTTGATCGTGAATGCAGTTCACGATCAAGGCACTGCCACAATAAGGACCGAGGAGGCAGTGGCAATCTCGCTAGCCGCCTTCACCTCAATTGAAGATTTACAGCCTTGCTGATTTTTTCACAGGCAACCGATAAATTAAAAAATGCATTTCGATTTGAAGGGATAGAAATATATCTGAGCAATACGGCTAATCACAAGCCAATCTAGGTTGGAGGGCTAACGATGGGACATAAAAGCAAGAGCGCCCCGCGAAGAGGCTCGCTAATGTATTATCCTAGGATACGCGCTCGTCGCATCTCCGGAAGGGTTAAGACATGGCCGAAGGTAAGTGGCGCTCCAAAGCTGTTAGGTTTTGCTGGTTACAAGGTGGGAACTACTCACCTTATCATGATCGAAAACAAGCCGAAAAGCCCCCTGTTCGGCAGGGAGGTAGTAAGAGAAGTGACAGTGGTTGAGGTTCCCCCAATCCTCGTCTACGGATTCAGGGCTTACAAGAAGTCGCCAAAGGGACTAAGGGTTATTGGCCAAGCCATGGTAAAACCGTTGCCTAAGTACGCAGAGCGGACTATGACCATATCCAAGGACTACGATCCTGCACCAGCTCAGGCAGCGATCGAGGCAAAGCTCGACGACATTACAGAGCTGAGGGCACTTGCACTCACCCAACCCCACAAGACTGGTATGAACAAAAAGACTCCTGAGGTTCTCGAAATCAAGGTTAGCGGCGAGGACATAAAGTCCGCTTACGAATACATCAAGGGAATAATGGGCAAGGAGATAAAGGCCAAGGACCTTTTCGCAGAGGGCAGCTTTGTTGACGTGACCGCCGTGACCAAGGGGAAGGGGTTCGCGGGCGCGGTCAAGAGGTTCGGCGTCAAGATCATGCCGAACTGGCACAAGCACAGAAAGGGTCACAGGGTCGTCGGCGCCATAAGCCCATCCAAGCCTCACATGATGTTCACCATTCCTAGACCAGGAAAGATGGGCTTCCACCAGAGGACTGAGTACAACAAACTTATTCTAAAGACAGGCGAGAACCCCATCGATATCAATGTGGCGGGTGGTTTTCTGCATTACGGTCTAGTCCAGGGTGACTATGTGCTGGTAAATGGAACGCTCCCAGGACCGACCAAGAGGCTTGTTAGGTTCAGGTATCCTGTAAGAGCCAAGGTTGCAAAGATCGAACCGCCCAAAGTTGTGTCAGTGAACTTGGCATCGAAACAGGGGGTCTAGTATATGTCACAGCAGGTAACAAAAACGAGGACCGTCCGCGTCTATTCCTTGGATGGCAGCGTGAAGGAAGAGCTCAAGCTTCCTTTGGTGTTCGCCAACGAGGTCAGACCGGATCTCATCCAGAGGGCAGTAAATTCATCGCTCACAGCCAGGATTCAACCCAAGACTAGGGACCCGATGGCAGGCAAGAGAACTAGCGCCATAAGCCTCGGCGTGGGACTTGACCTTGCAAGGGTGCCCCGCGTCAAGGGAGGCGGACCAGCAGCCCTCGTTCCGAACGTCATTGGAGGAAGGAGAGCCTTCCCGGAGCGGCTCGAGAAGATATACCACGAGCGGATAAACGACAAGGAGCGGCTGCTCGCGCTCAAGTCCGCCATTGCAGCCACAGGAATCAAGGACACCGTTTCAAAGAGAGGCCACGCCGTGAAGGGAGACATGGAGATGCCATTTGTTGTCTCTGACGATCTCAAAGCCATAAGCAAGGCCGCAGAGTTCCGCGAGGTTCTCAAAAAACTTTCCCTATGGGATGACGCCGTGCGCGCCAAGGATGGGATAAAAGAAAGAGCGGGAAGGGGCAAGACGCGCGGTAGGCGCTGGATCAGGCCAAGGTCAATCTTACTCGTCACAGATGAGCTCAATCCACCAGTCAGGCTCGCTTCAAGGAACTTCCCAGGCTTCGATTACTCTGAGATCAAATCACTGAACGCTGAGAAGCTTGCGCCAGGAGGTCACCCGGGAAGGCTGACTGTATGGACTGAATCGGCGTTCAAGAAGCTGGACGAGATATTTGGATAGTGGTGAAAGAAAATGGAACCCAGCGATCTGATATTGAGACCAGTATCCTCCGAGTCCGCGCTGGAGCGGCTTGAGAAGGACAACAAGCTAACATTCATAGTGGATCTCAAGGCAAACAAGAACGAGATCAAGAATGCTGTTGAGAAGCTCTACAGCGTCAAGGTGAGATCTGTCAATACCATGATTACTACTGCAGGCGAGAAGAAGGCATTCGTCGGGCTTGAGAAGGAGTTCAGCGCCGCCGAGCTTGCAACAAGGATAGGCTTAATGTAGGTGTGACACATGGGAAAGCGACAAGTTCTTCAGAGAAGAGGCCGTGGAGGATCAGTCTTCCTTTCACCGTCGTGGAACAGGGTCGGGAAGGTAAAGTACCACCATACCCTGGCCAAGGAGTCTTCCTCCATAGCGTTCGTGATCAAGGATATAGTTCATGATTCTGGCAGAGGCGCCCCTGTAGCCATAGTCAAGGGTGAGGGCATTACATCTTTGATGATCGCCCCAGAGGGCACATACGTAGGCCAGAAGATATTCTTCGGCAACGAAGCCTTCGTAGACGTTGGCAACGTCCTGCCGCTTGCAAAGATCCCAGAAGGCACCCTGATATGCAATATCGAGGGCATGCCGAGCGATGGTGGCAAATTTGTCAGGGCAGCCGGCGGTTACGCGACCTTAGTCTCACACTCCACCGATAGCGTTCTGGTGCAGTTCCCTTCAGGGCAGGTGAAGTCACTTGATCCGAAGTGCAGGGCGACCGTTGGCATAGTCGCCTCAGGAGGCATGACGGAGAAGCCAATGCTCAAGGCTGGAGCAAACTACCACAAGTTCCAGGCAAGGTCTATTAAGTTCCCGAGGGTCCGCGGGAAGGCCATGAGTCCATATGCCCATCCACACGGAGGCGGAAACCATCCGACCGGAGGCAGACCCGTCTCAAGGAACGCTCCTCCTGGCCAGAAGGTAGGTATAATAGCCTCAAGGCGAACTGGAAGGAGAAAGAAGTGACCCGCACACCGGAGTAATGAAAATGTCTAGAGAGTTCACATACCGCGGATACACGACAGCGCAGCTGATGGGTATGCCGATGGATGAGTTCATCAGACTCCTTCCAAGCAGGCAGAGGAGATCCCTACTTAGGGGACTCACCCCAGAGCAGAGGTCGCTCTTTGAAAGGATCAGGAAGGCAAAGACATCCCAGGCAAAGGGCAAGAAGCTCGTTGTTAGGACCCACTGCAGAGACATGATAATCCTCCCCGAGATGATCGGCCTCACAATATCGGTTCACAACGGCAAGGAGTTCATACCGACCGAGATTCTCCCCGAGATGATAGGCAGGTACCTAGGCGAGTTCGCTATCACCTGCGGCAAGGTCCAGCACGGCGCTCCGGGCTTAAAAGCCACGAGGAGTTCAATGTTCATTCCATTGAAGTAAACCTTTTTTTTGTTTCTCTCCTTTTAACGTGAAAAGATTTTTATAGCCCTCCCAAGTTTTAAACTTGCGATTCAATAGGTCATTGAAAGTTGGAAGTGCACTAAATGCCTGAGTGGGGATATTCGACGGCACATATGGACCCTGAAAGGATGGCTAGGGCAAGTGGCAGAGACCTTCACATCTCGCCCAAGGAAGCCAGGGAGATATGCGAAGCAATAAGGGACATGCAGCTCGACACTGCGATGAAATACCTCGAGCGAGTGACCCAGAAGAAGGAGGGTGTTCCATACAGAAGGTTCAAGAAGAATGTCCCCCACCACCCCGAGATCGCCGACAGGTTCGGAATTCCCTCGGGCAGGTATCCGGTAAAAGCATCCTCTGAAATCCTCAATGTGCTCAAGAATGCCAAGGCTAACGCCGAGAACAAGGGTCTTGACACGGAGCGCCTGAAGATAAGCCACGCATGCGCCCAAGCTGCTATGCGCATGAAAAACTATGTCCAGAGGGCATTTGGTAGATCCACGCCATACAATCACCCGCTTACACATGTAGAGATTATTGTTGAGGAGATCGGAGCATGAGCGTTCAGAAATTCTTCATTAATAAAGCAACAAAGAATATGATTATCGACAATTACCTGAGGAACGAGTTGAAGAGGGCCGGCTACGCCGGTGTGGAATTCCAGAAGACCCCACTTGGGAACAGGGTTGTGATCTACGCCGAGCGGCCTGGTCTGGTCATCGGTAGACAGGGCGCAACAATAAGGGATCTAGCCCATGTCATGGAAACCAAGTACAACCTCGAAAACCCGCAGATAGCTGTTATCCCGGTCCAGACCCCAGAGCTGAACGCGAGGATCATGGCTGGAAGGGTCGCATCTGCTCTGGAAAGGGGCATACACTTCAGAAGGGCCGCGTTCATTGCACTCAGGCAGATCAATGAGGCTGGCGCAAGGGGTGCGGAGATAGTGATCAGGGGGAAGCTATCCACCGAGAGATCTCGCTACGAAAAGTTCAAGTCAGGAGCGATCCTGAAAGCTGGTCAGCCGAGGAGATATGCCGTGGATACGGCGGTTACCTATGTGCTGATGAAACCCGGTTCATTCGGAATCAAGGTCAACATTTACCTCCCAGTCAAGACCATTGACGACATCAGCATTGTCGAGTCTGCGCCGAAGGCAGCGGAGTGATGAGCGATGGCAATCCTAAGAGTCGATGAAATAAGAAAGATGAGAAAAGAGGAACGGGGCAAAAAGATCACAGAGCTCAAAGCGGAGCTTTCTAAGCTAATGTCCACTAGAGCCATGGGCGGATCCATGGAGAACCCTGCAAGGATCGGGCTCATCAAGAGGACGATCGCACAGTTCTACACAATACAGCGCGAGGAAGAGCTCGGCATAAGGAAAGTTGAGGCTCCAAAGGAAGAAAAGCCCAAAACGAAGGGGCGGAAGGAGAAGGAAGCGGAGCCTGCCGAGAAAGAAGCGAAGCCGAGAGCAACTAGGAAGAGGGCCAAGAAGGAGACAGTTGACGAGGAAGAAACAGAAGAAAAAGTCACGGAGGAATGAATAGAATGATGCTTACAGCTTCTAACTTGATCTACCACAACCTTGTCGGCTTATATGTCAAGATCGCCCACTCCACCGACCCGACTCAGACGGGCCTGGAGGGGAGGGTAATTGACGAGACCTCCCGGACCCTCACTCTGTCAACCAGCGTGGGCAACAAGATAGTGCCTAAGATCCATTCGCGGTTCGCCTTCTACCTGCCCAGCGAGGTCGTGGTGGAGGGCAGTGACATCATGCTCAGTCCAGAGGAGAGATTGAAAAAACTTCAGAGGAGGAGACGCTAAATGGCTCAAGCAACTAAAGAGGCAAAACCAAGCTCATGCGACGACGTGAATTGTCCATTCCACGGCTCCCTTTCAACGAGGGGCAATGTTATCACGGGAAAAGTTGTAAGCGACAAGATGCACAAGACTGTTGTGGTCCAGATAGACTTCCTTGAACACTTCCCGAAGTACAAGAGATTTGGCAAAAAACGATCGAAGATCCACGCTCACAACCCGTCCTGCGTTAGCGCTGTAAAGGGGAACATTGTGAAGATTGCAGAGTGCAGGCACCTGAGCAAGACCGTCTCATTCGTAGTCATTGAGAAGACCGGTGGTGCCTAGGCATGGCGAAGAGAGGGAAGGGTCTAGGTGGAGGCATTACCTACCGCCCGGGCTTGAGTTCAGGCCTGCATCACGAGTCGCTTCTAAAGTGCGCTGACAACAGTGGCGCAAAGGTAGTCATGATCATTGGAGTACCCATGATAAAAACAAGGATCAGAAGGATTGCAAGCGCAGCGGTGGGCGATAAGGTGATTGTCTCAGTAAAGAAGGGAACGCCCGAGGTGAGGCGGCAGATATTCCACGCAGTAGTGGTTCGGCAGAGGAAGCCCTTCAGAAGGATGGACGGCACCTGGATCCAGTTCGAGGATAATGCCTGCGTGATCGTCACAGAAGATGGAGACTGCAAGGGTACCGAGATCAGAGGACCTGTAGCAAAGGAGGCCGCCGAGAGGTGGCCCAAGGTGGCAGGTCTCTCGTCCATGATTATGTGAGGTGTTATGATTGACTAGCACAAAACCAAGAGTCCAGCGCCTAATAGGCTCATCTAGGGAGAAGGGGGCAAGCCTCATGCGCTCACCACTCTCTAAAGACCTAAGCTCTGAGTACGGCTTTGGCACGATATCGGTAAGGAAGGGCGACACCGTTATCGTAACTAGGGGCGATTACGAGGGCCATGAGGGCAAGATAAGCTCGGTAGTGCCCTCTCGGCTGAAGATCACAATCGAGGGAATCAGCACGAAGAAGCAGGATGGCACGACCAAGCCCGTCTTCATCTCGACGTCAAAAGTAAAGGTAACCAAGCTGGAACTCTCAGACAAAAGGCGGAAGAACTTCTTGGAAGAGAGCTCAAGGTCAAAAAAATCCAAATAGGAGATTGATTCTTTGAAGAGACATCTAAAGACATATCCGGCGCCAAGATTCTGGCCTGTAATGATTAAGGAACACGAGTTTACCATACGCCCGGCGTCTGGGCCACATCCCATTGCCTCCTGCATGCCCTTGGGGATAATACTCAGGGACGTATTGCGGTATGCCAAGACTGTGAGCGAGGCAAAGAGAATGCTGATAGAGGATAAGGTCCTGATCGACGGTGTGGTAAGGCACGACTACAAATTCCCAGTCGGCTTGATGGATGTCATCGGCCTCAAGTCTGCGGATACATATTACAGGGTATTGCCTGATAAGACAAACAAGTTATGCTTGCTCAAGATCACCCCAGAGGAAGCTGCGTTCAAGCTGGTCCAGCTGACCGGGAAGCGCCTCCTCAAGGACAAGAAGATGCAGCTCAATACCCACGACGGAAGGTCATTTGCCATAAAGGTCGACGATCCATTCAACGTAGACGTTGGCTACAAGATATTTGATGCCCTCAAGATCTCTCTGCCGGACGGCGAGGTGACTGAGCACATACCGCTGGAGTCCGAAGCCTTCGTCTCAATTATAGGCGGTAGCAATATAGGCAAATACGGTACCTTGAAAGAGACACCCGCGAAGAGAGGCGCGAATGACCTCGCCAAGGTCACGATCGGCGAGCGCGAGAACACCGTTACGCTTAAGTATCTATTCCCAATAGGTAAGGGGAGTCCAATCATAAACATAAATGGAGAAGTGGCATAGGTTGTCCGAGGGTGCTAAAGCCGCCACAAGCGGCCAATCGAACCCCATGCGCGACATAAGGATAGGCAAAGTCGTCGTAAACATGGGCGTTGGCGAGGGCGGAGAAAAACTGGAAAAAGCAATGGCCGTACTCAAGTCTTTGACTGGAGCAAAGCCATGCCCAAGAAAGGCGAAAAAGTCCATTAGGGATTTTGGGTTGAGAAAGGGAGAGAATATCGGGTGCGTTGTCACCCTCAGGGGATCTTCTATAGACGAATTCTTGAAGCGCGCCTTTGATTCCAACAAGAACAAGATCAAGCAGAGTTGCTTCGATGAATACGGTAATGTCTCCTTTGGCATCACGGAGCACATCAACATCCCAGGCACAAAATACGACCCGTCTCTTGGTATCTTTGGCATGAACGTCTGCATAGTCCTCGAGAGACCCGGCTACAGGGTAGCCAGAAGGATGGAGCGACCTGGCAAGATAGGACACGACCACAGGGTCGGAAAGGATGAAGCAGTTGCTTTCATCACACAGCACTACGGACTTACACTAAAGAAGGAGAAGGAGAGTTAGAAAAATGGGAAAGTATCGAAAGCCAAAGGATAGAAAATTTGGTAAAGGCAGCAGGCGCTGCAAGCGCTGCGGATCAAAGGGTAGCTCGATCATCAGGAGATACGGCCTTAACCTCTGCAGGCAGTGCTTCCGCGAGTCGGCAGAGAACCTTGGCTTCAGGAAGTACATGTAGGAGGAACAACATGTGTGGGTTCAAGATCCGCTTGCAAACGCGCTCATCAACATTATGAACAGCGAGGAGAGGGGGAGGAGCGAGTGCATAGTTACGCCCGCCCCCAAACTTATAGCTAATGTGCTGAGGGTCCTCCAAAAGTCCGGGTATGTAGGTGAATTTGAGTTCATCGACGATGGCAGACTCGGGAAGCTTAGAATTCAGCTGCTTGGCAGGATAAACAAGTGCGGCGTCATCAAGCCATACTTCTCGGTCTCCTACAAGGAACTCGAGGACTGGACGCACCAGTACCTCCCTGCTAAAGACCTCGGCATGTTGATACTGACCACGCCAAAGGGTATAATCACCCACAAGGAAGCCATCGCCAATAAGGTTGGCGGAAGGCTCATGGCGTACGTCTACTAAGGAGAATGCAAGAATGCCAGCTAATGCTTCTCAGTTAATAAAGGTCCCCGAAGGGGTTCAGGTGACCATCGATGGCATGTTGGTCTCCGTAACTGGGCCGAAGGGGAAGATCTCGAGGGACTTCGCCCACACCATGCTCAAGCTCTCAATGAACAACGGCGAGATCCTCATAGAGGCTCCTAGAAAGGGCAAGAGGTTTAACGCCATGGTTGGGACGCTCGCTGCTCACTTGAAGAATATGTTCAAGGGAGTCTCAGATGGCCATGTCTATAACATGAAGGTCATCTATGCCCATTTCCCAATAACTGTCAAAGTAGCGGGTAAAAATGTGCTTATAGAGAACTTCATGGGCGAAAGGTCAAAAAGGGTCGCCAACATCGTGGGAAACTCCAAAGTCACAGTGCAAGGCGAAGAACTCACGATTGTGGGAATAGACAAGGAGGAAGTGGGTCAGACAGCAGCCAATATACACAGGGCAGCTCATGTGAAGAAGATGGATCCGAGAGTCTTCCAGGACGGGGTCTATCTGTCAGAGAGGAGGTAAAACTATGAGAAAGACAGAGAAGGTCGCAAAGGCAGTCAGACTCAGGGACAAGATCTCATCGGAGAGGCCCGACTTCAACAGGTCTGAGACTCACAGGTTCCCGCGCCTAGGCGAGAAATGGCGGAGCAGCAAAGGCATAAGGTCCAAGATGCGCCTCAAGAAGAGGAGCAGGGCAGCGATCGTCGAGACCGGTTACAGAGGTCCGACCGCGGCCAGAGGACTACGATCGGACGGCAAATCCGAGATCCTGGTGAGCAACGTTAAGGATCTCACCAAGGTTAATTTGGAATCACAGGTCGCGAGGATTGATGCCGCCGTCGGAAAGAGAAAGCGCCTTGAGATCATTGACAGGGCAAAGGAGCTCAAGATTAAAATAGTGAATATCCACAGGTCTGAGAAGCCTACTTCCTTTGCTGAGAAGCCAGCGGAGGCGTCGAAGAAAGCTGAGAAAAAGGTGGAACAGGCACCTGAAGAAGAGAAGGAAGAGGCTAAGACTATCGAGGAGGAAGAAGAGTGAGTCTCAGGATCCAGAAAAGGCTTGCTGCAGACGTTCTGAATGTCGGCCAGAGCAGGGTATGGATAGATCCTGAACGGTTCGAGGACGTCAGCATGGCAATAACAAGGGGCGACGTGCGTGCCCTCGTCAATGACGGAGCTATAAAGGCGCGTCCGGAAGTCGGGGTCAGCAGGGGGAGGTGCAGGAGAAACCGCCTTCAGAAGAAGAAGGGTTTGAGGAAGGGTCCCGGCACCCGAAAGGGTCCAGTGATCGGCGACAAGTGGGAGGATAGGATACGCTCCATGAGGGAGTTTCTACGGCTCATGCGCAGAAGGAAGATCATCACACCTTCGGTCTACAGGGTACTTTACCTGAAAGCAAAGGGTGGAGCCTTCCACGACAAGAGGCAACTCAAGGTTTACATAGAGGAGCACGAGTTGGCAAGGAGGTAAAAAAATGGCGAGAGGCACAATCTACAAGGTTACTTTCCGCAGAAGGCGAGAAGGCAGAACTGATTATCACCTCAGAAAGCGGCTGATCTCCAGTCGGAAGTTTAGGCTAGTGGTAAGAAAAACAAACTCCCACGTTAGCCTGCAGCTGGTGGAATCCAAGATCGAAGGAGATAGGGCCCTGTCCCATGCAAGCACAAATGAATTGAAGAAGTATGGTTGGAAGGCCGGAACAGGAAACCTCCCAGCATCCTACCTAGCAGGATTCCTGCTCGGCAAGAGGGCAGTAGCCAAGGGCTACAAATACGCCATACTCGATCTCAACCGCTACAAGATCACCAAGGAGAACAGGCTCTTGGCAGCTATGAAAGGTGCCATTGATGCAGGTCTTGAGGTACCCCACGACGAGAAGGTTCTTCCAAAGGACGAGCGCGTGACAGGGGCTCATATAGTTAAGCATGCTGAAAAGCTCTCCAGAGAGGATCCAAACAAGTATCAGGCTTACTTCTCCAGGTATGTATCCGCTGGCATCGCTCCAGAGAGGCTGCAGGAACACTTCAAGGCTGTTAAGGGCCAGATAGAGAAAGAGGTAATGTAGAGTGGCATACAAAGAAACCCAATGGATACCGAGGACAACTCTAGGGAAGCAAGTCCTAGAGGGGAAGATTACGAGCATCAGGGATGTGTTCGAACAGAATGTCCCCATCAAGGAGCCGGAGATAGTGGATGCTCTAATCCCGGAGATCAAGAATGAGGTTCTTGACGTCAACATCGTACAGAAGCAGACAGACGCCGGCGAAATCACAAAGTTCAAGATCGGCGTCGTTGTCGGCAATGGCGACGGCTTCATAGGTATCGGAATAGGCAAGTCAAAGCAGATGCGCTTTGCAATAGACAAGGCTGTAGCTGACGGAAAGCTCAACCTCACACCGGTTAAGAGGGGGTGCGGCAACTGGGGATGCCAGTGCGGCAACCCACACAGCCTGCCATACACTGTCACGGGCAAGAGCGGCAGCGTCACCGTAACACTGATACCTGCTCCCAAGGGAATCGGCTTGGTGGGGGCAGCAGTTGCCAAAACAATATTGACTTTCGCAGGGATAAAAGACGCCTGGGTGGTTTCGAGAGGCGAGACCCGCACCACAATCAACTTCGCGGGGGCAGTCTACGAAGCCCTGAAAAACACATACAGGTACAAACGATGAGGTTCAAAAAATGAAGACATTCATTGTAGTCAGGTTGAGGGGGAACATCGGATTAGCTCCCGAGGTGTTGGACACCTTGAACAGGATGAACATGCCGACCAAGCACAGCGCGACTCTAATAATCGACACGCCATCATACAAGGGCATGCTAAACAAGGTGACTGACTATGTCACTTGGGGCGAAATAGATCAACCAACGCTTGAAGCCCTGATCGCCAAGAGGGGAAGGCTCGCTGGAGACAAGAGAATCACCACAGAGGCTCTCAGGAAGGAGAGCTTGGGTTCAATCAAGGAGATCGCTGAACATGCGCTTGCAAATGGCGAGATGCCGGAAAAGATCAAAAAAACCTTCAGGCTCACGCCTCCGAGTGGCGGATACAAGAGATCCATCAAGAGGCACGTGGGATCTGGAGGGGAGCTTGGCTACCGTGGGGCTGTCATCAACGAGCTCATCCTCAAGATGATCTGAACCCCTTTTTCCAATAACCAGAGGGTTCTTCCTCCTCCTCAAGTTCTAGCGACTAAACAATACACCCAGGAGAAAGCCACGGTGCGACCGGGGAAGCTGTTCACGTCGAATGAGAGGGAGCAATAGGTAAAAATATATTAGATACCCGCCTTTTTCTATCGCTAATCATAGTGGTGTTAGACATGGTTGTCAGGCGTGAGCGCAAGGTTCGCAGGCAGCGCGGCTCAAGGTTGTACGGCTGGGGTACTGTGGGCCAGCACAGGAAATCTGGTATGAGAGGCGGCTTTGGTGCGGCTGGTCTTCACAAGCATAAGTGGAGCTGGACCGTGAAGTACGGCAAAGATCACTTCGGAAAGGATGGCTTTGTGAGACCCGATGCAGTCACACACGACGTTAAGGCAATCAATGTAGGAGCACTTTCATCCTTGATTCAGGGGAAGGTCTTAGAGCAGGACGACAAAGGCAGGACTATCTTGGATCTATCGACCCTTGGGTTCGATAAGCTGCTCGGCGGCGGGAAGATTGACTTCCCGATTACTGTTAAGGCAAGTCACGCTACTGAATCTGCAAAGAAGAAGATCTCGGAAGCAGGCGGAGAGACGATAGCAGCAGAGTGAGATGCTAAATGTCCCGCTTCCTGGATCTAATGGAACCCATAACGAAGTATCTGCCCGAGATACCAAAACCGATACGGAAGCTGAGCCTCAGGGAGAAGGTTCTATGGACAGGCATCGTTCTCGCCATCTACTTGGTGATGGCCCAGATACCTCTGTTCGGAGTCCCTTTCACTTCGTCGGGCATTGGTGAAACATATTATGTGTACCGAGTCATCTTCGCATCTAAGAAAGGGACCCTCATGGACCTGGGCATCGGGCCCATAGTCACCGCAGGACTGATAATGCAGATCCTCGCAGGCTCGAAGTTACTTAACGTGGATATGTCCAAACCAGGTGACAGAGGCCTATTCACTGGAACCCAGAAAATCATGGCGATAGTCATGACCCTCTTTGAGGGCATGGCCTTCCTGCTCGGGGGTTCTTACGGGAGTCCGAGTTTAATAGTCTCGGTCTTGATTATTGCCCAGCTGCTAGTTGTAGGCCTACTTGTACTTCTTATGGATGAACTTGTGCAAAAGGGATGGGGTCTCGGAAGCGGCGTGAGCCTCTTCATTCTCGCCGGCGTGGCACAGACGATCATGTGGAGTATCTTCTCGCCGATCGGGCCAATGCCTGACGGCAATTCCCTGGGTGCGATAATCGCCTTCTTCCAGACACTTTTCAGCGGTAAACCGATACTCACCGCCTTCAGCAGGTATCCATATCCGGACATGACCGGCCTCATAGCCATGATAGCTGTATTCCTTGTCGCAGTCTACATGGAGGGCATGAAGATCGAGATCCCCGTCGCTTATGCAAAGTACGGAGGCATGAGGGCGAAGATCCCTCTTAAACTAATGTACGTATCAAACATACCTATCATTCTGGCTTCAGCATTGTTTGCAAACTTCGACTTCTTGGGTCAGTTCCTATGGAAATCCTTCAATTCCCTTAATACCAACGCCTGGATGAACTGGTTCGTCATGTACAACTCCAACTCCACTTTGGAGCCCGGGTGCGCATTGTACTACCTTCAGGCTCCAAATAGCATCTCTACTACGCTGAAAGATCCATTACATGCTGTGGTGTACGTTCTCATATTGGTAGGCTTCTCAGTAGTATTTGCAAAGCTATGGGTCGAAGTCGCTGGCATGAGTGCCAAGGCTCAAGCTGATCAGCTGGTCAACGCGGGCATGCAGATACCTGGCTTCAGGAGATCGCCAGCAATAATCGAACAGATCCTCAACAGGTACATCCCCGCTCTCACACTGATAAGCGGAATCTTGATAGGTCTCCTTGCAGGCATTGCAGATATGCTGGGGGCAATAGGCACCGGCATAGGAATATTGTTGTCCGTTGGTATAATCTACCAGTATTACCAGATCCTAGCCAAGGAGCAACTTGCCGAGCAATATCCAGGTCTGGGCAGGTTCCTGGGGCAGGAGTAATCCTTAGGAGTGAGGTCTTTGGCAAAAAAGGCAGAGCGAAAGGGAAAACTGGTCATAGTCACAGGAGTACCGGGCGTTGGCAAGACTACTGTGCTCACCGCCGTAATTGCTGAGTGCAAGAACCGCGGCTTAAGAGTGAGCTACGTGAACTACGGCGATGTCATGTTCAAGAGTGCAAAAGCAAAAGGACTAGTAAAAGAAAGGGACCAGATGAGGAGGCTTCCAATCACATTGCAATTAGAACTTCAGCTAGCTGCTGCCAAGAAGATCAGATCAATGGCAGAGGATGGCAACGTGATCCTCGATACCCACATGTTCATCAGAACCCCTGGCGGTTACATGCCCGGTATACCCTCATGGGTTGCCAAGTCACTCGCTCCAGACTCAATTGTCCTCCTAGAGGCCAACACCGCGGAGATCTCCCTAAGGAGACAGAAGGACGCTGCCTTAAGGTTAAGGGAGGCAGATTCCGCAACAAAGGTCGCAGAGCACCAACTGATGGGCAGAGCAGGCGCTGCTGCGCTGGCAGTGATGATAGGATGCACGGTCGCCATTGCCGAGAACCGTGAGGGTGACCACTTAGCCGCAGCTGTTGCAATCGTTGACCTGTTCAGCAAGGGGTCCTAGCCTTGGTAGACATCATTACCATGCTCGCACAGATGTGGGGCAGCATGATAACTTCAATAGCAAACGCTATGGGGCCTTGGAATCACTATCCGCTGTCCGCTGTAACTGTCCTCCTGATAACCATGGGCATGGCATCGCTTTCCTCTTTGGCGACAAGGGCTCTTGTTGATGTTGAATTGATGCGCAGAAGGTCGGCCGAGATAAAGGAGTGGCAAAGCGCATACACCAAGGCTGTCAGGGCAAAAGACCAGAAGCAGATAGACAAACTGAAGAAGAAGCAGCAATCCATAACCGGCCTGCAGACTGCGATGTCCAAGGACCAGATGAAGCCAACTTTACTTACCCTTGTTCCGTTCGCGATCTTTTATTACATATTCTTCGGTGTGTTTGGCCCCGGAATCGTCGTATATACACCCATCGCCCTTCCATTCTTGGGCAGCAAGCTGAGCTTCTGGTGGTGGTACCTCATCAGCTCATTCAGCGTCTCTGCCCTAATCCAGAGAATATTCAGGATGCCAATGGTTTCAGATTAGCGTTGCAAAACCTTTTTCTTTCTTCTCATGACAGATACCTAGAATGAGGCGACTTGATTGGCTCCAGATATACTCGCGAAGCAACTTCTCATCACCATTAGTGGACCTGCGGGCTCGGGCAAGTCCCATTGCGCTGCAGCCTTGGCAAAGCACTTCGGCATCCCGCACTATTCCGCGGGTTCAATCTTTAGGGACTATGCTACAGAGAAGGGCCTGTCCATAGAGGCGCTTGCAAAACTGGCCAAGAACGATCCTGAGATAGACAGGACAATAGACAGTCGAACTGGAGAACTGGCAAAGGCTGGCGGGGCCATCCTTGAGGGCAGACTGGTTGCATTCTTCTCGGCTACCTCATCGCCAAAGATCAGCTTTTACCTTACCGCCCCATTTGAGGAGCGGGTCAAGAGGATTGCAGAAAGAGAGGAGATCGCGATCAAAGAAGCCACGGCCAAGACTGTGTTGAGGGAGGGCAGCGAGCGCCGTCGATACAAGAGCATATACGGGTTGAACCTCAACGATCTTTCCAAGTACGATTTCGTGATCAACACCCAGATCTGGGATAAGGATGGCATAGTCACTCTCCTGACGGGCATCGTTCAGATGTACTTGTCCTTGGGCATAAAGACATAACGTTCCCTTTTTAAGAAAGGAATTGAACTAAGACATAATAAAGCAAAGTCACTGGGTATGGTGCATACTTTTGTCGGAGAAGCCACTTGTTAGGGACGAGGAGCAAACCAGTCCTAGGCACGGCTGGGCTCCTGCGGCGAGACCCCTCAAGGAGTATCTTGAAACCGGCGTAATCAACTTGGATAAGCCGCCGGGTCCAAGCAGCCATGAGGTCGTTGCATGGGTCAAGAGGTTGCTTGCTATTGAGAGGGCTGGCCACGGTGGAACCCTTGACCCGAAAGTCAGCGGGGTCCTACCCGTAACACTTGGCAGGTCCACAAGGATCATCTCGTTCATAATGAAGTCTGGCAAGGAGTACGTGTGCCTGATGGAGCTTCACGACGATGTCCGCAGGGAGGATCTCGATAAAACCATCAAGGAATTCGTGGGCCCTGTCTACCAACTCCCCCCAGTGAGGTCCGCTGTCAAAAGAGCCCTGAGAGTGCGCACTATTTACTCGATAAGAATACTGGAGGTGAGCAAGAGGTTCGTCCTGATGAGAGTTGATTGCGAGGCGGGCACTTACATAAGGAAACTCTGCCATGACATCGGCGAGGTACTGGGTTGCGGGGCTCATATGAGGGAACTGCGGAGGATTAGAGCGGGACCCTTCAAAGAGGATTCATGCGTCACCCTGCACGACCTGCTCGACTCTATTACCTACATGAAGGGAACAGGAGACGAGTCCATGCTAAGGCAAATAGTAGTCCCGATAGAAGACGCCCTAAAAGGCTACCCCAAAATCCAGGTTAGGGACTCTGCGGTCGATGCCCTATGCCATGGGGCGAGCCTCGCCTCCCCCGGCGTACTCAAAATTGACAGGGGCATAAAGTCCGGCGACACTGTCTCCATGATGACGCTTAAAGGCGAACTCGTTGGCTTCGGTAGGGCAATGCTTTCGAGCGAGGAGATGCTAAAGTCTGACCATGGCATCGTTGCAAAGACGGAACGCACTGTAATGGATCCCGGAACATATCCAAAGGGCTGGAAGGCAAATGACTCCCGGGGATAGGAAAGAACGCGCCTCGCACTATTACTCGAAGAACCCCCCGCGGGACCAGCGAAGGTTCTCGCTTAGGCTGGATATAAAAGGAAAACGCATCGAACTGGCTAGCTCTGGCGGAATATTCTCAAAATCGAAAGTCGACCGTGGCACTATCGTCCTTCTCGAGAGCATGATCCTCCCCGAGGAGGGTGAGGTTCTCGACATGGGCTGCGGCTGCGGCGTTATAGGGATCGCAGTCTCAAAGTTCAGGCCCAAGCTGAAGGTTACCATGGTCGATGTGAACCCCTTGGCCGTAAGGCTTTCGAAGGAGAACGCTGAGAGCAACAACATCTCTAATTCCACCGTTATGCAGAGCGATCTCTACGCCAGCTTGGAAGGGAGACAGTTCGACCTGATACTCTCCAACCCCCCCTTGGCAGCAGGCTACAAGGTTATATTCCCGCTGATAGAGGGGGCAAAGTCGCGCCTGAAAGAAGGGTGTTCCCTCCAGATCGTTCTCCGGAAGGGCGTGAACGCGATCCCAAAGAAGATGGCCAATGTATTTGGCAACGTGGACCTCATATCCAAGAAGAGTGGCTATAGGGTCTTCAGATCCATTAGGCAAGCATAACATATGTGCAGCTGCAGCCGCGAGGCAACAAACGAAACGAGCACGGAAAACCATAACACAAAATAACTAGTACTAAAAAGCTAGATGATAGGCTTCAGCCGAGGTATCCTAGCCTGGTAAGGAGCAAACAAAGAGGCTCATGCCTGGAAAACAGGTTAGGTCCTGAGAGCTTGTGACTCTTAGGGGTCTCGGGGGTTCAAATCCCCCCCTCGGCGCCATTATCTTTGTAAACCAGTACAGTTCGGGCAAACCGTTAACATTACCCCATCCTGACATCCACCAGACGCCCCACGAAAGAAATTCTTAAATACTATCATATGTTTCTTAATTTGCCTCAAAGTAGGGGTGCGTTTAGTGAGTTCATCATATAGGCATATAGTCAGAATAGTCGACGCTGATCTGAAGGGAGAGGACAAGGTAGTGTACGCCTTAACCAAAATCCGGGGGATCGGCATCAATATGTCCTACGCCATTCTAAGGAACTGTGGCGTGGACCCAGAGGGTCGCGTCGGTACGCTTCAGGACAGCGACATAAAGAGGATAGAAGAGGCTTTAACGACTATCCCTGACAAGTTCCCAAGTTACATGCTAAACCGAAGGAAGGATCCGTTCACAGGCAAGGATTCGCATTTAATTGGTTCCGACCTTGTGGTCGGCATGAAGTCGGACATCGACCTAATGCGTAAGATGAAATGCTGGAGGGGCGTAAGGCACTCCCTGGGTCTGAAGGTCCGCGGTCAATGCACGAGGACTACTGGCAGGTTTGGAGCAGCCGTGGGTGTCGCGAGGAAGGCAGTGTTGCAGCAGCAACAGGCTGCAGCCCAGCAGGCACCGGCAGCTGCGGAGAAGAAATGAGGTGTTGATCAATGGGGGATCCAAAGAAAAGCAGGAAGCGTTGGCAAGGCCCTCGCCATCCTTGGAAGAAAGACAATCTGATTAAGGAACTTTCACTTGTTGGTAAGTTCGGCCTAAGGAACAAAAGGGAGCTGTGGTGCTCCAACTCGGTCCTCAAGTCATACAGGAAGCAGGCGGGAGCAATCCTGGCTCTGGAGGAGAGCGAGAGGGCTATCAAGGAAAAGGACCTCATAAACAAGCTCTCAAAGCTTGGCTTGCTAAACGAAGACGCCGTTCTCGACAGCATTCTGGGACTCAGTGTCGAGGACATACTGGAGAGGCGACTGCAGACCATCCTTATCAAGAACAACAAGGCAACGACTCCCTATCAGGCGAGGCAGATGATCGTCCACGGGCACGTCCGTATAGCAAACAGGCGCGTGTCGTCCCCCGGTTACCTGGTGAGCAGGGCAGAGGAGTCGCAGATCAGTTGCGCCCTCGATTTCGGGTTAAAGCCAGAGCAAACTACAGCGAAGGAGGCATAGCCGAATGTCAAAGATGGACAAGGGCATGAAGTGGGGCGTAGCCAACATCTACAGCTCCTACAACAATACAATAGTCCATATTACAGACCTCACGGGCGCGGAGACGGTCGCCTTCCAGTCAGGAGGAAGAATAGTCAAATCCGATCGCGAAAAACCCTCCCCCTATGCTGCCATGGTCTCAGCAACAAGAGCAGCGCAGGCAGCGTTGGAGAAGGGGATTACTGGGATCCACATCAGGGTCCGGGCTCCAGGCGGCCACAAGAGTAAGACTCCAGGTCCAGGGGCTCAGGCGGCAATCAGAGCTCTGGCCAGAGCCGGAATGTTGATCGGAAGGATCGAGGACGTCACGCCCATTCCGCATGATACCACTAGAAGGCCTGGTGGCAGGAGGGGAAGAAGGGTCTAACCGAAGGCTTTAATACCCTTCTTCAAGTTTCAATGACAACTTTTGGGGGTCAAATTTCATGGACGTCAAGGTTCTCAGCAATTCTGACGGGCAGCTCAAGTTCGTTGCAAAGGACGCGGATCCTACTTTTATGAACGCCATCAGGCGGATCATAATGGCTGAAGTCGCTATACCTGCCATCGAAAAGGTTTACATTGCTGAAAATACAAGCGTCCTCTACGATGATATTATCGCCCACAGACTGGGTCTGATCCCACTGAAGGGCGGAGAGATCTTAACTCTTACTGAGAAGTGCGATTGCGACAAGAAGGGCTGTCCCAAGTGCGAGTCAATACTCACGCTCGAGGTTGAGGCGGCTGAAGACAACTTCCTAGTTTACTCGGGCCGCATGAAGGCCGAGGGCTCTGTCTTCCCGGCCAACAACAACATCCCGATCGCCGAGATGAACGCTGGCCAGAAGCTGACTCTCGAAGCCCACGCGCGTCTCGGTCTCGGGAAGAACCACGCCAAGTGGCAGCCCGTTTCTGCTTGCGCAGTCAAGTATGAGCCGATAATCGAAATAGACTCAAAGAAGTGCGACCTATGTGGCGCTTGTATCGAGGAGTGCCCAAAGAAGATCCTTAAGGAGAAGGACAACGCAATCGTCGTTACTTCACTGTGGGACTGCACTCTCTGCAAGCTTTGTGAGGAGGCATGCCCTCCAGCGGCCATCAAGATCTCCTACGACGACAGGAACTCAGTGCTAATTGTAGAGACAACGGGCTCCCTTACCAACGACGAGCTTGTCCTAGCAGCTTGCGACGTGATGCTTCAGAAATGCGAGGAATTGAAAAGTTCAATTAAAAGTCTGCCAGAGGCCTTCTAAATGGTCAAAAGAACACTGCCTACCAATCCAAGGACTAGACGACTGATAAAATTGCTGAGAAAGGCATCAAGATCGAACAACTCCGATATCTGGAGGAGCTTATCCGACTCTCTCTGTGCACCGGCAAGGCAGAGCGTATCAATAAATTTAGGAAAGATTGACAAACTTACCGAAGAGGGGGAGTTCGTTGCTGTGCCGGGGAAGGTCCTCGGGTTTGGCTCTCTCTCTAAGAAGGTCGATGTTGCGGCACTGTCTTTCAGCCAAGCCGCGAGGGAGAAGATCGTTCAATCAGGAGGAAGGGCGGTTCCGCTCGATGTCCTCGTGAACCTTAACCCGCGAGGCCGCGGAGTAAAGATATTGAGGTAATTGCGATGTCTGAGACGTTATATATCGATGGAACAAGAATGCGGCTTGGGCGCCTATGTACAAGCGTCGCAAAGCAGCTGATCAACGGGAACAGCGTTGTAATAGTAAATGTCGAGAACATTGTAGTCTCTGGAAGCAGGGCATCCGTGATGAGCAAATACAAGAGATGGATGGGGCTGAGAACATTCAAGAACCCCGAGGAAGTAGGGCCTAAGCATCACCGCACGCCTGACCGGCTTACCCATTACGCAGTTAGGAATATGCTTCCGAAGTCCCCGACAGGCAAGGACGCCCTAAAGAGGCTCAAGGTCTACATCAGCGTTCCTGACGAGCTTAAATCAAAATCATTCCAGAAGATTGATGATGCTGACGTCAAGTACCTCCGAGGCAAATACTTGAGCCTCGGCGAGGTATCCAAAAGCTTAGGGTGGGCAGGACAATGAGTGGTAAGATAGTTGTTGCAACAGGAAAGAGAAAGACCGCCGTCGCAAGGGCCGTTGGCTACGGCGGAAACGGTAAAGTTTTCGTAAATGACATTCCCGCCGAACTCATGACGCCAGAAGTGGTGAAGCTGAAGGTAATGGAACCCATTGCAATCGTCGGCACCGACGTTGCTGACAAGGTCGACATCCATATCAGAGTGCAGGGCGGTGGCATAATGGGCCAGGCTGAAGCTACAAGAGTCGTGATCTCGAATGTCCTCTCGGAATTCGGCGGAGAAGGGGCGCACAAGCGGCTCCTGGCGTACGACAGGAGGATGTTGGTAAGCGACGCTAGGCGCACCGAGCCCAAGAAGTTCGGTGGGCACAGCGCAAGGAGAAGGAAGCAAAAGTCCTACAGGTGATATTATGATAATCCCAGTACGTTGTTTCACGTGCGGCAAGGTCATCGCAGACAAGTGGGATGAGTTCAAAAAAGAAGTGGCGAAGGGGGAGAACCCCTCCAAGGTCTTGGACTCGCTCGGGATCAAGAGATACTGTTGCAGAAGGATGTTCCTCTCCAACGTAGAGCTGATCGAGGAATCGCTCAAGTTCTACGTGCGTCCAAAGGAAGAGGGAAAAACATAAAAGGTATTGTTAGGTTCAACAAAGTTACCATTTACAAGGTGGAAACTCGATGGCTACGCTCGAAACTGCCGACCTTCTGATTCCGCTGGAGGTATACCTAGCAGCAGGCATACACATCGGGACACATGTGAAGACCAATGACATGCGCCCTTTCATATATAGGGTCAGACCCGACGGTCTGTACGTCCTTGACGTAAGGAAGACGGACGAAAGGATCAGGACTGCATCGAAGTTCGTTGCCCGCTTCAAGAGTGAGAAGGTTTTCTCCTCCTCAGCAAGGCAGTACGGCTTCAAGCCCGTCGAGAAATTCTCCTCAATCATAGGTGGGAAGCCGCTCACAGGCAGATTCATACCTGGTACTTTCACTAACCCCAAGCTCCCCAACTTTGCCGAGCCCGAGTTGCTGATCGTCACCGATCCGCGCGCAGATTGGCAGGCCATAGTCGAGGCTGCTGAAGTAGGAATCCCGACGATTGGTTTCTGCGACACTGACAACAGGTCTCAGCTCATCGATCTCGTGATACCGATCAACAACAAGGGTAGAAAATCTCTCGCTTTGGCTTACTGGCTGATGGCAAGGCAGGTCCTCAGGGAGAGGGGCGAACTAGCCCCGACGGCAGAGCTGCCGGCTTCTCTCGACGACTTCGAATCGAAGGTTCTGGTCGCTGAGGAGGAGTATGGAGGATATGATCTTGAGGGATAGATCCCCCTCCGTTGCAGGAACTTTCTACGAATCAACACCTTCCACCATTAAAGAAAGGCTGAACTGGTGCTTCCTTCACAAAGTCGGGCCGGGGAAGCTTCCCGAGAAGCCGATCTCAAGTAGCAGGACCATACTCGCTGCAATATCACCACATGCCGGATATGCCTATTCCGGACCTGTGGCAGCGCATGGCTACTACCAGCTTTCCACAGAGCCGCAGCCCGAGATTGTGGTGATCATTGGACCGAATCATACTGGGCTAGGCGCTGGCGTATCGGCATGGGACGGCGGGGACTGGTCCACACCCCTAGGCAAGGTTCCAGTGGATCACGAGCTGGCGAAGGCGGTGTCCCAGAGCGGGATAGCAGAGCTGGACAGCGAGGCGCACCTCCACGAGCACTCGATAGAAGTGCAGCTTCCATTCCTCCAGTATGTCTACACCGAAGGTTTCAAGATCCTCCCCATATGCATGATGCTCCAAGACTATGTGACTGCAAAAGAACTAGGAGGCGCACTAGCTAAAGCTCTCAATGGCAGATCAAGCCTGATCATCGCTAGCACTGACTTCTCCCATTATGAGCCTTATGCGATCGCTTACCGAAAAGACGCAAAAGTCTCAGATGCCATCATTGCCATGGACTCCTTTATGGTGGGCAAGATTGTCGAGAAGGAGGACGTCAGCATGTGCGGCCCGGGTCCTGTGATGACAGCGATAATTGCTTCCAAGGAACTCGGCGCACTGACTTGCACTAAGCTCTGCTACGCAACCTCTGGTGACACCTCAGGGCCGAAGAACGAGGTAGTAGGATACGGCTCCTTCATCATGAGGTCATGAGGGCATAAGGTTTATTCGATCAACAACCAGATAGATGATCTGTATGGTGGATGTTCAACTTGGGATACCATTCACGATCCCAATTTTCGGCGAGGCGTTCATAAGCCTCAACAACCCCGTGGCTTTCGCCACCTTGGATTTTTGCACGCAAGTCAGGGTAAAAAACGAGAGGGCTAATCATCTGGAGCTGGTATTGAAATCACCCGCCCTGACGCGCGTCTTGATAAATCTACTCAGAAAAGAAGGGCTCAGCGGCAAGTTCAGCATCGCCTCTCAGGTCATGGACCAGCGTGAGTCGGATTTCCTTGCAACGGCCGCCCTGCTCTACATTGTAGACCCCGACAGGATTGAACCAGAGGTCCCGACTATCATGAGCAAGTTGCAGGACAGGGACTTCATCACCTTTGCGAGGGCTCTGACGTCCCTTTCTGGGGGATTCGTTGTCTGCAGAAAAGGGGAGGGCTTGGTATCACTCGAAGGCAAGATGGACGCCTTTGTACACGTCAGGCTGAGCGGCAAGCACAGGGGAGTAAAGGAGGCTCTGGCGCGGTTCTCCAAGGCTTTCCCGGAGCTGATCGGTTCGTTCTGGCATCTTATGGGTCATTTGGTACTTGATGGCGGGTCGGCGATCAGGGAGGGGAATTCTGAAAAGATGGGCAAGCTCTTGACCCTCGAGTCGGATCTGCTGTACTCTTTGGGACTTGCAGATCTGAATGATCTCCGAAGGCTGTCGCAATTGAATCCAAACTATGGTGGAAAGATCATCTGCTCGGAGGCGATGAGTGGAGCAGTTATCCTGACGCCAAAGGAAACGCTTTCCCCGCCTCATTATAACAGGTTCAAATTCTCTGCGGATGGTGTAAAGGAAATTGGATAGAATCGATTACGTGATAAAACTGGGTGGCAGCGCTATCACCAACAAGGATACCCCGCTATCCCCCAACACTGAGGTCATTGAGAGCATTGCAAAAGAGCTGGCAAGTCTCCAATGCCGCAAAAGGATCGCTCTTGTGTATGGAGGAGGTTCATACGGGCACTTCATAGCTAGAAGGTACTTGGAAAACGGGAAAATCTCGAGTCCCCAGGGGATAGCTGAGACTAGGTCTGCCATGCTCTCCCTTACGAAGAAGCTCACTGATGTCTTTCTTTCACAAGGGATACCTATCTTCTGCATCAACCCTTCGAGCTGTTTCATCCTTAAATATGGCGAGCCTGAACCGAAGGCTTTCTTTCTGAAGCTGATTTTGAAGGCTCTTGGGGCCGGTCTAGTTCCGGCGATTGGAGGCGACATCGTCCTCAACAAAGAATGCACTGCCCGGGTACTCTCTGGCGATACCATAGCCCGCATGCTGGCTACCGAGCTGAATGCCAAAGCTCTTCTCTTCGGGAGCGATGTTGACGGTATCCTCTACAATAATAAGGTCATCAAGGAGATCAGCAAGGAAGAAATGAAGCGGATGCAAAGCAAAGTCAGCGGTCGCAACGGAGACGTGACCGGTGGCATGGCAGGAAAACTTAAGGAAGTTGACAAATACCTCTCGCAGGGAGGCGAACTTTCAGTGATATTCAATCTGACCAAGCTTGGGGTGCTTACAAAGATCCTCAAAGGGCAGGAAGTCGAAGCCACATATATTCGGTCGCACCATAAGGGAGTTGGATGAAAATTGACCTCAGAAAGGAAACTCGCTCACCTTGCAATATGCAGAAACAAAGACGTGACCTGCAAGTTCAAGCCAACCCATTTCAACGATGTTGAACTCGTTCACGTGGCAATCCCCGAGATGGACCTTAGGGACGTTGATCTCTCTGTAAAAGCATTCGGGAAGACGCTCTCTGTACCGTTGCTGATATCTGCTATGACCGGTGGCCATCCCGAGGCGAAGAAGATCAACGAGAACCTCGCCATAGCTGCAAAGGACTTAGGCATAGGCATGTGCGTGGGCAGCCAGAGAGCTGCTCTTGAGGACCCATCCCTCGAGGACACCTTCGCCATAGTCAGGGCAGTGTCAAAAGAAATCTTGGTAGTTGGTAACATCGGAGCGCCCCAGCTCCTCTTACCCAAAGGCTCTGAACTTGCCAAGAGAGCTGTGAATATGATCGATGCAGATGCCCTCGCGTTGCACCTTAACCCGCTACAAGAGCTTGTGCAGCCAGGTGGCGATACCAACTACAAGGGGGTGCTCAAGGCAATACGCGAACTGTCGCGGTCATTGGGGGTGCCGGTAATAGTTAAGGAGACTGGATGCGGCATATCCAAAGAAGTCGCAAAGGAACTCGTTGATACCGGAGCATACGCCATCGACGTATCTGGAGCGGGCGGAACAAGCTGGGCAGCTGTCGAATATTATAACGCGATAATGCAGGGCAACAACTTTAATGCTGACGTAGCAGAGTCCCTTTGGGACTGGGGTATTCCTACAGCAATGAGCATCTGCGAAGTAGTCTCCCTACCCACCCCGCCCCGCGCCATTATCGCCTCGGGCGGTATTAGTGATGGTCTGGATATGGCCAAAGCCATAGCCTTAGGGGCGGACCTAGTTGGCATCGCTCGCCCCCTCCTCGTTCCAGCTTTTGCTGGCCCAGAAGAGGTGAAGGCATTGCTTCAGAGGATGATATATGAACTTAAGGCCATCTCGATGCTCACGGGTTCTAAGAAACTTGGCGACTTAAAGCGCGCCAAGTTTGTGATCAAGGGGGAGCTTCTCAACTGGGTTGTTCAGAGAGACATTGGGGTGAAGAACGACGCTCAAAGACGAAATAAATGAGATCGCCCAGCTCGTCGGCGAGAACATCAGAACCACCTTGAAGGGTAATGGTAGCCCGCTCTATAAAGCGGCCGCGCACCTGCCAATTCAGGGTGGCAAGAGGATGCGCCCCTTTCTGGTTATCAAGGCATGCCAAGCAGTCGGTGGGAAAGTTGAGGACGCGGTTCCAGCTGCCAGTGCGATAGAGCTTCTACACAGCTTCACGCTTATCCACGACGACATAATGGACAACGATCTCCTCAGGAGGGGGGTTCCAACTGTTCATACCCTTTGGGGGGTGCCAATGGCAATTCTAGCGGGCGATCTCCTCTTCGCAGAGTCCCTCCATGTGCTGTTATCAGGCAATGGCTATCCAGAGCGGCTTAGGAGATCCGCCGAAATCCTAACAAGATCCACAATAGTGCTCTCTGAAGGTCAGTACATGGACATGTCCTTCGAATTCAGGGCCGACGTCTCGGAGGAAGAGTACCTCGATATGGTTTATAGAAAGACGGGCGCCCTGTTCCAGGCAGCTGGCGAGATGGGCGGTATCATGGGTGGGGGAGATGAGCGCTCCGTAGAGCTTCTGGGCACATACGGCAGAAACATGGGGATCGGCTTCCAAATATTCGACGATTATTTGGGCATGACATCATCTGAGAATATCTTGGGCAAGTCCGTCGGCAATGACATCAGGGAAGGCAAGAAAACTCTGATAGTCATAAGGGCGATGCAGACACCCGCGAGGGACCATCTTTTAGATATTCTGGGCAAGAGGGATGCCCCCGACTTAGAGATTGCATCCCTGCTCGAATTGATGAAGGAGCATGGCGTGCTAGACTATGTTTTCAGCAAAGCCAAGAATTATGTTGACAAAGCCCGAACCGCAATTGCAGAGCTCCCGCAGTCTCCTACGAGAGCGACCCTCTTGGAATTAGCGGATTACGCAATCTCCAGAGAGAAATAATATTTCCTCACTTTTTCGAAGACCCTCTTTCCCGACGGGATCAATAATCATAAGAACCAGAATTATGATACTCTCACCAGTCCTGCTAATCTCTTTCAATGAGGTGTAGCTTATGGGAGATAAAGATCTGGCCCAAATTAGAGCGTTGCTCAAGAGGCACGCCCTGCTCAACGCAGTGAAATTCGGCGGAAAAGCAAACCCGAGGGCAGTGGCTGGAAAGGCCTTCTCCGAGGACCAATCGCTCAAGGCGCTTACTGCGGAAGTATTCCACCTTGCCAACGAGGTGGTCTCCGAGGTAAACTCGATGAGCGCGGACGCGCAGAAGTCAATGGCAGAATCCCTAGGTCTCTCTCTGGTAAAAGAGAAGGTAAAGCAGCCAGAGCGCACACTCCCTCCACTGCCAAACCTAGAGAAGCACGGCAGGGTCCACGTGAGGTTTGCTCCCAATCCCGACTCTGTGATCCACCTCGGCAACACCCGTGCAGCCATACTCAGCGACGAGTACGCCAAGATGTACAAGGGACTCTTCACCCTGCGGTTCGAGGACACATCCCCCTCCATAAAGCCCCCAGTGCCGGAGGCATACGAGATCATCAGGCAGGACCTTAGGTGGCTGGGGATACACTGGGACGAAGAGTTCATCCAGTCCGACAGGCTACCCATCTACTACGAGTACGCCGTCAAACTCATCACGCTTGGGGGAGCGTACATCTGCAAGTGCACGTCAGAGTCATTCCGGAAGCGCGTCACCAAGAAGAAGCCCTGCCCATGCAGGGACTTGGCCGTGGAGGAACACCTCCACAGGTGGGAAAATATGCTGAATGGCAAGACGCGGATGGGCGGTGCGGTAATGCGAGTCAAGACCGACTTAGCGCATCCGAACCCCGCCCTCAGGGACTGGCCCGCCATGCGCATCGACACGAAAGCACACCCGCGGATTGGGAAGAAGTACCGGGTCTGGCCACTCTACAACTTCGCCTCCGCCATCGACGATCACCTTATGGGAATAACCCACATCCTCCGCGGCAAGGAGCATGAGGTGAATATGCTTAGGCAAATCTACATGTACAAGTACTTCGGATGGTCATACCCGGACGCCATCCACTACGGTAGACTCAAGATCGAGGGGACCGTCCTGAGCAAGTCCAAAATCCGCCAGGGCATTGAGGACGGCGTGTACAAGGACTGGAGCGATCCTCGCCTCGGGACGATTGCGGCTCTGAGGAAGAGGGGTTTCCTTCCTGAGACCATCAGGCGCCTCATACTTGAGGTAGGTGTGAAGCCCTCTGAGGCTATGATCAGCTGGGACAACCTTGAGTCAATCAACAGGAAGATACTTGACCCCATCGTTAAGAGGTTTATCTTCATAAAAGATCCGATGGAGTTCGAGATAAGTGGTCTGGATAAGAAGTATGTGGCGAAGATCCCCTTCCACCCCGATCACTGCGATTGGGGGAGCAGGGACTTAACCATCGATCCAAAGAACAATAAGATCCTGATCCAGTCTGCAGACAATGCCAACTTCAACGAGTGCTCACACTTCCGCCTCATGAACCTATTCAACGTCAAGGTTGACTGTGCCGGTAAGGGGCACCTTGTCAGCAATAGCGTTGCCGACGCGAAGGCGCTTCGTGCTCCGATCATCCAGTGGCTTCCAACTGGGCTAAGCATGCCTCTGCGCATAATAATGCCTGACGCAAAAATGGCTCTTGGGGCAGTAGACCCTATGACATCCAAGGAAGAACTTCCAAGTACATTCCAGTTCTACCGATTCGGTTTTGTTCGGGTTTACCGGGAGAAGAGAAGGCTGATAGGCTACTACGCGCACGCGTGACCAAAAAGCTCATAAATCACTTCCACTTCCCATTATCCAAATGAACGATGAAGCAATCTGAGGGATTGTAAAATGTCAAAGAAAGCAATGTTTGTAAGGTTTGAAGTGACTCCAGAGATAATGGAGAGAGCCTACGAGACCGTAAAGCTCGCAAAGGAAGACGGCAAGCTCAGGAAAGGTGCAAACGAAGCCACGAAAGCCGTTGAAAGGGGCATCGCGAAGCTTCTCGTAATCGCAGTAGACGTTGATCCGCCAGAGATCGTCGCGCACCTGCCTCTACTCTCCGAGGACAAGAAAATAACATATGTCTATGTCGACTCGAAGAAGAAGCTAGGCGAAGCTGCTGGGATTGATGTGCCGACTTCTGCAGTTGCGGTGGTCGACGCCGGGAAGGGCAAGCCGTTGCTGGAGGAGGTACTTACCAAGGTTGCAGCCTTGAGATTGAAGGGTGCACCAGAGACCGTAAAAGAAGAGTCAAAGGTAAAAGAACCTCCAAAGGAAGAGGCTCCAAAGAAAGTTGAAGAATCTCCAAAGGAGAAGCCTAAGAAGGAGAAGAAGGCTCCAAAGAAAGTTGAAGAATCTCCAAAGGAGAAGCCTAAGAAGGAGAAGAAGGCTGAATAAGCCTTATCCCTACCTTTTTTTTGGTGGTATACAAAATGAGCCGTGATCAAAGCGATGCCTCACCAGCAGAAGTAATTCAGATAGTCGGCCGCACAGGTGTTACTGGAGAGGTAATACAAGTCAGGGTGCGCATCATTGAGGGGAATGATAAGGGCCGCATTCTGACGAGGAACGTCAAGGGTCCAATAAGGGTGGGGGACGTTTTGATGCTTAGGGAGACAGAGCGCGAAGCAAAGAAGCTCATCCCCAGATAAGTAGTAATAAAAGTTTATTAAATCCCCAAACTTTTACCTCAATGGATTGGAGCTGTTGATATGCCAAGGACCTTTAAGTGTTCTTTTTGCGGGACCGAGATTGGCGCAGGAACTGGACTCATGCACGTGAAGAACGATGGTACGATCCTGCGATTCTGCTCAAGCAAATGCCGGAAGAATATGCTCAAGCTGAAGAGGGTCTCACGCCACATCAAGTGGTCGTCGTCCAAGGTGACATGAGATGATCGAGAGAACCTTCGTCATGATTAAGCCCGACTCCGTCGTAAGGGGTTTGATTGGCGAGGTGCTCTCCAGGCTAGAGCGGAAAGGGTTGAAAATTGTGGGGCTCAGACTAATCCACATGTCCGCGGACGAGGCGAACTCACTCTACGCCGTCCACAAGGGCAAACCCTTCTTCAATGACCTTACCGCTTTCATAAGATCCGCCCCCGTTGTGGTAATGGCTGTCGAGGGCGAGAGCGCTGTTGCAGTGGTAAGGAGGCTCATAGGCTCCACAGACGCGAAGGAAGCCACGCCAGGCACAGTGAGAGGTGACTTATCTTGCTCCAAGAGCATGAACGTCATCCATGCCTCGGACTCGGTGGACAATGCCAAGATGGAACTGTCTCTCTTCTTCCGAGACTCTGACATAATTAAGTACAAGCGGCTTGACGAGTCCCACGTCTGCTAGACAGCCTACAAGTCATTCCATCTCTCTATTCTTGCAGAACCGCAGCATGCAATTATCCCCCAGAAGATTAAAAGGGGGGTGCTTGACTACGATTCTCAAGTGATGGACCATGCCCGTCCGCCAGCCGATCGTTACTATTCTTGGTCATGTTGATGTGGGCAAGACGCTTCTTCTAGACAAGATTCGTGGATCGGCGGTCATGTCCCGCGAGGTTGGTGCAATGACCCAACATATCGGCGCCAGCTTTCTGCCGCTGAACACCATTGAGACTTATTGTAGCTCAGTCCTAAAGGGTTTCCAGACAAAGATATCAATCCCCGGCATCTTGGTGATAGACACGCCAGGTCACGAGGTATTCTCCAACCTCAGAGTCAGGGGAGGCTCTGTCTCGGACATCTCCATTCTCGTAATCGACATTTTGGAGGGGGTGGAGAAGCAGACAGAGGAGTGCATCGAGATACTGAAGAACAGGAAGACGCCATTTATTGTTGCAGCGAACAAGGTTGACAAGATCACCGGGTGGAAGTCCAACCCCAATAAGTCCTTTGCCGAATCCTTCAACCTCCAATCCCCCGCCATTCAGAAGAAGGTCGAAGAAAAACTGTACACCATAGTAGGGGAGCTGGCTAGGTTTGGTTTCTCGTCAGACAGGTTCGACCGCATCCATGACTACACCAAGTCTGTGGCTATAGTCCCCACAAGCGCTACGACCGGCGAAGGCATTCCCGAACTGCTGGCGCTAATATGCGGGCTGGTTCAACAGTACCTCATGAAGAGACTCTCAATCACCGATGGCCCTGGCAAGGGCGTTGTGCTTGAGTCCAAAGAGGAACCAGGCCTCGGAACTACTATCGATGTAATACTTTATGACGGCATCCTGAACAAGGGCGACAGGGTGGTCGTTGGTGGTTACGACGCCCCTCTGGTAACTAGAGTGAGGGCAATACTGCTTCCGAAGCCCCTCAACGAGATAAGGGACCCTGAAGACAAGTTCCTGTCTGTCGATTCTGTTGTTGCTGCTGCAGGCCTCAAGATCGTGGCGTCGGATCTCGGGGGTGCAGTCGCTGGTTCGCCTGTAATGGTCGCAAATGACGACCAGAACCTGGAAGAAGTCACCAAGAAGATAAAGGACGAGCTATCGGAGTTCAGGTTCACAAGCGAAACTGAGGGCGTTGTAGTCAAGGCTGACACCTTGGGTTCCCTGGAGGCACTCGTGAAGTTCCTGCAGGGCATGAAAATTCCTGTCAGGGTCTCCGATATTGGCCCAATCGGCAGGCGCGAGATCATCGAAGCTACGATTGTGAAGAGGAGCAAACCCGAACTGGCTGCAATTGTGGGTTTCAACATCAAGATCACCCCCGAAGCTGAGGCGGACGCAAAGGAACATGACATTCCAGTATTCACGAGCAACGTAATCTACCATATCGTCGATGAATTCAAGGCATGGTCTGCAAAGACCGTGGAAGATATCCGTAGCAAGGAGTTCGGCCAGCTTGTCCTCCCGGGCGAGGTTCGCATAATCCCCGGGTGCGTCTTCAGGAAGAACTCGCCTGCGATAGTCGGGGTAGAGGTCCTTGCGGGCACGATAAAGCCTGGTAACCAGTTGATGCGCAAGGATGGCGAAATCCTCGGGAGCATCATGCAGATCCAAGACGCTGGCAAGAACCTTGACAGCGCCAAGAGGGGCGATAAGATAGCGATCTCGATTAAAGGTGACATCACTGTAGGCAGGCAGGTGCAGGAGGGTGACATCCTTACCGTTTACATGCCTGACGATGATATATTCCTACTGAAGGGGAAATTCCAGTCCGAGATGAGCGAGGAAGAGCTCAAAGTGATCGACAAGGTCATCCGGCTTCGCTACAAAGATGGCCAACTCATCTAGCCAGACTATCATGCGCTGCCTGATTAGGCTGCCGTCATGGCTCGGCGAAAGGAATATAAACGTTCTTTGCCTTCGACCTATCAACAACATCAGTATCGGTGATTAAGATTGGTCGAGTTTAAGGTTGTTATATCTAACCCTGTTGATGGAAAGTCAAAGACCGTCACCGTGCCGGAAGCCCAGGCACAGTCCCTAGTAGGCATGAAGGTAGGGGATACCCTAAATGGGGAGGCATTCGGCTTCCCAGGCCAGGAGGTAGTGATCACTGGAGGAAGCGATAAGAGCGGCATTCCGCTGAGAACTGACATTGCGGGTGGAGGAAAAAGAAGGATACTCCTCTCTGGCCCGCCTGGTTATCACCCGAAGAAGCCTGGCCAGAGGAAGAGGAAGCTGGTAAGAGGAAACATGATCACAGAGGACATGGTCCAGATTAATGCCATACTCAAGAACCCTGAGGAGGCAGATAAGAAGAAGTGAGTGAGGCGAAGAAGCAGCCCGAGTGCAACATCGGCTTGACCGGCCACGTAGATCATGGCAAGACGACGGTTGTCGCCGCTTTGAGCGGCGTATGGGCTGCTCACCACAGCGAGGAACTGAAGAGAGGCATCACAATAAAATTAGGATATGCTGATGCTGCTTTCCGGAAGTGCCGGAAGGAGCCCGAGCCCGACTGCTACATGACTGCGAAGGTCTGTCCCAAGGACGGCACAGAGACCGAGTTCCTTAGGAAAGTCTCGTTTGTAGACGCCCCTGGACACGAAAGCCTAATGGCAACCATGCTCTCCGGGGCTGCCCTCATGGACGGTGCAATGCTGGTTATTTCTGCTGTTGAGGAATGCCCCCAACCGCAAACCCGGGAGCACCTTGTTGCCCTCGAGATCATCGGCGTCAAGAACATTGTTGTCGTGCAGAATAAGATTGATGCGGTCGATAGGGAGAAGGTTGTTGAGAACTATAAACAGATCCTAGCCTTCACTAAGGGAACAATCGCCGAGGGCGCACCGATAGTGCCAATATCCGCCCTTCACGGCTCAAATATCGATTACCTGATCCAGACCTTGGAGGAGAGGATTAAGACCCCCCCAAGGGATTCCACCAAGCCTGCCAGGATGAATGTCGCCCGATCTTTTGATGTGAACAAGCCTGGCACTACCCCCGAGAAACTTAATGGTGGCGTATTGGGAGGCTCCCTGATCCAGGGCAAATTCAAGGTCGGCGACGAGATAGAGATCCGCCCCGGCACGAAGATCGAACAGGGCGGCAAAGTAAGCTACGAGCCAGTTTTCACTTATATCTCGAGCCTCATGGCCGGGAGTGCCTCAACCGAGGAGGTAAGTCCAGGTGGCCTCGTTGGGGTCGGTACCCTGTTGGATCCATCGCTGACCAAAGCTGACAACTTGGTTGGAAGCATTGTTGGGAAGCCGAAGACACTACCACCCACGAAAACGGAGCTGAGGCTGAAGGTCACCCTGCTTGATAGGGTCGTGGGCACCAAGGAAATGCAGAAGGTGGAGCATCTGAAGGCGAGGGAGAGCCTCATGCTCGTTGCAGGCTCATCAGTGACAGTCGGTGCTGTCTCCGCTGCCTACAGGGACGATGCCCAGCTGGCTCTCAAGCGCCCTGTCTGTGTGGACAATGGGGCAAGGATAGCCATAAGCAGGATGCTAGCTGGAAGGTGGCGTCTGATAGGTTATGGCTTCGTTCAGTAAAGACCTGACGACAACGGTTCTTCTTGACACAAACGTCTTGATCTATTCTGCTAAAAAGCCCTTCGACATAGCCCACCAGCTCCGCCGATTTGGGTTTACTAACATCAGCGTACCAAACGAAGTCTTAGCCGAGCTGAGGTGGCTCTCATCAAAAGGGGGGAGCAAATCCAAAAGGTTCGCTACCCTTGCGACGCAGATCGCGTTAGGTTTTGGAACGATCGCACTTGGATACTCCACACGTTCTGTCGACGATCAGCTCCTCATGGCGGCAAAGGAGAAGGGGTACATCGTAGCTACGACCGATTCTGCCCTTAGGCGCCAGTTGAGGGATGAGGGGCTTTCCGTGATCTACCTCAAGCGCGGTCGCCTCATTCCGGAGACCGACCTTCTCACAAAAAGCGATTACTGAAACCGTCAATACCAATCCTGCTCTAAAAGAGCGACGGATATTTCGAAGTTTATAAGCAAGTTTTTATATCCCTTTGAGTAGCTTATCAAGAAATCTTAGGTGAGATTCATGTATAAGCTTCTCCACATGAATGACGTTGTAAGGATTCCACCGGAGAAGTTTGGATCACCGCTCGAGCAGGTGGCAGCAGAAGTTCTTAGGTCCACCTTCGAGGGCGTGGTGATGCGCGAGTTTGGTGCAGTTCTCGCAGTCTTTAATGTCCAAGTTTCAAACGTCGGCAAGATCTTAGCTGGCGATGGCGGGATATTCCACAGGACTTCCTTCTCCCTCTTGGTCTATACGCCTATGATTCAGGAAGTAGTGGACGGCGAGGTTGTCGAGGTGACCGATTTCGGGGTATTCGTGAGGATCGGTCCAATGGACGGGCTCGTCCACGTCTCCCAGATAATCGACGACTTCATAACCTACGACGCCAAGAGGGGTGCTCTCATCGGAAAGGAGTCGCAGAGGGTGCTCGAGAAGGGCGTGTCTGTAAGGGCAAGGATAATTACTGTCAGCCTCAGCGGCGGTGCATCCCGCGGCAGCAAGATAGGCATGACGATGAGGCAACCGTATTTGGGTGCTCTCTCATGGATAGATGACGACGTGAAGAAGTCAAGGGGCGAGAAGGTCGGGCCGCAGCCTCGGAAAGATGATAAGAAGGCAGAAAAATGAGCAGGGAGATCAAAGATTCCTCATCCTCGATAAAGTTCGCCTGCAGAAAGTGCAAATACATACTAGGTGAGGACGAGACGAAGTGCCCACATTGCGGCGGGAGCGAATTCTCTGATGAATGGAGCGGCATTGTCATAATCCTCGATACCACATCTGAACTTGCGCAGATCATCGGTGCCAAGAAAGCAGGGAGATACGCAATTAAGGTGCGGTAAAAATTGGCTCCGCTGAGGATGCCCGAGCGCCTCAGAATCGAGCTCTCCTCAAAGTCCTTTGGGACAATTTTTTCGGGCGATCCCAAGGCCAACGCAGAGCACGTTCTCAAGCTGATAAAGAGTCGACATCCCCCAAAGGTAATAATTGTGGGGGACTTCACACTGAAGGTCTTTTCCGACTCTGGGTTCCACCCTGACCTCGGCATTTTCGACAAAAGGACCAAGAGATCAGCATTTGTAGGGCCAAATGACTTCAATGAAAAGATATCAAATCCTGCTGGTCAGATAACCGATGAGGCGGTTGCGGCAATCAGAAGGCTTCTCTCTGCGCCTCTCCCTTCAACCCTCTTCGTCGAGGGGGAAGAGGATCTCCTTGCGCTTCCAGCCATTGTGCAAGCGCCTAAGGGGTCGTTCATAATATACGGCCTCCCTGGCGAAGGGATCGTTGTCGTCACGGCTGACAAAAAGACCAAAGAAAAAATAAATGATTTGATCAGCCAGTTTGAGCGAACCAGCTGATCTTTCGTTCTTTCAGCGCCATCCTCTTAGTTTCATAGCCTCGGTCACGCGGTTGATGGCGCAGATGTAGGCCGCCATCCTCATGTCGACCTTATATTTCAGGTATGTATCGTAGACGTTGTTGAACGCCTTCACCAGCAGCCTGTCCAACTTGTCGTTGACCTCCTCCTTTGTCCAGTAGTAGTTCTGCAGGTTCTGCACCCACTCGAAGTAGGACACGCTTACTCCGCCCGCGTTGGCCAAGATGTCCGGCACAACCATTATACCGCTGTGGTGGAGGATCTCGTCGGCTTCAGGCGTTGTCGGACCATTCGCGCCCTCTAGGACAAGCCTTGCTTTTATCCTGTGCGCGTTCTTTGCGGTTATCTGGTTCTCCAGCGCCGACGGTATGAGCACATCGCACTTTAGCTCCAGCAGTTCTTCATTAGTTATCTGCTTGGTGTCAGGGAAACCAGCGACCGAACCAGTCTTCTCCTTAAACTGGACTACGTGGTCGATGTTCAGGCCGTTGGGGTTGTAGATGCCACCTTTCGAATCGCTCATTGCAGTGATCTTGCAGCCATACTCGGACATGCACTTCGCTGACCAGTAGCCAACGTTACCTGCGCCTTGTACAACAATGTCTGCCTTCCTCAACTCTATGCCGAGCTTCTTTGCCGCCTCCCTTCCAGAAATCGAAACGCCCTTTCCAGTCGCCTCTATCCTCCCCTCCGAGCCACCTATCGCCACTGGCTTACCTGTCACCGTGCCTGGGACATTGAACCCCTTGAGCTTGCTGTACTCGTCCATAAACCAAGCCATCTCCCTGCCCGAAGTGTTGACATCGCCAGCCGGTATGTCCCTTTCCGGCCCTATGATTCCAGATATAGCGGCGAAGTAGCCCCTTGAAAGCCTCTCGATCTCACCAATGCTCATCTCCTTTGGGTTGCAGATCACTCCGCCCTTCGCTCCTCCGTAGGGCAGGTTTGCGACCGAGCATTTCCACGTCATCCAGATTGAGAGCGCCATGACCTCCTCAATGGATACATTGGGGTGGTACCTTATCCCCCCCTTGAATGGTCCCAGCGCGTCGTTGTGCTGGGATCTGAAACCCTTGAAGACCTTCACAGAGCCATCATCCATCCTGACTGGAACAAAAACACTCAGGACTCTCTTCGGATACTTCAGCATCTCGTGAAGGTTTGGATCCAAATTCAATATTCTTGCACTTTTATTCAGCTGTTCTAGAGCCATCTCATATGGATTCTCTGCCAATGTTTTCCCCTCCTTAGGGTATTTGAGAGTAATTTGGCATCCCCTAATATTCTTTTTAGTCCATGTAGGACTGCTAACAGGAAAGCTAAAAAAGGAGTGCTTCTTTCTTCTACCCGAAATGGATGTGGCACGATGTCAGCCCAAGAGGTAGAATATCAGATATCGATCATCGAAGATAGGGTTAACCCGCTTATGGAACGGAGGGAGCTAAAGTTCGAGGTAGCCTCCAAATCCACACCGAAGAGGGATCAGCTCAGGAAGGCAGTGGCCTCCTCGCTGAAGGTCCCGATTGAAAGGGTCTTCGTGAGGAACACGCTGTCTTCATACGGCACGAACACTTCAATATGCAAGGTCCACGTTTACAATGACGACAAGCGCGGGAAGAACGTCGAGCCGCAGTACATCCAGATGAGGAATCTCTCGAGGGACGATAGGAAAAATGCTCTAAGCGCTGCATCAAGCGCCAAGGCTGCAGCCTCGAAGACGGAGGAGAAGGCTCAGACTGGCACGAAAGTCACGTAGGCGATAAACCATGGTAAAGTCCTCCACTCTCTATGAAATAGATTACAACCAGGGGACAATAAAAGCGAAGAACAAGAAGTGCTCGCGATGCGGAAGGATGATGGCTAAGCACATGAAGCCCAGTCCCCGCTGGGCTTGCGGATACTGCGGGTACACTGAATTTATCCGGTCATAAAGGCCGTAGCGGCAATGAGCTCAGTGCGTTACGTGCTGGGCATAGAGAGCACAGCCCACACCTTCGGGTGTGGCGTGGTCTCCTCAGAGGGGGTAGTGCTCTCAAACTCCAAATCCGAGTACGTTCCCAAGGCGGGGGGAATACACCCTAGGGAGGCCAGCCAGTTCCACGCAGCAAACGCCTCTGCAACCATAAGGGACTCTCTCAGCGTAGCGAAGATGGATCTCTCCCAGATCGACGCCGTAGCCTTCTCTGCCGGCCCCGGGCTGGGTCCGTGCCTGAGGACTGGAGCAACGGCCGCGCGGATGCTCTCTCTTATGGTGGGTGTGCCCCTTATACCCGTCAACCACTGCATCGCCCACATCGAGATCGGGCGCGTTGCGTGCAAGGAGGACGATCCCCTCATAGTATATGTATCGGGCGGGAACACTATAGTCTCCGCCTTCTCTGACGGCAGGTACAGGATCTTCGGGGAGACTCTCGACATAGCGCTGGGCAACTGCCTGGACACCTTCGCAAGGGCCCTAGGCTTGGGACACCCAGGCGTTCCAAAGATCGAGTCCTTGGCTGACGAGGGCAAGGTGTTCATCCCCCTCCCTTATGTTGTGAAGGGGCAGGACGTATCGTACTCCGGGCTGTTGACAATGGCCATCAGGAAGTCCAAAGAATCCGATCCTAATGACCTGAGCCTAAGCCTGCTGGAGGTCGCATACGGCATGCTAGCCGAGGTCACTGAGAGGGCTCTGGCACACACCGAGAAACCTTCACTCCTCCTCACAGGCGGTGTCGCTAGGAGCCAGCGCCTGCAGAGGATGCTGGAGTCGGTATGCAGAGAGCACGCTGTGAGGTTCCACGTCGTGGCGCCTGAGGTTGCCGGCGACAACGGCGCAATGATCGCATGGGCAGGCTACCTCGGCCTTCTGAAGGGGCAGGAGATCCAAGTCGAGAAGAGCTTCATCAAACCAAAGTGGAGATTGGACCAGGTGGAAGTGCCGTGGCGGACCTGAAGCTAATCAAGAGAGGGGCTGAAGCCGAGCTCTATAGAGGCGAGTGGCTTGGTTTCGATGCGATCTTCAAGAGGAGGGTGAGAAAGGCTTACAGGAATGCCGACCTGGACCGCTTGATCAGAAGCACCAGGACATCACTTGAGGCGAAGCTGCTCAGTGGGGCCAAACGCATCAGCGTGCCTACGCCTGTGATCTACTCTGTCGATCTGCACAAGACAGAGATAGTGATGAGCTACATCGATGGGACGACACTAAAGAAGCTTCTCCCAGACATGGGTGACGCTGAAATAAATGTTATCTTTTCGGTAGTGGGTGACTGCGTGGCTAAGCTCCATCGTGGAGGGATCGTGCATGGTGACCTCACCACCTCGAACATCCTAGTAATAAATGGAAAGATCTTCTTCATTGATTTTGGACTGGGGGAGTACACCGAATCGCTGGAGGCGCGTGGAGTGGACATACACCTTATGAGGAGAGCGCTAGAAAGCTCTCACTACCAGTCCTCGAGGCTCGCCTACCAGAGTTTCGCGGAGGCGTACTCGAAGACGCTAGGCGATGGCGCGGAGGAGGTCCTCCGACGCGTGGGCGAGATCCGAAGGAGAGGTCGCTACGTAGATGGTGGAAGATGCATGGTGGATTAAAATGGCTGAAATAATATTTGTGACGGGAAACAGGCACAAGGTGGAGGAGGCCAGCCTGACCCTCTCTAAGTATGGGATCAGAGTGAAGATGACCGAATTCAAAAAAGTTGAGATTCAGTCTGAATCGCTGGAGGAGATAGCTGGCAACGCCGCCCAAACGGCCGCGAATGCGCTCAGCGCGTCCGTCATCTCGGAAGACTCTGGACTCTTCATTAGCGCATTGGCTGGTTTCCCAGGTCCATATTCATCATACGTATTCATGACCATCGGCTGCATGGGAATCCTACGGCTAATGTCCTCCCAACCTGACAAGAGAGCTCAATTCAGGTGCGTGGTAGCATACTGCGCGCCGGGCGCCAAACCCATACTGTTTGCCGGAACATCTTTGGGCACAATATCAAACTCGATGAGAGGACACTGGGGATTCGGCTTCGATCCCATCTTTGTGCCCTCAGGGAAAGAGGCAAGGACTTTTGCTGAAATGACCACATCTGAGAAGGAGTTCCTCTCTCACAGGGGCGCTGCCTTCAGAAGCTTCGGACAATGGTACGAAAAGACCAATCCCCCGTCAGGCGTTTAGAACGAATAGCTAAGGCTTAAATAATGGTTTTTTATTTTATGCTTTGCTTAGGGTGGCATCATTGAGGAAGAGCAAGATCAAAGGAAGTTCACATTCGATCAGACCGATTGAGAGCGGCGCCCCAAAATGGGTTAAGTTATCCAACGATGAAGTGGAGTCCACCATATTGGACTTAGCCAAGAAGGGCGTCCCGCAGTCACAGATCGGCGTCCTGCTCAGGGACCAATATGGCGTCCCGCTGGCGAAGCAGGTGACCAGCAAGAAGGTAGGCAAGGTGCTTTCCGAGAGGGGCGAGGCATCCAAGATACCCGAGGACATGTTCAACCTTATCAAGCACGCAGGCGCCATACGTGGTCATCTGGAGGAGCACCCAAAGGACATGAGTTCCAAGCATGGGCTCCAGCTTCTCGAGTCCAAGATAAACCGCCTTGCAAAATATTATAGATCCATGGGAAAAATCCCTAGGGACTGGAAGTACTCCCCAGAGAAGGCATCCATTCTAGTACGATAGAGGAGTAAAAACTTGTCCCTTCCCGGGGGATCCCTGCAGTCTTTCTACGAAAGAGCGGAAAGCATTGCAAAATCCCTGTCGTCAATCTCAGAAGAGGACGGCGTTCTGGTCATATCCCATTTGGACGCCGACGGTCTCTCTGCCGGTAGCATCATGCTCCAAGCCCTTCTGAACAGGGGCATTTCGCCGATGATGAGGATCGTGAAGCAGCTGGACGGGGACGTCGTCGAAGAGATCTTGAAATGCAGCCACAGATTCATAATATTCACCGATCTCGGTAGCGGCCAGAAGTCCCTCCTAAAGAGGATCGAGGGCAAGGAGCTTATCGTGGTTGACCACCACCAGCCGGAGCAGGTCGAGCTGAAGATGCTGGAGCTCAACCCGCACCTCTTCGGTTTTGACGGATCGTCTGAGCTCTCGGCGGCAGGTACCGCCTACATACTCGCCGTGAAAATGGACGAGAGGAATAAGTATCTGGCAAACCTAGCGATAGTGGGTGCCCTCGGGGATATCCAAGACAAGGGCGAACGTAGCACGCTTGTAGGCATCAACGCGAAGATAGCCGAAGACGCTGAGAAAGCCGGCATCCTAACGGTCAAGAAGGGGCTGAAGCTCTACGGCTTTGAATCTAGGCCCTTGGTGCAGTGCATGGAATACACGCTCGAACCATTCCTGCCAGGGCTCAGCGGCGACGAGGGCGCGTGCTACAAGTTCATAAAAGACCTCGGAATCGATCCCAGGAGACCGGACGGGAGCTGGAAGTCAATTGCCGACCTTACAAGGGAAGACCAGAGGACGGTCATCAATGGAGTGATAAAGTACCTCATATCCCACGGGCTTACCAGTAGAGAGGCCGAGAGTATAGTCGGCGCAATATACATCTTCCCCGGCGAGAGCCCTGACGGACCCCTAAGAGACGCCAGGGAGTTCTCCTCGTCGATCAACGCGTGCGGGAGACTGGGCCGTTACGGCTTGGGAATATCCATATGCTTGGGGGATAGGGAACGGGCACTCGCCGAACTTAAGGAGGTGGCCCAGGAGTACAAACGCGCCATATCCGGCTGCCTCAAATGGATCGGAGACAACAAGGGTGCGATAAGGATACTCCCGCATGTTCAGGCAATATACGGCGGGACTCAGATAGACGACAAGATGATCGGGACAATCGTTTCGATAGCATTCAACACGAAGCCATTCACTACTGACAGGCCCATCGTCGGCTTTGCAAGCACGGCAGGCGTCGTAAAAGTATCGGCCAGGGGGACCCAGGATCTCGTGAAGAGGGGCCTGAACCTCGGAAAAGTGATGAAGGAAGCCTCGGAGAAACTCGGAGGCACAGGTGGCGGGCATAACATCGCCGCCGGGGCCCAAATACCGGCTGGAAAGGAGGACGAGTTCCTCGATAGCGCGGACGAGATCTTTGCAAAAACCGTTCTGGGCGTCAAGCTATGAGATCCAACATAACGATAAAGCGGGATTATGGCAATAATGCCCTCGCAAGGAAGGTCCTGAAAGCCCTCCAGCCTGATAACAGAGAGGTCCCTGCAAACACGACCATCAGCATGAACGTTACAGGTGGCTCCCTCCTCATCGATGTAAAGTCCACGGGCAATCTGCCGTCGTTCCTCAGGACGATCGACGATCTCCTCCTCTGCCTTCAGACAGCTGAAGGGGCGGCAAAGGGCGCTGGCTGAGAGCCACTCTCGGTGTCTGCCGCAAGCGATGGTTGCACCTGCAAAGAGGTGTGAAAATACGACAGTGCGAAGGCTTCCCAGGAAAAGCCAAACCAAAGTTTATATTGCTGTTTCCCTTTTTGCTCTTACGTTACTGCGGTGAGATCAATGTCCGAACAAAAGACACCGACTAAACTGAAGGATAAATGGCGCCAAAAGAAATGGTACGTCGTTATAGCGCCAGCTGCCTTCGGGAATGTTGAGCTCGGCAAGACCCTATCTGAGGACCCGCAGAAGCTCGTTGGACGGGTTCTGGAATCGACGCTTTATAATATCACTGAGGACTTTTCTCAACTCCACGTCAAGCTGTTCTTCAGGATTACAAAAGTTGAGGGGGACAAGGCCCACACAATGTTCAAGGGCCACGACCTTGCAAGAGACTATCTGAGAAGCTTGGTAAGGAGGGGAAGCTCAAGGATCGATGGGATATATCCAATAACCACCAAGGATGGTTACAGAATGAGAGTGGGCGTGATCGCCCTCTCCGCGGTCAGGACCAAGAGCTCGCAGAAGCACTCTATCAGGCACTTGATGGAAGACACTATCAGCAAGAAGAATGGGCTGCTCATGTACGACGAACTCATCCAGCAGCTTGTGCTGGGCAAGATTGCCTCGGAGATATACAACGCTGCGAAGTCAGTCTACCCGCTGAGGAAGATCGAGGTAAGGAAGAGCGAGCTTGTCGTTATTGGCGGCACCAAGCCTGAAGTGGCTGAGCCAGCGCCCTCCCAATAAAAGCTTTTTTTATATCTCCCTCTCTATTCTCGTATTGGTGAAGATCATAAATGCAGGGGCTTGTGAGTAGCTCTGGTTTTAGGGGCCATGCTATCAGGGAGATCTCCCCAGAATTCTGCATGAAGGTCGGCCTGGCACTCTCGAATGTTCTCAAGGGCAAGTACGCCGTGGGGCACGACGTTAGACTCACTTCCCCCCTACTGACCCAATCCTTGATAAACGGCCTCAACGCCGGTGGATCGGACGTAATCGACTTGGGCATGGCGCCGACTCCAGCGGTTGCCTTCTACGCCGAAGGGAAAGCCGGGGGCGCAATGGTCACGGCGAGCCACAACCCTCCCGAATACAACGGAATAAAGCTTTTCGACGAAAGGGGTGCCAGCAAGACCCAGTCGTTCTACCTGAGCCTGCTCCCAAGGCTAGATACGGCCACATATTCAGCATGGGATTCTGTGGGATCGACGAGGAGCAGCGAGGGCCTTTACAGGTATCTCGATCATGTGACTTCAGCGGCCGCGTTCAAGAAGATGTGGAAAGTGGGGCTGGATCCTGGCAACGGGTCGACCGCCATAACCGCCCCAATTGCCCTGGCACAGAGCGGCGCCTCCGTTTCAACGATAAATTTGGCTCCGGACGGGACCTTCCCCGCCAGGGGATCTGAGCCAGATGAGCCTCACCTGTCTGGGCTCTCGGAGCTCGTGAGGGGGAAAGGGCTTGACATCGGTTTTGGATACGACGGTGACGGCGACAGGATGGCGGTGGTCGACGAGCACGGGAAGTTTGTCCCACAGGATAGCGCCCTTGCGTTCGCGGCCTCTAGTGCGGTCCGCGGCAGGCGTGGGAGCACGGTCGTGGTAAACGTAGACACATCCGCAGTTGTCGACATCATGGTTGAGAAAGAGGGCGGAAGAGTGCTCAGGTCCAAGGTGGGCGACACCTACATCCTTGAGGAGATGACTATGAACGGCAGCGTCTTCGGAGGCGAGACCTGTGGCGCCTGGATTTACCCTGGATATGCAATGTGTCCCGATGGAGTCCTCTCATCAGTCATTCTCATGAACCTCCTCGATGAGTCAGGCCTCAAACCGTCTGAGATCGGAGATGGTCTGCCCGCGCTGTATCTCAACAGGCGCAGGGTTGCGTGCCCCGACTACATGAAGGTCCCGCTGATGCGCATTCTTAACGACAGAGTTCTCGAGATGTACCCTGGCTCGGAGGTCACGAACGTCGATGGCATAAGGGTGGGCATGACTGACAGGTCTTGGATCCTCGTGAGGCCTTCGGGGACCGAGCCAATACTCAGGATAACCTCTGAGGCGTCGTCAGAATCTAGATCAAGAGAATTGGCCGACAGCCTGTTCAAGGTCGTGGAAGAGATTAAGGAGGAATTGACACGAAAGCAATAGTGTTTGCCGCTGGCAAAGGCATGAGGCTCGAGCCACTTACATCGAGGAGGCCAAAGCACCTCCTCCCAGTCGCAGGGGCGCCGCTCATAGAGCATACGCTCCGCTCTCTCAAGTCAGCCGGGGTCATTGACGTGCTTATAGTGGTTCACCACATGAAAGAGCAGATCCAATCTTGCCTCGGCAATGGATCTCGGCTCGGACTCAGATTGGAGTACGCTGACCAGGGAGGGGTATTTGGCACAGCTGATGCGCTGAGCCTAGGCAGGGGTTTCGTAGGGAACGACCCATTCCTCGTCGTTTACGGCGATCTCGCCCTCCACCCCAGCGTTGCAAAAGAGGTGGTCGGAGCGTTCAAGCCAAAACTCGACGGGGTCATCGCGGGCGTGGATCTGCCAGATTCGAGCGAATATGGCGTGATGGAAGTAGAACGAGGGCGCCTCAAGCGCGTAGTCGAGAAGCCGAGAAGGGGCAGTGCCGGAACAATAAACGGCGGGATATATGTCTTCAAACCCGAGATATTCGAATTTGCAGCAAAGACTCCGAAGTCAGAGAGGGGTGAGCGCGAACTTACAACAACGGTGAATATGGCTGTGGGAGAAGGGTTTCGGATGGGGGTCCTCAACGTCAAGGGCGAGATGTGGGTCGATGTGGGAAGGCCTTGGAACGTCCTCGACGCCAACAAGATGCTCATGGACGCGAACCTCACCGAGAGCTCGCTTGAAGGTTCAATAGACAAAAGCGCGCGCATCCATGGCAAGGCTGTCGTGGAGAAGGGCGCGAAGGTCCTCTCAGGGGTCTTCATCGAGGGTCCTGTATGGATTTCCGCTGGGTGCACTGTTGGGCCCAACTGCTACCTAAGGCCGTATACATACCTCTGCGAGGGGGTGCGGGTCGGCAATGCCTGTGAGATAAAGGAAAGCATACTCATGGAAGGTTCGCACGTGGGGCATCTCTCATACATTGGGGATAGTGTCCTCGGGGTCAAAACCAACTTAGGAGCAGGGACAATTACTGCTAACCTTAGGTTCGACGATCAGCCCGTCTTGATGCGGGTCAAGAACGAGACGGTCAGCAGCAGCAGAAGGAAGCTGGGGGCATTCCTCGGGGACGAGGTAAAAACCGGCATCAACGTCAGCCTGTTCCCAGGTGTCAAGGTCGGCTCCGAGAGCTGGATAGGACCGCATGTCGCTCTGCACACCGACGTTCCACCAAGGATGCTCGTCACCGCAAAGTTCGAGCTCGAGATGAGGCAGAGGCGGTAATCGCCATTGCAGGGAGAGCGGAACGTAATAGTAAAGGATCGCAGGAAGGTCCGTCTCCGCTTCGCGCTGGCATACCCAAGCCCGTACCAGGTCGGAATGAGCAACCTTGGCATTAGGCTCCTTTACGAGCTCATCAACAACCGCGAGGACGCGCTCTGCGAGAGGTTCTTCTTCGCTGAATACGGGCAGCCACCGCGAAGCGTTGAGTCGGGGATACCCATGAAGGATTTCGACATTGTTGGCTTCTCACTGCAGCACGAGATGGATTACCTGAGGGCTCTTGACATGATCTCGTCCTCGGGCATGCCGCTAGAGGCAAAATCTCGGGCCAGCCCTTTGATTATCGCAGGCGGCCCCTCCGTCACATCCAACCCGATGCCACTCGCACCCTTCATCGACCTCTTTGTAATCGGGGAGGTCGAGCCGATATTTGATGCGTTACTGGACCTGATGTCCGATGGGAACGTGGAAGCTGCAAGTTCCCTGCCTGGCGTGTTCAGACTGGGCTCGCGGACCGAGAGACTCCTTGTTAAGGATCTCGACAGCGCATATCATGCGGTCAAGCAGGTCCACTCCGTGTCTAGCGGCGACTTCGCATCAACCTTCCTCCTTGAGGTATCCAGGGGCTGCGGTAGGGGCTGCAGGTTCTGCACGGAATGCTACCTCTACCAGCCCAAGCGTGAGAGGTCACTGTCCGCAATAAACCGTATACTGGACGAAGGGATCCCCATGACTGGGCTCTCCAAGGTGACCTGCATAAGCTCAGCTCTCTTTGATTACTCCACGCTTAGTGAATTATTGGGTTCGCTCAAGGACCGCGGGCTGAGGTTCTCCCTCCCCTCGATAAGAATATCTGCCATGAATGAGGGGCTCATGGAGCTGCTCGCCGCCGGCGGCCAGAAGAGCATAACCCTCGCACCAGAGACTCCGTCTGAAAGGCTGAGGCAGGTCATAAACAAGCGCCTCAATGAGGATCAGCTATTCAGCACGCTTTCCGATGCCAAACAGGCTGGGATAAGCTTCCTCAAGCTGTACTTTATGATCGGCATACCTGGCGAGACCGAATCCGACATCGGCCAGCTGTCGGACATGCTTTCCGGAGTGATTGCCACCGGGTTCAAGCCAGGGTCGATACACATCAGCATCAACCCCATGATCCCCAAGAGCAACACTCCCTTCCAATGGGCCCCCCTTGTGCGCGAGAAGGACTTCAAGGAAAGGCTTCACCAGTTCGAGAGGATTTGCCGGGACCTTGGCATCAGGCGGGTCGAGTCAATGGACTACCGCTGGGGAGCCATTCAGGCTTACCTCTCCACAGCTGGTGTTGAGGGTTCCAAACCCCTCACGATGCTTGTGGAGGACTTGAAAAGGGGCGGCAGTGGGGATCTTGGCGCCTGGAGGCGCGTGCTCAAGTCCATGGGCAAATCCTTCGAGACTCTCTACGCCCCTAAGGAGATCGATGCTCCCCTTCCTTGGGAACCAATAAAAGGAACCATTTCAAGATCTATTCTTAGGCAAGAGTTCGAGCGGGCCACATCCTATGTCAGGCAAGGGACTCTCTGAGGACGAACTTAGAAAGAGATATCCACACCTAGCTAAGGAGATAGAGTCAGAGCCTGAAGAGGGGAAGAGCATCGGCGTTCGAGTCGACAGCTCCCAGGGATACATGCCCGACGTTATTGACTTTTTGACGCGCTGCGACACGGAAAATCAGGCCATGGAGATCATCGATTACATGGAGCGGCGCGGTGAAGTATCGAAGGACTACGCTGTTTCACTCAAAGAGAGGTTAAAAAAGAAGGGATTGAGATCCTTCGGAGAGAAGAGGGCGCCTGGCCACTACTTCAAGCAGTTTGACACCAAAACTAGCCCTTGAGCCCCTTGGCCGAGACTATCTTGATTATGTCTCTCTCCCTGAGGGCGTACTCCTCGCCGATCTTCTGCCCAGTTCTGGCGTTGACAGCATAGAGGAACCCCTCGCCGAGATCCGAGTGGATCTTGTACGCGAGACCGCGTGCTGTGGTACCCTCTTGGACCAAGAACACGTCGGGGAGAACCCTCCCTTGGTGATCTGTGAGCTTGTTGGCGTCCTCTACCGGGAACACAGGGATCATCTTCAGCTCATTCTTGTACATTGCCTCGATGGCGTCCTGCACCCCAGTGCTTCCCCACTTCCCGAGAAGCGATTCTATCTTCCTCAGCGCTTCCCTCTGCTTGTCGCTCAGCGCATCGCCCCTGAGGATCCTGAACTCCTTGTCCCCAGGCATGTAGCTGATGAGCCCCTTCTTGTCGGCCAGCCTCAGCGCGAGCTCCGACTCCGCAGAGCACGGGATCACAGATGTACCCTTGAACTCTGCCTTAAGCCTGTCAATGTTCTTTTCCGCCGATGGAAGATCGGTCTTGTTGGCTGCAATCACCATTGGCTTCGACGCCTTCCTCAACTCTTCAACGAAGAGCTTCACGTCACCTTCGGACCACTGGTCTATTCTCTTGCTAAGCTCCTCCCGTGACTTTATGACGGTCAGGATGTGCTTTCTCGTGATCATCAGCCCGGCTAGCCTCTCGGAGAGCAGCGCAACGGGATCCTGCTTCAGCTGGAGCACGCCCTTCATGATCTTGTCCCAGTCCTTCTTCAGGATCTGGAGCATCCACATGGTTATCTCGTAATCAAGGAACTTCACGTCATCGACTGGGTCCCTCGACCCGGCCTCACAGGGGTTGCCGTTGGCGTCGGTGCAGCCCGCAGCATCAATAACTTGGATGAACCCGTCCGCCTGGCGCAGATCGTCGAGGAACTTGTTCCCAAGGCCCCGCCCCTTGTGCGCGTCAGGGACCAACCCCGCGACGTCCACAAGCTCCACTGGGACCCACCTCGTGCCGCTGACACATGTAGAGTTCTTGGGCTCATCCTTGACGTTCAGCTCCGTGCAGACGCACTTGATCCTTATGCTGGCGATTCCTCTGTTCGGCTCGATGGTGGTAAATGGCACCTGGCCGATCTTTGCAGGAGCCAGCGTTGCAGCGGAGAAGAAGGTCGATTTGCCAACATGGGTCTTGCCGACAAGTCCTGCTATCAGATGCATTCCTCCAGTAATGAGATAAGGCTGATCTTGATTTCCGGAACTCCAAGAAGAGATAAGACTTGATGGGCTATAACTTTTGCCTCCTCAAAATTGCCGCTTAGAAGAAAGGGGATGAATTTATTTCGAACATGGCCTGCCTCAACACCTCTCAGCTTTGGGGCTAGTTCACCTAGGCGCATAGAGAACGCATGCTGGCGCAATGAGAGGGACGAAAAGGATTAATCAGACAACAAGAGATCTCTTTCAGCGCTAAGGTGATTATGTTGCGAGTGCTTATTGCCGACGAAGTTGACAAGGAATGCCCTACCCGCCTGCGGGCTGCCGGCTTCGACGTCAGCGAGAGGTTCGAGATCTCCGCTGAGGAGCTTATCAAAGTTGTGGGGGATTACGAGATCCTCGTCGTCAGGAGCAGGACCAAAGTCACCCGCGAAGTGATCGCGAGCGGGAAGAATCTTAGACTCATTGGGAGGGTCGGGGTCGGTCTCGACACGATCGACACAAAGGCGGCAGAGCAAAAGGGGATTAAGGTAATCAACACACCCCAGATGTCTACTATTGCGGTCGCCGAGCTAGTCATGACAATGATGCTCGATCTGGTCAGGGGTGTCCACCTTGCTAATGAGTCTATGAAGAAGGGTCTGTGGGAGAAGAAGCGCTTCCACGGCACTGAGCTGAACGGCAAGACGCTGGGCGTAGTTGGTCTGGGAAGGATCGGGAAGGCCGTTGCCGAGCGCGCAAAGTCGTTTGGCATGAAGCTCCTTGTGTATGATGTGATCGTGGACGAGGAGACTCTGAAAAGGTTCGGGGCCGAGCGATCCGCGACAATGGAGAACCTGCAGAAGAGGTCCGATATAGTGACAATCCACGTGCCGTTGCTGCCAGAGACCCGCAAGATGATCAACGCAAAGACCCTCGCGCAGTTCAAGACAGGGGCATATCTTATCAACGCCTCAAGGGGTGAGGTGGTCGATTGCAAGGACCTGCTGGATGCACTCAAAAGCAAGAAGCTGGCCGGCGCTGCGCTGGACGTCTATGAGAATGAGCCACCCAAGGAGCCCTGGGAGAAAGAGCTCGTTGCAATGCCAAACGTCATCGCTACCCCGCACATGGGGGCCCAGACAGTAGAGGCACAGATAGCCGGTGCCGTCATGATCGCCGAAAACATTATAAATGCCTTTAAGCCGCTTTAGGTTCACACGGTTGGTGCAGTTAATGTCATATAAGTATCTTGCAGAAGCATGGAGAAAGCCCGACGAGGGCATAGTCCGTGCTATGCGGACCACCAGGCTGGTCAAGTGGCGGAAGGGTCCTTCTGTCGTCAGGGTTGACAATCCTACGAGGCTCGACAGAGCCCGCTCCCTCGGTTACAAAGCTAAGCAGGGAGTAATCGTTGCGCGTATAAGAATAATCCGAGGCCCGATGAACGTTTCGAGACCCCGTTCAGGCAGGCGCCCGAAGCGCATGGGTGTCTATGGTCTTACCTCCTCCAAGAGCACTAGGTGGATTGCCGAGGAGAGGGTTGCAAAGAGGTACCCAAATATGAACGTGCTTGGGAGTTACTGGACATACTCCGACGGCAGATACTCCTGGTTCGAGGTCATCCTTGTCGATCCGTCCCATCCCGCGGTCAAGTCCGACAGGGACCTATCGTGGATGGCTAACCCAGCCCAGCGGGGTAGGGTAAACAAGGGGCTGACCGCTGCAGGAAGGAGGAGCCGAGGTCTCTACACAAGCGGCAAAGGCTCTGAGAAGGCCGGACCAAAACGGTACTCCTGATCTAAAAAAGCATTTATCCAAACCCGCCCCTATTTTATGGGGTGTCCTTTTTCTTGATATGATAACCGCAATATCCTTCAGCACAATAGCACACTCTACGGAAGACATCTCCAAGGTTGAAACAGCAATCCTCAACCTTCTGCCAGATTCGATGAGAAGAAGCCAAACTGTCTCAGCGCAAGAGGTTGTGGGGCATCACGGCAACCCCATCTGGCTAGTCGCCCTCGGCGTGAGAGAAAAGGCATCTGCGGGCGAGATCTCGGAGTATATCATGCGCTTAATCCCCGTTGCGGACAGGCTACGCATAAGGGACCAGCTAGACCTCTTCTACGACGGTAGGTCCACGCTCTTCCTGCGGCTTGACAAGCAGAACGCCTTCCTGAGGGAGGCGAGACTATCAAGCGGCGACGACGTGATAAGGGTGAAGATCAGCTTTATTGGCAAGCGGGGGGACCGGGGGGAAGTCCTGAAGGTTTTCGGCCTCTACTGAACCTAGTTACTTTTTAAGGTTCCATCGGCTATCTTTCGATAGAGTCGATCTGACATGAAGTGCAGGCCTCTGCGTAGGCGCTACGTCACCTTCAGATGCAGTGCCTATACTGACGACAAGGCTATCCTTGACTCCATCAACTCCTACATCTCACCCGGAATCACCCCCAAAGTGGTCCATCGGGACGGACCTTTCGTAGTGGTCAGGGTGGACAACCGTTCGCTCGAGGCCGCGAGGATGAAAGGGGGTATTCAGTTTTCCATCAATTGCTCCTCCTCGCAGCCTAGCTCCGTCTCGACATCTGGCACTATAAGGGGGGCAAAGGAAAAGATAAAAAAGTTACAAGCGAAGTTAAGGGTTGGGGATGAGGAAGCCGTCCCAGTCATTCAGAAAAGCAAAGATGTTGATAAAAAGACGGACTGAGGGCCAAAAGCCCCGCAGGGCAAAACCCTGCGCCCACTTTACAAATGTAAAGCTTTTTTTGGACAATAAAACCAGTTAAAATTGTCATTTTTATATATGTGCACCATCAGACTAGTGCATGATTTTAAATTAATGTTCATTAATAATGAACATAACTAAAATCGGTTCAGCAAAAGTATGGTCAAGATTGACCCAAACGTCAGTAAAATCCGAAAAATTTAAAAGGAATTAGCGAGTAATACGTTTTTCTGTTAAATCTGGAGGTAACATTAGTTTGGAAGATGCTAAGGAGGTTCTTCTGAGGACCCTTCGCGGGGAATCAATTGACGATCCAGATTATGAGATAGTGGACTCTCCAGAACCCATGTTATTCAAGGAATTGTTCCCATTCGACGCTCCACCGAAGATGGTATGGGACGGAGTCGAGATCCCCCAAGAGGTTCCAGAGAACCTCTGGCTCACAGATACCTCTTTCAGGGACGGGCAGCAGTCGCGTGACCCATACAGCGTGGAACAGATCGTTGAGCTCTACAAATACCTCAGTAAGATAGGGGGCCACAAGGGAAAGATCCTCATGACTGAGTGTTTCCTCTACACAAAGCGCGACCGCGAAGCTGTGGCGCAGGCGAGGTCGCTCGATCTAGGCTTTCCTAAGATTACGGGCTGGATAAGGGCAAGCATGGACGACCTTGCCATTGCGAAGGCTGCCAAGGTGGAAGAGGTAGGCATGCTATCTTCCATATCCGACTACCACATATTCTACAAATTCAAGGGCTTGAGTCGCAGCCAGGTCTTATCCAAGTACCTTGAGGTGATTGAGGAAGGTCTCAAAGCCGGCATAACGATGCGGGCACACGTGGAAGACTGCACCCGCGCTGACATCCTCGGCGTGGTTGTACCCTTCGCAAGGAAGTTGATGAGGTTATCTGACAAGTATGGCCTCCCAGTCAAAATTCGCATCCCGGACACACTCGGTCTTGGCCTGCCATGGTGCCAGGCTGCGCTCCCAAGGAGCATCCCAAAAATAATATGGGTCCTCAGGCATATCGCGGGCGTTCCTTCCGACTGGCTGGAGTTCCACGGGCACAACGATTTCCATATGGCCATAGCGAACGCCACTTCAGCTTGGCTATACGGCGCCTCTCTAAATAACACAACTCTTTTGGGGATAGGCGAGAGGGCTGGCAATGTGCCGTTGGAAGCGATGGTCTTCGAGTACGCCGGAATTAAGGGTTCCCTCGACGGTATGGACACCGTAGCCTTGACTGATGCATCGCAGTATTACAAGAGAACCGTTGGCTATCACATACCTGCATATTATCCGCTTGTCGGCAAGAACTTCAACATCACCCGTGCCGGCATCCATGCAGACGGCGCGCTGAAGAACATCGAGATGTACCTACCGTTCGACACGGAGAAGCTACTTGGTGTCCCGCCGGGCGTCTCGATAACCCCATACTCCGGCAACGCTGGCGTTGCCTTCTGGATAAACTACTATTTCCGGCTCAGAAACGGCGAGAAGGTCGACAAGGACGGCCCAGGCGTCATGAAGATCTACGGCGTAGTCTGCAAGAAGTTCGACCAAGGCGAGGCGCTGTCCATCAGTGACAGGGAGATGCTCTCCTTGGTGAGGCAGAACATGCTCGACTTCTACGACAAATTCAAGCAGCGGATCAACCCCATTTAACCAGCTGATGGCAACCCAGACAGGTTAATAACCCCGCCATTCGTATTTTTATTTGGTTTTTCTATGTCCAAAAAAGTCGTCAGAGGCTTCCTCAGGAGCGACGGCAAACCCAATTTCTCCACTGCCGTATTCAACAAGCCCGGTGAGCTGGAGTACCTGATACATAAGCCTGTCCACTCCTCGACCTCTAGGTCCCCGATCATCAAAGGGATCGACATCATGATAACCAACGGCGTAAGGCGGCTCCCCATAACCGACTCAAAGAACCAGCTAGTTGGGATAGTGACTGCTACGGACATCGTCGACTTCCTCGGGGGAGGCGACCGCCATAACATCGTAAAGTCGAAGCACAAAGGTAGGTTCTTCTCTGCCATCAACGAGCCACTAGAGTCCATAATGACGCGCGACGTGATCTATGCTGAGACCTGCGAGAGCTTTGCCGGCGTGCTCGAGAAGATGATCAAGGGCAACAAGGGGACAGTGCCCGTTGTGAAGAAGCCCATGGAGCTCGTAGGGATAGTCACAGAGATGGACGTTGTTAGGTACCTCTCGGGAAGGTCGCTGAACCAGAAGGTGAGCGAGTTTATGACAAGGAATGTCGTATTCGCCTCCCCGGATCTCTCCATAAGCTCAGCTGCCAAGCTGATGGTCTCCAACGGCTTCCGAAGGATCCCGCTCAAGTCCGGCGATGCGGTCGTTGGAATAGTGACCACGATGGACATTGTGCGCTACATCGGCGGGGGTTCAGCCTTCAGGAAGATCCTCTTGGACGAGATGAATCAGGTCTTATCCACCCCTGTAAGGGAGATCATGAGGACCGGCGTCGTCTCAGTCGATATTGCCCTCCCGCTTGGAGAGGCGGCACCGCTGATAAGGAGCAGCGGGGTCGGTGCGGTCCTAGTGAGGGATTGTGGTGAGCCGGCAGGCATTCTTACGGAAAGGGATCTCCTAACAGCGCTTGTAACTTCATAAAAAAAGGGAAAAGAATATAATATATACTATTTCTTTTAGACTGATTACAGTATTTAATATTACGATGTTTGATGGTGATAGAAGATGTTTAGCCCTCAGGGAATGGGATACGACCGGGCGATCACTGTTTTCTCGCCCGACGGTCGCCTATTCCAGGTCGAGTATGCCTTGGAGGCAGTGAGGCGAGGTTGGACGGCACTCGGCATAAGGTGCATGGATGGTGTCGTCTTGGCGGTTGAGAAGAAGAAAATTAGCCCCCTCATAGACCCGTCCTCCATGGAGAAGATCCTGAAAATAGACGACCATGTTGGCGCGACCTTTGCCGGGCTCTCGTCCGACGCCAGGATTCTTGTGGACAAGGCGCGGCAGGAGTCCCAGATAAACAGGCTCCTCTACGACGAGGTGATAGACGTAGAGGTCTTAGTAAAGAAGGTCAGCGAAGTCAAGCAGCTGTACACACAGCACGCGGGCGTTAGGCCCTTTGGCGTCGCCCTGCTGATCGCTGGCGTAGACAAGTTCGGCGCGAGGTTGTTCATGACCGAGCCTAGCGGTGCATACGCGGGCTATTTCGCTGTTGCGATCGGCGCCGGAGGGCAGAGCGCCACCGAGTTCTTCGAGAAGAACTACACAAAGGATGTTAAGATCGACTCAGCCATCACCCTGTCCCTCATGGCCCTCTCCTCGGTTGTTGAAGGGGGTTTGGAGCCATCGAAGGTGGAGATAGCGGTCATACGCAGCGACACTGCCAAATTCGAGCTCCTTCCAAACGATGATTTGTGCAAGCACATAGAGCGACTGAAGGCGGCTGGAAATGCCTAGAGAAGATAAATCGGTCATCGCCCGTATCTCAGTAAAGGGCGAACACTTTGAAGTCATGGTCGATCCAGATCTTGCTTGGGATCTCAAAAACGGCAAGCAAGTCGATTTCAAGGCACTGCTGATAAGCGAGACCGTCTATAAGGAAGCCAGGAAGGGGACCAAAGCCACCGACGAGTCCCTGCAGAAGAACTTCGGAACCACGGACTTGAAGGCCATCGTAGAGGCAATAATCAGGAAGGGCGAGCTTCAGCTAACCACAGAGCAGAGGCGCGAGATGGTGGAGAATAAACGGAAGCAGATAGTCGCCTTCATAGCCAGGAACTGCATCGACCCGAAGACGAGCACTCCCCATCCTCCGCAGAGGATCGAGAACGCAATGGAGAACATCAGGATCAACATAGATCCGTTCAGGTCAACGGAGGAGCAGGCGCAGGAGATAATCAGGGAGCTCCGCGTCTCTCTGCCGCTAAAGATATCGCAGGTAAGCATCACCGTGAAGTCGCCGAAGGAGCACGCCTCCAGTGTGAGCAGCTACGTGACCAAGTCAGGCAACATAATAAAATCAAACTGGCTTGCCGATGGGTCCTGGCTGGGCGAGTCTGTGATACCAGCGGGCATGCAGCAGAGCTTCATAGACAGGCTGAATGACATGACCCGTGGAAACGTCGAGATCAATGTTAAGAAATTGTGAGGTGTTTAGTATTCCAACAAAAATTGAACCAAGACAGCTAGTGGTACCCGGCACCCTATTAGCCGAGGGAAAGTACAACGTCGGTTTTAACGCATACCGAGAGGGAGAGATGGTATACTCTTCTGTCGTCGGCCTCGCAGATTTGAGGAATGACACAGTCTCGGTAATCCCGCTCAGGGGATGCTACATCCCCTACGTCGAGGACGTAGTGATCGGGGAGGTGAAAGAAGTAAACCCAACAATGTGGGCACTGGACATACTGTCCCCCTACGAGGGCATCCTCTTCGCCAAGGAGTTCCTCTCGAAGCCGCTCAACACGTTGAAGGAGGACGCCAGGAGCTACCTTGACATAGGTGAGATGGTGATTGCAAAGGTGCTGTCATTTGACAGGACCCGGAACCCATCCCTGACGACCCGCGGCGACGGCCTGGGTAAGATACAGAGGGGCACGGTGATCACCGTGGATTTCACCAGAGTGCCAAGGATAATAGGGAAGAAGGGTTCCATGATTAACATCCTCAAGAAGGAGTCCAACTGCCAGATATTCGTTGGGCAGAACGGCAGGATCTGGATCTCAGGGAAGACCCGGGACGAGGAGGCCGTTGTGGCGGATGCCATCCGGAAGATAGAGGCCGAGGCACACACATCGGGACTGACTGACAGGATTCAAGAGTATTTTGCAAAAA